>Ga0315288_10000004_pt1 | contig 403126 bp, 409 predicted proteins | sample YL17G11_20_MG_FD_203454 | JGI IMG/M metagenome (GOLD analysis project Ga0315288, IMG submission 203454) | Sediment microbial communities from Yellowstone Lake, YNP, Wyoming, USA - YL17G11_20 | ecosystem: Environmental > Aquatic > Freshwater > Lake > Sediment | place: USA: Wyoming | collected... | reverse complement strand
CGTCTGCGCCTTCCGCGTCCCCGAGGATGCGAGCGGCGTGATAACCGCCACGAAACATAACTGGGTCCCGGCCGCGACGCCCTTCGCGGCCGGGTCTTAACGCAGGAGGGGTAGAGATGAAAACGATAGCGGTACTTATCGTGGCTACGACGACGGCCGTTTGGGGTTCTGGGTGGCAGCTATACCGTTCGGACCCGTCGCCGGCGCCTAACGCCCGGAGCGTGTGCTTTAACGCGCCGTATACGGTTTCCGTCCTGTGCGACGGGACGCCGCCGCGTATATACAACGAAATAAACGCGGCCCAGCACATTGACCTCCAGGTTCCGCCGGGGGTGTGGGGGTTCGCGACTGAAGGTTCGTATTACGTCATCTCGAACCGTTCGAATAGTTATATATATTCTGTAACTACAACGGGCTCGGTCCTCTCGTCGTTCCGTTGCCCCCGCGACGGCCCGGCGGACCTAAGTCAATGGGGGTCGGGTTATGTGTGGGTCGCGATTCCCGGCGAAAATAGGTGTTACGAGCTCACTTATTCCGGTTCTATAATCACCTCCTATACGCCGCCGGGTTATCAGGTAACGGCTTTAGAGACCCTTTACTATTTTCCGGATGGGATTTACGGCGACCCGGCGACGCACCGCGTTTACGTTATGGGTTACGGCAGCTTCTACCTCGAGAACCCGCTCGGATTAACGTCGGACATGACTACGGGAACGCCCCCTTGGGATGGTATAGTTGTCGTCAACGGTGCCGACAATCGCATATATCAATACGTATTCGTCGGCCCGCTGGGCGTCGCGCCGGCGTCTTGGGGTAGGATAAAGGCGCTCTTGCGGTAGGCAAGGGGCTTAAGCCCCTTGTCCGGGCCCGCGTAATCATGACACGCCCACGCCGCCCTCCGCGGGGCGGCGTCGCTTACCTCGGCGACACCCGGTACGGCTTTTGGGATAAAACAGCGCTGATTACGCAAGCGTTCTACAAGAACCTATTTGGCGGTACGACGGCGCCGGGCGACGACGACTACTTCCTCGGGCCGGCGGAGACGTGGGCCCGCGCGCTATACTTCCGCGATAACCCAAACACGTTCGCCCTACACCATTGCGTTTATACGCATATGCTCGCGGGGGACCCGGAGTTGAACGTTTGGACGGCGGACCCGCACCGTATGGACTTAGACATAGAAGTCGGCTAGCCGGCGAACGGCTTCGTGGACATCGAAGTTACGGTCACCGAAGAAGGGACGAATAACGCCGTTTACCTCGCGGACGTATGCCTGGACGCCGGCTCGATCGCATATCTAATAAACCTGAGCAACGACCAGGGCGTCTGCGCCTTCCGCGTCCCCGAGGATGCGAGCGGCGTGATAACCGCCACGAAACACAACTGGGTCCCGGCCGCGACGCCCTTCGCGGCCGGGCCTTAACGCAGGAGGGGTAGAGATGAAAACAATAGCGTTACTTATCTTGGCTACGACGACGGCCGTTTGGGGTTCTGGGTGGCAGCTATACCGTTCCGACCCCTCCCCCGCCCCGAACGCGAGGAGCGTATGCCTTAACGCGCCGTATCCGATTTCGGTATTATGCGACGGTACGCCGCCGCGTATATACAACGAAATAAACGCGGCCCAATACATTGACCTCCAAGTACCGCCGGGGGCGTGGGGGTTCGCGGACCGCGGCTCGTACTACGTCATCTCGAACCGGACGAATAGCTATATCTATACCGTAAACACGGCCGGGTCCCTCCTCTCGTCGTTCCGTTGCCCCCGCGACGCCCCGGCCGATTTAAACGAATGGGCGTCTAGTTCATTATATGTGGCTATACCTGCCGAAAATAGGTGTTACCGGTTAGATTATTCCGGGTCTATACTCGGCTCGTATACCCCTCCCGGTTATAACGTTACGGCATTGGAAGTAGCGTCACCGTTTGACGACGCTATCTACGGCGACCCCACGACGCACCGCGTTTACGTTATGGGTTACGGCAGCTTCTACCTCGAGAACCCCCTTGGTTTAACGTCGGACAGGACAGCAGGCTACCCCGAGTGGGACGGCATAATCGTTGTAAACGGCGCGGACAACCGCATCTACCAATACGGGTTCGTCGGGCCGCTCGGCGTCGCCCCCGCGTCGTGGGGCAAGGTCAAGGCGCTGCTGCGGTGATGCGCTTCAGTCGCTTACCTCCTCAACCTGAGCAACGACCAGGGCGTCTGCGCCTTCCGCGTCCCCGAGGATGCGAGCGGCGTGATAACCGCCACGAAACATAACTGGGTCCCGGCCGCGACGCCCTTCGCGGCCGGGTCTTAACGCAGGAGGGGTAGAGATGAAAACAATAGCATTACTTATCGCGGCTACGACGACGGCCGTTTGGGGTTCGGGGTGGCAGCTATACCGTTCGGACCCGTCGCCGGCGCCTAACGCCCGGAGCGTTTGCCTTAACGGGCCGTATACGGTTTCCGTCCTGTGCGACGGGACGCCGCCGCGCATATACAACGAAATAAACGCGGCCCAATACATTGACCTCCAGGTTCCGCCGGGGGCGTGGGGGTTCGCGGACCGCGGCTCGTACTACGTCATCTCCAACCATACTAATAGCTACATCTATACCGTAAACACGGCCGGGTCTCTCCTATCGTCGTTCCATTGCCCCCGCGACGGCCCCGCCGATTTAAGCAAAAAAGGCGGCGCTGATACTTGGGTTGCGATACCCGGTGAAAATAGGGTCTACCAAATAACCTCAACCGGTTCTATCCTTGGTTCATATACGCCTCCGGGCTATAACGTTACAGCGTTGGAGGTGGCGATTCCGGCTACCCGCGCGATTTACGGCGACCCTACAACGCACCGCGTTTATGTTATGGATTGTGGCAGCTTCTACATCGAAAACCCCCTCGGTTTAACAGCGGACGAACCTACGGGTGGCCCGCCGTATTTCGACGGGATTATAATCGTCAACGGTGCCGACAACCGCATCTACCAATACGTATTCGTCGGCCCGTTGGGCGTCGCCCCCGCGTCGTGGGGCAAGGTCAAGGCGCTGCTGCGGTAGATAAGGGGCTTAAGCCCGTTGTCCGAGCCGGCGTAATGATGACACGCCCACGCCGCCCCCTCCGCGGGGCGGCGTTTCCCGTTGCCGGGGCGCCGGCCCAAAAAAACCTTGACACCGTCGCCGATGTGTCATAGAATTTACGTCCCGTTCCAGGGCGCGAACGAAACAACCCCACTACCGCGGCTTCAGGGCGCGGCTCTTTTTATCCTGAATTTGTGAAAAAAATAGCAAACTGCTTAATCCCACGCTGAGGATAAACCTTGATGGTTAAGATAGCGGATATCGCGCGGGCCCTCGAGGCCGACGTGTTGGCGGGCGAGGAGAACCTGGGCCGCGACGTCGGCGCCGCGATGGCCTCGGACCTGGTGAGCGACGTCCTCCTGTGCCGAGACGAAAAGGCCTTCCTCTTCACGGGGCTGGCCTCCATCCAGGTCCTGCGCGCCGCCGAAATGATCGACCTCGTCGGCGTGTGCCTGGTGCGCGGGAAGGAGCCGCCGGCGGAGATGGTGGCCTATGCCCGCGAGATGGGCCTCCCGTTCCTCCGGACCAAGAAAACGCTCTACGAGTCCTGCGGCCTGGTTTACCGACTGGGCGCCCAGAGCAGCGTTTACCATCCCCCCTCCAAACCCCGCGGCGGCGTGTGAGTCCTTTGCCCGAGCTCACGTGGGTCAGAGAGGGCGTGGACGCGCGAGGGGCCGGGGACAACCCGGCGCCGGACGAAAAGGTCATAGCGATAGAGCGTAAGATAGCGGGGGGCGAGTTCAACACGGCGGGCGCCGCCGCGACCGAAGTCAAACATCTTTTGAAGAAGCTGGCCGTGGCGCCCAAGACGGTGCGGCAAGCGGCGATCGCGTGCTTCGAGGCCGAGATAAACGTCATCGTCTACGCCGACGGGGGCACGATGACGGTCAGCGTTTCGCCCCGCAAGCTCCACGTCGTGGTCAAAGACCGGGGCCCGGGCATCCCCGACATCGAACGCGCGATGCAGCCGGGTTTCACCACCGCGTCCGCGGAGATACAAGAGATGGGCTTCGGCGCCGGCATGGGGCTGCCCAATATCCAACAGAACGTGGACTATCTGCGCATACACTCCGAACCAGGCGTCGGGACCGAGCTGACCTTCGACATTTTCCTGGACCGGACGGCGTAACGGCGGCGTTGCGCCGGCCGCGTACGACGACTCCCGCGCCGCGGCGCGGGCCGTAATTCGAGGAGGCCGTATGGCCGACATCAGAAAAGACATCTGGCGCGAGAAACCGGACCTGGGGTTCCTGGCGGAGATACTCGCCATCCCGGGCGGCGAAGCCGTCGCGGCGTGCATCCAGTGCGGGACGTGCTCCGGGACGTGCCCCACCGTCCGGCACATGGACTCGAGCCCCCGCGAGCTGATGGCGCTCATCCGCGCCGGCTACCGCGACAAGGTCCTGAACAGCAACACCATCTGGCTGTGCGCCTCCTGCTACAGCTGCTACGTCCACTGCCCCAAAGAGATAAAGATAACGGACTTCTTCTACAAGCTCCGGCAGATCGCGATGCGCGAGGGCTACAAGAACCCGGAAGCCCGTCGGGCGCGCGTCCTGGCGAAGCGTTTCGCCGACGTCGTGAAATGGCTCGGGAGGTCCAACGAGGGCATCCTGCTCGCGTGGTACTTCGCGGAGACCAACCTCCTCGGCGCCGTAAAATACATGGGCATGGCCCTCTCGCTGGTCAAGACCGGCCGCCTGGCCTTTATTCCCAAGAGGACCAAGGGCGCGGCGGAAGTGGACGCCATCCTCAAGCGCGTGGAAGAGAAACAGGCGGTGAAGGCATGACCAGGAAATACGCGTATTACCCCGGGTGTTCGCTCGAGGCCACGGCCAAACCGTACGAGAAATCCGTCCAGGTCACGGCCGAGGCGCTCGGCGTCCAGCTCGCGGAAATCGAGGACTGGAACTGCTGCGGCGCCACGGCCTATATGTCGTACGACCAGATCAAGGCCTTCGCGCTTTCGGCCCGCAACCTGGCGCTGGCCGAACGCGACGCGGCGCGCACGGGCGTGGATACGGTGGCGGCCCCCTGCGCCGCGTGCTTCTGCGTCCTCCTGAAAACCAACCACTACCTGGCGGACGACCCGCGGCTCGCGGCCGAGGTCAACGACGCGCTGGCCGCGGCCAACCTGCACTACGACGGCACCGTCAAGGTCCGCCACCTGCTGGACGTCTACATCCACGACGTCCCGCCGGACGAGCTGCAGGCCAAGATAAAGAACGACCTGACCATGGTCAAGCTCGCGCCGTACTACGGCTGCCAGATCGTCCGGCCCAAGAACGACTTCGACACGCCGGACTTCCCCACCAAGTTCGACGCCTACCTCCAGCGGCTGGGGGCCTCGGTCGTGGACTACCCGGTGAAGACCAAATGCTGCGCCGGGACGTTCATCACCACCCAGCCCGACGTCGCGGCGAGGATGATAGGCATCTTGCTCAAGGAAGCGGTCGACCGGGAGGCCGACGCCATCGTCACCTGCTGCCCGCTGTGCCAGTTCAACCTGGACAACTTCCAGAAAGAGGCGGGCGAATACTGGCATCGCAAGTTCAACATCCCCATCCTCTACTTCACGCAGGTGGTGGGGCTGGCGCTCGGCATCTCGCCGGCCGACCTTGACCTCGACAAGCATCGCGTCTCGGCCGACGCCATGCTGAAGAAAATAAGCTGAGCCGGAGGTTACGACCGTGGCTAACGATAATGGGCAACAGGAACCGCGGATCGGCGTCTATATCTGCCACTGCGGCCACAACATCCTCGGGATGGTGGACGTTAAGGCTGTGGTGGAATACGCCGGCCACCTCCCGAACGTGGTGGTCTCCCGCGAATACCAGTTCATGTGCTCCGACCCGGGCCAGGAGCTCATCAAGAAAGACATCCGCGAGCTCGGCCTGAACCGCGTCGTCGTGGCCTCCTGTTCGCCGCTGATGCACGAGAAGACGTTCCGCCGGACCTGCGCCGACGTGGGCCTCAACCCCTACCTATTCGCGATGGCCAACATCCGCGAGCACGTCTCCTGGGTGTCGGAGGACAAGGCGCTCGCGACGGCGAAGGCCAAGCAGCTGGTGGCGGGCGAAATCCGCCGCGTGGCGCTCCAGGAGCCGCTGACGCCCGCGGTGGTGGAAGTGAAGGGCGCGGCGCTGGTGGTGGGCGGCGGCATCGCCGGCATCCAGGCGGCGCTGGACATCGCCAACGCCGGCAAGAAAGTCTACCTGGTGGAGCGGGAGCCGAGCATCGGCGGCCACATGTCCAAGTTCGACAAGACCTTCCCCACGCTGGACTGCTCCGCCTGCATCCTGACGCCGCGGATGGTGGACGTGGGCGTCCACCCCAACGTCGAGCTGTTGACCTACAGCGAGGTCACGAACGTCGAGGGATTCGTGGGCAACTTCAAGGTCACCGTCCGCAAGAAGGCGCGGCACGTGGACCTCCAGCTGTGCAACTCGTGCGGCGACTGTATGGCCGCGTGCCCCCGCCAGATATACCCGAAGAAGATAATGATCGAAGTCGGCGACGTCACCGTCAAGGCCAAGCGCCTTTCGGTGGAGGAATGGTAGCGGCGCCGCCGCGACCGATGAGGAGGATTACCCTTGGCCACCGCCATTAAATCCAACCAGTGGGAACGAGCGGAAACCCTTATTCACAACTATAAGGCCAGCCCGACTTCCCCCATCATGCTCCTGCAGGATATCCAGGAGGAGTACAACTACGTCCCGGCCGAGACGATGGAGATAGCTTCGCGCGAACTCCATATCCCGCTGGAGCAGCTCTACGGCCTGGCGACCTTCTACAAGGCCTTCTCGCTGGAGGCCCGGGGCAAGCACAAGGTCAAGGTGTGCATGGGGACGGCGTGCGTCGTCCGCGGCGCCCGCGCCATCCTCGAGGGCTTCCTGCGCGAGCTGGGCCTGGACGGAGCGGGGACGACCGGCGACGAGCTGTTCTCGCTCGAGGTCGTCAACTGCGTGGGCGCCTGCGCCCTGGGACCGGTGGCGCTGATTGACGGCGAATATTACGGACACCTGACGCAACAGCTCGTGCGCGAGCGGGTGGCCGGCGTGCGGGCCGAGGAACAACGCGCGGCCAAGACCGCGGCCCAGTAGCGCCGCGCAAAGGACGATAGCCATGCCGATAACGACCGTGCAAGACCTGGACGAACTTAAAAAGCAGGGCCAGGCGCAGATGTACCCGGGCCGGATGAAGCTCATGATCGGGTACGCCACCTGCGGCATCGCGAACGGCGCGCCGGAGACGCTGCTCGCGCTGGCGTCCGCCGTCCAGGCCGAAGGGCTCGACGCCACGCTAGAGAAAACGGGATGCGTGGGGTATTGCCAGGCGGAGCCGCTGGTGGACGTCTGGGTCCCCGGGCGCCCGCGCCTGGTCTACAAGGACCTGACCGCCAAGAAAGTCCCACAGTTCGTGAAGGACCTCAAGGCCGGCGACGTCAAGAAAGGTTGGGTCCTCTACAAGACGGTCCAGGAACCTTACATCCTCACGGACGAGACGCTGGAATACGACGTCTCCGGCGGCAACGGCGCCTACGCCGGCATCCCCACGAGCGGCGAACTCCCGTTTTTCGGAAAGCAATTCAAAATCGCGCTGCGCAACTGCGGCTACGTCAACCCCGTAAGCCTCGAGGAATACGTCGCCCGCGGCGGCTTCTACGCCATCCACAAGGTCCTCACGACGATGTCGCCCGACGACGTGATAAACGAGGTCAAGGAGTCGGCGCTGCGGGGCCGGGGCGGCGGCGGCTTCCTGACCGGCCGGAAATGGGCCACGGCGCGGCGCGTCCCCGGCGACGTCAAATACATTATTTGCAACGCCGACGAGGGCGACCCCGGCGCCTACATGGACCGCGCCGTCCTCGAGGGCGACCCGTTTTCGGTGCTGGAGGGCATGCTCATCGGCGCCTACGCCGTGGGCAACAGCACCACCGGCTACATCTACGTCCGGCACGAATACCCGCGCGCCGTCGAGATGCTGGACTCGGCGATCGCGAGCATGCGCGAACACGGCCTCCTGGGCGAAAAAATCATGGGGTCCGAGCTGTCGTTCGACATCAAGATAAGCCGGGGCGGCGGGGCCTTCGTGTGCGGCGAATCCACCGCGCTGATGGCCTCGCTCGAGGGCAAGCGCGGCGACCCCCGCGCCAAGTACGTCCACACGGTGGAAGTCGGCCTCTTCGGCAAACCCACCGTCCTCAACAACGTGGAGACGTGGGCCAACGTCCCGGCCGTCATAATGCGCGGCGCGAAGTGGTTCAAGGGGATCGGGACGCCCACCAACACGGGGACCAAGGTCTTCTCGCTCGTCGGCAACGTCAAACGCACGGGCCTGGTGGAAGTCCCCATGGGAATCGCCCTGCGCGAAATCATCTACGACATCGGCGGCGGCATCGCCAAGGACCGGCGGTTCAAGGCCGTGCAGACGGGCGGCCCTTCGGGCGGCTGTCTCCCCGCCGAAAAGCTGGACCTAGCCGTGGACTTCGACGAGCTCACCAAGGCCGGCTCCATGATGGGCTCGGGCGGAATGATAATTCTGGACCAGAACACCTGCATGGTCGACTTCGCCCGCTACTTCCTCCACTTCCTGGCCGAGGAATCGTGCGGGAAGTGCACGCCGTGCCGCGAGGGCGTCCGCGTCATGCACGACATCCTGGTGCGGATTACGAAGGGCGAAGGGAAGGAAGAGGACCTCCCGCTCCTCGAGGAAATCGGGCTTTCGGTCCAGCGGAGCTCGCTGTGCGGCCTCGGTCAGTCGGCGCCCAACCCCCTACTCTCCACCCTCCGGTACTTCCACGACGAATACATCGCCCACATCCGCGACAAGAAATGCCCCGGCGGCGTGTGCAAGGCGCTCATCACCTACTACATCGACCCGGCGAAGTGCACCGGGTGCTCGCTGTGCGCGACGAATTGCCCGGAGAACTGTATCAGCGGCGAGAAAAAACAAACGTACGTCGTCGACGCCGCGAAATGCATCAAGTGCAACGCCTGCTACGAGGCGTGTAATTTCGACGCCGTGGTCCGGAAGTAAGCCGGCCCCGAGGAGTTTACGCCATGGTGAATATCAAAATAGACGGCCAGCCGCTCGCGGTGGATGAGGGGACCACCATCCTCCAGGCCGCCGAGACGCTGAACATCCGGATCCCGACGCTGTGCCACGTGGACTACCTGGAGCCGTACGCCTCCTGCCGCATCTGCACCGTCAAGGTCCAGGACGGCAAGGGCTGGGAAAAATACGTGACGGCGTGCAACTACCCGGTGTGGGAAGGCCTGAGCGTCGTCACCAACGACGAGGACGTCGCGAACGTCCGCAAGCTCAACCTGGAGCTACTCATGTCGCGGTGCGAGCCGGGGATACCCGTCCTGGACGCGCTGGCGGACGAATACGGCGTCGACAAAGCCCACCCCCGCTTCGGCTTCGGGAAAGGCCGCTGCATCATGTGCGGCCTCTGCACCCGGATGTGCCAGGACCGGGTGAAGGCGAACGCCATCGGCTTCGCCGGCCGCGGCCCCGACCGCTACGTCACGTCGCCCTTTCGCAAACAGGCCGAGGCTTGCATCGCCTGCGGCGCGTGCTACAGCATCTGCCCCACCGGCGAGATCAAAGCCCACGACCGGCTCGAGCGCAAGGTCCTGCACCAGGAGCTCTCGCTCGCGACGCCCCGGGCCATCTACCTCCCCATCGCCCAGGCCGTCCCCAACGCCCCCACCGTCAACGAGAAGACCTGCATCCACTTCAAGATGCTGGAGGCGGGCGAGGACGCCTGCCGCATCTGCGAGGACGTCTGCCCCAAGGACGCCATCCACCTCGACACCCAGGACGAGACGGTGGAGCTGGACGTCGGCACCATCGTCATCGCCACCGGCTTCAAGACCTTTGACCCCAAGCGGGTCGCCGAGCTGGGCTACGGCCGCCTCCCCAACGTCATCACCTCCATGGAGTTCGAGCTGATGACGCGCGCCGACGGCATGACCGGCGGCGACATCCTGCTCCAGGACGGCAGCCACCCCAAGTCCCTGGCCATACTGCACTGCGTCGGCTCCCGCGACAGGAACTACAACCGGTGGTGCTCGCGGGTGTGCTGCATGTACTCGCTCAAGCACGCCCACCTCATCAAGGAGCACATACCCCAGGCCGAGGTTTACCAGTTCTACATCGACATGCGGACGCCGGGCAAGGGGTACGAGGAGTTTTACGACCGGCTGCTCGACGAGGGCGTCTTCTTCGTCCGCGGCCGCGGCGCCGAGGTCACGAGCGTCGCGGAGTTCCCGGAGGAAGAGGGCAAGCTGGTGGTCTGCTGCGAGGATACCCTCATCGGCGCCTACCGCCGCATCCCCGTGGACATGGTCATCCTCGCGGTGGGGCTGGAGCCGGCGGAGGGCGCCGAGGACGTGCGCCGGACGTTCTCTATCGGCTGCGGCGCGGAGGGCTTCTTCATGGAGAAGCACGCCAAGCTCGGCCCGGTGTCCACCACCACCGACGGCGTCTTCCTCGCCGGCGCCTGCCAGGGCCCCAAGGACATCCCGGACGCGGTGGCCCAGGGCTCGGCCGCGGCGGCCCAGGCCCTCACGCTCATGGACAGGGGACTGGTGGAGATAGAACCCATCACCGCCTCCATCGACGAAAACGTATGCTGCGGCTGCAAGCTGTGCATCCAGATGTGCCCCTACACCGCCATCTCCTTCGACGAGGAGAAGAAGGTCTCGGTGGTGAACGAGGCGCTGTGCAAGGGCTGCGGCACCTGCGTCGCGACCTGCACCACGGGCGCGGCCAACCAGCGGCACTTCAAGAACGAACAGATCTTCGCGGAGATTGAAGGGGTGTTGTCCTGATGGCGGATAAGTTCTCGCCCAAGATCGTCGGCTTCCTCTGCACCTGGTGCTCCTACACCGGCGCCGACCTGGCCGGCACGGCGCGGATGAAATACCCGCCCAACGTGCGGGCCATCCGCGTCATGTGCTCGGGCCGGGTGGACCCCCAGTTCATCCTGGACGCGTTCGCCCACGGCGCCGACGGCGTCCTGGTGAGCGGTTGACACCCCGGCGACTGCCATTACCAGCAAGGTAATTACAAGACGTTCCGCCGCGTGGCCCTGCTCAAACGCATGCTCCCCCAGCTGGGGATAAACGCCGAGCGCCTGCGCCTGGAATGGGTCAGCGCCTCGGAGGCCCAGAAGTTCGCCGAACTGGTCAAAAGCTTCACGGCCACGATTACGGCGTTGGGGCCGCTGCCCGCCGGCCCGGCGGCCCGGGAGGAAGTCCATGCCCAAGCTTAAATTCGCCTTCATGCCCTCCGCGAGCTGCGGCGGCTGCGAGATCGCGATCGTGGACATCGACGAGCTCATCCTCAAGGTGGCCGAGCTCGCCGACATCGTCTACTGGCCCACCGCCCTCGACTTCAAGGACGCCGACCTGGAGGCCATCCCCGACGGCGGCGTCGACGTCGGCTTCTTCAACGGCGCCATCCGCAACGACCACGACGCCCACCACGCCAGGCTCATCCGCAAAAAATCCAAGGTCCTCGTGGCCTTCGGCGCCTGCGCCCAGGTGGGCGGCATCCCCTCCCTCGGCAACTTCACCACCATCGAGAAGATAATGGACAAGTCCTACGCCAAGACCTTCTCGACCGTGAATCCCGAGGGGACGCGGCCCCTCGCCAGCTTCCAGGCGCCGGAGGGCGAGCTCACCCTCCCCACCCAGCTCCCGCGGGTCTACGCGCTGGACCAGCTCGTGGACGTGGACTACTACCTCCCCGGCTGCCCGCCCCAGCCCAAGTGGATAGCCGCGGCGGTTACGGCCGTGGCGGAGGGCAAGCTCCCGCCCAAGGGGACGGTCATCGCGGGGACCAAGGCCGTGTGCGACGAGTGCCCCCGCATCCGGACCGAGGAGAAGCAGATAACGGCGTTCAAGCGCATCCACGCCGTGGACCCCGACCCCCAGAAGTGCTACCTGGAGCAGGGCATCATCTGCTGCGGCCCCGCCACCCGCGACGGCTGCGAGGCCGCGTGCATCCAGGCCCAGCAGCCGTGCCGCGGCTGCTTCGGCCCCGCCGGCGCCGTCAGCGACATGGGCGCCAAGCTCGCCTCGGCCATCGGCGCCATCGCCGTGGCCGACACGGAGAAGGACGCCGCCAAGCTCATGGCCCAGCTGGACGACCCCGCCGGCTACTTCTACCGCTTCTGCCTCGCGCGCTCGCTGATGCAGGTCCAGCGCGGCGAGGGCCCCGACAAGTAGTCCATCGCCCACGGCGTCGACGCCGAGGTAACGCGTTATGAAGAAAATAGAAATCAACCCCATCTCCCGGCTGGAAGGCCACGGCAAGATCGCCATCTTCCTGGACGACGCCGGCAACGTGGCCAACGCCTACCTGCAAATCCCGGAGCTCCGGGGCTTCGAGCAGTTCTGCCTCGGCCGGCCGGTGGAGGAGGTGCCGCGGATCGTCCCCCGGATCTGCGGCGTTTGACCGCTCGTCCACCACTTCGCAGGCGCGAAGGCCACGGACGCGGTTTACAACCTCGAGCTCTCGCCCACGGGGCGCAAGCTCCGCAACCTCATCTACAACGCCTATTTCTTCTACGACCACCTGCTTCACTTCTACTACCTGGGCGCGCCCGACTTCGTCGTGGGGCCCGGCGCCCCCGGCGGCGAGCGCAACATCCTGGGCGTCGTCGCCAAGGTGGGCCTCGAGGTCGGCAAGAAGGTCATCGAGATGCGGGCCAAGTCCATTGACGTCCTCAAGTACTTCGGCGGCAAGCGGACCCACCCCATCATCGCCCTCCCCGGCGGCGTCAGCCGCCCCCTCACCGAGGAATACCGCCAGACGATGCTCACCCACGCCCGCGAGGCGGTGGAGTTCTCCAAGTTCACGTTCCAGGTCTTCGAGGACGTGGTCCTCAAGAACAAGGCCTACGTGGACGCCATCCTCTCGCCGGCGTTCGGCGGCCAGCAGACCTACTACATCGGCCTGGTGAACGACAAGAACCAGGTGGAGTTCTACGACGGCATGTGCCGCGTCGTGGACCCCGAGGGCAAGGAGTTCGCGAAGTTCCCGGGCAAGGACTACCTGAGCCACATCGCCGAGCGCGTCGAGCCCTGGTCCTACCTCAAGCAGACGTACCTCAAGAACGTCGGCTGGAAGGGCTGGGTAACGGGGAAGGACTCCGGCATCTACCGCGGCGGCCCGCTGGGGCGGCTCAACGTGTCGGACGGGATGCAGACGCCGCTGGCCCAGGCCGAATACGAGAAGATGTACGCCACCCTCGGCGGCAAGCCGGTCCACGCCACCCTCGCCTACCACTGGGCCCGCATCATTGAAGGGTGCCAGGGCGCCGAGCTGTGGCTCAAGCAGTGCGAGGACGATTCCATCGTGGACGCCAAGGTCCGCAACCTCGCGACCGGGAAGCCGCACGAGGGCGTGGGGATGATAGAGGCCGCGCGCGGCAACCTCATCCACCACTACGTCACCGACGAGAACGGCATCATGACGGACATGAACCTCATCGTCGCGACCACGCAGAACTACGCGGCGATGAACCTCTCCGTCAAGGCCGCCGCCCAGGGGCTAATCACCAAGGGCCAGGTGGACGACGCCAAGCTCAACATGGTGGAGATGGCCTTCCGCGCCTACGACCCGTGCATGGCCTGCGCCACCCACGCCCTCCCCGGCCAGATGCCGCTGGAGGTCAACATCTACGAGGCGGACGGCGCGCTCTGGCGGACGATAAAGCGGAACATGTAAGGGATACGGCGTCGGATGTTGGCATCCGACGCCCGGACGCGCATTGAAAAAGAAACGGCCCCGCGAGGGGCCGTTTTTTATGCGGGGATATTTACGTTAATAAATCCCGTGGAAACCGAGTTTGGGAAACCGCATTATCCAATAACCGCCCGGCATGACCAGAAACGTGGAATTGGCCACGGCGCGGTCGCTCAACCGTAATACATTGGTCCGATGGATTCCTTAAGTCGAGGAGAGTATTCAAATCGTCGGAATCAAGCAAGCAAATCCCGACATCTCCGCATACTAAAACGAGATAACCTTCGTTACTACCCCTATTGTCGCGGATCAAAGTAGATAGTTCCTCAACGTCGAACTGGAAATACCACCGCCGTTCACCGGCCCGGTATCTTATCAATATCCGTTTAAAGCCGTTAACGGAAAAATGGCCCCTAGGAGTTAAATCCCTAGGGATCCTATTAACCGCGTTGAACCCGCGCGCTTTCGCTATTCTATATAAAGCCGCGCCGTAATGAAGGTCCTCTTTCCCTATACCCATTAGTATTCCTCCTTAGTAGAGTTACTTCTTTGGGTTACCGCGTACCGGACCTCTCCCCGGGACAGGAGACGAGGTCAAAGACGCGATAACCTCGCGTAGTTTCTTCACGTCGTAGGAATTAGAAATACTTTGCCCTGTTGAAAGGAGTTCGAAATAAATTGGGTCAATATTTCGGTTTTCGCCTTTCCTACCAAATCCGATTCTCCACGTAGCGCGGAAAATATCTAAGAGCACGAAAGCCCTATCCTGAGTTTTAAACATATTACGATTTCTATCGTAATGCGCTCCTCCCGCCTTATTAACAATATACGTGGTTAATGCCGACCTCGTAATAGTCTCCCCGAACACGAATAAACATGGGGATTTAACGAAATCGCATAGTCTTATAATTTCGGGAAACGCTTTATCCGGTTTATTAATATCAGGCCACCCTATCAATACCGAACACGCCGCCATTTTAGCGCCTTTATATTCGGCCCCTCCGGGCGCAGCGAAAACAAGGTGGCTACTCCGAGGGACGATGGTTTTTACTTCTTCTTCTGTAAGTCTCCCCTTAATGTTGAACAAATCCATTAATTCGGACTTCGTCGATGGAGCCCATAATTCTCGTACGTGCCAAGCTAAAATCGGATACAGGTTGTAGGTCGGTATAAGCGGTTCCCCTTCTAACCCCACCATTCGCCACGCTTTTATTAAATTCCCCCTCGTTCCTCGCTCCGTCAATAACCTTCTTAAGACCGAGCTCGATACCCGCAGTGAATTAATATCTATTTCTTGGTCCCACTTTTCCGCCAAGTATTCCAAATCGCCGGCGACATTACTTAGAAACCCTATGTCTACTCCGTCGGAATATTCATTATGTTCGCTCATCAGTTTATAATCGATTTAGTCATTAAGAAACCAGCGGACGAAACGCGTCGTACGGTTTTTCCGGTCCGCCTGTTAAGCCGGCCAGCGTGATGAAGCCCTCCGCGTCCACGCCCACGTGGAGGGCGTCGAAGGCGGGCGGGTTTTCGGCGCCGGCGCGGGCCGCCGCGACAACTAAAAGGACGGCCGCCGCGAGCGATGCGTGTTGGCGCATCGGCTAACCTCCATTGGATTATTTAGGGACCGAGCCGCCGGCGGCGGCTAGCGATACAACGCCTTTATCTTGCCGAAGGACGAGCCGCCCACGTCCACGACGCCGATGTCGAACTGATAAACCCAATAATTATTACTCGGAAAATGGACCACAGCCCAAAGGTATTGGCCGTCCGTTTCCGTGCCGTGCGCGTCGTACGCGCTATTCGGTAGAAGGAAGCTGGATACTACCGAACCGGTCGTAGTTAATTGGCACATTTGGTAATCGTACGAACCTTGGCCGCTGGTCCAAAGGTAGTGGCCGTCCCAGGCGAGGTCGCTCAGGATAAACGGCGGCGTGAAAGAGCCGAGGTACGAGCCCGCCGTCGTGTATTTGAACTGCGCGCCCCATATGTGCCCGTTCTCGTACGTCATCCCGGGCGGTACCGAACTTGCGGCGTGGAAACCGATTAATTCGGAACCCGTAGTAGTATACTTATAGAAATCGGCTATTTCCGTAGGGCGCCGGTAGCCGGCCCACAGGTACTGGCCATCGAACGTCGCCCCCTTGAAATACCCGTACGGGGTCCCCATGTAGAAAGATGAAGTTATTGACCCTGCTGTCGTTAGCCGGAAAAACATACCCGGCCCTTCGGCGCATACCCAGAGGTACGAGCCGTCCCACGTCATGCCTTCCCCCTCGGCGCAAACCGTAGGGAGGGGAAACGACGAAATCACGTCGCCCACGGCGCCGAAGGCGGCCGCCGCCCCTAACAACGTCAACGCTATTATCGTTCGCATCGCCGACACCCCTTTAAGCCGCTCATGGGCTTTCGCCAAAGCGCGGCGGCGTCGCGGACTTGTAGATGTGGACGTCCTCGCGCCTTTAGCGATACAACGCCTTTATCTTGCCGAAGGACGAGCCGCCCACGTCCACGACGCCGATGTCGAACTGGTAAACCCACATAGGCGGTTGGTTACCGACGACGGCCCACAGGTACTGGCCGTCGAATTCGGTACCCCTAGCCGAAGCGGCAATAGGTAGAGCGAAGCTGGACACTAGCGAACCGGTAGTAGTCAATTGGCACATATCGTGTATATGGGCCGCGCCGCCGCCCCAACTCCAGAAGTAATGGCCGTCCCAGGCGAGGTCCCGGAGGACCCACGGCGGCGTGAACGAGCCGAGGTACGAGCCGGCCGTCGTGTATTTAAACTGCGCGCCCCATATGTGGCCGTTCTCGTACGTCATACCGCCCCTTGTTCCGCGCCCGGTGAAGCCGCTCACGAACGACCCGTCCGTCGTAAACCGTTGGAATTGAGGAGATTCCAACGACCGTTGGTACCCGCACCAGAGGTATTGGCCGTCGAACGCCGCGCCCTGGAAATATCCGTAAGGAGCGCCCAGGTAGAACGAAGACGTTATAGACCCGGTGGTCGTCAAACGGTAAAACATACCGGGCCCTACCGCGCAGACCCAGAGGTACGAGCCGTCCCACGTCATGCCTTCGCCTTGCGCGCAAACTGTAGGGAGCGGAAAAGAAGAAATCACGTCGCCCACGGCGCCGAAGGCGGCCGCCGCCCCTACCAACGTCAACGCTATTATCGTTCGCATCGCCGACACCCCTTTAAGCCGCTCACGGGCTTTCGCCAAAGCGCGGCGGCGTCGTGGCCTTGTAGATACGGACGTCCTCGGCCCCTCAGCGATACAACGCCTTTATCTTGCCGAAGGACGAACCGCCCACGTCCACGACGCCGATGTCGAACTGGTAAACCCACATAGGCGGGTTGGTACCCACGACAGCCCAAAGGTACTGGCCGTCGAATTCTGTCCCGTTCGCTGGCTTGTCGTTGGGCAGCGCGAAACTGGATACGATGGAACCTGTAGTCGTAAGCCGGCACATAAAGCCGATATTGCTACCGTCATTGACCCAAAAGTAGTGGCCGTCCCAGGCGAGGTCGCTTAAGTACCATGGCGGCGTGAACGAGCCGAGGTACGAGCCCGTCGTCGTGTATTTGAACTGCGCGCCCCAGAGGCGGCCGTTCTCGTACGTCATCCCGGCGACGGCGCCATTACGACCCCAAAACCCTCCTACGGGCGTTCCCGTAGTAGTGTATTGGCCGAATTGCGGGGGGTCGAACGGGTCCGGCTGGTAGCTGCACCAGAGGTATTCGCCGTCGAACGCGGCGCCCTTGAAATAGCCGTAGTTCCCCGGCGCTATTTTAAAATACGAGACGATAGAGCCGGTAGTCGTAAGCTGGACGAAGTCCACCGGCCCTTCGGAGCAAACCCATAGATACGCGCCGTCCCACGTCAGGCCGTTACCTTCGGCGCACCCCGTTGGGAGCGGAAATGAGGAGATTATATCTCCCACTGCGCCGAAGGCGGCCGCGGCCCCTACCAACGTCAACGTTATTATCGTTCGCATTGCCGACACCCCTTTAAGCCGCTCATGGGCTTTCGCCAAACCGCGGCGGCTTCGTGAACTTGTAGATGTGGACGTCCTCGGCCCCTCAACGGTACAAGGCTTTAACGTCGCCCAACGACGCCGGCGGTACGTCCACGACGCCGATGTCGACCTGGTAGCACCAATCGTTTAAGCCGTTTGCAACCCATAGGTACGAGCCGTCAAAGGTCGTGCACTTCACGTGGTAGCCGCCCGTCCCGGGGGACTCGAAGCTCGCGACGATCGAACCGGTGGTCGTAATCTGGCGGGTCGAGCTCCAGAGGTAATGCCCGTCCCAGCCCAGGTCACCGAGGTCGAACGGTGGCGGGAACGACGCCACAAGCGAACCTGTGGTTGTGTATTTACAATTTTGGCACCACAGGTAGTGGCCGTCCCACGTGAGGCCCGCCGTCCCCGTCCACGCGTCCGGGATAGAATAACCCGCCACAGGGGTACCCGTCAACGTCCACCGGTTAAGCCGAATCGGGTAGCCGTATTGAAGGGAGGCGCTCCAGAGGTAAACGCCGTCAAACGCCGCGCCTTCGTTATACCCGTACGTCCCGCCGGTATCAAAGGAGTATACGACCGAGCCGGTTGTGGAAAGGCGATAGAAGTACGTATTCGGATTCCCGAGCGCCCATAGGTAGCTGCCGTCCCACGTCAAACCGCTGCAATCAAAACCGCTAAAAACGGGCATCGGGAACGACGATACCACTTCGCCGAAGGCGCCCCAGGCCGCCGCCGACGTCATCGCTAACGTGATTATTACCTTCATGGATTTCATGGTTCATCCCTCGTTGCCGGCCCGCTTAAGGGCTTTCGCCAAAGCGCGGCGGCTTCGTGAACTTGTAGATGTGGACGTCCTCGCCCATAAACGTGTCCGTGAACAGGCCGCCCCCCAAACAGAAACCGGCGCCGAGCACTCCCGCAAGCACGAGCGCCGCGCCGGTTGATTTCGTGGCTATCGTTAAACCCATACCCATACCTCACTCCTTGGCGGGTTACGGCGTGATGGTAAAACTATACCCGCGCCGTGTCAAGTAAAATACGGGCGGCCCCGCCCCGGCGCTACCCCCCTCCCCCCGGCCGCTTTTTCGTCCTCGGCCGTTAATCGTAAATGCTATAATAACGCATGTTTGACCCCTCCCCCCGCGCCGGCCGCACCCTCCTCCTCGGCGTCGGCAACGACCTCCTTGCCGACGACGGCGTCGGCCTCCACGTCGCCCGCGCCGTCCGCTCCCGCCTCCCCGCCGCGCTCGCCGCCCGGGTGGACGTGGAGGAGGCCTACGCCGCGGGCTTCGAGCTCATCGACTACCTCCAGGGCTACGCCCGCGCCGTCATCGTGGACGCGATACAGACCGAGGGCGGCACCCCCGGCGACCTCTACCGCTTCGACGCCGCGGCCCTCCGCCCCACCGCCCACCTCGCCCGCATCCACGGCATCAACCTCGCCGGCGCCCTCGCCATCGCCGACCAGCTCCAGCTCCCCATGCCCGCCGAGGTCGTCGTCCTCGCCGTCGAGGCCGACGACGTGACTACCTTCCGCGAGGAGCTCTCGCCCGCGGTGGCGGCCGCGCTCCCCGCGGCCGTGGCGGCGGCGCTGGACGTCCTGGCCGAGCCCCTCGCGCCGCCGCCCACGCACGCCGATGCCTGACGCCCCACCCCCGGTCCGCCGGCGCCTGCGCGTCGAGGGCGTCGTCCAGGGCGTCGGCTTCCGCCCCTTCGTCTTCGGCCTCGCCGCCCGCCACCGGCTCGCCGGCTTCGTCCTCAACGACGCCGCCGGCGTGGTCGTCGAGGTGGAGGGGCCCGCCGACGCCGTGGCCGCCTTCGCCCGCGCCCTCCGCGCCGAGGCGCCCCCGGCCGCCCGCGTGGAAGCCATTGACGCAGAGGAGGTTGCGCCGCGGGGCGAGACCGGCTTCGCCATCGTCGCGAGCGAGGAGGGCGAGGCCGCCACCCTCGTCTCGCCGGACCTCGCGACCTGCGACGCGTGCCGCCGCGAGCTGTTCGACCCGCGCGACCGGCGCCGCCGCTACCCCTTCCTCAACTGCACCCAGTGCGGCCCGCGCTTCACCATCGTCCGCGGCGTCCCCTACGACCGCCCCCGGACGACGATGGCCTCTTTTGAGATGTGCGCGGCGTGCGCCGAAGAATACGACTCGCCCTCGAGCCGCCGCTTCCACGCCCAGCCCAACGCCTGCGCCGCGTGCGGGCCGCAGCTCGAGCTCTGGGACCGCGACGGCCTCCCCGTAATCGCCGATGACCCGTTGGCCGCGGCCGTCGCGCGCCTGCGCGTGGGCGAGGTCGTCGCCGTCAAGGGCCTGGGCGGCTACCACCTCGCGTGCGACGCCGCGAACGCCCGGGCCGTGGAGGCCCTCCGCGCCCGCAAGGTCCGCGAGGACAAACCGTTCGCGGTGATGGCCCGCGACGAGCTCGAGGTACGCGAACGCTGCGAGCTGGACGACGCCGAGCGCGCGCTGCTCGCGTCGCCGGCGCGGCCCATCGTCCTCCTCCGCAAGCGCGAGCCGTTCACCCTCCCCGACGCCCTCGCGCCCCGCAATCGCTACCTGGGCGTGATGCTCCCCTACACGCCGCTCCATCACCTCCTCCTGGCCGAGGGGCCGCCGCTCCTCGTGATGACATCCGGCAACCGCGCCGACGAGCCCATCGCCTACCGCGACGAGCTGGTGGTCGAGCACCTCCACGGCGTCGCCGACTGGTTCCTGACACATGACCGCCCCATCGCCCGCCGCGTGGACGACAGCGTGACGCGCGTCTTCCGCGGCCGCGCGTATCCCCTCCGGCGCTCCCGCGGCTACGTCCCCCTCCCCATCGCGCTGGGCAAGAGATATGAAACGAGCGTCCTGGCGGTGGGCGCGGAGCTCAAGAACACGTTCTGCCTGACGCGCGGCGACCGGGCGTTCGTCTCCCACCACATCGGCGACCTGGAGAACGAGGCCGCGCTCGCGTCGTTCGAGGAGGGCGTAGCGGACTTCGAGCGGCTCTTCGACGTCGCGCCGGCGGTCGTGGCCCGCGACCTGCACCCCGACTACCTCGCGAGCCGCTACGCCGAGCGCCGCGGCCTGCCGCAAGTCGTCGTCCAGCACCACCACGCCCACGTCGCCGCCGTCCTCGCGGACGCGGGCTACGGCGGCTGCGTCATCGGCGTCGCCTTCGACGGCGCGGGGCTGGGGGACGACGGCGCGGTGTGGGGCGGCGAGTTCCTGGTGGGCGACGCCGGCGGCTGCGAACGCGCCGCCCACCTGGCATATGTCCCGCTCCCCGGCGGCGACCGCGCCGCCCGCGAGCCGTGGCGGATGGCGCTCTCGTGGCTGGGCGCGATTTACGGCGACGGCGGCCTCGACGCCGCGCGCCGTCTCCTCCCGGCCGTCCCGCCGGCGACGCTGGAGCTGGTCTGGCAGGCGATGAGGCGGGGCGTGAACGCGCCGCCCACCAGCTCGATGGGGCGGCTCTTCGACGCCGTGGCGGCGCTCGCCGGCGTCCGGGCCGTGTCCAACTACGAGGGGCAGGCGGCCGCGGACCTGGAACAGCTCGCGGACGAGACGGCGACGGGCCGTTACGCCTTCGCGCTGGGGGACGCCTCGCCCCTCCCCGTCGACGCCGCGCCGGTGATTGATGCTATAATATCCGACCTGCGCAACGGCGCCACGGCCGGCGTCATATCCGCGCGTTTCCACCGCGCGGTGGCGGCGATGGTCGCCGACGTCGCCGCCGGTTTACGCGATAAACACGGCTTGAACGCCGTCGCGCTGGGCGGCGGCGTCTTCCAGAACGTGACGCTGCTCGCGCTCGCCGAGGACCGCCTCCGCGACGCGGGCTTCAACGTCCTCATCCACGCCCAGGTGCCCACGAACGACGGCGGCCTCTCGCTGGGGCAGGCCGCGGTCGCGCTCGCCCGAATAGAAAAAGGACCGGCTTAGACATGTGTCTCGGGATTCCGATGAAGATAGTGGCCGTGGACGGGACGGCCGCGACGGTGCAGGTGGCGGAGGTCCGCCAGCGGTGCGACCTCTCGCTGGTGGAGGAGGCGAAGGTGGGCGACTACGTCATCGTCCACGCCGGCTTCGCCATCGAGGTGCTGGACGAAGAGGACGCCCGCGAGACCCTCGCGATGCTCGACCAGATGGGCGTGGACGTGGGCCCGACGCCGTGAAATACGTCGACGAATACCGCGACCGGGGCCGCGTGGAAGCGCTCGCCCGCGCCATCGCCCGCGTCAACCCGGACGACCGGGCCTACACCTTCATGGAGGTGTGCGGGACGCATACCATGGCGGTCGCGCGCTTCGGCCTACGCGGCCTCCTGCCCCCCAACGTCCGCCTGGTCTCCGGCCCGGGCTGCCCGGTGTGCGTGACGCCCAAGGAGTACATGGACCACGCCCTCGCGCTCGCGGCGCTGGCCGACGTTACGGTCGCGACCTTCGGCGACATGATGCGCGTCCCCGGGAGCGCCGGCGACCTGACGGCCCGCCGCGCCCGGGGGGCCGACGTCCGCGTCGTCTACTCCACGCGCGACGCATTGGACGTCGCGGCCGCCGAACGCGGCCGGCGCGTCGTCTTCCTCGGCGTCGGCTTCGAGACCACGACGCCCACGGTGGCGGCGGCGGTCAAGGCCGCCGCGGCCCTCGGCCTCCCGAACTTCTTCGTCCTGGCGGCGCCCAAGCTCATCCCGCCCGCGATGCGCTCGTTGGCCGCGGCCGGCGACGCCGCGCTGGACGGCTTCCTCTGTCCCGCCCACGTCAGCGCCATCATCGGCGCCGGCGCCTACGACTTCCTTCCCCGCGATTTCGGCCTCGCGTGCGCCGTCGCGGGTTTCGAGCCCGTGGACATCATGCAGGGCATATACCTCCTCCTCCGCCAACGGGCCGAAGGCACGCCGCGGGTGGACAACGGCTACTCGCGCGTCGTAAAACCGGAGGGGAACCCAAAAGCATGCGCCCTCGTCGCCGAGGTATACGAAGAATGCGACGCGGCGTGGCGCGGCCTCGGCACCATCGCCGCGAGCGGCCTCCGCCTCCGGGAGCCGTTCGCCCGCTTCGACGCCGTGAGGGAGATACCCTGCGAGCCCGCGCCGACGGTCCCGGACGCGGGGTGCATGTGCGGCGACGTCCTGAAGGGCGCGAAGACGCCGCTGGAATGCCCGCTCTTCGGCGCCGCGTGCACCCCCGAGGCGCCCGCGGGCCCGTGCATGGTCTCGTCCGAGGGGACGTGCGCGGCGGCGTATAAATACGGGCCATGAACGACGGCCTCATAACCATCGGCCACGGCGCCGGCGGCATCCTGACGCGCCGCCTGGTCGCCGAGGTCTTCGCGCGGCACTTCGCCAACGACGCCCTCGCGCCGCTGGACGACGCCGCCGTCCTCGGGACGCTGGAAAGCCCGCCGGCCTTCACGACCGACGCCTACGTCGTGAAGCCGCTGTTTTTCCCCGGCGGCGACATCGGCAAGCTGGCCGTCTGCGGGACGGTCAACGACCTCGCGGTGACGGGGGCGACGCCCCTCTACCTGTCCGCGGCGTTCGTCATCGAAGAAGGGCTGGAAGTCGCGGTCCTGGACCGCGTCGCGGCCTCCATGGCGGCGGCGGCGCGGGAAGCCGGCGTGGCTCTGGTCTGCGGCGACACCAAGGTCGTGCGGCGGGGCGAGGCCGACGGCCTTTTCGTCGCGACCGCCGGCGTGGGCGTTTTCAAGAACGGCCGGCCGGCGCGGCGGCCCATCGCCCCGGGCGACGCGGTGGTCCTGAGCGGGACGCTGGGCGACCACGGCGTCGCCGTCATGCTCGCCCGCCACGAGATGAAGTTCGACGCCCCCATACGGAGCGACTGCGCTCCCCTCAACGGCCTGTGCGCGGCGATGCTCGCCGCCGCGCCCGGGCTCAAATTCATGCGCGACCCCACCCGCGGCGGCCTGGCCGCGGCCGTGAACGAAATTGCGGCCGCCGCCGGCGTGGGGATGGAGCTGGACGAAGAGGCCGTCCCCGTGGACGAGAACGTCGCCGCCGCGTGCGAGATCCTCGGCTTCGACCCCCTATACCTCGCGAATGAAGGCAAGGTCGTGGCGGTCGCCCCCGCCGGCGAGGCCGAAGCCCTTCTGGCGGCGATGCGGCGGCATCCGCTCGGGTCCCGCGCCGCGGTCATCGGCCGCGTGGTCGCGGCGCCGGCGCGGGTGGTCCTGAAGACGCGCGTGGGCGGAACGCGGGTGCTCGAGATGCCGCTCGCGGACCAACTCCCGAGGATATGCTGACGTGCACGAGGTCGGCGTCGTAAGCTCGCTCGTGCAACAGGTGGAGGCCGAAGCCCGGCGGTTGGGCGTCGCGGGGCGCGTGAGGGCCGTCCACCTGAAGCTGGGGGCGCTCACCACGTTCGTCCCGGCGGCGATGACCTTCTGCTTTGACGCGCTCACCAGGGATACGGACCTCGCGGGCGCGAAACTCGTAATAGAGGAAGTCCCGGCGGCCGCGAATTGCCGGAGCTGCGGCGCGGCCTTCACGTTGGCGTCGCTGCCGTTCGCCTGCGCCGCCTGCGGCTCGCCGGACCTGGAGATAACCGCGGGGCGGGAGCTTCTGCTCGACGCCCTGGAAGTGGACGACGAGGCGCCGAGGTAGCGTTATGGAGATAAAGTTCGTAAAGAAAGTGATGGCCGAGCACGAACGGATAGCTTCCGAAATCCGGGAGCTGCTCGCGGCGCGGGGCATCTACGCGGTTAACGTCATGGGTTCGCCGGGCTCGGGCAAAACGGCGCTCCTGGAGGCGACCTTCGCCGCGGCCCGGGCGGCGCTCCGCCCCGGCGTCATAGAGGGCGACATCGCCACCTCCAACGACGCCGAACGGCTGGCGCGCTTCGAGCTGCCCGTGGTCCAGATAAATACCGGCCCCTTCGGCGGCGATTGCCACCTCGGCGCCAACTTCATCCGCGCCGCGCTGGACGACCTTCCGCTGGAGCGCATCCGCACCCTCTTCGTGGAGAACGTGGGCAACCTGGTGTGCCCCGCCGAATTCGACATCGGCGAGAACATGAAGGTGGCCGTGCTTTCGGTAACCGAGGGGGAGGACAAGCCGCTGAAATATCCGCTGATGTTCCGCGAGTCGAAAGCCGTCGTTATCTCCAAAATAGACCTGCTGCCCCACCTCGAGATAGACCTGCCGCGGTTGCGGGCCAACCTCGCGGCGGTCAACGGCGGACTGGCGGTCTTCGAGGTCTCGAGTCGGACGGGCAAGGGCGTCGCGGCGTGGGTGGACTACCTCCGCGCGAGCGCCGGCATCGCCTGACCCGCCGCCGGTGGCTTAACGCCGAGGGTTGACTTTACGTATTTTGGTTGTAGAATGGGGAATATGACGGCCCGCGAAGACGGGGCCCGAGACAACCGCAACCGACGAGGTCCGAGATGGAACATGTGCCCGGGAAAGCTAAAAGAGGCAAGGTCGTCCTGTTCGCCCTCTCCACCTGTATCTGGTGCAAGAAGACGCGGGCGCTACTGGAGGACATGGGCGTGGAATACGACTACGAATACGTGGACCTGGCGGCTCCCGCGCGCCAGCAGGAAATAGAAGCCGAAATTAGAAAATACACGGACCAAACGGGATACCCCGCGCTCATCGCCGCCGGGACGGCCGTCGTGGGTTACCGGCCCGACGAGGTAAAACGGGTCTTGGGCGTTTAAGGCGGAAATATGGCCGACACGGAAACGAAAGCCATAGACGAGCTGCAGGCGAAGCTGGGCCGGGAGGCCGAGGCCGGGGGCTACCACCTCAACCCGGACGCCGAGTTCACGCGCGGCCTGGCGGAGGGCCTGGCGACCAACCTGGGCCGGTACGGCTACATGAGCTGTCCCTGCCGGCGCGCCGACGGCGACCGCCGCGAAGACCAGGACATCATATGTCCGTGCGATTACCGCGACGCCGACCTGGCGGAATACGGCATGTGCTATTGAGCGCTCTACGTGTCCGGCGAGGTCCTCGCCGGCAAGAAAGAAACGCAGGCCATCCCGGAGCGCCGGCCCGCCGACCGCGCTTTGCGGCCCCAGTTCCGCCGCGAAGCCGCGGTAAAGGGCGGCATCACCGTCTGGCGGTGCCGCGTCTGCGGCTACCTGTGCGCGCGCGAAGGACCGCCCGAGGTGTGCCCGATTTGCAAGGTGAGCAAGGAGCGCTTCGAAGCTTTCGTTTTTCCGGGTTCGTGACCGCGAACCGAAATGGAAAAAGCCGGCCCCGGGCCGGCTTTGTTTTTTCGCGCGGCGGCTTAAGCCGACACGACGTTGGCGCCGCCCAAGCCCAACCGGCGCGCGACGCCGCGGGTGTCCACGACCAGCGGCGCGGCGGCGAAAACCATCCCGTAATCCACCGCCGTATGGTCGGTGGCGATAACGACGGCGTCGTATTTCCCCACCTCGGCGGCGGACAGCGACACCGACGACAGGCCGAGGTCGTGTTTACGGACGCGGGGTAAGACCGGCGCGTAGGGGTCGTGGTACGCGACCACGGCGCCGCGCTCGCGCAGGAGGTCCAAAATTTCCAATGCCGGCGACTCGCGCAAGTCGTCCACGTCCGGCTTGTAGGCCACGCCCAGGACCAATACCCGCGCCCCCTCCAGCCGTGAGCCGCGGGCGGCGAGGGCCTCGGCCAGACGGTCCACGACGTATCCCGGCATGGCGTCGTTGACCTCGCCGGCCAGCTCCACGAATCGGCTTTCGCGGCCGAACTTGCGGGCGCGCCAGGCGAGGTAATACGGGTCCAGCGGGATGCAATGGCCGCCCACGCCCGGGCCGGGCAAGAACCGCTGGAAGCCGTAGGGCTTGGTGGCCGCGGCGGCGATAACCTCGAAGACGTCCAGGCCCATGCGGTGACATATTATCTTCAACTCGTTGACCAGCGCGATGTTGACGGCGCGATACGTGTTCTCGAGAAGCTTGGACATCTCCGCCGCTTCCGCCGACGACACCTTTACGACCTCGGACACGACGGGGCCGTAGAAGAGGGCGGCGAGTTCCCCCGCGGCGGCGTCCACGCCGCCGACCACGGTCGGGATTTTCCGCAGCGGGTAGTCCTTGTTGCCGGGGTCCACCCGCTCGGGGGAGAAGGCGAGCCAGAAGTCCGCGCCGGCTTTCAGGGCGCTGCCTTTTTCCAGAAGCGGCAGCACGTCCTCCCGCGTCGCGCCGGCGTAAACCGTGGACTCCACGATGACCAACCGGCCGCGGCGGAGATGGGGCGCGAGGGCGAGGGCGGTGTCCAGGAGGTAGGACATGTCCGGCTCCTTCGCGGCCGTGAGCGGCGTGGGGACGCAGATGGAGATAACGTCGGCTTCGGCCAGGCGGCGGACGTCGGTCGTGGCGTCGAACCGGCCGGCGCCCCGCGCGGCGGCGAGTTCGGCATCGCCGACGTCGCCGACGTAGGAGCGGCCCGCGGCGAGCTTCGCCACTTTGGCGGCGTCGACGTCGTAACCCAGGACTTTGTAGCCGGCGGCGACGTACGCCATGGCCAGCGGCAAGCCGACGTAGCCGAGGCCGACGACGCCCGCGGTTATTTCCCGGGATTCGATTTTTCTTTTAAGGTCGTCGTAGAGCCGGACCATTGCGCCTCCTGAGTATCCCGCGCCGACGGCGGCGCCGATAGCATGATAACATTATTCCGCGCGGCCGTGGGCGCGAGCCGGGCCCGAAACGCCCCACCGCGGCCCGGCTTTATGGTAAAATAGTCCGCCTCAAGGAGGAAAAAACATGGTGCGCAAAAGCGCTACCCTGGTCGTTATCCTGCTGGTCGTCACGGCGCTCTGCGCCTGCCAGCCCCGCGCGGTAAAGCCGGCCACCGGCGCGCCGGCGAAGGGCGGAGCGGCCGGCGCTACGCCGCCGGAAGGCTTCTCGCTGGCGGACGCGTCGACGTTCAAAGTGGACAACTACAAAGGCAAGGTCCTGGTCATGGACTTCTGGGCGACGTGGTGCGGGCCCTGCAAGATGGAAATACCCCACCTCATCGAGCTCCAAAAAGAGTTCCGCGACCAGGGGTTGGTAGTGGTCGGGATAACCATGGATAGCAACGCCGACAAGGACGTCCCGCCCTACGCGGCGTCGGTGGGCATGAACTACGCCAACATAAAAGGCACCGAGGAACTCCAGGCCGAGTACGGCGTCGTGGGTTTGCCTACCATCGTCATCTACGACCGCGCCGGCAATCAGATCCTCAAACGCTCGGGCTACATCGAAAAAGACCAGCTACGGAGCATTATTACGCCGCTCCTGACGCCCGTTTCGTCCTGAAAGTAACGCCCCGCCGGGGCGGGAAGCGCCCCGTTAATACATCGTCGTGAGCCACATCCGCCGCCCGTCGCTTTCCGCGCGGGCGGCTCCTCTTTCGCCGGTTAAAAAGTACGACGCGCCGGCCCGCCGAACCAGCGCCGTCGCGGCGCGGTCCGGGAACTTGGCGGCGCCGGCTTTGGCGGTGAACACCACCACCCGGGGATTCACGGCCTTGATAAACGGCGGCCAGCTCGCCTCGCGGGAGCCGTGGTGGGGCGCCTTCAGAACGTCCGCCCCCAGCGGACGGCCCGCCGCGAGCAACCGGCGTTGACCTTCCTTACCCACGTCCCCGGCCAGGAGCGCGGCGAACCGGCCGTACGTTATCCGCAAGACGGTCGACGAATCGTTGGCGGAAAGCCGCGCCGCGGCTGCGCCGTCGGGCCACAGCTTCTCGATGACGGCGCCGCCGACGGACACCCGGGCGGGCGCCGCGATTACCCTCACGCCCGCGTCGGCGCAGGCCCTCTTGAGCCGGTCCAGGTCGTGGCCCGCTTGCGGACCCGCCGGCCACCATACTTCCCGCACCTTGAAATTCCGAACGAGGTAAGCCGCGCCGCCGGCGTGGTCGGCGTCGCCGTGCGTCACGCACAGGTAGTCGATGGTCCCGACGCCGGCGCCGTGGAGAAAAGGCGCTACGACCCGCTCCCCGGCGTCGTAGCCACGGCCGGCGAAGCCGGCGTCCACCAGCATCGTCTTGCCGTTAGGGAATCGGACGAACGTGCTGTCGGCCTGCCCCGCGTCCAGGCACACCAACCGCAGCGTGCCGGGCCGCTCCGCCAATCTGGGGCCGAGCCACAACCCCAGCGCCAGGACCGTCGCCACCGCGGCGGCCGCGCGCGTCCGCCAACGTTTGACGAAGACGGCGGCTGCGGCGAAGCCGGCCGCGGCCAGGAGGAACGCCGAACCGCGCGGCACCCAAAACTGCAGGTCCCACCCCCTGCCCAGCAGCGGCTTGAGCCCCCTGGAAAACCAATGCCCCGTCAGAACGAGGAGCCGGCCCGCGAGCCACGCCGCGCCGCCGAAAAGGTCACCGAGGGCGGGCCAGACCGCGCCCGCCGCTATGGTAACGAGGGAAACGTAAACCGCGACGCTCGAAAGCGGCACCATCACCAGGTTCGAAAAGAGCGCGATGGGCGAAAGGCGGAAGAAGAAGTAAAGCTGGAGCGGCAGGACGGCGAGTTGGGCGGCGATAGTGGCGGCGGCCGTCTCGCGGAGGAGGCCCGGCACCGGCCGGAGGAGTTTGACCGCGGGCCGGTAGAGCGAGGCCAGACCCAAAGTGGCGGCGAACGACAACAGGAACGACGCGTCGGCGACGTAACGGGGGTTATACGCGAGTATTACGAGCGCCGCGGCGGCGAGAACGTTCAGGATGTCCACGTCACGCTCGAGGAAAGCCGCGACCAACACCAACATACCCATTATCGTGGCGCGGACGACCGGGGGGTCGAAGCCGGTCAGGACGGCGTAAGCCGGGAGGAAGAGCAGCACGATGGCGTTCGCCGCCGGCCGGGGGAGTCGCGTCCCCGCCAAGACCAGGAACAGGACGAACGCCACGAGGCTGACGTTGAAGCCGGAGATGGCAAGAAGGTGGATGACGCCCGCGGCGCGGTACTCCTCGGTTATCGTCGGCTCGATTTCCGCGCGCGTCCCGAGCGTCAATCCTTTTAGAAGCGCGCCCTCATCTCCCCCCACGGACCGGTCGAGGACAGCGGCCGCCTTGTTTTTTATCGCGTACGAGGCGGCGACGAAGGCGTTGCCCCGGCCGCGCGCCAGGAGCGCGCAGTCGCGGGCGTGGTTCGCGCGCAGGAGGCCCCCGGCGCCGCGGCGCCACAGGAAGCCGCGGTAGTCGAAGCCGTCGGGGTTGTTGGCCGGCTTGGCCCGAACCGCGGTCCCGTGGACGCGGAGGCGGTCGCCGTAACGGACGGCGACGTTCTCGTAGACGCTGGCGCGGAGGGTGCCGGCGGCGGCGCGGGTTTCGCCGCCAGCGGTCACGCTCTCGAGGTTGAAATAGAAAACGGAACCGTAGCCGCGCTGCTCCGGGTCGGAGACGACGACGCCCACGAAGTCGCCGCGCAGGGGGCGGAAACGGGCGTCCAACCGAAAAAAGATATCGGCGGGAGAGAGGTAGTCGTTGCACGCGACGTACCAGGCGCCGGCGGCGGACGCGAGCGCCGCCAGGACCAGCCACCCGCCGGCGGCCCGGCGGAGAAACGCCGCGGCGGCGCCCAGCAAAACGACGGCCGCGATTACGAGGGGCCACGCCGGCGGCCGCGCCAGCGCGGCGAAAATAAGGCCCCCGGCGAAGGGGGCAAGGGCTATAACGGCGGGACGGCGCAAAGCGCCGGGTCGGGAAAGGCCGGCCTGGGCTTGCGGCGTCATACCTTACCTACGCGGCCGACAACTCCTCCAGGACCTCGGGCGCGATATCGAAGTTGGCGGAGACTTTCTGGACGTCGTCGTGCTCCTCCAGCGCCTCCATGAGCTTCAGGACCCGCGCCGCCATCTTGCCCTCGAGGGGGATGGTGGCCTTGGGCACCAGCGAGACCTCGGCGTGCTCCACGGCTATCCCCTTCGCCGCGAGGCCGTCCGAGACGGCGGCCAGCGACTCCGGCGGCGTGTAAACCTCGAACGCGTCCTCCGCCTCTTTCAGGTCCTCGGCCCCCGCGTCCAGCGCCGCCTCCATCAGCTGGTCCTCGGTGGCCTTGCCCTTGGGGACTGTTATCAGGCCCTTGCGCTCGAACATCCAGACCACCGAGCCCATCTCGGCCATGTTGCCGCCGTGGCGCTCCAGGAGGTGCCGGAGCTCGGGCGTCGTCCGGTTCTTGTTGTCGGTCATGACCTCGATGCAGATGGCCACGCCGCCCGGGCCGTAGGCCTCGTAGGTGGCCTCCTCGAAAACGATGCCCTCGATCTCGCCCGTGCCGCGCTTGACGGCGCGGGTGATGTTGTCGGCGGGCATGTTGCCGGTGCGCGCCGCCTGGATCGCGACGCGCAGGCGGGCGTTCATCTCCGGGTCGCCGCCGGCGGTGCGCGCCGCTACGATTATCTCCTTGGCCAACCGCGAGAAGAGTTTGCCGCGTTTATCGTCCGCCGCGCCCTTCTTGCGTTTGATGGTGCTCCATTTGGAATGGCCCGACATATTGCCCTCCAACTCGCGGCCCGCGCCGCGGGGATTATTCGACCGTGTTCGCGTCCACGATGCGCTTCCCGCCGAAGTACGGCTGGAGCGCGCCGGGGATATCTATGGTTCCGTCTTTACGCTGGTAGTTTTCAAGGATGGCGACGACCGTCCGGCCGATGGCGAGCGCGGAGCCGTTGAGGGTGTGGACGAACTCGGGCTTCGCGCCCTTGGCCCGCCGGAAGCGCGTGTTCATACGCCGCGCCTGGAAGGCCTCGTAGTTGGAGCAGCTTGAAATTTCGCGGTACTTGCCCTCGGACGGGAGCCACACTTCCAGGTCCACGCACTTGGCGGCGCCGAAGCCCAGGTCCGCCGTGCACAAGACCACTTCGCGGTAGGGCAGCTCCAAGAGCTCGAGGATGTGCGCGGCGTCGCGCACCAGCGTCTCCAGCTCGTCGTACGAATTGTCCGGGAGGACGATTTTGACCAGCTCCACCTTCAGGAACTGGTGGACGCGGACCATCCCGCGCGTGTCGCGGCCCGGCGCCCCCGCCTCGCGGCGGAAACAGGGCGTGTAGGCCGCGTATTTAACGGGTAACGCCGCCGCGTCCAGCATCTCGCCGCGGTGGAGGTTGGTCACCGGAACCTCGGCGGTGGGAACGAGCCACAGGTCCTCGTTTTCCACCCTGTACATATCCTCGGCGAATTTGGGAAATTGGCCGGTGCCGGTCATCGCGTCGCCGAGGACCATGTAGGGGACGTCGACTTCCGTGTACCCCTTCTTACGCGCCTCCTCCAGCATCAGGTTCTGGAGCGCGCGTTCGAGGCGCGCGCCGGCGCCGACGGTCGAGACGAAACGCGCGCCCGCGACCTTCACCGCCCGCTCCTGGTCGATAATCCCGAGGAGTTCGCCTGTCTCCCAGTGGGGCCGGGGCGTGAAGTCGAAGGCGCGCGGTTCGCCCCACGAGGCGCGGACGGCGTTGTCCGCCTCGCTCGCGCCGACGGGGACGGAGGCGTGGGGGACGTTGGGCAGATAAAGAAGGAGGCCGGATAATTCGCCCTCGACCGTACCGCGCGCCGTTTCGAGGTCCTTTATTTCCTCGCCGAGACGCGCCGCCGCGGCGAGCTCCGCGGCCGCGTCCCGCCCTTCCTTCTTCGCCCGAGAGATGCGCTCGTTGGCTTTGTTCTGTTCGGCCCGTTTCTGCTCCACGGCGGCGATGGCCCGGCGGCGCTCCGCGCTAAGCGCGAGGACCTGGTCGAGGCTGAAGATGACGCCGCGCTGCGCCAACATTTCGCGGACGCGCCTTTCGTTCTCCTCGATGTATTTAAGGTCGAGCATGGCTTACGCGAGTTTCCCCACGACCATCCCCGTCGCCACGAGCAAGCTGGTCGCGAGGTGGATGATTATCGTCAGGCCGTTGGCGGGGAGGAGCTTGTAGGGCTCGGCGTAGTGGCGCGCCGCTACCGTCGCGGCCTTGAGCGCCAGCGGCGCCGTGAGGAGCGCGAGGAGCGCCCACGCCGGCAGGCGGCCGAGGGCGACGCCGGCGACGACGCATAAATACGTCAGCGCGAGGATGGCGTAGTAAACGTAGCGGGCCCGGGCCAGCCCCAGGAGGACCACCAGCGTCCGCTTCTTAACTTCCTTGTCGGCGGCGTAATCCGGGAACTCGTTGATGTAGACGACGCCGGCGATGAGAAGGCCGACCGGCAGCGACGCCAGCAAGGCCGCCAACGAGAGGTGCCCCGACTGGACGTAGTGAGCGCCCAGCGTCGCGAGGGGGCCGAAGTTCAGGCCGATGAAAAGCTCGCCGACGCCGCGGTAGCCGATGGCCACGGGGGCCGCGGTGTAGAAGAAGCCCGAGGCGACGCCGACGACGCCGAGCCACAGGACGACGTTGCCGGGCGTCACGCGCCACAGGTAGAGGCCGAGGGCGGCGCCGACCGCGAAGCACGACAGCGCGTAGATGAGCATCGCCCGGGGCGATATCAGGCCTTGCTGTATGACGCGGGAACCGCCGGCGAAAGGCGTGGGCGTCTTGTTCACCCAGTCGTTGCGGGTGCGGTGGTCGAAGTAGTCGTTGGCGAGGTTGGTGCCGCCATGGAGCGCGGCGACGCCCAGCGCGGTCAGGACGGCGTGCCACCAGTGGATGGCGTAGCCCTCGTAGAAGGCGACGGCGACGCCGACAATAACCGGCGCCACGGAGGCCGTGAAGAACGGCGCCCGGATCGCGATAAGCCACTTTTTCAAAGTATTAAGGTCGTAATTTCCTGGAGGCCGGGGTTGTGATTCTATATTAAAAAGCGGACGCGGGCAAGGGAAATCCCCATCGGTCCTGCGGCAATCCGCCGGCCCGCTGAACCCGAAAAACCGTCGGCCTTTCCTTTACTTTTCCACAGGTATTCCCCGCCCCGCGGCGGCTTTTTCCCCACCTCCCCAACATCCCCTTGACATCTTATCCCCCGGATATTAATATACATGGCCATTTTGGCGCACCACGCGCGATGGCGCGATATGCCTAAGGTCCTTCGCAAACTCGGCGGCCCCTGGCCGCTTGTTATTTTCTTGGCGGCGCTCGCGTACCGGGCCGTATACTTCTGGACCGTCCGCGGCGACCCGCTGATGACGTACGTGGACGCCATCCCGGACGCGTGGCTCTACCACCACTGGGCCGTCAATATACTGGAGGGGGCAAAGGGCGTCGGCGCCTATTACATCGGCCCCGCCTACGCCTTCTTCCTCGCCGCTGTCTACCGCCTCTTCGGCCTCCACCTCTACGCCGTTATTTTCGTCCAATTGGCGCTGGACGCGGCGACGGCGGTCCTCGTCTACGCGCTGGCGAAGCGGCTCTTCGGTCCCCTGGCCGGCAAGGTCGCGGGCCTCATCTGGGCGTTCTACCTCCCCATCCTGTTCTTCGATACCCAAATCCTGCCGCCGGCGATGACGCTTTTCCTGGTGACGGCGTCTCTATACACGCTGACGCTGGCGCTGGAAGAGGGCCGGGGCCGGCGTTGGGCGGTGTTGGCCGCCGGCGCCATCTTCGGCCTCGTCGTCCTGGCCCGCCCCAACCTCCTCCTGTTCGTCCCGGCGTTCGCGCTCTGGCCGCTCCTGGGCAAGGTTCGGCCCTGGCGCGCCCTCGTCCTCTTCGCCATCCCCGTGCTGGTAGTGGTGGGCGCCGTCACCGTCCGTAACAAGGTCGTGGCCGACGATTGGGTCCTGATATCATCCCAGGGCGGGATAAATTTTTTCATCGGCAACAACGAGGAGTCATGCGGCGCGTTCACGCCGCCGCCGGGGACGATGAGCCGGCCCGAGGACATGAACGACGCCGCGACGCGCGTCCAGGCGGAGCGGGCGCTGGGCCGTAAGCTCAAGCCGTCGGAAGCGTCGCGGTGGTGGTTCCAGCGGGGGTTGACGTTCCTCGCCGAGAACCCGGGCAAGGCGGCCCGGCTCTACGGCACTAAAGTCTCCATCCTCACCAACAGCTACGAGGTAACGCTTAACACGGACTTCAATTTCCGGGGGACGTTTTCGCCCCTTCACCGGCTCCGGGTTCCCTATTTCGGCCTGATCTTCGCCTTCGGCGTTTTCGGCCTGGCCATCGGCAGCCGCGGCGGTTCGCCCGGCCGCTCCATCCTTACCATCTTCGCGTTGGCCACGTCCGTGTCGGTGATTATTTTCTTCGTCGCCGATTGGTATCGCCTGCCGTTGGTGCCGGCGTTGGCCGCGGGGGCGGGTTTCGCCGTGGACCGGCTCGTGAGCCATATCCGTTCGCGCCGCTGGGCCTCGCTCTCGTTCGGCGGCGCCGCCGTCGGCCTGCTGTTGACCTATTCCTGGCTCCCGGGCGTGGGAATCGACCGCGACGCGGTATGGACGCAGTCTTACCACAACTACGGGACTTATTACCTGGTGGAGGGGGACGCCGCGCGCGCCGCCGAATACTTCCGCCGCGCCCTTCATTACAAAAACGACAACGTATACGCCCTGGTCTACCTGGGCCTGGCGTACGAAAAGCAGGGCCAGGAAGAAGCGGCGCGCGACTGCTACATCCGGGCGCTGGCGATGAAGCCGGACGAAGCCGAGGCCAACTATTACCTGGCGTTGAACCTCGTGCGCGCAGGCAACGTCGCCGGCGCGATTCCTTTCCTGGAGGCGGCGGCGACGGCCTCCCCCGGCGACCCGGACGCCTGGCGCCTCCTGGGCGAGTGCTACTTCAAGACCCAGGACTTCGCCAACGCTTCGCGGGCCCTAGAAAAGGCCGCGGCGTTGGCCCCGCTGGACGCCGACCTCCGCGTTAAATACGCCACGGCGCTTATGGCGACGGGCCGCTACGACCAGGGGCTGGCCGCCGTCGACGCGGCGTTAAGATTGAAACCCGATGTCTCCGGCGCCCATAACTTATCGGGCAAATACTACTTTCGCCGGGGAGACCTGGCGCGGGCGGCGGATGAGTTCCGGCGCGAGGTCGAGCTTTCGCCCGGCGCCGCCGACCCCCACGCCTACCTCGCGGAATATTACTACCAGACGGGGAACGCGGCGGCGGGCCGCGCCGAATACGAGCGTTACCGCCAATTGGGCGGGCCGCCGATAGGCCGGTTCGAAGACGCCCCGGCGCCTTAAAAGTGCCCCGGCCCGCCCCCGGAAATCGCGCATGCCCAAGAAAAAAGACCTCCCGGCCCTGAAAGCCGCCCCCGGTGCCACCGGGGCCCGCGGCGCCGTCCTGGTCGTCGAAGACGACCGGCCCTCGGCGGACGCGCTGGCCAAACTCCTCCGGAGTTTCGGGCACGAATCGGTCGTTGCCGCCGACGTAACGGCCGCCCTCCGGGTATTGGACAACGCCGCCGTGGACGTAATCGTCGCGGACATGAAAATGCCCGGCGTGGACGGCATCGACTTCCTGATGATGGCCCGGGACCGCTGGCCCGCCGTCCCCTTCATCATCCTGACGGGGTTCGCGACCATCGAGACCGCGGTCGAGGCCATGCGCCGCGGCGCCTACGAATACCTGACCAAGCCCGTGGACGCCGAGAAGCTGGAATTGGCCCTGGCCAAGGCGCTGGAGCGGCGGCGCCTGGAGCTCGAAAACCTGGAGCTCAAGCACCGCCTGTTTGAACGCTACTCCTTCGACCGTATTATCGGCCGCTCCAAACCCATGCAGCGGATTTACGACCTCATCACCCGCATCGCCCCGACCAACGCTACGGTCCTCATCTACGGCGAGAGCGGAACGGGGAAGGAGTTGATCGCGGACTCCATCCACTACAACAGCCGGCGGCGCGACAAACCGATGGTGAAGTTGAACTGCGCGGCGTTGGCCGAAGGGGTGCTGGAGTCGGAGCTCTTCGGGCACGAGCGGGGGTCTTTTACGGGCGCGGTCCGGCGCCGCGTCGGCCGCTTCGAGCAAGCCGATGGGGGAACGCTTTTCCTGGACGAGGTTTCGGAAATCCCACCCGCCACGCAGGTCAAGCTTTTGCGGGTGCTGGAGGACGGCGTTTTCCAGCGAGTGGGCGGCACGCAGAACGTGGCCACCGACGTCCGCCTTATCGCGGCCACGAACGTCCAGTTGGAAGAGGCCGTGGCCGCGGGGCGCTTCCGCGAAGACCTGTATTACCGGTTGAAGGTCGTAACGGTCGAAGTCCCGCCGCTGCGGGAGCGGACGGAAGACATCCCCCTTCTGGTGGATGCCTTCATCCGCGAGTTCAACGCCAAGAACAACCTCGACATCAAGGGCGTGGACGACGACGTCATCTGGGTGTTTCGCGCCTACGGCTGGCCCGGTAACGTCCGCGAGCTACGCAACGTCGTCGAGAGCATGGCCATCATGGCGCGCGGCCAACGGCTCACCAAAGCCGACATCCCGCCCAATATCAACCGCTCCGTGGCCGACGTTAACGCCGGCGTCCGCGCCGGAATGCGGTTGGACGACGTGGAACGCTATATAATCGGGGCCACGCTCAAAGAAGCCCGCGGCAACCGCACCCAGACCGCGAAGATCCTGGGCATCGGCCTCCGCACCCTCCAACGCAAGTTGAAAGAATACGGGATATCGTGACATGCCGGCTACCGTCGTTAAAGGGACCGAACTTGCGGCGGCCATAGAGGCCGCGATCAAGAACGCCGTCGCGGCGGCCGCCCCACCGAAGCTCGCGGTGGTGCTGGCGCGGGGCCAGGAAGGGGCGGCGGCCTATTCCCGCTCCCTCGCCAAAGCCGGCGGCCGCGTAGGCGTTACCGTGGACGCGCACGAATTGGAAGCCGACGCCGCGGCGGCCGCCCGGCTTATCGCCGAGTTGAACGCCGCGGCCGACGTACACGGCGTGATTCTACAGAAGCCGTTCGCGGGGCGCGCCCTGGACGTGGAGCTCGCCGACCGCATCGCGCTGGCCAAGGACGTGGACGGCCAGACCGGCGCCGCGCAGGGCCTGCTCTGGCTCGGCCGGCCTACGTTCGTCCCGTCCACGGCCGCGGCGGCGATATTCATACTGGAGAAGTTCGGCGTTCCCCTCGCCGGCGCCGAGGCCGTGGTGGTGGGCCGTTCGCCGGTGGTCGGGAAACCGGCCGCGGCGCTCCTCCTGGCCCGCGACGCGACGGTCACGCTGTGCCACACGAAGACCCGCGACCTGGGGGCGGTGTGCCGGCGGGCCGACATCCTGGTCGTCGCGGCGGGCGCGGCGGAGCTCGTGGCCGGCGACATGGTGAAGCCGGGGGCGGCGGTCGTGGATTGCGGCTACAACGTCCGGGAGGACGGCACCGTCGTGGGCGACGTGGACTTCGAAGGCGCCGCCGGCCGCGCGTCGCTCATCACGCCGGCCAAAGGAGGCGTCGGCCCGGTGACGACCGCTTTGCTCCTGGCCGCCGTCGCCCGGGCGGCGGGGGCGGAAATATCGTTATGAAGGACGACCGCGACCTCCCGTTGTTCGTAGCGCCGGGCGGCCCCACGGTCTTCTCGGTAGCGGAGCTTACCGCGGCCGTGCGCGCCGCCATTGAAGAGACCTTTGCCGAGGAGGTCACGGTCCGGGGAGAGGTCTCCAACTTCAAGCACCACAACTCGCGGCACATGTATTTCTCGTTGAAAGACGAGGAAGCGGTGTTGCGTTGCGTCTTCTTCCACCCGGCCAACTCCCGGCTGCGTTTCACCCCCGCCGACGGCCTGGAGGTCGTCGCGCGCGGCACCCTCGGCGTCTACCCGCCCCAGGGCAGCTATCAGCTCTACGTCACGGACCTGGCCCTCCACGGCGAGGGCGAGTTGATGGCGGCGCTGGAGCGGCTGAAAAAGAAGCTCGCGGCGGAGGGGCTTTTCGACGAGACCCGGAAAAGGCCGCTCCCGCGGTTCCCCCGCGCCGTGGGCGTCGTTACCTCCCCGTCCGGCGCCGCTTACCGCGACATAAAGAACGTCCTTTCCCGGCGTTGGCCGGGGATAACGATAATCCTCAGACCGACGAGGGTCCAGGGCGCCGGCGCGGCGGCCGACGTCGCGCAAGCCATCCGGGACTTCGACGAAGCGGCCGTCGCCGACGTGCTCATCGTGGGCCGGGGCGGCGGCTCGCTGGAGGACTTGTGGGCGTTCAACGAGGAGGTCGCGGTGCGCGCGGTCGCGGCGTCGCGCACGCCCGTAATTTCGGCCGTGGGTCACGAGGTGGACTGGGCCCTTACCGACTTCGCCGCCGACGTGCGGGCGCCCACGCCCTCGGCCGCGGCGGAACTCGCGGTGCCGCTGAAGGCGGACGTCGCCCGCGAGGTGACGGACCTGCGGCGGGAGGCCGGCGACGCCGCCGGGGATTTTATCTCCGCTCGCGGCGAGACGTTGGACGGGTTAATAAAATCGTACGCCTTCCGCGCCATGCCCCGCCGCATCGCCGAACGGCGGCAGCGGCTGGACGAGGTCCGGGGCGGCGTCGGGCGCGGCGCGCGCCACGCCTTCGCGGCCGTAAACGCCCGATGCGCCGTGCTCGTCGGTTCGCTGCGGAGCCTTTCGCCCGCGGCCACGCTCGGCCGCGGTTATAACCTCGCGACGCGGGGCGCGGCGTTGGTAAAAAGTGCGGCCGGCGTCGCGTCCGGCGACGCGTTGACGCTGCACTTCGCCGACGGGGCGCGGAACGTCCGGGCCGAAGGCGGCCCGGAGGAGGGTTCGACCCATGGTTAAAAAGAAACCGTCTTTCGAAGACGAGCTCAACCGGCTGCAGGAAATCGTAGCGGCGCTGGAAGAGGGGCCCGCCACGCTGGAAGAGATGCTCAAGCTGTTCGAGGAAGGCATCGCCGTCGCGGACCGGCTGGAACGCGAGCTGGCGGCGGCCGAGACCAAGGTGCAAAAGCTCCTGCGTGACGCCGGCGGCGGCTTGGACGTCGCGGAAGGCTACGAGGACGCGGCGTAACGGTGGACCAAAACCTAGACATCGTGGCCGCCGTGAACGAACGAGCCCAACGGGCTCGCGCCTGGCTCGCCGCCGACCCGTTTCTCGCCGCCGTCGAGCCGGGGCACTTGCGCGAAGCCGCGGGTTTATACCTCGGCCGCGGCGGCAAGGGCCTTCGTCCGGCGCTGGTAATGATGGCGTGCGGGGCCGTCGGCGGCGAGGAAGATTGGGCGCTGGCGGCGGCGGCCGCGGCCGAAGTGACCCACAACTGGACGCTCGTCCACGACGACATAATAGATCGGGACGACCGGCGCCGGGGCCAACCGTCGGCCCACGCCGCCCTGGCCACGCGCGGCCACGAGGAGTTCGGCCTGGCGCCCGCCGAAGCCGCCCACTACGGCTTGACGATGGCGATTCTCGGCGGCGACGTCGGCCCAAGCTGGGCCGCCCACCTCTTGACGCGCCTGCCGGAAAACGGCGCCACGTCGCCCGAGACCGCCTGCCGGCTGGCCGCCGAGCTCGCGACGGTTACGGTTCCCGCCATCCTCGCGGGGGAGGCCGAAGACGTCCGTCTCAGCCGGGCGCGGCTCGGGGAGTTGGGCGTGGAGCGGATAGAGGAGATGTTGGCGCGGAAGACGGGCGCCCTCTACGAGTGGTGCGCGCGCGCGGGCGCCGCGGTCGGGACGGCCAAACCGAACGGCGCGGCGGACGCCATCGGTTCCTTCGCGCGGCTGTGCGGGACCGCTTTCCAGCACGTCGACGATACCCTCCCCTACGTCGCCGACGAGAAGCTGATGGGCAAACCCTCTCTCTCGGACCTGCGCGAGGGGAAGCGGACCGCGGCGGTCATCGCCGCCTACGACCGGGCGTCGGCCGCCGAACGCCGGTTTATCGCGGACACCCTGGGCGGCGCGGGCGACGACGCGCTGATAGAGCTTCGTGGTATAATCATGCGGTTGGGCGGTGTCGAATTCGCCCGGGAGCGCGCGGGGGAGTTCCACCGCCGCGCGTTGACGCACCTGGACGCTCTGGCGCCCGGGCGATACCGGGACATGCTGGCCGCCTGGGCCGACTACCTCGTGTTTCGAAAATACTGAGCCGCGACTCGCGGCGCCGGAATCGCGCAAGGAAATAAAAAGTATGGCCGATATTCTATCGCGAATAAACTCACCCGCCGACTTGAAAGAGCTGACGGTCACGGAGTTGGAACAACTGGCCGCCGAGCTGCGCACCTTCATCGTGGAAAGCGTGGCGGAAACCGGCGGCCACCTCGCGCCCAGCCTGGGCGTAGTGGAACTCACGGTAGCCCTCCACCACGTCTTCGACGCGCCGCGGGACAAGATAGTCTGGGACGTGGGCCACCAGGCGTACGGGCACAAGATCCTGACCGGCCGCCGGGAGCAGTTCTGCACGCTGCGCCAGCCGGGCGGGATATCCGGCTTCCCCAAACGAAGCGAGTGCGAATTCGACTCTTACGGCGTGGGCCACGCCTCCACCTCCATTTCGGCGGCGCTCGGAATGGCCCTGGGCCGGGACGCGGCCGGCGAAGACTTCCGCGTCATAGCGGTCATCGGCGACGGCGCGCTGTCGGGGGGCTGCGCGCTGGAGGGATTGAACATCGCCGGCCATCGCGCCGACACCGACCTGGTCGTCATCCTCAACGACAACGAGATGTCCATCTCGCCCTCGGTGGGCGCCATCGCCGATTACCTGGCGCGCGTGATAACCAACCCCCGCTACGACAAGTTCCGCACCGACGTGCAGGTTTTGGTCAAATCCATTCCGACGTGGGGCGGGCCGCTGTTCGGCGCGGCGCGCCGCCTGGAGGAATCCATCAAAAACCTCCTCACGCCCGGCATCCTGTTTGACGAACTCGGCTTCCGCTACGTCGGCCCCGTGGACGGCCACGACATCGGGATATTGGTGCGGACGCTCGAAGGCGTGAAGAAGCTTCGCGGCCCGGTTCTCCTCCACGTCCTCACGCAGAAGGGCAAGGGCTACACGCCGGCGGAAAACGACGCCACGACCTACCACGGCCACCCGCCGTTCGACGTGGCCACCGGCAAGCCGCGGTCCAAGGCCAAGAAGATTTCCTACACCGAGGCCTTCGCCGACGCGATGCTGGAGTTGGCGGAGGAGGACGAAAAGATCGTGGCCCTCACCGCCGCCATGCCGGAGGGAACGGGCCTGGACCGCTTTCGGGAGCGTTTCCCCGAGCGCTTTTTCGACGTCGGCATCGCGGAACAATCGGCGGTGCTGTTGGCGGCCGGGATGGCGGTCGAGGGGCTGCGGCCCGTGTGCGCCATCTATTCCACCTTCCTGCAGCGGGCCTACGACCAGCTCAACCACGACGTCTGCCTCCAAAAGCTGCCGGTGACGTTCGCCCTCGACCGCGGCGGCGTGGTCGGCGACGACGGCCCGACGCACCACGGCACCTTCGACTTCGCGTATATGCGGCACCTCCCGAACCTCGTCGTCAGCGCGCCCAAAGACGAGAACGAACTGGCCCACATGCTCTACAGCGCCGTCTATTACGGCCTCGGGCCCTGGTCGCTGCGCTACCCCCGGGGCGCGGCGGAAGGCCTTACCCCCGACGAGGAGTGGCACAAGATCGAGCCGGGGACGGCGGAGCTTTTGCGCGAGGGCGCCGACGTCCTTCTGCTCCCCATCGGGCGCCTGGTTTCGCCCGCGGCCGCGGCGGCGGAAACGCTGGCGGCCGAGGGGATAAAGGCCGCGGTCATCAACGCCCGCTTCGTAAAGCCGCTGGACGAGCGGCTGATTATAGATTGGGCGCGGCGCTGCGGCGCCGTGGTGACGGCGGAAGACGGCTGCCTGGCCGGCGGCTTCGGCTCCGGCGTCGCCGAGTTGTTCTACGACCGGGGGCTCGCCGGCGACGTCAAACTCGCGCGCCTGGGTTACCCCGACGAATACGTGCCGCAGGGAACGCCGCAGGGTTTGCTGGACGCCTACGGGATAAACGCCGCGGGCATGGCAGCGGCGGCGCGAAAACTACTGGGCCGCGGAAAATGACGCGCGGGCCTCGCCGCCGGCGCCTGGACGAGCTCATGGCGGCGCGGGGGCTCGCGCCGTCGTCGTCAGCGGCGCAAGCCCGCATAATGGCGGGGGAGGTAACGGTTGACGGGGAGCGCGCGACCAAAGCCGGCCGGGCGGTGGCGGAAGACGCGGCGATAGTCGTCGCGGAACCGGCCGCCTACGCCTCGCGCGGCGGCGAAAAGCTCGCTTATACGCTGGACCGCTTCGGCGTCCGCGTCGCCGGCAAAGTGTGCCTGGACGTGGGCGCGGCGACGGGAGGCTTCACGTCTTGCCTGCTGCAGCGCGGCGCCGCGCACGTGCACGCGCTGGACGTGGCCCGGGGGGCGCTGGCCTGGGCGCTCCGGCAGGACGTTCGCGTAACCGTGTGGGAGGGCGAGAACGCGCGCTACTTCGACGGCTCGCGGCTCTTGCCGGCGCCGTCGCTCATGGTCGTGGACGTGTCTTTCATCGGCCTGGGCAAAGTCGTCCCGCCGCTGGTCGCGACGACGGCCTCCATAGACGAAATCGTCGCCCTCGTCAAGCCGCAATTCGAAGCGGCCCGCGCGGAGGTGGAAGCCGGCGGCGTGGTGCGCGAGGCGGCCGTCCACGCCCGCGTCCTGGCGGAAGTGGCGGCGGCTTTCGCGGCGCTCGGCTTCGGCCCCGTGGCGACGGCGGCCTCGCCGCTCCGGGGACCCGCGGGCAACCGGGAGTTCTTCCTATACGGCGTCCGCGGCAGCCCGCCCCTCGTAAGCATGGGAGAAGTCGAAATGGCCATTGACGCCGAGGGAACATAAAGGTGAGAACACGCAACGAGTCCACGTTAACGGCAGCGATAAGACCAGAAGGAGGCCGACAATGCTTCGGGTGATGATCGTGCTTCTGCTTTGCGGCGCGGCGTACGCCCAAGGAACCGCCGCGTATATTTCCGGGATGGCGGGCGTAGTCGCCGGGAAATACGAGTCCGACGGACATCTATACGAGAAGCTCGTCGGCTACTACGACTACGGCCAGCCGCCGCCGGCCGCGGACTGGCCCGCGGCCGAGCTCTCCAGCACCGACTTCGCGGCGTCGCCGTTCGGCCTGGGCCTGAAGGCCGAAAACTGGCAGGCGTCGTTCGCGACGCTGTGGAACCGGCATAAGATTGACGCGTACGGCGGAACGCGGCAAGTAAACGCGGCGACGCTGAACGCGGGCGGCGGCTACATCCTGAACCGCGGCTACTTCGCCGGCAAAAAAGTGCAACCCTATTTCGGCGGCTTCTTCCGCGGAACGTTCAACAAGGCCGCGAATACCCACAACGGCGTAATCGGTTACGGCTTCGGCCCGGACGTGGGAGCAGTCCTTACGGCAGGCCCGCTCAATTCGTTCATGTTGATCACGCTGGGTTACGACTACAAGAAGTATTCGCTTTCCGGCACGAAATCCGCGACCGCCGCAGGCGACGACCCGCCAACGGCGCCGTTCTGGAACTACACGTATGTCCCCGAAGACCAGCTGCCGGGCAGCGGTTCTTCGGCCTATATAAACGCCAAGGGCTCCATCCAGTTTATACGCCGCCTGGGCGTCGAGGCGGTCCTTCGCTACGAGATGGACCTCGGCGACACCTTCACCAACGGCCTGACAGTCGCCGTCGGGCCCAGCTTCTGGCTGTAAGCCGGGACCACGGCCGTAATCGGGCGCACGCAATCAACGGGCGGGCGGCGGTTTGCCGCCCGTCCGACTTAAAATGACACTCGCCGGTTTCATCGCGAAGTTCCAACGCTACCGCCAGGCCGACCTCACCGTCGTCCCGACGTGGAAAGCCATCGTCTGGCTTACGGTTCCCACGCTGGCGGGAAACGCCATCCAGAACACCTTCAACGTCATCATCATGTATTACGTAAGCCGGTTGGGTACGGCCGCGATCGCGGCGGTCTCCGTCGCGGGCATCGTCGCCATGCTCGTTTTCACGGCGGTCATCGGTCTTTCGGTGGGAACGACCGCGCTCGTGGCACGGTTCCACGGCGCCCACGACGAAACCAACCTTCGCCGCACGATGACGACCACGCTGGCTTTCTCCGTCCTCCTGGGTTTGGTCATGGCGGTGGCGGGCGTGGCAACCGGCAAGCCGCTCCTCCGGGCGCTCGGCGCGGAAGCCGACGTGGTGAACCTGGCCTATAGTTATATAACGGTGTTCTTCATCGGCGGCTTCACGCTAATTTTCATGAACATGATAACCGCCATCCTGCGGGGCCTCGGCGATTCGGTAACGCCCACCATCATCGTGGCCATTACCGTCACGTTGGACGTGCTGATCGAACCGGTTTTCATATTCGGCCTGGGCCCGGCGCCCGCGATGGGCGTGCGGGGCGCCGCCCTGGGCGCGGTGTGCGCCTTCGCGGCGGGGGCGGCGATCTCCATCTTTGTGCTCACGCGCAGCCGGCTGCCCTGGCGGGCCGTGAGCTTCGCCAACTTGAGCGCCCGCCTGGGTTGGCAACTCGTCAATATCGGCGTCCCGGCCAGCGCCCAGATGCTCATCCGCATCACGGCTTCGATGGTGCTGGTCGGTTTCGTGACGGCGGGAGGAACGGCCGCCGTGGCCGCCTACGGCATCGGGAACCAGCTTATGGGTCTTATACTTATTCCGTCGTTCGCGTTCGCGATGTCGGCAGCCATACTTACCGGCCAGAACCTCGGGGCTCGCAAACCGGAACGGGCCGAACGTTCGGCCATGGCGTCGGTGGGGATATGCGCCGCCATCGCGGGCGCCATAATAATCGCGTTGGTGGCCTTCGCTCGACCCATCGTCGAAATATTCGACCCCACGCCGGCGGTAGTGGCCATGGGGACCAAATTCATCTACATCAGCGCCCCCTCGTACATCTTCGTCCCGTTCGGAATGGTGCTCTCGCGGGCCATGAGCGGCGCCGGGGTTTCGTGGCCGCCGCTCGTAGTAACGGCCGTGGTCCTCTTGGGGGTCCGGATTCCCCTGGCTTATATCCTGTCCAACGTCCTGGGTTACGGCGTGGTAGGCGTGTTTTGGGCCGTATCCATCCCGACGGTCCTTGAGGGCGTCATTATGTTAGGCGTCTTCAAAACCGGCGTCTGGAAACACAAAAAGCTGTAAACGCCACAACGAAAAAAACCCGGCGGAACGCCGGGTTTTACTTTTTCGCGTATAATTTAGCGCCGACCGGGCGGAGGCCCCAAGACCTCCCGGGCGATGCGCGCCACGCGGCAATGTTCGCGCGTGGGTTTGGTGATGTCGCCCTCCTCCACTACGGCTAGGGCCGCGCACCGCGAACAATAGGCGTCGTATTCGCACTCGGCGCACGCCCCCACCAGCACATCGGCGTATGCCCGGACGCCGTTCATCGCCGCGCCGTTCCATATCTCGGCGAAAGACGTCCGCCGGATATTGCCTACGTCGATGGGTAAGCTTACGCACGGCCAAACCGTCCCGTAGGGGTCCACGGAGCAACTGTTGAAAGAGGCCATGCACGACAGCGCGTAGTGGTTGGCGTGGGCGCGCGCGGCCAGGTCGTCGTCGCAAACGCCGAGGTCCGGTTCGTCGGGGGCGCTGCGCGCCTTGAGCCGGCCGTAATACGCGCGGAGCTGGTCGTCGGTCATGCGCAGCTGGAGCGGCCGCCGCCCGCCGTCGGCCGCTACGAAAAGAAAGGGCGATTGGCGGAACTCGGCCCCCAGGCCGGCGGCCCTGGCGAAAACCGCCTCCAACTCCTGGCAGTTGAAGTTCATGGCGTTGAATTTGATGAGGACGTGGACCCCCAACGCGCGTAGGTGTTCGGCGGCGCGGACCGCGCTTTCCCAGGCCCCGGCGCGGCCGACGAAGTCGTCGTGGAGACCGGGGGTCTCGGCGTGGAGGGAGATTTCGACCGCGGCGGGTTGGAGTTTCGCTATTTCCTCGGCCAGGCGGGCGTCCAATCCCCAGGCCGAAGTGAATATCCGCACCGCGAACTGACGCCGCCGGGCCGCCGCCAGGATATCGAGGAAGTCGGGGCGCACGAGGACTTCGCCGCCGGAAAACGCCAGAAAAAGGGTGCCTGCGGCCGCGAGCTGGCCGAAGAAATCGTCGTATTCGGCGAGCGACAGCTCCTGCTCGTCCGGGAGGGGCGCGTCCACGTAGCAGTGGCGGCAACCGAGGGGGCAACGGCGCGTAAGGTTGCACATCACGAACGCCGGGATACGGCGTTCGGCGGCGGAATACAACAGACGCCGGTAGAGCTCGTCGTTCAGCGGCATTACATAAAAACGCCGAGCGGCTCGCGCCCTCGGCGATAGGTTGGCGTCCGGGCGGTCATTCCCCGTCGCGGGAGATTATCCCTTTGATAGCCAGTTCTTCCAAGAAATCCCTCAGGTCCGCCGCTATCTGGTCGGCCGGCGCGTCATATTCCTCCGCCAGTACCTCCACGATTTCGTTCTCGTCCTTGCCGCCGTCCAAAAGCTCCAATATCCTCACGCCTACGCCGCGCACGTTATGGAGCATGTTGTCCGGCAAGGTCAACACGTAGAACTCGTCGCCGATCTTCCGGTAGGCGATATCCGACTTCTTCAATCGCAAGGGCATAAACCGGGGGCCGCCGCCGGGTTCAGGAGAAAGTTACCGGGTATGTGGGCGGCGGGCCGCAGGGTATCGACTGCGCCTTATACGGGTAAGGGCAGACCCTCACGTAAACGATGTTGACGATGCAGAAGCCGGCTTGATTGACGTCGCACGCCTGGGACGTCAGCGAGAATATTTTCTCGCTCGTGATAAACGGCCTCTCGTACCTCTTCTTCATAAGCCACTCCTCTCAAATCCCTCGGCTTCGAACAGCCGCCGGAACCCTGCCGCGGCGGCCTCCTCGTCCAACGGAACCGTAACCTCGAAAACGGGCACCGCTACCACCAAGTCGGCGACATCCCGGAAAGCTTGGGCTCGGAGTTGGGCGTCAGCCGCCGCCGGAACGAATACGTTGGCCCATAAGGCGCGGGCCGCGGCCTCGGGCGACAGTCTCTCGGCTCCGAACTCTTTACCCGGACGGTGGACGGTTACCACCGCCAGCCGGCCTCCACCGGCCCTTACCTCGTCCACCCCGGTCCCGCGAAACGGCAGCCCCCATACCGTAGCGCCGTCCGCCACCGCGATTATTTCGTCGGAATAAACTTCGAAAGACCCCGCCAGTAACCGCGCCAGGGTGGACTTGCCGCTGCCGCTGGGGCCGCACGACATTACCGCATCCTCGCCCCGACCGGCGGCGGCGGCGTGAAACGCGAGAGCCCCCCTCCGGTAACACTCCAGCAGAAATACTTGCCTTAAAAAAGTTTCGCAGAACGAGATCCCCGCGGCCTGGATAACAACCCACCCCCGGCGTCGGACTGAGTCGTACTCCCCTACCCCGCCGTCGTGCCACCCGCGGTATATGCTTTTCCCCCACTCGTAGCCGGCCCCCCGCCCCTCCGCCGCGCCCGCGCCGGACGAAACCAGCAACACCAGGCCGTCTTCTTCCGCAGTCGCCGCGCCCCCTGCGCGGCCCCAGGACGCTTCCAGCCGCCGGGACAACTCTTCCTCTTCGCAACGGATAACTACCCGCAACCAGGGCGGTCCCACCGTGATTTTCATCGGTACAGGGCTTTTATCTTACCGAAGCTCCTCGGCGCCACGTTGAAATACTCCTGGCCGTTCCAGTCCAATTCGAGCTCGTAAACCGCCTTCAGGTAGGTCGAGGCGAAATAAAAATGGGTGTCGTCTTTGGCGGCGAGATCCCCAACGTAATTGCTTGGGGGACACGGTACGTCGATCTTGAACTCCTCGCCCGCGCGGACGACGCCGAAAAGGTCGTAAATATAAGTCCAGCCGCCGACCGTCCCCACGTTGAGCAGCACCGGCGTCGAGGTAGGAACGTGCAAGATAGGGTCAAGGCCGCCCGGGTATTTCGTCAATACGTTCCAACTCGCAACCAGGGAACCGTTGCTTTGGTTCAATTTGAAAATGCGGGTCGCGTTGGGGTCGTTGTTGGAAACGTAGACGTAGGTCGCGTCCGCCGCAAGCCCTTCCGGACTCGATATTCCCGCCAGGGCGAAGCTCGCTACTACCGAGCCGGTGGCCGGGTTCATCTTGAACAGGCGGTACGTGCCTACCGGCGTATTGCCCCACAGATAGCCGCCGTTGTAAGCTAAACCGGCGAAGCCGGCACCCGGCGCCGGCGTCGGCGTAAAAGAACTTAACACGGACCCGCTCGCGGGGTCCAGGCGAAATACCGTCATGTTCAGGGGATCGGAGAGAAAGAGCACGTTTTCGCCGTAAGCCAACCCCGAAATGACGGTGGCGGGCGCCGCGAACGAGCCGACGATTTTATCGCTGGCAGCCCGAACCCCGCCGCCCCCGCTTGCCAGGGCGATGAGCGTCCCTAAAGCCACCAATTTGTTTTTGCTCATCTTAGAACCTCCGGACCGGGGATTTACTCCCAAATACTATGATAACAAACCGGCCAACTAAAGTCAAACGATTTACCCGTTTTTCCCGTAGGGGGACCGCGCCTTTCCGACGCCCGGCGCCTCACGGAAAGAGTCGGGAGGGGGCTACCCCCGGGGAATTTTCTTGACATATATCGTCAAATATCTTAATCTCTGTGCCTTAATACGACCGCCCGCGAGAATAAAACCCATTGTTAGCCCGGACCCGGATACGGTTCATCCTGAACGCGCTGTTTGACGGCACAGCCGACGGACGCTGTTATTTCGGTAGCTTCGGCCGCCACGCCCACCCACGCTACGCGGGGGTGGGCGTTTGTATTGCCCAACGCTAACGCCAGGAGCATCCTATGGAAAAAGGGTTCACCCTCTGGTTCACCGGCCTTTCCGGCGCCGGCAAGACGACGATCTCGAAACTGGTGGAAGAGGAACTCCGGCGCCGCGGCCGTAAAGTCGAAGTCCTCGACGGCGACGTCGTCCGCACCAACCTCTCTAAAGGCTTGGGTTTCTCGAAAGAAGACCGGGACATCAACATCCGGCGCATCGGCTTCGTTTGCCACCTCCTCAGCCGGAACGGCATCGTCGCCATCGCGGCCGCCATTTCCCCATATCGCGCGATCCGCGACGAGAACCGCGCCCTCATCGGCGAATTCGTGGAAGTCTTCGTGGAGTGCCCCATTTCGGTTCTGGCCGACCGCGACGTCAAAGGATTATATAAAAAAGCGCTCGCGGGCGAAATAAAAAATTTCACCGGCGTTGACGACCCGTACGAACCGCCGGCGAGCGCCGAGGTCGTCTGCCGCACGGACCGGGAAACACCCGAGGACAGCGCCCGCAAGGTCGTCGCGAAGCTGGAAGAGCTCGGTTACCTGGAGCCAGCGGGCGCGGGCGACGTCTATACCCCCGAAGAGGAGGAGAAAGTCCGTAAGCGGCTCGAAGCCCTCGGCTACATGGGATGAACAAGTTCATCGACCTGCATATTCATACCACCGCTTCCGACGGCCTTTTTACGCCGCGCGAGGTGGTAGGTATAGCCGTACGGAAAGGCCTGGCCGCCATCGCCATCACCGACCACGACACGGTGGACGGAAACGCCGACGCCTACGCGGAAGGCCTGATGCGGGGGGTAGAAGTCGTCCCGGGCGTCGAGATAAGCTGCAACTTCACTCCCACCAACGTCCATATCCTCGGCCTCTTTATCGACCCGGTGGAAGAGAATCTGGCGAACGCCCTGGCGGAAGTTCGCGAATACCGGAGCCGCCGCAATCCCCAGATTTTAGCCAAACTCGCGGAATTGGGAATGGAGATTTCGCTGGAAGAAGTGGCGGCCAAAGCCGAAGGAAAATCCATCGGCCGGCCTCACATCGCCCAAGTGATGGTGGAGAAGGGTTACGTCGCCGACTTCCCGCAGGCGTTCGAAAAGTACCTGGCCAACGGCAAGCCGGCGTACATTTCCCGGCGACGGATCTCGGCCGAGGAGGGTATCTCCCTCATCCAAGGGGCCGGCGGCCTCGCCTTCCTCGCCCACCCCGGCTTGCTGGCCCTCGCGCCCCGCATCCTGGAAGGGATGATCTATAAACTCGCCCGCGCCGGCCTGGACGGCATCGAGGTTTACTACTCCGACCACCTCCCCACCGACACCATCTCGCTGAAGCACATCGCCGACGACTTCGACCTCCTCGCGAGCGGCGGGACCGATTTCCACGGGCCGTTCAAGCCGGGGATTGAACTGGGCGTCGGCCGCGGCGACCTCGAAATCCCCTACGACCTTATCGTCCACATGAAGGCCCGCCTCGCGGCCCGGGCGAAACAGGCGGCGCTACAGTAACCGCCCGACGCTTAAAACGACGACGCCCCGTAGCCGGGGCGGTTTTTTTATTCCAGTCCCGCCGCACCCTTCGGGCGGCGGCCGGCGCGGGGGCTACGGGCTCCGGCCCAAATACGTCCAGACGCCGAGCGCCCCCAGGGCCACGACGGCGCCAACCACCGTCAGCGCCGCTAGGACTACCACGCCGATGATTATCAAAAGGACGCGGCCGAAGCCCTTCAGCTCGCGTACGATCTTTTCCTGCTCCACCGCGCCCCGTTCGTACGTGGAGGCGAACGACGGCTCGTATTTGGCGCGTATCTTGGCCGCGTATTCCTGCGCCAAGGCGCGGTAGGGGTATTTAAAGCTCAGGTAAGTAACGCCCGGCTCGCGGGCCGAAGGCAAAACCGGCAACTCCGCCAACGCCATAATCGCGCGCCAGCTCCGCTCTTCCTGCGTCCCTTTCGCTTCCCAGTTCCGAAAAAGCGCCAGGCATCCCTCCAGGTTTTCACGATCGTTGGCGCCCGCCTTAACCATCTGGGGGAGTAGCTCGTCGGTCGCCGCGCCCGCGCGGTCCGCGAGCGACGCCTCGAGCCGGCCGCGGTCCGCTTCGTCGCTGCAAGCCAACGCGGCGTCGAGGCAGGTCAACGCCTCCGCGGCGTTTATCTCTTGTTTCGCTTGCCACCCGTAATATAGGCCGGTTATCGCCTTCCCGACCCACGCCTCGGATTGGCGGGAATCCAGCTCCAGGATGCGGTTGAAATACTCGTACGCCTTGCCGTAGTCGCGCCGGGAGGCCGCCGCCTCGCCGGCTTCGTAGAAGCCGGCGAGGTCGACCGGCGCCGCCCGCGTAAAACCTTCCGCCGCGAAGGTCGTGCCGCAGTACTTGCAAACACGTGCGCCGTTCGCCGCCGCCGCGAGGGCGCCGCCGCACTTCGGGCATTGTTCGGGCTCGGGGGACATCTTATATCTCCGCGCGCAAGACGCCCTTCAGCGCGAACGCGGCGACCAGCGACGCGACGAAGAACGTAATGACCCACGGGACCGCGAGGCCGAACACGGTGTTGCGCCGGGGTTCATATTGGACGCGAATTTCGCGGAGGTCGCCCTCGAGGGGCCGTTCGCCGGGGTTCGTGAGCTGCGCCCACCAGCCCCGGACGCGGCGCGAGCTCAGCCGCGCCGTCCCGCCCCCTCCCGCCGCGAGCTCCTTCTCGTAAACGCGGCCCCGCGATTGGACCCGCAACGTATAGACGGCGGCGGCGACCGGCCGGACGCGCCAGCTCGCCTCGTTGTCGTACGCGGCGCGAAGCGCCTCCGTCTCCACGCGCACGCCCGCGGGCGCGGTCAGGGCCACGCCGTCGTCCAACGCCTGGTTGAACGCCGCGGTCACCACCACCGGGTGCCCCACCCGCGCCGGCGCCTCGCCGTAGCGCAGGTTGAGCTGGACCATGATCAACACCACGGGCGGGAGGATGAAAATTATCGGCAGCACCGCGTACCGCAAATACGTGAGGTTGGCCCGCAGGACCTGCCGTTGGCTGGCCATCAGGACGCCGGGCTCGTCGCGGAAAAGCCGGAGCGCGAGGATATGGGCTTTGATAAGGTCCTTGGCGCGCCGGATGCGGGCCTGGTTAGACACGCGCTTGAAAATCAACAACATCAAGACGCCCGTCAGGGCCGAAACCAGGAGCAGCCCTCCCGGCGGCCACCAGCGAAAAGGGGCCAGGATTACGTCAAACAGCCGCGTCAGCGTCAGGTTGAAATACCACATGGGTTACGAGATGTATCCGAGCCCTTGCAGGCGTTTTTTAATCTCTTCCTCGTCGGCGGCGTCGCCGGCGGCGGCCGCGAGCTCCCGCTCCAGGACGTGGGCCACAAACTCCTCGGGCGAGCTGTAGCCCGCCGCCGCCGCGGCCTCCTTCACGCGGCCCCAAAGCTCGTCGTCCAGTTTTATCTTGGCCATAATTCCTTTCACCCCAGTATCGGCCGGCCGGCCATCTCGGGCGGCGGCTCGAGGCCGAAGAGTTTGATAATCGTGGGCGCGAGGTCCTGTAGCGTGGGTTTGCCGGCTTTGACCGGACGGTTGCAAAACAGCACCCCCGGCACGTGGCCCGGGTCGATGCAATGGTCGGCCGCCCACTTATCCTCGCGCTGTTTGGTGACCTCGACGGGGAACTCACCGGTGGCGGAGTCGTCGCCCATCCGGTAGCCGGGCGCGAAGCCCATTATCAACTCCGGCGCGTGGCGCGCCTCCGGCCCGCGGTAGTAGTCGCGCGTCTTGTAGGCCCGGACCAAAACGTGGGCGCCGGTGGCGGGGTCCTGATACGCCTCCAAGCGGGCGGCGATCTCGTCGACCAGGGCCGCGGCGTCCGCCGGAGCCACGGCGCCGCGGGGTTCCCGGCCGCGGAGGTTGAGGTATAAACTGTTGAGGCCCAGGCCGTACGCGCGGGTCCGGCGCCAGTCCACGTTTTCCAAAAACTCGCTTTCCGCCCGGCGCGAGGGGTCGGCGAGCGCGACGTAGCCGTTGTCCAAAAGCCACGTGTTCAGGTTGAACTCGCGGTAGAAGGGCGCGAAGCCGTGGTCCGAGATGACGAAGAGCGTCGTCTTCTCGTCCACCCGCGGGAGCACCCGCGCCAACGCCCGGTCCATCTCGCGGTAGTAATGCTCCACCGCCCCCTTCACTCGCGCCGAGGCGTGCGGTTCGTACAGGGGATGCCCCGGGTCCATCGTCCGCCACATCATGTGGGTGTTTTGGTCGACGGAGGAAAAGTAATAGTAGTAGAAGCCGTCGTCGAAGTCGGCGAGCGTGGCGTCCAGGCCGCGGAACGATTCCGCCAGGACGATGTCGGCCTGGGTGAGGTATTCCTCTTCCGTGAAGACGCCGTGGGAAAGGGCCTTGGTGTCCTCGGGGAAGCTCTCGGTGTAGTAGCGGCCGGCGCTCCGGGCAACGTCGCCGGCGAAATCCCGGGGCGTGCTGAGGGGCAACGCCGGCGCCGTCGGGTCGATGTTGACGGGCGAGATATAAAGCCGGAAGTTGGGATGGGCTTCTTTCAAATACAGCCGGACCATGCCCGTGGCCTGGGCCGCCGCCCCCGCCAGGTTGAACTTCACCCGCTGCCACGCCGTCCACTCGCCCCTCTTGAGCACGACGTCGCGGCCGCCGATGACGACTTTCGCCAGGTGGCGCGTGGGGTCGCGGTAAACGGTGAAGCGGAGACGCGCGGCGGGTTGGCCCGCGCGGAAGTTGTTGGGCGGGCCGGTCAGCTCGGCGGTGAAGGTGTTGTCCCATAGCCGGACGGGGATGCATTCGCCGCCGGTGAACTTGTCGGCGTCGGCCGGCGGGTCGTCGGTGTAGTACGAGAATATGCCGTAGGTCCCCCGCATGTCCGGCGTCCCCATGCCCGATACCGTCCGCGCGTCACACGCCACGGGCGGGAAGTTGGAGGGGCATTTGAAAACCAGCGCCGGGACGCCTTGCTCGGAAAGGAGCTGCCACAGACACGGGCCGCGCTTCAGGTTTTCCACCTTGCCGCCGCCCAGGGGCAGCACGAAGCCGCCGACTTTCAGATTGCGGGTGGACGGCAGGACGCGCGAGGTGGAAAGATAGGGCGTCATGGTCGCGGGGTCGCGGTGGATGAAATCGAAGATGCCGTGAACGCCCGGGCCGGCGCCGGTGATGAAGTCGGACCACGCCACCGGGCTTTGGGGCGGCAGCGACGTCCCCAACGGCATGAAGGCGTGCCGGGACATGAAACGCTCGAAGGTGGGTAGGGCGCCTCGGGCGACGAACTGGCGGGTGAGCCGCGGGTCCATGCCGTCTATCGCGAGGACGATGACCTTCCGTCCCGCCGCCCGCGACTTGCCGGCGCACGCGGCGATGAGCGACGAGGCGCCGCCCGCGGCCGCGAAGGCGGCGCCGGCGCCGGCGGCTTTCAGGAAATCACGCCGTTTCATTTTCCCCGGCCGTCCCGGCCGCGAGCTCCAGCGTCAACGGCTTCCCTTCCATGTGGGGCGGCACCGCGACGCCGAAGAGGTCGAGCACCGTGGGCGCGATGTCCATGATGTGCGGGCGCTCGTCCGCGACGCGGGCGTTGGAGAAGAGGACGCCGGGGACCAACGCCGAGGCGATACAATGGTCGCCGGACCAGGCCTTGACGTTGTCGTCGAACACCGCGTCGCCGATGACGCCCGTCGCCGAATCCCAACTCGCGCGCCAGCCGGCGTTGTAGCCCGCCACCAGCTCGGGACCGTCGGCCAGGTAGGGCCCGTCGTAAATCGACGCCAGGTCGTAAACCTCGCCCACGGCCACGGCCCCCGCGGCCTCGTCGCGCAAACCCGTCAGCTTGGCTTTTATCTCCACCTTCAGGCCCTTGACGTCGGCGGGCGCGACGATGCCCTGCGCCTCCCGGCCTTTGACGTTCAGGTAAATCCCGGCGAGCCCCAGGGCGTAGGCCCGCGTCCGCGACCAATCCACGTCCGCCAGCCACTTCCCGCCCGCGGCGCCGGGCCGGCGCGAAAGGTACCCCTCGCGCTCGAGCCAGCGGTTCAGGTTCACGCCGCGGGCGAAAGGCGCGAAGCCGTGGTCGGACATGACGACGAAGAGGTCGTCGGGGCCGAGTTTCGCCCAGGTCGCGCCCACCAACTCGTCCATCTGCTGGTACATATCGTCAATGACGCCGGCGTAGCGCGTCGTGTCCCGCCCGGCGTTGGCCGGGTGGCCCGGCGTCCGGTAGCGGAAAAACATATGCTGCACGCGGTCCGGCGTGTCGAAGACGCACACCACCACGCCGCCCCGCGTTTTCGCCAACGCGTCGTCCAGCATCCGCCGCCGCTCGCCGTGGTGGCGCCACACCTGGTCCAGAAACGCGCCCTCGTCTATAACGCCCTCGTTCAAAGCCCAGGTGTCCTCGGCCAATCCCAGCGTCGCGTATCGGTCCAGAAGCTTGGACAGGTAAACAGCGTAGATATAGGGGTGGGAGATGGGGAGCGCCGGCTTGTCCGGGTCGACGTTCACCGGCGTCATGTACATATTGAATGGCTCCAGTGAGTGGAGAAGGAAGCGCGCGGCGCCGCGCACGCGGACGCCCAGGCCCGCGCAAAAGGCCAGCGGAAGCCAATCGGTGTACGCGCCCGCGCGGAGTTTGTAACGAGTGCCGTCAATCTCCAGCGTCACGCCGCCGCCCTTGTCAGCCCTCACGGCGAACGGAAGGCGGAGTGGCTCGTTCCCCCGCCGCAACGGATTGCCCGGCCCGGGGACGTAACTCCGTATAGTCCCATTACCGGCGCGTTCCACGGCCACCGTTTGGCCACCCTCGTGAGCCGCGGCCGCCCGGCCCTCCACGTAGTGCGTGAACGTCCCCTGGGTCCCCAGGAGGTCGGGGACGCACATCGCCGAGAGCGACACGCCGTAGAACTTCTCGGGCGGGAAGGTGATGGGTACGCGGATGACCGAAGAGAAGACGCCGTGCTCGCCGAGGATACGCCAAAAGGGCTTGCTCTTGCGCATGAGTCGGATGACCGGCTTGCCTATGGGAATGGAATACCGGCCGAGGTTGAAGAAACGGCGCGGCGGGCCGATGTGAGCGGAAGACAAGTCCGGGAGGTAGGTCGCGCGGTCGCGCGCGAGGAAGTCGAAGATGTTGTGGCGGGCGGGGGAGACGCCGGTCTGGAACGACGACCAGGCGACGGGCGATACGGCCGGGACCGTCGTGGCCAGCGGTTTGAACGTCCCCGCCCCGGCCAGGCGCGCCAGGTGGGGGAGTTTGCCCGCGGCCATAAGCTCGCGGGCGATGACGGGCGAGAGGCCGTCCAGCCCCAAGATTACGACGCGGCCCACGCGCGCCCGGGCCAGTGCCCGCCGCCGCTTTACGGCCCGGATAAGCCGACGCACCGGCCACGTCAGGAGCGCGAAGAACGCTAGCGCGAAGCTGACGAAGACCGCGAAGAAAGAGGTTACGACGGCGAAGCCGGCGCCCGGGCCTACGTAGCCGTAAGCCGCCGGCGCCAACGCGAGAGCGGCGCCCGCAACCACCGCGAGGGCAAGGCCGCCCGCCCGCGGTTTACGTTTGTTTTCCGATGTCGTTAGACGAGTCAGAAGTTAGCCAGAATTATCCCGGCGAGGTCCGTGATTCGTAGGTTGACGGGCGGCGTCGCGGCCGTCCAGAAAATCGCGTCGTCGTAGGTGTGCATCCCCACGAGGTTGGTCCTGGCGAAGACTTCGGCCTTCCCCAGGTGGGCCTTGACGTCGAAGCCGTTGTGGGCGACGGCGACGAGGTCCGGCCCTTGGGCGGCATAGGGCCCCTCATATATCTCGTCCCGCCGGAAAACGCGGCGAAAAACCGGCCGGCCGCCGTACGTGACCGCCATGAGCTTGTCCGACAGCTCGGCCGCGAGCGCCGGCGCGTCGCCGGGCCGCACCGAACCGCGCGGATATTTCCCCGCGACGTTGAAGTAGATGCGGTTGGGGTCCAACGCGAACGCCCGCGACCCCGGCGCCAAGGCCGCCAGCGCGTCGGCTTTAGGCCCCTCGAACGATAGATAGCCCTCCTGCACCAGCCACGTGGAGAGGTGGAATTCCTGCTCCACGCCGCAAAAGCCGTGGTCGGAGAGGAGGAAGAAGGCCGCGCCCGCCGCCTCCGCGCGGTCGTAGAGGTCTCCCACCAACCGGTCCACCTCGCGGTAGTAGTCGAGGCAGAACCCGTGGCGGGGGTGGGCGGCGTCGGCGAGGGCGTCCCACATGTAATGGTGGAGGCGGTCGGTGCCGGTGATGACCAGCTCGAAGTAGTCCCAGTCCTCGCGCTCCCAGAGGAATTGGGCGGCGGCGCGGCGGCCGGCGAGCGTGCTTACGAGTTGTTTAGCCAACAGGTCGTGGTCTTCCCGGCACTTCACGGTGTCGACGTCGATCTCGTAACCCAGCTTGCGGAGCTCGGGGCGAAGCGCCGGCGGCATCACGGCGCGGTCGAAATCTATGGCCACGAAGCCGGCGACCATGACGCCGTTGATGGCGCGGGCGGGATAGGTGGAAGGCTGGTTGATGACCACGGCCCGCTTCCCCACCCGGCCCAGGCGGTCCCAGATCGTGGGCGCCTTGACGTCCGCGGCGTTCGTAAAGCGCAAATCGTAGGTCCCCGGCTTAAGGTCGGTGAAGCCAAAGACGCCGTGGCCGCCGGGGCCGACGCCCGTCGCGAAGGAAGGCCAGGACACCGCGGATATTTCGGGAAGCGTGACCGTCATCCGCGCGTAATGGCCGGCGCCCGCCAGGGCCGCGAGCCGCGGCACTGCGCCCGCGGCCGCGAGCGGCTCCAGGAGCGAGTGGGGGAAGCCGTCGAGACCCACGACGACGACCCGCCGTTTCTTCTTGTCGAAAATACCCATATCGGCGGCGGCGCGAAGCCGCGCTAAAGTTAACTTTTATTATAAATTAAATGGCCGCCCAAGTCAAACCACAAGCCGGGCGGCGGCGCAAATAAAAACGCCCGCCGAATCCGGCGGGCGCGGCGTCTTGGGCGTCTCCTATTTCGGCGGCAGGGCCTGGATTACGACCGAGTTTTTCGGATATTCGCTCGCGGCGACGGGCTGGGCCGCGCGCACGAAGCACAGGAAAGAAAGGGCAAGGGCCGTGAAGACACCCAATAAGCTCAAGTAATAATTCCGTAACATGGCGTCGAACCTCCTTTGCGTTGCCTGGTTAGTAATACGGGGCCGGGGGCCAGAAGGTTGCAGGCGATATCCGGACGCCGCAAATGATAAGGCCCGCCTCGCGGCGGGCCTGCGCGAAAGGTAGGAGCGGCGTTACTTCGCGGGCAAGGCGGTGATTACGATGGCGCCTTTGGAGTATTCGGGGCCGGCGACGGGAGCCGCCGCGCGCACCCACATCAGGGAAGATAACGCCAAAACCGCGAGTACACCGATCCAACTACGGGGATAATCTTTAAGCATGTCGTGGGCGCCTCCTCGTCGCCGTTCCTACCCTTAATACGACGCCCGCGGCTGAAGGTTGCACCGATTGCTAAAAAAACGGGCCGCTAAGGCCCGGGGTTTGAACGGTCGGCGCCGGCCGCCCGGCGTCAGGACACGTCCGCGATCGTCGTTTTCTCGAGCTTATCGGAGACGTAGTCGCGGATAATCTTGAACACCTTGACCAATTTCTTCTCTTTTTCGACCGGCGTGGTCTCGTAAAAATACTTGCTCACCGACTCGGTGGGCGCCAGCGCCCCGTCGAACAGGCGGATGACCTCGGCCAACGAAATGGAATTCGCGGGCTTGCCCAGGCGGTAGCCGCCGTGCTGCCCCTTGGCGCTCTGGACGTACCGCGCGCGCTTGAGCGCGAGCATTATCTGCTCCAGGAATTTCAACGGGATCCGCTGGGCGTGCGCGACGGTCTCGGCGTTGACGAAGGTCTTGCTGTCCTGGCGGGCGAGAAAGATGAGGGCGAGGAGGGCGTATTCGCTGCGGCTGGTCAATCGCATATGTTTTTCCTTAAGTCGGTAACTCCTATGGGAATTATAGGATAAACGGGCCGCCGCGTCAAGCGGCCGCGGGGCAAAGGAAAGGCCCGCCGGGGACGGCGGGCCTGTTCGCGGCGTTTTCGCGCCCCTATTGCGCGGGTAGCGAGCGGATGGTGACGGTCCCGCCTTTGTAGTCGCCGGATTTAAAGGCGGCGGGCGCGGCCGCCCGGCTCCAAAGCAGGAACGAAAGGGATAAAAGCGCGATAACGCCGAGGAGTTTGATCCATAAGGTTTTATTCATCGCCGACACCTCCAACGCGGGTTTATATTAATACTACGGCAAACCGAGGCTGAATGTTGCATTCCCGGCGCGTCCGGCGCCGGGGCCGTTTTGCCGCTGGACAAGCCGGCCGGGTTGATTTATATTTAGCGCCACGATTTCATAACCGCATCAGGAGGCTTATATGCGCAGGATATACCCGTACCTGGTCGTGCTCGCGGCCCTGGCGCTCGTCGTCGGCGTCGCGGCGTGCAAGAAGAAGGCCGAAGCCCCCGCCACCGCGGAAACGGCGTCCACCGCCGCCGTCGCGCCGCCGCCCGAAACGCCCCTCGCCCTCTCGGCCGAGGCCCAGAAGCTCGCCAAGGGGACCAAGGTCGCGGCGATGGAAATGGAGAAGGGCGGCATCGTCGAGATCGAGATGCTGGACAAGGAGACGCCGAATACGGCCGCCAACTTCGAGAAGCTCATCGCCGATAAGTTTTACGACGGCCTGCCCGTCCACCGGGTGGAGGACTTCGTCGTCCAGGCCGGCGACGCGACGCTCGCGGGCCGCGTCAACCCGGACATCAAGCTGGCGGTGGAGAAGGACAAGCGGAAGTGCGTCCGCGGCGCCGTCTCCATGGCGCGCGGCATGGCGCCGGGGTCCAAGGAATATGGCGACACCAGCCCCACGCAGTTCTTCATCCTCAAGAAGGATTCCAACTACCTCGACCCGGACTTCTGCGTCTTCGGCGTCGTCGTCTCGGGCATGGACGTGGTGGACAAGATCGCCCCGGACGACGTCATCAAGCGGATGCGCGTCCTGACCGTCGGCGAGGGAGCGCCCACCGCCGCCGAGAAGAAGTAGCGCCGGTCCCGGGAGGCCCGCCCTTGTCGGGCGGGCCTCCGCCGGGGCGCGTTTGCCCCATAACCGCGTCCTCATGACCGAACACCTCCTCATCTTCCTCGTCCAGATCGCGCTCATCCTCATCGTGACGCGCGCCGGCGCCTTTGTCGCGATTAAACTCCGGCTCGCGCCCGTCATCGGCGAGCTCGCGGCGGGGCTGGTCCTGGGCCCGACGATATTCGGCGCGCTGTGGCCGGCGGGCCAGCAAACCCTCTTCCCCGCGCCCGGGACGGTCAACGGCGAGATACTCCAGGCCTTCTCCTGGGTGGGGCTCATCCTCCTTATGTTCGTGGGGGGATTGGAGGTGGAGATGGCGATCGTGCGGCGGAACCTCGGCCGGGCGGTCTCCATCGCCGTCGGCGCGTTGGGGCTCGCCTTCGCCGCCGGTTATATCTTCGCGGGCTTCCTGCCCGCCGAACTTTTCCCTTCGCCCGACCGGCTCGCCTTCCGCCTGTTTTTCGCCAACGCCCTCGCGATAACGTCCATTCCCGTCCTCATCAAAATCCTGATGGACCTCGGCGTATTCAACACCCGCTTCGGGACTACGGCCGTCGTCGCCGGCGTCATCGTGGACACGGTGGGGTGGATCATCCTGGGCGTCGTAACGCGGGGGACCACGGTCGGCTTCTCGTGGCTCGAGACGCTGAAGACCTGCGGCCTCATAGCGGCCTTCCTGGCCGTGACCTTCACGCTGGGGCGCTTCGTCCTGAAGCGGCTCGTGAAGCTGCAGGGGACCGAGGACGCGCTGTCCATCAACTTCCTGGCGTCGGTCCTGGCGCTCATGCTCATCGGCGCGGCGGTCACGGACTACCTCCACGTCCACCCGGTCCTGGGGGCCTTCGCCGTCGGCCTGATGGCCGGGATGTGGCGCTTGTCGTATCGCATCAAAGAGAAGCTGGCCGACTTCGCCTTCTCGTTCTTCGTCCCCATCTTCCTCGCGACGCTGGGGCTCCGCGCGAACCTGTGGCTCATCGACACGTGGCAGCTGTGGGGGATAACGGGTCTTATATTCCTGGTCGTGAGCGCCGCGAAATACCTGGGCGGCGGCCTGGGGGCCAAAATTAGCGGTTTGAGCTGGATAGAGAGCCTGGCGGTGGGCGCGGCCGCGAACACCAAGGGCGCGATGGGGCTGGTGGCCGCCAAGGTGGCCTACGACCTGGGCGTCATCCCGGCGAACCTCTACGCCATCCTGGTGGTGGTCTCGCTCGCCCGCACGCTCATCCCGGTGTTCGAGCTCCAACGGCTGCGGCCCCGGCTGTTGAAAGAAGACGCCGCGCGGCTGGCCGCCGCCGGCGATAAAGATTGAACCCGAACCTGACGCTGGAGGCATCAAGATGATACGGAAAACCTTTTGGCTCGCGGCGGCCGCCCTTCTGGCCGGCGTCGTCGCGGCGGCCGGCGCGGAGGCGCCCGTGGACCACAAGCTCTCGGCCGAGGCGCAGAAGCTCCCGGCCGGCACCAACGTCGCGGTGATGGAGGTCGAAGGCCGGGGCGTCGTCGAAATCCGGATGCTGGACGCCGAGACGCCCAAGACCGCGGCCAACTTCGAGAAGCTCGTCGCGGATAAGTTCTACGACGGCATCCCGTTCCACCGCGTCGTCGCGGACTTCGTCATCCAGGCGGGCGACGCGACGCTCGTGGGCCGGCCCGAGCCGGACCTGACGCTGGACGTGGAGCCCGACCAGCACAAGTGCGTCCGCGGCGCGATGTCCATGGCCCGGGGCGGCTACTACGACGACGCCGGGAACATGGTTTACGCCGACACCAGCCCGACGCAGTTCTTCATCCTCATGAGCGACAAGCCGCACCTGGACGATAACTTCTGCGTCTTCGGCCTGGTCGTCGCGGGGATGGACGTCGTCGACAAGGTCGCCCAGGGCGACGTCATCAAGAGCATACGAATGGTGAAGGTCGGCGAATAGGACGCCGATGGGAAACGAAAACCCGCCCGGGAGGGCGGGTTTTTATCCGAATGGGCCGCGCGTTTCCCCTTGACGCCGCAGGACCCGGGGGAATATAATATACTCGAAATGCTATATAAAGGGAAGTTTCGTGAAAACGGAAAGGGCCGGGTTTACGGCCGCCCCGGGCGGCGCGGAAGGAGCGAAACGATGTTATCTAAAACCGGCCGGGTAGCGGTTTTCCTTCTCCTCCTCGCCGGCGGCGTCTTCGGCCTGAGCGCCAAGGAACGCGCCCACCTCCAGCGTGACATCGCGGTCCTGGAGAGTGAGGGACGGTGGGAGGAATGCCTGATGGCGTTGCAGGACTACGGGCGGCTCGCGGGCGCGGCCGCCGCCACGGAGCCGGCGTTCTACCGCCACCTCGGCAACTGTTATTTCCACCTCGGCGACCCGGCCCGGGCCCGGGCCAACTTCGAGAAGTCGGCGCTCCTGGACCCGCGGCAATGGCAGTCGCCGTTCTACCTCGGCGCCATCGCGGCGCGCGAAAAGGACTTCGGCCTCGCGGTCGCGTGGCTCGAGCGCGCGCTCGCCGCCGGCTCCCTCACGCGCTCCTCCGACTTCTTGATGGTCAAGTTCGCGCTCACGGTGGCCCGCGCCGAGTGGTTTCAGCGCGGCGACAGCCCGCAGACCCGGGAAGAGGTCCTCGCGGCGCTGGACGAGATGGAGGATTACATCGTCGCGAACGCGGACGCGTGCGACGTCAAGGTCCGGAAACGGGAACGCCGCGGCGCCGTCACCGGCGCGCTCTACCTGGCGGAGCTCTACGAGATTCGCCGGGAGCTGGAGCCCGCGGCGGGCGACGCCGGCGCGAAATAACGCGCGAGATAAAAACGGCAAAGGCCGCGCCCCCGGGCGCGGCCTTTTGCCGCGGCGAGCCCCAAGGCCCGCCCATCCGTATTATTTCGCCGCCTGCCACTTGGCCTCCATCTCCGCGAGGGTCGCGTCCCGGAGCTCCTTGCCCTCGGCGGCGAGGGCCGCCTGCATCGCGCCGAAGCGCCGGATGAACTCGTCGTTCGTCAGGTTGAGCGCCTCCTGCGGGTCCGCGTCCAGGTAGCGGCAGAGGTTCACGAGCGAGAAGAGCACGTCGCCCAGCTCTTTTTTTATGCGCCCGACGTCGCGCGCCGCGAGCTCCCGCCTGAGCTCCCCTACCTCTTCCTCGATCTTGTCGAGGACGCCCGCCGCGTCCTCCCACTCGAAGCCGACGGACCGCGCCCGGTCCTGGATGCGCTGGGCGCGGAGCATCGCCGGCAGGCTCCGGGGTATGCCGTCCAGCAAAAGGCGCCCCTCTTCCTCCCGGCCTTTTATCGTCTCCCAGTTGGTGACGACCTCCGCGGCCCCGGACACCGCCACCGCGCCGAAGACGTGGGGGTGGCGGCGCGTCAGCTTGTCGCTTATCCCGTCGGCGACGTCGGCCAGGCCGAAGGCGCCGCGCTCCTCGGCCAGCCGCGCGTGGAAGAAGACGTGGAGGAGCATATCCCCCAGCTCCTCGGCCAGCGCGTCGTCGTCGCCGGCGGCGATGGCCTCCGCCGCCTCGTAGGCCTCCTCCAGGAGGAAGCGGCGCATCGTCTCGTGGGTCTGCTCGCGGTCCCAGGGGCACTCGCGCCGCAGGCGGACGACGATATCCCACAACCGGTTAAGCTTGACGCCGAGCTCATTTTCCATAGGGCAACACCTTGACCTTGTACGGAATAATTATTACTATGGGGTCGTGGACGAGTTCGACGAGACGACGCTGCGCCGGCTATATGACGCCCTCTCGAGCGACGAGCCGCGGCCGGCGTCGGACCTGGGCCGGGCCGCCAACCTGGACGCGGGCCGCGTGAAGGCCGCCGCCCGGGCGCTGCGTCGCCGCGGCGCGCTCGTCGCCGGCGGCGACCGGACCGGCTATCGCCGCATCCTACCGCCGCCCCTCGACGCCGCGGCCGTCACCGCGGCCGTCCGGGGCGAGGTGGGCGGCGAAATCCGGCGGCTCGACGTCGTCGCGACCACGATGGACGCGGCGCGGGCGTGGGCCGCGGAGGGCGCCCCCCACGGCGCGGTCGTCCTGGCCGACGCCCAAACCGCGGGCCGGGGCCGCCAGGGCCGCGCGTGGGCGTCGCCCCCGCAGCTCGGCCTCTACTTCTCCGTTATCCTCTCCCCCGGCCGCCTGCCCGCCGACGTTTCGCCGCTGTCGCTCCTGGCCGGCGTCGCCGCCGCCGAGGCGTGCCGGGAGGCGGCCGAGGTGGAGGTCGGGCTGAAGTGGCCCAATGACCTGGTGGCGGGCGGCGCCAAGGTCGGCGGGATACTCGTCGAGGCGCCAGCGCAACCGCCGGTCGTTATCGTCGGCGTCGGCGTTAACGTCTACCATTGCCCCTACGACTTTCCCGCCGGTTTCACCCTTCCGGCTACGTCGCTCGTCGCCGCGCGCCGGCGGGCCGTCTCCCGCGAACGCCTCGCCGTCGCCGTCCTGAACCGCCTCGGCGCCTGGCTCGCGTCGTGGCGCGCCGACGGGCCGGCGCCGGCGCTGGAGGTCTGGCGCGGCTTTTCGCTGACGCTGGGAAGCCGCGTCCGCGTCACCGAGGGCGACGTCGTCGGCACCGCCGTGGACGTCACAAGCGATGGCGCGTTGGTGGTGGAGGACGAGGCCGGCGGCCGTCACGTCATCCACGCCGGCGACGTTGTCGCCGACGACGCCTGACCCCTACCCTCGGTCTTTACCCGTCAACGGCTCGAGCGGGCACCCCTCACACGCCGGCGCCCGCTTCCGGCAACGTTCCTTACCCACCTTCACCAACAACGCGTGGTACTGGTTGTAGAGGCGGACGTCGGCCGGAAGGTTCGTCTCGAAAAGCTCCTTGAACTCGTCGTAGTCGGCGTCTTCCGCCGCCAGGCCGTGACGCGCGAGGACGCGGTAGGTGTACGCATCCACGACGAAGGTGGCCAGGCCGCAGGCGTATAACAATATGGAGTCGGCGGTCTCGCGCCCGATCCCCTTTACGGCCAGGAGCCGCGGGCGGAGCTTCCCCAACCCGCATGCCGCCATCGCGGCCATGTCGCCGGCGAAGTCGTCCCCCAGGAAGTCGAGGAAGGCGCGGAGCCGGCGGGCCTTTACGTTGTAGTAGCCGGCGGGGCGGATGAGCCACGCCAGCTCGTCCGCCGGGAGGGCGCGGAGGGCGCCGGGGGAAAGCACGCCCTCGCGTTTCAGATTGGCGATGGCCCGGGCGACGTTGGTCCAGTTCGTGTTTTGGGTTAGAATCGCGCCCACGGCGACCTCGAACGGCGTCTCGCCCGGCCACCACCGCTGGTCGCCGTAGGCCTCATCCAGCCGGCGATATATCTCCTCTAAGAGTTCGCGGGTCCTAGTCATGGCGGCGCCAGGGCCACGCCAGCTCGGCGAAGAGTTGGCCCGCGGCGGCGAAGCGGCGCGCCAGGCCCCCGCGGACGAGGGCGATGGCGGCGGGGACGCCCGCGTCGCGCGGCTCTTTCACGAAGCGCAGGAGGATGATGCTCAGGAACCGGCCGCCGGCCGAGAGGACGAAGAGGAAGTGGTAGTTGATGAACGTGACGCCGGCCACCTCCCATACCGTGTCGCCGTAGTGCTGGGCGATGACGCCCCCCAGCGTCGAGGCGGCGAAGGTGCACACGCCGGTCGCGATCCCCATCGCGGCCACGTAGTAGTTGCGCGCCAGACGCGGCGACAGGACCAGCGGCAGCGTGAACGTGGCCAGGCCGAAGCCCGCCCAGGTGAAGCCGGCCCATACGGCGATGAACCATATGGGGTAGATGAACTCCGGCCGGGCCGTTAGCCACAGCAGCGGCAGCGTCGCTATCCCCGCGGCGCAAATCGCGAGCACCGGCTTGTTCCCCGCGCGGTCTATCACCCGCCCCCATATCCGGTTTCCCAGCGCCGAGGTAGCGTTGGAAATGGCGTTGAACAGCGCCACCTGGAAATACGACATGCCGAGATACTGCAGCATGTAGACGTTCCAGAAGGCCAGCGGAAGGGCCCAGCTGAGGTGCCAGGCCGCGAAGAACAGGAGCGCGCGGCGGAAGTTGCGGTCGGCGAACGGCTCCTTTATATGCCGACCGAAGCCCGCGCGCGGCGCCGCCGCCGGCCTGGCCGGCTGCCGCGCGAGGAGTATCGCGGCCACGGCCGCGGCCGCCACCGCCACGCCGAAGACGAGCGCGAACCCCTGGGCCTCGCCCCCCGCGGCCTTGAACGCGTCCAGCGCCCGGCCGCCCGCCACGCTGACCACCATACTGACCGCGATGATAACGATATTGCGGACGCCGAAGTACCGGCCCAGGAGGCGCTCCGGGATAAGCTCGCTCATCCATACCGCCCAGGCGTTGTAGGATATCATGAGGAAGGCCGACGATATGGAGACGAAGAGGATGAGCGCTACGATCTTCAGGGGCCCCGGGACGAAGGCCAGGAAGGGAAGCGCCACGGCGAAAAGCCAAACCAGCCGCCCGGCGGCGGCGCCGGTCCAGGCCACGGGCTTGACCCGGCCCGTGCGTTCGGCCAAGTAGGCCGAGGCCAGCTGAAACACCTGGGTGAGGAACGGGACGGCGGCCAGGATACCCAGCGCCGCGTCGTCCGCGCCCAACATCAGCGCGTAACCCGTCAGGAAGGCGCCGGTGGTGAGGGATACGTGGACGGTGGCGAAGGCGCCCTCGACGACCGAGATACGCATCGCCCGCCGGGCGGCGCTGGGCCTGTCTCTTTTACCGCGGTTCCGGTTCATGGATGGCGCGACGAAACCCCTTGCGCCGGGGCGCGTTATCGTTTACAATACGGCGTCCGAGGAACCCACGCCGATAAGGGGATGATGCTCATGGTCCGTAAGCTGATGATCGCGGGGATAGCGTGCGCGCTCTGGGTCGGCGCCGCCGCCGCGGCCCAACCGGCCGCCCCCGACCCCAGCGTCGCCTACTCCGATAAGGTGCAGGATATCATCGCCCGCTTCAACACCAAGCTGGTAGAGGCCCAGCCGTTCCTGGTCTGGCCCGGCGACAGCCTGGACCAGGACACGCGCGACAGGACCGCCTGGAAGCTCGAGGTCGTTATCAACGACCTAACGGTGTTGAAGGCGGAGTTGGACGCCCTGGCGGTCCCCGCCGGCTTCGACGAAGCCCACAAGTTAATCGCGGGCTCCTTCGAACTCTACATGACGGCGCTCAGCCGGTGCGGCACGGGCATCCAGCGGAATTACGTTAAAACCTTCAACGGCGGCGTCCAGGACTACAACGCCGCCGGGAACTACCTGAACTCCGGCCTGGACGAAATCGAGAACGCCCTCCGGGCCGCCGGTTACAACGTGAATTAACGCCGGCGAGCCGTCCCGGGCGGGACGACATCCCGCCCGGTTAACGCGCATTATACGAATGTTCGTTCGCACCGGTCAAGCTAAATGACCCCGGCGGCCGAAGTCGCCCGCCGCATCGCCCTTTACCGCCGGCGCTTCGCGCGCCGGCGCGCCATAGAAGCCGCGGCCTGGTCCTTGCCGCGCGCGCTGTTCCCTTTAATCCACCCGCTCGCCCGCCGGCGCGGCGCCGACAATCGCATCCTGGCCGTCGAGCGGATCCTCCGCATCGGCGACACGCTGGTAACCAGGCCGGCGCTGGCCGCGCTGCGCGCCCGTTTTCCCGACGCGGAGGTCGCCGTCGTGTGCCAACCGGCGTTGGCGCCGCTTTGCCGCGCCGACGGGTTGATCGACCTTACCGTGGAGGCCGGGCCGGGGCCCGCCGGCTGGCGAGCCGCCGCGGCCGAAGCGCGGGCTTTCGGCGCCGGCCGCGCCTTCGTCTTCGTCCCCGACCGCTGGTCGCCCTATCTGGCTTGGCTCGCCGGCGCCCGCGAAATCACCGGCTACGACTACGGCCGGCGCGGCGCCGCCCTAACGGTCCGGCGGACGGCGCCGGCGCGCGCCAACGTCCCTTGTTTCCTCTACGCCGACGACGCGCCCCCCATACACGCCTCCGAGATTTGGCTGCGGCTCGTGGACGCCGACGCGGCCGTGCCGGAACGCTATCCCCCCTTCGACCCGGGCGACGAGGCGCGGGCGGCGGCAACGCGCTTCCTGGCCGCCAACCGCTTGACCGGCCGGTCGCCGCTGGTAATCGTACACGCCGGCGCGGCCAACCCATCCTATCTTTGGCGGCCCGACCTTTGGCTCGAGACCGCGCGCCTCCTGCGCGGCGCGGGCGTATCGGCGATCGTCTTGACGGGGGGGCACGAGGAGCGAGCGGCGGCCGAGGCCCTCGCCCGCGAAATCGGCGGCGAAGTGGCGGTAGCCGCGGGCGAAACCACGCTGCTGGAGACAATGGCGTTAGTAGCCGCCGCCGACCTCGTCATATCTTTGGATACCGCCGCCGTCCATATCGCCGCGACGATGGGCACGCCCGTGGTGGGGCTATACGGCCCGGGCGACGGGGCGATGTGGAGACCGTTAGGCGTCCCGGGCCGCGTCATCCCCGGCGAGTCGCCGTGCCGCGGCTGCAAAGCGGCGCGGTGTTTCCAGGACCGGCATTACTGCATGGAAGCTATCGCGCCGGCGGCGGTGGCCGCGGCGGCGCTGGACCTGCTTGCGGGCGGGAAGGCGTGATGTACGCACCTCCCCATATAGTCCCCGCGTGGGCGGGAGTGCTGGCCTGGGCTATCTCGGCCCTATCCCTGGCCGTCGCGGCGATTCGGCTCGCCCGCCGGCGGACGAACGTTCTCGGGTTAGCGGGGGCCGTCGCGCTGGTGGCCGCCCTCCGCCTCCTGGAATTCCCGCTGCACGGCGGTTACGCGCTGGGGGGGAGCGCCCTGGCGTTGGGCTTCGCCGTCGTCGTCTTCGGCGCGGACGCCGCGGCGTGGGCGCTCGCCGCCGCCACGTTCGCGCACGGCGTCGTAGTCGAAAGCCCCGTGGACGTTTGGACGTTGGGCTTTAACGTAGCCATATACGCCGGCCCGGCGCCGTGGCTCCTCTTTTGGGCCTACCGGACGCTTAAACGGTCGTTCCCGTCGCGGCCCGCCGGTTACGTTGTGGCGTTCGCGACGGGCGCCGTCGGGGCGCCGCTCGCGGCCGCCCTGGCCGTCGGGAGTTTCGCCCTTGCGACCGGCGCGTTGCCGGGGCGCCTGGCGTGGGCCGGCGTGGCGTCGGGGCTGACCTTGACGGCGGCCGAAGGGGTACTGGCGGCGTGGGGTTATACGTTCGCGTTAAGTCGGGGGTATGCCGGCGACGGGGTCCCGCCCCGTTGGGCGCCGTCGCGGCGGGCGGGCGTCGTCATGATAATCGCGGGGTTGGCGGTGGCGGGCTTGGTGGCGCCGGCGGCCCCGGGCCAGGTCGGCGCGTTGGGCCCGGCGCGGACCGCCGCACTTGTCGGCGGGTTGCCGTACGGCGTTCGCGCCCTCGCGGGCTTGGCGTCGGAGGCCGTGGCGGCGGGGGCCGCCGCGATAATGCTGGCGCCGGCGTTGCTGCTCGCCGGCCGACGACGCCGCGGCGAAAACGCGGCTTAGAGCGTTAAATCTATCAACAACTTTGACGCCGCGACGTCGAAAAGCTCCTTGGCGGCGATAGCCGGCGTTACCTGGGCGTTGAACTTCGCGCGGTATTCTTCCAGCTGGACCGCGAAAACCGACGTCGCCATCCCCATGGCCTTGGCCTCCGCCAACATCCCGGCGTCAAGCGTCTTTACCATCTCGGCGGCCAGTTTTCCCGCCAGCGCCGCCGCTTCTTTCTCGTCTTCTATCGGCATACGCTAACCTTCCACCAGGTCGAAGTTGCCCAACCCCTCGCGGAGGAATATTCCGCGGAGCGGCGCCGAGGCGGCCGGGGCCACCTGGAGGGCGATTCCACACCGGCCCGTGCGGCCCGGCGGTTGCGGGACGACCTGGACGTCGTAACCCGCCCGTCGCGCGAGCTGCTCCGCCAGAACCGTATCGTGCGTGGTATCGAAGAGGAATAGGTGGAACACCATTCGCGCTCCCGGCGCGTATTATCCCATAACCCGCCGCGATAAGCCACCCGGAAATCGTCGCCGGCCGATACGCGCGCCGGCGTCAGTCCGCAGTCACCGTCTCCACGACGTTCAAACCCTTCGCGGCCAGGAGGCGGGAGAGCACCGGAAGATAAACCTCCGAAGCGCGCAGGGCCGCCGCGGGCGTCATCCCCGGAGGCGTCATCTTCTCGGCGGCCGCCGCGAAGCCGGCCTCGTGCGCCAACTCCTCCGCCAACGCGGCCTCCTGTTCGCTCGCGAACGAGAGATAACCGTCCGGGACGTACGGAGAGACGACGTCTTCCCACCGTCGCGCGAGGAGCGTTTCCTCGTCGACCCGCGATACGGCCGCGGCGGAGCACGTCGCGAGGAGCTCGGCCGCCCGGTCCTTGTTGGCTCGCTCGCTGGCGGCGTGGTGGAGGGCAAACGTCAACAGGGGCGCGGCTTCGCTTTCCCCGCCCTGCGCCAGAGCCAGGGCCGCCATCCCCACCAGCGTTTCCAGGACCCAGGGTACGGCGCCGATGACGACGGCCGTGCGGAGGCCGCGGCGGAAGTATTCGTTCGCGGCCTCGTGGTCGCCCAAAGCCGTCGCGACCTGCCCCAGGTTCGTCAGACAAAACGCCAACCCTTCCCGGTAGCCGGTCTCGCGGCATAACGCCATCCCCTCGGTCAGGAGGGGCCGGGCGGCGGCGTAGTCCTTCATCACGAGATAAATGCACCCGAGGTTGTTCAGCGAAACGGCGATGCCGCGGCGGTCCCCCACTTCCCGGTCGATCGCCAGGCTTTCGGCGTATAACTCCCGAGCCCGGTTGTAATCGCCCTCCTCCTCGTAGACGTCGCCGAGATTATTCAACGCGTAGGAAATTCCCCGGCGATACCCGATACCCCGGCTGAGAGCCAGGCTTTCGTGGTAGAGCCGTTTGGATTCATCGTATTCGCCGAAGGAGCAGGCGACGTTGGCCAGGTTATTCAACGACGTGGCGACGCCGCGCGGGTCGCCGAGCTCCCGCGCGAGTGCCAGGCTCTCCCGGTATAGCTCACGGGCGCGGGTAAAGTCGCCGCTTTTGATGGCCACGTCGCCCAACCGGTTAAGGGTGCGCGCGACGCCGTGGCGGTCGCCGATCTCGCGCTGGATGGCGAGCCCCTTGTCGTACAGGTCGTGCGCGGCGGCGTAGTCGCCGCGGGTATACGCGACGTCGGCCAAAGCGCATTCGGAGGTCGCCGCGCCCCGGCGGTCGCCGATTTCACGGCGAATGGCCAGACTCTCGTCGTAAAGGCGGGCCGCGCGGTCGTAGTCACCGCGGTCGTGGGCCACGCCGCCGAGGTTTTCCAGGGCGAGCGCGACGCCCCAACGATTGCCGATTTCCACCTGGATGGCGTGGCTCTCGTAGTAGAGGGCCTGGGCGCGGCCGTAGTCGGCCCGGGCCCGCGCGACGTCGCCCAAGTTGTTCAAGGAGCCGGCGACGCCCAGCGGAAAGCCGATCTCGCGCTGGATGGTCAAGCTCTCTTCACATTGGTTTTGGGCCGTCGCGAAATCGCCGAGGGTGTTGGCGATGTCCCCCAGATTGCTGAGGGACGAGGCGACGCCGCGGCGGTCGCCGATCTCGCGGTTGAGGGCCAAACTCCGGCTATAGTATTCCCGGGCTTCCTGGTACTCGCCCATGCGGGAGGCAATGTTGCCGAGGTTTTCCAGGGCACCGGCGACGCCGCCCCGGTCCCCCAACGCCTGGTAAAACGCGAGCGCCTCGCCGCACAACCGTTTCGCCTCCGCGTAGTCGCCGACACGGAGGGCCGCGGCCCCTAACCGGTTGAGCGCGGCGGCGGCTTCGGCGTCGAGACCCCGGGACCGGAAGTAGGCCAGGCTCTCGTTCAAGAACTCGCGCGCCCGGTCGTACTTATATAACCGGAACCACAACCACCCCAGCCGCGACCGGACGCGGGCCAGGACCTCCTCCGCCGGGCCGTCGCCGGCGACGGCCGCGAGCCGGTCTGCGGCCCGGCTCAACGACTCCGCACCCTCGGCAAACCATCCGCGCGTATCGTAGAAGGTGAAAAGGCTGTGCAGGGCGCCGCCCACGGCCGGGGTATCGCCCCGCGACACGGCCCACGACCACGCTTCGCGGATATTGTCGATATCGGCGCCTATGGCGGCCAACGCCTCGCGCTGCCCCTCGGTACGCAACGGCAGTTCCCGCCCCTGTAGAAAAGCCGCGAAATAAGCCGCGTGCCGGCCCCCCAGTTCGTCTCCCTCCCCCGGACCCGGTTTTTCCGCCGCGTACTGCCTGATAACCTCCAGGATATCGTAGCGGCCGTCGGCAGAGCGGCGGAGGAGCGACTTCTCCGCCAGCGCCGATAGAAGGACCAACGGCGCGCCGGCCACCGCCCACGCCGCTTCGGCGGTGAAGCCGCCGCGGAAAACCGCGAGCCGCGACAGCGCCCGCCGTTCGTCGTCGGTTAAAAGCCGCCAGGAATAGTCGAACACGGTGCGCAGGCTCTGGTGCCGCTCCGGGAGGTCGCGCAAACCCGCGCCCAGGAAATCCAGGTCGCGCTCTATCTCGGCCGCGATCTCGGCGAGCGACAGCGTCCGCACCCAGGTGGCCGCCAGGTCCAGGCCCAGGGGCATCCCCTGGACGAAACGGCAGATCCGCGCGAGGCACGGTCGTTCTTCGGGGCGGGGCGTGAAGTCGCTTTGGACCCGCCGCGCCCCCTGCAGGAAAAGCTGGACCGCGCTGAAGGATTCTACATCGAACGTCTTCTCGTCGCGGGGGTACGGGAGGCCGCCCACCTCGTACACCTGTTCGCCGCGGAGCCGCAAACGCTCGCGGGAAGTAATTATTATCCTCACGCCCGGCGCGGCTTCCAGTATCTCCGCGGCCAACGACGCGCCGGCGGTGAGGTGTTCGAAGTTGTCCAGGATCAACAGCAGCGGCTTTTCGCGAAGGTAGTTGAGGAGTTGGGTCTTCGGCTCCTCGCGGCCGTAGAAAGAGAAGTTGAGGGCGTCGGCGATGCTCGCGACGATGCGGGCCGGTTCGTTGTGCGGCGCGAGCGGGACGAAGTACGCGCCCCATTCGAACCGCTCCAGAACCGCCGCGGCGACCTCGAGGGCGAGCCGCGTCTTCCCCACGCCCCCGGGCCCCACCAGCGAAAGCAAGCGGTGCGACGGCTGGTTCACGATCGCCACCAACGCCGCGATCTCCTTCTCCCTGCCGACGAAAGGCGTGGGTTGTGGGGGAAGGTTGCCGGGCCGGGCCGCGCGCGAGCGAAGCGGCGGAAAGTCCCGCCGGGGCAGTTCGGGATGGACCAGCTGCAGGATGGGTTGGGGTTCCGCGACGTCCTTCAGGACGTGGACGCCGAGGTCGAGGACGGCGGCGCCCGGCGGGAGCGCGCAACTTCCGGCGACTTCCGGCGTCACCAGAATCTGCCCGCCCCACCCGACCGCCAGCAGCCGGGTGCAACGATTGACGGCGGGGCCGAAGAAGTCGCCGCCCCGCTCCTCGGCCTCCCCGGCGTGCAAAGCCACGCGCACTCGCAGCTCGCCCACGTCGCCCCAGTCCTCGGCGGCCACCCGCCGCTGGATGTCCAGGGCGCAACCCATCGGGTCGCCGCCGGCGAACGCCGCGAAGATGCCGTCGCCGAGGTGTTTGACCACTTCGCCGCCGCGGCCGGCCACGGCCAACGCCAGGAGGGCGTCGTGGCGCGACAAGACGGCGCCCATGACGCCGCGGTGCTCCTCCCACAACCGGGTGGAGTTCTCGATGTCGGTGAAAAGGAAGACGGTCATGGCGTTGGACGGCGCCGCGGCGCGCGGGCGGGGGAAGGGGCGGCCGCGGACTCCGCCCCCGTAAAATACCATACCCCACCGCCGGCCGCAACGCGTTTGCTAAGCTACCCCTTGCCGCCCGCGGCCCTTTATGGTAACGTGGCGGGGTTAGAGGTGGCCCGTGAGGCGGCGTTGGGCCAGCATGTCCTCCAACGCCCCGGGGAGGTTCCGAAACCACGTCGCGAGGGGGAAAAGCGGCGAAGTCTTGCGGCCGCGGGGGGACGCGGACCGCAGCGCGGCGAGGAAAGAAGCCGGACCGCCGAAGTCAGCCATCAGGACGTAACCGCGGCCGATTTCGCCGCGGAGATGGGCGTCGGAGCCGGCGCTCAAGCCGAGACCGTGGCGGCGCGCGAACGAGAGCGCGGCGCGGTCATCCAGGCGCACGGCGTTGCGGGCGTTGAAGACCTCGACGATGTCCAGGCGGTCCGCGTAGCGCTCGAGGAGCTCCAGGCGGGGCCGCCGGTGGGCGACGCGGGCGAAGGGGTGGGGTACGTTGACGAGGCCCCCCTGGTCGTGGATGGCGGACAAAGTCTCTTCGAAGGAAAGACCGCGCGGCAATGGGCGGCGAAGGAACATCCCCATTATCTCGCCGTCCGTGGTATTGACTTCTTGGGCGACGACGGCCCGGAGCGGAGGGCGGCCGGGATAATGCTCGGCCATAAAAACCGCGAACGCGGGCGAGGCCACGAGTTCGGCGGCGGCCAGCGCGCCGCCGAGTTGATTGTGGTCCGCGACGGCGAAGGCCCCCAACCCGCGGCGCAGGCACGTAGCCACGATGGCCCACGGCGGGACACGGCAATCATAAGACGCCGAGGAATGGATATGAAGATCGGCTTTTATAAGCATGTCCGGAAGGGCGCCGCCGCGGCGGCGCTCGCGGTTGCGGCCGCGGCGGTTCTGGGATGCGGCGACCGGGCCGAGATTTACTACGGCGAGGCCCAACGCTACGCCGGCGTTTACGACTACGAGCGAGCGGCCGCGCGGTATGAACTCGTCGCCACCGGCTTCAAACACTCGGTCCTCGCCCCCGAGGCCCGGGCGGGGCTCGAGCGGTGCCGCGCCGAGATGCACTTTGACCGCGCCGAAGAATTGGTGTTCAGCGGCGCCACCTATACGGCCCTGAGCGAGATCGCCGCCGGCCGGCGCTTCGCGCCGGCGAGCCCGCGCGCGCTGTATCTCGCGGGTTTCGCCCACCTCGCCATCGGCCCCCAGGACGTCGCCCTCCAGGAATTCAACACCTGCGTCCTCCGCTATCCCGAGAACCCGTACGGCTACCTGGGCCGGGCGGAATTTTTCCGCTTCGCCCAGGTCCGCGACCGCGCGTTCGCCGATTACCTCCGGGCCTACCGCGCGGCGGGGTCGGACGTTCGGGTCCGGGGCGCGGCGTTTCGCGGCATACGGGACATGGGCCGGAAACTGGGGAACCCCGACGCCGCGTTTTCGCCGTACCTAAAAGAAGGGGCGGCCATCGTTCCGGCGGACGCGCTGAACTACTGGATCGGTTATTACTACCTGCGCAAGCCGCCGGTCGTATACGGCGACGCGTTGACCTACTTCCACGCGGCGCTCAAGAAGAAAGGGGCCCGGGTTTATAAAACCCGCGCCCGCGCGGGCCTGGCGGAATGCTACTTTTTCTACAAAGATTACTATCGCGCCAAGGCCTTCATCGATTGGGCGATTCAAGCCGACCCCGAGAACGACGATTACTACAAGACCGCCGAAAGGATTTACCGCAAACTGGGCCTCGCGCCGCCGGTGAAGGTTCAGAAGTGAACGTAGCCGGCCGGCACAAGTGGCCGTTCCACGCCATCCCTGACCAGCACTAACCCCCTCGCCGGCTCCACGATTCGCCCCACTACGCGCGCGCCGATGCCAGTCGCGTCGGCCGCCGCTACCGCCTCCGCCGCCCGCACGGCCGGGCACGACCACAGCAGCTCGAAGTCCTCCCCCGCCGCGAGCGCGTACGCGAGGGCGTCGACGCCCCGCGACGCGGCCACGTCGCGCGCGCCGGCCGCTATCGGTATCGCGGCGGCGTCCAACACGACGCCCACGCCCGACATCCGCGCCAGATGGGCGCACGATTCCGACAGGCTGTCCGACGTATCTATGGCCGCCGAAGCCAACCCGCGTTCGAGCAACGAGCGGCCGCACGCCAGGCGCGGCGTCGGACGCCGGTAGCGCGCCACGGCGTCCTCGGCGGCGGCCGCCGCCGCTTCACCTTGCCGGCGCAATATATCCAGGCCCGCGCGGCTCCCGCCCACCTCGCCCGAAAGCATTAGACAATCGCCGGGGACGGCGCCCGAGCGCGTCAATAACTTGCCGCCGGCGGCCCGCCCCAAAACGGCCATGGCGAAAAACAAGCCGCTGGCGCTGCCTACGACGTCACCGCCCACCAAAGCAAGCCCCGCGTCGCGGGCGAGCGCGGCCGCGCCCTCGTAAAAACCCTCGACCACCGCGGCGGGTGTCTCGCCCGGCGCGGCGAGGGTTATCACCGCCGCCCAGGGCGTCGCGCCCATAGCCGCGAGGTCGGAGAGGTTGGCGCAGGTGAGCCGCCAGCCGACATCGGCGGGCGACATCAGCGCCAGGTCGAAGTGGATACCCTGGACCGCGGCGTCGGCGGAAAAAACGACCGCGTCGGCGCCGCTTCCGGCGAGAACGGCGGCGTCGTCGCCGGGGCCGACAACGACGCCGGCGCCCGCGGGCGGCAGCAAGCGGAAGATGCGGGCGAGGAGGCCCGCCTCGCCGATGTCCTGTAGTCTATCGTCGTAGGGCGCCATCGCCTAAGCCGCTTCTCCCGCGGCGACCCCGCCGGCGGCGCGCCGGCGCTCACCGACCCAACGAGGCAAGCTTGCCCTCCAGCGTGGCGGCCTTATCACGCCTATCGTCTATGGTCAGGAGCGTCAGGACGCGCTGGACGCCGGCCGCGAACGGCGCTTCGTGCATCTCCCGGATTACCGGCCACAGGGCGTCGAGCTCTCCCTGCAACGCCGTACCGTTGGGCCCCACCTCGGCCTTGACGCCGGGGTGTTTGTCCAACACCTTCAGGACGTCGCGGACGTAGGGGCTCAGGGACGGCCCGCCGGTGCCCAAGGGTACTACCGTCAATTGAACGATGACCATGGCTTCCTCCACCTGACGGTTATGTCCGATTCGATAATATGGTAGAATGGCGACGATGGACCCGGCGCGCAAATCGGTTACCGACGGCTACACGTGGGCGGTAGTGGAGACCGTCCGCCGCCGGCTGGAAGCGGCAGGGGGCGAGGTCCCGATCGTCAGCACCTCCATGTCCCCCCTGGCGCGCCGGGGCGACGTATTCCGGGTCGTCATCCCGAGCGGCCGGCCGCGGTTCGGCGACGTCGTCGTGGCCGTGGCGGGCGGCCGCGCCGTCACCCACCGCGTCATCGGCCGATACGGGAAAGTGTATCTGCTTAAAGGGGACGGCTCGCCCCACGCCGACGCCCCCGCATCGCCGGAATGCGTCCTGGGAAGGGCCACGGCGCTGGTCCGGACCGACGGCCGGGTCGTAAAATTGGCGGGCGTGCGGGGCCGCGCGGTCGGCGTCGTTTGTGCCGCGATTTCGCGCGCCGAATACGCCCTCGCCCATCTCGGCCTCCCCGCCCCCTGGGCCCGTAAGTTCTTCTACCTCGCCCAATGGGCCGCCGGAATCCCCTTTTCTTTTTAGCCCTCCCCGCCCAACGTCACCACCAACACGTCCGCGTTCTCCTGGTCCACCAGGTAAACCCGGCCGCCGGCGCTGATTGCCAACCGCCCGGGGCGCACCAACTTCCCCAATTTGGGTTCCAGTTTCTCAAAGTCGATGGAACCCAGGTAAACGCCGGCGACGTCGAAAAATTGGAGGCGGTTGACGTCTCCGGCTTCGGCGGCCACGACTATCCCCGGCGTATCTTTGGAAACGGGGACGCCGACGCCGGCCAGGCGGGCGGCGAGCTTGCCGCCCGATTCCACCTCCACGGCGGTTAAACCCTTGAATCGGCCTACGTCGCCGCCGGGCCCCGGGCCGCCGACCGCGGCGGCGAAAACCCCGCGGGGGTCGAACTTGTTAATGACGTTATTGGCGGAATCCACGACGTAGATGTTGCCTTCGGCGTCGGCGGCCACGTCCCGGGGGTCGGGTTGAAAGGCCGGCGATTCATCCGCGGCGTGGAGAGGAATCTCGACGGCGTCGAATCGGCCGTCGGCGTCGAAACGCTGGATGCGCCGGTTGATGTGTTCGGCCACGAGGATGCGCCCCTTGCCGTCGGCGGCCACGGCTATGGGCCAGTTGAAGCTGCCTTTCAGGACGCCCGGGACCGGGACGCCCGCCGCGTCGCGGCCGCCGATGAACCCCACGAACGCGCCGCCGTCGTATATTTTCACGGCGTGGCTGGGCGAATCCACGACGAAGACGCGGCCCGCGGCCGTGGCGATGATGTCCACGGGCCCCTCGAGCTCGGCGATGGCTTCGCCCCGACCGCCGAACTGCGCCACCGTCTGCTTGGTCTTGCCGTCATAAACGGAGACGCGGTTGGTCTGGCCGTCGAGCGTAAACATGCGGGAGCCGCAAACCGCCACCGCGAGCGGCAACCCCCCGACCAGGCCGGCGTCGCGCAACGACATGACCCGGCAACGCTGCTCAAGCTCCGGCCGCGCGGCCGTGACGCCCTTATTGACGTCGTCGCTCAGCTTTTTAAGCCGGACCTCCGGCGCGTCCAGGGGGTACATGGCGACGCGGTTGCGGCCTCCCTGCTTGGCTTCGTATAACGCGAGGTCGGCCAGACTTACCAGCGTCGCGGCGTCGTCGCCGTGGCCCGGGAAGAGGGCCAGTCCGATGGAGCACGTGGCACGGACGGATTTTCCGCCCACCTCGTCCACGGCGATTTTGAGCTTCTCGGTCTTGGCCCTGATGTCCTCGGCCCGGGCGCGGCCTTTCTCCGCGTCCGCGCCCGGCAGGACAACCAGAAACTCCTCGCCGCCGTAGCGCCCCACGAGGCCGCGGCCCAGCACCGCGTCTTCCAGGACGCGGGCGAACTCCATGAGCACCAGGTCGCCCGCGGGATGGCCGTAGGTGTCGTTCACCTGCTTGAAATGGTCCAGGTCCAACATCAGGACGGCGAGCGGCGAGCCGTCGCGCTTGGCGTCGGCGAGTTTGCGGTCGAAGAGCCGCTTGAGCCCCTGGCGGTTGTAGACGCCGGTAAGGGGGTCGCGCTCGTGGTATTCCTTGTTGACGGTCTGGTAGAGGAGGCGGAGGCATTCGCGGACCAGCGGCGCCTCCGAGCTCTTCATCTGGAGGTTTTTAAAGGCGTAGACGTCGAGGGTATACCGCAGCTCGTCGTTGGTAAGGGGGAGCGGGTACGCGAGGATAGGATATCCCCGGCGGGCGGCGTCCTTGGGCATGGAGGGCGAATCGAACAGCGCGCGCTTCTTGAGGTCCGGGCCGACGACGGCGAGGCGGCAGCCGCGGTAATTCGTCCGCTTTTCCAGCAACGCGAAGACGGCGCCGACGACCTCCTCGAATTCGAACTGGTAATTTATCTGGTTTTGAAGGCGCGCGATCTCGGGGTCGGTTTCGGGCGGCGTCCGCGGGTCCCATTCGAATTCGCTCATATTTTCTCCTGTTTTCGCCTATATTATGGAACCGGCGGCCCCTTGTCAACGCCAAACGACCGGCCGTGGCGGGGACGCCGGCCCGGCGCCGTCCGGGCGGGGCTGGCCCGAAAACCCGAAAGAAACCGGGGGAATTTCGGATACCGGGCGTTAATAGTTATTGACAATAACCGCCGCGTATGATAGCATGCTCGTAATAAGGTTTTGAGGTAAAGCCGCGGCAACGCGGCTACCCCTTAACGCATTAATACTATTCTTTCTCTCCCAAGGAGGAGACGAGACATGCGTAAACTGGTAATTCTGTTGGCCCTCGCCACGGCGTCCGCCTACGGTATAGGCATGGGCGCGGGCGTCTTCGGCGGCGTCGCGCTGCCGATGGGCGATATGGCCGCGAAGGAAGACGGCAGCGACCTGGGCATGAGCCCCGAGTTCGGCGGCAAAGTGCTCATCGGCGTCCTGCCCGCGCTGGACGTGGACATCGCCTTCGGGTATCACCTTGGCCACAAGATGAAAGACTGGGAAGACATCGCGGGCGTTGACGAACCCAAAGTTACCATAATCCCGATTACCGTCGGCGCTGACTACAAATTCATGTTCGGCGAGAGCATGGGCGCGTACGTAGGCGGCGGCGCCGGCTACTACATGGAAAAGTTCAAGATAGGCGGCGAAATATTCGACGTAACCTACACCGCCACGTTTGATATTAACAAGCCCGGCATATATGTCGGCGGCGGCTTCGTCTACAAATTCGGCAAATTCGCCGTGGACGTCAACCCGCGGTTCAACTACATCATGAACAGCGGCGATTACGACGTTACGGTAGAGTTCGCCGACGGCGAAACCCAAACGGGAACCGAGACCAAAGACTGGAAAGACATGTACGTAGACGTGCGCTTCGGCGTCGACTACTTCTTCATGTAATAACGCTTCGGCATCATAAACCCCGGCCCCGCGCCGGGGTTTTTTATTGACACCCGGGCCCTATTCGTTTTATTATCCCCAAGCCGCCACCCGGGCGGACGAACGGACGTCCTACAGGAGGTACAGCGCCTTGAAGAAACTTACGGTAGCGATTTGGGTGTTGGCCGCGGCCGCGGCCTTCGCCGCGCAAGGGCCTTCGGTTTCCATCGCGGCGGCGACGGGGATTACCTGCCCCGCGTGCGGCTTCGTTAACGCCGACGGCGCCGTCTTCTGCGCCAACTGCGGCGCGGCGTTAAAAGCTTCAACCCCTACCACCGGCGATGACAGCCAGACCAAGATGTGCCCGCAATGCGGCAACCTGGTCGAGAAGGACGCGAAGTTCTGCTCGGGCTGCGGCTACACCTTCGCGGCCACCGGCGCCATCCCCAAACCCGGCGGCGGGAGCGCGGCTAGCAAAACCCCGGGCGTGGCCATAGGGGTGTTCGGCGGCTTCGCCCTGCCGATGGGCGACATGGCGGCCGAAGATAACGGCGGCGACCTGGGGATGAGCCCGAAGCTCGGCGGTAAAGTCCTGATAAGCCCGATTCCGGCGCTGGATATTGACATGGGCTTCGCATATCACATCGGCCACAAGTTCAAGGACTGGGAACCGGTCCCGGGTATCGACGAACCCAATACGTCCATGCTCAACGCCACGTTCGGCTTGAACTACAAATATATGTTCGGCGACGCCGGCGTCTACGTCGGCGGCGGCGGCGGTTATTACATGGAGCATTATTCGATGTCCGGCGTGATCATGGGAGTCGACTACACCGTCGAGTACGATCTCGGCAAACCCGGCATATACTTCGGCGGCGGCTTCCTCTACAAGTTCGGCAAGGTCGCCTTGGACGTCAGCCCGCGCTTCAACTACGTTCTGAACAAAGGCGATTTTGACGTTAAGTATACATTCGGCAACGGCGACCCCCAGACCCAAACCGCGACCAAAGACTTCAACGACACGTTCTTCGACCTCCTCTTCGGCGTCGACTTCTTCATCTAGTAATACTCCGGCAACGGAAACCCCGGCCCCGCGCCGGGGTTTTTCATTGACGCGCCCGCCGGTTTAGTTTAATATCGCGGCGGAGGTCGCCCCTTCCGCCGGGTTCCAGCCGCGGCGGGGCGGAGGTGCCGTCACATGGGAAAACTCGTCTTATCGCTACTCGCGTTGGCCGCGGCCGCCTGGGCCGCGTACCCGGGCTTCGGCGTCTTCGGCGGCACCTCGATACCGGCGGGCCAGATGGGCTCGCCCGCCGGCTTCGACATGGGCGCGAGCGCCCTGCTCGGCGGCTGCTTCCGCGTGGCGACTAGCGACCTGGGCGACGTCGAAATCGCGGCCGCCTACCATCCCCGCCACCGCCCCAAGGGCTTCACGCCGTCGGCCGCGATGACCGAGTCCAAGATGACCATTACGCCCATCACCATCGGGACCAACGGGACCTTCGCGCTGGCGGGGGCTTTCGGCTTCCGCCTCGGCGTCGGCGCCGGCTTCTACATCATGAAGTGGCTCGAGAAGGGCACGGCCGAAGTCGACGGCCAGACGTACCCGTTCGAACGCACGCTGGAAATCGACCGCGCGGGCTTTTACCTCTGCCTGGGGCCGGTGTTGCAGCTCCAGGGTTTCGCCTTCGAGGTCACCGGGCGTTTCCACTACATTATTGACGAGGATGAATACGACTACGCCTACGAGGTCGGCGGCCCGCCGCTCCCGGTAAAATACAATAAGGATTACAACGACATGTTCACGGACGTGGTCGTGGGAGTGAACTACTATTTCCTCTGACGCCCGCGTCCTTCGGCGTTTGACTTGCCCTAACGTTTAAGATATAATCATAGAATGAAACGTCCCGACCGGCGTCCTAATATGAAAAGATACTTAAAGCTATCGCTCCTTGCCCTATTCGGCGCCGCGGCGGCCGCGACGCCGGCGGCGGCGCTCGTTCGGTTGGGGGTAGGCGCGAGCTCGGGTTTCGCCCTTCCGCTCGCGTCTTTCGACAACGCCGCGAAATCCTCTCCCCAGGGCAGCGTCCGTTTCTACGGCAACCTCTTCCATTGGTTGACGGCGGAAATAGGCGCCGACTTCCACCTCAGCCACGGCGCCGAAAGCGATTCCGGCATAGGTGAAACCCACCTCTATTCCTACAAAGCCGGCCTGGCCTATAAACTGGACATGGGCGTGTTCAAACCCTACGTGGAGGGCGGGTGGGCCCAATTCAACGAGCGCATTAAGCGCGAGTACCGGTGGGAAGACATTACCGCCCAGGGCTTTTTCGTCGGCCCGGGCCTGGAGTACTATTTTTCGGAGCGCTTCGCGGCCTTGGGCGCGTTCTGCTACCACCATTCGTTCGACGACGCCTGGGCGAGCGGCCGCGACACCCAATACCTCAAGCTCGACTTCGGCCTCACCTACTATTTCTGGTAAAGGCGGACGCGGCCCTTGACTTTCCGGCCTCGTTATGCTACAAAGCTCCCTCGATCCTCAGTAGCTCAATTGGCAGAGCATCCGGCTGTTAACCGGAGGGTTGCAGGTTCGAGTCCTGCCTGAGGAGAAATAAAGCGCCCGCGAGGGCGCTTTTGTTTTAAAATACGCCGGTTTTCCGGTCCCGGCATGAACGGCCATCTTCCATATCTCGGCGAGGCGTTGTCGCTCGCGACCGCCCTCATCTGGGCGGCCGCCGTCATCCTCTTCAAGAAGAGCGGCGAGCGCGTCCACCCCATCGCCCTTAACCTCTTTAAAAACCTGCTCGGAACGGCGCTCTTCGCGCTGACGCTGGCGGCGCTGGGGTTGACGCTGGCCCGCGGCGTCCCCGTGCGCGACTACGCCCTCCTCCTCGCCAGCGGCGCGCTGGGCATCGGCCTCGGCGACACGTTCTTCTTCCGCAGCCTGAACCTCCTGGGCGCGAGCTATTCCTCCATCGTCCTATGCCTCTACAGCCCCTTCGTCATCCTGCTCTCGGTCGCCTTCCTGGGCGAGACCCTCTCGGCGTGGCAGCTCGTGGGCGCGGCGATGATCGTCGTGGCGGTCGTGGTCGGCGGCGGCGTCAAGCGCGCGCCCGGCGTGACGCGGCGGCGGTTGGTGGAGGGCGTGGTTTGGGGCATCCTGGCCGAGGCCGCGATGGCGGCGGGCATCGTCATGATAAAGCCGCTCCTGGAGGCGTCGCCGCTCATCTGGGCGACGGAGGTCCGCCTCTTCGGCGGCGTCGCGGTCCTGGGGTTAATCCTGGCGTTCTACCCCGGCCGGCGCGCCGTGGTCGCGACGGCGAAGCCGGGGCCGGGGTGGGGCTACCTGGTGGTCGGCTCCTTCGTCGGCGCCTACCTCGCGATGGTCACGTGGCTGGGCGGGATGAAGTACGCGCTCGCCTCCGTCTCCTCCGCGTTGAACCAGACCAGCAACCTCTTCGTCTTCGTCCTCGCGGCCGTATTCCTCAAGGAACGGATAACCGCCGCCCGGGCGGCGGGCATCGCCCTCGCCGTCGCCGGGAGCTTCTTGGTGCTGTTCGCGTGATATTATCGCGGTTATTATACTTGAATTTAGAATTATTTTCCTTGATTTCCAGGAAAGGTTGATATAGTATAAAGAATCCAAGAGTTATAGTGGGAACCAGACACGCCCCACCTACGAGTAAGGAATAAGGAGAGAATAAATGAGTAATTTGCTAAAAGATATTAAGGATTATTTCGGAGCCGCAGGCTTTCGGATAATCGCAGAAGGAAACGATTATATAGTTGCGGATAAGATGTTACTCGCAGAGGGAAGGGACACGAGGATAGTATGGACGGTACCGGAGGGGTACGAGATTGTGAAATATGAAACTAAGTTAGAAGAAAGCATAGAGAAAGAACAAACAAAGTATCCGAATGCGTCAGCGTATATTGTTTTACCTGGGCGTAGTGGGTTATCTCAGGATATACAAGATTTTTTTAGAAAAAGGAATATAACCTATTTAGCGCCTATACAATTTTTCGACACTCCATTTAAGACCGAAGTTTTCCGGGGAGCGCGCTCAGCGATAAACGATTTGTTGAGTACTTCTTCCGACGTTCTACCAGCGGAAGAACGCAGGGTTAAGCAACCGTTCGTTACTAAGGCCGCATTGAGTAACGAAGTATACGGCGAAGACCTTTGGGAGGAATTAATTACTGGTCTTAAATCGGCCACGGAATCTCAGGTTAGAGTTATATTAGGCCCTGCGGGAAGTGGTAAAACGGTTCTGTTCAAGGCGTTATTCGCGTCGTTATACACCGATTTCATAAAAAATAAAACCCGGTACCAAGATAGTCGCCGCCCGATACCTTTAAGACCGAGTTATTTATTTAAGGGAGCGTATAAACCGGACGCGCGCGTCTTGATAGGAAATTTTAAGGACAAAGAAGTCGCCGCGCCGGTAAACCAAGAAACTTTCGAGTGGCTTCTCGTAAAAGGTTACGCTATATGGCTTTTCGACGCGCTTGAAGAAGTTTATAACGATGACGAGACGTTTACGGGTTATCTTCTCGAACTCGTTACGCGCCCCGAATCGAAAGCGCAAATAATTATCTGGTCCCGTGATTCCTTGCTTAAAACTTCGGGTAATTTAAGAGGCATACACGACGAATTCGGAACCAACGCTTCGATATATACCTTAACCCCATGGAAAAAGCCGTCGCAAAGGGAGTTAGCATGGTTACGTTTAGAAAACAGAAGACCGGGGAAAAAAGAAAAGGAAGACCCTGAAAGCGTAGATGCATTTTTAAAAAGGGTCGACCATTCATCAGTGATTAAGAATTTAGCGGGGATACCTTTTTACTGCGGGGTTTTTTTGGAGCAATTCCGCGAAGGCCGCCTTTTAGACCCCGAAAACGAGATGGACCTTCTTTATAAAGCCCTAGACAGAATGGTTAAACGGGAATACGAAAAAGGCAATATAGAAGCTAGTTGGTATACGGAAAACGGCGTCGAAGATTGCCTCGAATTATTAGCACCAGAGTATGTAGAAAACCATAGTATCGGCCTTAGCGTAGAAGTAATACGCTATTACGGTGAATACTACCTAGCGGCTGGTCTAACGGACGACGATAGGAACCGAGCGCTAAACGGACTCGTCCGTTTCCCTCTTTTTTGTGCGGGAAGCGAAGCCGGTACCGTATCATTCACCCACGATTTAATCGCCGAAGCTTTAGCGGCGAAGAATTACGTAAACAGAATACCGAATCATCCGACGAACGTCGCTAGGAAGATTTCCGACGTAGACTTGGGTGCCCCTTCCCTTCTTAGGCTTATTGCGTCCCGCTTAGACCCGCCAGGTGAGCAAGCTATAGGGAATGTTCTTACGTCGGGCGTAGTCCAAGGCCGGGAATTTACGGTTTTGCTGATAATACTAATGTTAGCACAACCACGCCGCGACCTTTTTACGCAATATCCGATAAAATTTGAAGACCAAGACCTTACAGGCGTCCGGTTCTTAGAACGCGACCTTTCGGGTATCTCCTTAAAAGGCGCTAATCTCACTGGTGCCGAATTCGGGAGGTGCGATCTATCTAAAACGCATTTAGAAGGCGCCATTTTCGACGGGACAAGATTTAAAGAAACCACCCTAAAAGATGCCAATTTTGGTGACTTAAGGCGTGCATTTTCGTTATACGCGGGTAGCAAATTATTAGACGACCCTCGGGATATACGCGTTTGGGTAAATACGGCTACGGGGCTCGTGCAACATCCCGCTGGAGAACCGTGCGGTACGGTCCTTCAACTCCGCCATTTGTGCGGTAAATTTATAACCCCGTTAGGAAAAGGGAGACGCGAGCAGATTGCAGAACAAGCTCTCCTTTCGGGAAAACGGTTTAGGGGTGCACCACGCGTAGAGAGAATAATTGAAGGCATGGTAAAAAGCCAATATTTATCGGAACCTGACGATAGACGGCAGTATTCTAGGGCTCGGGGCCCAAAATATACGGAAATGGTAGAATTAATTCGAGACGCTAAATTAAGTCCCAGTTTAAAGGAGTTGGTTAAATCTTTGTGCCCTAGTCCTAACTGCTCGCATGATATCCCTAGAACTAGTACGACTGCTTAAATATTAAATACCTATTAAAAAACATTATTGAAATCATTAATATCGCCGCGCGCCTGTTTCTTCTCTTTTTAGTTTTTCCTCCGTTCTCTAAACCAGACCAGCAACCTCTTCGTCTTCGTCCTCGCGGCCGTATTCCTCAAGGAACGGATGCCCGCCGCCCGGGCGGCGGGCATCGCCCTCGCCGTCGCCGGGAGTTTTCTCGTACTGTTCACCTAACCGGCCCGCGAAATTTCGCGGTTGCCATCGGCCGCCGTTTGTAGCATAATCGCGGAAACGAATACCCCACCCAGCCCGTCGGCAGGAGGAATACATGTTCGCGGTCAAAGGCGCCACCATCTACACGGTAACCAAAGGCATAATCGAAAACGGGACCCTCCTCGTGGACAAGGGCAAGGTCAAGGCCGTGGGCCGCGACGTCGCCGTTCCCAAGGGGACCGAGGTCATAAACGCCAAAGGCAAGGTCGTCCTGCCCGGCTTCATCGAGGCCCACGGCCACATAGGCGTCTTCAACGAGGCCACGGGCGAGATCGGTGCCGACGGCAACGAGTGGGTCAACCCCATCACGCCCCACATGCGGGCCGCCGACGGCATCTGGCCTCAGGACATGGGCTTCGCCGACGCCCGCGCCGGCGGCGTAACCGCCGCCTGCATCCTCCCCGGCTCCGCCAACGTCATCGGCGGCCTCGGCGTCGTCGTCAAGACCCGCGGCGAGGCGCTCGAGGACATGGTCGTGGTCGAGGACTGCGGGATGAAGATCGCCTTCGGCGAAAACCCGAAGCGCGTTTACGGCGACCAGAAGAAGTCGCCCGCGACGCGGATGGCCACCGCCGCCATGCTCCGCGAGGCGCTCACCAAGGCCCGCACCTACATGAACAAAAAGGCCAAGAAGACCGCGAAGAAAGAAGGCCCGGACGCCGACCTGGCGTGGGAGGCCCTCATCCCGGTCCTGACGCGCAAGATTCCGGTGCGGGCCCACGCCCACCGCGCCGACGACATCCTCACCGCCGTCCGCATCGCCAAGGAGTTCGGCCTCCGCATCGTTCTGGAGCACTGCACCGAGGGCCACCTCATCGTGGACAAGCTGAAGAAGTCTCCCATTGAAGCGGCCGTCGTCGGGCCGTCGCTCTCCAGCCGGACAAAGGTGGAGCTGAAGGAGAAAACCTTCCGGACGGCGGGGATACTGGACCGCGCCGGCATCCCGGTCTGCATCTCCTCCGACCACAGCGTCGTCCCGCTGCGCTACTTCGCCCTCCTCGCGGGCCTCGCCGTCGCCGCCGGGATGACCGAGCACAGCGCCCTCCAGGCCATCACCATCCGCCCCGCGAAGGTCCTGGGGCTGGAGAAGCGGATGGGCTCGCTCGAGCCGGGCAAGGACGCCGACTTCTCCATCTGGGACCGGCACCCCTTCGACTCCCGCGCCGTCCTGGAAGCGCTATACGTGGACGGCGTGAAAGTGCCCTCAGAGGATTTCTAAAAGGCGGCCGGACCGGTTCATTAAAAAGCGAGCGCGTCATGCCCAGCGACTATGAGATAGCCCACGCCGCGGCACCGCGGCCCATCGCGGCCGTCGCCGCCGACCTCGGCCTGGCCGAAGGGGACCTCGAGCTCTACGGCCGCTACAAGGCCAAGGTCCACCTGGACGTCCTGACGTCCCGCCGGGACAAGCCGCGGGGCAACCTCGTCCTGGTCTCGGCCATAACGCCTACGCCGGCGGGGGAGGGCAAGACCACCACCTCCATCGGCCTCGCGATGGGGCTCGCGCGGCTGGGGGGCCGGACGTGCCTCGCGCTCCGCGAGCCGTCGCTCGGGCCCGCGCTGGGGATGAAGGGCGGCGCCACCGGCGGCGGCTACAGCCAGCTCGTCCCGCGCGAGGACATCAACCTCCACTTCACCGGCGACATCCACGCCGTGACGGCCGCGCACAACTTCCTGGCCGCCATGGCCGATAACCACATCTATCACCGGATGGAGCCGGCGCTGGACCCGCGGCGGGTGAAGTGGGGCCGCGTCCTGGACATGAACGACCGGGAGCTCCGTTCGGTCGTGGTAGGCCTTGGCGCGCCGGGCGACGGCGTCCCCCACCAGTCCTTCTTCGATATCACCGCCGCCTCGGAGGTCATGGCTATCCTCTGCCTGGCCGAGGACCTGGCGGACCTCAAACGCCGCCTGGGTAACATCCTCGTGGGCTTCACGTACAAGCGCGAGCCGGTTTACGCCCGCGACCTGGGCACCGCCGGCGCGATGACGGCGCTCCTCCGCGACGCCCTCCAACCCAACCTCGTCCAGACGCTGGAGGGGACGCCGGCGCTGGTCCACGGCGGCCCCTTCGCCAACATCGCCCAGGGGACCAACTCCGTCGTCGCGACCAAGACGGCGCTCGCCCTCGCGGACTGGTGCGTAACCGAGGCCGGCTTCGGCTTCGACCTCGGCGCCGAGAAGTTCTTCGACATCAAGTGCGTCTCCGCGGGGCTGGACCCCTGCGCCGTGGTCCTCGTCGCGACCGTCCGCGCCCTCAAAATGCATGGCGCCAAGAAGCTGGACGAGCTGACGCAACCGGACGCCGCGGCGGTAGAGCGGGGGCTCCCCAACCTCGCGAAGCACCTGGAGAGCATCGGCCACTTCAAGGAATCGCCGGTGGTGGCGTTGAACAAGTTCGCGGCGGACAGCGCCGACGAGGTAAACGTCGTGCGGCGCTTCTGCGAGGAGGGCGGCCACCCCTTCGCGCTGTGCGACGGCTGGGCGCGGGGCGGCGAGGGAGCGCGGGAGCTGGCGGAGGTCGTGCGGGACCGCGGCTGCAAGCCTAACCAACCGTTTAAGCCGATGTACGACTGGGCGGACACGGTGGAGAACAAGATATTCGCGGTCGCGAGCAAGATCTACGGCGCCCAGGCGGTGGACTATACGCCCGAGGCCAAAGACGACCTGAAGCTAATCGCGAAGCTGGGTTACGAAAAACTGCCGGTGTGCGTGGCGAAGACGCAGAGTTCGCTCTCGGACAACCCCGCGCTCCTGGGCCGCCCCAAGGACTTCCTCGTCACGGTGCGGCAGATTATCATCAACGCCGGCGCGGGCTTCCTCGTCCCCCTCACAGGCGACATCATCCGGATGCCGGGGTTGCCGCTCGAGCCGCGGGCCAAGAAGATAGACGTGGACGAGGGCGGGAATATCGTAGGTATGGCGTGATGTAGGGGCGCACAGCCGTGCGCCCCGTTGCTTTTCGTAGGGGCCGACCTTCAGGTCGGCCCTAATATTGTGGGCCGGTCTTAAGACCGGCCCGTACGTTTGGGGAGAGAACGGTGAGTTTAGTCCGGCCCCGGCGCGCAATATAACGCCGCTGGGAAGCCGTTCCCTTCGGGGAGGAGGGCCCAATACCGCCCGCCGCCGTAAGAGACCGCCGCGAAGGAAGGTTGGACGTCGGGCATTACTTCCTGACGCCATACGCCGTCGTCCAACCTGACCGCCGTCATCGGCCCGGTGGCGACGCCGTCGTCCCACGAGGCGAACGCCAAGGCGTTGAGGGAGTAGAAGTTGGGACCGGCCGGGGCGTAAAACGAGACCGCGTATTCCCCCGCCCCGGCCCGCGCGTCGCGCCGGTCCAGAACGGCCCAATAATCCAGGGCTTCGCCGCCCGAGACCGTAGAGATTACGGCGGCCAGGAACAGGTCCTCGCCGCCGAGCGCCGCGCCGAGCGCGTCTTCAACCGCGAAGGGCGCCGGGACCGCCAATTCCTCGCGGGCCCACGAGCCGCCGCCGTCGTCGCTTACAAGGACGACGTAGGGGGCGTAATCTCCCACGGGCCGCGCGAAGAAGAATACCCTTCCGCCCGCCGTGGCGTATAAGCCCTTTATATAATGACCCTGCGGCGCGTCCCTAACCTTACGCCACGAGCCGCGGTTATATTCGTAGATGGAAAAAAGACTGGAGAAGAAGCAAACGTCGGGGCCTAACGCCGCGGCCCTATTGACGGATTCCACGTAATCGGCGACGGGTACGGTATTCCAACCCGTCCCGTCGTTAGTTACGACCAGAGGGCGCGCGCCGCCCGCCGGGGTAGGAGCGCTCCCCACGGCCCACAACGAGCCCCGCGCGCCGGAAAGAAGGTAGAAACGACTCCCGGGCCCCGCGCTGTAATCGGCCCGCATTTCGGCGCCGTCCCAAACCCAAACCGTCCCGCGCCCGGCGGCGTCGTCCGTCCGGTCAACGCCGCAGATGAAAACGGCGCCCGCGTCGCGGCCGAACACGTCGCGCGCGTCGTACTCGTCGGGAAAGCGATGGACTTCCCGCCACGACGTCGGCTGGGCAAGTTCGGGCGCGCCGCACCCGCCGGCGATGACGAACGAAGCCAGATAAACGACCGCGATAATTCCACTCGAACGCACCGCGCGGCAGTTCATTTACCGTACTCCTCTAATCCTCGGTCCCCGTTCAAGTCGTCAAAACCTTACCTGGAACTGCGCCGACGCCTTGTCGTTCTTCTTCTCGTCGCGCTCCTCCTTCAGCTTCTGGTAGTTGAGCATCAGTTTGCAGTGGTGGCCGGCGTCCAGGTGGAGGTTGAGGCCGCCGGTGAGGCCGGTGGTCTTGTCGCCCGCGGCGTCCGCGTTCGGCTCGTATTGCTCCCACCGCGCGCACGGCTCGAGGACCTGCAGCCACGCGAGCGGCAGCTTTTGCTTGTAGCTCGCCTGGGCGTAGAGGCCGCCGCGCGACCAGGAGAGGTCGGCCCGCCCCAGCGCCTCGTCCGCGTCGTAGCGCCCCCGCCGCCACAGGTATTCCGACTGGAACGAGAACCGTTCGTGGTCCCACGCCAGCGCGCCGCCCCATCGGTCCTCGTCGCCGATGCCCCAGCGGACGAGGGGGTCGGCGGGGTCGTAGACCGCCGGCTTCCCGAGGTAATAGTAGCCCTCCGCCGTCACGCCTTTCGTGGCCTCCCACGGCAGCGGGTTGCCGGCGAGGCGGACGGCGACGTCCTTGGCCGTATTCTCGTCGGCGCGGTTGGGCCCGGAGCCGTTAACGAGCGCGGCCGCGAGGGCCCCCCAGTAGGGCTTGCCCTCGCGGGCGAGCTTGAGCTCGGCCTGGAGGCCGAGGTCGCGGCCCTGCGGCGGCGCCACGTTCGACGCCGCGAGCGAGCGGTCAATCATGAGGATCTTGGACGTGGAGGTGTAGGACTCGCGGCTGAACGGCACGAGGAACTGGCCGCCCTTCAGCTCGACGCGGGGAATCGCCTTGAACGTGCCGTAGGCGTCCACGAGGGCGGGCGTCGCGACGGCGTCGAAGTAAATGAAGTACCCCGCGTATTTGTAGATGTCGCCGGCGAAGATGATGCTCGCGGAGCGGAGGGCGACGGTACTGGTGGCGGTCGAGAAGCCGTCCGGCTGTTCGCCGTATTGGTAGGTGTAGCGGCCGATGGCGTAGCCCGACAGGACGAGGGTCCCGTAGGTGGACTTCACTACTTCCATCTCGGCGTGGGCCGCGGCGGCCGCGAGCGCGAACGACAGGATGAACGCCGGAAGGTTGCGTTTGGACATAACCTGAACTCCTAATTACGCCGCGGTTCGCGGCGTTAACGCTGCCACCCGAAAATGCGGCGCCGGCTCTTCGCGAGCAGCCGCTCGCCGGAAAAATCGTCGGGCTTGAACCACACCTCGAAGGTCGCCGGGTATTCGTGTTCCCAGTCGCCGACCTTGCACATCGCCTCGACGTTGAAGTAAAACTCCTCTCGGGGCTCGTCGGACCAGCCGATATACTCGTAAGTCCGCTTCTCCTCGTCGGCGAGCATAACCTTGTCGCCGGTGAGGTCGTTGAACGCCTCGACGTAGATGAACCCGCGCTTGCCCGGGTTGACGTAACCGGACACCTCGTAGATGCCGGGTTGGGGGCCGTCGTCAACCCGCACTATCGGCTCGCCCCAGTAGCGCATCCGCCCGCGAGAACAGCGACCGTAGCCGCGGCGACCACCCAACGTCTCACGGCGAGCGGTTCCCGTCCCGGGCCAGGAGCGCGGCGCCCAGCGCCCCCACGAACTGCGGTTCCGCGACGACGCGGAGCTCGCCCGGCAGCGCGAGCGCGAGGGCCCGGACGAAGCCGGCGTTGAGGGCGACGCCGCCGGAAAGGGCGAAACGCTCGCCGCCCAAACGACGCGCCAGCGCGGCCACCCGCCCGGCGACCGCCCGCAGCACGCCCGCGCCCACGGCCGCGGGCGAGGCGCCCTCGTGCAAGCGCCCCACCACCTCCGACTCCGCGAACACCGTGCAAGTATTATTTACGGTGACGGCGTCGGCGCCCACGGGGTCCAGGGCCGCGAGCTCGGCGAGGTCCATCTCCAGCGCCCGGGCCATTATTTCCAGGAAGCGGCCGGTGCCCGCGGCGCACTTATCGTTCATCTGGAATTCGGCCACGCGGCCGCGGCCGTCGAGGCGAATGGCCTTCACGTCCTGGCCGCCGACGTCCACCAGCGTGACGTCGCCGCCGACCAACTCGTAGGCGCCCCGCGCGTGGCACATTATCTCGGTAACGGCGCGCGAGGCGAAGGGGACGCGCGCGCGGCCGTAGCCGGTCCCGACCACGGCCGCCACGCCGGCCCGGGCGACGCCGGCCGCGGCGAGCGCCGCGTCGAAAGCGGCCTGCGCCGCCGCCGGGCCGCTGGCGCCGGTGGCGACCACGGCCCGGGCCGCCACGCCGTCGCCCGCCAGGAGGACGCACTTGGTGGCCAGCGAGCCGACGTCCACGCCGCCGTAAACGGACTTCGCGCCGGTCCCGCCCGTTACTAGATGGTCAGGGTCCATATAAGCGTCATGATAGCCGCGAGCGTGGTGATGGCCAGCGAGATGACGACGGTCTTGCGCAAAACGGCGCCCTCCTGCCCTATGGCGTCTATTATCGCGGCCGCGTTTTGCAGCTTCGCGGGGCTAATGACCGAAGCCAGGCCGCCGCCTATACCCGAGGCCGCCGCCCATAGCAACCCCACCCGCGGCAGCTTGTCCGCGAGCGCCGCCGTGTCCAGATGGAGCTTCGTTAACATCGCGATGGAGCTGGTCTCGGAGCCCGAGACGAAGCCGCCGAGGAGCCCCAGGAACGGGACGACGAAGCCGTAGAAGCCGCCGAAAGCGCCGGCTGCGGCGTGCGCCAGGACGTAGACCATATTGCGCTCCGGTACGGGGAGCGTCCAACCGCCGGGGCCCGCCACCTTGCCGGAGTGGTTTATCACGAAGGCGACGGCGAAGTACACGGCCGAGGCCAGGGCGGGCCGCCACATGCGTCGGGACCACTTGCGGACCGCGCTCGCGAACTCGGCGCCGGTGGGCCGGAGGAAAGGCACCGCCAGGAAAGTGGCGACCGCCACCCAAAAATACGCTTGCCAGAAGAAGCGGACCTTGACCGCCGCGCCGGGAACCACCGCCACCGGCATAGCGAGTTTTTTAAACAGGAGGTCGAATACCGGCAGGTAGGGGGTATTGGTGACGGCGGCGGCGACTACGAGGATAATCCACGGCGAGATGGCGGCGGCCAGCGACATACGCGACCGGGCCGCGCGGTCCCCCGCCGTCTCCTCGCCGGCCGCGTAAACCTTGCGGCCGCGGAGGAGGACGTAGGCCACCATGACCAGGATTACGGCGGCGCCGGCGCCGACGCCGGTGAGCGTCGTCATCCCCAGGCGGTTCATACCGATGGCGACAAAGCCGGCGGTGAGGCCCGCGAGGAGCGTGGGCACGGCGCCCCGGAGCATGAGCTTGAAGCGGCCCACGAGGTAGAGCATGCCGAAGGCGATGGCGGTGGAGATAACCGGCATGTAACGGGCGAAGTAGCGGCCGGCCTCGTTGGGCTCCAACCCCGTGAACGACGCGAAAACGACGACCGGAATGCCCAACAACGCGTAGGTGCACAACGCGTCGTAGCCGATGGCCGGCAGCGCGATGGCCACGAACGAAGAGTAACCCAGCGCCACCATTATGGGCGGCAGGATGGAGACGGGCGTCGCGCCCAACGCCGTCAGGAGCGTCCCCAGGCCGACGTTAATTATGAGGATTTGGGCGACGCGGTCGTCGCGCGCGATGCCCTTTACGGTCGCTACCAGCCGCGCGACCGCGCCGCACTCCAACATCAGCGTCATCTGGAAGAGCGACGCCACTACCATGAGCGTAATGGGCAGCGACTCGACGACGCCCGCGGCGCTCGCGACCAGGCACACCCGCAGCGGCGTCCGGAAGACCAACGCCGCCAGGGCGACGGTAAAGACCCAGCCGATAAGGCCCGCGGTATCGGCGGCCCGCCGGAGGAAGGCGAGCAATACGAAAATGACGACGACGGGGCTGACGGCGAGTATTACGAAAAGCCAGGACATAGGCGTCACCCGAAAGCGTGAAAGGAAGCCGAAGGTTACCACGGCGGCGCCGCGGCGGCAAGTTTTAAACGGGAACTCTCCCTGCCCCGCTACGACTAACGGCCTTGCTCGTAATACAGCACCAGCGCACGGCCGCACGCGAACGCCGCCAACGCCAGCGCGAAGGCCACGGCGACCACCTGGCCGCGGCGTCGGCGGCCGCGCACCAGCTCCGGGAGGCCGACGGCGAGAGCGTAACCGGCGGCGCCCATCTCGGCCATTACCACCGGGACGAGATACCGGGGCGCGGTGACGGTTAAAGCGTGGACGCCCACCACCGCCACCAGGACGAGCCGCATCGCGTCCCGCCAGCGCCCCGGCGGCGCGAGAATCAGGCCGGCGACCACGAGGAACAAACCGGCCACGCCCGTGAGCATTTCCGCCCCCACGGCCGCCGCCGCCAACACGGAAGGAACGCCCTTAAAATACCCCCGCAAGAACATACCGCCGAAGAGGCGGTCCGGCTCGCACAGGTCGACGACGCGGCAGGCCACGCGCGCTACCGTAGGGAAAGGGTGCTCCCACATATAGCGCAACGCCCGGGCCCGGTATTCGGCGTCGACGCGGAATACGTCGACGCCGGCGCGAGACGCCAGCGTCTGCGGCGTTACGGCAACGTCGTCGCCGAAGACGTCCCAGCTGTGGTTGTACGGCGTACGCGGGTTGTTGCCCAGGTACAGCACGGTGCCGCCGCCGGCGTCCACCAGGACGAAATGCCCGGTGTGAAACCAGACGTATACCGACCAAGCCGCGACCGGCGCCAGGAAAGGCAGCGCGAACGCGGCCGTCCGGGCGGCCCGCCGGATAAAAGGCAAACGCCCCGATACGACAAGCGCCCCGGCGAGTACAAGCCCCGCGGGAAAGGCGACGGCGCGGACCAAGGCGCCGGCGCCGATGACGGCGCCGGCGGCCACGAGTTCACCCCGGCGCGACGGCCACCCTTCCCACCCGCGCGCGAAGAGGAAAACGCCGCCCGCGAGCAAAAACGCGAACGGGACTTCGGAGAGGACCGACCGGGCGTAGAACGCGGCGGGGACGTAGCAGGCCGCGGCGACGGCGGCCGCGCCGGCCGCCCGCACCCCCCAGACCCGCCGCGCCCCGAGATAACACAACGCGAGCGTCAGGAGATTGAGGACGACGTTGAGGACGCGGACCGCGTTCAAGGAGCCGCCCGCCGCCCACGCCAGGCCGACGAAGATCGGGTACAACGGCGGGTGCATATGGACGTAAAACTTGCCGCTGGGCGAAACGAGTTCGCCCGTGGCCGCGAACGTCCTCGCCACCGCCACGTATTCCGCTTCGTCCGCCCAGAGCGGCAGGCCGCGGGCCAGGACGGCCACGCCCGCCTGGAGGGCGAGGGACGCCGCGAGGCACCATATCAGAACGCGCGTTTTCACGTTACGGGGCCGGCCTCCCTACGAGCCGCGGGCGACGTATAGCCATAACATGCGCACCCAGACGGCGAGCAGGCCCGCCGCCGCCAACGACGCCCAAACCAGCCGCCGACGCGGCGCCTCCCGGCGGAAAAGGCCGCCCGCGCCATGCGTCAGGGCGTAGCCCACCGCCCCCATGCCGACGACCAGCAACGGGAAGTGATACCGCGGGTGCGACAGCGTGAGGGCGTACGAGAAGACCGTCGTCGCCACCAGGTTGAGGGCCAGCGCCCGCCACTTGTTCCCGGGCATCAGGGCCATCCCCACCCAGAACAAGAGCAGGGCCGCGGCCGAGGCGGCGATCTCCGCGCCCGCGGCCAGACGAACGAACGGCTCGCGCGCGCGGGGGAGAAGGCCGGCGCGGTATTCGCCCACGAAAAGGCGCTCCCCCTCCCAGAAGTCGGCGGCTTTGCCCAAGAAAAGGGTGAACGTGCGCCCGGGATGCGCCGCCATATAGCGTAGCGCCTCGCGGCGGTAGATCGGGGCAGCCCCGAAGCGGTCAAAGGCGCCTTCCCGGATTTGCGCGGGCGCCACGGCCATGTTCGACGACGTAATATCCCACGCGTGATGCAGCGGCGTCGCCGCGTTGTTACCCAAATACAATATCTCCGCCGACCTGGTGTCAATAACGACGACGTGCCCCGTTCGGGCGTAGACGTATACGGTCCACGACGCTACGACGGCGGCGACGCCGCCGCCGAAGACGGCGAGCTTACCCAGGCGCCGGCGCCACGCCCCAGACCGTCCCGCGAATAAAAGGGGCACCGCCAACCCGGCGGCGTTGACCAACGCCACCCCCCGGGTCAACGCGGCCAGGCCGAAGGCCAAACCCGCGGCCCCGAGGAGAGATAAGCCGCCCTTATCGCGGGCCGCGCCGCGAAGGTACAGGAAGACACCCCCCGCCAGTAAGAAAGTAAACAGCGTTTCCGACATGAGTTGGGTCGCGTAGAAAGCCCAGGGCAGGTAGAACGCCCCGGCCACAAGCGCCGCCCGGGCTGCAGCCGCGTCGAGGTAAGGCCGCGCCGCCAGGTTGGCCAGGACGAGCGTAAACAACGCCAAACACAGCTGGACAAGGCGGAACCCCCCGGCGCCGCCACCAACCGCATAGACGCCGCCCAAGAAGACCGGGTACAACGGCGGGTGGGAGTCCACGGATAGGCGCCCGTTCTCGTACGTCAGGCCCAAGCCGGCGGCGAGGCGCGCCGCGGCGCGGTCATATTCCGCGGCGTCGTGCGACGGCGGGTTGACGCCGATCACCCAGAGGAAGACCAGGCCGCCGAGGAGGGCGGCGGCAACGGCCGCCGTGACCGCAGCCCACGCAGGAAAGCGAGGCTTCACGGCGCCGGGTCCCGGGTATACGCGCCCATCTGAACGACGTCCGCGGGGAGCTGGCGCCCGAAGGATTTCAACTTCGCGCGCAAGGGCAAAACCTCCCCGGGCGACGCCGCGTAGAAAATAACGACGTCGTTGCCGCAAACGACGTTGTGATTTATCTTCCATGCCCCCACGTCGCTCCAGCCGGCGGGGACGCCGCCCAACGCCTCCCACCCCCGTTTATACCCTACGGCCACGCGGACGCCGGCGCGGCGCGCGAGTTCCGACAGGTAACGGGTGTCGTAACGGTCCCCGCGTATGGCGCGGAAAACGTCCACATCGGCTAATCCCCACGCGTCCAGACACCGGACGTCGGCCAGGTAATTGATGGCGCCAACGTCCTGGGCGACGACGGCGGCTCCGGGGTAGTAATCGCGCAAGAACAGGCCGACCTGGTATTGCTGCTCATATATATTCTTGGACGCCAGGGGCGTAAGGATGAGGGAACTCACGGCCCGGTAGACGAAAGGGGGCGCGACCAAAACGACAAGGAGCGTCGCCCCCAACCATCGTCGGCCGCGCGGCGCGGCCGCCGCCCTCGCCAGCCAATCGCGGGGCCAGGCCGCGGCCAGGACGTAAATCCCCGCGAATACCAAATACGCCTCGTAGCGGTAAAACCAACCGGCGTCGGCGAATTGCAGGTGCAACAACGCCGCGGTCACGAAGAGCAAGCACAGCGTCCCGCCCGGATTCCAGAATTTCCCCTCGCGGCGGAACCGAAAGTAGAAGGCCGCCGCGGCGCCCAACACCAGGAACAAGACGTGCGGCGTTTTACACAGTTGTTCATAACCGCCCCACCCCAGCGACCTCAACGCGAAGCCGGCGTTGGCGAAGACGGGCCAGTTGCCTTTCAGCAACACGGGGTTGGGGAGGAAGTACCAGCCGTGCCGGACCGACATCCAACCGTAGAGCGCCGGCGGCGCGAGGGCCACGGCCGCGAGGGCCGCCGCCGCGACCGGACGCCGGCGCAACGCGAGGAACGCCGCCGCGGCCGCGACCAGGAACAACCCCTCGTATCGCGTCACGACGAGCAGCGGGGCGGCGGCCCACATGGGCCACGTCGCCCGCCGGAACGCGCCGTCGCCCGCGACGGCCGCCGCGGCGCCCGACAGGAACAACAGCGTCAGCAACGCGTGGAGTACGTGCTCCTGGCCGACGAAGATAAGCGCGGGAAGCGGCGTACACAGCACGGCCGCCGCGGCCGCGATGGCCGTCAGGCCGGCCGGCGCCCCTTGCTTGCGCAGTAAATAGGACAGGGTATAGACGGCGAGCGAGGCGAAAACGAGGTTAAGGATAAAAGGAACCACGCCGTTAACGCCGAAAGTAAAATAGGCCGCGGCGAGGAGAAAGGTCCACAACGGCGCCGACGAGGAGGAGCTGAAGCCGTAGCGCGTCACGCCCCACACGCCGTGGCGCGCGAAGTTCTTGGCCATGGCCATGTGGATGTAGGGGTCGTCCAGGGCATAGACCAGGTGGCCGCGCGTGACCGAGAGCGCGACGGCCGCGACGCCGGCTACGACGACCCATAAACCGCACACCGCCACGACCAGCGGCCAGTGTCGCTTTAGTTTTTCCATCAAGGTAAAACCGCGGCCCGCGACGCCGAGGCGAACGACCGCCGCCGCGGGAAAGCTGACCGGCGGGCCGCCCGCCCTACGCGGTCGGGCCGCCCTTTCCCGGCGGACGCGGGGCCCGCAACGGGCTGACCTCGCGCGCGCTGGCGACCTCTTCGTCGATGACGCGGAACGACTGGAGGACCTCGCGTATGCTTTGGACGTTGGACAGGAAAAGGGCCGCCACGGCGCCCACGAACAAGAGGAAAGTGATCCAACCCAGGTCGCGGCGTACGAGCGCCCCCCAACGCGGCCGTTAACGTCGCGCCCACCAGAAACAGCACCGCGATATACAGGAGGAATATGGCGTCGCGTGTCAGGCCGCAACGCAAGAGCAGGATATCCACCTGGGCTTCGGCCGCGCGCAGCCGTTGGCGCCGGATTTCGTCCGGCGGCCCCTGGCGCTCGTAGTCCATTATCTCGCGGTCGAGTTGGCGGATGCGGTCCACGATATTATGGAACTTGTTCTGGAGGCCCAATAGCATCAAGCCGCCGGCCGAAACCAGGATGGCGGGGGCCACCGCCTGCGCGATGGTCCGCGTCACGTCGATTCCGGTCAATACTTCTTCCAAACGCAGCATGTATAAGAACCTCGCGACCCCGCGCCGCCGCCCGGGGGCCGCGGCGCGGAGACGATTAGAACCACCGGCGGCGCCGGAAATAGAGGAGCATCGTGCCGCCTATGGCTATCATTATCAACCACAACAAGGGGTAACTCCATCGCAACCCGAGCTCCGGCATATATTTGAAATTCATCCCGTATACGCCGGCGATGAAAGTAAGGGGGATGAAGACCGTGGCAATGATGGTCAGGACCTTCATGACCTCGTTCAAGCGGTTGCTCACGCTCGAGAGGTAAATGTCCAGGATGCCGGATATCATGTCCCGGTAGGTCTCGACGGTATCGATAATCTGGACGGTATGGTCGTAGACGTCGCGAACGTACGTCATCGTCCCCTTTTGGAAAATGGGCGACTCCCGGCGCTCCAGGCCCGCCAACACCTCGCGCAACGGCCACACCGCCTTGCGGACGAAAATAAGTGCGCGTTTCAGGTCGTGGATAAGGCGCAGCGTCTCCCGGTCGGGATTGGCTATCAGCGCATCCTCTACCGCTTCTATTTTCTCGCCGATTTTCTCCAATACCAGGAAGTAGTTGTCCACCAACGCGTCCAACAACTCGTAAGCCAGGTAGTCCGCCCCCATCTTACGGATGCGCGCGTTCCCGCTCCGAATGCGGTTACGGACCGGGTCGAAGTCGTCGCCCTCTTCCTCCTGGAAGGAGAGGACGAAGTTGCGCCCCACCACCAGGCTGTTCTGCTCCGTCGTCAACCGGCTGGTCTCGTCGTCGAAGAACAAGCTCCGGAGGACGATGTAGACGTAGTCGCCGTAGTCCTCCAACTTGGGCCGCTGCTCCGTGTTAGCGATGTCCTCCACCACGAGGGGATGGAGGCCGAAACACTCGCTCACCGCCCAGAGGACTTCCAGGTTGTATATGCCGTCGACGTCCAGCCACGTCACGGTGGGCGAGTCCTTGTAGGGGACGCACTCCTTGACGTCGCCGAGGTCTTTCTCCGTCAGCGTCTCGGCGTCGTAGTTGATGAGCGTCACCCGCGTCCGCGCGGACGTCTCGCCGCCGATATAGATAGGCGTCCCCGGCGGAAGGCCGGCCTTGAGGGAGCGCTTCGCAGCCGTATCGGTCATTTCGGCATCCTTTTTATGGCGCGACGACGGTCCGCCTTTTCCCGATTCCCGCCGCCGCCGGGCCGCGGGGGTCCGGGTAACGCGGATGGATGGTCCGCATTCTTATCTATTGAGCATGAAGATGCGGTAGTTCAGCGCCGCGGCGAAACTGACCCATAAAATATAAGGTACGAGCAACGCCGTCGCCGCCCGCGACACGCGCCCGAACGCGACCATGGTTGCGACAATCGCCAACCACAATACGACGATTTCGGCAAAGCCGGCCCCCGGCGACCGAAGGCCGAAGAAACACGCCGACCAGGCGACGTTGAGGACGAGGTGGACGGCGAATACGCCGAGCCCCAGGCGAACCGAGGCCAACCCCCACCCTCGTCTCCAAACCAGGAACGCCGCGACGGCCATCAGAACGAAGAGCGTTATCCACACCGGCCCGAAAACCCAGTTGGGCGGAGCGAAGGCGGGCTTGTGAAGAGCGGCATACCATACGGGGATAGCAGGGGTCGTGAACAGCGCCCCCAACAGCCCCGCCGCTTGACAAACCACCACCGCGATTACTAGCTTCAATACGTCTTTGAACGACATCCGGAATCACGCCCTTCCCGGCCATTACGGCTTAGCGTGGGTTGCGAAAAACTCCCAGATCGCCGCGTTGTCTATATCGCGCGTCGTCCTGCCGATGATACTTGTATTAAGGTATTGCCAGCCCGAGGGCCAGGTGTGGCCTCCGCCGCGGACCGTCACGGCTACTACGTCGTAACCCTTCTCGGACCGATACTCCTCGCGGACCACGCGGCAGCCGTCGCCGGCGTCCCGGTCCGGGAGTTCGGTTACGACCGGTTCTTCGGCGGCGCCGTTATTCTTCGCCCACCACCGCGCGGCTTCCCGTTGCGGCAGGATTTTGCCGCGCTTACGGCCGAAAACCTTTATGTCGCCGCCCCCGTAGGGCACCAGCGGGTCCTCGTCGCCCACGACCATCATTATGGGCATAGGCCCCGCCGGCGGGTGGGACGCGACGAGGTCTTCGGTGACGCCGCCGACGACGCCGCACGCCGCGGCGTAGAGGTCGGGCCGTTCGGCGGCGAGCCGGAACGTCATCATCGCGCCATTGGAAATGCCGACGACGTAAACCCGTTTCGGGTCGATATTATAGGTCGCCCCCAGTTCGCGACACAGCTCGTCCAGGAATCTTACGTCGTCCACGTCGCCCCCCACCTCCCGCTCCGTAACGGCCCGGCCGTCGTTCCAATGCCGACGTACGCCGTCGGGATAAACGACGATAAACCCTTCGCGGTCGGAGGTCGCGTTCAGGCCGGTCAGCTTGTCCATCTTCCGGGCCGCGCCGCCGCCCCCATGCAGGGCCAGGATCAAAGGCGTCGGCGCGGCGCCGTCGTAACCCGAAGGGACGTGGACGATATACGTCCGGTCCCGGCCGTCGACGGATATCTTCCCTTTGGCGTCGCCGGAGCGGGCCGCGCAGCCGCCGACCCACAGCACGGCGGATACGAACCCGTAGGCGCACAACAACCGGCCCAAACCGTTTCGCAACACGTCCTCCGTTCGTTCCGGGCGATTCGCGACGCCGTTCCCGCGCCCGCCGCGCCGTTAAAAGTGAAACGTATTGAAAAGGGGCAGCGGCGGGAACCAACCGGCGAGGAGCTCGAGCGCGGCGTCGTCGGCTCCCTCCAGCCACCCGCGGCGCGCGACCTCGGCCGCCGGCAAGCAGCCGTAAACCAACGCCGACAGGCCCCGGATATCCATACGGACGCGGCCGTCGCCGCCCGCCGCCGCCGAGAGCGCCCCGCGTGCGGCGCTCAGCGTAAACGGGCCGCAGTTCCAGGGACAATGGTCGTCGGCGACGGCGACCTCCAGCCGACCGGGCACGGCCGCCGGGAGCCCCGCCACGGCCGCGGGCACGTCCATCACACGGACCATCCACGGCAGGAAGAAAACGCGTACTTCGAGCGGCTCCGGGACGTCCTCCAGCCATTGCTGGAACGGCGTGCCGAACGGCACCGTCATCTCGACCCTCGCGACCTGGCCCCGGTGGCCGGCGATGAAGTTGAAGAGGGCGGCCCGGGCGTCGTCGTCGTCCCAGTAAATCCCGCCCACGGAAAGGCGCCCCTGGTCCATGTAACCCGTCTTCCGGTAGACCATCACGCCCGCGGGCCGGCCGCCGCGGGTCGCGAACGCGACCATGGCTTCCTTGGCCCTCGCCCGCCACCCCTCGTCGGAGTAGCGGGCTTTCAACGCCATCCCGTGGAACCGCGGCAGGACGTGTTCGCGCATGAACGCCGCGTAGGCGTCGAGGGCGTCGGGCGCGGGCGTCGCCGCGACCGTCCACCCCGTCTGCGGGCGGCCGCCGAACCGACGCGCCAACGCCTCCAGCGGGAAGGTGACGGCCTCGTCGCCGTTGGCCGAGACGTAGCCGAAGCGCGCGTAGAAACTTTCACGGAAGGGCAGGAGCATGCTCGCGGCCCAACGCGCGGACCGCATCTCGGCGAACGCGGCTTTCATGAGCGCGGAGGCGTGACCGCGGTTGCGCCGGTCCGGCGCCGTGGCCACGCACGAGATCCCGCCCATGTCCTTGACCACGCCGCGCACCGATTGGAGGGCGTGGAGGCACTTGAGCGCCGCCACCGGCCGGCCTTCCTCCACGACGGCGAATACGTCGTCGGGGTCGGCCCAGGACAACCGGTCCGGGGGAAGGGGTTCCGCCGACCAGTTTTCGAAAGCGTAACGCCACAGTTGGAGGATGGCGGCGCGCTCGTCGTCGCGTATCTTTCTCAGCTCGGTCATGGGCGTACCCGGCTAGATATCGGGCCGGAGTTTTTTGGCGAAATATCCGATGTCGTCGATTCGGCGGTACCCCAGCCGCTCCATCAAACGGCGCGAATCCACGCTCTCGTCCTCAATCAGGCACGCGAATATTTCTAGGCGTAACGCCCGAAAGCGCTCCTCGGACGCGGCCACGAGGCGGACGGCGACCCCCACCGGCGCCCGGCGATACTCGGGGATCACGGCCAGGCGGTTCAACCACCCCTTCCGGCCGTCGTGCGAGCCCAACACGGCCCCCAATATCCGGCCGGCGTCCTCCGCCACCAGGACGAACACGGCGCCGGAAGCGATTTGCCGCGCGAGTTGATCGCGGCCGTCGCGGCCCCGGCCCTTGAACGGAAGGCCCGCGTCAACCCAGATACGCGCCAGCTCGGCGTAATCCTCGGGGCGGAAGTCGCGGACTATCACGCCGGCTTTTTCGCGGGAACGGTGAAAAGCTCCACCGTCGTCCCGGCGGGGTCGACGACGTTAAGGCCGAGGTAGGAATCCTGGCGCCATTCGGGCGCGGCGGGAACGGTCGCGACCCCCGCGGCCCGCAGGCGGGCCACCGCCGCGTCTAAGTCGGCGGGCGCGAGCTCGACCGCGAAAGAGAAACTCTCGACGGTCCCGCCGTCGTAACCCGGCTGGACGGCCCAGCCCTTCGCCTCGGCGACCGGCCCGCGGGCGCGGAAAAACATCACGTCCAGGCCGGCGCTGTCGTAACAGAGGTACCCGTATTCGTCGTCGAACGCCTTCTCGCGCATGCCGACGAGCTCCGTATAAAACCGGCGGACGGCCGCCAGGTCGGCGGCGTAGTTGAATAAAAACCGTACGCGCGGGACGCCGCACGCCGGCTTTCCGTTTTCCTTCGACTTGGCCAAACCGTTCCCCTTTTCCGCGCCCGCCGCTCGCCGGCGCCCGACCGTTTACCGCGGCGGCTCGTAATCGGCGCCGATTTCCCACGCGCCGCCGAGCCGTTCGCCGAGGCGGAGATAGACGTTGTCGGGCAGCGCGACGACGAAAAGGTCCATTTTGCCGACGTCGGGCTGGCCGTCGGTCAGCGCCGCCTCGTCGGCGTACGCCGCCGCTATCTCCGCGACGAAGACGACGCGGCCCTGGAGCTCGATGGTCTGGATGACTTTGCATTCCAGGCCGAGGGGGCAAGCCGCGACAAGGGGCGCGGTCCCGAGGCGGCCGTAGAAGCTTTCGAATATTTTGGACTTGTCGTGGTCGCGGCCGGAATACGTGCCGCAATAATCCGTGGCCGCCACGAGCGCCGCAGGGGGAAAGTTGATGCTGTAGGTCCCCGTGGCGCGGATGCCGGCCGTGGTGTGGTGCTTGGGGCTCAACGCCACGTAAACCACCGGCGGCGTCGCGTCCATGACGCCGGTGTAGGCCACGGCGCAGTAGTTGGGCTTTCCGTCCACGTTCGCGCCGACGAGGACGGCGGGCATGGGATATATATACGGGAGAGGTTTGAGTTCGACTTTTTTCATCTCGGTCTCCGTCGGACGGGAACCCCCGTCCTTCACCACCGCTCGCGGTGTACGCGGGCCGGATCATAACGGTCCGCAGGGGGTTTCTGCTCCGCGGGATGGCCCACCGGCACGAGCGCCAGCGGCGTGACGTGTTCGGGCAGGCCGAAGAGCCGGCGGAAATCCGCGACCCGTTCCGCCTGGGGATAGATGCCGAGCCAGACGGCGCCCAGGCCGCGGCCATGCGCGGCCAGGAGGAGGTTCTCCACCGCCGCCGAGCAGTCCTGGACCCAATAGCCGCGGAGCTTTTCGCGGGTCTCGTCGCCGCACACGAGGATGGCCACCGGCGCTTCCGTCACCATCTGGGCGTAGGGATGGATTTCCGGCACGGCGTCCAGCAACCGCCGCTCGGTCACGACCACGAATTGCCAGGGTTGTTGGTTGCCGGCCGAGGGAGCGCTCATGGCCGCGGCCAGGAGCGTCGCGACCACTTCGTCGCCGACGGGCTCGGCGGTGTAACGGCGGATGCTGCGCCGGGAGAGGATAGCTTCTATCACGTCCAAGGGTTCACCTACTTGTCGTCGCCGGCGCTGGCCCGGGGGACCTTGCGCAGCCGGCTGCGCGGCCGCTGCAGCGCTTCGTGGATGGCCTCGCGCACGCCTTCCTTGGGCGCCTCGTAGCCCCAGCCGATCTCGCGGCCGTTGACGAAAATACCGCGCCCCCGGCCGTGGCGCAACAACGCCTCCTGGCCGTCCACGCGGTGCTCGCGCAATAAAACGTCGTCGGCGAATTCGGCGCACACTTCCCGCACCCGCTGCGCCTCTATCTCACTGGTCTGGCAGAAGGTATTATAGAAAAGGTCCACGGCGACGTGATGGGGCCCGGGTTCGTAAGCGAAAAACGGGGACGCGAACGCGGGCGGCTCGGCGGCCGGCGCGAAGGGCTTCCACAAGAGCGCTTCCGGGCCGCGGCGCGCGGCGACCGCGAAGCCCAGGTGTTCAAAGAACGACGCGGGCATAAACCAGCAGTCGTGATAATAAGCTTGGGTAACGAGGCCCGAAAACCCCTGGCGCCGCACCTCCTCCTCCGCCGCCGCCACCAACGCCCGCCCCACGCCCCGGCCTTGCGCCGTCCGGAGCACGAACAAGCACGGCAGCGCCATCAACCCGCGGCCCGCCGGCCCCCATGGGCACAACTCGATGGGCATGACGTATAGCTGCCCCACCGGCTCGCCGCCGACGTATGCCACCTTGACGCGGAGGCCCTGTTCCAACCGCGGCCGCAGCCACGCCAACCGGCGTTCGCCGCTCGCGTCCGCTTCCGCCGACTCCCGCACGTGGGAACAGGTGGAAACGAAATAGGCGCTCGCGGCGTCCATGTCCCTTACTATTACGTTCGCCAAGCCGTTCCTCCCGGCATCGGACGACGCCGCCGGCGCGCTCCGTGTTACTTACGCCGGCCGGGCCGCTCGGGGCGCGACAGCTCCTCGAGGATTTGCGTCTGGACTTTTTGTATTTCCAACAACCGTTGCCACTGGTGCATAAGGAAATGGTCCATCTTCTCATGCAACGACCGGATCTCGATCTCGGCCTTTAGGTTTACGCGGTAATCCTGCTCGCTATGCATCCGGTCCCGCGCTTCCTGCCGGTTCTGGCTCATCATGATTATCGGCGCCTGGATGGCGGCGAGGCAGGAGAGGATAAGGTTGAGAAATATGAAGGGATAGGGGTCGAAAGGCCGCCACAACAACACTATGGAATTTATGGCGACCCACAAAAACAGGACAAGACCGAATATCCCCACGAACCGCCAGCTGCCGCCGAACGCCGCCACCCGGTCGGCCGCCCGCTCGCCAAACGTCAAACGGCGTACGAAATCCGCGTTGACGTCGCGGGAGAGGATTTCCTCCTCGCGCAGGCTCTTCACGACCTCCTGCTCCAGGCCCGAGAGCTCGCCCTTCCCGCGTTCTATAATCTGCTGCACGTACGCGGCGCGATAGCGGTTAAGGTCCTCTTTGCATATCCCGTCCTCTTCCGTCCAGGTGGGGCAATCGCGTTTAATAAGGGCCGCCACCCCGTCGCCTACGGCGGAAGCCGGGACGACGTCGCCGGGTTCCCGGCGTTGGCCGCATACGGCGCAACGTTTAGAGTTTACGGTTTTCCGTGGCATATTGCCTCCGTCCTCCGCGGCCGCCGCCCGCGGGGCGAAACGTCAAACCGGGCGTCCGCCGGACCCTTCGCGCGGCGCGCGGCCGCGCCAAACCCGTTTTCTTCCGCCTAGTCCTCCGCGACCACGACGACCTTGTCTTTCTCGCCGAGGGTGAACCGGGCCGATTTATCGGGGTTCACGGCGACGCCGTAAGCCTTGGCGGCGTCGTTGGCCAGGGCCGCGACGCGGTAGCCGAACGCGATTTCGCCCCGCCGCTTCGCCGCTTCCAGCAGCGTGTAAAAGTTAATTTCGACGCCGGGTTTCACGTAGTCGGTCGCCGGCTTCAGGTATATCTCCGAGCCCTCGGGGTCGAAAATGTCCGCGAAGACGGCGTTGAGCTGCTTGTTCTCCGCGACCTGGGACATCATCAGACTCACCAGCTTGTCGCTAACGATGAAGTCGTCGGCCCGCGTCACCTCGGCCAGGTCGCGGTTCCGGACGTCCAACATCTCGCTGACGATGGAGAACTTGCGGCCCGCCTTGCCGCCGATGTCGCGCAGGTGGAGCAGCGTTATCAGCGTACGGGCGTCGGCCGCCTGGGCCGGGAGGGTGTCGGAATAACTGAGCAAGATAACGTGATGGAAGGTGTCGATTCCCAATTCGTCGAGCGTACGCCGGTCGGTGGTGTCGCCGACGCGGTACGTGATACGCTGGTTTCGGATGGCGTCGCCGTATTTCGCGATTTCCGCCTCGCCGCCTTCGAAATCGGCCACCACCATGGCTTCCGAGCCGGGCGCGACGTAGGCGTCCAGCTCTTTAAGGATGGAAGGCGTCCGCCAATTCCAACCCAGGACGAGGGTCCGCTCCGGCTTGGCCTCGGCGGGCGGGCGGTCCACGATGGCCGCGGCGTTCACGCCGTAATCGCTTATCCCCGAAAGCTTCGTGGTGTCGTCGTCTTCGGCGATGACGATGAGCCGGTCACCCTCCTTCAGGACGGTGTCCATAGGCGGATTGAGCAGGGGCGCCCCGCGGGCGGGCACGAGGCCGATAACGGCCGAGGTGTCGTACAACGCGAGCGAGTCGCCGAAGGTCTTGCCGACCAGCGACGGCTCGAGGTGGAAGTATATCTCGTCGCCGCCGAAGTCCAACAGCTCGGTGTAGACCACGGACAGGCCGGACTGGCGGCAGGTCTGGGCGATGACGCGGGCCACGAGGTCGGAAACCAACACCAGCTCCGCCTCGTCGCCGCCCACCATCCGCGCGACCTCCATATTCCTGGGGTTGGTGATTTCGGCCACGACGTGATACGGCTCCGCGCGCCGGTTGGGGTGATTGGTGATGGCGAGCATGGTCTTGACGACGTCGGGGTCCGGGTCGTCGGTATGGGGGGCCAGGATTACGATGGCCTTGGAGGTGTGGATGCCGGCGATTTCAAGGTCGCCCAGGTCTATGGGGCTGCCACGGCGGCACACGACGCGGGTGCGGCCGGTCTTCCCCACCTTATCCCGGACCTCCTCCTCCATTTCGACCTTGTCCTTGTCGGCGAGGATGACCACGCACGGGCGGCGTTGGTTGGCGTTGGCCGCGATAAGCTCCGGCAAGATGGTAAAAATCTGGTCGGACCAACCCAGGATTACGGTATGGCCGGCCTCGATTACTTTGGACCGCCCTTTGCGCAGCGCGTCCAGCCGGGTTTCCAGGCCCGTGGTGAGAACGCCGATAAGGGTGCTGATGACGAAGATACCGCCGATAGTGACGGCGAGCATGGAGAGCAGGAGACCCCATGAACCCTCGTCGCCGCCCATGGTCCCGGCGTCCAACGTCCGCATTAACCCCATCCACGCGATCTCGATGAAGCTTTTATCGGGGGCGGCGTTAATGGCGTACGCTACGGCCGTAATCGCCACGATCAACACGACGGATAACACGGCCAGCCAGAGAATCAGCGCCCCCGTCCCTTTGGACATCTGGTTATCGAAGGCATACCGGAAGCGCTCGCCGAACGTATTTTTCTTCATTACGACCTCCAGCCAATCGCCTGAACAAGCGGTTTATGGGCGTCGGGGACGGGCAAACGGGGCAACCGGCTAACGGCCGGATTATATCAAAATCCGCCGGGGAAGACACGTTTTTACGCCGCGGCCGACCTACAGCACGAACGCCGCCAGTACCGTTCCCGCCAGGACTACGAGCGGCAGCGGCGCCCGCAACAGTAGCGCGACAAAAGCACAAACGGCGATGCCGACGCGCCACGGCTCCCACGGTATCCCCCAGGCGAAGCGGACGGTTACTGCGAGGAGGAGGCCGACGAAAGAGTTGCGTACGCCGCGGAGCGCGCGGGAAAACCACCGGGAACGGCGCAGCGCGTCGTAATACGGGACCGTCCCTACGAGCACCAAAAAAGACGACGTGAAGACCGCGACCGTCGCGACGGCCGCCGCGAGAGGCCCACCCAACAAGTAACCGATGAAGGTCGCCGTAATGTAGATCGGCCCGGGCGTAACCTGGCCCATCGCGATACCGTTCATGAAGGTCGCGGCGTCGAGCCACCGTCGGACGCCGACTATTTCGTGGAACATGAGCGGCACGGCGGTGAAGCCGCCGCCGAAGGCGAAGAGGTCCACGCGGACCATAAGCGCCGCGAGGGCCGGCAAACCATCGGGGAGGACAAGCGGTATAACGAACGCCGCGGCGGCCAAGCCGGCGACGACGGCGAGCGGCCACACCTTGCGCGGCGGCGGCGCCTCCCCGGGCGGCGCTACGTCTAGCGGCAGGCTACGATAAAGTAACAACCCCAAGATGGCCGAGATGAGGATTACGGGGACGGGGTTAACGCGTATCCAGAAGAGGGCCGCGGCCAGCGCCGCGCTTACGACGCCGCGCCAACTTTTAAAAGACACCCGGGCCATGGTCAACGTCGCGCCGGCCATAATCGTGATCACGATGACGCGGAGGCCGTGGAAGACCGCGACGACACGCGGAAGGTCGTAGATGCGCGTGTAAAGCGCCGCCAGCGCCAACATGAACACGAACGCGGCAAAACCGAAGCCGACGAACGAGGCAAGGGCGCCGCGGATGCCGCGCGTACGGAAGCCGACGTACGCGGCGGTCTGCATCGCCGTCGCGCCCGGGATGAGTTGGCAGAGGGCGACGCCGTCGGCGAAGACCGCGTCCGTGAGCCACCGCTTACGTTCGACGGCGAGGCGACGGATATACGCGACCATCGCGGGGCCGCCAAACGCCGTCGCGCCCAACCGCAGGAACGAGAAGAACAGGGCGGCGAGCGACGGCGGGCGCGGCGAAAGTACGTTTTGGTCCATGGTCGGGTTGAGGGGGCGCGGCCGTGACGGCGTGGCCGTAACCCATTTAACTAACAGGTAGTTAGGCATTGGATTCTAACACGGCCCAGTTTCGTTTACCATACGATAAATCACCCCTCGCCGGCCTAAAAAACCTTGCCCTGGCCGCCGGCAGGTGGTATATTAAAAATTCACGGCCATCATCAAGCGCGGAGGAAAACGCGGTGAAAATTAAGGGCGTAAACGACCTCGCCGGCCTCGCGGCCTATGCCCGCGCCAACGGCGTCGAGAGCGTGGACCTCAAGTTCGTGGACCTGGGCGGACGCTGGCACCACGTCACCATCCCGGCGGCGCGGCTGGAGAGCCCGATGCTCGCCCAGGGCGTCGGCTTCGACGGCTCCCAGTGCCCGGGGTATAAAACGGTGGAAGCCGGCGATTTGATACTCATCCCGGACTTCGCGACGGCGATGCTGGACCCCTTCTGGGAAAAGAAAACCCTCTCGTTGGTGTGCGAGATCCACGAGGCGGACACGGGCGAACGCTACGCCCGGGACCCGCGCGCCGTCGCCCAGCGCGCCGAAGCCTACCTGGCCTCGCTCGGCCTCGCCGACGGCTACTACGTCTCGCCGGAATACGAGTTCCACCTCTTCCGCAACGTCTACTACGCGTCCGCCAGCGGCAAATGCCTTTACTTCGTGAACGCCCCCGAGCAGGAAGAAGGCCACATCTCGGCCGCCATCGCCACCGAGGGTTACAACCTGAGCCGCGAGACCGGCTACCACACGCTGCCGCCCATGGACGAATTCTACGAGGTTCGCGCGGAGATGGCGGCGGCGGTGGAGGCCTCCGGGACGCCGGTCAAGTATCACCACCACGAGGTCGGTACGACCGGCCAGTGCGAAATCGAAGTCGGCTTCGCGACGCTGGTGGCCGCCTCGGACATGTGCCTGTGGACGAAATACCTCATCCGCAATATCGCGCGGCGGTGGGGGCTCTACGCCACCTTTATGCCCAAGCCTATATACGGCGAAGCCGGCAACGGCATGCACGTCCACCAATTCCTGGGGTCCGTGGACCGCTCCGCCTTCTACGACCCGGCGGGTTACGGCGGCCTCAACGACCTCGCGCGCCGCTTCATGGCGGGCGTCCTCAAGCACGGGAAGTCGCTGGCCGGCCTCACCAACCCCGCGACCAACTCCTATAAGCGGCTCGTCCCCGGCTTCGAGGCGCCGGTGCGGCTGTTCTATTCCATCGGCAACCGGTCCGGGACCATCCGCATCCCCAAATACGCCGCGCGCGCCGACGAGGCCCGCTTCGAATACCGGCCGCCCGACGCCACCTGCAACCCCTATTTGGCGTTCGCGGGTATGCTCATGGCCGGCCTGGACGGCGTCCTGAACAACCTCGACCCGGGGGAACCCATCGAGGAAGACCTCGCCCACATGTCCAAAGCCAAGCAGAAGAAAGTCCCGGCGTTGCCCAAATCGCTGGTGGCGGCGCTGGACAACCTGGCCGCCGACCACGACTACTTGCTCGCGGGCGGCGTCTTCACCGAAGACCTCATCCAGACCTACATCGAAACCAAGATGGAATGCGACGTGCGGGCGCTGGACCGCCGGCCCCACCCGCACGAATACGTGCTGTATTTCGACATCTAACGATGACCCACCGGCCGGGCGCCCCGGGCGCGGGCGGGCCGGCCCCGGGAGGTACGGATGGTAAAAAAACTCGCCTTGCTCGCCGCGTTCGCGGCCCTGCTTTCGGCTACCGGCTGCTGGTACGGGACGTTTATGGGCCCGCGCGCCATTGGGACCGGTAAGTTGCGCATCCGCGCCGACGGGAACTTCCCCGCCTACGTCAACACCCACGACCGCGACAAAGACAACCACGGCGAGGGGCCGAACGGCCTGACGCCCGGCTTCGGCGGCGCCCAGGTCCGCGGCATGCTCACCTACGGCGCGGGCGAGCGGTTCGACATCGGCCTCCAGGGTTGCCTGTATTCCGCGGGCATCCACGCCAAATGGTGGGCAGTGACCAGGCCGGAGACGAGGAAGAAGGGGATGGACTTTTCCCCCATCCTCTTCCTGGATTACATCTTCGAAACCCAGCGCATCGCGCCCAAGCTCTCGCTGGTGGGCGGCGTCCCCATCAGCCGGATCGCGGAGGCCTACATCGGTTACGAGGGCTTCTACGGGCCGGACATGACGCTCATCGACGACGTCCCGAAAAAGAGGATAAAATTCAAGGACATCCCGCAGGAGGAATACCAGGACGAAATATTCCTGGGCTGCGACTTCAACTTCCGGGACCTGGGCTTCACCGCCGAAATCGGCTACCCGATTAAACGCAACGACATCGACAAGTCCTCGACCGTCTGGTTCGGCATCGGCTTCTATTGGGGCCAGCTGCTTAAAAGCATTATGTAGCGGCGGGACGGCATTTCGCCGTTCCCTGATTACGCTTTCTATGGTAATATATACGGGGTTGACGCCACCCCGGGGCAACGGAAACCGACCGCAACACCACGGCCTTCCGCCCGGCGCGCCCCCGCCGCGAAGGCCGTTTACCATATCGAGAAGGTGACGCCGAGATGAAAGTAGCGATGGTTTTCCCGCCCTGGACGCCGAAAGAAGTCTACACGGGCAACCTGGGTATGTTCGTCGGCGGGCGCTGGACGCCGGTGGGCATCCTGTGCGCCACCGCCGCCATCCGCGAAGCCGGCCACACCGTCAAGTTCTTCGACGGCGGCTTCCTCACGCACGACCAGCTCGTCCACGAAATCCGGAAATGGGGCCCGGACATGGTCGGCGCGTACCTTACGACCTTCCTGTGGAAATATATGGTCCCGTTGGCGCGGGACCTGAAGCGTGAAATGCCGGGCGTACCCATCGTCGTGGGCGGCCCCCTCGCGAGCGGCTGGAAACACCACTGCCTGGAAGATTGCGCCGACATCGACGTTGTCGTAATCGGCGAAGGCGAGGTCACGGGCGCCGAACTCGCGGGCGCGCTGGAGGCCAAACGCGACCTGGCCACCGTCGACGGCCTGGCTTACCGCAACGGCGGCGGGATAAAGGTAACGGCGCCCCGGGCCCCCATACCCGACCTGGACGTCTTGCCGTTCCCGGCGCGCGACCTCATCGACATCCCCCGCTACACGCCGCCGCTGGGGACGTACCAGCGGCTGCCAGCCATCTACCTCTACACCTCCCGCGGCTGCAACGGGAAGTGCATCTTCTGCTGGCAGCTGAACGCCGAGGGCGCTTACCGCGCCCGTTCCGCCGCCAAGGTCCTGGAGGAGATAGACCACGTCTACAACAACTACCGGATAAAGGAAATACGCTTCTTCGACGACAACCTGGTCTACGACCAGCCACGCATCCACGCCATCCTGGACGGCCTTATTGAACGCGACTACGACCTCACCTTCTACGGCTCGGCGCGGGTGGACAACGTCGACCTCGACATCCTGCGCAAAATGAAGAAGGCCAAATTCTGGGGCGTCCTCTTCGGCGTGGAGTCCGGCGTTCAGAAAAATCTCGACGCCCTGAACAAGGGAACGACGGTGGAGCAGAACACCCAGGCGGTGAAGTGGGCGCACGAGGCGGGGCTCAAAACCGTCACGCCCGTCATCTTCGGCATCCCCGGCGAGACCTACGAGGAGGGACTCCAGACCATCAAATGGTGCATTGACAACGACACCGACGTCGTGAACTTCCACGCCCTCTCCCCCTTCCCAGGCGCCGACCTCTACGAGAACGTGGAGAAATACGGCACCATCCCCACCACCGACTTCCAGGACTTCAGCTTCGAGGGGTGCGCCTTCGTCCCCTACACGATGACGCGGGAGCAGGTCCAGGAGCTGCGGGTCCAGGCGTTTCGCCGCTTCTACCGCCGCCCCGGCTACATGTGGAAGCGCATCAAGGGCATCCGGAGCTGGACCGACGTGAAGGTCCTGGTGGCCGGCGGCCTCGCCTTCGCGCTCACGCAGCTCTTCCGCAAGGAGTTCACGCCCCACGGCGCCCAGGTGTAGGGGCCCGCGAACGGAATAAATAAGCCGCCCGGTAGGGCGGCTTTTTCGTAGTTAATGTAGGGGCGACCGGCCGGTCGCCCCTACCACGCTATTTTTATATCACAGTTTACTTCCCCGCTCCCTCTGCCGCCGGCGCGGCCGCCGGCGACGTCACCACTATCACCGGGTTCACGAGGTACTTTTGCGCCGCGGCCATGACCTCCGCCGCCGTCACGGCCTTGACGCGCTCGTCGAACCGGTCCCGCCAGTCGTAGCCCAAACCCACGAGCTCGTCGCGCGCCGAGAGCTCGGCCAGGTCGCCGTTGGTCTGGCGGTCGTAGAGGGCGTTCATCGTGAGCCAGTTTTCCTGGGCCAGCGCGAGCTCCTCGGCCGTGATGGGGGCCTGCTTAACCTTCTCCACTTCTTCTTCTATTATCGCGACTACCTTGTCGGCGTTGACGGGCGAGGCGGCGGCGTAGATGGCGAAGAAGCCGGGGTCCACGCCGAAGACCTCGTAGGCGTGGACGACGTAAACCAGCCCCTCGCCGCGCAGGCGCGTGTGGAGGCGGCCGCCCGGGAGGCCGACGCCGGAGAGCGCGGCGTCCAGCACCCGCAACGCGAAGGCGTCGTCGTCGCCCCAGCGCGCCCCCCAATACCCGAAGTAAACGACGGCTTGCTCGTTGTCGGTCTGCTTGGTGATTTCTTCCGGCGCGGCGTGCGGCGCGTCTTGCGGGATGACGGGCGAGGGCGACGCCGGCGGATACCAGCCGCCGAGCTTGGCGCGGGCCAGCCGCTCCACCGCCGCCGGGTCCACGTCGCCCACCACCGCCACCACGACGTTGGCGGGGGTGAAGTATTTCTCGTAGTACGCGAGTACGTCCTCGCGCGTGACGCGGTCCACGGACTCGTAGGTCCCGGTCGTCAGGTAGCGGTAGGGGTGGTGGGGGTAGACTGCGGCGCGCATGAGCTTCTCCGCCGCCAGCTCCCAGTCGTCGTCCTCGCTCTGGACCTGGGAGAGGAGGCGGTCCTGCTCCAGGCCGAAGTCGTCGGGCGGGATGGCGGCGCCCGTCAGGCAGTCGGCGAAGACGTCGAAGATTTTCGGGAAGTCCTCGCCCAGCCCTTCCGCCGAGAGGAGGACGTAGTCGAGAGAGGCGGTGGCCCCCAGCGTCGCCCCCATCCCCTCCACCTCGTCGGCTATCTTCTCGCCGGACCTTTTTTTCGTCCCCTTGACCAGGAGTTCGGCGGCGAGCTCGGCCACGCCCTCCCTCCCCGGGGCCACGACGCGGGAGCCGCCGCCGACGGCCGCCGAGATATTGACGGCGTCCAGGGACGGGTTACGTTTTACCAGAAGGCGGAGGCCGTTGGGGAGGGTAACCCTGGTCATGGCCTCGGCGCGCCCGCCGCCGCCGGCCGGCGCGGCCGCGGCGGCCCAGTCGCGGGGAACGACGCGGGCCACCGTCATATTGTCGGCGCGGATATACCGCGCGGCCGCGTCCATCACGTCGCGCGCCGTGACGGCGTCGATTTGCCGTTCGGCCTCCAGGCGGTAGTTCATGTTGCCGGCGTAGACCTCGCCCTCGCCCAGCTCCTCGGCGACGTCCTCCACCGTCTGGAGGCCGAGCGTATTCTTGGCCGCAATGAGCTTCTTGGCCCGCGCCAGCTCCCGCTTCGTCACCGGCTTCTCGGCGAACCGGAGCATCTCGGCGACGATGGCCTCCTCGGCGTAGTTCAATTCCAGCGCCTCGCCCTCGGCGTATACGCCCAGATACGCGTAGTCGCCCGGCGTGGAGTTGAACCAGGCGCTGATGCTCGTAACGTAGCCGCCCTCTTCCAGGACGCGGCGATACAGCCGGCTCGCCCGCCCCTCGCCCGCTATGGCCGCGGCGACCTCCAGCGCGAAGGCTTCTTTGGTGCCCAGGCGGGGCCCGCGGAAGCCGAGCCAGAGATAGGCGCCCTCGATGTCCATGGGGGCCGTGGCGTCGCGGCGGCCGAGCTGCGGCGGTTCGACGTAGGGCGGGTCCGCGACCGGCTTGCCCCGCGGGAGCGCGCCGAAGGTCGCGCGCAGCTGGGCGAGGGTCGCGGCCGCGTCCACGTCGCCGACCACGACGACCACCGCGCGCTCGGGGACGTAGAACCGCTCGTAGTAACGCCGGATGTCGTCGCCCGTCAGCTTCCGGAACAACTCCTCGTAGCCGATGATGGGGTAGCGCACGGGGTGTTCGCGGAACATCGCGGCGTAGAAAGTATTCTGGAGAACGCGGCCCGGTTCGTCCCGGCCCATGCGGATTTCGTTCAGGATGATGTCGCGTTGGTTATCGACCGACGCGGGAGGGAATTGGGCGTGGAAGACGGTCTCCTCGAGGAAAGACGCGGCGTCGGCCGCCCGCTCGGACCGGACGGCCATGTGGTAGCAGACGATGTCCTTCCAGGTATAGGCGTTGTAGGCGCCGCCCATCTCGGCGACGGCGGCTTCCAGCTGGGCCTTGTCGCGTTTGTCCGTTTGCTCGCCCAGGAGGTGTTCGACGTAGTGGGACACGCCCGCCCCCAGAAACTCGCCCTCGTACATGGAGCCGCACCGGACGTAAACGCGCACCGCCGCCACGGGGTGGGCGTGGTCCTCGGCCACGATGGCCACCAGGCCGTTGTCGAACACCTCACGCGCCGGCTCCAGCGGCCAGGAAGCCCCGGCCGCCGCGAACGCCGCCCACCATACGCCGAGCCGCATAAACATCTCGCTACCTCAATACTTCTTTCGGACCGTCACCGGGATCTCGACGTCGCCGAGGAACGTCTTCAAATACACGGTGGCCTGGAGGGTATAGGTCACGCCGCCGCGGTTGCGGAGTTGGTTCAGGGCGCCCTTGCCCAGGTTCTTCAGCGGCGTCTTGACCGTGAGCGGAACGACCGCCGTCTTTCCCGGCGGCACCTTCTGCTGTTCGTTGTGCCATCCCTCGGCCAGCAGGTTCTTATCGCTCCACAGCTTGTAGTAGAACCGGTCCACGATGACTTCCAGGTCGTTGGGGTTCTGGACCGAGAGTTTTACCAGGAGGTCCGCTTCGGTCAGCGAAATCCCTTTGACCTCCACGTCCTCCAGGTCGAACTTGCAATCCTTAAGGGCCTTGCGTTTGTCCACCATCTTGCACGCCGTGGGCGCGAGGGCGGCGAAGCAGGCCAGGACGAGGACCGCGCGGATAACTTTTCGCGTCATTTACACCTCCGCGTCGCGGCGGGAAAGGGACGCTCGCGCGTCCCTGTGGCGTTCCGGACCGGCGGGATACCCCCTATTTGGCCGGGGGTTGGGCTTTCTCCGCCGTCTGCTTCGTATAGGCGTCGATGAACGGCCGGAAGAGGTCGATGGGTATCGGGAAGAGGGTCGTGGAATTGTTCTCGGCCGCTACCTCGCGCAGCGTTTGCAGGTACCTGAGCTGCAACGCCACCGGCGCGCCCTGGATAATCTGCGCGGCGTCGGCGAGCCGCTGCGCCGCCTGATATTCGCCCTCGGCGCCGATGACTTTGGCCCGGCGTTCCCGCTCCGCTTCGGCCTGCTTCGCCATCGCCCGCCGCATCTCCTCCGGCAGGTCCACGTTCTTGACCACGACCATCGAGACCTTGATGCCCCACGGCTCGGTGGACATATCCAATATGTGCTGCAGGTCCTGGTTTATTTTATCGCGGTGGACGAGCAGCTCGTCCAACTCCGACTGGCCCAGGATGGACCGCAGCGTCGTCTGCGCCAGTTGGCTCGTGGCGAAAAGGTAATCCGCCACCTGAACCACGGCCTTGTTGGAATCCATGACCCGGAAGTAGACGACCGCGTTCACCTTCAGCGAGACGTTGTCTTTGGTTATGACGTCCTGGGACGGGACGTCCAGCGTGATGGTCCGCAGGTCGACGCGCACCATGCGGTCGATGAAGGGGATGAGGATGATGAGCCCGGGGCCCTTGGAGCCGATAAGACGCCCCAACCGGAAGATGACGCCGCGCTCATATTCCCGCAGGATGCGGATGGAGCTGGCAATGATTATCAAGAGGAAAAAACCTACGACTATCAGCACGGTGCCGGAGCATCCGAGCAAACCGCCTAACGCGCCCATTATGGTGCCTCCCGCGATTGGGGTTACGTTGCGTCCGTTGCGTTATGTTTGCGGCTACAAAGAGCCGATTTATTTACAGACCCAAGGCCGGGCCGGCTAAAACATACGGCAGCACGTCCGCGCCCGTGGGGGATTCGTGCCGGTCGGCGAAATAGCCCGGCCACGTTACCCCCGCTTCCACGAATAAGCCCAGGTGCGCGGTCGGCTTCCACCAACACCGGCCGCCGGCGCCGAGCTCGGACGAAAACGCCGGCCGTAGGCCGTCACGACCCAGCTTGACCAAAGCGCGGTAATCGCCGAACACGTCGACCGTCAAGGGTCGGCCGGCGGCGACCAGGACGCCGCCGACGCGGACGCCCAGGGTTCCGAAATCCGCGGAAGCGCCGTTCTCCCCGGCCCGGGCGAAACCGACCGCGGGCGCCACGTACGGGCGCGCCGGCGTCGGGTGGAAGTAGTAGGCCGCGCGCGCCTCCGCGCCGCCCCAAAAAGCTTCGCCCCGATAATCGCGGTATCGGCCGTCGAATTCCCACGCCGTCGTTTCCCGCTCCCACCGCGCCGCCGCCCCGGCCGCGAACCCCGCGCGGACGGAAACGGCGAACGGTTGAAGGTCCGGGGCCGCCGCGGCGTCGTAATACTGGAAAACCCCCGCCGCCGGCGCGAAAGCCACGTCCGCGCGTACGGCCGGCGCCGCGGCCGCCGCCATCAAGACGAGGACTCGCAATTGCCTTGCCCGAATGGTATCACCCGAACCGCGGCCCTACTTCCGCCGGCCGCCGCTCAACACCGTAACTTCGGCCCGCCGGACCTTGACCGTGGCGCCGGAGTCCAGGAGCACGGCGACGGCTTCGCCCAGCGGCAGGACGCCTTTGACCTCCCCTTCCCCTTGGGCCGTCGCCACGCGCGTCCCCAACGGCGGGTATTCCTCCCGGACGCCGCGGTAATGCTCGTTCTCGTAGGCCAGGCAACACATGAGCCGGCCGCAACAACCCGAGATCTTGGTGGGGCTGAGGGCCAGGTTCTGCTCTTTGGCCATCTTCATCGTAACCGGCTCGAACCCGCGCAGGAAGGTCGTGCAACAGAACGGCCGCCCGCAAATGCCGATGCCGCCCAGCTGCTTCGCTTTGTCGCGGACGCCGATCTGGCGCATCTCGATCCGGGTGTGGAAGCGTTTGGCGAGGTCCCGCACCAGCGTCCGGAAATCCACCCGCTGGTCGGCGGTGAAGGAGAAGACGATGCGCGAGCCGTCGAACGACATTTTGACGCCCGCCAGCTGCATATCCAGGCCCAGCTTCCTCGCCATGTCGGCGCAGGCCTCCGCGGCCGCCCGTTCCGTTTCAGCTTTGGTGGTCAACCATTCCAAATCGTGGGGCGTGGCTTTACGCAACGCCGTCGCCTCCGGCGACTCGATGTGGCGGCGCGGGCAACCTTCCGCCGCCACCGTAACCTCGCAGACGTCCAACCCCTCGTCGGTTTCGACTATAAGAAGGTCGCCGGCCTCGAGCGGAATCCCGCTGGAGGGAAGGTGAAACTCCCGCTGGTCGTTTAGAAACCTGACCCTGACGACCTCGACGTCCATACCGTTAACCGCCGGCCCGTTTCCCGGCGGGCGGCGCCGGCGCGGGGATATTTTGGCGTTTACCGGCGGCGCTCACCAGCGCGAAATCCATCAATTCGGTCATCTTGGCGCCGCCGCCCACGGTCGGCGTCGTCCCCTCGATGTAAATGGGGATGAGCCGGAAACCCAAGACCCCCTTGCTCCGGGAGACTTCCACCGTCAGCAGCGTGGAGTAGTGGCGCGAAAGATACTGCGAATCGAAAAGGAAGTTTCCCAGGCTGTACGCTATGACGGCGTTCTCGTAGGACTCCACGCCCTGGACGACGTGGGGGTGGTGGCCGATGATGATGTCGGCCCCGGCGTCCACGAACTTGTGGGCCAGCCGTTTTTCCTCGGAGGTGGGATAGGGCATGGATTCCTCGCCCCAATGGAGCGAAACCACGACCAGGTTGGCCTGACTGCTGGAGCGCGCGATGGCGGCCGTCACGGTGGCCTCGTCCAGGGGCGCCGCCCCCGGCTTCCCCGGCCCGGCGTAATATTCCTTGGGTTCCACGCCGGAAAAGGCCAGGAAGTGGACCTTGTAGCCGTCGAGGTCAACTTCGGCCGGGGCCGTAGCCGCCGCGAGGTCGACGCCGGCGCCCGCGTGTTTTATTTCCTCCTGGTCGAGGTAATGCGTCGTGTCCGCCAGGCCCTGGTCGCCGTAATCCATGATGTGGTTGTTGGCCAAAGAGAGGACGTCGAAGCCGGCTTCGGTGAGGAGGAACGTGAAATCGGGATTACCCTTAAGGTAAATCGAACCGCCGGCCGGACCCTTGGAAGACGTACGAGCCGCGCGCTTCGTCAGCGGCGATTCCAAGTTGCCGAAGGCGATCGCGGCCCGGCTGGTCCAAGGCGTGACGTAGAGGAGCGGGCTCTCCGATTTCCCGGTGTATAAATCCACGTTGACGCCCCGGGCCAGGCTTATATCGCCCACGGCGACGATCTCGAAGACGTCATCCCCTTCCCGCATCCGCTTCGACAGCTCGTCGGCCGCGGGCAAGCCGGCGATAGCGTGCCGGTGCTGCTTCACCAATTCCGACCACGGCCCCTTGGCGTCCAGCTTCAGGTACCGGTCGTAGGCGTCCCGGGCGGAGCCGTATTCGCCCAGCGACTCGTGGGCCAACCCGAGGGCGGCGAAGCCGGGGGCATAGGCGGCGTCCAACGCGACGGCGCGCTTGAGGTTGTCGCACGCCAGACGCTGTTTCTGGAGATAGAACAGCCGGAGCACGCCGAGATTGTAGTACGCCCGGGCGAAGCCGCCGTCTATCTCCACCGCCCGCTCGAAGTCGTCTTCGGCGGCGAGCGGGTCCCCGTTGACCGCCAGCTCCAACACGCCGAGATTGAAATGGGCGAACGGGTTGGTGGGGTCGAGGGCGACGGCATGGTGCAGCAAAACCTGGGCCTCGAAGACTTTATTCTTCTCGACCAGGGCTTGCGCATCCTCCGTCATGTGGCGAGACCGCCACGCCGCCACCTGGGGGGGCAACCACACCGCCACGAATAAAAGGGCGCCGATCTGGATGGAAATAGCGAGGAGGGTATAAATACCCGTGCTGAAGTTTCGCATGCGTTTCTCGAATGCGCGCCCGGCCGTCCGGTTGCCCATTAACGTTCCTCCGCTTGCCAGAAATTAAAACGTTCCACGGTCGTCTGGTTTTCAAGGACCTCTACGGCCGCGGAATAATCGCGCGTCTCCTGCCAACGCACGGCGATATTGTAACTACCCGGAACCAACGCCAACGGCCGCCCGCCGGTCCCGACGGCCGCCGGCGTCCGGTCGGACGCCGGCCCGTATACCCACACGTCGGCGGGCAGCGGTTCGCCTTTTTGATTCACCGCGTCAACCCTCAAGTATCCTACCGGCTCCACCAGGAGCTCCCGCGCGGCGTCGCCCTCCCCCAGCGCCACGCCCCGTATCCAACGTTCGCGGCCCTGGACCGTCACCCGCACGTCGTAAACGCCGGCGATCACGGCCAGCGGTTCGAAGGCGCCGCCCTCCATCGCCGCCGGGCCGCCGTCGACGCCGGGCCGCATAACCGCAACCCGGGCGTCCAGGTTTTCGCCGCGGCTCGAGCGGACCTCAACAACCAACGTCCCCATCGGCAGTTTTATTACGTTATCGCCGCCCGCCAGCTCTTCGCCCCGACGCCAAAATTTCTGGCCGAAATATTCGACCAAAAGGTCGTACCGCCCGGGAGGTACCCGGTACTCCTCCCCTGCCAACCCTTCCCACCTCGGCCGCTGGTGTTTCCCCGGGTCGTAAACGGCGACGCCGGCAGCCAAAGGCCGGCCTTCGGGTCCCACGACTATAAATTCCCCGCTCGCCATTCCGCCGCCGGCGGACGCCGGGGCCGGCGCCGTTTCCTCGCCACCGCGGCACCCCAAAACCGCGAGCGTTAAACCGCTCCCCAACAACGTCGGCAGTACCAAACAACACCAGCGCCGCAAGACGATACCCTCCGGGGAACCGCCGCGCTAAATGCCCGGCGGAAGCATGGGCGTGACTAACCGGACCAGGAAAAAAACGCTCCCGACGGCGACCAGGAGAATGACGACGTAGAAGGCGAAGGCCCGGGGCGTCGAAAGGCCGTGGACGGCCGAAACGCCCCAACCGTAGAGCGACAACCTCAGGACGAAGGCGACGATGCCGCCGATGCCCGGTATTATCTCGGCTACCGCCGCCGCCTGGCTATACGCCACCGCGCGGGCCGTCGCCCGCAATCGGGCGTCGCCGCCGAAGCCGCGGGCCAACAGGTAGAGGAAGCCCACGGTCGCGGCGAAAGAAGCGACGTAGGTAGCCGGCGCTACGGCCACGGCCAGTACCACCAATACGATACCGGCCTGTCCGGAAACGGCGCGCGCGGCTTCGGAAATTCCCCACAGGCCGCCGATAAGGCCTATAGTCAGGCAGATGATGGCAAAGAGCAACGGCTTGAAGAGCGCCCCGCCGGCGTCCAGGCCTCCGAAAAAGGACCGCGGCGAGAACACGACGTCCCGCCAGGTCGTAAGGAAGGCGCGGAAAAGGGAGAGGCCGCCCCGCTTCTCCCACACCACGTCGCGGCGAAGGTCGCGGGAGGAAAGGAGTTCCCGGCGGCAGGCGCCGCAAACCAATTCCCCCGAAATTTCCGCGCCCTGGCTCACGCACAGCGGACACATATACCGCCCGCACCGGCGGCAAGCCGCGATCGCGGGCCGGCCCTCGTGGTCGGCGCAAGCGCCGAAGCTCGAGTGGCTTTCGGGGACCATATCTGGAAAATATATCAATAAACGCCGTTAGTGTCAAGAAGAACCCCCTCCCAAAAAAGCGGCCTTCGCAGGCCGCCGTATATTAAACCCCTTGCGGGGAGAGCTCGCTCGCCGGTCAGGCTTCGGCCGCCGCGGCCGCGGCCTCCATGTATTCCTCCGGGATTTCCTCGAACTTGAGCGAGAGGACCTTGGAGATGCCCTTTCTCTCCATAGTCACGCCGTAGATAACGTCCGCCGCCTCCATCGTGAAACGGGCGTGCGTGATGACCAGGAACTGCACCCGCCGCCGGTAGTGGCCCACGAGTTGCAGGAAGCGCGCGATGCTGTTCTCGTCCAGCGGCGCGTCCACCTCGTCCAGGATCGCGAACGGGGCCGGACGGACGTTGAACAGGGCGAAGATGAGCGCGATAGCCGTGAGGGCCTTTTCCCCGCCCGACAGCAGGGACAGGTGCTCCATTTTCTTCCCGGGCGGTTGGGCATAGACGTAAATCCCGGCTTCGAGGGGGTCCACGCCGGACTGGAGCTTCAGGTCGGCCTGACCGTCGCCGCCGAACGCCTCGCGGAACGTTTTCTGGAACTCGAACTGGATGCGCTCGAAGGTGGCCACGAAGACCTCGCGGCTTTGGGCGTCTATCCGCGATATGGTCTCGTCCAGGTCGGCGCGGGCCTGGTTGAGGTCGGCGCGCTGCTCGTCCAGGACCGCGATGTTGGCCGCGAGCTCGTCGTATTCCCGGGCCGCCAGGAAGTTGACGTCGCCCATCTTGCTCAGGCGTTTTTGCAGGTCGTCTTTCTCCCCCCGCGCCGCGGCGTTTTCCACGTCCAGAACGTATTCGTCCGGCGCGAGGATGCTGAGACGGACGTCGTATTTGGCGGCGTAAGATTCGTCCAGGGCGTTCAATTCCCCTACCAGACCGGCGATATCGAGTTCCTGCTGCTTCAGGGCTTCGCCGACCTCTTCCGCCGCCGTCTCCGCGACCGCCCGCGCCGCCTCCGCCTCGCGCCGCCGCGCGCCGGCGTCGTTGAGCCCAAAGCGAAGGTCTTTTACTTCGCCCTCTACGGCGGCGAAGGCCGCGCGCATTTCCTCACTCGCGCTCTCCAACGCGACTATGCGCGCGTCGAGGGCGCGGCTCTCCTCGTCCCGCCGCGCGCACGAGGCCGCCAACCGCTCTTCCTCCGCCGCGCCGTTGGCCCGCACCGACGCCACCCGTTCGCCCGCGAGGGCTACGCCTTTTTGAGTTTCGCGGAGGCGCGCCGCTTCTTCCCGCGCCCGGGCCAACTCGGCCCGCAACTCTTCTTCCCGATCCCGGGCGGAGAGCAACGTCGCCTCGGCCGCCGCCACCGACGCCCCTCGCTCCTCGCACGCCTGGTTTACGGCCGTGAGCCGCGCTCCCAATTCCTCCTCTTCGCGGAAAGCCCCGGCCAACTTAAATTCCAGGGCCGTTATCTCTTTCGCGAGCAGGTCGCGGCTCGCGGCGAGGTCGGTGCCGTCTTTTTCCGCGCCGCGCAACACGGCCTGCAGGTCCGCCATGCTTTCCGCCAGGCGCTGCTCGCGCGCCGCCGCCTCGGCGCGTTCCCGCGCGAGTCCCTCGCGCTCCGCGCGGAGGCTCGCCCCCTCCGCCTTTTTCCGGCCCACTTCCTCCGACACGTTCCGCGCCGCGACCCCCAATTTTTCGATCTCGGCGCGGCGGCCCAGGATGGTCGCGCCCGCGTCGTCGCTCGAACCCGCGAGCAAAACCGCGCGGCCGTCCCACCAGTCGCCGGCCAACGTTACCGCGGCGACGCCCGGATAAAGCGCCGCGACCTCCTCCAAAACGGTTACGTCTTCCACCACCAGGACGTCGCGTAGAAGCGCGGCCACGGCGCCGCCGAAACTCCCGCGGGTTTCCACGAAGTCGGCGGCCCAACCGCGGACGCCGGCGAGGACGGGCAGGTCGGCGTCGGCCCCGGCGCCCGCGCCCGGAACGACGAACGCGGCGCGCCCCGCGCCGAGTTGAGCCAGCCTTTTAGCGTGACCCGCCGCCGTCCCCAGGTCGTCGACCAGGACCGCGCCCGCGGCGTGGCCCAACGCCCGCTCCACCGCCGCCTCGTAACCCTCCTTGACCTGGATATTCTCGGCGATAAGGCCGGCGACGCCCGCCGGCGGGCCCCCGGCCATCAACGTCGCCACGCCGGCTTCGAACGACTCGAAACGGCGGGCCAGCTCTTCCAGCGTGGCCAGGCGTGAGCTAATATTCTCCCGCCGGGCAGCGGCATCGGCGGCCGCCTCGTCCGCCGCCGTGAGCCGGACCGCGAGTTCGCCGTCCGCGGCCGCGAAAGCCTCGAGTCGGGCCCGATAGGACGCGAGTTGTCCCTCCACCGCCTCTCGGTCCGCCGACAGCTTCGCGCGCGAAGCCCGCGCCTCCTCCAACCGCGCCGCGGCCCGCCCGGCTTCGGCCCGGAGGCGCGCCAGCTCGCGCGTAAACGATTCCCGGGTAGCGGATGCGGTCGCGCAGAGATTGGCCAGGTTGGTCCGGTCGTCGAGACGGCGGAACTGGTCGGCCCGCGCCGTTTCCAGCTCCCGTACGGCCGCCGCCTCCTCGTCCTGGAGGGCCGCGAGGGCGTCGTTATACCGCCCCACGACCGCCTCCAATGCGGCGACCTCGCGGCGGAGCTCTTCGGTTTGAGCCGCCAGGCGGTCTTCTTCGGCCGCCGCCTCGGCCCGCTCCGCCTCCAACTTCGCCCGTTCCGCGGCCAGACGCGAGACTTCCTCCGCCAGCGCGCGGCGCCTTTCCTCCGCCACCAGCTTCGCCGCTTCGCCCTCCTTCAGCTCCGCCTGGCGGGATAAAAGTTCTTTCTCTTTCTGCTCCAGCGTCAGTTCGGCGGCCGCTATTTCGGCGCCCAGGCGCGACACCTCGGCCGCGGCTTCGGCCGCGCGGCGGCGGGCCTCGCGATGGGCGGCGGCGTATTCGTCGCGCCGGCGGATGGAGTCGCGCTTCCTGTCTTCCAGCTCGCGGTATTTAACCAGCGCCAACCCCACGTCGAGCTCGCGGACGCGGTTCACGAGACCCTGGTAACGGCGCGCCGCGTTGGCCTGACGCTTCAACGCGCGCGCCTGCCGTTGGTATTCGGCGTAGAGGTCTTCCAGCCGCTCCATGTTAAGCTGGACGTCCTCGAGTTTGCGGATGGCCTCCGCCCGCTTCGCGCGGTAACCGCGGATACCGGCGGCTTCCTCGAATATCTCGCGCCGCTCCTCGGGCCGCGCGCGGACAATGGCCTCCACCATCCCCTGTTCGATGACGGCGTAGGACGCCTTGCCCAGGCCCGTATCGGCGAACAGGTCGCGGACGTCGCGCAACCGGACGGGTTGGTTGTTGATAAAGAAATGGGATTCGCCGTTGCGGTACATGCGGCGGGAGACGGTCAGCTCGTCGGCGTCCACGGCCAACTCACCGCGGCAATCGGCGAAATCGAGGGTGACTTCGGCCACCGAGAGCGGCGGCGTATCGGCGGTCCCGTTGAAAATAAGGTCGCCCATGACGTCGCCCCGCAGCGACTTGGCCGACTGTTCCCCCAGCGCCCAGCGGAACGCATCCGCGATATTGGATTTGCCGCAGCCGTTGGGGCCGACGACGGCGGCGACGCCGGCGTTGAACTCCAACCGCGTCCGGTGGGGGAAGGATTTAAAGCCGAAGATTTCGATGGCGTTTAGCCGCATACGGGGTCCTTATCGTCGCAGGCCATTCTAACAAAGGGGCCGCTTCTTGGCAAGAAAAAACTCAACATAATGTGGTAAGTCCCCCGTTACATACTAGATATGGGGTGATGGTAAATCCCGATAAACAATATTAAAATAAAGCGCTATACTGCGGTTGGGCAGCGTCGGATACGGCGTCGGTATTTGTCCCGGGTTATGAATAATTCGCCACGCATGGGGCCGGAGAGATATTTTGGGCTTGACACGCGGCGCCCGAGCTGGTAATATGGTTTCAGTAATACATAATGTAGGTAAAAATATGACCAAACCCAACCTCCCCGAACTGCTCACGGAATCCGGCCTCACGGCGTACGAGGCCCGCACGTACGTGGCGTTGCTTTCCCACCCCGGCGCCAAGACGGCGGTCATCGCCGGGGCGGCGGCTATACCCCAACCCCACGTGTACCGGGTATTGCGCCGGCTGCTGGAGCTGGGGTTGGCGACGCGGTCTTCGGCCGGGCGTACGGTCTACCGCGGCGTGGACCCCGCGGCGGCGCTGGGCCGTTTGGAGGAAACGACGCGCAAACGCCGGGAACGGCAGGACGTCGCGTTGGCGCGCGCCAAGCAGGCCCTTGCCGAGCTGTACAAACGCGGCGCCCGTGCCCGGGGGCCCGAGGAATACGTGGAGATAGTGAAAAACCCGGCGGAGATTTTCGCCCGGTTGCGGGCGATGGAAGCCGGGGCTCGCCGGCGGATGTCCTCGTTCAACAAGCCGCCGTACGTAAACTTGAAACCGGCGCCCCGCGAGATGGGCAAATTCTTCGCACCGGTGTTGAAAGCGTTGGCGCGGGGCGTCAAAGTCCAGGCGCTGTTCGAAAACGGCGCCGGCCTCGCCCCCGTGGAACAGATGGCGTTCTTGATGGAACGCGGCCAGGAAACCCGCGTGGTAGACCGTTTGCCGATGAAGCTGGTCGTGGTGGACGGACGCGAAGTCATGTTGGCGCTCGAGAGCAAGGTAGCCGGCCCGACGCCCACGTACCTTACCATCAGCCATCACGGCCTGGGCGAAACGCTTGAAGCCCTGTTCGACCGGATATGGGCCGAAGCCGAACCCTTAACTTTTTAAACCCGGCCGCGGGAACGCCGGAAGGGGAAACGGTGAGCTAAAGGTGAGAAGAAAGCTTATAAGCGCGGCGTGTTTCGTGGCCGCGGCGACGGTTTGGGGGACGGCTTCGCTGGCGGCGGCCGCGGACCTGACCGCCGGCGGACCGGCGGGGCCGCTCTACGCGCGGACCGAGTATGAGCTGAAGTGGGATAACGGAACGATGGGCAGCGCCCTGAGCTACTATACCGGCTACGGGACGTGGATGGGCAACGACTTCAACGTATCAACCCTCAAAAGCACGCACGGTTATATCAGCCGTATCGGCGTCGCGCTCAGTCCCCAACCCAACAGCATCTGGGAAGGGGTCCGCCTCGCCATCTTCGGCTGGCCGGGTGGGATCATATGGCCGGAGAGCGGGACCGGCTATTTCTACCGCGCCACGGGCGTTGCCGGCATGAAATGGGTGGACGTCAACTGGGTAGTCCCGAGCGGAACCACGGCATTCTGCGCCGCGGTCGAACAATACTACAACTACCCGTCCAACGACAGCGTGATACTGGATACCGGGCCTTCCCAGGGCCATTCCTGGATTTACTACGCCGGCAGTTGGGCTACCCTCACGAGTTACGGTTACAACGCGAACCTTATGGTCCGTTTAGGCTACAGCCCCGACTACAGCGGTACCGGCATGCAGCCGTCGTCGCTGGGGCGCGTGAAGGCGCTATACCGATAACGGGGGGTTCGGTTAACGGAAACGCCGGCCGTAGGCCGGCGTTTCTTTTGGCGTCATGGGTTGGTTCGATATATCCGGAGCGGAAACGCGGATAAAGATAAAAAGCCGGGGGACGGCGCGTCAGATGAGCCGGAAGACGGCGACGAGGCCGACGACGACGAAAGCGAGGCCGAAAACCGTAACGCCGAGGGCGGGCGCCAGCTTCAACAACCCGCGGAAAGGCCGCACTATCGCCCACTTCGACCACATGAACGCGACGACCGCGAAACCCGCGGCGGCGTGCCAGGCATCCCGGGGCGAAAGGTTCCCGCCGAAAGCCGGGACTTTAATCCAGAGCATCCCGACGAAAAGGAACGTCATTAACGCCAGGAAAATGTAGCCGGCGATGCGGTGGAGCCACAACGACGCCGGCCCGGGCTTTCCGCCGATGCGGCCCATGCGCCAAAGCTGGCTCAGGACGGCGACGGCGCCGAGGGCCAAGGCGCCAAGGGCGAGGATTAGAGGTATATCTTTCATCGGCCTGCTCCTCGGGAAGGAGACGTCATCCCGCTTACCGTCGCGAATTATAATAACATAGACGCGCGTTCATTGAAGGGGGAAACGTCGGCGGCCCTCGCCGGGCTTGTCTTTCTTGCCTTTGACATAAGGGCACGGCTGTGTTATTATGCGCTTTCGTCGCCCCGACGGCCTATGTAGGCCGCCGGTTACGTTTTCAAGGAGACTCATATGGCCTCATATTCCTTATTCGAGCAGGTCGCCCTCTGGACGGTCCTGGCGTCGGCCTTCGTGGGTATCGGCTACGCCCTCATCCTCGTAAGGCGGACGCTGAAGCTGGACCCGGGGACGCCGGCGATGCAGAAGATCGCCCGCGCCATCCAGCTGGGCGCCCGCGCCTACCTCAATCGCCAGTTCAAAACCATCTTTTTTCTGACGATCGTCATCGCGGCCGCGATGTTCTTCACCGGCGAGACGCTGACGATGCGGCTGGGCCGGGCCGGCGCGTTCCTGCTGGGGGCGTTCTTCTCCGCCCTCATCGGCTTCGTAGGGATGTCGCTCGCGGTGCGGGGCAACGTCCGCTGCGCCAACGCCGCCCGCACCTCGGCCAAGCGCGCCCTCACCGTCGCCTTCCAGACCGGGACCATCGCCGGGATGTTCTGCGTCGGCCTGGGCCTCCTGGGCGCCACCTCCATCTTCCTCCTCTACGGCTCCAAGGCCTACGAGGTCCTAATCGGCTTCGGCTTCGGCGGCTCGCTCCTCGCGCTGTTCATGCGCGTGGGGGGCGGCATCTTCACCAAAGCCGCGGACGTGGGCGCCGACCTGGTGGGCAAGGTGGAGGCGGGGATTCCCGAGGACGACCCCCGCAACGCCGCCGTCATCGCGGACAACGTCGGCGATAACGTCGGCGACTGCGCCGGCATGGCCGCCGACATCTTCGAGTCGTACGAGGTCACGCTCGTGGCGGCGATGATTTTGGGCTGGAGCGTCCTGGGCGTCAAGGGCGTCATCTTCCCGCTCCTCGTCCGCGGCGTCGGCGTCCTCACGTCCATCCTCGGCACCGCCGCCGTCCGCCCCCTCTCCGAAACCGAGCCGGGGATGCGCGCCATCAACCGCGGCTACCTTATTTCGGCCGTCGCCTCGGCGGTGGGGTTCTATTTCTTCGCCCACTACTACGTCGGCGACCTGCGCGTCTTCTGGGCTACGTGCTTCGGCCTCATCCTCTCGGTCCTCATCTCCCTCCTCACCGAGCACTTCACCAGCATCAAGCGCGGGCCGGTGAAGGAGATCGCCGCGGCCACGCGCACCGGCGAGGCCACCACCATCCTGATGGGCGTCGCGGTGGGGCTGGAGTCGTCGGTGTGGGCGGTGCTGGTAATCTGCGGCGCCATCTTCGCCTCCATCCTCATCGTCGGCGACCCCACCAACTTCTCGTTCATCCTCTACTCCATCGCCCTCGCCGGCATGGGGATGCTCACCACCACCGGCGTCGTCGTGAGCATGGACACCTTCGGGCCGGTGGCGGACAACGCCAACGGCATCATCCAGATGTCCAAGGAAGGCGACGAGAAGACCCACAAGACCATCGCGGCGCTGGACGCCGTGGGCAACACCACCAAGGCCATCACCAAGGGCTTCGCCATCGCGACCGCGGTCATGGCGGCCACGGCGCTCTTCGGCTCGTACTTCGAGGAGCTGCACCTGGCCGGCTCCCCCGTTACGACCATCAACGTCGCGAACCCGCTGGTCCTCATCGGCCTCCTCATCGGCGGGTCCGTACCGTTCCTGTTCTCCTCCCTCACCATCCGCGCGGTGGGCCGGGCGGCGGCGCTGGTCATCAACGAGGTGCGGCGCCAGTTCCGGACGATCAAGGGCCTGATGGAAGGGAAGGCCGAGCCGGAATACGCCCGGGCGGTGGACATCTGCACCGCGGCGGCGCTCAAGGAGCTCGTGGGCCCGGGCCTCCTGGCGGTCCTCACGCCCATCATCGTGGGCTTCCTCCTGGACGCGGAGGCGCTGGGCGGCTTCCTGGCCGGCATCATCCTGACGGGCCAGCTGCTGGCGGTCTTCCTGGCCAACGCCGGCGGCGCCTGGGACAACGCCAAGAAGTCCATCGAGGACGGCCTCTACGGCGGGAAGGGCTCGCCCGCGCACAAGGCGGCCGTCGTGGGCGACACCGTCGGCGACCCGTTCAAGGACACCGCGGGGCCGGCCATCAACCCGCTCATCAAGGTCATGAACCTCGTCGCGCTCATCGTCGCGCCGCTTATCATCAAGTACCGGGCGCTGTGGTACGTGACGGTGCCGGTCGTGGTGGTGGGCGTCCTGGTCGTCGGCTGGGCCATCTGGCGGAGCAAGAAGGGCTCGTTCGCGGCCGTGGGCGAGGCGGAAGAAGCGGTTAGCAAGTAAGCAGTGCGCGAAGAGAAATTAAAACGCCGCCCGGGAGGGCGGCGTTTTTAATTATTCATTCAAGGCCCGTCTCTCAGGCCTCCTTGGTCCCTCAACCGCAGCTCCCGGCCTTCGCGCCCAGGAAGGTCTCGCGGAGGAGCGCGGCGAAGCACCCCACGCCCGCCGTTACCGCGACGGCGCCCGCCGGGCAGTTGGCGGCGCAGGCGCCGCACTCCATGCACGCGTCGGCGTAGCGCTGCACCGGGTAGCCGTCGCCGCGGACGCCGAGGGTGAGCTGGGGACACACGTCCACGCACGTCCCGCACCGCCGGCACCGCCCAAGGTCGATCGTTATCATAACGCGTATATTATAGCACGACGACGAGGGTAAAGGCAACCGCCAGCGCCGCCAGCGCCGCGAGCGCGGGCTTGAACTCCTGGCGGACGCGGGAGTGGGACGAGACGGCGGTGTCGCCCGAGAACTCCATTCCCAGGAGGATGCCGGCGAAGGCGAGGAAGAGCCCCCACCGCGCGAGCGCCTCGGCGCCGGCGTGCCACGAGAGCGCGACGACGGCCGCCGCGACGAGCGCGGCCGCCGCGAGCCCCTTGACGGCGTAGAGCCGCGTGGGGAGCCACGGGAAAAGGGCGCCGACGAGCAGCGAGACGGCCGCCGCCGCGCCGACCGCGAGCGGCGGGTACAGGTGGTGGAAGACGGCGAGGGGGAGGGCGACTACGGCGGCGTTCAACAGCGCGAACGACCAGGTCACCTCCAGCCGCTTCGCGAGGCCGAAGTCCACCCGGTTCATCGCGTCGTCCTTGCGGAAGCCGGCGTCCACGTAGCGGCGGAGGTCGCGGGCGTAGACCGGGCCGTATTGCGCGCCGATGCCGTGAAGGTCTCGCAGCTCGTGGAGGGCGACGCCGGTCGCGGCCAGCTTCGGGAGGACGAGCGCGCCGTGGCGGCCCACCTCGGCCAGCCGGAAGGCGCGGTACGCCACCGCCACCTCGCGGGTCGTGAACTTCCCGCCGCCGGCCGCGCACCAGACGTTGATGCCGCGGGTATCCAGGACCAGGAGGTACGCGTCCATTCCCCGCAGCGCGCGCCGGACCAAGTTGTAGGTCAGCGTGAAGTTCGCGGTTACGAAGACCGGCGCCGCGGGCCCCGGCGCGCCGACGGCGTAAAGGCCGGGCCGCGTCCTGAAGAACGTGGCCTCCAGCGTCAGGTACGCCAGGAGGTTGACGGCGCGGTCCGCCAGCGTCAGCGTCGTCGCGACGGCCCGGATGGCGGGCGCCGGCCGCGTCTCATCTTTCGTCGCCACCAGGTATAGAAGCGCGCCGCGCTCCAGGTATTCCTCGCGCGCGACGGCGAAGCCGCGCTCGCGGAGGACCGCGGGCAAATCGGCCACGGGCGCCGTGACGGCCCGCGCCACGACGTAGACCACCAACTGCAGCCAGAACCGCCGGAAGTAATGCCACGCCCGGGCCAGCGGGCGCGACGGCGGGACCTCTTCCACGACGACCAGCTTGCCGCCGGCCCTGAGCATCCGCCGCGCTCCCTCCAGCGCCGCGAGCTGTTCGGACCGCCGCATCTCGGAAAGCGAGAGGGACATCACGACGCCGTCGTAGGTCCCATCTTCCAATGGCGCGGTCGGCGCGTCGCGCACCTCGAAGACGGCCCGGTCGGCGAGGCCGAGCTCCGCCGCCTTGCCCGTCGCGAAGGTAACCATCGCGGCGTTGCGGTCCCAGCCGGTGACGCGGCAGCCGGCGCTCGCCGCGAGGAGGGCGAACGTCCCGGGGCCGCAGCCGACGTCGAGGACCCGGTCGCCGGGGGCGAACAACGCCGCGACGCCGTCGCGCAAAGCCTCGAAGTCCGTGGCGGCGAATTTCTTGATGCCCCGGTCGTATTCCTCGGGGATCAGCTCCAGGATCTTCATGTAGATGTAGGACATAGTTTCGGCCGGCATCCGGCCGAGTAAATAAAGCATAAAACGCGTCCGCCGTCAATTGAAACGGCGACGGCCGGGCATAAGAACGGACGCCGCCCGAAAGGGCGGCGTCCGCGGTACCCGTCCCCGTGTTCACCCGACGCTCGGAACGATAAATATGGGGCGGTCCGCCGGGAAGACCTCGAGTGGCGAGGCGCCGCCGGCTTCGGGCCCCATCATCTTGACGGGCGGGCCCGCCTGGGCGCCGGTGCGGAGGGAGCCGTCCTTATCCATCGCCAATTTCAACGCCTTGACGGCGACTACCAACGGCGCAGCGCCGTCGAACTCGATCTCCGTCTGGGCCTCGTTGCCCCATCCCACGTTGCCGTGGGCGCCTACGACGTCCTTGATGACGGTCAGGTCGCCCTTGACCAAGGCGCTCTTACCGTCCAACGCTTCGACGCAGAACGACGTGGATTTAAGCTGGTCGAAAACGACGCACGCGTCGCCGGCCCGGAGTTTCTTGCGGACGTATTCGGCGCGGACCGATTCCTTCCGGCCTTCCAACGTATCCCGAAGAGTGTCGGCGAAAACGTAATACTGCTGCAGGTTGTCGAAAGTGGCGCGGAGCTTTCGGCCGTCCTTAAAAGCCACGCCGAAGGCGGCGCCGAGGTCCTTGATGAAAGCCGGCAACTTGACGCCGAAGAGGGCCGCGGCCGCGCCGACCGCGAAACTGACGCCGACGTTCAGGTCAAAATCGCGGGTCCGGCCTTTCGTGAAGCCGGCGACCACGCCCTCTTTGGCCGGCGGCCAAACGGTTTGAGGCCTTTCGGGGTCGAAGGCGCGGTATACAACCCCTTCCAGTTGATAGGCGCCGCCTTCTTTGAGCATCAAGGAAAACAAGGGGATACCCTCGCGCGGCAGCGCCACCGTTCCGTACCCCAGTTCGTCGAACGTCCTGGTTTGTTCGGACATCTCGGACTCCTTTCCCGGCTTTCCGCCGATTACCGGACCGGATGATAAACGAGCCGGGTGTCAGCTTTTGTCACAACACGAGGCCCCTTTTCGCCCCCCGCCGCCGGGGCTTTATGTTATATTCTGCCGTATGTGGCCCACCCTCTTTCGCGTCGGCCCGGTGGAGTTCGGGACCTTCGGCCTTATGGCGGCGTTGGGTTTCGTGGCCGCGTATCTGGTCTTCAGGGTCGAGCTGAAGCGGCGCGGCCTCGAGTTGAAGCTCGGGCCCGACCTGCTCCTGGCCGGCGTCGTCGGCGGCCTCGTCGGCGCGCGCGTCAACTTCATACTGGAATACCGGGACGTCTTCGTCGTCGACCCGCTCGCGCTCATCTGGTCCCGCTACGGCTTCACCTGGTACGGCGGCGTCATCGGCGGCGCGCTGGCCTATATCCTCGTCCTCAAGCTGAAGAAACAACCCATCGGGCCGTACGCCGACGCCGTGGCGCCGTCTCTGGCCCTGGGTTACGTCTTCGGCCGGGTGGGTTGCCAGCTCGCGGGCGACGGCGACTACGGCGTCCCCTCGTCGCTACCCTGGGCGATGTCGTATCCCCGCGGCATCGTGCCCACGCTGGTCCGGGTGCACCCGACGCCCGTTTACGAGATGCTGCTCACGCTGGCGACCTTCTTCGTCCTGTGGCGCTTGCGGCGGGTGGAGTCCCGGTCCTGGTGGCTCTTCGGCGTCTACCTCGCCCTCGCGGGGGCGGCGCGTTTCGGCGTGGAGTTCGTCCGCACCAACCCGCCGGTGGCGCTGGGGCTCACCGAGGCGCAATGGGCGAGCGCCGCGGTCGCGGCGACGGGAATAGCGCTCGTCGTCGCCCGAAAGGGGGCGGGGCGCCGTGCGTAACGCCTTTGGGGCCGCCGCGGCGGCGATGACCATCTTGGCGGCAGGCTGCACGGGCGGCGGCGGTTCGCCCGAGGAAGCCCTCGAGACCTACAACGCCCACATGGCCTCGAAGGACTTCGACGGCGCGGCCCGCGTGGTATACCTCGAGGCGTGGGAGCACCTGCCGGCCGGCGAGGTCGCGGCCAGCCGGAAGGAATACGTAGCGCGGCTCGCGGAGGCCTACGACGACGGGCACCTCGACTACGGCCGCGCGGAGATCAAGGACCGCGGCAAGATGGCGGCGGAAGTGGTGATGCTCACGGTGGAATACCGGCGCCGCGACGAACCCTCCGCGCCGCCCATACTGTGGGCGATGCCCTTCAAATGCGTGGGCGGCGCGTGGTATTACTTCATACCGGAGCCGCCAGCGCCGGGACCCAGGGGTGGCTCGAGATGAAAACCGTCTGGACGTGGGCGCTTTGCCTGTGGGCGGCGGCGGCCGCCGCCGCCGACATGGACGTGGTTTTCGCGCCGGGCCGGGGCGGCGACGACGACGCGGCCAGCCACGAACTCAAGTGGGACAACGGCACCCGCCAATATTTCGTGTGGTGGTATACGGGCATGAACGCCTGGGTGGGCAACGACTTCGAAAACGCGCTCACGCCCGGAGCCGGCGCCCGTGTCAAAAGCATAAAGGTCCACACGACGCGGATGTGGCCCAACAACCAGTGGGACGGTTTCGGCGTCGCGCTTTTCCGCTTTGACGGCCGCCCCGGCGAAATCCTCTGGCCCACCGGCGAGGTCGGCTACTCCTTTTTCAAGCCCGCGAGCGCCGCGGGCCACATCTGGGCGGAAGCGCCGGTGAACTGGGTGGCGACGTCGGCCGATTTCGTCGCGGCCGTAAACCAGCTTTACAACGCGCCGCAATGCGACCCCTTCGCGGTGGACAGCAACCCCTCTTTCCGGGGGCATTCCTGGCGATACAACACTGGCAATTGGGAAAAATTCCAATCTACCGCCGACCCCTACCGCAACCTTATGATCCGCGTGGTGGTGGACAAGAACGCGACCGGGCCGACGGTGGCTCCCGCGAGCTTCGGCCGCGTCAAAGCCCTGTTCTACTGAGGGCCGGCGGGCTAAAATTTACCTTGACGCGCGGCCCGACGTGAAATAGAATACAGGACGGTAGTGGTTTATCCTGGTAAGTTCTTCCCCGAGGAGGAAGGCACATGAAAAAAATCGTCTTAATCCTGGCCGTCCTCGCGTCGGCGGCGCCGCTGTGGGCGGCGGACGTCGCGATCGACGGCAGCGGCTACGACCCCGGCCACGGTTGGACGGCCAAAACCCCCAGCGACGCCGCGACGATGGAGCTGTCGTGGGACAACGGCACGCGGCGGTGGAGCGTCTACTGGTATACCGGCGCCGGCGCCTGGGTGGGCAACGACTTCTCGTCCTCCACCCTCAAGACCTCGCACGTCAAGATCCTCAAGTTCCGGATGTATTCGCGCGACGACTGGCCCAACACCGGTTGGGACGGCTTCCGCATCGGCTTCTACGGCCTCACCGGCGGTGTCCCCGGCTCGCTATTGTGGCCGACGTCGGGCGGCGGCTATTTCTTCAAGCCGTCGGCGGGCCACGGCCACGTGTGGGTCGAGTGCGACATCAACTGGACCTGCCCGACCACGGCGTTCGTCGCGGCCGAGGAGCAGTTCTACAACGACCCGAACGCCGACCCGTGGTCGGTGGACGACAACCCCACCTTCCTCGGCCACTCGTGGAACTACTACGAGGGCGTGTGGGGCTTGCTCAACAGCGCCAACGTCGACATCGGCCCCTACTACAACCTGATGGTCCGGGTGCAGGTGGAAACCGGCTACACCTTCCCGGGCGTCGCGCCCTCCACCATGGGGCGCATCAAAGCGCTGTATTACTGAAATCCCCCGGACGGCGCCGCTTTAACGCGGCGCCGTCCCATCTCCAGAGCCGCCTAACCCGCGGAGAAACGCCAAGGAGGCATGGCATGAGATTGGTCTTATTGTTGGCTGCTTGCGCGTTGACGTGCGCACCCTTGTGGGCCGCCGATATGGTCGTGGACGACGGCGGCTACGCCCCCAACGGCTGGACGGCTACGACGCCGAGCGACGGCGCGACGATGGAGCTGGCTTGGGACACCGGCACCCGCCGCTGGAGCGTGGCGTGGTATACCGGCGCCGGCGCCTGGGTGGGCAACGACTTTACCACCACCACCCTCAAGACCTCCCACGTCAAGATCCTGAAGTTTAAAATGATGTCGCGCAACGACTGGCCCAACACTAGCTGGGACGGCTTCCGCATCGGCTTCTGGGGTTTCTCGGGCGGCGTCCCGGGCTCGTTCCTCTGGCCCACCTCAGGAAGCGGTTACTTCTTCAAGCCGTCGGCGGGCTCCGGGCACGTGTGGGTAGAATGCGACATCAACTGGACGTGCCCTACCGTCTCGTTCGTAGCTTCCGAGGAGCAATTCTACAACAACCCGGACTGCGACCCTTATTCCCTTGACAACAACCAGACGTTCCTGGGCCACTCCTGGCAATACTACGAAGGGGCCTGGTCCCCCGCCGATTATCCTGTCGAGTGGGGCGGCTACCGCAACATCATGATCCGCGTCCAGGTCGAGACCGGCTATACCTTCCCGGGCGTCGCCCCCTCCACCATGGGGCGCATCAAGGCGCTGTACTACTAGACGCGAAAAAACGGTAATAGAAGGGAGCCCTCGGGCTCCCTTTTTCGTCGGCGCGGCGTTGACGGCCCCGCGCCGGCGTGTTATCATTAACGCCGAGGTGAACGTCCCATATGCCCCGCGCCAAAGTCGCCGCTGTGCTCACCAAGCCGGAGTCGGTAATCGAGGACTACGGCCGCCTGATGCGGCTCGCCGATTACGCCTCCTACCTGCCCAAGGACCGGACCACCCAGCTCAAGATAAACATAAGCTGGCACGTCTACTTCCCGTCGTGCTCCACCGCGCCCTGGCAGCTCGACGCCGTCATCAAGACGCTCCTGGACGACGGCTACGCCCGGGATAAAATCGTCCTCTGCCAAAACGCGACGGTGGTGGTGGACCCCAGGGTCGGCGCCCGCCTAAACAAGCTCGCCGGCGTCGCCGAGAAGTACGGCCTCGGCTTCCACTACCTCCAGGACCCGGGCGAGGAGTGGATACGCTACGAGCCCAAGGGCGAGATGCTCGTCCTGCGCGACGTCTACAAGGGCAAGGGCATCTGGATTCCCAAATCGTTCCCCGGGACCAATATCGTCCACCTCCCCACCGTCAAGACCCACGTCTTCACCACCATGACCGGCGCCATGAAGAACGCCTTCGGCGGCCTCCTGAACCTGGAGCGCCACTGGACCCACGCCGTCATCCACGAGACGCTGGTGGACCTGTTGACCATTCAAAAGGAAATCCACAGCGGCCTGTTCGCGGTGATGGACGGGACCGTCGCCGGCGACGGCCCGGGGCCCCGGGCGATGCGGCCGGTGGAGGCCAACGTCATCCTGGCCTCCGCGGACCAGGTCGCGATAGACGCCATCTCGGCGCGGCTGATGGGGCTGGACCCGCTCTCGCTCCCGTTCATCCGCCTGGCCCACGAGAAAGGGCTGGGCGTCGGCGACCCGCGGGAGATAGAGGTCGTGGGCGACGACATCAGCGGCCTGAACCTCCACTTCCACCCCCACGAGGACACCTTCGCCTCCCGCGGCCAGAAGATGATTTACCACGGCTGGCTCAAGCCGCTGGAGCACTTTCTCCTCCGGACGCCGCTGGTGCCGTGGTCCTTCCTCGCGAGCAAGCTCTACCATGACAGCTTCTGGTATCCCCGCGTAGGCCGCAAGCGCGTCCAAAAGATACTGGACGAGAGCGGCTGGGGCCAGCTCTTCCTGAAGTACCCCCCCGAGGGGATAACGTGGAAGTAGGGTAACGCGGGCGAAGCAGCGACGGCGGCAAGCCGCGCCCGCGCCCCCGCCTCGGGGCCGGCGTCCATTCCCCCATGACCGATAAGACGAAAGAAGATGACGGCCCGGCGTTCCGCCTGGAATCGCCCACCGTTCGTTACCACGTCATGTGCAAGCCCATCGCGTCGGCCTGCAACCTGGCGTGCACGTATTGCTATTACCTGAGCAAGAAAGAGCTGCTACGCCAGGAAGGCGACGCGCGGATCTCGGACCGGGTCCTGGAGGAATACATTCGCCAAAACATCCAGGGCCAGACGAACGCGCCGGAGGTGGTTTTCTCCTGGCAGGGCGGCGAGCCGACGCTCCTGGGCCTGGATTTCTTCCGGAAAGTCGTGGCGCTGGAAAGACGTTATACGCCGGCCGGCGTCCGCGTGGAAAACGACCTCCAGACGAACGGCACCCTTCTGGACGACGAGTGGGCCCGGTTCCTCAAGGATAACGGCTTCCTGGTGGGCCTCAGCGTCGACGGCCCCAGGCACTTCCACGACAAGCACCGCCGGGATAAGGCCGGGAACGGCTCGTGGGACCGGGTCATGGAAGCGGCGGCGCTGCTCCGCCGGCACGGCGTCCCCTTCAATACCCTCACGGCCGTAAACCGCGACAACGCGCGCGAGCCGCTGGCCGTCTACCGCTTCCTGCGCGACCGCGTCGGCTCGACCCTCATGCAGTTCATACCCGTAGTCGAGCCCCGGGGGTTCGAGCGAACGCCGCCGCAATTCTGGCCCGCGGAGGAGATGCCGACGCTGGGCTCGTGGCGGGCGAAACCCGGCCCCGCGGAGTCGGCGGTAACCGATTGGTCGGTGGACCCGGACGACTGGGGGACGTTCCTGCGCGTCATCTTCGACGAATGGCACAAGCGGGACGTCGGCAAGGTCTGGGTTTACCTCTTCGAGTCGGCGGTCTACGCGGCCGGCGGCGACTTCTCGCCGCTGTGTTCGCTCGCGCCGGTGTGCGGGAAATGCCTGGCGATGGAGAGCAACGGCGACGTGTACGCCTGCGACCATTACGTTTACCCCGAATACCGGCTGGGAAACATCCTCGAGCGGCCCCTCGCGGAGCAGGTGTTTTCGGCCCGTCAGCGCGACTTCGCCTACCGGAAACAGGCGCTGACGGCGACGTGCCTGGCGTGCCGCTTCCTGAAATGGTGTTACGGCGAATGTTGCAAGAACCGCTTCGTCCGAACGCCCGCCGGCGAGCCGGGCCACAACTACCTTTGCGCCGGCTACAAGAAATTCTTCGCGCACGTGGAAAGCCGCGCGCGGGCGTTGGCCGCCGCCCCCGGCGGGCTCGCCGGCCCCGCTTGACATGCGACGGCGTTTCGGCTACAATGCGAAAGACGCGCTGTTCGGGCGCCTTTTCCCTGACGCGCAACGAATACGGTTCGGATTCGAAAAATGTAGATGCCACCCCAGTCGTACGTCGTTCCGTTCCCCGAAGGAGATGGTATGGCGCTTCAAAACCGCTTAACGGCCACCCTAAGCGTTATCCAAGGCGTAATATTGGCCGCGTCGGCCCAGGCCGGCGATGGGTTTTTTATGGCCAAGAAGACAGCCGACTACCTCGAACCCGCCATCCCGCGGGCGGCCGAGGACAAAGAGGCCGCCGAAAAGCTCGCGGCGTTGGCGGCCAAAACCGGCCGGAAGCCGAACATCCTGATTGTCGTCGTGGACGACCTCGGTTACGGCGACCTGGGGTGTTACGGCGGCGGGGAGGCCGTAGGCTCGCCCACGCCGAACATCGACCGCTTGGCGCGGGAGGGTCTGCGGCTGACGTCGTGTTATTCCCAGCCGACGTCGACGCCCTCCCGAGCGGCGCTCATGACCGGCCGGCTGCCCTGCCGGAGCGGCTTGATCCGTCCCCTCCTGCCCGGAGACCCCTTTAAGGTAAACCCCTGGACCGGGGAAGTAACCGCGGCCGGGATCCTGAGCGACAGCGGCTACGTGACCGGCCTTGCGGGCAAATGGCACCTCGGCGAAGGGGAAGGGATGAAGCCGCACGAGGTGGGGTACGACGAGTTCTACGGCTTCCTGGGCGTCGTCTCCGACTACACGGCGTACGTCGACCCCCGGAAATACGGGCCGCTCGTCCTCAAGCCGGAGCGCCTCGCCGTATACCACGGCCTCGGCGCGTTGGAATACGTCGTCGATGCCAAAAAGGGCGGCGAGATGAAAAAAGTGAAGCCGCTCGCGACCGCGGAGGACGTCGCGAATTGCGACCAGGAGTTCGCCGACTGGTCGGTGGATTTCATCAAACGCGCGGCGGCGGCCGGCAAACCCTTCTACCTCGTCCACGCGAGCGCGAAAGTCCACAAAGACAACTGGCCGTCCAAGGCGTACGTGGGGAAAAGCCCGGCGGCGACCCCCTACCGGGACTCCGTCGTGGAAGTAGACGATATCGTCGGGCGCCTGATGAAGACGCTGGAGGAAACCGGACAGGCCGGGAACACGCTGGTGTTTATCACTTCCGATAACGGCCCCAGCGAAGACGTTTTCCCCGACGGCGGCTATACGCCGTTCCGCGGCGGCAAAGGGACGACCTGGGAAGGCGGCGTGCGCGCCCCCGGGATAGCGTACTGGCCGGGTATGATTCCGGGCGGCCGCGTCAGCGACGGCCTCTTCGACCTCATGGACCTTTTCAACACCTCCCTCGGCGTCGCGGGCGCGGCGGACAAAATAACGAGCGCGCGCTTCGTCGACGGCATCGACCAGACGTCCTTTTTCCTCGCCGCCGACGGCCGGACGAAGCGGGAAGCCGTTTTCATGTGGTCGGAATACGACCTTATGGCGGTGCGGTGCGGCGAATTCAAAGGCCACGTCAAAGTGATGAATTACGGGCGGCCCATGGGCGGGCTGAACGAAGTGACCGTCAGCGACGTCGGCCTGTCGCCCTGGCTCTACAACCTCTACGTCGACCCCAAAGAGCAGTTCAGCGTGGGCGTGGATTATACGGAATGGGTTATCCCCATTCTGACTGGCGAGGCGTTGCGCCACAAAGCGACGTTCGTGAAATACCCGATTAAAAATACCGGCCTTATGCCCTAAGCCGGAATCCACCCTCCGGCTCCCGGGCGGCCCGGGACGCGGCGCGGCGCCGCACCTTCGGAATCCCGGCTTGCCGCCCGGGCCACGTACCGACCCGATGACCAAGGAGAAAGGCGTATGAAAAGCGGTGACGTCGCGGCGTTTATGGCGGTTTCGGCCTTTCTGGGCGTTCCGGCCCCCGCCCCCGCCGCCGAAAAACCCAACATCGTCATAATACTCATGGACAACCTCGGCTACGGCGAGCTGGGGTGCTACGGCGGCGGCGTGTTGCGGGGCGCGCCCACGCCGCGCGTGGACGGCCTGGCCCTCGAGGGAACGCGCTTTCTGAACTTCAACGTCGAGGCGCAGTGCACGCCGACGCGCTCCGCCCTTATGACCGGCCGCTTCTCCATCCGCTCGGGGACCCACACCGTCCCGGCGGGGGGGCTGCCCGACGGCTTGACGCAGTGGGAGGTAACGCTGGCGGAGCTCCTTTCGGGCCAGGGTTACGCCACGGCCCATTACGGCAAATGGCACCTGGGGAGCAAGGACGGCCGCCTACCCAACGACCAGGGGTTCGACGAGTGGTACGGCATTCCCCGGAGCACCGACGAGAGCATGTGGCCCTCGCGGTGCAAGGGCGTCTGGGACCCGGCCATCGCGCCGCCGGAATACATCATGGAAGGGAAGAAGGGCGAGAAGTCGCGGCTGGTCAAGGTGTATGACGAGGACGAGCGGCGGCTTATCGACGCGGAGCTGACGCGGCGCTCGCTGGAGTTCATGCGGCGCGAAGTCCAGGCCGGCAAGCCGTTCTTCCTCTATCTCCCGTATACCCTCGTCCACATGCCCACGCTGCCCGACCCGGCGTTCGCCGGCAAGACGGGCAACGGCGATTGGGCCGATTGCCTCGCCGAGCTGGACCACAACACCGGCCTGGTCCTTAACGAGATCAAGACCCTCGGAATCGAAAAAGACACCATCGTCGTCTTCGCGAGCGACAACGGCCCCGAGGCCACCGACCCCTGGCGCGGGTGGGCGGGTCCCTGGCGCGGGACGTACTTCACGACCATGGAAGGGTCGCTCCGCGCACCCTGCATCATCCGTTGGCCGGGCAAAGTGCCGGCGGGCCGCGTGAGCAACGAAATAGTCCACGTCGCCGACCTCTACCCCACCCTGGCGCGGGCGGCGGGGGCGGAAATCCCCAAGGACCGCGCGATCGACGGCGTCGACCAAACCGAGTTCTTTCTAGGCCGTCAGGAGAAGTCGAACCGCGAGGGTTTCCCGGCGTATAACGCCGACCGGCTGCAAGCCGTCAAATGGCGGAATTGGAAAATCCATTTCTATTGGCAGGAGGAGATGTACGACGTCCCGCTGAAACTGCCCATCCCGAAGGTGTGCAACCTCCTGACCGACCCGAAAGAGGAACGCGAGGTCCTGATCCCCAACTCCTGGGTAACCTATCCCGCGGAAAAGATCCTGGTGGAATTCGAAATGAGCATGAAGAAGTATCCGCCCATTCCGCCGGGGACCCCGGACCCCTACCACCCGTAGGGGGAAAGCGGGACCTGCTACAGTATAAAAAAGGCCGCCGTAAGGCGGCCTTTCTATTTTCGCGCGACCGGTTGCCCGGCGTCTCGGTCCCGTTCTCGCTTAAAACGCCTCGTCCATCACGGCGTATAACGCCGTGTAGTCCTTTCCCACGCCAAAGTCTATTCGCACCACCGACTCGCCGGTCTTGACCAGGTCGAAACGCACGCCCGCCCCTGCCGTCAACAGCGTGGTATCCCGGGAGAAGTCCGCGACGTCGTGTCCCGCGTCGCCCACGTCGCAAAACACCGCGCCGCCCAGCCGCCAAAACCAATGCATCCGGAACTCGGACTGGTACGCGAGGAGCCACCGGCCGCGCGCCCGCCCTTCCGGTTCTCCCCGTAAAAGGTTAGAGCCGCCGAGCGCCGGCGTCGCCCAGAAGGGGGGCGCGCCGCTCCGCCCCGCGAGGAACACCCGGTTGGCCAGCGTCCATCTCCGGTCGGCGCCCCCTACTGGCAACGCCCACCGCGCGTCGGCCTCGTACCACTGGAACGAAAAATCGGACCCCGCGCCCCTACCGAACGCCGATACGCGGGCGGTCAATAGCCACCCCCGCGACGTCGCGTTCGGGAAATCGCGGTTGTCGTAGGCAACGACCGCGGTGGGGCCGACGATGCAACCTCCCGCCGCGCCGGGGGCGTACTCCCCGCCCGGGACGTAACCCTTGCGGCCGGCCCACTTCCGCAAGCGGTAATCCTGGACGTAGGCGCCCGCGCCCGCGTATAACGCGCCCCACCCCCGCCGGAGGCCCTGGATGTCCGAACGAAACATCCGCCAGTCGTAGTCGGCGAAGTATTCCTTCGGGACGTCGCGGGCGCCGGGGGGTGGATAAAAGACGGCCGAGAACGCCTCCACGCGGTTGTCGGCCAGGAGACGCCACGAAGCCTTGGGGGAGTAAAAATCGCCGCTAAGGTTAACCCGACTCTGCTTCTTAAAAGTGTATTGCAGCGTTAGCTGGACGGTGGAATTGCGGGTGGCGGCGTCCGTTCGGGCGAAACGGAAGAAAACCCGTCCCGCGGCGCCGACAGCCAGGCTCGTCTCGGGCTTGTAGCTGGCGTACGGAAAGCCGACGAGTTGGGTAGCTTCGGCCCCGCCGGCTTGAAAACAGGCGGCGAAAACGACAAACCAAATAGCGGCGGTTCCTCGACTCATGAGTTGATTCTATATAACGCGGCGCCCGGCCGCAAGCCCAAAGAACCCAGTTCCTACTTTACCCCTTTACCGGGAAATAGTATGATTGAGGGGTAGCGGCGCTTTCGGAACGTACGCTTGGGGCAGCGAACCGCGTTCGCACGGGGCCCACATGACAGCCGAGCTCCGCGACAAGAACATGAGAAGAATCCACCTTGTCTTGACGGTCCTGGTATTAATGGGCGCATGGGTCCGAGCCGCGGATACGCCGCCGCCTACCGCCGACGCCGGCGGGGATGTATGCCCCCGGTGCGAGGGCGCGGGAACCGTAGGCTGCGAGCTCTGCAAGGGAACCGGCGAGGAGAGGTGCTCCGCTTGCCGTGGCTCGGGCCGGTCGGGCTTCGGCACCGCCGGCTACCGTTGCACGCTGGACAGCTTCGAGCCGTGCGGCGTCTGCGGCGGCGCCGGAAAGGTCCCCTGCCCCGCCTGCCAGGGTTCCAGAACGACGGTTTGCCCCGCCTGCCGAGGCACGGGCCGCGCGCCAGCCCCCGGAAAGAAATGACCCGGACGGCGCCAAGACCGCCCGCCGCGGCCCGCGGGTACGTCCTTGCCGTATAAGGCTCCAACCGGCCCCATGACCGCTATTTACAAAGGGCCGGCGACGTTGTATTATTATTTATGCGTCCCACGGTATTAATAGTCGCGGCCCTATCGGCCTTAGCGGCCGGGGCCTACGCCGACGGCGCGGGCGTCGTCGCGGCGGAGGTCGGTTGCGGCTACGTCGGCGGCGTCGCGGCCGCCATGGCCGGCATCGTGGTCGGCAACGTCGTGGCGTACGACGAGGAGTTCGCCGGCGGCGGCTTCTACGGGCTCTTCCTCGCGTACCCCGCGGGCGCGGGGCTGGGGAGCTGGGGCGCCGGCGAGATATGGGGCGACGACTCGGCCCACGATTGGTTGACGGCGGCGGCCTCCGTCGGCGCGTCCTACGCCGCTTGCTTCACGGGCCTCCTGGTCGGCGACGGCAAGGGGTTGTTTATAGGAATGTTGGCCGCGCCCGTCGCGTCCACCGTCGCTTATAACCTGGTGAAGCGGGCCGGCGACGACGAGGAGCCGGCCGACGAATCCTTCTACGTCGCCGCGGGTTTCGCCTTCTGATGCGGTTGTTCAAGCTGATACTGGCGGCCGTCACGGCCGCGGCGTGGGCCGCCCCCGCTCGGGCCTCGGAACCCGGCGGGACGCCGGACGCGCTTTTCTTCAGCGAGGCGGCCCTCGCCGGCGCGGTCGGCATAGCGTTCTTCGTCGGCGGCTACGCCGTCGGCGGCGACCCGAAAATAAACAGCGGCACAACGCGGGAGAAGGCGTCCTACGCCATTTACGGCGCCGCGCCCGCGGCGTCGGCCCTCGCCGTTTACGCGGTCGGCGAAACCGCCGGCTTCCGCGCGGCCAACCGCGGCCCATGCCTGTTTGCGACGGTGGGCGCGTCCGTGGCCGTCACCGGCGGCGCGGCCACCCTCGGGTATTTCCTGACGAAAGAGGACAAGACCGCGGGGGCGCTGACCGCCGCGTTCTATACGCTGGTTCCCGTGGCCTTTCTCAACGCCCTCGTCTACAACGCGGTGAAAGAGCCGTTCTTCGCGGACATACCGGGGTTTTCGAAAGTTGAGGTTAGGCCGACGGTAGGGGTGACTTCCCTGGCCGACCCCGTAATAGTGTCGGGCGTGGCGATTTCCTTTTAAATGCCCCCATCCCCCTCGTCTATTCCGCGGATTACTTCGCGGACCTCCGCGGCCACGTCTTCCCCATCGAGAAATACCGGCTTATCGTCGAGCGGCTCGCGGCGGAGGGCATCCGGGGCGAGGTGCTGGCGCCCGCGCCGGCCTCGCGCGCCGAGCTGGAGCTCGTCCATACGCCGGCCTATCTCGACGACCTCTTCGCCGCGCGCTTGACGCCGCGGACGCTGTTCTCCGAGATGCCGCTTTCGCCCGAGATCGCCCGGGCCTTCGCGCTGGCCGCGGGCGGCTCCATCCTGGCGGCGCGCACGGCGCTGGACCGGCGGGGCGCGGCGATGAACGCCGGCGGCGGCTTCCACCACGCCTTCGCCGACCACGCCGAGGGGTTCTGCTACATCAACGACGTCGCCCTCGCGGTGCGGGCGATGCAGCGCGAAGGGCGTATCCGGCGCGCCGCCGTCATAGACTGCGACCTCCACCAGGGGAACGGCACCGCCCATATCTTCGGCGGCGACGAGAGCGTCTTCACCTTCTCCATCCACGAGGAAAACCTTTACCCCGTCAAGCAGCGAAGCGACCTCGACGTCGGCCTCCCCTCCTTCGCCGGCGACGACGTTTACCTGGAGCACGTCCGCTCGTGCGTCCCCGCGGTCCTGGACCGCCACGGCGCCGAGCTGGTCGTCTACGTGGCGGGGGCGGACCCTTTCGCCGGCGACCAACTCGGGACGCTGCAGCTCTCCATAGCGGCGCTGGCGGAGCGAGACCGCGTGGTCCTGGGCGAGTGCGAAACCCGCGGCCTGCCCGTGGCCGTCCTCCTCGCCGGCGGCTACGCCGCCCGGACCGAGGACACGGTAACCATCCACGCGAATACCTACAAGATAGCCTCCGGCCTCCCGTAACCCAAAAACGAAAAGGGAGCCGTACGGCTCCCTTGGCTCCTCGCCCCGCTGCCGGGGCGTTCGTTTTTCAGTCGGGCGGGCGGCGATACCACAACATGATGCCCTGGTCGCCCACGGCCCAACCCTCGGTGCTGTTCGCGAGGTATACGGCGTTCAGGTTGTCCGGCTCGTGCGGCCCCCAATCCAGCGACACGGGGCCCCACTCGTTGCCCTTCAGCCCCAGGAGGGTCCCGCCGTTGCCGGCGGCGAAAGCCACGTCGCCGGCCACGGCCAGGCCGTAAAGCTCGCGGGTGTTGTTATTGGCCATTTTGACCCAGCCGGCGCCGCCGTTAAAAAGGACGACGCCGTTGTCGCCCGCGGCGTAGGCCCCGGCCGCCGCCACGGTTACGGCGTTTAGCCGCTCGTGGGTCGGCGACGACGCGGCTTTCCAGCTCGCGCCGTCGTAGCGCAGGATGGTCCCCGCGTCGCCCACCGCCCAGGCGCCGCCGTCGCCCGAAAGCGCCACCGCGCGCAGGTCCGCGGTCACGCCGGCCGGCGATACGTCCGTCCACGCGGCGCCGTCGTAGCGGTAGATGGTCCCCGCCGCGCCGACGACGAAGCCGGCCCCGTCGTCGCCGAAGTCCACGCCGTAGAGGTCGCGGCCCGAGAGGTTGTCGTCCAAGGCCCATTGGCCGTCGCGGTATTTAAGGACGACGCCGCCGCCCCCCACGGCCCACCCGAGGTTCCCGGAGACCATCGCCACGGCGTTAAGCTCGCGCCCCGTTACGGGCGTCTGGTACCGGCTCCAATCGCGGCCGTCGTAATGAATGAGGGTTCCGCCCGTCGTCGGCGACCAACCCACGGCCCAGACGTCGCGGGGGCCCGAGCCGGCGACTCCCTGCAGGCTCATACCGCCGACCATCGGCCCGCGGAAGATCTCCCACAGCGAGACGCCGAAATCCTCTTCCTGGGAGCACGCCGCCACGACGACGACCGCGGCGGCCGCCCACGCGATAATCCTGGTCCAATTGCGCATAATCGTCACCTATGGGCCGCCGCGGGCGATTTCGCCCAGGGCGCGCGCCGCCGCCGCGGCGTGCTCTTCCGTGTTGAAGTAGCCGAAGGAGAACCGAACCGTACCCTGGTCCAGCGTCCCCAACGTCCGGTGGGCGCGCGGCGCGCAGTGCAAGCCCGACCGCGCCATAATATTATAGCACGCGTCGAGCTTCGCCGCCACCGCCGCCGCGTCGACGCCGGCCACCTGGACCGAGCACACGCCGGCGTGGCGGGACAAATCGCGCGGGCCGAAGTACGTTACGCCGGGGACGCCCGCTATCCCGTCCAGGAAAACGCCGGACAGGCGCCGTTTGTGCGCGGCGATGGCCTCCGGCCCGACGCCGGCCACGAATTCGCAGGCGGCTTTCAACGCCGCGATACCGGGCGCGTTGTGGGAGCCCGATTCGTATCGGTCGGGGAGCGAGGACGGCTGGAGCTCCAGCTCGGAGTTTGTGCCCGTCCCGCCCTGGACGAGCGGCTCAAGCTCCAGCCCCGGCCCGACGTAGAGGACGCCGGTCCCGAGCGGCCCCATCAACGCCTTGTGGCCGGGGAAAGCCAGTAGGTCGACGTGCATCGCCTCGACGTCTATGGGCCAGGCGCCCGCGGTCTGCGCCGCGTCCACGAGGAACGTGACGGCGCGCTCCCGGCAGATGGCCCCCACCGCGGCGACGTCGTTCACGGCGCCGCTCACGTTGGAAGCGTGGATTATCGTCGCCAGCCGCGTCCGCGGCGTTATGGCGCGCCGGACGTCTTCCGGGTCCAGGAACCCCTCCCGCGAGCACGCGACCCAGGTAATCTCGACGCCCCGCTCCTTCGCGAGATGATGAAGGGGCCGGGCTACCGAATTGTGCTCCATGGAGGTCGTGACGACGTGGTCGCCGGGGCGCAGGAAGCCGCGGAGGGCGAGGTTCAACGCCTCGGTGGCGTTCAACGTGAAGATAATCCGGCGGGAATCGGCGACGTTGAAGAGCGACGCCACGACCTGGCGCGCCTCCAGGAGGAGCCGCGAGGCGGCGACGGCGCGCCGGTAACCGCCGCGGCCAGCGCTGGCGCCCACGTCCGCGTCGTACGCCGCGATGGCCGCCAGTACCGCGGGTGGCTTGGGCCACGACGTCGCCGCGTTGTCGAGGTAAATTTCTTCGGGCATTGGGAAAACCTTAACTGATATTATAACTTAAAATACCGAGGGAATCCTCAAAAAACGCGGGGAGGCGGCAGGGAGATTATTACGCGGGGACTGTAAAACGTTCGAGGTCAATGCTAACGGGGTGCTTCGTATAAAGTGAATACGCCTCGCGAACGGGCGGCGACCATCCAGGATGCGCCGTTGTCGTCAACCGATACGGCCCGGGGAACGCCGTACTCGAGGGGTAACTCCGCTTCGTTGAACTTGCCGTCTTTGTAAAACACGTCGGTCTCCTGACCCAAAACGGCGCCGTTAAAAACGTCGTAAAAAGCGGCGCAGTTCGCGTTGAAATCCAGGATATAAGGGCCGGGCGGCGCGAAAAACTCGAGGGTATAATCCCCTTCGCCCGCGGGCGCCGCGGCTCGGTATAATATGCCGTAATAATCTATAACGTCGTTGCCGTATTCCAGGTAAACGGCGAAGAAAACGCCGCCCGGTACGCCGTAGGCGTCTATTATATGGGGGTGCAGATTCAGGCCCGGGTTCGGCTTTTCCAACACCCACCCGGCGCCGTTATATACCCAAACCGAGTCAGCGGACCACGCGCAGACGGACCCGCCGCCGTAAACGATTCCCCTTATACCGTCCAGGAGAAAAGGGCCGGCCCAGGAACCGGAATCGTATTCATAAATCGCGTCGCCGGCGGTAACCCAAAACGAATCCGGACCCGTCACTGCTAACGAATAAAAACCGCGGTTTAAACCAGCGGGTATATTATTATCCCGCGACCAAACACCGTTCTCGTAAGCGATTAACAACGGCGCATCAGGGCCTGGATAACTGACACGCCCGACCGCCCACCCCATATTATCCCGAAAGCCGACGTCCGTTAGGGAAGAACCCTCGTCGGCGTCGGAATATATTTCCTCTAGGGTTACCCCATCCCACCGCAAGATTTTCGCGTGCCCCACGCTCGAATCCGGGCGGCATCCAACGAGCCATACCGACCCGCCGGAACACGCAAGGTTTCTAACCTCGACCTTGGTGGACGCTACCGGCGTCCACCTGATACCCTCGGGGTCGAAACGGGGCGGCGCGCAATTTAACGCGAAAAACACGAAAACGTAAATCGCGGAAAATATCGCCCAGGTGTTGATTTTTACGCCTGACATATATATATACATATATTAGATTGCGCCGGATATCAACCCTAATTTCGAGGAGGTCGGAAAATGCGTAAAGTATTGGTAATGGCCGTCCTGATGGCGATGGCCAGCGGCGCGTTCGCCGAAGAGGTGATGTTCGCGGTAGACGCCGCGTGGGCTTGGGGTATAGATATGCCGTTAAACCAAGACCCTGAATGGCAGCCCCTTTATCCTTCGTATTGGAACGCCCAGGGCGAGATTATTTTACTCGCGACCGGGCTCACTAAGCCCGGCGACCGGGTATCGAAGTGCGATATAAGCATTTTCAAATGGATATACAATAAAGGCCGCTAACCGCCGTGACCCCGCGCTGAAACCATTTCAAATCGTCTACGAACCCCACCCCGGGCGCGTCGCGTCCGGGGTTATATTTACCCCGTTTTTTAGCTTGTAGGCAATTTAGCCGCGTGTTATATTCTCCGGATTAGCAATCCAGCGGCGCCGGCCTTGAAAAAAATACCTATCCCCACCCACCTCATCGGCTACGGCGACAACGTCGTCGCGGTCGTGGAGCGCTACAGCCGGCCCGCGCGGCGCCCCGGCGACGTCATCCTAATAACGTCCAAAGTAGTATCGCTATGCCAGGGGCGGACGGTTCCCTTCGACGACCTGCGCGTCGGCTTCTGGGCCAAGCTGTTGTGGCGTTTCGTCTCCAAGCCGCAATACGGCATCGGCGCCGTGGGGATTCCGGAGAAAATGCAAGCGGCCATTGACCTGGTGGGCCTACCCCGGATACTCGTGGCCGCGGCGGCCGCCGCCGCAACCAAAATTTTCGGCCGCCGGGGGGTCTTTTTCGAAGTCGCGGGCCACGGCGTCGCCGAAATCGACGGCACCCGCAAACAGAGTTTCGAGCCGCTCATCCGGCTCATCGTCTACGGGCCCACGGAGGGCGACGACGTCGCGGACCGCATCCGCGAGGTCACGGGGTGCGAAGCCGCGATAATAGACGCCGGCGACTACGGCAATTGCGACTGCCTCGGCCACTCCCGCGGCCTCGACCCCCACTGGCTCGAAGACCAATGCCGCGACAACCCGCTGGGGCAGCAGCTGGAGCAGACGCCGGTCGGCCTGCTGCGCGAGGAGGTATGACGTGAAGGGTCGCGCGTTGGAATACTCGCGTTTCGTGGAGAACCTCATCCGCCGGGTGGGGCTGGAGCCGGCGCAGTGCTTCCACGAGGAGACGTCGTGCTGGCGCTTCGCGAAAGGCTCGGCCGAAATATTCATTTCGCTCGTGGATATCGGCGGCGCTTACTACATCAACGTCGCGGCGCCCGTCATGGCGGCGCCCCGCAGCCGGCGCGAAGAATTCTTCCAGCGCCTGCTGGAGGAGAACGCCCATCGCATCGCGGTGAAATTCTCCCTGCGCGACGACATCGCCTGGCTGGAAATCAACCGCGAGATGGAAGGGTTGACGCTGGACGAGGCGATGCGCGCGCTGGTCCGCGTCGCCGAGGTCGCGGATGAATTGGACGAACCGTTGATGCACGAGTTCGGCGACGAAAGCGACGCGTAGGAGCGAGGTATGAACGTACTCGAGGCGATAAAAGGGCGGCGGTCCATCCGTAAGTTTAAACCCGCGGCCCTTACGCGGGCGCAGCTCGAGGCGTTGTTGGAAGCCGCGCGCTGGGCCCCCACGGCCGGCAACATCCAACCCTGGGCCTTCGTGGTCGTGACGTCGCCCGAAACCAAACGGGCGCTGGCCGCCGGGGCCTACAACCAACGGTTCGTCGCGGAGGCGCCCGCGGTAATCGGCGTCGTTATCACGCCGCCGGCCGACCCGCGATACGCCGAACGGGGGACGAATCTGTACGCCATCCAGGACACCGCAGCCGCGGTTCAAAACATCCTGCTGGCCGCCCACGCCATGGGGTTGGGCACGTGTTGGGTCGGCGCATTCGACGACGCCGCCGTCGCGCAGGCGCTGGAGCTTAAACCCGGCGAACGCCCCGTGGCGCTTATCCCCGTCGGCGAGCCGGCGGCGGGCGGAACGTCGGCCCGCAGGCCGGTGGCCGAGATTAGCCGCTGGTTGGAATAGTCGTGGGTGACGACCGGGGATAGCCGCGGCGGCGACCGCCAGGGCGGCCGTTGGGCCTAAAGAAAGATGGTATTTTAAGGGTATGATCGCGACGGGGGAAATCGAGATAAAATTCGTAGCGGACGCGGCGCTGGGGCGGCTCGCCCGATATTTGCGGATGTTAGGGTACGACGCGGTTTACGTCGGCGGCCGGGACGCGGCGGCGGCGGCGCGGGAAGCGTGCCGCGAGGGCCGGGTGCTCCTGACCCGGCGGCGGGACCTGGCGACCCGGGACGACGTTTTCCTGATAACGGAAGACGACGTCCGGCGCCAACTCGCGGCGGTGGCGGCCCGTTTCGGCTTGGGGTTTACCGCCGCGGCGATGACCCGGTGTCTGGAGTGCAATACGCCGCTCTCGCCCGTCGGCTTCGACGCCGTGGCGGCCGACCTTCCGCCCCACGTCCGTAAGACGCAAAAAACCTTTACGCGGTGCCCGTCGTGCGGCCGCGTTTACTGGCCCGGAACCCATTACGCGCGCGCCGTGGCTCGGTTGTTGGACTGCCTGCGCGAAGCGAAGAACCCGGACGAACGTTGATATGACGCTGCAACGATTTATCAAACTCCTCGTAACCGCGGGCGCCGTGCTGGTGACGCTCGCGCTGATGTGGATCTTCATGAATTACGGCTTGAAGATCCTCATCCCCAGCCTCGTGGTCATGGGCGTCTTCGCGCTCATGCTATTTTTCCGCGACCTAAAAACGCCGTTCTTCTATATGCTCGTCGTTATTCTACCCATCTACATCGCGCGCTACCTCGTTCCCATTCCCGACGTCGAACACCCGGGCGTACTAAACGTCCCCGTCCTGTATTCTTACGAGATTCCCCTCTACATGTTCCTTATCGTCTGGTTGTTCGAATTCGTAGCGGGCCGGGGCGCGACCCTTCACCTACCCCGCACGACCGCGCCGTTGGCCCTCCTTTTCGTACCCGCCTTTATTTCGACGTTTTTCGGCCTGGATTATACGTTCGGCATGTTTGAATTGGTACGCATGGCCGAAATGCTCCTCGTTTTCCTGATGGTAGCCAATTATTTGAAAACGGACCGTCAACTCAAGATAATTATCGTGCTTTTAGGCCTCAGCATCCTGGCCCAATCGCTCCTGGCGGGAGCGCAGTTCCTGGCGCCGGGCCAGGTATACGACTTTCTAGCGAAATTCGGCATCTACATGGGCATCTCGCACGCCCGGCCGTACGATCCCACGAGCCCCATACGCGCTTGCGGGACCACCGGGTATTGCAACGCCCTGGCCGGCTATTTCGAACTCACGCTGCCCCTCTTTATGGCGTTCTTCCTCTTCTACCCCATGGAGAAGAAGAACCGCTGGCTCATCGGCATCCTGCTCGTCGTGGCGTTGGCGGCGCTCCTCCTGACTTATTCCCGCGGCGGCTTATTCAGCATTGCGGTGGGAGTCGTCGCGCTGCTTATGATAGGCGCGCGGCGTTTCCCCCAGCTCAGGCGCGACGCCCTCCGGATCTCGCTCGTCGCCGGCGCCCAATTCGCCATCGTGATAATACTATTCGCGGAGAAGCTGCTGATCCGCCTTCGCTTTTTTATGACGTCCTCGATGGAAGATGAGGTCCGGGTGGCCCTCATCCGCGACGCCGTCGAGATGGTCAAGCACCATCCGTTCATAGGCGTCGGCCTTAACAACTACCCCGAGGCCTTCCCCCTCTATGAAATTACGGGCCTCAAGTTCGAGCTGTTTTACCCCGTGCACAACACGTGGCTGCTCATCACCGCCGAGCAGGGTTTTATCGGCCTGGCGTTTTTCTTGTTGTTCATGTATTTCATCTATCTGGACGGCCGGCGCGCCGTTCGCGACCCGGCCCGGTTCCGCGCCGTGACGGCGGTTGGCCTCGCCGCCGGTCTCGTCGGTTGGGCCGCCCACAACTTGGTGGCGCCCCTCTACCAAAACTGGCTCGTCAACCGCATTACTTTCATCTTCGTCATCGCGGTGCTGGCCGTCTTGCCGCGCCTGCGGGGCGAGGACGCCGACGGCAGTTAGGAGCGAGCCGCCGACGGCGCGCTCCCCCGACGCGCCCCGGCGGAAGCTTTAATAATGTCCCTCCAAGCCCGCCTTTCGCGCAACTACATCTCCCTCGCCGCCGCCCGTTTCACCTCCAAGGTGATTTCTTTCCTGGCGGCGGTCATCATTGCCCGCCACCTGGGCGCCACCGACTTCGGCGTCTTCACCTTCTCTTTCGCCGCCACCACCCTCGCCATCACGATATTCCAGGCCGGCCTTACGCCCCTGGTAGTCCGGGAGATCGCGCGGGACCGGCGCCAGGCGCCGCACTATCTTACGCTCTCGCTCGTGGTGCGCCTAATCGGCGGCGTGATAATCGTCGCGGTCGCCGCGGCGATATTCGCCGCCACGCGGGCGCCGGGTGCCGCCGCCGCCGCCGTCGCCGCCGCTTCCCTCGGCCTCGCGACCCTCATGGCCTCCTTCACCGACGTCTTCCAGGCCTTCGAACGAATGGAGTTCGTGGCCGCGGTGTTGATCTTCAACAATCTGGTCCTCCTGGGCCTGGTGGCCTATTCCGCCAGCGTCCACGCCGACGTCCTGTGGGTTCTGGGCGCCTACGCGGCCGCGAACGCGCTGTCGTTGGTCGCGGCCGCGATCGTTTGCGTCGCCAAATTCGCGACCCCGTCGCCGCGGGTCTCGCCCCGCGACGTGTGGTCGTTCTGCCGGCGTGCGGTGCCCTTTTCGCTGTCGGCGTTGGTCGCCAGCCTATACTGGCGGAGCGACCGCATCCTCCTGAAAATTTTCGCGGGCGACCGGGCCGTCGGCATATACGGCGCCGCGTCCTCCATCGTGGAGGGGCTCGTCCTGGTTTCCGGGTCGTTCCGGGAAGCAGTATACCCGGTATTGGCCCGCTTCTGGCCCGCGTCGCCGGAACCGTTCCGCGACGCCTCCCGGACCGCTTTCAAATTCCTGGTAGCCCTCGCCGTCCCCATCGGCGTCGGCACCTCACTCGTGGCCTACAAGCTGTTTCCTTTTATTTACGGCCATGAATACGCGGCCGGATGGCCGGTATTGGCGGTGCTTATCTGGGCGCTGGTCGCCATATTCGTGCGTGAGCTGACGGCCGCTACGATGTTCGCGCTGGACATGCAGAAGCTCGTCCTCGCTTCCAACGCCATCGGCGCCGCGACTTCCATCGCCGCCAACGCGCTCCTCATTCCCCGCTTCTCTTTCATGGGCGCCGCCCTCGCCGGCGTCATCACCGCCTTCGGGACGACCGCGTTCAATCTCATCCTCATCCGCGCCAAGGTCCGGAAGATATACCCGTGGCGGTTGGCGCTCCGGCCGCTCGCGGCCGCGGCCGCGATGGGCCTATTCCTCTACTTCAGCCGGCCGCTGTCGCTGTGGATAAACATTGCCGGCGGCGCGGTTATATACGTCCTCCTGTTGATGCTGACCCGCTACTACCGCCTGAGCCAGGTCGGCCAGCTCTTCCGCGCCCGATAACGCCCCCCGCCCGCGCCGCGAAAAAGCCGCCGGCGTTTCGCCGGCGGCGTTGTCTCGTCCGAAGTCCCGGAGGAAAGCGCCTATGAGGGCTTCGTTATGTCGAAGTCCTCCGGTTTTAGGTTTTCCAGCATCCGGCCCAGGTCGTCCTTCGAGGCCAATTCGACGTCCGCGTCGGCGCCGCCGGCGTCGAGGATCTCCTTCGTTACGTAGATGGGCGCGGCGGCCCGGAGGGCGACGGCGATGGCGTCCGACGGCCGCGCGTCCACCTCCAGCGTCGCTTCCCGGGTTTCAACCACGATCCGGGCGTAGAACGTGTTGTCGGCGAGGTCATTGACTACGACGCGCTCGACTTGCGCGTCCATGGCCTGGAGCAGGTTCTTGATAAGATCGTGGGTCATGGGCCGCGTGGGTTCCACGCCCTCGATCGCCATCATTATAGCGTAGGCCTCGTACGGCCCTATCCAGATGGGCAGTATCTTCCCCTCGTCCTCGTTCTTAAGGATGAGGACGGGGCGGTTGGTATTGGGGTCGTGGGTCACCACGGCCACGCGCATTTCAACCAATTCAGCTTTCATAACGTGCCTCGTTTCTGCCTCGTACAACAATATTATAACACACCGCCCCCGCCGGGGCAACTGAGCGGCGTCCGTTATTGCCCGTAGATTATGGCGTCAACGCGGGAAAATCGCCGTAGCAGGCGGTTTTCAGGCCGCCGTCCGCGGCCGTAATCACGAGCGCGGCCGGCGCCCCCGGCTGCCCCAGGCGCCGCGCCGCTTCGGCGGCCGGCATGACCATGAACGCGGTGGCCCAAGCGTCGGCGGCGGCGCACGTCGGCGCCACCACCGTAACGCTCGCCGCGTTGGCGGCGGGCCGTCCGGTATGGGGGTCGAACAGGTGGGTGAAGACGCGGCCGCCGGCGTTGAAACGTTGCTCGTAATCGCCGGAAGTCGCGCACGCCCCGCCGGCTAAGTCGAAGGCGGCGTAGAGGCCCGGGCCGCGCGGGTTTTTAACGCCCACGCGCCAAAGCCGCCCCGGCCGGGGGCCGCCGCCGAAACAGACCACCTCGCCGCCGGCCTCGACGATGCCGGCTCTCGCGCCCGCCCGCGCCATCGCCGCCGCGGCGCGGTCCGCTGCCCAACCCTTCGCGATCGCCGAGAGGTCGAGCGCCATGCCGGGGCGCGCGAACGCCACCGTTCCCCGCTCCGCGTCGACGATTATCCCTTCATATCCTATAACGCCGAGGGCCACCGCCACTTCGCCTTCCGGCGGCCACCGGGGCGCGCCGTCCTTGATGCCGTAAAGCTCCACGGCGGGCGCCACGGTCGGGTCGAAATATCCGCCGGTGGCCGCGGCCAGCTCGCACGCGGCCGCCACCAACCCCAGCAGCTCGGCCGACGCCGCTACCGGCCCTTTCCCCGCGTCGCGGTTCAGCCGACTCAGCTCGCTGCCCGCGTCGGCGTACGAGGCCACCCGTTCGGCGCGCGCCACCTCGGCGAACGCGGCTTCCACCGCCCGCCGCGCCGCCGCCTCGTCCCCGGCCACCGCCCGCGCCGAGACCACCGTCCCCATCGCGACGCGCGTGTCTTTGTATTCGTGGCGCGCCGGGCCGCACGCTAACAACGCCCACGCCGCCGCCACCGCCGCCGCGACGCGGGTCACTTCAGGATAGCGAGTTTCCCCGTCGCCGGTTCCGCCGTGACGTCGGATTCCACGCGGTAGATGTAAACGCCCGCCGCGAAGGCCGCCGCGTTCCACCGCATGCGACGCGCATCCGCCCGCGCCTCGAACACCTGCCGCCCCGCCAGGTCATAGACCGTAATCCGGTCGCCGACCAGAAGGCCGTCGAAGATGACCTGGGCGGCGCCGCCTTCCTTGCGGACCGGGTTCGGGTAAACGACCACCCGGGACCCGTGCATGACGTATAGCGCGCCTTCACTCACCGCGGCGTAAGGGGGGTGGGCGCCGTCCTCTATCACGCCGTAGACGTAATACCGGCCGGGCGGCACGGCCGACGTGTCCCAGTCGTAGGAGCCGCGGTTGCCCTGGTCGTTTTGGCGGATGCCTCCCGCGATATAAGTCCCGCCTTCCGTCTTCTTCTCGGCGTTGTAATACAGTGATATCGTGGCGTCCTTGCCGGCGTCGTCGCCGTCCACGTCCCACCACGCGATGCGGAAGTCCGCGTCGGCGTATTCGCCGCCCGCCGGCGCCGTGATGCCGATTAGGGGCGAAGTGTTGTAACCGGCCAGGTCGAAGACCGTCGCCACGAACGCCTTGGTCATCTCCTCGAAGAAAACGGGATTAAGCGTAGCGACCGTATCCTGGTCGGTATGGATATAGGGCGTCTCGTCGTTCCATCCCTCGTATTGCCAGATGGCGCGGTAGCCGTTCTCCCAGAAGTAGTAGTGGTCCGAATACGGCACGTTCATTTCGACGACGCGCATCTCGATCGGCGTGTAGTCCGCCGCCTTTTCGACCATCAACTCCGCCAGGTCGTAGGATTCACCGTTCGTGATGACGTCGGCGTCCAGCACGCCGTCGTTGTCGTAGGCCACCATGTCGAGATTGACCATGGCGCGGATATCGTCCCCCCGTTCCGCGGCGGCGTCGGCGTAGGCCTCGCTGCCGAACAGGCCCACCTCCTCGGCGTTGAAGGCCACAAAGACGACCGTCCGGTCGAAGGCATACGCGCTTAAGACGCGGGCGCACTCCACTACGGCCGCCGTGCCCGAGGCGTCGTCGTCGGCGCCCGGGGCGTGGGCCGCGGGGTCGCCGAAGGAGCCGTACGTCGCCGAATCGAAATGGGCGCCCACGACGATCTCCTGGCCCGGATGCTTGACGCCCGGCATCACGGCGACGACGTTGGCGACGGTCTTGGTGGCGCCGCCCCACGATTCGGCCGTGAAATATTGCCGGTCCACGTCGAGCCGCGGGACCTTGCGGAATTCGGCCTCGAGGTAGTCGGTGGCGTCGTCATTGCCGGAATAGAAGGCGAAACGAGACCAGAAGTCCTGGAGGCGGGTGTCTACGGTTATAAGGTTGTCGCGCGACACGCGCTCCACGACGTTGGCCTCCATCGGGTCGCGCGCCGGAAGCCGGCGCGGCCCCGACGACCCGGTCAGCGGCGGGCCGCCGACCACGTTGTGCGCGAATACGGGGGGCAGCGACCGCGCCTCGTCCTCGGCCAACACGAAGCACTGGTTGCCGCCGCCGAGGGTGCCCGTATCCCGGGCTTTACCCTGGTAAGGGGCGCCGGCCGGCAAAACCAGGAACACCTCGCCGTCGCCGGCGTGGGCCACGCCCGCCCACGACCGCCCGCCCGGTTGGAACGCCGACACCTCGGCGTCCGCCACGGCGGAATAGGCGATGCCGCCGACGAAGATGCAACGGGCCTCCTCGGCCGCGCGGAACGACTCGAAGTCCGCGGCGTCTTTCACCACGACCTCTACCAACGTCGTCGCCGCCGCGCCCGCCGCGGCCGTGAGAAGCGCCGCGCCTACGATTCCGATTATCGTCTTCATCCGCTATACCTCTCGGTGTTTACCGCAACTTATCCCAGGCCGGCTTGTTGGCGCCGAAAAGATACTGCGCCCATCCGCAAGCCAGCGCCGCGTTCGTTAAAATGAAATGGTAGGGGGCGCGCAGCCACGCCGGGCCTCTCCCGCCCAGCGCCCACGCCGCCGCGGCCGCCAGGTAGAAAACCGCCTGGCCGACCAGCAACGCCAAGCCCGCCGTGCTGCCCGCCGCGGCGGCGACGGCCGCGCCGGCCAAGGCGCCGAGCAGGAACGCCGGCCCCAGCCACCGTAATATTTTATGGGAGAAGAGTTGAACCGGGATTCGGAGGAAAACGCGCGGCTCGAGCGCCGCCAGGGCCGCAAGCGAACCCGCCATAATACGGCTCTTGCGCCGAAACTCGCGTCCCCCGGTCGGGAGCGCGTCCTCGAATGCCACGGCGCGCGGCGCGTAGGCGAGGCGGTATCCCGCCGCCACCGCCGCGAGCGATATGAAAAAATCATCCATTATTAGCCGTCGTTCGGGGACCGGCCGGTAGAGGGCGCGCCGTATGGCGTAGAGCGAACCGTCCGCCCCGACGACCGAACCCACCGCGGCCTCGAGGCGCTTGAGCATCCCTTCGTACCGCCAATAAACCTTTTCCCCGGCCGCGCCGCGGGCAATCGCCTGTTCGCCGCATACGGCGCCCACGCGCGGGTCGGCCAAAGGAGCGACCAACTCCCGCAGCGCCGGCGGCGCCGTCCGGGCGTTGGCGTCCGTAAAAACCAGGACCTCGGCGGATGCGGTGGCGGCGCCGGCGTTTAACGCCGCCGGCTTGCCGCGCCGGTCGGGCCAAGCGATGACGCGGGCCCCCGCCGCGGCCGCCAGCGCCGCGGTCCTGTCGCCGGAACCGTCGGACACGACGATTACGTCGACTTTGTCGGCGGGGTAGTCGGCCCCCCGGAGGTCGCCGATTTTGGCGGCTATTACAGCCTCTTCGTCGTGGCAGGGAACGACGACCGCTAGCGACGGCAGGTAGTCGCCGGCGGGCACGGCGCGGCGCCTGGCGAACAGCGCCGCCGCGGCGAGCGCGAGGGGGTAACCGAGGTAATGGTAGAGGAGCGCGGCCAGGGAACAGACCGCGACCGCTTCGGCGATTATCCTCGTCCAATACATGGGTGGCCCGGGCGCGGCCGCCGTCCGCCGCTCAGTAGAACTGGCCGCTCAAGGCCTGGCGGTCGCGGGGCTCCGGGATCAGGCGGCCGCCTTTCACGAAGTATCGCCGGGAGCGCATCCCCAGCGACGTTATGACTTCGTATGCCACCGTCTCGCCGTGGGCGGCCAACTCCTCCGCCGTTATCTCGTCGTTGCCGTCGCGCCCGAGGATGGTTATCTCCTCGCCCAGGCGGGGACGGGCCCCCGGCCCCAGGTCGAACATCGTCATGTCCATGCACACCAACCCCGCCACCGGGACCCGGCGCCCCCGCCATAACCCCTGGGCCCGATTGGAAAAAAGGCGATGATAGCCGTGACGGTATCCCAACGGCGTCGTCGCGACGGTCGTAGTTTCCTTGACCTCGTACGTTCGCCGGTAGGAGATGGTTTCGCCCGGGCCGGCCTCTTTGGCGAAAATGATGGGGGTCCGATAGGACATGACGCGCTCGAGGCCGGCGAGGCGGCGGACGCTGGGCGAGGGGTAGAGGCCGTAGAGGATGATGCCGGCCCGGACCATGCTGAAGAACGCGTCGGGCAGGTCGAGGATGGCGGCGCTGTTGGCGATATGGTTTCTGGGGAGCGCGTGGCCGCGGCCGCGCAAGTCGGCGATGAGCCGGGAGAAGTTCGCTATTTGCTCCCGCGCGAACGTTTTATCCTCGCCGTCGGCGTTCGGGAGGTGGGTGATGAGCCCCTGCACCGATAAATAGGGGAACTCGCGCAGCCGGTCGCAGAAGCGGGCGCAGTCGTGGGGCGCTATGCCGAGGCGGCCCATGCCCGTATCCACTTTCACGAAAACCGGGACCCGCTGCCGGACGGCGCGCGCCCCCTGCTCCAGCGCGTCGACGAACTCCAGTTGGCAAACGACGGTGGCCAAGCCCCACCGGGGAATCTCGGCGGCGCCGGCGGGGGCGGTTATGCCCAAAACCAATATCGGGGAAGTGATGCCGGCCACGCGCAGCGCCCGGGCTTCGTCCACGTTCACCACGCCCAGGACGTCGGCGCCTTCGGCGACGGCGACCCGGCTGAGCTCGGCGGCGCCGTGGCCGTAGGCGTCGTCCTTGACTACCGCCAACAGCTCGCGGTGGCGCCCGATGGCGGACCGGATGGCGCGGACGTTGCGGGCGAAGGTGTCCACGTCCACGTAGACGCGGTTCTGCCACATGTCGCCGTCGGCGATGGGGTGCCCGTTAAAAGCGGCGCCGTCGTCGCGCGGAACCACGGCGGGAGAGCCGCCGCGAGGCCGCGGCTCGGCGTCTTCGGGGCGGGGGGGCCGGGGCACCGGGGCTAGAACGCCTCCGCGGGCCCGGCCGTCGGCGCGGGTTTGGGCTGGGCGTCTATCCGACGGGAGATGTTTTCGAAGCGGGTGTAACTGCGCGCGAAAACCAATTTTAACCTTCCGGTGGGGCCGTTGCGCTGCTTGGCCAGGATGACGTCGGTTTCGGCGTAGAGGGGGTCCACGCCGCCGTCGTCGCGACCCGCCTCCGGCTGGTGCAGAAAGACCACGACGTCGGCGTCCTGTTCGATGGCGCCCGATTCCCGAAGGTCCGAGAGCTGCGGCTCGCCCGAAACTCGGCGCTCCACGGCGCGGCTGAGCTGGGCGCACGCCATTACCGGGACGTCGAGTTCCTTGGCCAGCGCTTTCAGGAAAGAAGACACCGCGGCGATTTCCGTCTGGCGGTTCTCGTAGCGGCCGTAGCCGTGGACCAGCTGCAAGTAGTCCACGATCACGAGCTGGACGTCCCGGCGCGACTTGATTCGCCGGGCCTTGGCCCGGATCTCCAGGATATTGAGGGCGGGCGAATCGTCGATGTATATCGGCGCCTGGGAAAGACGGTTCACGGCTTCGGCCAGCTGCTGCCACATGCGCGCCGTCACGCGGCCGGTGCGCACCGCCGCGAGGTCGACGCGCGCGATGGCGCACAGGAGCCGCTGCGCCAGCGCGTCCCGCGACATCTCCAACGAGAATATGGCCACGGGGACGCCGCCGCCCAGCGCCAGGTTTTGCGCGATGTTCAACGCCAGGGCGGTCTTGCCCATACCCGGGCGGGCGGCGAGAATGACGAGGTTCTGGCGCTGCAGGCCGCCGGTGAGGTCGTCCAGGTCTTTATAACCCGTAGCCAGCGCGCTGCCGAGGCCGTGCCCCTTGACGCTCTCCTCGATGGCGTCGTAGACCTGGCTTACGATGTCGCCCACGGCTACGAAGTCGCGGCGGATGCGCTGCTCCGCGATGCTGAAGACCTTGGCTTCGGCTTCGTCCAGCAGCAAGTCGGGGTCGTCGCGCTCGGCGCTCGCGCGCTCCGCGATCTGGACCGAAACGTCGATGAGGGAGCGGAGGAGGTGTTTCTCCTCGATAAGGCCGAGGTGGTGGGAAAACGCGGCGACGGTCGTTATATCCTCCACCAACGAGAGAAGGTACTCCATTCCCCCCACTTCGGCCAGCGTGCCGCGGCGCGTCAGCGTAGCGGCTACGGTAACCACGTCCACCTCCGCCTGGTCCTGGAAGAGTTGGCCCAGCGCCGCGAAGACCTCCCTGTGGCCCGGGGCGTAGAAGTGCTCCGGGTCCAGGCGCTCTAGGCCCTCGTGGAAGGCGTCGGCGTCCAGGAGCATAGCTCCCAGCGCCGCGCGTTCCGCGGCCAGGTTACGGGGGTATTCCCGCGGCGCGCCCACGACTATCGTTTACTCCTGGGGCTTGGTTACCGTCACCGGGACCGCGACCTCGACGCCCTCGAAGAGCTTCACGCGGGCCGCGTAAAGGCCGAGGCGATTCGCCGGTTCGTCGAACGAAACCTGCTTTTTGTCTATCCCGAAACCCTGGGCCGCGAGGGACTCGGCCACTTCCGCCGGGCTCAGACTGCCGTAGAGTTCGCCGTTCTCGTTGGAAAGTTTTTCGAAGGTCAACGCCACGTTTACCAGCCGGGAGGCCACGGCCGCGGCCTCGGTCCGCTTTTTATCGTCGCGCTTTTCGGCCTGGGCGAACTCGGTCGCGTAGCCCGCGCGGTTTTTGGCGGTAGCCGGAACGGCGAGGCCCCGGGGGAAGAGGAAGTTGCGGGCGTAGCCGTCCGATACTTTAACTACGGCGCCGCGGCGGCCGAGGGTGGCGACTTCCTTGATGAGGAGTATTTCCATTGTTATCTCCGTCCGCTGCGGTTTTTAACGGTATTGTTCGCGCACGTAGGCGATCAACCCCATGAACCGGGCGCGTTTGACGGCCCGCGCCACCTTGCGCTGGTGGGGGGCGCAGTTGCCGGTCGCCCGGCGGGCCTTGATTTTGGCCTTGTCGCTCACGAAGCGGCGCAGAAGGCCGATGTCCTTGTAGTCGATGAAATCTATCTTGTCGACGCAGAACCGGCATTTGCGCGGCTTGAATTCCCGGCGTACTTTCACTTTGGGCATCTTATCCTCACAAGATTATATGAAATTTACGGTCGGAATGTAAGGGCCAAGCGTTCAGTAGTATGGGACGTCTTCGGGCGCTTCTTCCGCGACGTCTACGGAGCGGGCGCCTCCCGCTCCCGGGGCGCCCAGGAAGACGACCCGGCTCGCGATGACCTCCGTAATCCAGCGTCTTTCGCCGCCCTTGTCGTAGTCCCGGATGCTGAGGCGGCCGTCCACCAGGACGCCGCGCCCCTTGTTCACGTATTGCGCGGTCAGCTCCGCCGTCTGCCTCCACGCTACGACGTTGACGAACATTACCTCTTCTTTCAAATTGCCGTCGGGGTCGCGGTAGGCGCGGTTGACGGCCAGCCGGAAGGTGGCGACCGGCGTCCCCTGCGGGGTGTAACGCAGCTCGGGATCCGCGGCCACGTTCCCCATCAGGATAATCCTATTGACCCCTCTTACCATCGCCTCTCTCTCTCTCTTCCCCCGCCATCTTGATGAATTTAAGCGCCGCGGGATGCCGGTCGACCATGAGATGGCGGATTATCTCTTCGTCCACGCGGATGCGCTTGCCCACGGCTTCGGGGAGTTCGCCGGGACCCTGCAGCCAGAAGAGCATGAAATGGCCCCGGCTTTGTTTACGGATCTCGTAGTTCAGCTGGAGCTCGCCGCAGTCCACGACGTCTTCGACGGAGGCGCCGCTCTCGGCCAGCCAGCCCTCCACGCGCTGGCGGCACGCGGCCAATCCCTCGTCGCCCAGCCCGGGTCTTACAAGCACCAAAAGCTCGAACGGTTTCAACTACGTTCCTCCTATGGGAGATTTATCATTACGCGCCGTGCTTGACGGTTATTACGTCGCCGGCGGCGATGACGTAGGCCGGGCCTTCCGTCCGCGCCCACCCCGCCGCCCGCGCTTCTTTCATCGACCCGCACGCCGTGAGTTGCTCCGCCCGCACCACCTCGGCCTTGATGAAGTGGGCGGCGAGGTCGCTGTGGATCCGGCGCGCGCCTTCCACCGCCGTCGTCCCGGCGGGGACTTGCCAGGCGCTGGTGATGCTGCCCTCGACGGTGTAAAACGTTATCAGGTCCAGGAGCGAGGAGCCCGCGGCCAACAGGGCCTCGCGGCCCGACGCCCCCAGGCCGTATTCGGCCCGCAGGCACTTCTCGTCGTCGCCGTCGAGCTGGCACAACTCGCTTTCCAGCTTGGCGTATATTTCCAACGCCCGGGTTTTGTCCCGTTCGCCCCGCGCCCGCAGCGCCGCCGCCGCCCGCTCCTCGTCGCCGTCGCCCGGCCGGCCGCGATTGCCGGCGTAAACCGCCGGCTTGGCCGTAAGCAGGAAAAGCTCGGCCAACAGCGGCCGCAGAGCGGGGCTTATAGTTTGCGAACGGAGCGGCGTCCCCGCGCCCAGCGTTTCGACCCAGCTCTCCAACGCCGCGACCTCCTCGGCGTTTACCTTCTTCCCTTTGGCGGCGGCGCGGGTCTTCGCGAGCCGCTTCTCCACCGTCGCGAGGTCGGCGAGGGCGAGCTCGGTCGCGAGCGTTTCCAGCTCCCCCTGGGGGTCGAGGCCCTGCCCCGCCGCGCGGCGGCCGGCGAAAGCCACGTCCCCGTCCGAGAACAGGCGCACCACGTAGAACAGCGCGTCCATCTCGCGGACGTGGGCGAGAAAACGGTTGCCGAGGCCGTGGCCCTCGTGGGCGCCTTCGACCAGGCCGGCGATATCCACAACCCGCAACCGGGCGGGCCGCACTTCAGCGGCCCCCGCCAGCGTCGCGAGCTGCTCGAGCTGAGGGTCGGGGACCGGCAGCACGGCCGTATTGGGCTCGACGGTGGTGAAAGGATACGGACCTACCGCCGCGCCGCAGCCGGTCAACAGATTAAAGATGGTGGACTTGCCGACGTTCGGCAGGCCGATAAGGCCTATGTCCATCGCTATATACTACTATAATATCCGAAACTTGTCAAAAGAAAAAGGCCGGAGTCGAAGGCCCGGCCCGGCGCCCGGCGCGCCGCCGCGAAAGGGTCATTCCTCCTCGGGCGAGAACTGGTCCTTGCCGACGCCGCAAATGGGGCAAACCCAACTCTCGGGAAGGTCCTCGAACGAGGTCCCGGGCGCGATGCCGGTCCCGGGGTCTCCCTCTTCCGGGTCGTAGACGTACCCGCAAACCAGGCACACGTATCTCTCCATGTCCGTCCTCACCTCTTGCCGCGGAACGCGGCGAGCTTAGGATTCGGGTTGGAACTGGTCCTTGGCGGCGCCGCAGACGGGACAGACCCAGTCGGCGGGCAAGGCCTCGAAAGCCGTCCCTGCGGGGACGCCGCCGTCGGCGTCGCCCACCGCCGGGTCGTAAACGTAGCCGCACACCTGGCACACGTACTTTTTCATCGTTGTGTCGCTCCTTTGCTTGTCGGCCCCGGTCGGCGCCTGGTAGGTAGGCGCGTTGCGCGACGTCTTCCCCTTCTTTATTTGATGGTAAAACTCGTAGGTCAACGGCTTGCCCTCGGCCACGACCTCGGCGGCGACGACCTCGCCGACGAAAACCGTATGGGTGTCCAGCGTCACGGCGTCCACTACCCGCGCGTCCAGGACCGCGACCGCGTAGTCGGTCACGAGCGGGCAGCCCGTCTCGCCGAGTTTATAGCCCACGCCTTCCAGCTTGTCGCCGTCCCGGCCGGACTTGAAGCCGAAGCGGCCGATGAACGGCAACGGCGTCTCTTCGTTCAGCACCGTAACGCCGAAGACGCGGGAGGCGGCGATGAAGTCGTGGGTCAGGTTGGCCCGGGCGATGGCGACGGCGACGCGGCAGGGCGCGCCCGTCACCTGCATCACCGCGTTCGCGATCTGGCCGTTGCGGCGGTCGCCGTCGCGTGATGTCACGACGTAAAGGCCGTAGGAAATAGACGTCAACGCACGCGGATCATATGCCACGCCGCGACCTCCTTCGCCGTGGTTTACGATGCCTTAATCGCCGCCGCCACCGCGCGCCCGAGCTTCTCGCAGGCCTCGAGGTCGGCGGGTTGCGGGTTCCATTTGGCGCGGACGCCGGCCGCGGCCGGCGGAATCCCGGCCCGGGTGAGGTGGTCTTCCAACACTTTCACGGCCTCGCCGCTCCAGCCGTAGGAGCCGAAGGCGGCGCCGATTTTATTTTTGAACTTCAGACCGCGGATGTCCTCCAGCAGGGGACCGAAGGACGCGAGCGGGCCGCCGTTCACGGTGGGCGAGCCCAGGATGACCGCTTTGGCCTTGAATATTTCGGTCACGACGTCGTTGCGGTCCGAGACCGCCACGTAGAAGATTTTGTTGGAAACGCCTTCCGCCGCCAGACCGGCGCCCACGGCCTCCGCCATCCGCCGCGTGGACTCCCACATCGTGTCGTAGAGGATGACGGCGGTTTTCTCGGGCGTCTGCGCCGCCCATTCCTGGTATTGGCGGACGATCTGGAGCGGGTCCTGGCGCCAAATTACGCCGTGGCTGGGGCCGATCATGTCCACCGGCAACCCGAGCCCCAGCACCTCCTCAATCTTCTTGGTTACCAGCGCGCTGAAGGGCGTGAGGATATTGGCGTAGTACTTGAGCGCCTCCTCGTAAAGCTCCTCGCGGTCCACGAGGTCGTTGAAGCGGAAGGCGGTGGCGTAGTGGTGGCCGAAGGCGTCGTTGGAGAGGAGGAGGTTCTTGCCGGCGACGTAGGTAAACATGCTGTCGGGCCAGTGGAGCATGGGCGCCTCGACGAAGACCAATTCGTTTCGGCCGATGCTCACGCGCTCGCCGGTCCCGACGCCCCGGAACGCCCACGGCTCGTGGTAATAGCCGGGAACGCTCTCGAGGCCGCGTTTGGAGACGATCACCGTCGCGTTGGGACAATGCCGCATCACCGCGGGCAGGCTGCCGGAGTGGTCCGGCTCCGCGTGGTTCGCCACGACGACGTCTATCTTCGCGGGGTCGACGATTTCGCGGATGTTGGCCAGGAGGCGGTCCGCGAAGGGCCCCCATACCGTGTCCACGAGCACCGTCTTCTCGTCGCGGATTAAGTAGGCGTTGTAAGTGCTGCCGCGGTGGGTGGTAAGCTCGTGGCCGTGGAAGTGGCGGATACCCCAGTCCACGGCGCCCACCCAATAAACGTCCTTCATCAACTCCACGGGCATGGCCGACCTCCTTTGGGCTTGTTCCGCCGCGCGTCAGGGCGACGCCGGCGCTTCCGAAACCAACGCACAGATACCCTCCAGGAACCGCCGGTCGTCGTCGCCGAACGCCGCCGGCTCGTGCGAGTCCACGTCCAGCTCGCCCCAGAGCCGCCCCTCGCGCCATATAGGGAGGACGATCTCGGCGCGCACGGTGGCCGAACAGGCGAGGTAATTCGTCTCCCGCGTTACGTCGGCGACGACGACGACGTCTTCCCGCGCCGCGGCCTGGCCGCAAATCCCGCGGCCGAAGGGGATCCGGACGTGCTCCGTGGGCGCCCCCGCGAACGGCCCCAACACGAGCTCGTCCGGCGTCGCGGCGTCCACCACGTAAAAACCTACCCAGTCGTAGCCCGGCGCCTCGGCGCGCAACAGCTCGCACACGCGCTGGAGACGCGTTTCCCACGGCTTATCGCCCCACAACAACGTCCGCGCCGCGGCCTTCAGCCGTTCGAAATCCGCCGCCACCTAAGGCGCCTCCCGCTTCAACTCGTCCCACGCGCGAAAGGCGCGCCGGAGGTGCGGGATGGTCGCGGAACCGCCGACGACAAGGCCCACGGCCAGCGCCTCCTCCAGTTCGGCGTCGGTAACGCCGAGCTCGCGGCACCGCGTCACGTGGTACGTCACGCAGTCGTCGCAGCGGAGGACGAGCGAGGCCACGAGCCCCAACAGCTCCTTGACCTTCGCGGGGAGCGCGCCCTCCTGGTAGACGCGCCAGTCGAGATTGTAGAACTTCTTGATGTTGGGGCCGGCGTACGACATGACCAGCTCGTTGAGCTTCTCGCGCTCGGCCCCGAAATCGTGGACGCCGTCTTCGTGCGCCATAACCCGCCGCCGCCTCGGCTTCAAGCTCTCTATGTAACGGTGATGAACCGCTCGGCCGCGGTCCCGCAGATTTCACACTTTCCCTGGGCCGCGCCGAGGACGACGTTGCCGCACACCGGGCACAGCGACACGGCGCTCGCCGCCAGGTCCTTGCCGGCCCGCACCGCTTCCAGCGCCTGGGCGTACAGCGTCGCGTGCCGCTCCTCCGCCTGCGCCGCGTAGTCGAACGCGGTTTTAGCCCGCTGGTTGCCCTCTTCCACGGCCGCGCGCAGCATGGGGGGATACATCTCCTTGAACTCGTAAGTCTCGCCCGCGACCGCGGCCTCGAGGTTCTCGACCGTGGATTTTACGGCTTCCAGGGCGCGCAGGTGCGTCCGGGCGTGGATAGCCTCGGCCTCCGACGCCGCGGTGAACAACCGCGCCACCTGGGCAAACCCTTCCGCCTTCGCCTTTTCCGCGAAGGAAAGGTACTTCCGGTTGGCCTGGCTCTCGCCCGCAAAGGCCTGTTTCAGGTTTTCGCTCGTCATCGCCATAGAGGGTACCTCTTTCGACGTCGTCAGGAGATAGCCGGCGGGTGGAATACCCGCTTTGCCAATTCCGCGTCCACGGTCGGGACGTCCAGGTTGTCGAATTTCGCCAACACCTTCTCCACGGATTCCTCTTCTTCCGCCTGCTCGCCGACAAACCACGCCAGGAACGCCTCGGTGGGGGCATCCCGCTCGGCGCGGGCCGTCGCGACGAGGTCGGCGATGAGGGCGGTGACCTTCTTCTCGTGGGCCAGCGCGGCCTCGAAAACGGCGCGCGGCGAATCCCACGCGCCGGCCGGCGCCGCCACGGGCGCCAGCTCCGGCCGGCCGCCGGCGGCAGCAACGTAGTCCGCGAACTTCAGCGCGTGCGCCATTTCCTCCTGCACCTGCGTCCGCATCCAATGGGCGGCCCCAGCCATTCCGCGGGTCCTAAGATAGGCCGCCATCGCCAGGTACAGGTAAGCGGAATAGAGCTCCGCGTTGAGCTGGCCCAGAAGCGCCCTTTCCATTTTCTGCGTCAGCATCGGCCTTAGGCCTTCCACAGGAGGTGGATGTTGCAGTATTCGCGCGCCGAAACCTGCGCCGCCTTGACGCAGAAGGCCGCCTCGGGCTTGTCGCCCGGCTTCAGGAACCGGCGGTATGCGACGCCGTCGGCCAGGAGCTCCACCCATTCGATGTAGTGTTTCTCTTCCATGGGGTGGGGGGCGCTACCGACCTTGACCAGGTAGCCGTCCCCGGTTTTCTCGACGACCGGAACGTGTTTTTCCTTCGACGCGTCGGTGGTGTTCTCCACCATCTGCTTCATCGGCTGGTCGCAACACACCAACGTACCGCCGCCCTCGTGCAGGACCTCGACTATCTGGCCGCAGACTTCGCACTTGAAGACGTCCAATCTATTCGCCATGACGACTCCTTTCGCTCACGTTTTCGAGGGTTTGGTGGTTTGTTTCAAGAACTGCGCCAGCGGGGATTCGTCCGCCGTCGGGTCGGGCCGGCCGAGCCCCTGCAGGCAATAGGCCGGAACGGGGACGCCGCGGGATTCCAACGCCACGGCCAGCATAAGCATCGCCTTGTCGCGGTGGTTGGGGGCGACGGTGCCGTTAAACAGGTTGGAAACGAACGCGACCGCGCTGCGGACCGACACGCTCATGTCCTCTATTTTATGGTCCACGATGCGAAAGGGCATCGTGAAATCTTGCGGGGAGCGCAACGCCGCCCAAAAGCTCTCAAAATCCCCGGGCAGCGCGGCCCGAAAGTCGGCAAAGAAAACGTTTAACGCCGCCAACCCCAGCGCCTTCTCGGGGTCGTCTTTTCGGACGAGGTCCATCCCCACGTCCAACGCCTCCAGCCGCGCCATGAACTCGGGGACGAGGGCGCCACGGATGACGTCGCCGTGTTGGGGCGCGATAACGGCCGGCCGGGGCTTGAGCGCGCGAATCCGGGTAACCGTTTCATGCACCGCCTTCCGGGAGGGCATGTATATCTGGTGGAACAAGGAGATGCCCTCCCACGACGCCTCGTTGGCGTATATGCCTTTCCCCTTGCGCGTGTCTATCCCCGCGAAGACGTCGCCGGAAAACAGGACCCGGCTTTCCGGGTCGTAAACCATGGCCGAGCCGCGGAAGTGGCAATAGTGGGCGGGTACCGTGACGAACTTGTGGCCCGTCGCTTTAACCAGGAAAGCGTCCGATTCCCAGTTTTCTATTAAATAGAATTGCCGGTCCGAGACACCCAACAGGTTTACGAGCCGCCACGCGTCCACCGAACAGATGACCATCGCTCGCGGCGCGTTGACCGCCAGGAACCTGACGTTGGAAGTCACGTCGGGGTCCTGGTGGCTTATGAAAACGAGGTCCACGTTCTGGACGCCCCCCGCGATTTGGTTCAGGGCGTCGCGGAGCATGGGGACATCGGCCTTGGCGCCGGGGTCGAAGACGACGTGGGCCCGCGCGCCGCCCGCGCCCGCGTACCGTTTAACGTATATGTTGCGGTGGAGCATCGCTTCCGGGCTCCGGAAGTGGTAAAACCCTTTGCCGATTTCGCTTATGAGCATCGTTAGATACGCGGTCGGGCCGCTTCTCCAGGTCGATAATAGTATATGGGCGGCCGCCGAACCTTGACTTGAGTCAACGCCGGCGGCAAATAGGTCCTCTTACGGCCCTTCGTGAACGAACGGCCACGAGACGGCGTAATCCTCGGCGTGCAGGAGGTTTTCCCGCTCCAATTCCAGGAGTTTGTAATGGCCGACCTCCATCACGGCGAGGTAGGCGATCATCCGCGCCGTGGCGGCGTCGCCGGCGAAACGGTCGGCCAAGCCCCGGTAGAAGCGCGCCGCCGCGTCTTCGGCCCCCATCGCCGCGGCCAACACGTCGCTGAGGGGAACCGCCTCCGCGTCAAACGTTATGGATGGGAGCGGGACGGGCGTCCGGGCCGGCAGAACGATGTTCTTTCCCGGGAACCGCTCGCCGAACACGCCCTCGATAAAACCCTGGTGCTTCTCTTCCTCCGCCGACAGGAAGCGGAGGCGGTCTTTCAGGAAGGCGTTCTTGACGTTGGCCGCAAGGTGGGCGTAGACGTCGCGGCTCTCGGTCTCGCTTTTAAGCGCCGCCGTCAGCAATTCCTCCATGCCGAAAGAACGTAAGTCCATCTTTTCCATAGCCGTATTCCTCCGGTAGCCGGAAACGCCGCCCTTGCCCCGCGGCGGACCTCCGGCGTTACTCGTATCGTCGCATTATGGCCGCGAGCGCCGCGCCGTCCACCGGCTGACGGTAAAGCGGGGCGCGCGCGGCGGCGAAGTTGGATTCATAGGTAGGCCGGTCGTTTTTGAAAATAACGCCGATGGGTATCGTCTCGCCCCATTCCTGCGCCACCGTCGCCGCGGCCTGGGCGTCGTAAGGGTCGTAGTCGGCCGGGAGCGGACGGCACCGCTGCTTGAACCAGGCGAAGTTGTTGACGCGGTTGAACGATATGCACGGCTGCAGGATATCCACAAGCGCGAAGCCGGGGTGTCTGATGGCCTGGACGATAAGGTCGGCGAGGTGGTCGGTAAGGCCGGAGAAGCCCCGGGCCACGAAACCCGCGCGCATGGCCACCGCCAGCGCCACGGGGTTGAACGGCGCCGCAAACACGCCCCCCGGCTGGGCCTTGGTCACAAAGCCCGCCTCGGAAGTGGGGCTGGCCTGGCCCTTGGTCAAGCCGTAAACCAGGTTGTTGTGGACCAGCGTCGTGACGTCTACGTTCCGTCGGATGGCCGCCAGCAGGTGGTTGCCCCCCTCGCCGTAGGTGCAGCCGTCGCCGCTTTCGGCGATGACCGTCAACTCGGAATTGGCGAGCTTGGCGCCCGTGGCGGCGGGCAGGGCGCGTCCGTGGAGGCCGTTGAAGACGTTGGCGTTGAGGTAGTGCGGCGCTTTCGCCGCCTGGCCGATGCCGGAGACGAACAGCACCTGGCGCGGCTCGAGGCCCGCGGCCACGAGCGCCTGTTTGGCGGCGGCGAGGATCATGAAGTTGCCGCAGCCGGGGCACCACGCCGTCTCGTAAACGCCGTAGTCGTCGAGTTTAACCATCCCGGCCCACCTCCTTCCAGGCGTCGAGGATGTATCCCGGCGTAAGGGGCAAGCCGTCGTAGCGGCCGATGCGCCGCGCAACGTGGAAGCCCGTCTCCCGCCGGATGAGGCGCGCCAGCTGGCCGAAAGCGTTGCCCTCTACGCTTACTACCCGGGCCGCCGCCTCGAGCCGGGGCAGAAACTGCTCGGGCGCCAGCGGCCAGACCTGGGAGAAATGGAGGTGTGCGACGCGCGCGCCGTCGGCGGCGAGCCGCTGTGCCGCCTCGCGGATCGCGCCGCCGCTCGAACCCCACCCCACGAACAGCAGGTCCGGCTTGGCGTCGCCCCAGTACGCCGGCAGCGTCACCTCCGACAACAGGCCCGCGAACTTGCGGAGGCGCTTCTCCACCATCCGCTTCCGGACGCCGAGGTCTTCGGTGAGGTGGCCGTCCTCCGTATGTTCGTCGCTGTCCGCGACCACCAAGCCGTCGCCGCCGGGGAGGAGTCGGGGCGAGACGCCGTCGGGGGTTATAGCGTAGCGGCGGTAGGGCGTCGCGAACGACGGCGGCGCCGCGTACGAACCCACGGGAGGGAGCGCGGCGACGTCGAACGGCTTTACCGCGCGGTAGGAGTCGGCCAGAAACTGGTCGGTGAGGATGAAGACCGGCCCCTGGTAGCGCTGGGCCAGCGCGAAGGCTTGCCGGGTAAGGTGGAAACATTCCTCGACCGTAGCCGGCGCGAATACCGCGCGCGGGAATTCGCCGTGGCCGGCGTGCAAAACGAAGTCGAGGTCGGCTTGCTCCGTGCGGGTGGGAAGGCCAGTGGCGGGGGCCGGGCGCTGCCCCACGACCACGACCACGGGCGTCTCCGTCATCGCCGCCAGGCTCACGCCTTCCACCATGAGGGCGAAGCCGCCGCCGGAAGTGGCGACTAGCGCGGGCGCGCCCGCGTACGACGCCCCCAGCGCCATGTTGATGGCCGCGATTTCGTCCTCGGCCTGTTCCACCACCAAACCCATCTTCCCGGCGTACGCCGCGCAGGTAAGAGGGATGCCGGTGGACGGCGTCATAGGGTAAAAGGCGCAGAACTTGAGGCCGGCCGAAATCGCGCCCAGGGCCGCGGCCTCGTTGCCCTCGAGCATCCAGCGGGGGCCCGTCGGCGCCGCCGGCGGGAGGGGCCGGCGCACCGAAGCCGGCAACGACGCCGCCCAGGCGTAGGCCTTGGATACGGCGTCCCGGTTGGCGGCGGCGGCCGGGGCGTCTTTCGCGAAGGCGTCCGCTACGGCCTTCCCCACCAGCTCGGCGTCGAGGCCCAGGAGGGCGCCGGCCACGCCCAGCGCCGCCGTGTTGCGGACGCGCGCCGGTCCCAACGTTTTATACGGGACTTTCACGGCGACCGCGGCGTCCGACGCCGCGTCGGCCACCACGACGGCGCCGGCGGCTAACTCCGCTTGATGCAGCCGCACCGTCTCGTCGTTGAGGGCCAGGAGGACGTCCACGTCGTCCGCGGGCGCGAGGACCTCCCCCGCCGACGTGCGCACCGCGAACGTATTATGGCCGCCGCGAATGCGGGATTCGTAACCCTGGGTGACGACGATGTTGTAGCCGGCGCGGACCAGCGCCCGGGCCAGGATGGAACCTACCGTAACCAGACCCTGGCCGGCCTCGCCGCCAATCAAGATGTTGGTCGCATCTTTCATATGACGCCCCGGCGGGTGGAGTTACGTTAAACTCTTGACGGCCTTGAGGACCGCGTCGTAGTCCGGCTCCTGGCCGAGCTCGGGGACCAGCTGGACGTACCGGACTATACCCCCCCGGTCCACGACGAAGATGGACCGGGCCAAAAGGCGCACCTCTTTGATGAGGACGCCGTAAGCGGCGCCGAAGGCGGCGTCGCGGTGGTCCGAAAGGGTCGTTACCGCGGTCACGCCGGCCGCGCCGCACCACCGTTTCTGCGCGAACGGGAGGTCCATGCTTATCGTCAGGATGGCGACGTCGCCGCCGAGCGCCGCGGCCTCCCGGTTGAAGCGCCGCGTCTCGAGGTCGCATACGGCCGTATCCAGCGACGGGACGCCGGCGAGCACGAGGACCTTGCCGCGGTAGTCGGCCATCTTGACGTCCTTGAGGTCGTTGTCCACCGCGACGAAATCGGGGGCTTTATCCCCCACCTTGACCTCGTCGCCCAGCAGGGTGACGGGACGCCCGCCCATCGTTACCAGGTTTTTCCGTTCGTTCATGGTTTCTCCTCTCGCGACCGCCGGAAACGCCGCGGCCGCGGCCTAGCCGGCGGGGTAATGGTTGTGGAACGCGAAGTCCGACAAGGGTTTACGTTCGGGCCGGCCTCCCGTCTCGTCGTGCAGCTGCTTTTCCGAAAGGACCGGGCTGGGCGTCGCGGCGTGCGTGCCGACCTGGACGAGGGTTATAACCGCCGTGTCCTCGGGGACGCCCAGAACCTCGCGGACCTTGGCGGGGCTGAAACCCGCTATGGGGTGGGCGACCAGCCCCAACTCCGTGGCGCGGAGAATAAGGAAAGCGGTCGCCATACCCGTGTCAAACTGGTAGTACTCCCGGTCCTTGATGACGCAATCCGAATCTTTGCGGCTTACCACCGCGATAATCAGCGGCGCGTCGTAACACCACTCGTTGCCGCGGGAAAACGCCTCCCGCATCCGGGCGCGCATCTCTTCCTGGTAAATAAAGACGAAACGCCACGGTTGGTTGTTGAAGCAAGACGGCGCCAGCTGCGCGTTCGTCGCCAGGTCGTCTATAAGCGCGGGCGTTATTTCGGTGGGTGCGAACGACCGGTACGCCCGGCGGGCCGCGATAGCGTCTTTTACGTCCATAACGTTAACCTCCGGGGGCCGCCACGCCCGGCCGGTCCCCTACCAGTTTTCCGCCAGGAGCTCGTAATGGGCCTGGGGGTGGTCGCACGCCGGACACGGGTCCGGGGCTTCCGTACCCTCGAAGATGTAACCGCAGTTGCGGCACCGCCACTTCACCGGCTTGTCTTTCTTGAACACCGTCCCGGCTTTAACGTTGGCGAGCAGTCCCAGGTATCGCCGCTCGTGCTGCTTTTCGGCCACGGCGATGGACTCGAAGATCCGGGCGATCGCGTCGAAGCCCTCGTCGCGCGCCACCTTCGCGAAGCCGGGGTACATCTCGCCCCACTCGTAGTGTTCGCCGGCCGCGGCGGCGGCCAGGTTGGCGGCCGTGTCGCCTATGACGCCCGCCGGGAACGAGGCCTGGACCGCCGCCTCGCCGCCCTCCAGCTGCTGGAATAACCTCTTGGCGTGTTCCTTTTCCTGGTCGGCGGTTTCCGTAAAAATGAACGAGATCTGCTCGAAGCCGCCCTTTTTCGCCTCGCTCGCGAAGTACGTGTAACGGTTTCGCGCCTGCGACTCGCCGGCGAAGGCCGTGATGAGGTTGCGTTCGGTCTTGGTTCCCTTCAGCGTGGGCATAATAACCTCTCCTTTAATTAGTTAAGGCGTTTTACTAGGGGTAGAGCGGCGGCACGGCGGCCGCGGCTGGCGTTGCCGGCACGTTCCGCACAACCCCTCAACCTCCACCCTGCATCCGGTGAGCAAAAAACGTCCGGGCAGGTGGGGCAGCTCGGGCGTGGGGAGGGTCACGTCGGTCGGGAGGTCGATGACCCGGCCGCACTGGACGCAATGGGCGTGGTAGTGGGGCGTCAGGTCGCCGTCGTAGCGGCGGCGGGCGTCGGGGACGGGCGTCAGGCACCGGATGGCGCCGTGGGCGGCCAGGAACTCGAGATTGCGGTAGACGGTGCCTAAGCTTATGGAGGGGAGGCGACGGCGGACAAGCCGGAATACTTCATCCGCGTCGGGGTGGGTCTGGAGGCGGCGGATTTCCTCCAAAATCAGCTTCCGCTGCGCGGTCATGCGGATATGGCGGTACGACGTCTTCATAGTTAGTAATGGTTACCAATATTATATATTACCGCCGGCGGGAAGTCAAGGGGATATCGCGGGAAAATGAAAAGCCCGGCCTCAAGGCCGGGCATACGTATCGGTGGTAAGGGGCCGCAGCGGCTTATTCGCCGCCCGGCGCGGGGCCGCCGCCGCCGGAAGCCTTCGCCGCTTCCTGCGACTTCTCCGCGGCCTTGCGGGCCTCTTCTTTCTTGGCTTTACGCGCTGCCTCTTCCGCCTTGCGCCGCTCGTAGTACAGCGGCGTTTTGGCCACGAGTTCGACCAGCGCCATGGGGGCGCGGTCGCCCGGGCGGGAATAGGTGTGGACGACGCGGACGTAACCGCCGGTCCCCTTGACCAGGGGGGCGATTTCGGTGAATAGCTTTCGCAGGAGGCTGCGGTCGCGGAGGAGCGGCTGGACCAACCGCCGCGCCGCCACCGTGTCTTCGCAGGCGCGCGAAATAATGCGGTCGGCCGCGGACTTCAGCGCCTTGGCTTTCGCCGCGGTCGTGCTTACCTGTTCGTAGTGGATAAGCGCGCGGACGAGGTTGGCCAGCAACGCCTGCCGGTGGGCGGGCGTCCGCGAGAACTTCCGGCGTGTCTTCTGGTGCCGCATATCAGTCGTCCTCGAGCATGCTGAGGTCCATCCCCAGCGACAGCCCCATGGAATTCAATACTTCCTTGATTTCGTTGAGCGATTTCCGGCCGAAATTCCGGTACTTCAGCATCTCGGCGTCGGTTTTGCGGACCAGGTCGCCTATGGTCTTGATGTCCGCCATTTCCAGACAGTTCACGGCGCGCACGGAAAGCTCGAGCTCGTTGACGCTCCGCGTCATGAGGTCCTTGAGCCGTTGGCGCTCCTCGTCCAGCGGCGTGGCTTCCACCGGCCGCCTGCTCCCGAAGCCCGTGAAGATGTCCACGTGCTCCCGCAGGATTTGCGCCGCCGCTTCCAGCGCGGCGTTGGCCGTGATGCTCCCGTCGGTCCACACTTCCATCAGGAGGCGGTCGTAGTCGGTGCGCTGGCCAACGCGCGTCTCCTCCACGCTGTAGCGGACCTTGCGAACCGGCGTGAAGACGGCGTCGATCGGGATGACGCCGACCGGGAGGTCCTCGGTACGAAGCCGCTCCACCGGGACGTAGCCCCGGCCGCGGGCGACCTCCATCTCCATTTTAAGCCGGCCGCCCTCGGCCAGGGTCGCGATTTTCTGGTCGGGGTTGACGATGGTGATGTCCGGGTCGGCGATGATGTCGTGCCCCGTGACGTCGCCTTCGCCCTCCACATCCAGGTAGATGGTTTTGGGCCGCTCCGCGTCCAGCCGCACAACCAACTCGCGCAGGTTCATGATGATCTCGGTAGTGTCCTCATAAACGTTGGGAATAGTGGAATATTCGTGGAGGACACCCTCGATCTTAACGGCAGTGATGGCCGCCCCTTCGATCGCGGAGAGGAGCACCCGCCGGAGCGCGTTTCCCATGGTAAGGCCGAAGCCCTGCTCGAACGGCTCTATTACATACTTGCCCCACGGCCCGTCGGCGCCGGCGGCGTCGTATTGGACCTGCTGGGGCATCTTGAGGGCGCTCGCCTTCATAAGGGAACTCCGCCTTTGCGTAAAAACGCCGCGTTATGGGTAAATAACCCTTATACCCGGGAGTAAAACTCTACCACGAGGTGCTCGTCGACTACCACGGGGATTTGCTTCCGCGTCGGCGTCGCCGCCACCCGACCCTCGTTCTTACGGGCGTCGAACTCCAACCATTCCGGGATAAGCCGGCCGCTGTTGTATTCCAAGGCGAATTTCAGCGTCTCCGCCTTGAGCGCTCTTTGCGACGCCGTGACGACGTCGCCTACGCGCACCTGGTAGGACGGTACGTCCACCTTGCGGCCGTTTACCCGGAAGAAACCGTGCCGTACCATCTGGCGCGCCGTGTTCCGGGCCGTGGCGAAACCCAGCCGGAACACGACATTGTCCAACCGCATTTCCAAAAGCCGCATGAGGTTTTCGCCGGTAATACCCTTGCGGCGGGCCGCCTCGCGGAAGTAGGAGCGGAACTGCTTCTCCAAAAGGCCGTACGTCTTGCGCATTTTCTGTTTCTCGCGGAGGCGGACGCCGTAATCCGAGGTACGGAAAGTCCGGCGCAGGCCGTGCTGCCCGGGCGGGTAGTTGCGCGGGTTTACCGGCTTGTCCACCGGGCACTTGCCCCGGAGGTTGCACCGCTCGCCCTTCAGGAAGAGTTTCACGCCCTCCCGGCGGCAAATGCGGCAACGGGCACTCCTATACTTGGCCATAGTATCTTCCCTGTTTCCGAGGCCGCTTAAACGCGGCGGCGCTTTTTGGGTCGGCAACCGTTGTGGGGAATCCGGGTGCGGTCCTTGATGCCCGAGATCTTCAAGCCGGACGCCTGGATGGCGCGCACCGCCGACTCCCGCCCGGCGCCCGGGCCCACGACCAAAACCTCTACCTGGTTCATGCCCTGCGCCATGGCCTTCTTGGCGCATTGGTCGGCCGAGATCTGGGCGGCGAAGGGCGTGGATTTGCGCGAGCCCTTGAAGCCGGAAAGGCCGCCGGCGCCCCAGGCGATGACGTTGCCGTCGCGGTCGGTGATCGTCACCAGCGTATTATTGAACGAGGACTTGATATAAACTATACCCTCGCTGACGGTCCGCTTGACCTTCTTCTTGACCTTTTTCTTTACTTTAGCCAAGGCCTATCTCCTTGCCCGACTGGGCGGGGGTCCTACTTCTTCTTCTTGCGGCCCACGGTCTTGCGGGGACCCTTGCGGGTCCGGGCGTTGGTCTTGGTGCGCTGCCCCCGGGCGGGAAGCCCCCGCTTGTGGCGGGTCCCGCGGTAACAGCCGATGGCGATGAGCCGCTTGACGTTGGCGGCGATTTCGCCCCGCAACGCGCCCTCGACCTTGTAACCCTCTTCGATCGCCTGGCGCAGCCGCGCCACTTCAGCGTCGGTCAGGTCCTTGACCCGGGTGTTGGGGTCCACGTTGGCCTTCACTAAAATCCGACGCGCGGCGGTAGGGCCGATGCCGTATAGATACGGCAACGCCGCTTCGATCCGCTTGGCGCGGGGCAAGTCAATACCGGAGATACGTGCCATCGCTTCGCTCCTCCCGCGGCGCCGTTAACCCTGCCGTTGCTTGTGCTTGGGGTTATCGCAGATAACGCGCACCACGCCGCGGCGCTTGACTATTTTGCACTTGTTGCACATCTTCTTTACGGAAGCACGGACTTTCATATCTTCTCCCGAGGCGGGGCGGCTATTTATACCGCCAGGTAATCCGCCCCCGGTTGGGGTCGTAGGGCGTCAGTTCGACTTTCACGCGGTCGCCGGGGAGAATGCGGACGAAATGCATCCGCATCCGGCCGCAGACGTGGGCCAGGATTCTGTGGCCGTTGTCGAGCTCCACGCGAAACATGGCGTTGGGCAGGGGCTCGACGACGGTTCCCTCGACTTGGATCGTGCGTTCTTTGGTCAAAAGGCGGCGCAGCCCTCAGCTACGCGAATTCCTCCCAGCCGCGAGTGAAAACCTGCGGGCCGTCGCGGCCGACGGCTACGGTGTGCTCGAAGTGTACGGCTCGTAGGCCGTCACGCGTGGACACGGTCCAGCCGTCGGCGCCCACCCGGGTGTGCCAGTCGCCGGCCACCACCATCGGCTCGAGCGCCAGCGTCATTCCCAAGGCCAGCTTCACGCCCCGGTCGGGCGGCCCGTAGTTCGGCACCTGCGGGTCCTCGTGCAGCGCGGTGCCGATGCCGTGGCCCACGTACTCCCGGACGACGTCGAAGCCGGCGGCGCGGGCCGCGCTCTCGATGGCGAACGAGACGTCGCCCAGGCGGTTGCCGGCGCGGCTCGCCGCCACCGCCCGCTCCAGACAGGTTCGGCCTGCGGCCAGCAAACGGCGCGAGACGTCATCCACGTCGCCCACGGCCCACGTCGTCGCCGCGTCGGCGTAATAGCCGTCTAATTCCACGCCGACGTCAATTGAAACCAGGTCTCCGTCGCGGACGAATCTCGCCGGCGCCGGGATGCCGTGGACAATTTCTTCGTTTAAAGATATGCAGGACGCCGCCGGAAAGCCCCGGTATCCCAGGAACGCCGGCCTTCCCCCCGCCCGTTCTATGCTTTTCCGCACAAAGCCGTCCAATGCGGCGGTGGCGACGCCCGGGCGTAATGCCTCGTGGGCGGCCTTCAATGCCTCTACGACGATATCGGCCGCCCGGGCCGTGGTCGCCAATTCCGCCGGCGATTTAATAGTTATCATCGCGGGGGGCGGCCAGCGCCGCCAGTACCCGGTTCACCCGACCCCAAACCGTCTGTTTCGTCCCCACGCCGTCGACTTCGCGCAACAAGCCGTTCTTGCGATAATACTCCACTAATGGCGCCGTATCATGGACGTAAATCCGGTATCGTTCGCGGGTGGTTTCGGGGCGGTCGTCCGCGCGCACGACCACCTGGCCGCCGCACCGGTCGCATTCGTCGTCCGCGGCGTCGCCGTCATCTTCGACCGCGGTTACCGCGTGGCACGACGCACACACTCGCCGCCGCCCCAGCCGGCGGAGGGCTTCGTCCTCCGGGACGGAGACGTAGATAACGGCGTCCAACGCCAACCCGGGTAACGCCGCCAAAAACGCGGCCTGTTCCAACGTCCGGGGGAAGCCGTCCAGAATGAACGAACATTCGCCGGCGAGCCGCGCCGCGACGACCTCACCCATAATCGCCTGCGGGACCAGCTGGCCGCGATCCACGTATCGCCGTATTTTGCGGCCCAGCGGCGAGCCCTTCGCTATTTCCGCGCGCAGGATGTCGCCCGTCGAGAGGTGGACCGGGCCGAACGCGGCGGCCGCTTTTTCGGCCAACGTCCCCTTACCCGCGCCCGGGGGCCCCAGGAATACGAGCTGCATCCCGGCCTTTAGACCCGGCCCCGTAACCGCCCCTTCTTCACGAAGCCGTCGTAATGCCGCATCAGGAGGTGGGACTCGACCTGCCGCATCGTATCGAGGGCGACGCCCACGACGATGAGAAGGCCGGTGCCACCGAAGTAGAACGGAACCTTCATAAATCTGATGAGCAGCGTGGGCAGGACGTCGATGCACGCCAGGAAGAGGGCGCCTACGAGCGTTATCCGCGTCATGATACGGTCAATATACTGGGCGGTATTCTTGCCGGGCCGGATGCCGGGGATGAAGCCGCCGTATTTTTTCATGTTCTCCGCCATATCCTGGGGGTTCAGGACGACGGCGGTGTAAAAGTACGTGAAAAACACGATGAGAACCACATCCAGGACGATATAGAGCGGTTGACCGGGCAAGAGCCACTGCGCGACCTGCTCCACCACGCTCCCGCGGCCGCCCGCGAACGTCAGGATAGTCTGGGGGAACATAATGATGGAACTCGCGAAGATGACCGGGATGACGCCCGCGGTGTTGACGCGCAGCGGGATGTGCGTGGATTGGCCGCCGTAAACCTTGCGCCCCACGATGCGCTTCGCGTATTGCACCCGGATGCGTCGCTGGGCCTGCTGCATCACCACCACGCCCATGACCACGCCTACCATCACGAGCAGCAGGATAAGGAGCGTGATCACGTCCATTTCACCCTGGACCAGGTTGTTCGCGGTTTTGATGGTCCCCCCGGGCATCGCCGAGACGATGCCCGCGAAGATGATGAGTGATATGCCGTTCCCCACGCCGAACTCGGTTATCTTCTCTCCCAACCACATGATGAAGGCAGTGCCGGCGGTAAGCGTCAGGACCGTCATTATACGGAAGGCCCACCCGGGCGACGCCACGACCGGGAGTCCGCTCGGGTTCAAACCCTCCAACCACAACGCGATGGCCGAACCCTGGAATATGGAGAGGACCACCGTGCCGTAGCGCGTGTATTGCGTAATCTTCTTGCGGCCCGCGTCGCCTTCCTTCGATAGTTTCTCCAGGTAAGGGATGACCGTGACCAGCAACTGGAAGATAATCGAGCTCGAGATATAGGGCATGATCCCGAGCGCGAAGATCGTGGCGCGGGTCAAGTTACCGCCCGAGAACAAATCGAACAGGCCGAAGAGCGTCCCTTTTTGGGCCTTGAAGTACTCCGTCAGGGCTTCGGCGTTGACCCCCGGGACCGGTATGTGGCGGCCGATGCGGTAGGCCAGGATGAGCGCGATCGTAATAAGCACCCGGCGGCGGAGCTCCGGGATCTTGAATATGTTGCGGAGGTTCTCGAAGAATTTTTTAAAGACGTCGAGCAACTATATTACCTCCGCCTTACCGCCCGCGGCCTCGATCTTCGCCTTGGCTTGCGGCGTGAAGTAATGCGCGCGCACGGTGAGGGCGACGCCGAGCTCGCCGCCGCCCAAAACCCTCAAGAACCGGATGGCCTTCCGGCCCACCGCGCCGTGGACGCGCAGGAAGTCCAGGTCTACCGTCGCGCCAGCGTCGAAGCGGGCGAACTCGCCCACGTTGACGGCCGCGGTTTCCTCTTTCGCGCGGTTGAAGACGTTGGTAAAACCCCTCTTGGGCAGGCGCCGCTGCAGCGGCATCTGGCCGCCTTCAAACCCCGGGCGGATATTGGCGCCGGCGCGGGCTTTTTGGCCCTTGTGGCCGCGGGTCGAAGTCTTGCCGTGGCCGGAGCCGGGGCCCCGCCCTACGCGCTTCCGCTTGTGGCGTTCGCCGGGCGCGGGTTTGAGTTCGCCCAATTTCATTACGACTGCTCCTCCGACGCCGGCGGCTCGCCGTCCGTCGATGCGGGGGCTTTAGCGGCGGCTTTTTTCGGCTTCTCGTCCGCCGACGCCGCTTCGGGTTTCTTTCGCGGCACCCGGACGGCGCGCGCGGCCTTCTCGTCGCCGGCCTTCGCGGCCGGGGCGGGTGCCTCGGGCGCGGGCGCGGCGGCGGGAGGCGCCGCGACGGTCCGCGGCGTATACGGCCGGCCCCGACGGGCGGCCGCGGCTTCCGGCGACATCAATTTCTTCAGCGCTTCCAACGTCGCGTGGACTACGTTGTAGGGATTATTGGTGCCCAGCGACTTCGTAAGTATGTTCTGGACGCCGCCCAGCTCCATAATGGCGCGGATGGGCCCGCCGGCGATAACGCCCGTGCCCGGGGCCGCCGGCTTCAACATTACCTTGGCCGCGCCCCGCTTCACGGTTATCTCGTGCGGAATCGTGCCGTTTAGGAGCGGGAAGGTGAAGAGGTTCTTCTGGGCTTTCTCCACCCCTTTGCGCACGGCTTCCGATACTTCGTTGGCCTTGCCCAACGCCACGCCCACGCGCCCGGCGCCGTCGCCCACGACGACGAGGGCGTTGAAGCCGAACCGCCGGCCGCCCTTGACGACTTTGGCGACACGGTTCACCTTCACGACGCGGTCTTTGAGGGAAGACTCTTCGCCGAAGTCCCTCTTCGGACCCGTCCTTCTTCTGCTCTCGGTCGTTAAAATTCCAGGCCGCCTTTCCTCGCGCCGTCGGCGAGCGCTTTGACCCGGCCGTGATACAAGCAACCGCCGCGGTCGAAAACGACGCGCTTGATTTCCTTGGCCAGCGCCCTGCGCGCCAGCGCTTCGCCGACCTGCGCGGCACCGGCGACGTTGCCGCCGTCAACCTTACCCTTGAGTTCGGCGTCGGCGCTTGAAGCCGCCGCCAACGTCCGCGCGCCGACGTCGTCCACCAATTGCGCGTAGATGTGACGCAGACTGCGGAATACCGCCAGGCGGGGCCGCTCCGACGTTCCCCGGACGCGCCGCCGCAGCCTTTGGTGCCGGCGGACGCGGGCAGTCAGTTTTTTCGTAGGATGCATAATCGTCAGGCCTTACTTCGCCGCGCCGCCCACGGCGCCCTTGCGTACCTTGCGGCGGATTCTCTCGTTCCGGTAGCGAATGCCTTTCCCCTTATATGGCTCCGGCGGCCGCAAGGCGCGAATCCGCGCCGCGGTCAGGCCCACCAGCTCTTTATCCGTCCCCTTGACGACCACCAATTGGGGCGCGGGGACTTCGAACGTTATGCCCACCGGCGGTTCGAACAGCCGCGGCTTGGAGAAGCCCAGGGCGAGCTTTACGACCTTGCCCTGGAGCTCGGCCTTGTAACCCACGCCGACGATCTCGAGCTCGCGCGCGAAGCCGCGGGAGACGCCTTCGACCATGTTGGCGACGAGCGCCCGCGTTAACCCCCACAGGGCGTCGGCTTCGCGGCCCTCCCGCGCCAGGGCCATGGTGATACGGCCGTCGGCCACTTGCACCGCCACAGCCGACGACAGCGACCGAGAGAGCTCGCCCAGCGGGCCTTTCACCGTCATGACATCGCCGGCGATTTTGGCCGCGACTTTTTCCGGCAGGACTATCGCCTTTTTCCCGATGCGCGACATGTTTTTTCCCGAACTCCCTTACCAGGCCTTGAGCAGGACTTCGCCGCCGACGCCGCGTTTGCGGCACTCCCGGTCGGTCAGGATGCCCTGGGAGGTGGAGACGACCGCGACGCCCATGCCGCCCATGACCTTGGGGACATGGTCTTTGTCCACGTAGTTGCGGCGGCCGGGGGTGGATATCCGTTGGATTCCCTGCAAGCCCCGGAACTTATCGGTACCGTAACGCATATAGACGCGGAGAATGGAAACCGGCTTCTCCTCGATCAGGCGGTAGTTGGCGACCAGCCCCTCCTCCTTGAGGATCTTGACGATATCCTCTTTTATGCGGGAGTAGCTGACGTCGGTCTTCTCGTGGCCGGCGCGCACCGCGTTGCGGATGCGCGTCAACAGGTCGGCGATGGGGTCGGTCATTACCATATATTACCGCTGGCCCTTACCAGCTCGCCTTCGTCACGCCCGGGACTTCGCCCCGGAGCGCCAGGTCACGGAAGCAAATACGGCACATATCGAACTTCCGGTAGTAGGCGCGCGACCGGCCGCAGATGGGGCACCGATTGTAGCCCCGCACCCGGAACTTGGGCACCCATTTGGCTTTCGCGATAAGCGATTTCTTTGCCATAGTCCAGCCAGACCTCAGTGGCGCGGCCGGGGCCGGCCGAAGGGCATGCCGCAGGCCGCCAACAGGCTGCGGGCCTCCGCGTCCGTCCGGGCCGTCGTCACGATGGTGATGTTCATTCCCGAGATCTTAACCACCTTGTCGTAGTCGATTTCCGGGAATATAATCTGCTCCGTAATGCCGAGGGTATAGTTGCCGTGGCCGTCGAAGCCGTCGGGATTGAGGCCCCGGAAATCGCGCACCCGCGGCAGCGCGAAGCTGATGAAGCGGTCGAGAAACTCGTACATCCGGTCGCGGCGGAGCGTCACCCGCACGCTTACCGGCATCCCGGCGCGGAGCTTGAAGTTGGCCACGGAGCGCTTGGCCCGGCTTATGACCGGGTGCTGCCCCGCGACGGCGGCGATCTCCTCCATTGACGCGTCGAACACCTTGACGTCGTCGTGGGTTTTGCCCAGGCCCTGGTTGATGGAAACCAAAACCAGCCGGGGGGCCTGGAGGCGATTGCGGTAGCCGAACTCCGCCATCAGCGCGGGGACGATTTCCTCTTCGTATCTTTTCTTAAGTCGCGGTTTCATGTCAGTAGAGGGCTTGGCGCGCCCGGTTAGCGGTCGACGATTTCTTCGCACTTGCCGCACGTGCGGGCCTTGGTTCCGTCCGTCAGGCGTTTGGTGCCCAGGCGGGTGGTCTGCCGGCACTTGGGGCAGACCAACATGACGTTGGAGGCGTGGATGGCGGCCTCGATTTCGTGGATGCCGCCCGCCCGGTCTTCCCGGGTGCGGCGGGCATGCCGCTTCACGAAGTTTACGCCTTCCACGATAAGGCGGTTCTTTTCCGGTATGACGCGCAGGACCTTGCCGGTCTTGCCGGCGTCTTTGCCGGTAATGACGCGGACGGTGTCGCCTTTCCGCAAGTGGATCCGGGTGCGCGCCGGGGCCGCGGTGGAAGCCGCCATATGCCTATAACACCTCGGGCGCGAGCGACACGATCTTCATGAAGTTCTTCTCGCGCAATTCGCGGGCCACGGGCCCGAAGATACGGGTCCCGGCGGGTTCGCCCGCCTCGTTGATGATGACGCAAGCGTTGTCGTCGAAACGGATAAAGGAGCCGTCAACCCTGCGCGTGCGCTCGCGGGTCCGGACTACGACCGCCCGCACGACCTGGCCTTTTTTAACCGTGCCGCGGGGCGAGGCGTCTTTCACGCTCGCCACGATGGTATCTCCCACCTCGGCGAATTTTTTTACGCCCGAGCCCGTCAAGATCCGGATGCAGGAGGCCTCTTTGGCGCCGGAATTATCGGCCACGTTTAATCTGGTATAAGGTATTATCACGTCGTTTCCTCAAACCGCTATTTGGCCCGCTCCACTATTTCCACGAGCCGCCACCGCTTGAGCTTGGAGCGGGGCCGCGTTTCCATAATCTTTACGACGTCGCCCACGTGGGACTCGTTGCCCTCGTCGTGGACCATGAAGCGCTTCGTGCGCTTGACCATCTTCCGGAACAAGGGGTGGCTTTTCCGGGTCTCGACCTCCACGACGACGGATTTGTTCATGGTGTCGCTCACGACCCGGCCCTGAATAACCTTCCGCCGGCTGCGCGGCGTTTGGACGGCTTCGGCCACTTCTATCCTTGCTCCTCGGCGCCGGCGGCGGGAGCCTCCGGCCGCTGCTTCTCGGCCATAAGCGTGAGGATGCGCGCGATCCGCCGCCGGATGATGCGGCTGCGGTTGTTGTCCTCTTCCTTGCGGGTCGCGATATTGGTGCGGACCATTAAAAGGTCCTGCTTCGCGGTCCGCAAGGAGATCACGAGCTCCTCGACCGTCTTGTGACTGAGTTCTTCTTTTTCTTTCTTGAGAGCCACCGCGGGTTATTCCTTTATCTCCAAAAATTTGGTCCGGATGGGCAGTTTATGGCTGGCGAGCCGCATGGCGTCGCGCGCCAGCTGCGGCGTTACGCCCTCCAACTCGAACAGCACCAAACCCGGCCGCACTACGGCCACCCAAAACTCGGGCGCGCCTTTGCCCTTGCCCATGCGGGTTTCCAGGGGTTTCTTCGAAACCGGCTTATCCGGAAAGACGCGGATCCAGAGCTTGCCGACACGCTTGACGTGGCGGGTGATGGCCACGCGCGCCGCCTCGATCTGGTTGGCGGTGAGCCAGCACGCCTCGCGGGCCTGGAGGCCGAAGGAGCCGAAAGCCAGCGTGTTGCCGCGCGCGGCCTTGCCGGCCCGCCGGCCCCGCTGCTGCTTGCGGTACTTGGTCCGTTTCGGCATTAACATAGTTCAAACTCCCGCGCGCCGACGGCGCGCCGGACGTTATTCCGATGCCTGCTCTTTGGGTTTTTCCCGTTCAGCGCCGGGGCGCTCGCCGCCGGGGCGTTCGCCGCTCGGGCGTTCGCCGCTCGGGCGCTCGCCGCCGGGGCGTTCGCCGCGGTCGCGGCGGCCGCCGCCCGGGCCGCCCTTGGGGGGCCGCCGACGCTTCTTCTTGGGTTGGCGACGGCTCGCGTCGGGAAGGGCCGACGGCTCCTCGATGTCGGAGGGCAGGATTTCGTCGCGGAAGATCCAGACCTTGACGCCCACCGTCCCGTAGACCGTCCGCGCCTGGGCCTGGCCGTAGTTGATGTCGGCCCGCAGCGTCTGCAACGGGACGCGGCCTTCGGCGTAGCGCTCCTGGCGCGCCATTTCCGCGCCGCCGATGCGCCCCTTGACCTGGATGCGGCATCCCTTGGCGCCGAGCTTCATGACCGTCGAGAGCGTCTTTTTCATGACCCGGCGGAAGCCCATACGGCGCTCCAGCTGGCTCGCGATGTTCTCGGCCACGAGCTGGGCGTCGAGTTCGGCGTTTTCGATCTCGCGGATTTCGACGTCGAGTTCGGTGCCGACGTAGGATTTAAGCTGCTCGCGGAGCTGGGCGATGCGCGTCCCCTTGGCGCCGATAATCATGCCGGGCCGCGCGGTGAAGATGTGGACGACCATCCGGCTGGTGGTTCGCTCCAACTCCACCCGCGAAATGGCGGCCGCGCTCAATTCCTTCTTGATGTAAGACCGGATGGCGAGGTCTTCGTGGAGCTGGCGCGCGTAGTCTTTCTTCGCGAACCAGCGCGAGCTCCAGGTCTTGATGTAGCCGAGGCGGAAACCAATGGGGTGCGTTTTCTGGCCCATATTTATTTCCCGCGGTTCTTACTTCCCTTTGCGGCGGTCCTGGGTGCCGCGTTCGGTTTTGCGGTGTTCGCCCGACGATTCGCCGTGTTTATCGCCGCCGCCCTTGACGGCGGGCTCGTATTTCTCTTTGGCGCGGAGCTTCAGCAGGCGAGGTTTCTTGGGCTTGCCCTCGGCCTTGGCGGCTTCGGGTGCGGCTTTCTTGCCCGCGTCGCCCTTGGCGGGGGCGCCGCCCTTGCCGGCGATGCGGACGCGGCGGCCGGCGCGGCCGCGGCCGGCTTCGTCGGCCGGGCGCTCCGCGAGGACGACGGTGATGTGGCTGGTGCGCCGCATGATGCGGTTGGCGCGGCCGTAGGCGCGGGGTTTCATACGCTTCAGGCTGGGGCCGACGTCAATCATGATGACGCGCACGAAAAGGCGGTCCACGTCGGGTTTGGGGTCGCGCTTGTGTTCGCGGGCGTTGGCCAGCGCCGAGCGCACGGCCCGGCTGATGTGCAGCGCGGCCTTCTGTGGCATAAACTTCAGCGTATCCACGGCCTTCTGGACGTCCATACCCCGCACGACGTCGGCTACCAGGCGCGCTTTTTGCGCGGACAGGCGAACCCATTTTTGTTTGGCCTGGAATTCCATATTACTTGAGCCGGGTAGCTTTGGCGGTCTGGCCGCCGTGTTGGCGGAAAACCCGCGACGGCGCGAACTCGCCCAGCTTGTGGCCGACCATGTCTTCGGTTATGTAAACGGGTATAAATTTGCGGCCGTTGTGGACCGCGACGGTGTGGCCCACGAACTCCGGCGGGATGGTCGTCCGGCGGGCCCAGGTTTTGATAACGACCTTCTCGCCCGAGGCATCCACCTTTTTCACTTTCGCCAGGAGCTTCAGATCTACGTACGGTCCCTTGTGGGTCGAGCGAGCCACGCTTACCTCACGCCGCCTTTAACCGCGCGCTTTCTTTTTGCGCCGCGTAACGATCAGTTTATCGGAGGCCTTCTTTTTGCGGGTTTTCATGCCCTTGGTAAACCAGCCCCAGGGCGATTGGGGATGGTTGCCGCCCTTGGACTTGCCTTCGCCGCCGCCGTGCGGATGGTCGTTGGGGTTCATGGCGACGCCGCGGACCGTGGGCCGGATACCCATGTTGCGTTTCCGGCCCGCCTTCCCGATTTTGATGTTGCTGTGGTCGGCGTTGCCCACTTCGCCGATCATGGCCCGGCACCCCAGCGCGAACAGCCGGACCTCGCCGGAAGGCATCCGCACGTGCGCCTTGTCGCCCTCTTTGGCGAGGAGGGTGCAGTAGGTGCCCGCGGCCCGGGCTACCTGCGCCCCCATGCCCGGCCGGAGCTCAAGGCACGAGATGACCGTGCCGGCGGGGATGTTCTGGAGCGGGAGGGCATAACCCGGCTTGATATCCGCGGCGGGGCCGGCGTTGATCGCGTCGCCGACTTTCACGTCGGCGCCGGCGATGATGTAGCGCTTGTCGCCGTCCGCGTAAACGACCAGCGCCAAATGGGCGGAACGGTTGGGGTCGTATTCCAGCGCCGCGACCCGGCCCGGAACGCCCTCTTTGACCCGCTCGAAGTCCACGACGCGGACCTTGCGGCGGCTGCCGCCGCCGCGGTGGCGAACCGTGAGCTTGCCGGTGTGGTCGCGGCCGGCGCGCTGCTTCTTGGCTTTGAGCAGGCGCTTTTCCGGCTCCTTGTCGCTCAGGTTGTCGGCGACGACGACGGACATAGAGCGGCGGCCGGGCGACGTGGGCTTGTATTTTTTTATGGCCATACGGCGCGACCTTTATTCGAAGTACTCGATGGCGTCGCCCTCTTTAAGCGTGACGACGGCCTTCTTCCAACTGGAACGCCGCCCCTCCTGGAAGCGGAGGCGGCGCTTCTTGCCCTGGCGGTTCATAACGTTGACGGCCATGACGGTAACTTTATATATCTTCTCGACGGCGTCCTTGATCTCGATTTTATTGGCGTCGGGGTGCACCTTGAAGGCGTAGCGGCGCTGCGCCTCCTTCAAATATTCCATCTTCTCGCTGATGATGGGGCGGATGACGATATCCTGGGGCGTTTTCATTCCGCGAACTTCTCCCCCAAAAGCTGGGCGGCCGCGGCCGTAACCACCAGCACGTCCGCGCCCACGATTTCGTAGACGCTGGCGTTGCCGGGGTTCCGGATGACGACGGTGGGGATATTGGCCGCCGACTTCAGGAATTTCGCGTTCTTCTCGTCGATAATGAAGAGCACCTTCGCGTCCAGGAATTTCTGGCCCGCCAAAATCTCCACCACGCCCTGGGTGCGGAATTCGTCGAACAGCAAGCGGTCGATGACGCGGAGCTTGCCGTCGCCGGTTTTATCGGAGAGGGCGCTCCGGAGCGCCGCCCGGCGCACCTTCTGGGGCACCCGTTTGACGTAGGTGCGGGGTACTGGGCCGAAGACCACGCCGCCGCCACGCCACTGCGGCGACCGGGTGGAACCCTGGCGGCCCCGGCCGGTCCCTTTTTGGCGGAACGGCTTGCGGCCGCCGCCCGAGACCTCGCCGCGGGCTTTGGTCTTAGCGGTGCCGGCGCGGTGGGCGGCGAGTTGGGCCACCACGCATTGGTGCACGAGGTCTTCCCGCCGGGGCGCGGCAAACACCGCGTCCGCGAGCTCTACCTCGCCGATCTCGCGGCCGACCTGGTCGTATAATTTCGCTTTCATCTCTTACTTTGCGTGCCGGTGCGCGCGCGTACGCTTGTTGGTGGGGTAGACCACGACGCGGCCGCCGTTGGGCCCGGGGGTCGCGCCCTCGACCACCAGCAGCGACTTGTCGGCGTCAACCTGGACTACTTTCAAATTGCGGACCGTCACCCGCCGGGCGCCCATGTGTCCCGGCATCCTTTTGCCGTTGCGCACTTCCGCCGGCGTCGTGGAGGGGCCGCTGGACTTCGGCCGGCGGTAGGCCTTGGAGCCGTGGGTCTTCGGGCCGCGGTGGAAGTTCCACCGTTTGATGACGCCCGCGAAGCCGCGGCCTTTGGATACCGAGAGGACGTCCACGGATTTCACGTTCTCGAAAAGCGAGAGGTCCACGTCGCCGCCCACGGCCAACGGGTCGTTGGCGTCCACCCGGAACTCCCGCAGGACCGCGGCCGCCGGGACGCCCGCCTTGACGGCGTGGCCCGCCTCGGCCTTGGGGGGGTGTTTTTTCCGGCCGATGCCGAGCTGCACCGCCGCGTAACCCTCTTTGGCGGCGGTCTTGACCTGGTAGACGCGGTTGGGCGGGAGCTCCAGAACGGTAACCCCCACCGCCCGCCCGGCCTCGTCGAAGACCGTCGTCATTCCCAATTTTTTGCCGAGCATCCCTAAACGCATTTGGCTACCCGTTTAAAGTTTGATTTCGACTTCCACGCCCGCCGGCAGTTGGAGCCGCGTCAGCGCGTCGATGGTATCGGTGCTGTGTTCTTCGATTTCGATAAGCCGGTTATGGGTCCGCATTTCGAACTGTTCGCGGGACTTCTTGTCTACGTGCGGCGACCGCAGCACCGTGTAGCGCGAAATCTCCGTCGGCAGCGGGATGGGCCCGAGCACGCGGGCGCCCGTGCGCCGAATGGTGGCGCAAATCTCCTCCACCGAGCGGTCGAGGAGGCGATGGTCGAAAGCGCGTAGACGAATGCGTATTCTCTTCTTTGCCATTATGAAGTCCCGCCGCCGCGCGCGGCGCTCACTCTATGATGTTGGCGACGACGCCCGCACCCACGGTGCGGCCGCCCTCGCGGATGGCGAACCTGAGTTCCTTCTCCAGCGCGATGGGCGTGATGAGCTCCACCGTCATCGTCACCCGGTCGCCCGGCATGACCATGTCCACGCCCTCCGGCAGCTTCACCGAACCTGTAACGTCCGTCGTCCGGAAGTAGAACTGCGGACGGTACCCGTCGAAGAACGGCTTGTGCCGGCCCCCTTCCTCCTTCGTCAGCACGTACACCTCCGCCGCGAACTTCGTGTGCGGCGTGATCGAGCCCGGCTTCGCCACCACCATCCCCCGCTGCACCTCGTTCCGCTCCACGCCCCGCAAAAGCAGGCCGATGTTGTCGCCCGCCTGCCCCTCGTCCAGCGTCTTGCGGAACATCTCCACGCCCGTTACTACCGTACGCTTCGCCTGCGGGTGCAGGCCCACCAGCTCCACTTCCTCTCCCACGCGGACCTTGCCCCGGTCCGCCCGGCCCGTCGCCACCGTACCCCGCCCCGTGATCGTGAACACGTCCTCCACCGGCATCAGGAACGGCTTCTCCACGTCCCGCGCCGGCGTCGGGATGTAGCTGTCCACCGCCGCCATCAGCTCGTGGATGCACTTCGTCTCCGGCGCGTCCCACTCCCCCGACTCCATCGCCTTCAGCGCCGAGCCCCGGATGAACGGAATCTCGTCGCCGGGGAACTCGTACATCGACAAAAGCTCCCGCACCTCCAGCTCCACCAGGTCCAAAAGCTCCGGGTCGTCCACCATGTCCACCTTGTTCAGGAATACCACCATCGCCGGCACCCCCACCTGCCGCGCCAGCAGGATGTGCTCCCGCGTCTGCGGCATCGGCCCGTCCGCCGCCGACACCACCAAGATCGCGCCGTCCATCTGCGCCGCCCCCGTGATCATGTTCTTCACGTAGTCCGCGTGCCCCGGGCAGTCGATGTGCGCGTAGTGCCGGTTCGCCGTCTCGTACTCCACGTGCGCCACCGCGATCGTGATCCCGCGCTCCCGCTCCTCCGGCGCCTTGTCGATGCTCCAGAAGTCCATGTACTGCGCCAGCTTCTTCTGCGCCAAGACCCGCGTGATCGCGCTCGTCAACGTCGTCTTCCCGTGGTCCACGTGTCCGATCGTCCCAACGTTTACGTGCGGCTTCGTCCGCTCATACTTCGCCTTGGACATATATGGTCAACCTCCCGGATCGCCCGCGTCCGGACATTTTCCGTGTTAGCGTTACGGGTTGAAAAAACCTTGAACCGTGCCGCCGCCACAGAGGCGGCGGCGAAAGCGGAGACTTGGTTTATACCATAAAACAAACGGAAAGTAAAGGGTTTTTATTGCAAATTAAGGGTTCTCGGCCGAAGGGACGTAGCCGCGGGCCCGGCGTAAAATCTGGTCGGCGATGTTGCGCGGCACCCGGGCGTAGCGCAGGAACTCCAACGCGTACGTGGCGCGCCCCTGCGTTACCGACCTCAGCGCCGTAGCGTAGCCAAAAGTTTCGCCGATGGGACAATGGGCCTTGATAATCTGGGCGTCGGCGCGGTGGGTCATCCCCACGACCTCGGCCCGGCGGCCGTTCAAGTCGTTTATAACGTCGCCTACGTATTCCGTCGGCGTAACGATTTCCAGAACGCCGTACGGCTCCAATAACTCCGGCTGCGCCTTGAGCATCGCGGCGCGGAAGGCGTGTTGGGCCGCGATCTCGAACGCGATGGACGTCGAGTCCACCGGATGCTGGGTGCCGTGGTAAAGGACGACGTGGACGCCGGTCACGGGGAAACCCGCGAGAACGCCGGCTTCCAGCGCGGCCTTGACGCCGTGCTCGGTGGCGTCCACGTATTCGCGCTCCAACTGGCCGCCGGGGAGGCGGCTCTCAAATTTGAAAACGCCGTCGGCGTACGGCCGTATCTCCAACGCTACGTGGCCGTATTGGCCCTTACCGCCGGATTGTTTCACGAAGCGGCCTTCGCCGCGTCCCACGGCCGACACCGTCTCGCGGTATGCCACCTGGGGTTGGCCGACGTTGGCAGCGACGCCGAATTCCCGCATCATCCGGTTGACGAGGACGTCGAGATGGAGCTCGCCCATCCCGGAGATGATGAGCTGGCCGGTGGCCTCCTCGTACTTGACCTTGAAGGTCGGGTCCTCCTCCGCCAGCTTCTGGAGCGCCACCGACATCTTGTCCTCGTCGGCCTTGCTCCGGGGTTCGATAGCCACCGACACCACCGGCTCCGGGAAGCGGATGCGCTCCAGGAGTACGCGGTTCTTGTCGTCGCAGAGGGTATCGCCGGTAAACGTGTTTTTAAGACCGACGGCGGCGGCGATGTCGCCGGCGTAAACCGTATCCACGTCCTCCCGGTCGTTGGCGTGCATTTCCAGCAACCGTCCGAGCCGCTCTTTCTTGCCGGTTTTGGCGTTGAAGACGGTGTCGCCCGCTTTGAGGGTCCCGGAGTAAACGCGGAAATAAGTAAGGCGTCCGATGTAGGGGTCGGTCATGATTTTGAAAGCCAGTGCGGCGAACGGTTCGTCGTCGGCGGCTTTCCGCGTGATGCTCCCCGAGCCGTCGGGTTTGTGGCCTACCACGGGCGGAATGTCCTGGGGCGACGGGAGGTAGTCCACGACGGCGTCGATGAGTATCTGGATGCCGATGTTGCGCAGAGCCGAGCCGCAGAGCACCGGAACCAGCGCGTAACTGAGCGTCGCCCGGCGGATGGCGGCGCGGAGTTCTTCCGGCGTGGGGTCTTGGCCCGCGAGGAAAGCCTCCATCGCTACTTCGTCCACTTCCGCCACGGCCTCGACCAGGTTTTGGCGCCATTTCAGGATCTCGGCCTGTCGCTCCGCCCGCAGGCTGTAAAGGCTCAGCGCGTCGTAGTTCTTTCCCAGCGTATCGGCATCAAAGATATACGGCGTAAGCGTTACCAGGTCGCACACGCCCACGAACGTATCTTCGCTGCCAATGGGAACCGTCACGGGGACGGCGTTGGCCGCGAGGCGCTCCCGGACGTCGCGCACGGCGGCGTAGAAATCGGCGCCGACGCGGTCCATTTTGTTCACGAACACTATCCGCGGCACGTGGTAGCGGTCGGCCTGACGCCACACCGTTTCGGACTGCGGCTCCACGCACCCCACGGCGCACAGCACCACGACGGCGCCGTCCAGGACGCGCAGCGAACGCTCCACCTCCACCGTAAAATCGACGTGGCCGGGCGTATCAATGATGTTGATGCGGTGGTCGCGCCAGCTGACGGTGGTGGCGGCGGCGGTGATGGTGATCCCCCGCTCCCGCTCCAGCTCCATCCAATCCATCTCGGCGGCGCCGTCGTCCACTTCGCCGAGTTTGTAGGTCTTGTCGGTATAATACAAGACCCGCTCGGTGACGGTGGTCTTCCCGGCGTCCACGTGGGCGGCGATCCCCACGTTGCGCACCTTTTCTAACGGCGTGGCGCGAGGCATGGCTTTTTTCGCATAACAAACCATCCCCGGCGGGGATGGCGGCGTTTACTCCCTGGGGTAAAAGTTAAACTACGTCGAGTCGATATCGCCTCTGTTGTTCAGCGTAATCACCGACCGTACGGCACGGACGCTACTACCATACCTTACCAGCGGTAATGCGCGAAGGCCTTGTTGGCCTCGGCCATGCGGTGGGTATCCTCCTTCTTCTTGTATGCGCCGCCGGCGCCCTTGGCGGCTTCCAGAATCTCGTTCGCCAACTTGTGAACCATGCCCCGGTCGGGGCGGGACTTGGCGGCGGCGGTCAGCCAGCGGATGGCGAGGGCCACCCGGCGGTAAGGCTGCACCTCCACCGGCACCTGGTAGGTGGCGCCGCCCACACGGCGGGGTTTGACCTCCAACGACGGCTTCACGTTCGTGACGGCGCGGTTGAACACCGCGAAGGGGTCTTCGCCGGATTTCTCGCCGACGATGTCCATCGCCTGGTAAAAGATCCGCTCCGCGGTGGAACGCTTACCCCGCGTGATGATGCCGTTAATAAACCGGGTGACCAGGGGCGAAGAAAACCTGGCGTCGGGCGGGAGCACCCGCCTTACGGGTATACGAGAACGGGGCATTGCTCAATCAACCTCCATGCCAACGGACCGCTGCGGGCCCGTACGGGTCCTACTTGGACTTCTTGGGGCGTTTGGCGCCATACTTGGAACGGCTACGGCCGCGGTCGGCGACGCCGGCGGCGTCCAACGGCCCCCGGACGATGTGATACCGCACGCCGGGCAGGTCTTTCACTCGGCCTCCCCGCACCAGCACGATGGAGTGCTCTTGCAAGTTGTGGCCCACTCCCGGGATATACGCCGTGACCTCGATGCCGGTCGTCAGGCGTACGCGCGCCACCTTGCGGAGGGCGGAGTTGGGTTTCTTGGGCGTCACGGTCCAGACGCGGGTGCAGACGCCCCGCCGCTGCGGACACTTCGAGAGTGCGGGCGATTTGGACTTGGTGCGGCCCAGCTTCCGGCCGCGGCGTATCAGTTGGCTTATCGTGGGCATATATCCTCCGGCGCGAGCCCGTCCGGGCCGCGCCTACTTCTCCTCTACCAGCTCCTCCCGGACTTCGCCGGGGACCGGTTCCTGCTTGATTTCCAACGTTATCCTCCCCGCCTCGAAAGCGCCCAGGCCCGCGGGGATGAGGTGGCCCATGATGACGTTTTCCTTCAAGCCGAGGAGGTTGTCCCGCCGGCCGGCGAAAGCCGCCTCCGCCAGGATGTGGGTCGTCTTCTGGAACGAGGCCGCGCTGATGAACGAATCGGTGGACAGCGCCGCCTCCGTGATCCCCTGAAGGATGGGGCTGGCGGTCGCCGGCTTCTTGGCTTTCTGGATCATCCGCTCGTTGACGTCCCGGAAAGCGAACTTGTCCACGACCTCTTCGGGAAGGAAGCCGGTATCGCCTACCGTATCTATTCTCACCTTGCGCAGCATTTTGCGCACGATGCACTCCAGGTGCTTATCGTTGATATCCACGCCCTGCAGGCGGTAGACTTCCTGGATCTCGTTGACCAGATATTCCTGGACCTGTTTGTCGCCCTTGACGCGCAGGATGTCGTGGGGGTCGATGTTGCCGTCGCAGAGCTGTTGACCGGCGGTAACGTAGTCGCCCTCGTGGACCTTGAGGTGTTTGCCCTGCGGGATGTCGTATTCCTTCGTTTGGTGCTCGCCCTCCACCGTAATTTTACGCTTCCCCTTGCGCGTACCCTTGATCTCGACGCGGCCGTCGATCTCGGCGATGATGGCCGGGTTTTTAGGCCTCCGGGCTTCGAACAACTCCGCGACCCGGGGCAACCCGCCCGTGATGTCGCGGGTCTTGCCCAACTCGCGCGGGAGTTTGACCAGCAACTGCCCCGGCTCCACCGCTTCGCCGTCCCGGACGTTGAGGTATCCGCCATAGGGCACGGGGTATTCCACGCCTTTGGCGCCGCCCGCGGCGTGGATAACAATATGGGGGTCGAGGTCCTTGCGGCGGGTCCCGCCCACCACCACGCGCTGGATGAGGCCGGCGGAGTCCGTTTCCTCCCGGAGCGTTACGCCGTCTATGATGTCGCGGAGTTCGACGTCGCCGCCGACGTCGGCCAGGATGGGTTCGCTGTAGGGGTCCCACTCGTAAATCACTTGACCCCGTTCCAGTGGCTGGCCGTCTTTCACCTTCAACACGCAGCCGTAGGGAACGGCATATTTTATCCGGTCGCGCCCTTCCTCGTCCACGATGACTAGCTCGGCGTTGCGCGAAAGCACGACCACCGAGCCGCCCGAACGCGTGGTGGTCCGCAGCCGTTCAAACCGAGCCGACCCGGCCAACTTGGCCAGGATGCGCGACTGCTCGACTATCCGGCTCGCGGTCCCGCCCACGTGGAAGGTGCGGAGCGTAAGCTGGGTGCCCGGCTCGCCGATGGACTGCGCGGCGACGACGCCCACGGCTTCGCCCACGTCCACGAGTTTTCCCGTGGCCATGTTGCGGCCGTAGCACGACGTGCACACGCCCCGCCGCGACTCGCACGTCAGCACCGAGCGTATTTTGACGGAGGTCACGTTGGACATCTCGACGCGTTCGGCTTCTTCCTCGTTGATGAGCTCGTTGGCCGCGACGATGGGTTCGGCCGTCACCGGGTCGTATACGTCTTCCAGACTTACGCGCCCCAGGACGCGGTCGCCGAGCGATTCGATGACCTCTTCGCCCTCTTTGAGAGCCATGATCTCGATACCCAGCAGCGTGCGGCAGTCATCCTCCGTGATGATGAGGTCGTGGGCCGCGTCCACCAGGCGCCGCGTGAGGTAGCCGGCGTCGGCGGTCTTGAGCGCGGTGTCGGCCAGGCCCTTCCGGCCGCCGTGAGTGGAAATGAAGTATTCCAGGACCGACAGCCCTTCGCGGAAGTTGGCGAGGATGGGTTGTTCGATGATTTCGCCGATCTGCCCCGTAATTTTCTTCTGGGGTTTGGCCATAAGGCCGCGCAGGCCGGCGAGTTGGCGAATCTGGTTTTTGGAGCCGCGGGCGCCCGAGTCCGCCATCATGAAGACGGGGTTGAAACCCTTGCTGTCCTTGGAGAGGCGCTCGAAGACCATTTCGCCCAGGACGTCCGTGGTACGCGTCCAGGCGTCGATGACCATGTTGTAACGCTCGCCGTAGGTAATGGCCTGCTGCTTGTAAAGCTTCTCGATGCGCTCCACTTCGCGCTTCGTCTCGGCCAGGAGGGCCGGCTTCTCCTCCGGCACGAGCAGGTCGTCCACGCCGAAGGTTATGCCGGCAAGGGTGGCGTGCAGGAAGCCCAGGTCCTTGAGCGCGTCCAGAAGTTGGACGGTGCGCCCCAGGCCGTAGCGCTTGTATACCTGCGCGACAATGGCGCCCAGCTCCTTCTTGTCCACCGTGCGGTTGACGAAGGTGAAGTCTTCCGGCAGGACCTGGTTGAGGATGACGCGGCCGATAGTGGTCTCTATTATCTCTCCGTAAAGGCGGACCTTTATCTTGGCGTAGCGGCCGACCTCTCCCAGTTCGTGGGCCAGCAACGCCTCGTCCGGGTTGGCGAACGATTTGCCCTCGAGCCTTTCCCCCGGCTTGGGTTTGGTGAGGGCGTAGCAGCCGAGGACGATGTCCTGGGTGGGCGTCGCCAGCGGCCGGCCGTCCCGGGGCGAGAGGATGTTGCGGGTGCTGGCCATGAGGAGCTTGGCTTCCAGCTGGGCCTCGGGCGAGATGGGGACGTGAACGGCCATCTGGTCGCCGTCGAAGTCGGCGTTGAACGCCGAACAGACCAGGGGGTGGATCCGGATGGCCGAACCCTCAACCAACACCGGCTTGAAGGCCTGGATGCCCAGGCGATGGAGGGTGGGCGCCCGGTTCAGCATGACCGGGTGGTCGCGGATGCACTCCTCCAGGATGTCCCACACCTCGGGCTTGACCTGTTCCACCAGGCGCTTGGCGCTCTTGATCGTGTGGACGAAGCCGTGCTCCTCGAGCTTCTGGACGATGAACGGCTTGAAGAGCTCCAGCGCCATTTTCTTGGGGATGCCGCACTCGTCCAGCTTCAACTCCGGCCCCACGACGATGACGGCGCGCCCCGAGTAGTCCACGCGCTTGCCCAGCAGGTTCTGGCGGAAGCGCCCCAGCTTGCCCTTCAGGTTGTCGGAGAGCGACTTCAGCGGCCGGTTGTTAATGCCGCGGACGACGTAGCCGCGCCGGCCGTTGTCCAGCAGCGCGTCCACCGCCTCCTGCAACATCCGCTTCTCGTTGCGTAGGATGACGTCGGGGGCGCGGAGCTCGATGAGCTTGCGGAGCCGGTTGTTGCGGTTGATGACGGTGCGGTAGAGGTCGTTGAGGTCGGAGGTGGCGAAACGCCCACCGTCCAGGGGGACCAGCGGCCGCAAATCGGGCGGCAGCACCGGCAGGACTTCGAGTATCATCCACTCCGGGCGGTTGCCGGACTTGCGGATGGCCTCCAAAAGCTGCAGGCGGCGCAGGATGGTCTTGCGGCGCTGGCGCGACTTCGCGGTCTCGAGCTCGGCGTGCAAGTCGGCGGAGAAGACTTCCAGGTCCAGCTTTTCCAAAAGCTTGCGGACCGCGGGGGCGCCCATGTCGGCTTCGAACTCGCCCGGGAACTTCTCGTAGAGCCGGCGGTAGTGCTCCTCGGAAATTATCTGGCCTTCCACCAGGCCGGTTTCGGACTTGAGGCCGGGGTCCACCACGATATAGGCTGCGTAATAGATAACCCGCTCCACGTCGCGGCTGGAGACGCCCAGGAGGTTGGCGACGTAGTTGGGGGCGCCCTTTACGAACCAGATGTGGGCCACCGGCGAGACGAGCTTGATGTGGCCCATGCGCTCGCGGCGGACGCGGGACTCGGTTACCTCGACGCCGCAGCGGTCGCAGATAACGTTGCGGTTCTTGGGCCGCTTGTATTTGCCGCAGGCGCACTCCCAATCCTTGGTGGGGCCGAAGATGCGCTCGCAGAAGAGGCCGTCGCGCTCGGGGCGGAAGGTGCGGTAGTTGATGGTCTCGGCCTTCTTGACCTCGCCGTGGGACCACGAGAGAATCTTTTCGGGCGAGGCAATGCCGATAGAAATGGCCGAGAACTCCCGGCGGGGCCGCCTTTTCTCGTCGTACAATCCCCAGATCACGGTGTCCCCCTGCCGCGACGCGGCCGAGGACGGCGCGCCGCGGGACGCGTCGCCGTTTGAGCGATGGACATTAGGCCTCTTCCGGGTAGACGTCCAGACATAACGCCCTGAGCTCGTTGATAAGAACGTTGAACGATTCCGGGGTTTCCGACTCGGGGATGTTGCGTCCTTTGACGATAGCTTCGTACATCCGCGCGCGGCCCATGACGTCGTCGGACTTCACGGTCAGGAGCTCCTGCAACGTATAAGCCGCGCCGTAGGCCTCCAGGGCCCAAACTTCCATTTCGCCGAAGCGCTGGCCGCCGAACTGGCCCTTGCCGCCCAGCGGCTGCTGCGTCACGAGCGAATACGGGCCCACCGAGCGCGCGTGGATCTTGTCGTCGGCCAGGTGCAGGAGCTTGAACAGGTAGATGTAGCCGACGGTGATGGGGTGGCTGAAAGGTTCGCCGGTGCGGCCGTCGTGGAGCGCGACCTTCCCGCCGCGCGGGAAACCCGCCGCCTCCAGGAAGTCCTTGATTTCCTCTTCCTTCGCGCCCTCGAAGATGGGGGACTCGAAGAGCATGTCCAGCTTGTTGGCCGCCCATCCGAGGTGGGTCTCGAAAATCTGGCCGACGTTGAGACGGCTCGGAACGCCCAGCGGGTTCAGGATAATGTCCACCGGCGTCCCGTCCTCCATGCACGGCATGTCTTCCACCGGCACGATCTTGGCCACGACGCCCTTGTTCCCGTGGCGGCCGGCCATCTTGTCGCCGATGGTTAGACGGCGCTTCCGCGCCACGTAGACCTTGACCATCTTCAGGACGCCGGGCGGGAGGTCGTCGCCCTTGCGAATGCGGTCGATCTCCTTGTCCGCGGCGCTGGTTACCTCGTGGGCGTAGGTGTGGAAACGGTTGACGACCTTCTCCACGTTCTTCCCCGCGACGCCCCGCACCTTGATCCGCCGTTCGATGATGGGGTCCACCAGCTTGTTGCGCAGGACTGCGGGCGTAATCTTCCCGCCCTCGGGAAGGACCACGTCGCCCGTAAGCTCGTCCACCAGCCGGTAATTGAAGGACTTGCCCAACAGGAGCTTGGTGAGCTGCTTCTCGCAAACCTCGCGCGCCGCGGCCACCTTCTGCTTCATGTCGCGCTCGAGTTTCTCGATGTGGCGCGTCTCGTCGGCGCGGGCCCGGCCGTCCGGCCGCTCCCGCTCCTTGCGCGCGAAGACGCGGACGCCCACGACGATGCCGTTCATGCCGGGGGGCGCTTTCAACGAGGCGTCGCGGACGTCGCCGGCCTTCTCGGCGAAGATGGCCCGCAGCAGCCGTTCTTCGGGCGTGGGTTCGGTCTCGCCCTTGGGGACGACCTTGCCCACCATGATGTCGCCGGCGTGGACTTCGGCGCCCACGCGGATAATGCCATATTCGTCCAGGTTCTTCAGGGCTTCGGAGCCGACGTTGGGTATGTCCCGGGTTATCTCTTCCCGGCCCAGCTTCGTTTCCCGGCACTCGATCTCGAATTCCTCGATGTGGATGGAGGTGAAGATGTCGCGCTCCGCCAGCCTCTTGCTGACGACGATGGCGTCCTCGAAGTTGTAGCCCATCCAGGGCATGAACGCCACCAACACGTTGCGGCCCAGCGCCAGCTCGCCGGTCTTGGTGGCCGGGCCGTCGGCCAGAACGTCGCCCACCTTCACCTTGTCGCCCTTGCTCACGATGGGGACCTGGTTGAAGCAGGTGTCCTGGTTGGTGCGTTCGTATTTTTTCAGGTGGTAGACGTCGGGTTCAAACCAACCGAAGGCCGCGTCCTCTTCCGCGGTGTCGGGGCGGACGATGATGGTGTCGGCGGTGACCTTTTCCACCAGGCCGGCGGCGCGCGCGGACACCAACACGCCGGAGTCGCGCGCGACCTGGCCCTCGATGCCGGTGGCGACGTAGGGGACTTCCGTCCGGATGAGGGGCACCGCTTGCCGCTGCATGTTGGAGCCCATGAGCGCGCGGTTGGCGTCGTCGTGCTCCAGGAACGGGATGAGGGCCGTGGACACGGAAACCAACTGGCAGGGCGTGATGTCTATGAACTCCACGTCCTGCGGCGGCACGAGGATGAATTCGCCCCGCTGGCGGGCGTAGACCAGGTCGGCGGCCAAGCGATTATAGCGGTCCACCGGGACATTGGCCTGGGCGACGGTATATTTGTCCTCTTCGCTCGCGTCGAGCCAAACGACCTCGGGCGAAACCTTGCCCTTCTCCACGCGGCGATAGGGCGTCTCGATGAAGCCGAACTCGTTTATCCGGGCGTACGTGGCGAGACTGGTGATGAGGCCGATGTTCGGCCCCTCCGGCGTCTCGATGGGGCACATCCGGCCGTAGTGGGTGTAATGGACGTCGCGGACCTCGAAGTTCGCGCGCTCCCGGCTCAGGCCGCCGGGGCCGAGGGCCGAAAGCCGCCTTTTGTGCGTAAGCTCGGCCAGCGGGTTGATCTGGTCCAGGAACTGGGAGAGTTGGCTGGAGCCGAAAAACTCCTTCACCGCGCTCATCAGCGGCTTGGCGTTCACGAGGTCGCGGGGCATGCACTCCTCGATGTCGAGGATGCTCATGCGCTCCCGGATGACGCGTTCCATGCGCGTTAAGCCCACGCTGAAACGGTATTCCAGGAGTTCGCCCACGGCGCGGACCCGGCGGTTGCCCAGGTGGTCGACGTCGTCCACGTCCCCTTCCTGGGAGTGCAGGAGCGCGAGCTGCCGCACGGCCTCCAGTACGTCCTCGGCGTGAAGGGTCCGGTCTTCCAGCGGGAAATCCAACCCCAGGCGGCTGTCCAGCTTCTTTCGTCCCACGCGGCTCAAGTCGTAGCGCTTGGAGTCCGAAAAGAGGTTGTCGAACGCGGTCTCCGCGGTCTCGAAGTTCGAAAGGTCGCCGGGGCGCAGCTCGTTGTAGATTTTTATGAGGGCGTCGGCGCGGGTCTTGACGCGGCTCTCGTCGTCCTTCCGGAAGGTGGGGACCAAGGCCGCGGCGTCCAACCCGTTGCGCGGTACGATGACGTCCACCGTCTTGACCTTGTTTTCGCGTAAAACCTCGTAGAGAGTTTCGTCCACGAGCTGGAAACGCCGCACGACGACGATGTCGTCCGGCCCGCGCGCATCGCCGGCCAGGAAGCTGCCGATGACGGCGGTCCGACGCGCGACGTTTACGGTCTCGACGTCGTAATAGAGACGGGCGATGGCGCCCGCGTCGCCGAAGCCGAACGCCCGGAGCAAAACCGGGATGGGAATGCGGGGTTGGCGGTTGGTGCGGTCGATGGAAAAGTTGACGACGCCATTGGTGTCATACGCGATCTCGAGCCAGGAGCCGCGGTGCGGGATGACCGAAACGCCGTAAAGGATTTTCCCGCTGGCGTGTTCCGACTGCTTGAAGACCAGGCCGGGCGAGCGGTGGAGTTGGGAGACGATGACGCGTTCGGCGCCGTTGATGATGAAGGAGCCGCGCTCCGTCATCATCGGAATCTCGCCGAGGTAAAGCTCTTCCTCGCGCACGTCCACGACCCGCGGTTCCTTGTCCGGCGCCTCGCGCTCCCGCACCACGAAGCGGAACTTGGCCCGCAACGGCACGGCGTACGTCATCCCCTTGACCCGGCACTCCTCGATTGTGAACTTCGGGTAGCCGACGGAATACTCGAGGAATTCGAGGAAGGAGTCGCCGTTGAAGTCGTAGATGGGGAAGGCGCCCTCGAAGATGAACTGCAGGCCGTGGGCCTTGCGCTTCCGCGGCAGCGTGTTGTATTGGAAGAAGTCCTCGTACGACTTCTTCTGCACCGCCAGCAGGTTCGGTATCTCTACCGGCTCGGCCTTTTGGCCGAAGGATTTACGCTTAATAAGGGTCAACCCCCCAAACCTCCGTCAGTTGGGTTGGGTTGAACGGCGGCGAGCGCCGGCTTCGCCGGCGTTTCGCCGCTAGGGGTACTCGACGCCAGGCGTACGCGCGTATGCTACTCCACCGCGACGGTCGCGCCGACTTCTTCCAACTTCGCCTTCATCTTGGCGGCGTCCTCTTTGTTGACGCCCTCCTTGACGGTCGAAGGCGCGCCGTCCACGAGGTCTTTGGCTTCCTTGAGACCCAGGCCCGTCAGCTCCCGTACGACTTTGATGACCGGGATTTTATTGTCGCCGATGGCCTTGAGCGTAACCTTGAACTCGGTTTTCTCTTCCGCCGCCGCGCCGGCGTCGCCCGCCGGGCCCGCGGCCACCGCGACGGCCACGGGGGCGGCGGCCGTTACGCCGAACTCGTCTTCCAGTTCCTTGACCAGCTCCGAGAGCTCCAGAACGGTCATCCCCTTGATGGCTTGCTTGATTTCCTCTTTAGTCATAAAGCATGCGCCCGGCTGGGCTTTCCTCCTTCAAAACTGATATCGATTCCCGACGACGCCGAAACTCGGCTCAGGACGTGGTTTCCTCTTCTTTCTTCTTGTCCGCGATGGCCTGGATGGTGCCCACCGCCTTGCGCATAATGGCCGCCAGGACGCCGACGAACTGGCCGTGCGGCGCCAACATCGCCCCCAACACCCGGGACAGCAGGACCTCGCGCGGCGGCGCCAGCGCGAGCGCCGTCACCTGGTCGCCGCGGATAAACTCGCCCGCCAACAGGCCGCCCTTGATGCCGAACTTGTTATATTCCTTCCGGAAGTCGACCAGGACGCGGGCGACCGCGATGGGTTCGGCGTCCACGAAGGCGATGCCCGTGGAGCCCGCGAGTAGCGTTTCAAACCAATCCGGGACGGGAAAACCGGCCAGTTTACTTAATTCGATTTCAACTTTAACGGCTTGGTGCGCCGGTAAAGCCCTTTCGACTAACGTCCGCTTCGCTACGATATAGCGCGCGCCCTCGGCCCGCAGCTTCGCGCGCAACGCCGTAATCCCGGCCACGTCCACGCCCGTGAAGTCGGTGAAGATCGCGGCCTGTACGCCGCCCAGCGAGGCGGTGAGGTCCTTGAGGACGGCTTCCTTCTTGGCTTTGGTTATGGACATAAACAGCCCTCGCGGCCGGCTTTACGCGCCGGCCAGCCCCAGCGCTTCCTGTTTGCTGATGCGGATGCCGGGGCCCATGGTGCTGGAGATGGTTACGCGCTTGAGATATTGCCCTTTGGCCGCGGGAGGCCTGGCCCGGACTACGGCTTCGATAGCCATCGTGGCATTGGCCAGGAGCTGTTCTTCGGTGAACGACTTCTTGCCAATGGGCATCTGGACGTTGCCCTGCTTGTCCACCTTGTAGTCCACTTTGCCCTTCTTTATCTCCTGAACGGCCTTGCCCACGTCGAAGGTTACGGTCCCCGTTTTGGGGCTGGGCATGAGGCCGCGCGGGCCGAGGAGCTTGCCCAGCCGCGCGACGTCCTTCATCACGTCCGGCGTCGCCACCACGCGGTCGAAGTCGAGCCAGCTTTCCTTTTCGATCTTGGCCAGGTAGTCGTCCAGGCCGACGAAGTCGGCGCCCGCTTCCTGGGCCTCGCGCACTTTCTCCCCCTTGGCGAAAACCAGGACCCGGGCCTTTTTGCCCGTGCCGTGGGGGAGCACCACCGAGCCGCGGACCATCTGGTCGGCGTGCCGCGGGTCCACGCCCAATCGGAAAGCGAGGTCCACCGTTTCGTCGAACGAAGCGTAGGCCGTGGCCAAAACCTTTTGCACGGCCTCCGCGATGGAATACTCCGTCTGGCGGTCCACCTGTTTAATCGCTTCGCGGTATTTCTTGCCTGTCACTTTCCCGGCCTCCGCTTTCCTATATCTCCGCCACGGTTATGCCCATGGAGCGCGCCGTGCCGCGGACGATGTTCATCGCGGCTTCCAACGACGCGGCGTTCAGGTCCACCATCTTCATCCGCGCTATCTCTTCCACCTGGGCGGCGGTGACGGTCGCGACCTTTTCGCGGTTGGGCTGCGCCGACCCCTTGGCGATGCTCGCGGCCTTCTTGAGAAGGACGGCGGTGGGCGGCGTCTTGGTGATGAAAGTAAAAGTCTTGTCCTGAAAGACGGTGACGATGACCGGCAGAATGAGGCCCGGCTTGTCCTTGGTGGCCTCGTTGAACTGCTGGCAAAACTGCATGATGTTGACGCCGTGCTGGCCCAGCGCCGGCCCCACGGGGGGCGCGGGGTTGGCTTGGCCGCCTGGAACCTGCAGCTTGATTTTGGCGATAACGCGCTTGGCCATCCGTTTTCCTCCGGCCGCCGGCGCGGGCTAGCGGCTCTTCTCCACCTCGGAGATATCCAACTCCACCGCGGTCGCCCGGCCGAACACCGTAATCATTACCTTGCACTTGCCCCGGTCGGGGTAGATCTCTTCCACCACGCCCGAGAAGTTGGCGAACGGGCCCGCGACGAAGTGGACCGAGTCGCCTTCCTCGAAGTTTATAATCACTTCCACCCGCGGCTTCCGCCCCTCGATCTGGTCCAGTATGACCTGGACCTCGTCGTCGACGAGCGGCACGGGCGTGGCGCCGGTGGCCACGAAGCCGGTAACGCCGGTGGTCCGCCGGACCAGGGCCCACGACTGCTCCGTGACCTTCATCTGCACCAGCACGTAGCCGGGGAAGAAGACGCGCCGGCGGGTCCCCTTGCCCTTCTTGGTCTGCGTCGCCACTTCTTCGGCCGGGACCAGGACGTGGAGGATGAGGTCGCCCATGTTGCGCTCCTCCACCACCCGCTCGATGGCGGCCTTCACCTTCTGCTCGTGGCCCGTCAGCGTGTGGACGACGTACCAGCGAATGGCGGCGTCTTCCACGCGGACGCGGTAGGGGGAAGAGGCGGCCGGGGCTTCGGGCGCCGCTTCGGCCGGGGCCGTCTGCAGCTCTTCTTCGGGCATCGCGCCTACAGGATGAGGAGCATGAGCTCCATCAGGATTTTATCCCACACGCCGATGATGACGGCGAAGAGGAGGGTGGTGATGATGACGACCACGGTGGACGAGAAAACCTCAATCCACGTGGGCCACGTCACCTTTTTCATCTCGGCCTTGACCTCGCCGAGGAAGTCTATCAACCTACGCATGGGTCGCGCCTCTCCTCGCGCCGCCGCCTATCCGGCATTCAGGGCCAGAGGGACTTGAACCCCCAACCGCCGAATTTGGAGTCCGGTGCTCTACCAATTGAGCTATGACCCTATTTTATTTCGCGGTGCGGCGTGTGCTTCCGGCACCGCGGGCAATACTTCTTGAGCTCGAGCTTCTCGCCGTGCTTCTTCTTGTTCTTGGTGGTCGAGTAGTTGCGCTCCTTGCACTCGGTGCACTGGAGCGTGATGATCTGATTTGCGCCTTTAAGGGCCATGGCTTTCTACTCTATGATGTTGGCGACGACGCCCGCACCCACGGTGCGGCCGCCCTCGCGGATGGCGAACCTGAGTTCCTTTTCCAGCGCGATGGGCGTGATGAGCTCCACCGTCATCGTCACCCGGTCGCCCGGCATGACCATGTCCACGCCCTCCGGCAGCTTCACCGAACCTGTAACGTCCGTCGTCCGGAAGTAGAACTGCGGACGGTACCCGTCGAAGAACGGCTTGTGCCGGCCCCCTTCCTCCTTCGTCAGCACGTACACCTCCGCCGCGAACTTCGTGTGCGGCGTGATCGAGCCCGGCTTCGCCACCACCATCCCCCGCTGCACCTCGTTCCGCTCCACGCCCCGCAAAAGCAGGCCGATGTTGTCGCCCGCCTGCCCCTCGTCCAGCGTCTTGCGGAACATCTCCACGCCCGTTACTACCGTACGCTTCGCCTGCGGGTGCAGGCCCACCAGCTCCACTTCCTCTCCCACGCGGACCTTGCCCCGGTCCGCCCGGCCCGTCGCCACCGTACCCCGCCCCGTGATCGTGAACACGTCCTCCACCGGCATCAGGAACGGCTTCTCCACGTCCCGCGCCGGCGTCGGGATGTAGCTGTCCACCGCCGCCATCAGCTCGTGGATGCACTTCGTCTCCGGCGCGTCCCACTCCCCCGACTCCATCGCCTTCAGCGCCGAGCCCCGGATGAACGGAATCTCGTCGCCGGGGAACTCGTACATCGACAAAAGCTCCCGCACCTCCAGCTCCACCAGGTCCAAAAGCTCCGGGTCGTCCACCATGTCCACCTTGTTCAGGAATACCACCATCGCCGGCACCCCCACCTGCCGCGCCAGCAGGATGTGCTCCCGCGTCTGCGGCATCGGCCCGTCCGCCGCCGACACCACCAAGATCGCGCCGTCCATCTGCGCCGCCCCCGTGATCATGTTCTTCACGTAGTCCGCGTGCCCCGGGCAGTCGATGTGCGCGTAGTGCCGGTTCGCCGTCTCGTACTCCACGTGCGCCACCGCGATCGTGATCCCGCGCTCCCGCTCCTCCGGCGCCTTGTCGATGCTCCAGAAGTCCATGTACTGCGCCAGCTTCTTCTGCGCCAAGACCCGCGTGATCGCGCTCGTCAACGTCGTCTTCCCGTGGTCCACGTGTCCGATCGTCCCAACGTTTACGTGCGGCTTCGTCCGCTCATACTTCGCCTTGGACATCGCGGCGTCCTCCGGAAGCCGGGACTGCGTCCCGGCGGTTAAAAAGGAAAACTACCTCACCTGGCGTACCCCGGGAGCGCGGAGCGGCTCCTTACGAGGTAGCGACGGCGTGGGCGTTCTTCTTCTGCTGTAAGGGGTTAGGGACCCCGCCGGCCTATCGGGCCGAAGCCGTGATTTATAACATAAAAAGGCCGCGGCGTCAAATACTATTTTAAGGCCGGCGCGGGCGTCGGCCCGGTCCCGGCGGACGCCGGCATGGCGCTCCGCGCCGCCCCGCGAAAAAACGGCCGGCTCTCAACGTATTTAAGCGCTATCGGGGGAAAAGGGGGGTAAACTGACGCGCAGAGCAGGGCGGCGAGTCGCGGTACGGCGAAACAATAAATAGCAACGCGCCCCCTTGGGCTCGGGAGCCACGGCGTTAACGACCGCGCGCCGGGCGCCTTGGCCCGGCGTTTTTTATCGGAACAACGCCTTTACCTTCCCCAAGGACGCGGGCTCAGCGTCGTTGTAGTATTCGGCCGTGTAATACTGATAAATATAATCCGTGGCGTCATCTACAACGTAGACCCATTTAATCTCGTCATTGGTATTGGCCCAAAAGGAAAAACCTACGGGCGTCTGTATCCCCGTTATTACGGGCATACTACTTAGGTATACGGAATGGGTATAATCGTCCGTCACGTAGAAATTAGAACCGTAGTAGATACCGCCGCAGGCTGTTGGGTGGAGCCCCGGCGCCGGGTACGTTTTCATCAGCGACCCCGTCGTCGAATTCAATACGGCTATATAGTTTTGGTCGGGTATAGCTACGAACAGGTATGTGCCGGCTAAACTATAATCGGCCGTATAGCTCAAACCAGCGGGGGAGCCGATAGGACTTAAAAAAGAACTTATTACCGAGCCGACCGTCGTCATATAATAAATATACGACGTTTGGTTATTAGATAGGTAAAAGCGTTGGTCATGATACGCCAACCCCCAAGCCCCAAGGCCGCCGGGGGCCGGGAAACTATTTAAAATAGACGTACCGCCGCCGCCTTGCCACCACATACGATATATATACGGTTCAGTTCCATCTTGGATAATATATTCGCCGTTATTACCGGCGCTACCCCGTGGATATATCCCCGGTACCGGCCATGAGCCTATTAAACCCCAAGGTGCGCTTAACGCCGTAACACTTATTAACATCAGTATCGGAAAGACCATTATTAATTTTTTCGTCATATTATTCCCCCGGGACGTTGACGTCGTCGTCCGCTACAGGTAACCAATTATGTTTCCACGCGGTTAACTTCCCGCCGGTAATAGCCGGAACGTTATAGAAAAACGCGTGGCCTTCGCCGTTTGTAGAGGTCCACGAATAATAAAGTCCCGGTATATATTCCAACGTAACGCGGGCGCCGGGGACCGCGTTCGCGCCGTCGGTTATAGTTACGTCCACCGTATATCCTGTGCCCTCCGGCCGAGAATCGGAAACGAACGCCGCCCTTTTGGGGCGGCCGGTTCGCGCTCCGTTGAATAGGTTCACCGGAACAACGCCTTTACCTTCCCCAAGGACGCGGGCTCAGCGTCGTTGTAGTATTCGGCCGTATAATATTGATAAATATAATCCGTGGCGTCATCTACAACGTAGACCCATTTAATCTCGTCATTGGTATTGGCCCAAAAGGAAAAACCTACGGGCGTCTGTATCCCCGTTATTACGGGTATACTACCTCGGTATACGGAATGGGTATAATCGTCCGTCGCGTAGAAATTAGAACCGTAGTAGATACCGCCACAGGCTGTAGGGTGGAGCCCCGGCGCGGCGAAGGTCTCTATTAACGAGCCGGTAGTCTGGTTTATTTCGGCTATAATATTCTGCCCCGGTATGGCCGCGAAGAGCCACAAGCCGAAAGGATTGTAATCGAAGGTGAGTTCCATATCCGCGGGCCCGGCGACGGGGCACAAGAAGGAACTCAATACCGAGCCGACCGTATTCATACGATAAATATAAGACGTTTGGTTATTAGAAAGGTAAAAACGTTGACCATCGTCCGCCAACCCCCACGCCCCCGGGCCGCCGGGGGCCGGGAAGCTAGTAACTATCGAGCCATTATACCAATATATACCGTAAACGTAGGGCGGGGGGCCGCTTTCTACAACGTACATACCGTAACCGTAAACGAAACCCCTGGGGTTGGGGCCTGGGGCGGGGCACGAACTAATTAATTCCCAAGGCGCGCCTAAGCCGTAGGTTGTTAGTAACACGAGTAAACAAACCGCGGTTATTTTATATGTTTTCATATCATTCCCCCGGGACGTTGACGTCTTCGTCCGACGTCGGAAGGTAATTATGTTTCCAAGCGGTTAACTTCCCGCCGGTAATCGTAGGCACGTTATAGAATAAAGCGTGTCCTTCGGCGTTAGTAGGCGTCCACGAATAATAACGGCCCGGTATATATTCTAAGGTAACACGCGCCCCGGGCACGGCGTTCGCGCCGGCGTCCAATAATAAAATCCGGCGGCCCGCGCCTCCCGGCACGCCGCCGCCGTCGTTATCGCCTTTCCGCACACGCCGCATACCCACTCCTTGCAGCCTTATTCCCGCCTAATACATTATATACCCCCCAATTCCCAAAGGTCAAGCGATAAATTATTCCGGCGCCTTTTCCCGTTCCGCCCTGGCGGCGGCGCGCTTTCGGCTCCGCTCCTCGGCCAGCGTGAATACGAAGAGCGCGAGCGCGCCGACCGAGATGGCGGCGTCGGCCACGTTGAAGATATACCAGTGCCACACGCCCCAGTGCGCGTCCACGAAGTCTATGACGTAGCCCAGGCGGAAGCGGTCGATGAGGTTGCCGAGGGCGCCCCCCATCACGGACGCCGCCGCCCAGGAGGCGCCGGTCCGCCCCTCCAGCTTCACGAAGAGGTAGCCCAACAGGACGATGGCCGCCGTCGAGAGGAGGGTGAAGACGATGGGGCGGCCCGGGAAGAGCGAGAAGGCGCCGCCCGTGTTGTGGTTGTTGGTGAAGTTCACCAGGCGGGGAACGGCCGTCACGACCTCGCCGGGGAAAATCCGGCCGGTGATGACGTGTTTGGTGAGCTGGTCGGCGGCGACGAGGAACGCCACGAAGGCCGCCGCGGCCGCGTAGCGGCCCGCTCCCCCTAGCCCTTTTCGGTTTCGGTCTGGCATTTTACGCAACAGGTGGCGAAGGGCAGCGCCTGGAGCCGCGCCGGCGAGATGTCCGCGCCGCACCCCTCGCATTTTCCGTAGGCGCCGGCGCGGACGCGCTCGAGCGCGGTGTCGAGTTCCTTGAGGAGTTCCGTTTCCCGCGACAGCAGCGTCGCCATCTTCTCCCGCTCGTCCGACTCGGCGGAGATGTCGGCCGGATGGTCGGTGAAGGCGGAGATGTCGCCCGAGTCCTCGCGCTGGGGCTTGGAGATGGAGAGCTCGCGGAGCATCTGGATGTAGGCCAGCTTCCGCTCGCGGAGCTCCACGAGCATCTTCTCGAACTTCTTGCGGTCCCTTTTGTTCATGCGGTCACCTCTCGGGGCGACGAAAACGTCGCGCCCCCGTTATCTTCGGCTTTTGCCCGCTACCACCGCGGCGCACCGCGCGCACAGGTCGCCGTGGGTCGGGTCCCGGCCGACGTCGCGGAGACGCTGCCAGCACCGCTCGCACTTCGCGCCCGGCGCCCGGGCCACGGCCACGTTCAGCTCCCCGGCGTCGGCCTCCGCCAGCGCCACCTCGGAGACGATGAGGTAGGCCGGGAGGTCTTCCTTAACCTCGGTCAGTACGTGATAGGTATCCGCGCCGGCGGTGATGCGCACCGCGGCTTCCAGCGGCGCGCCGATGGTCCCCGCCGCCCGCGCCTTTTCCAGCTCCTTCAACACCGCGTCCCGCACCGCGAGCACCCGTTCGAACCGCTCGTTGATTTCGTCGTCCGCGGCCGCGACGTCCCACGGCTCCCACTCGCTCAGGTGCACGCTCGCGGCGTCGCCCTTCGCCCGCGGCAGGTGCTGCCAGATCTCGTCGGCGGTGAAGGGAATGACCGGCGCTAGGAGCTGGGCCAGGCCGCGGGTCATGCGGTAGAGGACGTTCTGGGCGGCGCGCCGCGCCGGCCCCGACGCCGCCTCGCAGTAGAGGCGGTCTTTGATGACGTCCAGGTAGAAGGCCGAGAGCTCCAGGACGCAGAAGTTGTGGACGGCGTGGTAGATGACGTGGAACTCGAACCGGTCGTAGGCCCGGCGAATGCGAAGCGCCAGCCGCCGAAAGCGCTGCCAGATGTAGCGGTCGAGGTCCGTCCACTTCTCCTCGGCCAGGGCGTCGGCCGCCGGGTCGAAGTCGCCCAGGTTGCCGAGCATGAAACGCGCGGTGTTGCGCACGCGGCGATAGGTCTCCGCCACCTGCTCCAACAGCTCGTACGACACGCGGATGTCGTTGCGGTAGTCCTCGGAAGCCACCCATAGGCGGAGGACGTCGGCGCCGTATTTGTCCACAACGTCCTGGGGCGGGATGGCGTTGCCCGCCGATTTGTGCATCGCCTTGCCGCTCGAGTCCAGCATGAAGCCGTGGGTGAGGACGGCCCGGAAGGGCGCGCGGCCGAGCGTACACAGCCCCACCAACAGCGACGACTGGAACCAGCCGCGGTGCTGGTCGGACCCCTCCAGGTACAGGTCGGCGGGCCAGGGGAGCTCGGGCCAGCGGCGGTCGGGTCGGCCGTCGTAGTTCAGGACGCCGAGGTGGCTGGAGCCGCTCTCGAACCACACGTCCAGGATGTCGGTCGACTTGTCCCATTCGCCGGCGCCGCACCGGGGGCAAGCCGCGCCCGCCGCAAGCTCGGCCGGCGTCGCCCGCCAGTAGGCCTCGATGCCGCCCGCGCGGACGAGCTCCTGGACGCGGGCCAGGAAGTCGTCGGGGTAGTATACCGCGCCGCACCCCCGGCAATACAACGCCGGGATGGGGACGCCCCACGCCCGCTGGCGGCTCAGGCACCAATCGGGCCGGTTGGTTATCATGCCCACGATGCGGTCGTGGCCCCACGTCGGGACCCACTGCACCTTCTCGACCTCTTCCAACGCCACGCGCCGCAGCTCCCCCGCCTCCATCGAGACGAACCACTGCTCGGTAGCCCGGAAGAGCAGCGGCTTTTTGCACCGCCAGCAATGAGGGTAGGAGTGGCTTATCTCCTCGTCGCGCAGCAGGGCCCCCGCGGCGCGCAGGCGCTCCACGATCTTGGCGTCGGCGTCGAAGATGAGCATCCCCTCGTATTCGGGGACCTCGGCCGTGAAGCGGCCCCGCTCGTCCACCGGCGAGAGGATGGGGAGGCCGTGCTCCTGGCCGGCGTAGAAGTCGTCGGCGCCGTGGCCGGGGGCGACGTGGACCACGCCCGTCCCCTGCTCCAGCGTCACGAAGTCGGTGAGTATGACCGGCGAGACGCGCCCGGCGAAGGGATGGCGGTATTTGACGCCGGCGAGCTCCCGGCCTTTGTAGCGCGCCACGACCTCGTAGTCCTTGAAGCCCACGGCCCGGGCGAACGCGGCCAGGAGCGGCTCGGCCAGGACGTAGGCGGCGTCGCCCGCGCGGACCGCGACGTAGTCGTAATCCCCGCCCACGGCGGCGGCGAGGTTGGAGGGCAGCGTCCAGGGGGTGGTGGTCCAGACGACGAGGTACGCGGGCGCTTGCCGGCGGAGCTCATCCAACCCCTCGACCACTTCCAGGCGGACGGTCACGGCGGGAGATTTGACGTCCTGGTACTCCAGCTCGGCCTCGGCCAGCGCCGTCTCGCACCAGTAGCACCAGTGGACGGGCTTCAGGCCGCGGTAGACGCGGCCGTCGCGGGCCAGGGCGCGGAAGGCGCCGACGACCTCGGCTTCGTAGCTCGCGTCCATCGTCCGGTAGATGTCGTCCCACGCGCCGAAAATACCCAGCCGCTCGAAGTCGGCGCGCTGGATGGCGATGAACTTCTCGGCGTAGGCGCGGCACCGGGCGCGCAGCTCGCCGGCCTCGACCTTCTCGCCCCGGGCGCGGAGGTCCTTGGTTATCTCGTGTTCGATGGGTTGGCCGTGGCAATCCCAGCCCGGGACGTAAGGGGCGTCGAAACCCTCCATCGTCCGGAACTTGACGACGACGTCCTTGAGCGTCTTATTCAGGGCGTGGCCCATATGGATGGGGCCGTTGGCGTAGGGCGGGCCGTCGTGGAGGAGGTAGACGTCGCGGCCGCGGCGCGCCTCGCGGATAAGGCGGTAAAGGTCGAGCTCGCGCCAGCGCGCGAGCATCTGCGGCTCGCGCTTCGCGAGGTCCGCCTTCATGGGGAAGGCCGTCCGGGGGAGATTTAGGGACGCTTTGTAATCGGGCATTTCGCCTCTCCCGCGTTGGGCGCGGGTTAAGCCGCGCATTTTATCTAACTCCCGCCGACAAGTCAAGGGAAATGAGCCGCGGCGGCTTGTGGCGACAAATAAAAACGCCGGCCTTGCGGGCCGGCTGGGGTTTAACTCCTCTTCGTCGTTTACGCGTGGCGAGCCGGCCCGACCACGGGGGCGGTAATGGCGATGATGGCGATTATGACCGGCTTGGGATAAGTCACGTCGATTGCCTTCTCTCTAAAACCCTTATACCATATAAATACGCGGAGGTCAAGGGGCGCCGTGGGCCGGGGCCAAACCGCTTGAATTAATAGTAATATTGTTTGAAAAACCCAAAGGCCCGTGTTATACTATAAATACAAAAAACAGAATTAAACGCGCCGGAGGTGCGCCATGAGAAAATCGGTCTTCGTCTTTTCGGCTTCGGTTGCGCTGGCGGTCGCCGCGTTTGCGTATTTGGGTCAAGTCGTGGGTTCCTTTCCCTCGCCCGCCGGCTACCTAACCCGGGGGTTGGCCCGGTCCGCCTCCTACCTCTACGTCCTCGACAACAACAACCCGGGGCTAGTTTACCGCATCAACCCCACGAGCGGCTACGTGTACGGTTGGTCCATCCTGAACTACGCCGGCAACAACCGCGGCCTGGCCTACGTCTCGGGCAACTACCTCTACATCGGCAACGATACCAACGACTACGTATATCGTGTAAACCCCGATAGTGGCGTGGCTTACTCCTCGTGGGCCGCGAACCACGACCCCTTCGGCCTCGACCCCGTGTGCACGGGCGACGGCGGCACCGGGACCATCGCGATGTATTCGACCGACAGCTCCCCCTCCGCTATCTTCACCCATGTCCTGGGCACGGGCAGCATCGCGAGTTCGATCACCATTCCCGGCGCTTCGGATTACGACTGCGCCTACGACTGGCGCAACTCGGTCCTCTGGCTCGGACGGTCCAATAGTTACGTCTACGCCTATTCCCCTTCCGGGGTTACGGTTGCGAGCTTCCCCGCGCCGACCCCTTACCCTGCGGCCTTGGCCTACTACGGCGCGTACCTATGGGTGGCGTGCACGGGCTACGGCTACATCTACCGGGTCCACTGCCCCCAAGGCTTCGTGGGTACGGCGCCCGCGTCCCTCGGCCGCGTGAAGGCGCTTTACCGTTAAACGTATTCCCGGCAGCAAAACGCCGCCCCTCGGGGCGGCGTTTGCTTTTCGCGCGCGACGTTGGCGGGGCTACGCCGATAACTCGGCGACGGCCTTGACGGCGACGCCCTCGTCGGCGCCGGGCCGTATTAGGGCCGCGGCCACCCGTCACTCGTAGCGGATGGCGTCGATGGGATTGAGCCGGGAGGCCTTGCGCGCGGGGTAGACGCCGAAGACGACGCCCACCGTCGCCGAGAAGCCGAAACCCAGGACGATCGTCCACCACACGACGGCGGCGTGGAGCGGCGAGACCGCCGAGACAACCGCCGCGGCGCCGAGCCCCAGGACGACGCCTATGATTCCCCCCAGCGTCGCGAGGCCGATGGCCTCCATTAAGAATTGGACGAGGACGTCGTGGTCGCGGGCACCCACGGCTTTGCGGATGCCGATTTCCCGCGTCCGCTCCGCCACCGAGACGAGCATGATGTTCATGATGCCGATGCCGCCGACGATCAACGAAATGGACGCCACGCTTACCATGACCAGCCACAGCATGGACGTGATGTTGTTCAACGACGAGAGCATCGAGGCCTGGGTGTTAAGGCCGAAGTCGTCGTCCTGGTAAAACCGGAGGCCGTGCCGGGTCCGCATGAGCTCCTCGACGTCCTTCAACGCGGCGGGAACCGGTACGCCCTCTTTCGGCATGACTTCGATTTTCAAACCGTGGAAAATGGACATGTGCCCCTCGGGAGGTTTATTGTATTTCAAAAACGTCTCCACCGGGATAAAGACCTGGTTGTCTTGCGGCCTGCCGAACGAGGGGCCTTTTTCCGCCAGCGTACCGACGACGCGGTAACGGTGGCCGTCCAGCTCCAGCGTTTGCCCCACCGGCTTCTCGCCGGGGCCGAAGAGATTGTCGGCGACGTACGAGCCGATAACGCACACCATCGTGCGATGGCGCCGGTCTTCTGGCGCTATAAACCGCCCGTCCGTTATGGTCCAGTTGCCGGTTATAACGCCGCCCTCGGTCGTGCCCGTAAGGGTGCATTCTTCGGCCTGGTATATCCCCCGCGTCGGCGTCGGGAGGTCCTTTTGAATGCTGGGTACGGCGAGGCGGATGGTGGACAACGTCGCGATGGCCTCGGCGTCCCTCAACGTCAAGTCCGGCCTTTTCGCGATTACGTCGAAGTCCGGCGGCCGCCCGCCGCCGAATTGCAGCTGCATCTTCTGGACGTAGATCGTATTCGTCCCCAGCGACGAGAATTCCTTCGCGATGGAACGGTTGAGCCCTTCCAAGAGGCCCAAAATCGCGATGACGGTGGCGACGCCGATGATGATTCCCAGCGCCGTCAAAATTGACCGGGATTTGTGGTGGAAGAGGGAGACGAGCGCCAACCGCACGAGCGAGAAGAAGTTCATACGATCCTCCCGTCCCGCAGCGTGATAACGTGCTTGGCGTGCCGGGCGACGCTCTGCTCATGGGTCACGACGATGAGGGTGCGGCCCATTTCGTTCAACGAGTCCAAGAGACCCATGAGCTCCTGCTCGTTCCGGGAATCGAGGTTGCCGGTCGGCTCGTCGGCCAGGATGATGGCGGGGTCGTTGGCCAGCGCCCGGGCCACGCTCACCCGTTGGACCTCGCCGCCCGAGAGCTCGTTGGGGCGATGGTGGCCGCGGTCGGCCAGGCCGACCTTCGCGAGCATCTCGGCGATGATTTCGCGGCGGCGCGCCGCGGGGACGCGGTTATAAAGCAGCGGTAGTTCCACGTTCTCGGCGGCGGTAAGGCGCGGCAAGAGGTTGAAACTCTGGAAGACGAACCCCACCTGACGGCTGCGGACCCGCGCCAACTGGTTGGAATCGAGGCCGGAGACTTCCTCGCCCCGCAGGAAGTATTGACCCGACGTGGGCGCGTCGAGGCAACCCAGGATGTGCATCAACGTGGATTTGCCGGAGCCGGAAGGGCCCATGATGGCGATGTAGCCGCCCTCCGCCACCTCGAGGTCGACGCCCCGGAGGGCCTGGACCGCGGCGGCGCCTTCGCCGTAAGCCTTGACGACGGCCACCGTTCGGATGACCGGCCCTAACGCGAGGTCGCCCGGCCGAGGGCCCTCATGGCCCTTATGTTCGGCTGAGCCCCTTCCGCCTTCTTCTTGCCCGACCAATTCTTTTCTCCTTTGCCCTTCTCAACCGCTACGGCGTCGCCGGAGCGGAGGCCGCGGAGCACGTCGAAGGGGCCCGTTATCACGACCTGGCCGGCGCGCAGGCCCTTGGTGATTTCTATGTTCGTCCCGTCGGAAATGCCCGTCGTCACCGGCGTTAGCACGGCCCGGCCGCCTTCCAGTACGTAGACCGCGTCTACCTCCTTGCCCCGGATGGTGTCCTTGCCGAGCGCGGCCAGCGGGCAGAAGATAACGTTTTTAACGGAGGCCGTCGTTATATCCGCCGCAACGGTCATACCGGGGCGGAGGCGCTTATCGACGTCCGTGATGTCCAGGACCGTCCGGAACTCGGTCACGTCCGTGGCGCCCGTCTCGGACTCGGGCGCCGGCATAAAGCCGATCGTTTCCACTTTGGCCTTGAACTTCGCCTCCGGCATCGCGTCGAGGGTTATGAAGGCCGGTTGGCCGATGGCGACCCCCACGATGTCGGCTTCGTCCACGTAGACCCAGGCCTGCATCGCCGACAGGTCGCCGAGGGTGAACATCACCGTCCCGGCGTTGTTCATCGTCCCCATGACGGCCGTCTCGCCCTCCTCGACCGCAACGCCGACGACCCGGCCCGCGGCGGGCGCGTAGATGCGCGTCTTGGCCAATTTATCTTCGCTCTGTTTGAGGTTCGATTGGGCGACCTCGTAGGCCGTCCGCCGGTCCTCGTAGTCGGACCCCGAGATGAGGTTTTCGGCGTAAAGCGCCTTGCCCCGTTCGTAGTTGGATTTCGCCTGCCCGAGTTGGGATAGGTACAGGCCCCGCGCCGCCCGCAGCTCGCTGTCGTCCAGGAGACATAGAAGCTGGCCCCGGGTGACGTAATCGCCCTCTTTGACGTAGATCTTCTTGATCCGCGCGACGACCTCGGCCGAGATATCCACCTGGTTGTAGGCCCGCAGCTCGCCATCGGCGGTGACGGTGGAGACGATTTCGCCGGGCTCGAGCTCTTGTACCTTGACCTGCGGCAGCGGTTTCGGCTTGTAGACGAGTTTGAAGACGACGAACACCGCCGCCAACGCCGCCACGGAAATGATAATGACCCTGATTAAGGTTTTACGGGTGCGCGCTTTCATTTAACCTCCAACGACACGCCCAGCACGTAATTGAGTTCGGCGCGGCTCGACCAGTAGGCGGCGTTGGCGCCGACCAGCGCCCGCTCGGCGTCCGCGAGGTCCGCTTCGACCTGCAGGACGTCCACGAGCGAGGCGGCACCCAATTCGTAGCTGCGCGCCTTCAGGCGGTAGGCTTCCTCGTTAAGTTCCACGGTCTTGGACGCGGATTCCCATTGCCAATAAGAAAGATCTTGCGTGTCGAGCAGGTCCGCGAGGCGCTGGCGCGCGTCGAGCCGGGCCTGCGCGACCGCCAACCGCGCCTGCTTACGGTCCAGGTCCGCCCCCGTAATCTCGACCACCCGCGACGCGACGTCCACCACCGGGAAGCTGAGGATGACGCCGTAGCGGGTCTCGTTGCCGCCCCCTACCGGGACGTCGGTCACGCCTACGGTCGTCCCGCGGGAGAAGGAGACCGAGAGGGCCGGCAGGACGTTCGCCCACACCCCCCAATACGCCGCGTCGGTCGCGCGGGCGCTCGCGCGCGCCACCGCCAAATCGGGGTTGCGGTCGAGGGCGGCTTCGGAGATGACGGTGGTGGGGAGTTCGGCGGGGGTCTCGGGCGCCGGCAACGCCGCGACCTCGACCGCCTCCCACGCGTCGTAGCCGATGAGGTCGCAGAGCTTGCGCTGGTTCAGGAACACCGCGTTGCGGGCCGAGAGGAGCGCGTTCTCCTTGCTGAGGACGTCGGCCTCGGCCTGCAGCTTGTCGCCGAGGTTGGCGTCCTCGAGTTGATACTTCCGCTCGACGAGCTTCTGGCTCTCGACGGCGCGCAGATATTGCTTGTCGGCGCTCGCGACCAAAGACTGCGCCTGCGCGAGGGCGTAATACTCCTGCTGGACGCGGAGGACAAGGTCGGCGATGGTCTGCGCCGAGGTGGTTTTCTTGTGTTTGTTCTCGCGGCTCGCGCGGACGATGCCGAAGACGACGGCGGCGTCCACGACCGGCTGCTCCGCCGAGAAGTGGAAGTTCCAGGTGTCGCCCACGGCGCCCACAGTGGTGGCGTTCGAGGAGTACGAGGAGCTGAGGGAAGGGGTCGCGGCGACGATTCCCTCCGCGAGGGCCTGTCTTCCTTGCGCCCGCTCGAGCTCGGCCGTCTCGGCGGCGAGGCCGTGCTCAAGGGCGGCCTTGACCGCGTCGTCGAGCGACAGCGTCGCCGCCGCCGCCGCCGCCGCGGGGACGAGGGCGAGAAATAAAGTTATCCGTACGTTAATGGCACGGCCTCCTTGGGATAATCTACTATTATAACTCTTTAGACGGCCGGTGCGGCGAAAAAGGTTGCGGAATAATCTCGCGGCCACGGCCCGCCCGGCGTTCATACTGCGGGGAGGGGCCCCGGCCGCCCCCTTTTTCGCTTGCCCCGCGGCGTCTTTTATTTTATAAATCGGCCATTAACCGCCGCCCCCTGAAAGGAACGCCATGGCCCCCACGCACATCTCGCCCATGTGGGAAGCCCTCGCGGGCTTCCTGGTCCTCGCCGCCTTCGTCCTCTTCGGCCTCGCCCTCGCGCGCCGCGTCGCCCTCCTGCGGGTAGGCCGTGCCGAGCGCCGCACCGACCGGCCGGGGGAACGGCTCGGCGGCGCGCTCGCCCGCGTCCTAGCCCAGACCCGCGTCGTCCGCGTCGGCACCGGCCTCGCCCACGTCTTCATCTTCTGGGGCTTCGTCGTGATGGCCTTCGCCAACTTCGTCTTCATGGTGGAGGGGGTGCGGGCCGGCTTCCGCATCCCCGGCATCTCGGAGGCGCCTTGGTATCGTTTCCTCTTTGACCTTTTCGCGGTCCTCGTTATCGTCGCGGTCGTGTGGGCGGCCTTCCGCCGCGCCGTCCTCCGGCCCAAGGGCCCCACCGCCTCCTTCGGCGCCTACTTCATCCTCTTCCTCATCTTCGGCCTGATGGCGACCGACATCGTGAACGAGGGATACCTGCTGGCCACGGCCGAGGCCCGGCTCGGGAGTTCGTTCGCGGGCTCCGCCGCGGCGGGCGTGCTGGCCGCCGCCGGCCTGGTGGGGACGCGCGGCTTTGGGCTCTACGCCGCGTCGTGGTGGCTCCACCTCCTCTTCCTCCTGGGCTTCCTGGTATACATCCCCCTCTCCAAGCACCTCCACCTCATCTTCTGCCCGTTCAACGAATTCTTCCGGGACCTCGGGCCGCGGGGGCGGCTGAAGGATTGCGACGTGGCCGACGACAACGCCGACCACTTCGGCGTCATCCGCGCCGACGAGTTCACCTGGCGCCAGCTCCTGGACTTCTACGCCTGCGTGGAGTGCGGCCGGTGCCAGGACAACTGCCCCGCCTTCAACACCGCCAAGCCGCTGTCGCCCAAGAAGGTCGTCCAGGACCTGAAGCACGACTTCCTGGCGCCCGGGTTGGCGCGCCTCGCGGAAGCCAAGACGCCCGCCAAGAAGGAAGAGGGCAAGGGGCTCGCGGGGCCGGTGGTCGCGGACGACGAGCTCTGGGCCTGCACCACCTGCGGCGCCTGCGTGGAGCACTGCCCGCTAAGCGTCGAGCACGTGAACAAGATCGTGGACCTCCGCCGCGACCTGACCCTCAACGAGGGCCGCGTCCCCCACGAGCTCAACGCCGCTATGAACGGCGTGGAGCGCAACAACAACCCCTACGGCCTCCCCTCCGCCGAGCGCGTAAAGTGGGCCGAGGGGTTGGACGTCCCGGTGCTGGGCAAGGGCGCGCAAGCCGAATACCTGTTGTGGGTCTCGTGCCTCGGCGCCTACGACGACCGCGGCCAGCGCGTCGTCCGCGCCACCGCCAAACTCCTTGCCCGGGCCGGCGTCTCGTTCGCGACGCTGGGCGAGGAGGAGGGCTGCTGCGCCGAGGCCTTCCGCCGCCTGGGCCACGAGTATCTATACAAGATGAAGCTGGAGGAGAACGCCGCGGCCTTCAAAAAATACGGCGTCCGCAAGCTCGTCACGAGCTGTCCCCACTGCTTCAACACCTTCAAGAACGAATACCCGGCGCTGGGGTGCGAGCTGGAGGTCGTCCACCACAGCGAGCTCCTGTTGGCGCTCGTACGCGACGGCCGGCTGAAGGTGGACGCGGCGGCGCTCGGGCGGGTAGCGTACCACGACTCCTGCTACCTCGGCCGCTACAATAAAGTATACGAGGCGCCGCGGGAGCTGGTGCGCGCGGCCGGCGGCGAGCTCGCGGAGATAAAGAACAACCACGCCCACGGCTTCTGCTGCGGCGCCGGCGGCGGCCGGATGTGGCTCGAGGAAACCCTCGGGACCCGCATCAACCACGAGCGGACGAAGCAGGCCCTCGCGACCGGCGCCCCCACCGTCGCCGTCGCTTGCGCCTACTGCCTGACGATGCTCGACGACGGCGTCAAGGACCTCGGCGCCGGCGAGCGCGTCGCCGTCAAGGACGTCGCGGAGTTGTTGGCTTAGGCGCGCCGCCCTGGGCACGGCAGCTTTAACGCCGCCCCACGCCGGGGCGGCGTCTTTATTTCCTGCTCCTCCCCTACCCATTTCGCTTGCTATTCCGCCGCCTAGTGAATATAATCACCGCGCAAACCCGTTAACGCCTACGCCCGAGGAAAAGGTGACCCCCGCCCCCGCCCAGAACCCCGCCCCGCCGCCCGCCGCCGGGCCCGCCGGCGCCGCGCGCCTTAGTTACGCGGTCACGGCTACGCTCCTCGGCGCGCTGGGGCTGGGCCTCCGCCTCCGCCACCTCGGCGACGTCATCCGCATAGACGAGGCGACGACGTACGTCCGCTTCGTCACGCGGCCCTGGCGCGGCGCCCTCACCGCCTACGACATCCCCAACAACCACATCCTGAACACCGCCCTCGCGAAGGCGAGCACCGCCGTCTTCGGGCCGGCGGAGTGGGCGCTCCGCCTCCCCAACCTCGTCGCCGGCGTCGCGACGCTGGCGCTGGTCGCGCTCCTCGCGCGGCGGTGGTTCGGCCGCGTCGCGGCCGTCGCGGCGCTCGCGGTGGTCGCGGTCTCGCCCGTCTCCATCCAGTATTCGGTCCTGGCGCGCGGCTACGGCCTCGCCGCGTGCTTCGGCCTCCTCGCGCTCCTGGCGCTGGACCGGCGGTACGACGCGGCCCGCCCCGCGGGCTGGACGATAGCCGCGGCGCTCGCGGCCGCGGCCGCGCTCTACGCCGTCCCCTCCTCAATCATGTTCGTCCTGCCCCTCGCCGCGTGCGACCTCGTCGCGACGCTCGGCCGGCGCCCCCGCGCCTTCGGGAAGTGGCTCGCGGTGTGGGCCGGCGCCGCGGCGCTGACCGCCCTCCTCTTCCTCCCCGTCATCGCCGTCAACGGCGCGCGCCTCTTTTTCGCCAACGAATACAACGCCCTGCGCGAGCTGCCTTATATGGACCAATACCTCCGTCTCTACGGCCGCTCCCTCGCGGACGCGCGGACCTTCGGCGCCGGCGGGCCCTGGCTGTGGTTGCCCCTCTTCGCCGCCGGCGTCGTCGCCGGCACGCGACGCCGCAAGGCATACGGCCTGCTGTTGGCGTCCTGCGCCGCGCTGGCCGTCGTCCTCTTCGCCGTCGGGACGCCTTTGCCGAGCCGCCTGTTCCATTATTTCGTGCCGCTCCTGGCGTTGGGCGTGGGCGCGCTCGGGCGTCGCGGCCGAGGCCCCGGCCATCGCCGCGGCGCTGGCCGGGCTGCCGCCCGTCTCCCGCGTGGCCGCCGGCGCGTGGTATTACGACGCCGCGGTGCAGTATTACCTGATGAAGGCGGGCGCGCCCACGGCCGCGCTGGACCGCGCCCCGCCCAAGGGTTTGACGTTCGAGGCCTACGTCGTCGTGGCGCCGGGGTCCACGCCGCAGGAGACGGCGGACGCCTATTTCTGGGGCGGGCCGTATCCGGTCGTGCGCCGGGAGCTGGTGCGCGAGGCCGCGGGCTTCGGCATCTGGAAAGTGCTGATGGTAAACCCGGGATGACGGGCGCCGGGGCCGCGCGCCGACGCCGGTCATACAATAGAAGGACGCTAACCTTCCGGAGGATAATAGCCGGTATGCCGGGTGCCAAGTGCAATGGCTTCGCCCGGGCCCTTTTCTGGGCGTCGGCCGCGGCCATTTTCTCCCTCGGCGTATTCCTTCGCCTCCGCCACCTCGGCGACGTCATCCGCTTCGACGAGGCGACGACGTACGTCCTGTTCGTCTCGCGGCCGTGGGCGGAAGCGCTAACGTCGTACCAGTTCCCCAACAACCACCTCCTCAACACCGCCCTGGCGAAGGCGAGCGCCGCCGTCTTCGGGGCGGCGCCGTGGGCGCTGCGCCTCCCCAACCTGTTCGCGGGCTTGGGCGTAATGGCGGCTACGGCCGCCCTCGCGCGGCGGTGGTTCGGCCGGGCCGCGGCGCTCGCGGCCCTCGCGGTCGTGGCGGTATCGCCGGCCGCGGTCCATATCAACGTCCTATGCCGGGGTTACACCCCGGCCGTCCTGCTCTGGCTTGTCGCCCTCTGGAGCATCGACGCCGCGGCGCGCGGGCGCGCGCCGGCGTGGCGGCGCGCCGCGGCGGCGGCCGCCGCGGCCCTGGCCATCTACGCCGTCCCCTCGGCCATGCTTTACGTGGCGCCCCTCGCGGCCTACGACCTCGCCCTCAGTTTCCCGTCCGGCAAGAGAGGCCTCGCCCATTGGGCGGCGACGTGGGCCGCCGCGGCCGCGCTGACCTTCGCGCTCTACCTGCCCGTTATCCTGAAAAACGGTTGGGCGCCGCTGGTCGCGAACGAGTGGAATACGCGCCTGTCGCGCGCCGATATGCCCCAGTTCCTCCGCCTGTGGGGTCGCGCCGTCCGCGACGCGCGGAGCTGGGGATGGCCCGGCGCCTGGGGGTGGGGACCGCTCGCGGCGGCGGGGGTCGCGGCCGCGGTCCTGACGAACACCCGCTACCGCCTGCTCCTCGGCCTCGCCGTCGTGGGCGTCGCCGCGTTCTACGTCGCCCGTTACCCGCTCCCGACGCGAGTATTCGGCCCGGTGGTCCCGATATACGCCCTCGGCCTCGGCGCGTTGGCGGCGGCGGCCGCCCGTCGGTTGGGAACCGTACCCCGACCCGTCACCGTCGCCGCAGCCGCGGCGTTGACGCTGGCGGCGGTTGGCGTCGGCGTCGCCGGCGAACGGCAAGGGTTGATCGCCACTTCCTCGCGCGCGGGCGTGGCCCCCGACGCCCGCGACGTCGCGGCCGTCCTCCGGGCCTTACCGCCGACGCCGCGGGTGGTGGTCAACCCGTGGTATGACGACCCCGTGCGGTATTATCTGATGACGTCGGGCGCGGATATAAAAGCCATTGACCATAGCCCGCCTCCGGCCTTTACTTACGAGGCCTACGTCGTCGTCCCCCGCGGCTCGACCGCGCAGAAAGAGGCCGACAAGTTCTTTTGGGGGTTCCGCGCACGGGTGGTCGCGCGCACGCCGGTCCGCCGTGTGGGCGAGACGCGGGTCGTCAAGGTGGTTTTCGCGTGGTAAAAGCGGCCGCGATTTCCGCTTGTTTTTTTTCGCGGGTTATGCTACAATGTCTATCAACTTAGTATGAATTCAGGCACGGCAGGTCAACGGCCCGCACGGGCGGAGGAGGAACGGCGATGTTTGAGACAAAGAGGAAGGCGTGGCGGCTCGCGGCCACGGCCGTCGCGGCGTTCGCGGCGGCGGCGCTCCTGGCCGGCGGCTGCGCCAAGAAGAAGGAAGAGAAGGCGGCCGGCGGGACCGTGAAGGTCTCGGGGGCCTACGCCCTCTATCCGATGATGACGCGGTGGGCGGAGGAGTACAAGAAAATCCACCCCGAGGTCAAGGTCGAGGTCTCGGGCGGCGGCGCCGGCAAGGGCATGGCGGACGCGCTGGCCGGCCTGGTGGACCTGGGCATGGTCTCGCGCGAGATAAGGCCGGAGGAAACGGCCAAGGGCGCGGTCTACGTCTCGGTGGTCAAGGACGCGGTGGTCTGCACCGTCAACGCGGCCAACCCGGTTTACGCCAAGCTCGCGAGCCGCGGCGTCACCCAGGACGAGTTCAAGAAGGTCTTCATCACCCGCGAGATAAAGACCTGGGGCGAGCTCGCGGGCGACCCCAAGGTGAAGGACAAGATAAAGGTCTACACCCGCGCCGACAGCTGCGGCGCCGCCGAGACCTGGGCCAAGTACCTGGGCAAATACACCCAGGAGGACCTGACCAAGGCCGCGGACGCGGGCATCATGAACGACCCCGATCTGGCCGCGGCCGTGAAGAACGACAAGTTCGGTGTGGGCTACAACAACATCAACTTCGCCTACGACGTCAAGACCGGCGCCAACATCGAGGGCATCCGCGTCATCCCGGTGGACAAGAACGCGAACGGCAAAGTGGACCCCGAGGAGAGCTTCTACGCCAACCAGCAGGAGCTGTTGAAGGCCATCGCGGACGGCCGCTACCCCTCGCCGCCGGCGCGCGACCTCAACGTCGTCGCCAAGGCCGCGTTCCAGGGCGAAGCCCAGAAGTTCGTCCAGTGGATTTTAACCGACGGCCAGAAGTACGTCGCGGAGAGCGGCTACATCCCGCTCCCGGCCGCCAAGCTCCAGGCCGAGATAGCGAAAGTCCAATAAGGTAGGCCGGCCGAAGTGCCCCCCGCCGCCGTGGGAACCGCGTTCGGGCGCGCGCGCGCGTTCGTCTTCACCCGCCTGATGCAGGTGGCGACGGTGCTGGTGTGCGCCTTCCTCGGGCTGGTGGTCGCGATTCTGGCGGCCAAGTCGTCGCTCCTCCTGGGGCGCGGCTCGTGGGGCGAGCTCCTGTTCTCGTCCGACTGGAACCCGGCGGCGGGGCGCTTCGGCTTCTTCCCCATCATCCTGGGCTCGGTTTACGTGACGGCGATCGCGATGCTCATCTCGATTCCCGTCTCCATCCTCAGCTCCATCTACCTCGCGGAGTACATGCGCGGCAACGTGCGGCACGTCCTCAAGTCGTTTGTGGACGTGCTGGCGGGCATCCCCTCCGTCGTCTACGGCATGTGCGCCATCATCGTCCTGGTGCCGCTAGTGCGCGACGTCGTGGCGCCCCTCTTCGGCTACTCCTCCACCGGCTTCTGCATCCTCTCCGCCGGCCTCGTCCTCGCGGTGATGGTCTTCCCCATCATCATCTCGGTGAGCGTGGACTGCTTCCTGGCGGTGCCGGGCGAACTCCGGGAGGTCGCCTTCGGCGTGGGCGCCACGAAGTGGGAGACCACCAAGCTGGTGGTCGGGCGGGCGGCGCTCCCCGGCGTCTTCTCGGCGGTGCTCCTGGGTTTCGGCCGCGCCTTCGGCGAGACCATCGCGGTCGCGATGCTGGTGGGCAACCTGCCGCGGGTCCCGGCCAGCATCTTCGACGCCGGCGCCACCCTCCCCTCCATCATCGCGAGCACCTACGGCGAGATGATGTCGGTGCCGCTCTACGACGCGGCCATGATGCTCCTGGCGCTCCTCCTCATCGGCGTGGTCCTGGCCTTCAACTTCCTGGCCCGCCTCATCAAGAAAAATTTCGAACGAATGCAGGCCGGGTAAAACTATGGGCCGCGGCCGCGTCCAGGAAATAACCTTCAACGTCCTGATGCTCGCCTCGCTGGCGGTCGTCCTGGCGTCGCTGGCCGGCATCGTGGGCGTGGTCCTGGTCCGGGGGGGCGCCGCCCTCAGCTGGGACATGGTTACCAAACCGCCGACTACCGGCTACTACATGGGCGGTGGCGGCGGCATTTATAACGCCATCGCGGGCTCGCTGCTCATGGCGGGGATAGCGACCGTCCTGGCCTTCGGCTTCAGCATCACCGTGGCCACCTACCTGCAGCGGGAATTCACGCGCACCCGGCTGGCCAACGTCGTGCGGATGGTCCTGGAGCTTTTATGGGGCATCCCCTCCATCGTCTACGGCATTATCTGCTTCGTCATCATGGTCTTCTTCGGGATCGGGACGTCGCTTCTGGCCGGCATTATCGCCCTCACCTTCCTGGAAATACCGATAATGACCCGCGTCATGGACGAGGCGTTGACCACCGTCTCCGCCGACCTCAAGGCCTCGTCGTACGTCCTCGGCTCCAACCGCGTGGACACCGCCGTCCGCGTGGTGTGGAAACAGGCGGCGCCGGGGATAACGTCGGCGGTCCTGCTCGCCTTCGGCCGCGGCATCGGCGACGCGGCCTCCATCCTCTTCACCGCGGGCTTCACCGACTACGCCCCCAAGATCTGGCCGCCGCAGCAATTCTTCCTCCACACCCTTTTCGAATCCGTGGCCGCGCTGCCCACCATGATATTCTTCCTCTCCACGTCGCCCAGCGCCGAGGTGCGGGGGCGGGCCTACGCCGGGGCCTTCATCCTCCTGGCGCTCGTGCTTATCGTCAGCGCCGCGTCCCGGCTCTTGACGAAACGGCTTTCTAGATACATAATCAAGTAGGCAACCGTGGATACGCCCCAGATAATAACCCGCGACCTGGACGCCTGGATTGGCAAGCACCACATCCTGCGCCACGTTAACCTGGAGGTCCCGCCCCGCCAGGTAACGGTGGTGCTGGGGCCCTCCGGCTGCGGCAAGACCACGCTGTTGAAGTGCTTCAACCGGCTCATAGACCTTACCGAGGGGGCGCGGGTGAAGGGCCAGGTGCTGGTGGACGGCGACGACATCTTCGCGCCGGGCGTGGACGTCATCGCGGTCCGGAAGAAAATGGGGCTGTTGTCGCAGCGGCCGTACCCGTTGCCCATGTCCATCTACGACAACGTCGCCTACGGCCTGCGCCTCCACGGCACGAGGGGCAAGGCGGAGCTCGACCGCAAGGTCCGACACTACCTGGAGGAGGTCGGCCTGTGGGACGAGGTCAGCCAGCGCCTGCGCGACCCCGCCACCGGCCTCTCCCTCGGCCAGCAGCAGCGGCTGTGTCTCGCCCGCGGCCTCGCCGTCGAGCCGGAGGTCATACTCTGCGACGAGCCAACCTCGGCCCTGGACCCCGTGGCGGCTAAAAAGATAGAGGGCCTCCTCCTCAAGCTGAAAAGCAGTTACACCATCATCCTCGTCACCCACGTCCTGCGCCAGGCCAAGAAAATGGCGGACTACGTGGGCTTCATTTACTTCGGCCGGATCGTGGAAGCCGGCCCCGCCGCCGAGTTCTTCGCCAACCCCCGCGAGAAGCTCACCCGCGACTACCTCGGCGGCGACGTCGGCTACTGACGGCCCCCCGCCGGCGAGCACCCTCCGGGCGGCGGCGCCGCCCTTTTTCTTTCCCCCACTTTTCGTTTGCCAAGCGCGGCGGCTTCGGTTATCATTCGGCGACGCGGAAATGGACGCCACCCGGAAGATACTCCTCGCCCTCGTCGCGGTCGCGGCGTTGCGCCTACCGACGCTGGGCCGCTACGACCTCAACCCCTGGGACGAGCCGTTTTACGCCCTGCGGGCGCGCGCGGCGGCCGAAGCCGGCGCCTGGCTGGACCAGAACGACTACTGCCCCAACCGGATGGCCAACGCCTGCTACCCGCCGTTGTTCATCTGGCTAGCCGGCGCGACGATGAAGATCTTGGGGCCCACCGAGTTCGCGGCGCGGCTGTGGGCGGCCCTGCTGGGGGTGGCGGCCGTACCGCTGGCCTACGCCGTGGCGGCGCGCCTCTTTGACAAACGGGCAGGCCTGTTCACGGCGGCCGCGCTCGCCCTCCTCCCCTATTTCACGCGCGTCAGCCGTATGGCCCAGTTTGACGCGCCGCTCGCCTTCTTCCTCCTGCTCACCTTTTGGGCGTGGTTGGAGTTCGGCCGCACGCGGCGGCTCGCGACCGCAGCGCTCGCCGGCGTTGCCTTCGGCCTCGCGCTCCTGACCAAAATCGCGGTCCCCTTCGTCTTCGTCGCCGCCGCGGGCCTCGCCCTCCTCTTTTCGCCGGGCGAGGGGATGACGCGGCGGCGGGCCTTCGCCGGCCTCGCGCTCGCGTCGGCGGTGGGGCTCGCCCTCGCGGCGCCGTGGCACGTTTACATGTACGCCGCCCACGGCCGCTACTTCCTCGAGCACTACCTGGGCTACATGGTCCTGTATCGCGGCGACGGCATCGCGCCCCACATTGAGGCGCCGCGGGCGCCGCTGGTCTGGCTCTACTACGCCGACTACGCGACGACGTTCCTGAAAGGGGTCGCGGCCTTCTTCTTCGCGGGCCTGTTCGCCCTCGCCTTCGCGCCGGAGACGTGGCGGCGACGGCCCGACCGCCTGGTCGTCGTGTTGTGGGTGGTCCTGGCGCTGGTCGTCCTCACGGCGACGCGCTTCAAACGCGAGGTTTACCTCACGGTCCTGCTCGCGCCGATGTGCGTTTTGGCGGCGCCGTGGCTCGCGCGCCTGGCCGGGGGGAAGGTAACGGCGCGAGGCGCCGGCCTCCTCGCCGGCGGCGCGCTCCTGGCCGCCTATTGGGCGGACGCCGCGCGGGCGCGGGCGCCCATAGCGGCGCTCATAACGCCGGACCTCGTAAGCGGCCGCCAACCCTGGGGGCCGCTGGCCGCGGGGGCGGCGGGCGCCGCCCTCCTCGGCCTCGGCTTCGCGCTGTGGTATCGCAAGGCCCCCCGCGCGGCGGCCGCGGTCCTCCTGGCGCTGGTCTTCGGCCACCTCGCGGCCGGCTCCGCCGAGGAGATGGTGAAAGGGCGGCGCGACTGGCGGCCGCTCAAAGCCGTGCTGGACCGCGTCGCCTACCCCGGCGTGGTGATGATTACCGCCGAGGAATCGCCCACCCACCTCTTCTACCTGTACCGCCTGATGCCCGGCTTCGGCGGCGCCGAGCCGGTAACCCTCAATCCCGAATACGCGCCGGTGAAGGTGGCGGGCGTCACGTCGCGCTACCGCCGCGGCTACCTCGTCCTGTGGGACAAAAAACTGGACGGCGCGTTGGGGGGCGAGCTCGCGGCGGCGATGGAAGCCGACGCCGCGGCGTCCGTTTCCTCGCCGCGCTTTACGCTGTTCTACAAACCGAAAGCCCTGACGGCAGGTGGACCATGACCCACGTTGACCCGAAGAGACTGACGACGTCCGCCGTCGCCGCCCTCGCGTTCCTCCTCGGCTGCGCGACCGACGATACCCCCGCGCCCCAACCGCCGCCGAAGTACGTGATGGCCGTCTACGGCGATTCGCGCACCGGCCACGACGTCCACCGTGAGGTGTGCGCCGCCCTCGTCGCCGCCGAGCCGGACGTCACCTTCCACACGGGCGACATGGTGGAAAACGGCTTCAATCCCGCCGACTGGGATACGTTCAACGAGATCACCGCCGAGCTCCGCGCCCTCGCGCCGTTCTACCCCGCGCTGGGCAACCACGAGGGCGAATCGCCGCTCTACTTCCAGAACTTCGACCTCCCCGGCAACGAGCAGTGGTATGGGGTGAAGACGTGCGGCGTCCACTGCATCGTCCTCGACACCAACGTGGCCTTCGCGCCCGGGTCACAGCAATACGAATGGCTGGAGGCGGAGTTGGCTCGGCCCTACGGCCGGCACACGCTGGTCTTCTTCCACCACCCGCCCTTCTCGCTATCGCGACAGGAAGAGACGATGGACCACGTGCGCACCTGGCTGGTGCCGCTGTTCGAGCAGGCCGGCGTCGCGATGGTCTTCTGCGGCCACGAACACAACTACCAGCGTTTCTTCTACCATAATATTTACTACATCATAACCGGCGGCGGCGGCGCGCCGCTCTACGGCCGGGTATACGACGACCCCCGCTGCCAGAAATTTCTGAAAATCCATCACTACTGTCTGTTGACCCTCCAGGGGCCGCAGCTCCACCTCCGCGTCTACGACCTGAACGGCAACGTCGTGGATGAGGTCGAGGTTTCGGCCGACGAGCCCGCCCTCGCGGCCGCGGGCCGCTAAACCTGCCCTACAAACGAAAAGGCCGACGCGAAGGTCGGCCCTGGTATCCGCCCCGGCGCCGGCCGGGGCGAAGCACCGCGCGTCCTCATTTCTTCCTCTTGAACAACCCGGCGATGACCACGAAAAGCACGGCGCCTATGAAAGCCGTGAAGAGGTTGCCGATGAGGCCGCCGAAGTGCCAGCCCACCAGGCGGAAAAAGACGCCGCCCACCACGGCGCCGATGACGCCGATGGCGACGTTGCCCAGGCAGCCGAAGCCCCGGCCCCGGCTCGCCTTGCCCGCCAGCCAACCGACGAGGCCGCCGAGGATGATGAACCACGCCAGGTGCCACAGCGAAAAGTCGTGCCATATCATGGTTTATTCCTCCTATGCGAATCCGCCGCGAGTTTACCCGAAGCGGGCCGCCGGCGCAACCTTTTTAGTTAAACGCGCGGCCCCGCCGCCGCGTCCTACGGGTATTACCGCCGGCCACCCCCTACCCCAGGAGCGATAACCATGAAAAAGGCATTATCCATAACGGCTTGCACCCTGGCCGCCGCGCTTATATTCCCCGCGTTCGTTTCGCCCGCGGCCGCCGAAGAGGGCTTCTACAACCAGCTCAGCGTGGACGAACCGCTCGTCCACGGCAACCTGGCCGTTTACCCGGTCAGCCTGCCGGGCGGCGGCCAGAAGCTGGGCGACATCCTGACGCTGGACGAGGCCATGGGCACGGGCAAGTTCAAGATCGCGGAGTTGGAGGAAGGCGCGGAGGTCAATACCCTCCAGGTGCAGAACAACACGGGCAAGAACGTAATGCTCCTGGCGGGAGAAATCGTCCGCGGCGCCAAGCAGGACCGCATCGTCTCCTACGACGCGGTGGTCCCGCCCGGCGACCGCTACGACGTGGCGTGCTTCTGCGTCGAGGCCGGCCGCTGGACCGAGGTCAGCGATAGGTTCAGCTACAAGAAAGAGATGGCGCCGGGCGCCATCCGCGCCACCGCCCAGGGGAACAACGACCAGGGCATGGTATGGAGCGAGGTCTCGAAGGTGAACGCGGCCACCGGCAACGTCAACGAATCGGATGCGCTGACGGCCAGCTACAACGACCCGAAGTTCAAGGAGAAGGTTGCGGAATACGAGAAGGCCTTCGCCGCCATGGCGAAGGACGAGGACGTCGTGGGCGTCGTCGTATGGTCCGAGGGGAAAATAAAGGCCGGCGACATCTTCGCCAACCACGACCTCTTCGCGAAGATGTGGCCGCGCCTCCTGACGAGCTACGCCATGGACGCGGCGCTGTCCGCCGAGCTCGGCGTCCTGGCGTCGCCGGCGACCATAAAAATGCGCCTGGCCGAGATGGACAGCGCCGCCCGCGAGACGACGTACGAGGACGACGCCCAGAACCGCTCCACCCTCAAAGCGGCGGACGCGGCGGGCTACGAGCTGGAATACGATAACAAAACGGTCCATCTGAACATGTATTAAACGTTCCCGAACGAAAAAAGCCGGCCCTAGGGCCGGCTTTTTTTCGCACCAACAACTACATCCGGTCGCCGGTGACGTAGTCGCCGGGCTCCACGCGGACGCGGGGCCAGACGCGCGCCCCGGGCGCCAGGCGCGCCCCTACGCCGACGCGGGCGCCGTCGCCCAACGCCGCGCCGTTCACCATGGCCCGCTCCTCTACCACCGCCCCCTCGCCCAGGACGCTTCCCGTCACGAGCGCGCCGTCGGCCACGCGGACGCGGTCCAGGAGGAGCGAGGTCTCCACCAACGCACCCGCCCCCACCTCGCACCCGTCGCCCAGGACGCACCGGGGGCCGAGCTGGGCCTCCGCGTCCAGCCGCAGGCGCGCCCCGGCGATCACGTCGCGGCCGGCGGGCCAGAGCGCGAGCTGGGCGGACAACAGGTCGGCCGGCGCGCCGATGGGGAACCAGGGCCCGGGCGCCGCCACGACCGCGACCGGGTGCCGCGCGGCGTACGCCATAAGCGCGGCCGTGAACTCCAGCTCGCCCCGCGGCGACGGCGCCAGCGCCGCGACGTCCTCGAAAATTTCCTCGGTAACCTTATACAGGCCCGCGTTCACGCGGGCCGCGCCGCCGCTCCGGGGCTTCTCGTCCAGCCCCGCCAGGCGGCCGCCCTCCGCTTTCAGCACGCCGAAGCGGGAGGAGGACCCGACGGCGGCGCCAAGGACCGCGGCCCCGGCCGCCGCCGCCACGGCCTCGACGTTCGCGAAGGCGTAGTAGTCGTCGCCGTTTACGACCAGAAACTCGCCGCCGACGAGGCCCCGGGCCGCGGCCACGGCGTCGGCCGTCCCCCGGGGCTCGTGCTGCATGACGTAGCGGAGCGCCAGGTCCGCGTAGGCGTCGCCGAACCAATCCTCTATCATCGCGGCGCGGTAGTTCACGACGACCACGGCTTCCTCGACCACGGCCGCGAGGTGCTCCAACGTGTGCGCCAGTAGCGGCCGGTCGAGCAAAGGCAAGAGCGGCTTGGGGCGCGTCAGCGTCAGCGGATACGTGCGGGTGGACATACCCGCGGCTAGGACGATGGCTTTCATGGAATGGCGGGCGGGGCGGCCGCGCTTTCCGGCCCGATGGTCGCCGCCGCGACCGCGCCGGGACGCCGGAGCGGGTCCGCGACGAGACGGACGCTGTAGCGGGCCCAGTCCAGGCGGACGAGGACGCCCTGGTAAGTATAATACGCCAGGAAGCCGCCGGGTTCAATAGCGTAAACGCGGCAGGCCAGGACGTCATCCCCGACGGCGACCGGTTTGACCCCGAGCCACCGCGCGCGGCCCACCCCGCGCGCGAGGGGCCAACAGAACTCGTAGGGCGGTGCCGTCTCAGCCCGCGCCGTGGCCGTCGCGCCGCCCACCGCCACGAACGCCGCGAGCGACGCCGCGCCGGCGTCGAGAGGGACGGGTTCGCCGTCGGCCCACAGCGACGCCGGCGCCACGCCTTCCAGCGTCCGCCCCATGACCTCGCCGTGGTAAAAAAGGAACGGCGGCTGGTTGGGCGCCGCCTCATACCAAACGGCGAAGTCGCCCGCGGCGACGCCGCCCTTGTAAACCCGGTAGTCCATCCCGGCGCCCGCCCCCAACGCGGGAATACCCGCCGCGAAGGCCGAAACGCCGGGGCCGGTCGCCTCCGGTTTGCCCGCGAGCGCGAAGGCCTCGAGCGACGCCGGCGCGTTCCCGCGCCCGAGCGTCACCCGCCACTGCGGGACCGGGCGGCCGGGCGCGGCGAGGGGCACGCCGTCGGCCTCCACCCACTCGTACGCCGCGAGGACGTTGCCGGCGAAGAGGCCCAACCCCGCGCAGTAGGTGACGTCGCGGCCCTGGGCGCGGCATTTCGCCGCCAGACGCGCGAGGGCGCCAGCCCCTTCGATTTCGGGCCACGGCCCCCACGCTCGCGGCGCGAACGCCGCGAGGCGCGCCGGCGCGAGCGGCGTCTGCGCCGCGGGGTCGACGGCGAATACCCCCGTTACGAAGCCGGCTGCGTGTTCGCCCGTAAACAACTGCCCGGGCGCCGCGAGCGCGGCGGCGTCGGTCGGCGCCGAAAGCCGCGCGGTAAGGGGGATGCGGACCCGGGCGCCCCCGGGGCCGGGGCGAAAGACCAGCGGCAGGAAAACCAGCTTCGCCGGGCTATGTACGAAGCCGGCGGGCCGACCGCGGCCCGAGCCCGGCCGCAGCGCCAGGCCGTCGGCGCCCCGGAACACGATGGGCGCGCCGTCGTCGTCATACGCGAACCAGATGCTTTCCAGACGGCGGCGGCCCGTCCATTCCCGCCGCGAGGCGTGCCCCCAGACGGATTCGGCACGCCCGTCGGCCAACTCGACAAACGTGGCGCGCGAACCCGGCGGGCCGGCGGCCGCCGGCAGGGGAAGGGCGATGCCGCGGAAGGTCAGAAGCGTGGGCGTGCCGGGGCCGCGGGTTTCGGCGGCGTTGCCGAATTCGTCGCGCACCGCCAGCCGCCAGGACGCCCTACCCGTACGGTAACGGAAAGACCCGCGGCCCCACTCGCCGCTCGCGTAATATACCGGCCCGCCCGGCCGCCGAGCCGCGAGGAGCCGCAACTCATCCGTGACGACGCCCGCGCCGTCTTCCCAGCGCCGCAACGTCAGCTCGCACCGCGAAAGCAAGAACGACCCGTCGGCGTCCTCGCGTTCCTGGTCGGCGAAACGTCTCACTTCCCCCACGCACGCCGGCCCCTGGCTTATCATGTAAACCGTCGGCGCCGCAGTCTCCCGCCGGCCGCAAGCAAAAAGGACGGCCGCCGAGGCAGCCGCCAACGACAGGAGCCGAATCATAGGGGCGTCGCGCACGCGAGGGTCGGTAGGGAGGTCAGAGTTTGTAGAGCAACAGGCCGGCGCCGATGACGCCGACGACCGTAAGCACGTTGATTTTCAGGACCAGGCCGATGGTAAACGTGAGGATGTGCAGGTTCACCGTTGTAGGGTCGAGGCCGAAGGTGATATTTTTCAGGAGGAAGTCCTTCACGGGTCCGCCGGGGAGATAGGCGGCCAACAGCTCGCCCAACATCGTCCCCAGAAGGGCGCCCACGATAACGATAATAACGCCCTTTAGCAAGCTTTTACCTGTCCCGCCGGCCATAGCTACCACCTTTCGTCCCGGAACCCGGGGTTTGGGGCGCACGGATTACATTTTTAGCTCGAAATATATTATCATATCAGAGACCCCGGCGAAAGAAGTAGTTTGGCGCCGCGCCCCCCGCGAACAGGCGCCGGACGGCCGGCGGGGATTATTTATTGCCGCCCTCGGCGATTTATGTTAAATATTAATATAAGGAAAGTATGCGGTCTCGCCGGTTAATCCTCGTGTTCGCCGCCGCCGCCCTATGGGCCGGCGGCGCGCGCGCCGCGGACGCGGATGACTTCCGCTTCCACTCTTACCCCAATCCTTTCGTGGCGGGATATACGGCGGCCAAATTCGTCTACACGTTGCCGTCGGCGGCGACGATATCTCTCTACATCTACGACGCCGAAGGACCTCTCGTCAGGACGCTGGCTACAACCGCGAGCCGGAGCCGGGGGTTCCACGACAACGACGAACGATGGGACGGTCGGGACGAGAACGGCGAGTTCGTCGCCCCCGGCCCGTACGTCGCGGTGTTGGAAGTCCGGACGCAGGGCGAGGTATACCGCGTCTCGCGGGTCGTGATAGTGAAACGTTGACGGCCGAGCGGTGCCTGACGGTTTGACTTTGTCGCTAAAAAAAGCAACTGCGCTTACGGCGGCCGCGCTGGCGTTCGCCGGCGTCGCCGTCGCGGCCGAAAGGCCGCCGTTCGCCGACGCCCGGGCCGCGGCGTTGGGCTTCGGCCCCGCGCTGGACGCCGGCTTCTACGCGCTGGGCTCCAACCCCGCCGCCCTCGTCGCCTTGCCCTCCCTCCAGTTCGGCTTCGACCACAAGATCTACCCCGTCCCGCACGTCGCGGGCGAAACGGCGGGCGTCGGCGTCCCGCTCGGCGACTACGGCACGCTCGCGGGCGGTTTCGGGACCGTCCGTTTCGGCGAGGTGGCGCAATACGACGCCGCGGGCCGGCCCCTTAGCACCTACACCTACCACGACGACCGCGTCGTCGCCGGCTACGCGTATCCCTTCACCCGCTGGCTGGGGGCGGGAGGCGCCTTTCGCTACGAGAACCATCTCGTTTCTCCCGAAAACGCTTTCCACGACATGGCGCTGGACGCGGGGGCCTATATCCGACCCCTCGCGGCGGGCGGGGGTCTGGAGAATGCGGTAGGCTCCCTCACAGTGGCCGCCGCCGGCCGGGGGTTGGTAGCATCCAAACGCGACGTCTATACCGACGAATACCGCCGACCGGTGGCGTTGAGCGCCGGCCTCATGTGGGCGCGTGACATCCAGAGCCACCGCTTGACCATCAACTTCGCGGCCCCGCTGACTTATCTCGACGACATCGCGCTGGGGTGCGAATTCACCATCAGCTCGGTTTTTTCCGCCCGCGGTTGCGTCGTGGGGACGAAGCCGGCCGCGGGCCTGGGCGTCAGCACGAACCTTCTCTCCTTCGACTACTGCTACCAGACCCAAGAGCTGGGCGCTTATCACTACCTATCAGTCTCGGTCAATCCCGGGCGCGACATCCGCCGCCGCGGCCAGCGGCGAAAACAAATAGACCAATGGATGCAGGAGGGCCGCGGCTATTTCGAGACCGGTAAATACGCCCTGGCGTCCGACCGCTTCGCCAACGTCCTGAAGTGGGACCCCTACAACGCGGCCGCGCGCTCTTATTGGACCCGCGCCAAGTACAACCAGTACGTGGGCGAGGGCAACGACTACATCAGGCAGAAGGATTGGGAACGGGCGCGCCGCGCTTTCAAGGCCGCGCTGGTGGTAGAGCCTGCGGACTTCCTCGTCGGCGAATATCTCGCCCGCGTGGACAAGCTGGAAGAGGAGGATAAGGAGCGGGTCGCGGAGGAGGCCCGCGTGGCGGCTCTCCTGGTCGACGCCCAGGACTACAAGAAACGCGGGAACTACCGTAAGGCCATCCAGATCTGCGAAGGGATACTCGCGACCCACCCCGACCGCAAGGACGTGCAGGCGGTGTTGGCCGACGCCCGGCGGCTGCTGGCGGCCAGCTCCGCCAAACCCCCGGACGAGACGCCGGTGGAGACGCCCATACCCGCCGAAGCGGTGGCGGCCTACCGCCAGGCGAGCGACATGTTGGCGCGCGGCGTGGTGGGCGAAGCGGTGCGCGTCCTCGGCGGCCTCGTAAACGAATACCCGAACTATAGCGACGCCCGCGCCAAGCTGGTGGAGGCCTACCTGTATCAGGGGTTGGATTACTATTCCAAGGGTTCGTTGAACGCGGCCGTCCGCTCCTGGCAGCGGGGACTCGCTCTCGACCCCGGCAACGAGAAGCTTAAACGCTACATCGCCAAGGCCCAGGCGGAAATGGACCAGATACGGTAGCGCGAGGCATGGACGAACTGACCTCCGGCGGAGCCGAAACCTCCCGGCGGGCGCGCGGCCTGGCCGCGGCCCTGTCTTCATTGCGGACCAAGGCCGCGTTCGTGGCGGTGGCCTTCGTCCTGGTGCTGGTGGCCGCCATCGGCTCCATGGTGATTCGCCACGAGCGGCTGGCGCTCACGCGGGAGGTCGAGCTGCGCGTCCTGGCCCAGGCCCGGAGCATCGCGGCCACGTCCGAGCGCGTCATGTTGGAGCCCGACCCGGAGCTGACGTTCCAGAAGCTGGTGCGGGAAATGATGGCCCGCGACCCCGACATCGAGAGCGTCGTGGTCGTGGACCAGGATAACTTCATCCTGGCCCACCCCCAGGTGACCAAGATAAAAACCCGTTTTATCCCCGACACCGGCTTGACCCCCGTAAGCGACCCCAAGTCGTTGGACCCCGGCGAGACGTTGGCGGAGGGGGCGAACGAATTCGTGGTCAGCACCGGGATAACGCGGACCTACGAGGGCCGGGTGCGTGAAATCGGCCGCGTTTACATCCGCTCCTCCAAGGGGAAGGTCGTAAAAGCCATCGGCGCCGCCCGCATGCAAATTTTCGTCATTGCCTTCATCGTCAGCTGCTTGGGGAGCATCGGCGGCGTCATCCTTTCCGGCTTCATCGCGTCGCCCATCAAGAAGCTCGCCGACGGCGCCCGGCGCATCGGCGAAGGCGACTTCGCGGTGCGCGTACGCGTGAAGGGCCGGGACGAGATCGGCGCCCTGGCGGCCACGCTCAACGAGATGGCCGTCAAGTTGGCGGTGGCCCGCGACGACCTGGTGGAGAAAGAGCGCATCGCCCGCGAGCTCGAAATCGCCCGCGAGATCCAGCAAACCTTCCTTCCCTCGTCGCTCCCGGAGGCGGAGCTCGCGGACGTGGCCGCGGCTTGCCAGAGCGCCACCGAAGTGGGGGGGGATTATTACGACCTCCTGCCGCTGGACCGCAAACGCATCGGCGTCGCCATCGCCGACGTGGCCGGCAAAGGCGTCCCCGGCCTGCTGGTCATGGGCGTCACCCGCACCGTCCTCCGCGCTCAGGCGCGCGCCCATCTCTCGCCGCGGGAAGTGCTCATCCGGGCCAACGACATCATCACGCCGGACATCCGCCGCGGCATGTTCGTCACCGTCCTGTACGGCGTGCTGGACGTGGAACGCCGGACCTTCACCTTCGCCAACGCCGGCCACAACCCCCTTATCATTCTAAAAAAGGACGGGCCCACGGAATTCGAGATCTTGAAGACCCAGGGACGGCCCGTGGGATTCATGGTGGGCCCCTTCTTCGACGACCGGCTGGAGGAAATGACGGTGGTGCTGGAGCCGGGAGACACCATCTTCGCCTACACCGACGGCGTCCTGGACGCGTACAACGCCGAAGAGGAACAGTTCGGGATGGACCGCTTGCTCGAGACGCTGACGGCCATGCGGGGCGCGCCGGTCCAGGAAATCGTGGATGAGGTTCTGGCCCGGCTCGCGACCTTCGTAAACGGCCGGGCGCAGCACGACGACATAACGTTGCTCGCGGTGGCCCTGCGGCCGGCGGCGGCGACCCAAGAGATCCCGCCCGCGGCCGAAGAAGGACCCGCCGAACCCGCGCCGCAACCGGCCGCCCCGCCCGACGCGTAACATGTCGCCGGACTACTACACCATCAGCATCAAGAGCGCCATCGGCAACCTGGAGAAGGTCCGCCTGTGGGCCTCCCACATCGCGCGGACGCTCGGCTTTGAAGAACGCGCCGTCTTCGAAATCGAGATCTCGGTTTACGAAGCCTGCGCCAACGTCATCGAACACGCCTACGGCAACGACCCCGGCCAATACATTGACCTCCACGTAACGGTCGAACCGGACAGGTTCGTCGTGACGGTCAAGGACGACGGCGGCGCCTTCAATCCGCCGCCCGCGGCGCGCAAGGACATCGCCGCCATCATCCATTCCAAACAAGAGGGCGGCCTGGGGCTGTATATTATCGAGACCTGCATGGACGAAATCCTGTATCGCCGCCAGGGGGGCCGGAACATCCTGGAGCTCGTGAAATACCTTCCCCGGGTCGTACCCGCCCGCTAGGGACCACATGGCCAAAGAACTGAAAATCTACTTGGTCGAAAAGACGCCGGACAACATCCACATCTTCCGGATGGAGGGGGCGCTGGGGGTGGAGGGGGCCGCCGGCATCCAGGGGCTTTTGGACGCCTGCATGAAGGCCCGCGTCTACCGCCTGGTCCTGGACATGGGCGGCGTCAGCTTCATCTCCAGCGCCGGGATGGGAGCGTTCCTCTCGGCCGTGGGCGAGCTCCGCAAGAAAAACGGCGACATGATCCTCATTTACCTCCCGGACAAAATCCGGGGCGTATTTAAAAATTTGGACGTATTGGATTACTTCCTGGTGGCGGATGACGTGGCCCGCGCCCTCGAGCGCCTGCGCGGCGAGCTGCCCCGGCCGCCGTCGCTGGAAGAGCTCACGGCCGCCGTCCAACTTCCCCCCGTAACCGAAGACACGGGCTTCACTCGCACCATCTTCTCCCTCCTCGCGGCCTACGCCGACATCTTTGACGGCGACGCGGAGATATCGAACAAGCTATCCCAGCTCGTGGACATCACGGCCAATTACCTCGCGCTCGAGGAATGCGCCTTCATTCCGCTGCAGGACAAGCTGGGGCTCGCGGCCGCGGCGGCGCGCGGCATCGCCTCGGCGGCCCCGCCTGACGTCCGCGAAGTGCTGACGGCGGCGCTCGCCCGGAAAGAGGTCATCGCCGTCGAGCAATTCCCCGGCATCAACAAAGAAGTGGCGGATTGGTTTGCGCGCAGCCACGTCCACTTCCTGTTTCCACTGGAAATAAACCGGAACCCGGTCGCCGCGCTGGTGGTGGGCGACAAGAAAGACGGCCAGCCCATAGCCGCCCACGAACGACGCATCATCCGCTATTTGCGGGCTTCCCTCAACCTGGCGTTGGCGGTTTACGACGCCGGGCGCAAGCCGGCGACACCCGCCGCCGAAGCGGAGAAGAAGGTAGAGCGGAAGTTGATGGAGCAGGAAACGCTCTTCGCCATCGCCCAGGAATTGGCCGAGGCGTTGGACATCGAACAGATGCTCCCCACCTTCTTGATGATGGTCTCGGGGCAGTTCAGCACCGCGCGCGCCATTATCCTTTTGGAGAGCGAGAAGGGCCCCTACCGCGTATGGGCGGCCCGGGGTTTCAGCGACGACGTGGGCGCGCGGTTGGAGCTTCCGCCCCGCGGCCTGGCCGAACGGCTGGCGGAAAGCCGGACCCCCCAGCCCATCAACGTCGTCGCCCTCATGCTCACCGCCGAGGAGCGCCCCACCCTCGCCGCGCTCATGAACGAGGGCATCGCCGTTCTCGCGCCCATGCTTTTCAAAGGGCGGCTCTCCGGCATCCTGGGGTTGGGCGGCAAAATCTCGGGCCGTGACTTCGAGCCCGAGGAGCTCAAGCTCCTGGGCGCCTTGGTCAACCTGGCCGCGGTGAGCATCGAAACCGCCCGCCTCCTGCAGAAGATAAAAGACACCTACTCCGGCCTGGTCCGCGCCCTCATCACCGCCGTCGAGGCCAAGGACAAGTATACCCGGGGCCACACCGAACGGGTGACGCGCTACGCCGCGGCGCTGGCCAACGAGCTCGAGATGGACGAAGACACCAGGCAAAACCTCCTCTTCGGCGCCGTCCTACACGACGTCGGCTACATCGGCGTGCCGGAGGACGTCCTCCAGATGCCCAACGGCATTACGCCCGAACAACTGGCCGAGCTCCGCCGCCACCCCGAGATCGGCGTCAATATCCTGAGGGATATCCCCTTCTTCGGAAAGGCGCTGGAGGTGGTGCGCCACCACCACGAGCAATACGACGGTAAGGGATACCCGAGCGGCCTCACCGGCGAGAATATACCGTTCACCGCACGCGTTTTGGCCGTAGCCGACGCCTTCGACGCCATGACGTCGGAGCGGCGCTACCGCCAGGCCAAGACCGTGGGCGAAGCCGCGGCCGAGATCCGCCGCAACCGCGGGACCCAGTTCGACCCCCATATCGCCGACGTCTTCTTGGGGCTTATCTCCAGCGGGCGCCTCGGCCTAATCAAAACCAAGTCGTGACGTAACGAGGTCCCTATGAAGAAGAGAATCGCCGCCGCCGTCGCGGGCCTGGCCGCGCTCCTGTTTATCACCTTCGCGGCGCCCGGCGCCCCCGGCGCCGAGGCCGACAAGGACAAGATAGAGAAATCGCTGGAGCGCGGAAACGCCTTCGCCCTCCAGGGCGACTACGACGGCGCACTCTCGGAATATAAAAAAGCCCTCGCCCTCGACCCCAAGAACGCGCTGGCCCACAACAACCTGGGTATCATCTACAAGCGCAAGGGGCTTTACATTTCGGCGGTGGAGGAGTTCAAAGCCGCGCTGGAAGGCCTGCCGAACTACTTCAAGGCGTACAACAACCTCGCCAACGTCTACTTCGACCGCGAATATTACGACGAGGCCATCAAGTATTACAACAAATGCCTGGCCATCAAGCCCAACTTCGCCGACGCCCACTGGAACCTCGCGCTGGCCTACGAGAAAACGGGCGAGAAGACCCGCGCCATCAATCACTTCAAGAAGTTTATCGAGATGTCCGACGCGCCGGCGTACGTCGCGCTGGCCCAGCAACACATCGACGCCCTCTCGGTTAAACCCGAGGAGTCCCTTCCCGTCGAGGAGGGCCTGACGCCGGGCTTGACGCCCTCGCCCGAAGCCGGGACCGCCGAAACGCCGGGAGGGACGAGTGGCTACTAAGGGCGCCCGTTTCGGCGTACCCTGGAAGCGGTTCGTGCTGGCGCTCGCGCTGGTCGCGGCGTCCGCCGCCGCCGACGCCCCCCGCGACGCCTTCGCCGGCCCGGAGGACCTCGCCCCCGCGACCGCCGGGGCCGCGGACCTGACGTTGGACAGCTTCGCGCTCCCGTCGGAATACCTGCCCTTTCCCTCCGCCGCCGTCCCCTTCGACGCGTGGGCCGTCCCCGGCGACCGCTCGCCGTTCCTCTCGCTCGCGCCCGCCGCGCCCCTCGGCACCTACGACGCGCTGTCGCTGCCGGGCGACGAGGCCGACCGCTACGAACGCTCGAGCACTTTCGGCGGCGGGTGGGGGGGCGGCGACAAGCGCTGCGTCATCCTCATGTACCACCGCTTCCGTGATGTCCCCACCAACAAGTACGAGGTCTCGCTCGCCGACTTCCGGAACCAGCTCGACTACATCGCACGCAACGGCTACGAGGTCATTTCCATCGACCAGCTGGCCGAGGCCCTGCAAACCCAGGACCCGGACCTCCTACCGCCGCGGAGCGTCGTCATCACCGTGGACGACGGCTACCGCTGCGTTTACGACCGCGCCTGGCCCATATTATCCGAATACAACTTCCCTTTCGCGGTCTACATCTACACCAACTACGTGGGCGGCGGCGGCCAGACCATGACCTGGAGCGAGATTCGCGAGCTGGCCGACGACGAGCTGGTGACGGTGGGCGCACACTCCGTAAGCCACGCCAACCTCGCGAACCCCAAGAAAGCCCTCGGGCCGTACGACCAGTGGCTGTGGCACCAGCTTAACTACCCCAAGCAACTCCTGGAGGCCGAGACCGGAAAGCCGGTGCGGACCTTCGCCTGGCCCTACGGCTCCTTCAACCGCGGGACGCTGGACGCGGCGGTGCGCGCCGGCTACGACGCCATCCTGACCGTGGCCCCCGGCGCCAACGGCATGGACTCCTCGCCCTACATGCTCCACCGCTACGGCGTCTACTGGCACACGCCGCTGACGACCCTCGCCCTCATGCTGGAGGGCAAGCCGGTTACCGACGAGATGTACGGCCTCGACCTCGCCGGCACCCAGAAGGAAGAGGAGTTCCTCATCCCCTGACGCCGGACCGGAAGCAAGAAAACAGGGAGCCGTCCGGCTCCCTTTTTTCGTCCCCGACACCTTCGAGTTCAACGCCGGCCCGGAAAGGCCTCGCCGTACGCCCGGGCGAGCGCCGCCGCGGCGGCCGCCGCGGTGTAGTTGGCCTCGACGTATCGCGAGCCGTCCGCGTTGAGGGGACAATCGGCGGCGAGCGCGGCGGCCGCGGCCACGAACTCGTCCGCCGTCCGCGCCTCCCGGCAGAAGGGGAAGGGCCGGCTCCACACCACCTGGCGCCCGCGCAAGAGCGCCTCCAACACCATCTGCGACAGGCCGTCGCTCGCCGTGGGCCGCACGAGCGCCGAGACGTCGCGATACGCCCGGTCCATCCCCTCGCCGTCCAGGTAGCCGACGAAGCGGACGTTGGCCGGCGCCCCCGCCTCCGGCGCGCCACCCACCGCGATAAGCTCGGTCGCGGGGAGCGCCGCCGCTACTTGCTGGAGCGTCGGCCAACCGTAGAAGTCGCGCCGCCGGTCGGGGACGTACGCCAGCAGCCCGAAGGTCGGCGGAAGCGGCTCGAGCTTCCCGGCCATTTTCTCCGAAATCGTGGGAACGAGCCGCGCCGCGACGCCCACCGACGCCAGGTCGTCGACGAGCCAGGGCGCGTCGGCGAGGTGGAGGTCCACGCCCCCCCGCACCGCGAGGAAGAAGGCCCGGAGGGCCGGCCGGGCGCCCATGGCGTAGTAATCCGAGCCGATCCAGTGGAATACCACTTTCTTCCCCATCGCCTTCCACGCCGCCACCCACTTGAAAAAGTAGAGGGGGTAGACGGCGTGGACGACGTCGAAGGGCCGCACGGCCCGCAGGAGGGCCACGCCCCGCGCGCCCGTGAGCGCCTCCGCCCCCGCGAAGCCCGCCTGCCGCAGGCGGAGGGCCGTGAGCGCCGGCAACTCCTCCATTCCCACGAGGGCGATCCGAAGCGTCCGCGCGTCCGTCACGGCTCGGGCCTCGGGAGGAAACGGTTTTCGAGGGCGGCGTCCAGCCGACGGCCGCCCCCCGTCCGCGCCACGTCCCACAACCCCGCGAGCGTAGCAAGCCAGAGACGGGGCCGGAGCCGCAGCGCCGCGACGGCCGCCGCGCCCAATACGCTATAATAATAACAACCCACGGTCACGATATCCTGCGGCAGGTGGCGCCTATGGAGGAGCCGCTGTTCCAGGATGCGGCGCCGGACCTTGGCCGCGGCGTCGGGCCGCGCCGGCGGCGCCACGCGGTGTTCGACGCGGGCCGCGGGCGTCTGGACCAGCCGCCACGCCGCCCCGGCCGCAAGCGACGCGTCGTCGTCGTCGAAGTAGTTTATCCGCTCGTCGAAGCGCGGGAGCGCCGCGCGCCGGAAGGCCATGTTGCAACCGGTCATAATCGCGACGCCCGCCGGCGACGCCGGCCGGTACAGGAACGTGGGCAACCCCGAGCGTTGCTGGTACGAGCGGCGCGCGTAGCGGACCTGGCAAAAGAGCCACTGCAGAAAACGGAGGCCGGGGCCGGGGAGGACCTGGTTGGCCACCACGCCGCACGCGCCCCCCACGCCGGCGTCGTCGAAAGCCGCCGCCAACGCGCCGAAGTAGTCCGGCGCCAGCGTCACGTCGTCGTCAAGAAAGAGGATGGCCTCGCCCCGAGCGCGGGCCGCGCCGGCGTTCCGCTGCGCGGGGAGGCCGGGCGCGATTTTTACGTACGTGAACGGCGGCCGGGGACAGCTTGCGGCCAGGCCGCGGACGAGCCGCTCGGTGCGGTCGTCGGCGCTCGCGTCCGCTACCACGACCTCGGCCGGCGGGTCCGCCGCCGCCAGGATAGAGGCGCAGGTAGCCGCGAGCTCTTGCGGCCGCGACATCGTGGCGATGACCACCGAAATGTCTCCCGGCCGCACCGTCACCTCAACGCCGCCGCCATCCGCCGCGCGTCCTCTTCGCCCACGCCCGCGTGGAGCGGCAGGTTGACGAGGGCGGCCGCCGCCCGCCACGCGCCGCGAAGGTATTTTCCCGTGTGGCGCGCCAATTTGTAATACGGGAACTGGCCGGAAATGGGCCGGGGATAGATAAAGGGTCCCGCCTCGTATCCTTCGGCCGCGAGACGCCGCACCACTTCGTCCCGGCGGCCGGGGTCGCGCAGGAACGCGGGGTAACGTATGGGCCACGGCGAATCGTCCGGACCTCCCCAACTCGGACCCCGCGCCGCCCCTTCGTCCGCGAGGGCATCGTCCAAAACCCGCGCCAGGGCGCGGCGCCGCTCACCTTCGGCATCTACCGCCGCCAGGTGCAAAAACCCCACCTCGGCCAGCAACGGCGCCAAAACGCGCGTTGCCTCAAGCCGCGGTACGGCCGACCGGGGGAAGAACCACCGGACCAAACGCGCCGGGAAAGACGGCCGCCGTTCCGGCATGAGCTGGTCGCGGGCGGCGAGGGCCTCGCGCACCGCCTCGGCCGCCGCCTCTTCGCCGCACAAGTCGACGAGGGCGTAAGCGTCGCCCCGGGCCGCGGCGTAGAGGAAGCCCAGGTCCACGGAGACGAACGGCCGGTACGACACCACGTCCATAAGGCGGTCGCCGATGGCCAACCCCTTGAGGACGACCTCGGCCTCCGCATCCGTCTGGGGCTCGAGCTCGCCGGCGAGCCGCGCCGCATTCTCTATGTACGCCGCGTCGTTGACCACGAGCGCGCCGCCGCGGCCCGTAGTGAAGGGCTTGTCGAAGTTGGTGGAAATTGTGGCGAGGGGCGCGGCCGTCCCGGCCGGCTTGCCGGCCCGCGTCGAGCCGAAGGCCTGGGCGACGTCTTCCACCCAGGGGACGCCGTACGAGGCGAAGAGCTCGGCCGCCTCGTCCTGGGGCGGGACGCCGCCGAACAACGGCGCCACCACCGCCGCCCGCGTCCGGCGGCGCGCCAGCACCCGGCGAAGCGAGTGCGGGTCCACGCCGAAGTGCCGCGGCGATACGTCCACCAGGTGGGGGACGGCGCCGAGGGCGAGGACCGCGTCGGCCACCGCGGGGCAGGTGAGAGCGGGGATGGCCACCTCGTCGCCCGGGCCGACGCCCGCCGCCTGGAGCGCGAGGTGGAGCGCGCCCCGCCCCGACGACAGCGCGAACACGCGGGCCGCGCCCAGCCGCGCCGCGAGCGCCGCTTCGTAGCGCTGCCGGGCGCCGGCCCACGCGGGCGGCCCGGCGGCCGCGAGTTCGCGCAGCCCGGCGTAATCCACCCTGGGTTTTAGTCGGGGTATGATGGCGCTATCCTTCCCGGACGAGCCGGACGGTGGCGCCGGTCGCGCCCGCGCGCAGCGCGAAGGAAGAGGGCCCCGCCGGCGCCGCGTCGCCGCCCGCGACCCGCCATGGGGCCGCGAGCTCCACCACGACCGGCCCGGGCGCGGGCCCGGGAAGGCGCACCTCCCACGCGCCTTCGCCCACGGGGCCGCGCAGCCGGATGCCGCGGTTGAAGCGGTAGCGCTCGGCGACCGCGGCGTGGCCCAGGGGTACGCCGCCCGCCGCAAGCGCGTATTCCACCAGCCGGCGATATACCTCCGCCCACGGCGCGAAGGAGCCGCCGGCGAAGGCGCGGTAATGCCAGAGCAGCGGGCACACGCCGGCGACGCCGCGCGCCTCGTCCGCCACGGCGCGCGCCGCGGCGAAAGCGTCTTCGCCGCCGAGCCGAAGGTGTTGAAACAGCGTCCCATCCATCACCGCCAGCGGAACCAGCACGAAGCCGTAAGGTTCGTTGGCGGCGAGGTCGAACGGGCGATAGGGCAGCGCGGCGCCGCCGCGCCACCCCGGCGTTCCCGCGAAGGCGAACGAGGAGTCGTAGCCGAAGCCGGCCGAAGCTATGGCCCCCCAGCCGGGTTCGCCCCCCAGCCGCAGGTAATGGCCCCGCACGCCGGCGACGTCGCGGCCGAGGGCGGCCGCGAGCGCCTCGCGTTCCCGGGCCAGCGCCGCGCCGTCGGCGCACGAGTAGTAGCTCGCGTGCAACCCGACCTCTCGCCCCGCCGCCGCCAGGTCCTTGAGCAGCGGCGCGGCCTCCGCCAGTTCGTAGGCGAAGTCCATCGGGCCGCGCCGGTCGGCGCCGACGAAGAACGTGGAAACGCCGCCCACTCTTTTTTCCTCCGCCAACAAGGCGGGGAGCGCGCGGTAGACCACGGGGCCCCGTAAGACCTCGGCGAACGAATACCTCGCGCCGACCACGCCCCGGGCCCGCCGGCCCGCCGAGCGCAGCATCTCGAGCCGCCTCGGCGCCCGCAGGCGGTCCACGTCGTGGCTGAGCGCGAGGGCGAAGGGCGCCCCGTCGGGCCAATACCGGACGGTGAAGACGGGGAGGTCGGCGGACGCGGCCGCGGCGGCCACGGCCCGGCCCAGGAGCGCCGCGTAGTGGTTCACGACCGCGACCGCCGCCGTCTCGCGCCGCCACGCGGGCGCGCCGGCGAGTTGCGGCCGGTCGTCGCGGTCGCGGGGCCAACCCACCTCGCCCCGGCCGTTCAGGTAGTAATCCGCCGCCTGGACGAGGTCGAAGCCCAGATGCACCGCGTTGCCGACGCGCACGACGAGAGGATGACCCCCCGCGGTGCGCGCCAGGACCTCGCCCCGCGGCGCCGCGGCCTCGTAGAGTATGGGGACGTCGGCGCCGGCGTCGGTCCACAAGTCCGGGCCCACCTCGCGCTGGACGTGGGTAGTCCGGTGCGGGATGACGACGCGGGGCCCGGGCGGCGGCGCGGAGACGCCGTATACCACCGCCACCAGCGGCGGGCCCTCCACCCCCGGCAACCCCGCCATCGCGGCGAGCTCCCCCATAACGTGTTCCGCCCGCGGCTTGCCCAGCGGGACCGCGCCCGCGGTCGCCTCGATCAACGCGGCCTCCGCCGCGCCGCCGCAACGCCTGCGCGCACGAGCCAGGAGCGATGGTGCGTGAGGACGTGGTAGGGCGTGAGGATGCCGCCGAAGGACTCTTTGAAACGGGCGATAGCGGGGACGTTGACGCCGACGAGGTCCAGCGTCAGGCCGGCGGCCCAGGTGTCCCGGACCTCGCGCCAGAGGAGGTAGGCGCCGAGGGGCCCCGGGCCGTCGTCGGCCGCGGCCGCGAGGAGGTCGTAGGCGGCCCGGCCGTCGCGCAAGGCGAAGCGCGCCGCCGCGGGCGTCCCGGCCGCGCCTTTTATATAGTATAGGACGCCGCCGGCGGCCGCGAAAGTGGTCACGACGTCCGCGACGAACGGCGGGGCGGCGGGGGCGTCCATCCCCCGCCGCGCGAAGGTTTGCGCGTAGAGCGCGAGGAACGGCCCGGCGTCCGCGGCCACGCTCACGTCTTCCGGCCGACCCTGTTTTATCTTGTTGCGCAGCGACGACGAGACGCCCGCCAGAAAGGCGTCGGCGTCCGCCGGCGGCAGGAGGGACGTGTAGCGGCTCGCGTCCGCGAAGCCGGCCCAACCGAACGGCCGCACGTCCGCGAGCGAGGGGTGGCACGCCAGGCGGGCGTAGGGCCAGCGGCGCTTGAACTCGGCGGCGACGGCCGCCAGGGCGTCGTGGTCGCGGGCTTTTAAGCGCTCGGCGCGGAGCTCGCCCGGCGGCGGGAGGAGGGGCCCCCAGTAGGGCGTGAGGGGCGGCAGCTCCGCCACGGCGCCGACGAGCGGGAGGCGCCTCTCCCAGACGGGGACGAGGGCGCGCACCTCGCCGGCGGCCGCGAACGCGAGCGCGAAGACGCGGCCCGGGACGTGCCGGCCCAGGAGCTCGAGCCACGGCCGGCCCGCGAAGACGGTGCCCTGGGGCGAGGCGGCGACGAACGGGCCGTAGCGTGCAAGCTCGGCGGCGGGGACTTCGGCGATGTCAAAGGGGGCGGCCATAACGGCGGCGTTAATCATGCCATTATAATACATATTCCGCGCCCGGAAAAAGGGAAATCGCCCCTTCCCGGCGTTACGGCTGTTGTTTACAAAAGGCGGCGGCGGTGGTATATTTACCGTGAGGGAGTTTCGGACAGGAGACGGACGACATGGACGGCATAAAAGTCAAGCGCGTCATCATGCGGCGGCTCGAGCCCGGCCGCGACCTGCTGGCGGAGCTCAACCGCATCGTCAAGGACGAGAACGTAACGCTGGGCGCCCTCGGCGGCATCGGCGAGCTCAAGCGCGCGGCCGTGGGCATCTTCAACCTCGAGCGCCGCGAGTACGAGACGCGGACCTTCGACGAGGAAATGGAAATCTGCGCGCTCACCGGCAACGTCTCCCTCAAGGAGGGCGCGCCGTTCGTGCACGCCCATCTCGCCCTCTCGGACCGGCGGTGCCAGAGCTTCGGCGGCCACATGATGCCGGGGTGCGAGGTCTTCGTGACCGAGGTGGTCATCTGGGAGCTGGAGGGCGCGACGCTCGTCCGCGAGCCGCGGGAGGAGTGCGGCGGCCTCGCGCTCTGGGCGATACAGAACGTCGGGAAGGAATAACGGGGGGGACGCGGGCTGCGGCTCGCGAAACGAGGAGGGAAAGGTATGAGATGGTTCATAATCGGTACAATAGCGCTCTCGCCCTTGGCGTTCATCGCTTGCGATCGGCCAATCAGTATAGTTGACCCACCGCTCGTACCGGATTACCACGCTTCGCCCTGCGCCGTCATTAGCGGCGTTGAAGTAGCGTTCAACGCTCGCGATAAAATGTTATGCGAAGACCTACTCGCGGCCGACGGCTTCACTTTCCATTTTAACCCTCGCGACGTCGGAAGCGAAGTAAATGGGTATGTTATCCCGCCCGCCTGGACGTACGCGGAGTTTACGGACGCGGCCGCCAGGATATATGAAGAAGCGTATTCGTTGTCGCTCTTCGCCGACACAAACGAAGTCGGGACGCCGCCGGCAAGCGCGTCGGAATATACCGCCGGCTCCGTAAACGTTGACCTTCTCTTTTTACCCGGGGAAAACCAGGTTTACCGCGTCGATACCGGATATTGCCGGTTCCATTTCCACAAGGACGCCGCCGGCAACTGGCATCTCGTAACTTGGCGGGACTTCACCGAAGCGGCGGAGCCGGCCGCCCCCGTAGAAGTCACATCACTCGGAAGGGTCCTGGCTTATTACCACTAAAACGTTTAACCCCGGGGAGGTCAAGCCATGAAGGTATTTATCGCCGTCGCAACGGCCGCGCTCGCGCTCCTGGCGCTGAGCTGCGGCGAAGAAGAGGGGCCCACGGGCCCGGCGCCCTACCCGGCGTTGGACTCGCCGGACCACGTCCTGACGAACGTCGAGATGTCCTTCCACCGGCGCGACGACGCGCGGCTGAGGGCGGCCCTCGACGAGGACGCCTTCGTCTTCTACTTCAACCCGCAGGACGTGGGCGAACGCGTCGGGAATTATATAATCCCCGAATCCTGGGCGTACGCCGAGTTTTACCACACCTGCGGGAACATGTTCGACGATGCATACACGATATCGCTGGAGATACAGCCCATCGGCAAGCCGCCCGCCGACGCGACCGAATACACGGCCTTTAACGTCGCCATTAACCTCCTGTGCATGACGGACGAACAAAACGGCTTCCGCGCGGATAAAGGTTACTGCAACTTCCGCTTCCGGAAGGACACGGACGCCCGGTGGCGCCTCGTGAAGTGGTGGGACTACACCATGAGCTTCGACGAGAGCGGCCGGGCGGAGCCCACGTCGTTCGGACGGGTCCTGGCTTTATACTATTAAACCGAGTACCCTCAGGGGAGGTCACGGCATGAAGAAACTTATCGCCGTCACGACGGCCGCGCTCGCGCTCCTGGCGCTGAGCTGCGGCGAGGAAGAGGGGCCCACGGGCCCGGCGCCGTACCCGGCGCTGGACTCGCCGGACCACGTCCTGACGAACGTCGAGATGTCCTTCAACGAGCGCGACCACGGGTTGTTGAAGTACTCGCTGGACCACGACGCCTTCGTCTTCTACTTCAACCCGGCGGACGTGGGCGAAGAAATAAACGGCTATATAATCCCGATGTCGTGGACGTACGCCGAATTCTACCAAGCATGCGGGAACATGTTCGAAGAAGCATACGACATCTCGATGCAAATACCGCCCATCGGCGAGCCGCCCGCCGACGCGACCGAGTATACCGCGTTTAACGTCACCATTAACTTCCTATGCATGACCGACGAGGCAAACGGCTACCGCGCCGACAAGGGGTACTGCAACTTCAAGTTCAAGAAGTACATCGAAAACGGGAAAGGCCGCTGGCGCCTCGTCCAGTGGTGGGACTACACCATGAGCTTCGACGAGAGCGGCCGGGCGGAGCCCGCGTCGTTCGGGCGCGTACTGGCACTGTACTATTAAACGTTTACGCCCGGGGAGGTCAAGCCATGAAGAAATTTATCGCCGTCGCGACGGCCGCGCTCGCGCTCCTGGCGCTGAGCTGTGGTGAGGAAGAGGGGCCCACGGGCCCGGCGCCCTACCCGGCGCTGGACTCGCCGGACCACGTCCTGACGAACGTCGAGATGTCCTTCCACCGGCGCGACGACGCGCGCCTGAAGGCGGCCCTCGACGAGGACGCGTTCGTCTTCTACTTCGACCCCTGGGACGTGGGGGAAATAGTCGGTAACTATTATATTCCTGTGTCGTGGACTTACGCCGAGTTCGTCCAAACCTGCGCCAACATGTTCGCGGAGGTGGCGAATTTAAACCTGGACATCGGGGCCGTAGGGTCGCCGGCACCCAACGCCGTTACCTATATAGGATCCAACGTCTCCTATAACTTCGCCGTCATCTTAGGCGGCCAGAACGGCCTCAGCATTGACGGCGGTCGCTTCAACTTCCGCTTCGAGAAGGGCGCGGCCGGCAAATGGCGCCTCGTGACCTGGCGGGATTTCGAGGCGTGGGGCGACGAAGAGCCCGTGTCGTTCGGGAAAATACTCGCGACGTTCCATTAAAACGTTTACGCCCGGGGAGGTAAAGCCATGAGGAAAGTTATCGCCGTTACAACCGCCGCGCTCGTGCTCCTGGCGCTGAGCTGCGGCGAAGACGAAACACCGCAGCAGCAGGATTGGTCGGCGTCGCCGGACGCGGTGTTGAACGCCGTCGAGAAGTCCTTCAACGAGCGCGACCATGGACTGTTGAAGTACTCCCTGGACCACGACGCCTTCGTCTTCTACTTCAACCCGCAGGACGTGGGTAGTTATGTAGGGGGCTACATCATCCCCGAATCCTGGACCTACGTTGAATTCTACCAAGCCTGCGGTAACATGTTCGCCGAAGCGTACGAAATCTCGTTGCAAATACCGCCCATCGGCGCGCCGCCCGAAGACGCCACGACGTTCATCGCGTATAACGTCACGATAAACCTCCTCGTGATGACCGACGAGGAAAACGGTTACCGCGCCGACAAGGGTTACTGCAACTTCAAGTTCAAGAAGTTCATAGAAAACGGGGAGGTCCGCTGGCGCCTCGTCCAGTGGTGGGATTTCTCCATTGCCTACGACGGCGGCGGCCGGAGTTCGCCTACGTCGTTCGGCAGGATATTGGTGATGTTCCGATAATGAATAAAGCCGTATGTAAACTCCTCACGTTAGCCGCCCTCGCGGCGGCCCTCCCCGCCGCCCGGGCGGCGGCTATGCCCGCGCCCGTCGTCCGCCACCTCGTGGTGGCGGGCGTCATCAGCCCGGTCACGGCGGACTTCATCGTCCGCGGCCTGGACCGCGCCCAGGAGGACCGCGTCTCGCTGGTGGTCATCTCGCTGGACACCCCCGGCGGCCTGGACCCCTCCATGCGCAAGATAATCCAGCGCATCCTCGCGTCGCCGGTGCCGGTGGCGGTGTACGTCTCGCCGCCGGGGGGCCGGGCCGCGAGCGCGGGGACGTTCATCACCCTCGCGGCCCACGTCGCGGCGATGGCGCCCGACACTTCCATCGGCGCGGCCCACCCCGTGACGCTCGGGCTGGGGGGCGGCGCGGCCGACGAGACCATGACGGCCAAGGTGGAGAACGACGCCGCGAGCTACATCCGGAGCCTGGCGCGGACGCGGGGCCGCAACGACGCGTGGGCCGAGCTCGCGGTGCGGAAGTCGGCGTCCCTCTCGGCCGAGGACGCCGCGAACGAGCACGTCGTGGACTTCGTCGCCCGCGACCTCGGCGACCTCCTGGCCAAGTGCGACGGCCGGAAGGTGACGGTGGCGGGGGCCCGGGAAATCACCCTCCGGACGCGGGGCGCGAGGGTGGAGGAGGAGACGCCCAACTTCCGGGCGCGCCTGCTCTCGGTCCTGGCCGACCCCAACATCTCCTACATCCTCCTCATCCTCGGCTTCTACGGCCTCCTGTTCGAGCTCTCCAACCCCGGCGCCATCCTCCCGGGGGTCGCCGGCGGGATATGCATCATCCTGGCCTTCTACGGCCTCGCGACCCTCCCGGTGAACTACGCCGGCGTGGCCCTCATCCTCTTCGCGTTGCTCCTTTTCCTGGCCGAGGTCAAGATAACCAGCCACGGCCTGTTGACGGTGGGAGGCGTAATATCCATGCTCCTCGGTTCGCTCCTTCTCATAGACACGCCCGCGCCGTACATGCACATCAAGTGGGCGGTGATAATCCCCACGGTCGTCATCTCGGTCCTGTTCTTCCTGGTGGTGGTGGGCCTGGGGCTCCGGGCCCAGCGGCGCCGGCCCGCCACCGGCAAGCGCGGCCTGGCGGGCGAAATAGGCCGGGCCATAACGGCAGTGGGGCCCGGCGGCGGCCGCGTCTTCGTCCACGGCGAATACTGGGAGGCGACGTCGGCGGAGGAGGTTCCCGCCGGCGCGGACGTCGAAGTGGTGAAAGCCGGGGGCCTGGCCCTCGTCGTCAAAAGGGTAGCGGGATAAAAGGAGGAAGGATGAAAACGAATCTCGGGGTTATCGTCGCCGCGGGGGCGGCCCTGGCGGCGTTCGCGGCCGCGGTCGACATCCCCAACGCGACCGACGTGGGGGCGCTGCGGTTCGGGCCGATGGGCGTGGCCGCGCTCGGGCCGTCGTCGGCCTTCGGCGGCGGCGGCGCCATCTGGATAGAATACGACGGCTCCTGGTTCGGCGTGGACATGCGGCTCGGCGGCCACCGCATCGCCGGCGACGATTATGCTACGACCTCCGGCCGGTGGGAGAACGAATACAACGTATATCCCTTCAAGGGCAAGTTTCGGCCGTATTTTACGCCCGTCGCCGGCCTGGGTTACACCTCGTCCACGGAAACCGACCCCTGGTCGGGGGAGCGCACGGAAGACCAGTTCCTCCCCATCGTCGCCGGCTATTTCGGCGTGCGGCTAAACTCGCTGACGTCGCCTTTCTACATGACGTTCGACGGCGGCTTCAAATACGTGGACGACGACGGCGTAATCTCCATCCGCAACCGCTACTTCATACCCGCGACCAAGGCGTTGGCGGCCCGCGTGGGGGCGGAGGCGGCGTTCGACATCGGCGAAACGAGCTTGCGTTATTGCCTCGTCGACGTCGGCCCGTGCTTCAGCTTCTGACGCCGGCGTCGGCCCAGGAGCGAACAAGGATTGCGATAGCGTCCCCCGCCGGGCGCCCGCGGGCGCGCCGGAATCCGGCCCCCGGACTACAGGAGGATTCCATGTTCAAGTATACGCTGATACTCGTACTCGTCGCGTCGGCGGCCCACGCCGCCGCCGCCGCCCCCCCGGCCGCCGGGAAGTTGGACGACTCCCACATCGTCGCCGCGGCCTTCGGCGCGGGCTCTTCGGAAGCCTTCGCCGTCGTGGACAACGAAATCACGTCCTCCTACGACGTGGGCTTCCGCCTCGGCGTGGACTTCTACCGCAACGACGGCCGCGTCACGCACCTCGTGACCTTCAACTACGCCGGCGTTTCGAACTACTACGGCAACGAGAGCTTTAAAGACCTCGATTTCAACTACAATATCCCCATTTACTTTACGATGGGGCGGCTCCGGCCCGCGGTCCGGCCCTTCTTCGGCGGCCACTTCTTCACCGGCGAGGGCGGCGGCTCGCAAGGGCAGCTGGGAATCCTGGGCGGCGCCCGCTTCATAATCAAACCCTGCAACTTCAGCGACATCTACTTCGGGTGGCGGGGCCGCTACCGCGCCCTCCCCACCGACGGCGCGGACGAGCCCGAGGGGTGGAAGAGCTCCTTCATCCTGCGCAACGCCAACACCATCCACATCTACGGGCCGGCCTGCATCTACGTCACCGCGGCGGTGGACTTCGACCTCACCAAATACGCCGCGGTTCGCCTGTCGCAAACCCGCAAGCCCGCCTTCGCGTTCGCCGGCGGGCCGGCGATCGGGTGGTAGCGCCGCCAAACAACGGCTGACCAAAGGGCGCCCGGGCTTCCACGAGCCGGCGCACGGCCCAGGGGCCGCGTCCGCTTTTTCACCCCGCGACGCCGCCGAATCTGGTATAATCGTATCCCAAGGAGCGCCGGCCGGGCGGCCGGCGTATTTTTATGCAACTTGACTACCGACTCATCGACACCCACGTTCACCTCGAACACGCCGACTACGAACGGGACCTGGACGCGGTGGTGGCGCGGGCGCGCGACGCCGGCGTCCGCTACCTGGTCGCGCCCGCGTGCAAGGCCGCCGACGCCGGCCGGGCGCTGGCGCTGGCCCGCCGCGTCGAGGGCGTGTACTTCGGCGCGGGCCTCCACCCCAACGAGGGCCGCCCCCTTTCCGCCGACGAGGAAAAAGGCATCCGCGACGCCCTGACGGCCGGCAAGGAGGAAGGCTTCGCCGTCGCCGTCGGCGAATGCGGCCTGGACTACCACTATATGGCGCTGCCCCGCGAGGAACAGCTGGCGCTGGTGCGCTGGCACCTGGGCCTCGCCCGCGAGCTGGACCTCCCGGTCATCCTCCACCAGCGGGACGCCGAAGAGGACCTGCGCCGCCTCCTGGAGGAGGAGGGCGCGCCGGCGCGGGGCGCGGTCCTTCACTGCTTCGGCGGCAGCGCCGACTACTACCGCTGGGCCCGCGGCCGCGGCCTCCACGTCTCCTTTACCGGGAGCATCACCTTCCGCGGCAAGAAAAACGCCGCGGCGCCCCCCTACGTCCGCGGCCTCGAGCTGGGCGCCGCGATGCTGGAAACCGACGGCCCGTACATGGCGCCGGAGCCCCACCGCGGCCGGCGCAACGAGCCCTCACGGCTCCCGCTGGTGGCGCAGGCCCTCGCGACCCTCGCGGCGCGGCCGTTGGAGGACGTCTACGCCGAGACCACGCTGGCGGCGCGGCGCTTCTTCGCGTTGCCGCCCGATTTCGGCGGCGTCATCGCCTACCCCTTCAAGCGCGCCCTCTACCTCAACGTCACCAACCGATGCACAAACCGCTGCGTCTTCTGCGTCCGCGACTTCGCCGCCGGCGTCGGCGGCCACGACCTGCGCCTGCGGATGGAGCCCACGGTGGAGGAAACGGTGGCGGCGGTGGGCGACGCCGCGGCCTACGACGAGGTCGTCTTCTGCGGCTTCGGCGAACCCACGGTCCGCTGGGACGCGGTAATCGCCATGGCCCGCGAAATAAAACGCCGAGGCGGCCGCACGCGGTTGAACACCAACGGCTCCGCCAACCTGACCCAGGGTCGCGACGTCACCCTCGAGATGGAGGGGGTCTTCGATCGGGTGTCGGTAAGCGTCAACGTCGCCGACGCCGCGGCCTACGAGCGGCTGTCCCGCCCCGAAGCCGGCCCGCGCGCCTGGCCCGCCCTCCGCGACTTCGTCCTGGGGGCGCGGCGCCACGTCGCCGAGGTGGAGATTACGGCCGTGGAGCTGCCCGGGGCGGACGCCGCCCCGCTCGAGGCGCTGGCCCGGGAATGGGGCGTTCCGCTGCGGCTTAGGCCCTACATCCGAGCCGAATAAAAAATGAAGGCCGCCGGTTGCCCGGCGGCCGTTTTATTTTCCCGCGCGCGACGGCTACTTGCCGCCGTTCGCCTTCCATTTCTCGTAAAGCTCCTCGACCCGCGAGAGGTAATCCTTGGCCTTATCCTTCTCGCCGATCTCGTTGTAGGCGGCGCCGAGGAGGCCGACGATGCGGTAATCCTCCGGGGCGTTCTTCTCCCCTTCCTCGAGGTACGTGATGGCCTGTTTGGGGTCACGGCCCGCGTAGTCTTTGTTCAGGTAGAAGGACCCCAGCCGGAAGAAGACCTCGGCCTTGTCCTTGGCGGGCATCTCCTGCTCGGACACTCTCTTATAGGTCGCGATGGCCTCGTCCAGCCGGCCCAGGTTCTCGAGGACCACCGCCTTCGCGTTCAGGAGCATAAGGTCGTTCGGGTTCTCGGCCAGAAGGGGGTCCAGCATGCTCAGGGCCCGTTCGTACTCCTTGAGGTGGAGCAGGATGTTCGCGGCCTTGATGATGTAGTCCGCCAAGGGCTGCTTGTCCCACTTCGGACCTTCCATGTCGGCGCGCTTCAGGTCTATCGCCTTCTCGTACGTAACCATGGCCTTGCCGTTGAGGTCGTTCACGTAGTCGCCGGCCTTGACCTGCCGCTCCGCCGCGGCGCCGGTCTCGAGGTCGTAGTCGCTTACCGTAAGCTCCTGGTCGGCGGGGTGGCCGGCGTAAACCCTCGCCGATTCCTCGTAAACCATGCCCAGATACAACAGCGTCTTGGGGTGGGCCGAGAAGATGCGGTAGGTGGCGACGAAGGCCGCGGCGGCCTTATCCAGGTCCGCCTCCGCCGTCTCGCCGGGTTCCGGCGTGAAGCCCTCCTTGCCGAAGTTGAGGCCCCGCGCGAACGGCGTCTGCCCCGCCTTCAGCGCCTTGTCCCAGAAAAACATGCGGCTCTGGTCGATCTTGGCGACTTCCTTCTTTTTGTTCTTCTGGGCGTAAAGGTCCGCGGCCCGGTCCCACGCGTCCGCGGCCTCCAGGAAGCGGCCCACGCTGGCGTAGGCCTCGCCCAGCCAGGCCCAGGCCTCGGCGTTGTCCGGCGCCGCCGCGACCTCCTCCTCCAAAAGAGTTATGGCGGGTTCGAACTCGCCCTGGCGGATGTGGACGATGGCGCCGGAGACGCGGAACGACTTGGCGTAGGCGACGCCGCCCAGGAGCACGGCGCCGACGAGGCACAGGATGATTATTTTTGTACGCACGGTGGAGCTCCTCCTTAAAAATAGGTTTGCGGAAACTATCACAACCTCCGCCCCGAGTCAAGCAATAAAGCCGCGGCCCCACCCGTTTTTTGACGCTGGAAGTCCCCCGCGGGTTGACGCCAGCCATAAAAATAGCCGCCGGCGGCGGCTATCTGCAATCCGTAACCCTTTACCGGCAAAGCCTTTTCGCCGCTACCGCCGCTAGGGCGGCGGCCGCGCCCGCGCCGCCGCAGAAGACGGGCGTCACAAGAATCGCCGCACCGGCCGTAGCCGCGAGCCACAGGAGCCACGCCGCCCACGCGAGGAAAAGCCCCACCGCGACACCGACGAGGAGCGCCGCGAGCGTCCGGCCGAACTCCCGCGCGAAATATCGCACCCCCGCCGCGAACGCGGCGCGGTTGGCCACCCGCTCTATCTCCTCCGCCGCCGTCCGCGTCACCGTCACCTCACCGCCAACGCGACCGCGACGCCGCCCCGCCACCCGCCGCGGCCGAGCGCCTTGCCGGCGTAAACGCCCGCGTCCACGTTGCGCCACACGTTAACCGCCGCGAGCGTCCCCGCCGACCAGGTCCGCCGCGTGTCGCACGCCGCGGCCGCGCCCAGGTGGACGCGCCCCAGCCGCACCAACCCCACGCCGCCGCCCGCGCCCGCCCCGCCGAGGTCGGCGTAGGCGAACGCCGCGGGCCTCGCCTCCAGCGCCGCGAACGGCGCCAGCTTCCGGTAGGCCGCGACCTCGGCCCGCGTCTCGGGCGGGACCAGGACGTCGCCGGCCGGCGAGCGGTAAATCACCACCGGCGCCTCGCCCGGCGTCCTCACCTCGTAGGCCTCGGTGCCGGCGGGCATCGCCGCCAACAACTCCTCCCCCCGCGTCCGTCGCCGCCCGGGCTTCAACCGTTCCGCCAACGTCAGACGCTCCTCCCGGACCGGAACGCGGGTTAAAACGCGGCCGCCGAGGCGCGCCGCGCCCGCCGGCGGCGGCGCCGCGGCCCGAAGGCGCTCAAGCCGCCACGTCACGACGCCGGCGGCGACGACCACGACCAGCGCGCACGCGAGCGCGAACTTGACCTTTCGCATACTTTAACCCTCCCCGGCGGAGCGACGGCTACGGCTCCGACGCCGGCCGCCAGTGCCAGTATTCGGCGCGAAAAGGCCGTACCAGGCCCGCCTGGCCCGCGGCCACCCAACATGCCGCGACCTCTACGGTCGGCGCGAACGACTCCCGCGTGAAGCGCGTCGGGACGTCAATCGCCCACCCCGACCAGTGGCCGCGGTCATCCTGGGAGTCCAGCGCGCCGCAGGGGTCCGCGAAGGGCGTCCCCAGCGCGCAACTCGTCCCCCACGGCCGATAGGCCGACGACGCGACGACGCGCCCGCACCGCGCGACGACGCCCAGCCGGGCGGCGCGCGCCTGCGCCAGCTCCCACAGCAGCTCGCGCCACCGCGCGAGACGCGCGGCCAGCTCGGCGCGGCAGCGCACCGGGCCGCCGTCCCGGAGCACGGCGACGGCCGCGTCCGCCGTCACGAGCGCCGCCTCCGCCGCCGCGGCGTCGCGCCGCCGGAGCGTCACCCACCCCGCGCGCGTCAGGTATTTCTCCCCCGCGATCGCGACCGGAACCATCGCCCCTCCCCTACATATCGGGCGGCGGCACGGCGTCCTCGCCCCGCCGCTGCCACGCGTTCGCGGCCCCGTAGCCCACCGCCACGGCCGCCAGCGCCCCCACCACGTACGGCAGGTAGGGGTGCAGCTCCGCGCGCCAAAGACATGCCACGAGGGCCCCGGCGAGCGCGGCTTCCGCCGCCGCGCTCTGGATGAACTTGCGGCTCAGGAAGCGGCTCACTTCACCGCCTCCTTGATCTCCTTCACGTCCTCGCGCAGCCCCCACAACTGTTGGCGTATGCCCTCCAGCGCCACTTCCAGCGCCTTGATGTCCGCGTCGTGTTCCGCGCTCTTGCGCGCCAACTCCGCCACGTCCCGCTCCAACGGCGCGCGCCGCCCCTCCTCCTGGTCCTGCCAGAAGCCGAGGGAGATGTAGCCGAAGAGTATTACGTTCAGGACCGCCGACAGGATCGCCGTCCACAGGTAGCGCCGGCCGTTGCCGTTCGTCGTCATGCCTCCGCCTCCTTTAGTAACCCACGCGATAACCTTCCACGACTACCCCCGCGTTGCTCCCGGGCGACGCCCCGGGCGCCGCCGAGACCTGCAACCGTTCGCCCTTGGCGAAGACCACCGGCGCGTGGGCCATCCCCGCGTGGGCGCCGGTCTGCACCTCGGCCGCGAGGCCGGTGGCCACGCCGTCGCGCGTCACCGTGAAAGTGTCGGGGCCGTCCCCGGGGGCCGTGCCCTCGTAGGCCAGGATTTTATGCACGACGCAATCCGCGGGGACGGCGAAGACGTCGAGGTTGGCCCCTTCGTGATACATCAACCCCGACGCCACGGCGCCCGGACGGGCGAAGTCCCAGCGGAAGGGCCGGGGAAGCGACGCCCGCCGGAAGGCGATGGGGAATTGGCCCCGCACGAGCATCACGCCGTCGCAGATGAACTCGGGCGCGCCGGCGTCGGCGTTGACGATAGAGACCCGCAGGCGCGTGGCGTTGGCGTCGACGCGGAAAGGGCGCCCCGGCCGCTGCCAAACGCCGGCGGCGGGCGTGAAGTCGGTGTATTCGGCCGCTACGCCGTCGTCGATGACGAGGCGAACCCGCGACGAGCCGGCGGCGCCGCGGAAGAAAGCGCTCACATATACGTCTTGGCTCGCGTACTCCCGGTATTCGGCCACGTCGTGGAACACGCCCTCCCCCAACCCCAGCGTGAGCCGGAGGGCCGACGCGCCGAACAAGTAAATAGCGGTCTCGCGGGCGACGGCCGTGGGCGGGTCGAGGTCGCCGCCGGTCCGCCAGAAATCGGGGAGCTCGCCGTCGCCGTTGGTCCACTCCGCGAAGTCGCCGTTGAGCACCGCGTTGGCGTAGTCCTCCCCCATCATGAACGTCCGCATCAGCTCCACCGCGTTCGCGGCGTAGGCGTGTCGCAGCCGCCCCCGCTTCGCCATCGCGCCGTCCACGTGGAAGGTCGCGGCCTGGTTGGCGTATACGCGGAAGACGAGGGTGAAGGCCGCGCCGTCCACCTGGTGTTCGACGCCCAACCGCACCCACGCCCCGGCGACGCCGCCCGGGGCGGCGGTCGTGGTCTTCACGCCGTCGAAGACCTCCAGCACCACCGAGTCCGCGACCGCCGCGTAAACCCAGGCCGTGAACGATACGTAGTCCCCGGGGAAATCGGCGTGGCTGACCGGCGGAAAGGGGTAGGTGCAAATCCCGTCCTGGGGCTGCGACGCGACGACCTTCTGCGAGCGGGCGCCGATCTTGCGGACCGCGTCGTCCAACTCGCACGCCGGCGTGTTGAACTTCAACCACTGGTTGGCGAGGCCGTCGTTGTCGAAGTCGGCGTCGAACTGCCCCCAGATGACGTTCTGGAAATCCTCGCCCAAAAAGACGGCGCGGGCCAGCTTGTCGTTGTCCACGGCTTCGGCTCGCAGGGCGCCGCTCTCGTCCAGCGACGTCGCGACCCGGTCCTCGAGCGCCACGAGCTTCCCGCCCAGCGGCGTCGGGTCGGCGGCGCCGGTCTCGAGGTCGTCCCCCGTAAGCTTGTCCGCGTGGTCGCCCGTCAGGATAAGCTCGCCCTTGCCCACCTTGGGCCGGAACTTGGCGATGTCCATGACCAGGGAGGCGATGAAAGCCGGGTCGGCGTAGTCCGCCGGGCCCTCGCCCTCCGCCAGCTCCGCGTCCGAAAAAGAGAGCTCGTCGTTCGCCAGCGTATTCTCCAGGTACCACTTGGCGCTCCCGCCCCGAATTTGGACGGCGTCGCCGAGATCCAGAAGCCCCGTCTGGCCGTTCGCGGTCTTGAGGGTGAGGTTGCACTGGCTCGCGGTGGAGAGGCCGCGGGAGTTCCCGTCCTCGGCGTTGGCTCCCCGCGCCTCCACCCCCGCCACCGCGTCGCGCAGGTCGCGGAAGTTGTCCATGACGCGGTCGGCGTCCACGCGCTTCTCGGGGTTGACCTCCCCGGGCGCGATGTTCTCGAAGACCCATTGGAAAATGTTGCGCGTCGTTCCCATCCTTTTCCTCCCTTACCCCATGCCCCGCGCGGGCGAAAAGTGGCTCGTCTCCGCGGGGGCGTAGTGCTCTTCCGCCGCGGCCGTAAAGTGCGTTATCTCGTCCGGGGCGTAACCCGTCGTCCCGGCGGCGCAGAAATAGCTGTAGCGCGCCGCCGCCGGAATGTACGGCAGTAGCGCCGTCCCCGTCAGCTCCAGCGTCCCGGCGTAACCCAAGTACTTCCCCGCGACGTAGGGGAACGAGAAATCGGCCGCCGGGACGACGTCGTAACGTATAGCCTCGCAATCGGCGTGGGGCCAGAAGCGGAGGCCGAACCCCGCGCGCCAGAGGGTGAAGGCCGCGGCCAGCTCGCGCCACTCCGCGAGCGTCAGATAGGCCATCTTGACCTTGACCGCGTACCGGAAGCCGCGCGGGATATCCACCAGCGCGCCGTTCATGTTGACGCGCCGCGCGCTCACCGCCTCGAAGCTCTCCCCCACCTCAGCGTGGGCGGGCAGCTCACACGACCATATCTCCCGCCCCGTCGGCCCCAGCGCCGCGAGCCGCGGCGGCGCCACGCCCCCCGACACGTGACTACTCCAGCTCATTCGCCACCCCCCTGGTGGTTATCCGGACCAGCTTCAGCTCCGCGGTATACCGCGCGAAATCGCGCGCCGCCGCCAGGACGCGGAAGAGCCCCTCCTCGCGCCCGGGCCCCAGCGCGAAGCGCAACGCCGACCCCGGGGCCGCGGCGCACTCCTCGCCGACCACCAGCGTCAGGACGTCGCCCTCGCCGGCCAGCCGCGCCGCGAGCCAGTCGCAAACCAGTTGCGCGTGCGCCTTCGACGTGATGAGGCGGTTGTCGTACGAACAGGTCGCGGGCCCCTCGCCCGCCGCCACGCGGCCGCCGCGATAGGTCAACTCCACCCGCAGCGCCGGCGCCGGCGCCGCGTCCATCCGCACGTCGCGGACCGACGACCAAAAAATGCGCCGGACCGGCGCGCCGCTCCCCGCGCCGAACGAAAAGACGCCGTCCGGCGAGAGCGCCGCCGTGGCGCAGCACGCCTGGGCCAGCAACCCCAACCACTCCCGGCCCGCGAGCTCGACGCCGGCGACGTCCAAGCACCCCGCGAAAACGCGGCCGCGGCGCGCGAGCAGCGAGCCGGCCGCCGTGAGCGCCCAGACCTCGCCGCTGTCGCCCGCGGCCGTCGCGCCCACGCCCGGCTCCCCCGGCTTCACCTTGCCCGCCGGCGCCGCCGCCAGGCCGTCCCACGTGAACCACCGGCCCGAGCCGCGCTCCGCGAACTCGAGCCGCTCGCCGGCGGCGAAGCCGTGGAAATCGGCCCCCGTCGGCCAGTAGCGGTAGTCGGCGTAGACGGTCGCACCCTCGTAGTCGGGGTGGAAATACAGCCGCGTCCGGTCGAAGTCCGACCCCTCGTGGGCCCGCGCGAAGACCTTGGTCCGCGGCGGGACGGGGACGGCGAGGGCGTCATCCAGGTCCACGACCTCCAGCGCGAGGCCGGTGGCGGCCGCCACGACGCGGAGGGACGCGCGGTCCACGTCGCCCTCGCGGAGCGTCGCCCGGGGGCACGCCGGCCACTCGTCGTCGCGCGCCGGCGCGAGCTCCTCGCCGTGAAAGTCGCGCTCGGCCCAGTCCAGCTCCGCGCCTTCCTCCGCCTCGTCTATCCCCGCCGTAGCGGTGAATATCTTTTCCCAGCCCAATTTTACACCTCAGTAATTGGAGATAAGGAGTTCACGACCCAACGCGCCTAGCCGTCGGGCGCCCGCTTTTACTCGGGACGTTGAGTAAGGCGATTTAACCTTTTCTATTTTGAAACGGCGGTATAACGCGCGGACTCGAGGGCAGTCGTTATACGATAAAAGCCAAGGCCCTTTAGTAGACCTTAAAACGCGCGCTAACCGGTCATGATCTGCTGGACCGAAACCCGTATAATAACGCTCTGTACCCACGTAAGGGGGATCAAGGTAAAATACTGTGTCTCGACCCCGGTAATGCTGGATGCACTCTAGATAATCTAAATTCTCTAAAGTAACCCTATCGAGTCTTTCCGCCCACGCTAAGAAATCATTAAACATCCGGTAACGGCCCGGGTAGGTTTTACTATAACCGAAACTACCTCCTACACACGAAGAGAAGGCATTCTTAATCATATAATAATAAACCGCTGCTGCTGCTACTCGGTCTCTTAGAACAGGCGATACTACAAACCTGTAATACAACTCCCGCGAGCGCGGCATACACGCGAGCGCCGCCGCCAGCTCGTCGGGCCGGTCGCGGACGACGCGGAAGAGGTTGACCAGCCGGCCGTCGTAGTCGTTCCAGACCTCCACCGGCGCGGGGTCCCGCGCGAAGAGGACCCACGCCGCGCCGCCGAACACCTCGCAGTAGCAGCGCGAGCGGGGCAAGCGCGCCGCGATTTCCCGCGCCTGCCGGGACTTCCCGCCGATATATCCGATGAAGGATTTCATGCTCACAACCGGAAACGCCATAGCTCGTGCCGGCTCGTCATCCCCTTCGCCACCGAGACATATTTGCCCAGGACCTCGAGCCGCACCTGGTCGTCGTACGCCAGACCCGTCCGGTCCACTTCCAGCAGCGCGCCCCACGTGAAAACCGCGGTGATGCCGCGCCAGGAGTCGTCGAGGGCGTAGGGGCTGTCCTCGTTTATGTGGCGGACGCCGGCGTCCACCTCCGCCAGGACGTACTCCCGGGGCGCGGGCGCCCCCGCCGCCTCCCGCCCCAGCCGGACGACGTCCCCCGCCTGCAACAGGTCCGTGCGGTCGCCGGCCACCATGAAAACGGCCGCGCGGCCGCCGTCGTAGCCCTCCGGCACGTCGCCCTGGGGCGGCGCGGCCCATACCGTCTGGGGGCCGGTGCGAACCCACCGCCGCTCGAGCCGGCGCCGGCCGCCGTAGAGCGCCGCGCCGAAACGCGCCACCCCGCCCGCCAACTCGAACGCCGGCTTCTCGTGCCACGTCGGCCCCCACCGGTCCACGAAGAGCTTCCGCACTTCGCTCCCCTGGAGCCGGCCGAGCTTGCACTGGCCGAACCAGGCGCGGTGCGCGCCGTCGAACGCGGCGTCGTTCCAGGCCACGTAGACGTCGCCGCCGGCGCGGGCGAGGTAGATGTCGCCCGGCGTCGCGACCTCCCGGCCGTCGTCGGCTTTCACCGGCGCGCCGTCCCGAAACAGGCGCGACGGGCCGGGCGCGGCGTCGCGGCCCGCGGGCTGGGGTTCGTTGCGCACGGTGAGGCCGGCGGTCAACAGTTGGCCGTGGGCGTCGGCCCCCTCCACGACCACCGCGAACGGCGCCGGCGCCTCGTTGTAATGGTGGGTATACTCGTCGCCGTTTACCACGACCGAGATGTCCTGCAGGGGGTGGCAGGCCGCGAAGGCGTAGTATCCGGCGTCCAACGTCGCGGCCTCCCCCTCGCCGACCTCGGCCACCTGTTCCGCGAAGTAGAACGACGTCTTGCCGCGCCGGGCCGTCCGTCGGTGGACGGCCACCGGCGCGGGCCGCGGCCCCGCCCAACCGTGCTCGCGGTCGTATTCCACACGGACGCGCATCCGCCGCGGGATATACAGGTTGTCGGCGGCGACGACGGCCGGGGCGTAGAAATAGACGTAGGCGCCCACGGGGAAGTCGTACGCGGCGACGCCGTCCACGCGATACCAGGTTTCGGCCTCTTTCTGCCATACGGCGGTCACGCGGCCCAGGCCCTGGAAGTGGCCGCTCGCGAGGTCGCGCGCCGAGACCTCCCACCCCGCGCCCGGCGACGCCCCCGCGAGGTCCAGCGCGCTGAACTCACGCCCGCCCTGCCGCAGCGCCAACGCCAGCCGACCGGCGGTGCGTTCCGCGTAGTCGGCGACGCCGATCTCCTGGGTGGAGGGGACGGTGGGGTCGCCCACCGCCTGGACGAACCACAGCGCCACGCCGTCCGAGTCCGCCGGCTGATGGGAGCTGTAGCGCAGCCCCCGCGAGGCGACCTGCCACCCCCGGTCGTAGCGGTAGAAGAGGGCGTCGTCGCCGAAGGTCACGGTTTTCATTTCGCCCCGGGCGTAACCTCGTACGCCGAGTAAAGGACCGTCTGGTTGTGGTTGCGGCGAAAGGCCGCCGGCTCGGCGGCGAACCCCTCGCGAGCCGCGAGCCGCCGGACGAACGCCGCCTGGAAACCCTCGAACCGGTCGGCCAGGTCCGCCGGGACGGCGCGGACGGCGTCCGGGCCGGCGAGGTAATACTTGAACAGGTTCATCCGGGCGCGACGGCGCGCGGCCAGGAGGCCGCCGTCGGTCATCAGGAGCAGGAACGGCGCGGCCGCCCGGCCCGCGACCGCCTCGAAGAAGGCGATGACCCGGTCGCCGGGGCAGCCGAAGTCGTCGAAATCCACGGCCGAGAAGTCGAGGTGTTCACCCAGGTCCTCCGCGATGAAGTCGGCGTTGTCCTTGCGGTAGTAGCGGACGCCGTGGAAGCGGCCGAGCCGGTGGACGAGCCGGCGGAAGTTTCCCGCGTCCCGCTCGACCGCCACCAGCTCGCCGTAGACGGGGGCATAGACGGCACTCGAGAGGCGGCCCGTGCCGGCGTAAAGCTCGATTATCTTGCTCGCGCGGCCGTCGCGCCGGACCGCCTCGCGGCGAAAGGCGAGCTTCTCGGCGTGGACGTGGTCCACGTCGCCCTCCAGCGCGAAAGAAGCATTTACCTTTGACATCGGGCCCCCTTTATGTTTTGATAAACGCGGAGACGCCCCATGGAATTCGCGAGCCGCCCGCGGAAGTCCAAGTTCATCCGCTATTTCGACAAGACGCCCCCCGGCATCGTCTGCCCGCATTTCTATATCCTCGCCCACGCCAACGGCTGCATATATCGCTGCGCCTACTGCTACCTGCAGCTTACGTTCCGCGGCAAGGTCCAGGCCGTGGTCTTCAGCAACCGCGACCAGCTCCTGGCCGAGGTGGACGCGTTCCTGGCCCGGGAAGACCCGTCGGCGCTCAACGCCGGGGAGCTGGCCGACGCCCTGGCGCTGGATGGCGAGACCGGCCTGAGCCGCGAGCTCGTGCCGCGCTTCGCCCGCCAGGACCGCCATACCCTCATACTCCTCACGAAGTCCGCGAACGTGGACAACCTGCTGGACCTCGAGCACGGCGGCCGCACCGTGGTCTCGTTCTCCGTGAACGCGGACGAGGTGGCCGCGCGGTACGAGGTCGGCTCGCCGCCGCCGGCGGCGCGCGTGGCGGCGGGGAAACGCGCCGCCGCCGCCGGATACCCCGTGCGCTTCCGCATCGACCCCATCATCCCCGTCCCGGGGTGGGAGGAGGCGTATGGCCGCCTCCTCGCCCGCATCCTGGAGGAGCCGCTCCCCGGGCGCATCACGCTGGGCTCGCTGCGGTTTTTCCCCAACGTCCGGACGTACGCGCGGAAGCTGGGGCGGGACGAGAGCGTCTTCGCGTACGGCACCGAGCGCACGGCCGCCGACGGCCGCTTCCGCCTGCCGCTGGACCAGCGCGTCCACGTATACCGGACGATCAAAGCCCTCATCCCGGACCAGGTCGAGGTCGGCCTGTGCAAGGAGACCGACGCGTGCCACGACGCGTTGGGCACGGGCGACGTCGTCTGCAACTGCACGCCCTAACCCCCCTCCCCCGCCGCGAGCGAGACCGCGAACAGGGCCTTGAGGTGGTTCGCCCTCTTGGTGACGTCCGCCCCCGCGCTCTCGGCCACCCCCAATAACCGCGCCGAGGCCGCGTCGTATTCCAGGTGGGCGACGCGCCAGGTTACGTTTTTGGGCTCGGAAGCGTTGCCGCCGTAGCGGACGTGCGCCACTGTGACCCAGCGCCGCGTGGCCGGCTCGTACGAGCGGACGTACGGCCCGACGCCGACGTAAACCACCCGCCGCGCCGGGTCCCAGGCCAGGCCGCCGACGTCGTAGGGCACGTCGCGCGCGGGGTCCAGGGCCGCGGCCGGGTCGCCCAGGCAAGACCAAAAGGGCGACGCCGCGGCGAGGGCGGGCGCCTCGAGCCGGTAACGGGCGGGCGAGAAGCGCCCGGCGGCCAACAACGCGGGCAGGAGCTCGTCGGTCGCATGCCCCCAGCCGACGTCTTGGCCTCGCCGGCGGAGCGCCATGGGTTCGTCGTCCCACATCGCCGCGAGCCGGCCGACGAAACGTAAGACGACGAGCGATTCCGCGATCCCTTCGCGGTATTCCGGCGCCGCGGCCATGACGCCGTGGAAAACGGCTTCCTCGCCGCCTTTGTACGCCGCCCATACTATTAGCTCCACGTCGTCCGGCGCGGCCAGGCCGGCGAACGCCGGCCCGTCCGCCGCGAGCGCGTCGTCGGGGACGCATTCCAGCGTCAACGACGCTACGGCGCCGACGCCCGGCTGCTCCTCCAGGCGTTCGTCCAACGGCCCGGCGCTTACCACCCGGGAGGTTATGTCCGCCGACCAGTTCGCGCCGCGGCCGCCGGCGCCGCCGGCGCTCCGCGTCAGCTCGTAGCGGTACGCGGGCGTCCCCTCGCGCAGCTTCTCCACGTCGGGCACCTAACGCCCCTCCGTTATCGTGGGCGGCGTCCCGGCCGCCCGGGTCGCGAGGCGGAGGCGCCCCCGCTCCGCCAGGCGGTAAATCACGAGGTCCGCTTCCAGCGGCGAGCGGTTCTCGACGACGAACTGCGGGTAGACGTTGACCTCGGCCGCGGCCGCCCCGGCGGCCGGCGCCGCCGCCGGGCCCACGTCCGCGGCGGTCAGGCCCAGCTTCGTGAGCGGGACGACGAGTTCGTCGGTGAAGTTTTCGCCCAGGCGAAAGACGCGGCCCTCGCGGCTCCCGCGCACCAGGCCGCCCTCCTGGAGGCCGAAAAGCCCCAGGAAGCCGCGGACCAGCGAGCCGAAGACGCCGCCCGGGGAAGGCAGGATGCCGCCCAGCGCGCCGGCGATTCCCCGGACGACCTGGGACGAGAAGTAATGCATGAAGCCGGACCAGATATGCTCCATCGCCTGCCGCGTCCGGCGGGTCCCGGTTAGCAACCCCTCCAGCGCCTCGGTCGCGCCCTCCTCTATGGTCCGGTTCAACCGCTCCACGTCGGCCGAAGCCGCGCGGACGTCTCGGCCCATGTCGCGCCACACCCGGCGCTGCCGCGCGTCCAACTCGGCCAGGAGCTGGTCCACGCGCTGCAGTCGCTCCTCGACGTCGCCGAGGTTGTCGCCGGCGTCGCCGCCCGAAACGCTACGGTCGGTTGCCACGTCGCGCCTCCTCCCACCGCGCCCGGCTCTCGGCCTCGTCGGCCGCGCGCGCCTCGTTAAGGAAGTGAATAAGGGCGCCGAGGTTCAGCAGGTTGAGCCGCCGCGCCACGTAGTCCAGCGTCCATCCCGGAAAAGCGCTAAGTATTCGGACCACCGCTAATCCCTCGTCTCCGCCCGCGCCTTTTTTTTTGAGGCCGCGGCCAGCATCGTCTCCAACGCCTCGACGTAATCGCCCAGGGACGCGAGGTCCACGCGCCGGCCCACGGCCGCGAGTTCCGCGGACGTCGGCGGGTTGGCCGCCGCGTCGAGGATGCGGTCGCTCTCCTGGTTCTCCAGGACCCAGATGATGCGGAGCAAGTTGCCGGCGTCGTCGCCCTCGTCGCGCGCGAGGGCGCGCAGGGCCCACAGCCCGGCGAGGTTGAGGATGGGCAGCTCCACGGCGCCGGCGCGGACCTTTCGCCGGACCAGGTCGCCGGCGGTGCAGCGCGCCGCGGCCGGCCGCCGCCGGGCCGCCGTGAGCTCGTTAAGCTTCGCTATCAGCTTCTCGATCGGGCCCATGTTCGTCGTTCTCCTTGCACGCGGCGGCGAAGCGGAAGACGTCGCCTTCGTCCTTCTTCAACACCTCGTCCAGCACACCGTCCAGCAGCACCGCCAACCGTTTGTGGAACTCCTCCCGTTGACCCTCGGCCGCCGCGGCCAGCTCCGCGAGCCGGATTACCGTCTTGACGGCCGCCAACGCCGTGGCCTCGCTCTCGGCGTCCACCAGCGCGCGCAGCCGGTCCAGCGCCACGGGCAGCAGCTCGACGCCGCCGGCGATGAACTCCCGGCGCGCCTTCGCCAAAAACTCGGGCTGTACGAACCAGGAGGCGAGCGTCCGCCGTTGGACGCCCACCAGTTTCGCGATCTCGTCCGCCCGCCGCCCCTGGTAGAGGAGCGCGAGCGCCTCTTCCTTCCGCCGGTCCCATGTCATTACGCATAGCGGTCGGGCGGCCGCCGCCTACGGGAAATAGACGGCGACGTCGCCGGCGACGCGGTTCTCCACCACAAACTCGAAGCCGAAGGCGCCAAATTCGCCGACCCGGGAACCCACGGCCAGGGCGCCGGCGCGCCGGCAGTGTTCGGCCACGAAGACCAACTCGCCGCCGTATTCGTTGACGCCGGTGTCGTAGAGCTTGAGCGCGGCCAGGAGCTTGAACTCGGCCGGAAGTACGAACGGGCTGACGACCATCGTCCGTCCCGCCGCCGCGTCGGCGTAGAAGTAGTCCGCGTAAACGTGGTGCCCCGCGTCCGCGGCGTTGAGGGTAAGCTTCGCCCCCTCGATCTTGTATTGGCCGGCCCCGGGCGCGCCGGCGACGCGCTGGCGGCGGCGGCCGTCGTCACCCACCACGACCTCGGACAACGCCACGTTGGTGGGATGGACGAGCGTGGTCTCGTACGGTTCCGACGCCGGCACCTCGTGCGCTTCGGCCTCCGCGCGGCGCAGCGTCCCGGCCGCGAGCTCGTTGCCCGTCGCCGCCGCCAGCATCTCCGCCGTCAGGTCGTACCACGCGATCTTGCCGGTCACGGGGGCGTCGTAGGGAACGACGTACCCGCCGGTCGCCGCCGGCGACGGCAGGTTCAGGACGTTGAGGCCGAAGTTCACCTCCAGGTCGCCGTAGTCGGGGAACTCGACGCCGTGCGCGGCGTCCACGATCAAACCCTTCCCGATAAGTTTCATGGTCCGCTCCTAGTGGTAGTTGGGAAAACCTTCAGCGGCAAGCGGCGAGCCGCACGCGCCAGTCGGTGCGGCCGGCGCGGAGGTAGCGCCGGCGCCACGTCCGCCCCTTCTCCCGCGGAAGGTAGGTCGTCTCGAGGTACTCGGTCGCGAGCCAGTCGCGGCCGGCCGCCGGCGCCGTCCGCGTCGCGGCCAGCAGAACCCCCTCCAACTTCTGCGCGAGCGACGACACCGCCTCTTCCGCGCGCTCCCCCTCCACCTCTTCGGCGTAGGTCCATATCCGCAGCGTCACCAGCACCTGGCCCAGCGCCCCGGCCGCCGTCTCGACGCCCGAGGACAGCGCCTCGATACAGAAGGTGCCGCCGGCGCCGAAGGTCGGAATGGTCTCGAGGTCGGCCAGGTACACGCGGGCGTCCTCGAACTCCTCCTCGAGCAGGGCCTTGACTGTTTGCTTGCAGTCCCGGACGTAGTCGGTCCCGTCGTAGAGCACGGCCTACTCCTCCTCGCCTTCGCCCAGGACGCGGGGCCCCAGGCCGAAGATGCTCCCGCCCGGCGCCGCGGCCAGCTTCTCGCGGTCAACGCGCGGCGTGGGTTCGCGGTAAAGGCGCGGGTGGGCCAGCGCGAGCGTTCCCGCGCGCACGGCTTCCAGGAGCTGGAACGCCCGGGCCTTCATCGCTTGGGGATGATTGACGTCGTCGGGCGTCTCCTCGCCGTAGACGTTTTCCAGGACCAGGCCGCAGGCGAGCTCCAGCGCCGCGAAGCCCACGAGCGGATCCACGGGCTCCGCGAGCGGGAGGATGTAGGCGACGCGCACGTGGGCGTCCACGACGGCGTCGGCCTCGGCGATGAAATCCTGCACCTGGTCGTCGCTACGGACCTCCTCGGTGAGGAGGGGAAGCCGCGCCCGTACCGCCGTTATCGACGTATAAGCCATAACCGCCTCCGGAAAAGGCGGGCCCCCGGTCGGGAGCCCGCCTCCGTTCCCCCCTAGCCCCCCGTAACCTCGCTGCCGTACGCGAACTGCCACGGGCCGTAACCGACGTTGTAACGGGCGTCGGCGCCGTAAAGGTAGCGCCGGCGCAGGAAGCCGGCCTCGGAGTCCGCCTCCAACGCGTTGAAGGAAACCTCGCGCCGCATCTGCAGGATGACGGGCCGCACCGCCCGCGACGTGCAGAGCAGGAACCAGTCGCCGGCGTCGGCCAGGTAGGGCGCGATAACCAATTCCGCCGAGCCCTTCCAGGGATTACCGATGTGGGCGTAGTCCTGGACCGGGTAGTAGTCGGAATTCAGTATCTGGCGCGCCGTCTCTTCCAGCGCGGGCGGGACCACCAGCGTATCGGGGACCACGCCCATGACCTTGCCCTGGTCGTCCTTGAAAGACATCATCGCGGCCCGGGCCGCGGCGTAGCTCGTGGCCGATAGCGCCGCGGTGCCCTTGTTGGACTGGGTCCCCGACTTGCCCTCGCTGTGGTTGGCGGCGAAGAAGAACTTGCCGTCGTAGCACTTGTTGGCGAAGCCCCCCGCGACGAGCTCGAAGACCAGCTGGTCGAGGTGGCGCTTGGCCTCCTCCGCCATCGCCTGGATCCGGGCCTTGAGCTGGCCGTACTGGTCGTCCTCGATGACGTTGCGGTCCACGGCGATGGTCACCTCCCAATCCTTGTTGACGATGGTGAAGTCGTGGGAGAGCAACCCCCGCGGCACCCGCTCGTCCACCCACTCCCGCATCGCCGGCAGCGACCCCAACCACCCGTAGTTCTCGGTCTGGGTGGTGGAGGGCACCACGGTCACGACGCGTTCGAACGCGGCGGGCGCCTCCTCGTAGGCCTTGAAGAACAGCGTCTTGACGCCCGCTTCCAGGAATTTGCCGAGATCGTCTCGGACTATAGTCATCTACCCTACCTCCTACTTGACCGCGTTGCGGATTAAGACCCGAACGGTATCGGACGCCGGGACCTCGACGATGGTTCCGGCGAGCACGGAATGGGTCGCCGAGAGGGCGACGGTGTTGTCGTCCACGACGTAGGCCGCCTTGCCCAGGTCCCCCTGGGCGGCCGAGGCCTTGGCCGCCAGGAACGACCCGTCCTTCCACACCCGGACGGAGACGTCGCCGTCGTCGCCCTCGGCGTTGTCGGCGTTCTCGTAGGCGTAGCCGACGAAGAGCAGGCCGCTGGCGTCGGCGGCGGGGATGGCGAACCCCGACGCGTCCAACGCCACCATCGCGCCCTTGTAGATGGCGGCGCCGCCGGCGACTTTGTAGACCACCAGGACGCCGTCCTTGCGTTCGGCGTCGTAGCTATCGCTTAATGCCGTCAATTCCCTGCCTCCTATTTGCCGCCGTAGCGGCGGAAATCGTCTTCGGTTATGCCCAACGTCGCGAGCAGCCGGCGCTCGCCGGGCGACAACGGAACCCGCTCCCGCGGCGGCTCCAACGCCAGCCGCTGGCCGAAGTCCACCACCGCCGGCATCTCCTCCAAAACCTCGGCCACCAGGCGCGCGACGCTGGTCTTCTCCCCTTCAAACTCCAGCTCGTGGCGGCTCCCGGCGGCGAGGATGGCTTCCACTTTCTTCGCGGCCGACGGTAATACTTTGCCCTGTTCCAGGAAGGCCGCCACCTCGGCCGCGACGGCCTCTGCCTCCCGGCAGCGCCTTTCCTCGGCCAACCGGCGCAGCTCGCGCCGGAGGTCGCGGTTCTTGCGGTCCAACGACGCCAACCGCGCCTCCAGTTCCAACGCCTCGCGGCCCGCGGCTTCGGCCGCCACCGCCTCGCCCGCTTCCTTCAGATGGGCCAGCAAGTGGAGCCGGATTTGGTCTTTGACGTCGTCCGGCAGGTCCGCCTCCTCGGCCGCCTCCGCCAGCGCGCGGCGCACCGCCGCCAAATCCACGGCGCCGTCGTCGCCGTGGTGGGGGTAGTACCCCTCGCCGGTGTCGGCGTCCACGTACGCGTACTTCGATTCCGGCAACTCCGCACCTCCTTTCGCTTGTTCTTCCGGCGCCGGCCCCAACGGCACGAAGCCGGTCTGGTTTCGAATGTAGGGGTCGAGCGTCAGGGCGACGTGGCGCACGACCTCGCCGTAACGCCGGCCGTCCATGTCTACGAAGTCCCGCTCCACTCCCACCGAGACGTCCTCCACCGTTCCCTCCCGCAGCAGCGCGGCGGCGCGTTCGTCGGTGATGCGCATTACCGCGAAAAGCTTCCCCTCGTCCGCGAAAAGGTCTTCCACCCAGCCGGTGTTGTCCTGGGGGTCGGCGGAGTGGCGGTACGGGATCCAGACTTTGGCGGGGCAGGCGTAGAAATTCCGTATCCATTCCCGCAAGCGTCCGTCCGTTATCCGCAGCGTCTCGCCGGCCTGCGCCGGATGGCGGAAATCGCCCACCCGGATAATCTCCTTCAGGAACCGCGCCGGCGCCGCCGTGAGCTCCAGGTTGCCGGACAGGTAGCCGAACTCCAGAAAATCGCGCATCGCTTCACCTCAAAAAAATACGGGCCCGCTTTTACGCGGGCCCGATTGTCTCGGCGCCAAAGGATGGGGGGGGGCGTCAGGGCGTGAACCGTATCGAGGACACCAAAATCTCGAAATCCTTTTCGACCTCGAGCCACTCGCGCTCCTGGGACTCCACCGAGAAGAAGTAGACGATGGTCCCGTTCGCGATGGCGTAGACCACGGCGTGGCGGTAGCCCACCTCGTCCATGGACGTAAACTCGAGCCGCGCGGCCTTGCCGAAGCCGAATTTCCGGTCGGTCAACGACACGCGGTCGTAGTTGGGTTTAGTAAACTTGAAGGAGTTCTTTTCGTTCTTCTCCAGTTGGCCCTTGAGGAAGCCGTAGTCCACCTTGAAGTCGTAGAGCTCGTAGTCGGTGTAATTGATAGTGATGCGCGCGTTCAGGTATTTATCCACGAGCGTGGCCACGATCATGGGCGCGAGGTCGGTCCTGACCGTCCAGTCCGCCGAGGGCGGCGTGAAGGCGAGCTTGGCCTTGGCGGATATAACCTCGTCCGCGGCGGCCGCGGCGCCGGCCGCGAGCACGCCCGCGCACGCCAGCGCTAAAAACGTTCTTTTATCCGCCATAGCCGTCACACCTTTCTTGTCGGTTTCGCCTGTGCCAATATATCCTAAACGGCAAAATCCGTCAAGCATTTATGAAACCGGCAGCGGGGACCCGCTCCCGGCCGCGCCTTCTTCGAGCGGGACGCCGAGTTCCCGGGCGAGGGCCGCCGCCGCCGGCCGCACGGCGCCGGACCGCATCATGTCGAGGAAAACCTGGCCCAGAAGGTCGCGGTTTTCGGCGTTGAACCGCTCCAGCATTATGACGGCGCGGGCCGCGGGGCCGAAGTTGTATTCCACCAGCGGGCGGACGATGAAGCGGTTAAAATGCTCCTCCAGGTCCGCCACCAACCCTTCCTCCGACATCAGGAACATGTCGGCGTGGACACGGGCCAGCGCGAAAGACCCCGCCGCGTCATCTTGGGTTATCAGCTTCTCCGGGACGAACATGGAACGCAGAATCATCTTGTTCAAGTGGTCGATGTAGTCCAGGAACATGCCGACGCGGGGCGCGTCCTCGAGGTACGAGACGTCCCACAAGTCGTCGCCGCGCTCGTCGTGGACGTGCGGGAGCGCGACCGCGGCGTTCTCCAACAGCTTCTTGCCCACCGCCAGCGCGTCCTGTCCGTACGCATCGCCCGCCGGCGCGCCGCCGGCGGCCAGGCCCGGCCGCGCGGGGTATTTCACGATGACCGGCGGATTGCCCTTGCGCTCCAAATAGCGGTTAAGGAAGAGGTAGATAATTTCTTTCGTCCGCCAGAAGGGATACGCGGGGCGAAGGCGGCTGACGCCGTAGAGGTTGCCGTGCTCGAGGCGGTGGGTATAGAGGAACGCCTTTTCGGCGCCGATGCGGTTGCCCGGGCGCTGGCGGACGCCGGCGAAGGAGCCGAATTCGTCCACCTCCAACTCCAACGTCTCCGGCACCGGGTCCTTGAAGGACCGGTAGACGATGCGCCCGTCCTCGTCCAGCGTCCAAACCTTCTCCAGCGCCGCAAAACCGTAATCCAGCGCCAGCAGCGTAGCCCGGACCAACTCCCGGTAGACGCGGCCCAGCGCCTCTTGTACGAACGTTTCGACTTCCGCGTCGTCGCTGTGGGCGGTGAAGCCGCGGCTCAGGATGGGGAGTTTGATGACGGACAACGCCGCGCCCACCTGGCCGTCGAGCCGCATCTCCCGGAAGGTGGCGACGTCCGGCCGTTCGCCGGCGACGCCGGGAAAGACGCCCCGCCCGGCGTAAGGACGGTACGCCAGGTATTCCTTCGTGTCCGGCTTCCCTTTATTCCCCACGGCCCGCTTCACGGCTTCGAAGAGCTTAGCGATCACGCCCGGCCTCCCTTCGGTCCTGCGTTTGCCACCGCCGGGATATTAGCACGGAGCTTATATATGTCAAGCGAACAGCCGACTTACTTTCCGGGCGGCGGCCTAACTCCCTGAGTATTAAGGCCGCAAACGCTCGTCGCCGGCGCCGGCGTAAATAAAAAAGGCCCCGCTCGGGGGGCCTTCCGCTGGTCAAGTTTATATGATGAGGCCTATGACCGCACCGTTTCTTTCAGCCCCTTGCCGGCCTTGAACTTCACCGAACGTTTCGCCGGGATCTGGATGCTTTCGCCGGTTTTGGGGTTGCGGCCCATACGCGCGTTGCTCTGCCGAACCTCGAACGTCCCGAAAGATACGATGGAGACCTTCTCGCCTTTTTGCAGATTATCCTGGATGGTGTCGAATACGAGCGTAACGATGTCCTCCGACTTGGTCTTGGGGAGGCCCATCTTGCTCGCGATCACTTCCACGATGTCCGACTTGCTTAGCGCCATTGCGACTGCCTCCTTTCCTCTTTATTTTCTGACCGAAGCTACCATAGGGCCCAGGTTTTGTCAACGATAAAACTAAGCCCCGTCTACGTTTTTCGCCGTCCATCACGGCGCGGCGCCCAGCGCCGCGAGGTGCTCGTCGGCCAGGGCCCGCCACGCCGGGGTGACGTCCGCGGCGTCCCGCACTCGGCGCCAGGTCGCGACCGCGCGGGCGGCGGCGTCGTGCTCCTGCGCGAGCGCCAGGTTCAAAAGTGCCAACGTATTGTTCGGCTCGATGACCAACGCCCGCGCGAGCGTCGCCACCGCGCCCTTGTAATCGCCGGCGTCCCGCAACGCGGACCCCCAATAGATGTATGGTTCCGCCGCCTCCGGCTTGAGCGCCGCCGCCTTCTCGAGTTCCGCCGCGGCCTCGTTGTATTTCTCGCACCGGCCGAGGGTAACGCCGAGGTTGAAGCGGTAGGAGTAAACGTCCGGGTCCAGCGTTACGGCTTTGCGGTACGCCTCGGCCGCTTCCGCGAAACGCCCCAGTTTATTCAGGCTGTTGCCCAAACCCTGGTACGCCTCGGCGAGCTGCGGCGAGAGTTCGATGATGGCGCGGTATTCGTCGGCCGCGCCCTCGTAGTTCCCCGCAGCCTCGTGGATTTCCGCCATCGCCGTATGCTTCGCGATTTCCTGTTTGCGGAGGTGTTCGTCCCGCCCCAGGACCCAGGGCGAACACCCGGCCGCGACCAGGGCCGCCGCGGCGGCCAACGTCCATGTCTTCTTCACGGCCTCTCCTCCTCGCCGTAAACGTCAAGCAGTTGCGAGATGCGCTTCCGCGCCTTCGCGACGCGGCGCTCCTCGCCCGGCGCCACGCCCGCCAGCTCCACGTAGCGGCGCCAGGCCGCGAGGGCGTCGCGGGGTGACGCCCGGTCGTACGCCGTGGCCAGATTATGCTGGTATGAAATATTGGCGGGCGACGCGGCCACCGCACGCCGGAAGGCACCGGCGGCCCAACTCGGCAAGTCCTGCTCCATATACAGCTCGCCGATTTGATTGTATGCCTCCGCGGGGTCGTCCAACCTGGCCGCTGCTTCGTAGAAGTCGCCCATGGCCTCGCCCGCGCGGCCGCGTTGGCGCTCGATGCGACCCAACGCCGCGTAGGCCTCCCCGCCCCGGCTGCCCCTTATCTCCGCCGCCCGCTTCAGCAGGGGAATCGCGCGGTCGTATTGCCCCCCGCCCTCGAGCGCGAGCCCCAACCCCTCGGCGATCGCGCCCTCGTCGTAGCCCAGCTCGTGCGCCCGCGTAAACATCGTGGCCGCGGGTTCGTATTCCCCGAGCTTCAGATACGTCCGCCCCAACTCGTAAAAAAACCGCGGCTCCAACGGCGCCGCCTGGACGCCGGCGTGAAAAGCGCGCGCGGCGTTAACGTAATCGCCGGCCTTATAATGCGCCAAGCCGAGGCCATAGAAGCCGTCGGCGCTATCGCCCGCCAGCTCGAGGTAGCGGCGCCAAAAGAACGCCGACCGCCCGTAGTCTCCCCGCCGATAGTAAAGCACCGCCAGGTTGAAAACCGACGGCCCGTGCCGCGGGTTCGCGGCCAACGCCGCTTCGTACGATTCCTCGGCTTTATCGCCTCTCCCCGCGGCGTCGTACGTGACCCCCAGGTTATACCACGCCGTGGCGTCGTCGCCGTACGCCGCCAGGTATTTCTCGTAAGCCGCGACGGAGTCGTCGAAGCGCCGTTGCTGGAAATAGACCAAGCCGAGGAAAAAATAGGACTCGCGGTAGTCCGACCCCGCGGCCGCCTCGTACTGCTCCCCCGCGCGCTCCAGCTGGCCCCGCTCCTGGAATATCCGGCCCAGGTAAAAGTGGGCGGCCGCTTCGTCCGGCGACGCCATCAACACTTCGAAGAACGCGAGTTCGGCGGTGACGTAATCGCCTGCCCAAAACACCCGTTCGCCCTCGGCCAGCTTGTCGGCCGGCGGCGCGACCGCGCCCCAGGCCCCGGCGGCCACCAAAACGGCCGCGGCGACGAGTCGCCGCCCCCTAGCCGTCGTAGCCCTCCGCACGCAACGCCGCCGACCGCCGCTGCGCTTCCTTCACCTTTTCCGTCGTCAGGTCCGGCCGGGTCTTAGCCATGTCCAGAATCTCTTTCCACTGCGTCGCGGCTTTCCCCTTGTCGAAGTGCTCGTATACTTGCGCCAGCTTGTATTTCGTGTTCATGGAGTAGGGCGCGACGCCGAGGGCGCGTTCGTAATAGCCGGCCGCGGCTTCGTAGTTGCCGGCCGCCGCCTCGTTGGCCGCGGCGTCCGTCAGGCCCTCCAGGTTCGCGGGGTAATACGTCAACGCCCGGGCGTAAGCCGCGGCCGCGCCCTTGCGGTCGCCGCCGGCGGCCAGCGCCGCCGCCTTCCGCAAGTACGGCATGGCCGTCAACCGCGCCCGGTGTTCCCCGGCCGTCGCCACCCACTCCGCCTGCGCGGGGTCGCCTTTCGCGCGGCGCAGGTAGTCGTCCCAGGCGGCAACCGCCTTGCGCTCGTCCAGGTTTTCGTAGGCCAGCGCGCGGTTGAAGCGGGCGGGGAGGAGCGTGGGGTCTTTTTCCAGCGCCCGGTCGTAGAAGATTACCGCCTTGTCGTATTTTCCGGCCGCGAACGCCGCGTCGCCCCAGGTCATCTTCCGGTGCCCGATCTCTTCCGGCGAACCCCGGAGGTTGATGACGACGACCACGCCCGCGACCAGCGCCGACATCCCCGCCCAGTAAACCCACCGGCCTTTCCCGAACAGCGTCTCCATACCGTCAGGCCTTTTCGTCCGCCGGCCGTATCAGGTCCGGCAATTCGCCCAGGTGGCGGATGTCGAACTGGGGCGCCGCGGCCGCGAGGTCCGCCGGCACCTCTTCCGCCGCCGCCCATCCCTGGCGCACCCGCACCGATATCATCCCGGCGAGGTTGGCGCCGATGACGTCCTTGACGCGGTCGCCGACGAACATTACCTCGCCGGCCGGCGCGCCGCACGCGGCCAGGCCGTCGCGGAACATCGTCTGCGACGGCTTGTCGCTGAACGGCGGGTAATTGCCGGAAATAAAGACCGGCCCGAGCCACCGCGCCAACCCGGAGCGGGCGATCTTCTCCTCCTGGCGTTGGGTCCGGCCGTCGGTTATGACGCCGCACCCGACGCCCGCCGCCGCGAGCCGCGCCAAAACGTCCGCCGCTTCCGGGTAAGGTTTGATGGTCGCCACCGCGGCCCGGAAAGCCGCGGTCCCCTCGTCGGCCAACCGCTGGCGAAAGCCGTCGGCAACCCCCGCCTGGTAGAGCCAGGCCGCGAGGTATTCGGGCGCGAAGCTCGAGCCGAAAACGCCGAACAGCTTTTCCTCGAACGCCGCCGAAGGCGGCGTGAGGCCGGCCGCCGCGACTTCCCGCCGCAAGCTGTCCAATGCGTCGCGGAAGCCCGCGCGCACCGCGCTCGTGGTATCTATGAGGGTGTCGTCTAGGTCGAAGTAGACGAACCGAACCGTCGCCGTGCCGTCGTTCATACTATATTATAGACTACTCCCGGCCTTAAGGGTTGAATTTTTCGGCGCCCGCCAACGCCGCGAGGACGGCGCGCCCCCGCGCCGTCGGCCCCGCCGGCGTCATTACCCGCTCGAACGTTTCCGCGACCCTGGCGACCTCGGCCTCGGCGGGGCGCGCGCCGCCGGCCAGCCAAGCCAGATCCGCCCGCGCCCGCGCGTCGCCGCGGTCTTTCGTCAGCGCGTAGAACGCCGGGTATAGCTCTTCCTCCAGCGCGGCGGCCTCGGCCGCCCACGCCGCCTCGGCGCGCACGTAAAGGGCGCTCTTGTCCTCGGTGCCCGAGTTGCGGCAGAAGACGCCGAGGGCCTGGCGGTCGCCGTCGTAACCGGCCCAGTAGAGCAGGTCCGGCTCCTCCGCGAAAGTCCGCCGCTCGAGCCGGAGCGCCGGCGCCCGGCGCGCCAGCGTCGCCGCGACCAGCCGGTCTAGCGCCGCGTATGCCTCCGCGCCCCGGAGCAGCCGCTCTTTGCGGGTATAATAGACGTAGCCGTTGCCTTTGTAGCCCCGCGCGAAGGGCGATGCCAGGTGCTCGTATAGGGCGCGGGGCGCCAGCTCGCGGCGCAGCCTCGCGACCGCCCCCAGGACGTTGAGGGCCGACTTCAGACCGTTGCCCGCGGCGAAGGGGACGTTTCCCCGCGGCGTGACCAGGTTCCCGAAGGTGATGCTGTGACCCGTCTCCTCGCAACCGACGCCGTACGGGATGGTTTCAAAAGGCCGGGGGCCGCCCGCGGATAAAACAGGTGCCAAAGCCCCCGACATTACCGCTGCGCTTTCGCCGCCGGGCGCGCCTGCCGCGATTCGCCACGCTTCCGTGAGTATCCACTTGTCGCCGACGGGTTTAAGGATGGGCGCGAAGCCGAGCGCCCCGGCCGCCGCCGACACCGCGAGGTCGCTCTCCACCGTGTTGATGAAAGCGAAGCCCGCGCCGCGCCCCGTCCGCGCCATCGCCGCCGCCTGGAGGGCCGCGACCTCGTCGCCGGAAAGGACCGCGAACGCGCCGGCCGTCGCGTCGTAAACGACGAGGAAAAAGCGGTCCCCGTCAGCGTCGAATACCACGGCCGCGAGTGTTTTTTGACCGTTACATAGGGCGGCATCGTTTACATTAGCCAGGTATTCAAGCTTACTTAAAGCTTCGTATCCTCCGAACCGACCGTTAGGTGTAATATCGCCGAAGCTAATAATCCGGACGCCCTCGAGGTCCGCGACGCCCGAACGCCAGTTAACGCGGCCGTCGCCCTCGTCAGCGTTAACCTCGTAGACCTCCGCGCCGAAGGCGCTCAATATCCCCGCCGCCAGCCGCGAGTAGGACCCCCGCGCCGGGTCCACGACCAGGATGAAGTCTGCCAGCGGTTTCGCCGCCGCGTCGAGCCACGCGTTGCGCGCGTTCAGGTGGAAACGCCGGAAGATGGCGCCGGTGTCCGCCGAGACGTCCCGCGCGTCGCCCGCCGCCGGCGCCGCCGCGAGCGCGTCCCAGTCCAACGCGCGGACCGCGGCCGTAAGTTCTACGTCGTCCGCCGGGAGGAGCTTCAGTCCCGCGGGCCCGAGGAAGATTTTAACGCCGTTCTGGCCCGCCGGGTTGTGGCTCGCCGTTATCATGAGCGCCGCCGCCGCGCCCCGCGCCATCATCGCCATGGGCACCGCGGGCGTGGGGACCACGCCGGCGACCGCGGCCGCCGCGCCGGCTTTGCGGACGCCGCGCACCACCGCTCGCGTGAAAAGGCCGCCCGGGTCGCGGGGGTCCCACCCCACGACCACCTCCGGCGCGCCCCGCCCCGCCGGCACGAACTCCCGCGCGAAGGCGTAGGCGTAACCCTCCAGGAAACGCTCGGTTATAACGCCGGCGCGGGTGAATGCCTCCCAGGGCGACAACCCCGCGAGCGAGGGGTCGTCCTGGCGGCGCACTTCGCGGCGGATGCCGTCCGTTCCCTGGATGCGGTTGGGTTCGTGGTCCATATCGGAGGATGCGTTATTCGCGGCGGCGCGGAACGACGTCGCATTGCTGACGCAGCTTGACGACGGCGTCGGCCGGAACGTAGCCCCGCACGTTGCAGTTCGAATATATTATCGTCCGCGGCCCCACGATGGTCCCGGGGTTGGTGACGGCGTTGCAGCCGATCTCGACGTCGTCGCCGAGGATGGCGCCGAACTTGTCGAGGCCGGTGTCGAGCTTCTCCCCCGCGATATTCAGGACCACTTTCTTATCGCGGGCGATCTTCCAGTTGGACAGCTTGACGCCCGCACCCAGGTTGGCGCGCTGCCCCAGGATGCTGTCGCCGACGTAGTTGAAGTGCGGAGCGTGGGCGCCCTCGAGCAGGAGCGCGTTTTTAACCTCGCTGGAGTTGCCCACCACGCAACCGTCGGCGACCAACGCCAGTCCCCGGATATACGCGCCGGCCCGAATCTCGCAGTTGGCGCCGATGATGGTGGGGCCTTTAATCACGGCGCCGGGTTCAACGACCGTCCCGGGGCCCACGTCCACGTCCGGCCCCAGGATGTGCGCGCCGGGCATGACCTCGCCCTTCACCTCGCGCCGGAGGCGGGCACGGATGAAGTCGCCCAGTTCCTTGAGCGCGTCCCACGGCCACGCGAGCCCGGCCAGAAAGTCGCCGTAGACCGTGGTGCGGAGGTCGAAGAGCTCGCGCGCTTTCAGCTTTTCCAACACGGAAGTCCCTCCTTAGTTTTGCGTGGCCTTGAGGACTTCGATGAGCGCGGCGGTGAGTTTGGCCGGGTCGTGCCGCAGGACCGTCTTGACCTCGACGTCGCCGGCGCCGACGGCCCGGCTTATCACCTGCTCCTCCACTTCCGCGATGACGTCCGCGGTCTGGATGATGCTGCCCTCCACCACCAGGAGCTCCTTGCCGCCGCCGAAGCTCACGGCCGAAACGTCGTCCGACTCGCCGGGGTGGAACAGTATCTGCCGCTGGCCTTCCTTCTTGTATTTCGCGAGGACGGCGGGCGAGACCTCGCGGTCGTTGACCAGGACGTAGTCGATGGGAAAGCCGCCGTAGCGCTTGAGCTCGCGGATGTGGTCGGACAGGCCGTAGCCGTCGGTCTTGCCGGGCTGGGTCATGACGTTCGCGATGTATATCGTGCGGCACGACGCCTGCCGGATGGCCTCGGGGATGCCCTCGCACAAGAGGTTGGGGATGATGGAGGTGTAGAGGCCGCCGGGGCCGAGGATGACCACGTCGGCTTCCGCGATGGCCTCCACCACGCCGGGCATCGGCGTAACCGCCGCGGCCTCCGGCGTCGCGCAATTCTGGCCGTTGTCGCGCCGCGCGAGCCACACCCGTTTCACCCGCCCCGTGCCGTGACGGTTGAGCTCGTCCTCGCCCACCAGCGTCCGGCCGTCGTCGAGCTCCGCGCACAGCCGCACGCGCTCCAGCGTCGAGGGGAGTATCGTGCCCTCCACCCGCAGGACGCGGCTCGCGTCCTTGATGGCCTGGAGGTAGTTGTTGTCGTTCATCTGGATGAGCGCGGTGAGCAGGAGGTTGCCGAAAGATTGGCCGGCGAACGCGCCGCCTCCCACGAACTTGTGGAGGAAAAGCTTGGTGAGGAGGACCTCCTCGTCGCCCAGGGCCGCGAGGCAGCCGCGGATGTCGCCCGGCGGCAGGATGCCGAATTCGTCGATGAGCTTGCCGGTTTCGCCGGCGTCGTCCGATACCGTGACCACCGCGGTCAAGCTGGAAAGGTCGAGCGGCGCTTCCTCGTCGTCGTCGTAACGCCGGACGTAGCTTTTGATTCCGCGCAAGAGCGTGGCCAACCCCGTGCCGCCGCCTATGGCCACCAGCCGGAGTTTGTTCAAAGAGGGCGACATCGCGAAACTCCTTTCATGTGAACGCCGGCGCTCACTCCACCGTCACGCTCTTGGCAAGGTTGCGCGGCTGGTCCACGTCGCGGTTCAGCGCCACCGCCGCCTCGTAGGCCATCAGCTGCGCCGGGACGGCCGCCAGGATGGGCGCGAACAGCTCCGGGACGGCCGGGAGATATATTACGTCCTCCACCAGGCCCGCGAGGCCGTCGAAACCCTCGAGCGCCACCGCGAAGGCCCGGGCGCCCCGCGCCCGAACCTCGTGGATGTTCGAAACCATCTTGTCCCAGACGTGCCGCTGGGTCATGAACGACACCACGGGCGTCCCGGCCGCGATTAGCGCTATGGTCCCGTGTTTTATCTCGCCCGCGGCGTACGCTTCGGCGTGGACGTAGGATATCTCCTTCAACTTCAACGCCGCCTCCCGCCCCAGCGGTTCGTCCATGTTGCGGCCGAGGAAGTAGCAGTCGCGCTCGCCGGCCACGACCTGGCCCCAAGCGCGCGACTGGGCGGCCGTCGCGGCGAGCGTCTGTTCCAGGTAGCGGGGCAGCGACGAGAGGTGCGCGAGGAACTCGTCGCGCGGGTAGGGCCAGGGCAGCTTGCGCTGGTCGGCGGCGTAGAGGGCCAGAAGGAAGAGCGCGGTCATCTGCGCGGTGAAGGCCTTGGTGGACGCCACGGCGATCTCGGGGCCGGCCTTGGTGTACAATACGGCGTCGGCGTCCCGCGCCAGCGTGCTCCCGCGGACGTTCACGATGGCTATGGTCTTGGCGCCCCGCGCCTTGGCCTCCTCCATGGAGGCGATGGTGTCCGCGGTTTCGCCCGACTGGCTGATCAATATCACGACGCTGTCGGGGCCCACCACCGGGTCGCGGTAGCGAAACTCCGACGCCACGTCCGCCGCCACAGGCAGGTGGAGCAGCCGCTCGAGCAGGTATTTCCCGAAAAGGCCGGCGTGGTAGGCGGTCCCGCAGGCTACCACGTGGAACGAGCGGGCGCGCCGCAGCTGCTCCGGCGTAAGGGACATCTCCCGGAGCACGATCTCGCCCTCTTTCACGCGCCCCGCGAGCGTCCGCTCCACCGCCCGGGGTTGTTCGTTTATTTCCTTCAACATGTAGTGCGGGTATTCGCCCTTGGTGACGTCCTCGGCGCGCCAATCCACGATGGTCAGTTGGCGCCGGGTGTCGGGCGGGTCGGCCAGGAAGCTGTCCACCTCGACGCGGTGGGCGTCCACCGAAACTACGTCGCCGTTCTCCAGGACGTAAACCTTGTTGGTGTCCTTCAGTAGCGCGGTAATGTCCGACGCGACGTAGTTCTCGCCGCCGCCCACGCCCACGATGAGGGGCGCGTGGTAGCGCACGGCCACGATGCGGTCCTCGCCCGCGGCCAGAAACGCCATGGCGAAGGAACCCTCCAACCGCCCCGACACCTTTTTGACGGCCGCCGCGAGGTCGCCCTCGTAATATTCCTCCAACAGGTGGACGGCGACCTCGGTGTCGGTCTCGGAGCGGAACGTGTGCCCGCGGGCGACGAGCTCCTGCTTTAGCGCCGAGAAGTTCTCGATGATGCCGTTTTGGACCACCAGGAAGCGGCCGGAGCAATCGGCGTGGGGGTGGGCGTTGACCTGGGTGGGTGCGCCGTGGGTGGCCCAGCGCGTATGGCCGATGCCCAGCATCCCCGCCGGCGCGCCGCCGGCCAGCTCGCGGCGCAGGTTCTCTATCTTCCCCGGCATCTTCACCACGACCGCCGCGCCGTCCTGCACCACCGCTATCCCCGCGGAATCGTAGCCGCGGTACGACAACGCGTCCAGCCGGTCCACCAGGATGGGCGCCGCCGCCCTTTTACCCACGTAACCTACGATGCCGCACATAAAACCGTCCTTTCACCGCCGGCGGGTGTCAGGTTGCGAGTACGCCCTTCAACCGGGGATCGCGCGCGACCTGTTCGTCGTAAAAACGCCGGGCCCGGGCGTCGTCGCCGGCCGCGAGCGCGTCCTTCACCGCGTCCGCGATCTCGGCCAGGGACTCCGCGTTATGCTCCCGCGCCGAGGTCAGCGCTTCCGCGAAATACGAAAGCTGCTCCTCGCCCTCGGAGAGCAGGCCCAGCTCCACGAGGACCTTGGCGCCGTGGTATCGGCTTCCCATCTGCTGGAAAAGCGCCAGGCTGTTTTTGAAATCGATTATCGCGTCGTGAACCAGCCCCTGCTCCGCGGCCGCGACGCCGAGGTCGGCCAGGACCTGGGCCACCCGGTATTTATCGCCCAGGTCTTCGAAGGTCGCGAGGGCGCGTTTGTGCTGGCGCACGGCCGCCGCCAAAAGCTCCCCGGCCTCGGCTTCGGCGCCGCCGGCGCGCAACCACCGGCTTTCGGTCAGGAGGCACAGCCCGAACCGATTTTCGGCCACCGCGGTTTCGGCCGGGTCCGCGCACACCGCGAGCGCCTCCTCGCATAGCTGCTTGGCGCGCGCCAGCGTTTTGCGCGCGGCGACCTTCTCCCCCGCCGCCATCGTCCTTTCCGCCTCAAGGCGCAGCGTGATGGCCTCGTTGGAGAGCGTACTGGCGAGCCAGCGCCGGGCTTCGGCGCCGCGCCGCTCGTCCTTCAAGCATGTCCCCAACAATTCGGCCGCGCGCCGATACTCCTGTTTCGAGCGCGCGGACTTGCCCTGGAGGCGGTAGGCCGTACCCAGGCCGGAGTGGGCGATACCCGAACCCAAACGGTCGCCGCGGCCTTCCAGCACGCCGTTGCCCAGGACGTAGTATTCCACCGCCTGGTCCCAACGGCCGCGGTGCCGGTAGACGTGGCCCAGGTCCAGATAAAGGTACCCGAGCTCCGCGGGCGGAACCTCCTGCAACCCTTCGGCCAGCGCGGCCGCGCCGCGGTAGTACGTCGCCGCTTCCTCCAACCTCCCCTGCAAGCGCGTCAAATGGCCCAGCGTCCATTGCGTCTTCATTCCCAGGAGGACGCCGTTCTTGACGCCGCCGCTTTCGAGGTAAGGCGAAATTTCCTCGTCCAACCGGCGAAGCCCCTCTTCCGCCAACCCCAGGCGGTTCTCCCGATAGGCGGCGGCGGCCTCGGCGTAGTCGGCCCAGAACTTGAGGGAACGCACGTCGCCGTCGAGGACCCGGACCGCTTCCCATTCGTCTTCGGTGAGGTCCAAGCCCCGGGCGACGACGTACTCCTCGACTTCCGCGGGCGTAAAAGGTCCGAGCTCCAAACGGCGGACGCTGCGCGCGGCGCCCGGCGGCGAAAAGGACCCGGCGCCCGCGACCGTCGCGACCACCAGGATGCTCTCCCCCAGGATACCGGCGTCGGCTAGGCGCTCCAGGAACCTGCCCAACCAATACGCCACGGTCGCGCTTAAAAGGTGAAAGTCGTCGAGGAGGATTACGGCGCGGCCGACGCTCCGGGCGAACGACGACGTCCAACGCGTCAGCAATTCGTCCGTCAGCAGACGCTCGGCGTCGCGGTAGACGTATTTTTCGGCGTACGACAACTCCACGCCGGCGCCTGCCGCCTCTTCGGGCCCCGCCGTCGTGACCTGCACGCTGAAGGGGTCCTTGAACCGGCTACGGAGGCGCCGCTCGATGGCGCGGCATTGGCCGTATATTTCGTCGAAGTCGTGATACGCGCCGGGGCGGGAAGGGAAGGCGTCGCGCAGCTCTTTGAGGAAATCGCGGTAGGACGAAATACGGCGGCAATCGAAATTTAAGTGCGCGATGCGCCGGTCCCGGCACGTCGCGGCGAACTTGTCGACGAGCAGTGCCGTCTTGCCGATGCCCGGGCCGCCGCCGACCACCAAAAAGTCGGCCCGTTCGTCCAGGCAGCGGTCGAACGCGTCGACGGCGTCCTGGCGACCCACGAAGACCTCGCGCGCTCGGGTTTCGGCGGCCGGGAAGTACATCGCGAGGAGCTCCGCCACTTCGACGTTCAACGCCCGGGCCAGGCTTTCCACCGTCCGCGACGAGGGGAACTTGTAGTCGCGTTCCAGCTGGGAAATATAGGAGTCGTCCACGCTCGCGAGCTCGGCCAGCTCGCGTTGCGTTAAGCCGCGACCAATCCGTTTCTCGCGGAGGATTTTTCCGAAGGTTGATTGTCTAGGGTCCATTTCTTAGGGGGTACGCGGCCCGCCGGGCCATTATGCGATTGAATAAAAAGTCATTTTATGATAGTATGCCAAATTAAGCGGAATGCGAACGATTGGGCTATTTACCCGATCCAGACCGGTGCTTACTATTAGTAAGATAGCATAGAGTTGACTCAAAGTCAAGCCCAAAATAATCTCGGCGTATCCATTTGAAAATAAAGGACATCCTCCGCGCGCTGCCAGAATACTCATTCCAGGGCGACGACGAAACCGAGTTAACCGGCGTAGTCTACGACTCACGTCGGGTTCGTCCGGGCAGTCTTTTCGTCGCCGTCAGGGGTTATAAAACCGACGGCCACGACTTCGTCGCGGAGGCGGTCCGCCACGGCGCCGGCGCGGCGGTGGTTGAGCGGCCCGTCGGTGCGGCTATTCCCCAGGTAATCGTACCGGACGCGCGCCAGGCGCTCGCGGAGGCGGCCGCCGCTTTCTACGGATGGCCCGGGCGCGAACTTGCCGTCGTCGGCGTGACCGGGACTAACGGCAAGACCACCGTCTGCTACCTTCTCGACGCCATCCTGCGCGCCGCCGAACATAAGACCGCCCTCTTCACGACGGTCGCCAACGTAGTAGCGGGGGAACGGACGCGGGCGCGGCTTACGACCGGCGAAGCGCCCGAAATCCAGGAAGGGCTGCGGGCGGCGCGCGACGCCGGCGCCGACGCCGCGGTTTTGGAGGTTTCGTCCCACGCGCTGGCCCTCCATCGCGTTGACGGCATCCCGTTCGCCGCGGCGGTGTTTACGAACCTGAGCCACGACCACCTCGACTTCCACGGCGATATGGAACGATACTTCGCCGCCAAGGCCTCGCTCCTGGCGCAACGCGCCGACGGCGCGCCGGCGATAGTGAACGGCGACGACCCTTACGGCCGCCGCCTGTGGGAGTCGGCGCGCCAACCGGTCGTATGTTTCGGCGTGGGTGACGGGACTTGCGACTACCGCGCCCGGGACGTAGCCCCCGCCAAGGACAGCTCGCGCTTCCGCGTGCTCTGCCCCGACGGCGGCGAGTTGGAGTTGTTTACACCTTTGCGCGGCTCGTTCAACGTTTACAATGTCCTGGCCGCGGCCGCTACGGCCCGCGAGTTGGGGGCGTCGGATACGGCGATTCGCGAAGGCGTGGCGGCGACGGTGGCCGTTCCCGGCCGACTGGAGATTATCGCCCTGGCCGAACGGCTGCAAGTCGTCGTGGACTACGCCCACTCCCCCGACAGCATGGCCAAGGTTTTGAAGGAAATCCGGGAAATGCCGTTCGCGACGTTGGTGGTGGCGTTCGGTTGCACGGGCGAACGGGACCGCGCCAAACGGCCGGTAATGGGCGCGCTGGCCCGGCGCTACGCGGACTTCACGGTCATCACGTCGGACGACCCTTACGACGAGGAGCCGGCGGCGATCGCCGCCGAAATCGAGAACGGCATCCGCGCCGCGGGTGGAACGCGGAACGTGGACTACGACGTCGTCCTGGACCGTCCCGCGGCCGTACGCCGCGCGCTGGAGATAGCGGCGCGCGCCCCGGGCTCCGCCGTCGTCGCCCTGTTGGGGAAAGGCCACGAGACCGTCCAGAAAGTAGCGGGGCGCGAGGTGCCTTACGACGACCGGCAGGCCGCGGCCGCCGCCGCCCTCGACCTCGGCCTCCTGCCCGGACGATGAACATGGTAAAACATGCCCTCTCCCCACGATAACGACGCCGTGACCATATCCGCGCGGGACGTCTATAAATCGTTCCGCGGGAAGCGGGTCCTGTCGGGACTGGACCTCGACGTCCGGCGCGGTGAAACGCTGGTTATAATAGGCCGCTCCGGCTGCGGCAAGTCGGTGTTCCTGAAACACATCATCGGGATTATGAAACCCGACAGCGGGCGAATCTCGATCGACGGCGTGGACATCACCGGGCTCAAGGGCGACACCCTGAACAACATTCGCCGCAAATTCGGCATGGTCTTCCAGGGAGCCGCGCTCTTCGATTCGCTCACGGTGGGTCAAAACGTCGGCTTCTACCTCTACGAGTACACGCAAACCGACCCGGCGGAAATCCGCGAAACGGTGGAGGAAAAACTCCGGTTGGTCGGGATGGAGGGCATCCAGGAGCTCAAGCCGGCGGAACTGTCGGGCGGGATGAAAAAGCGCGTGAGCCTGGCGCGCGCTATCGCCCACGACCCCGGGATCGTTCTCTACGACGAGCCGACCACCGGCCTGGACCCCATCATGGCCGACGTCATCAATGAGCTCATCATCAAACTCTCGGAGCAGCTCGATGTCACCAGCGTGGTGGTCACCCACGACATGGTGAGCGCTTACAAGATTGCGGACCGGATCGCGATGATGTACGGCGGCAAGATTATCGCCGTGGGCTCGGCGCAGGAGATAAAGGAATCGCAGGACCCGTTCGTCCAACAGTTCGTCACGGGCCGCGCCGTCGGCCCCATCGACGTCATAGGCGGTGCCTAGATGAGAAAGCTGTCCAACGAGGTTAAGGTGGGAATCCTGGTCTTCGCGGCCATGGTGCTACTCACTATCCTTATCTTCGGCGTGGGCGAAATCCGCATCTTCGAGCGCGGAAACCGGTACCACGTCATCTTCACCGCCACCCAGGGTCTCAACGAGGGCGCCCAGGTCCGTATGGGCGGCGTCAAGGTCGGCTCGGTCGAGAAAATCGACTTCGTCCAATACAAGGGCAAACGCCAGGTCATGGTCACGCTGTCGGTGCGCAAGGACCTCGTCCTGCATCGGGAGGACAAGTTTAAAATAACCATGATCGGCTTCCTGGGCGACAACTACGTGGAGATCGAATCGGGACCGTCCTCCGCCGCGGTCTTCAAACCCGGAAGCACCGCCGAAGGCGCCGAGGTCGTGGGGATGGAGCAGCTTTTCAAAACCGTCGAGGACGACCTGGGTGCCATCCGCCTGATGTTGGACGAGCCCACGATAAAATCGTTCAAGAAGACCGTGGCCAACGCCGAGTCCATGTCCACCGACCTCGCCTTTATCTTGGCGGAAAGCCGCACCGACATCACCGACACGCTCACCCACCTTCGGAGCTCGAGCGAGCGGCTGGACAGCATGCTGGCCCGGAACGAAGGCAACTTCGACACCACCATGGAAAACCTCGCGGTCATGTCCGGCGACTTCCGCGTGACCGCCGCCAACCTCAAGGACATCTCCACCGGCCTACAGAACGGCGAAGGGTCCGCCGGGAAATTCCTCAAGGACGACAAACTTTATACCGAGCTCCTCACCACCACCGACGAGGCCCAGACCCTGCTCAAGGACATCCGCGAAAACCCGGGCCGCTACATTCACGTATCAATCTTTTAACGCTTCACGGAGGGCGAAAACCGCCCCAAGGTAGGTAACAAATGGTTTCCAGATTCGACGTCGCCGTAGGCGACAAAACGCTAACCTTCGAGACCGGCAAAGTAGCCAAACAGGCCGGCGGCGCTTGCACCGTAAGCTGCGGCGACTCCCTAGTCCTCGTTACCATGTGCAATACCGACGAGCCGCGCCCCGTCGACTTCCTCCCCCTCATGGTGGAATACCGCGAGAAAACGTACGCCGCCGGCAAAATCCCGGGCGGCTTTTTCAAGAGAGAGGGCCGGCCCTACGAAAAGGAAACGCTCACCAGCCGACTCATTGACCGACCCATCCGCCCGCTTATCGAAGAATATAACCGCCTTGACCTCCAGATTATCGCTAACGTCCTCTCCGCCGACCAGGTGAACGACACCGACGTCCTGGCCATGAACGGCGCGTCGTTGGCCCTCTCGCTTTCCCCCATCCCGTGGTACGGGCCCACCGGCGCCGTCCGTGTGGGCCTGGTGGACGGGAAATACGTCATCAACCCCACGATCCAGGAAGCGGAAGCCGGTCGCCTCGACCTTATCGTAACGGGAACCCGCGACAAGATCGTGATGATCGCCGGCGACGCGGCCGAGGTTTCGGAAGAGGAATTGGCCGGCGCCCTCGAGGCGGCGTTTACCGCCGTCCAGGCGATCGCGGCCGCCATCGCCCGTTTCGCCGCCGACGCCGAAAAGCTGGTCCTCACGCCGCCCAACCAAGATTTCCCCCAGGAAACGGACGTGCGGGGTTTCTTCCGGGACCGCGTTAAAAGCCACACCGCTAGTACCAACAAGAAGGAGCGGCGTGAAGGTTGGTTGGCCCTCCTTCACGACGCCGTGGAGAAATTCGCCCGCCAGGACTACGAACACGCCGCGGCGGACAAATCCGCGATACGAAAAATCCTGGCTGAAGAGGAGGAAGCTGAGGTCCGCAGGATAATTTTGGAGGACGGCCAACGCCAGGACGGCCGCGGTTTCGACGACCTCCGCCCCATCGCCGGCGAGGTCGGCGTCCTTCCGCGCGCCCACGGCTCGGCCCTCTTCACCCGCGGCGAGACCCAGGCGCTGGTTGCGACCACCCTCGGGACGGTCTCGGACGAGCAGAAGGTGGAGGACCTCCTCGGCGAGCACACCAAAGCCTTCATGCTTCACTACAACTTCCCGCCCTTCTCGGTGGGTGAGGTCCAACCTCTCCGCGGCACCGGCCGCCGGGAGATAGGCCACGGCGCCCTCGCCGAGTCCGCGTTCAAACACGTGCTCCCGGCCGAAGCCGACTTCCCCTATACCATACGAATCGTTTCCGATATCCTGGAATCGAACGGCTCCTCGTCCATGGCCTCGGTCTGCGGCGCCTCCCTCTCCCTCATGGACGCGGGCGTCCCCATCAAGAAAGCCGTCGCCGGCATCTCCATCGGCCTCGTGTCCGGCGGAAAACAGCCCGTCCTGTTGACCGATATTCAGGGACTGGAAGACTACGCCGGCGACATGGACTGCAAGGTGGCGGGCACTCGCGACGGCATCACGGCCGTCCAGCTTGATATGAAGGTGCGCGGCCTGGAGTTGGGCGTCATCCGCGCCGCGCTGGCCAAGGCGCGCCAGGCCCGCCTCGCCATCCTGGACCAGATGGACGCCGTCCTGTCCCAACCCCGGGCGGAGCTTTCGCCGTACGCCCCGCGCATCTACATCACCTACGTGGACGTGGAAAAGATCGGGACCGTCATCGGCCCGGGCGGCAAGATGGTGCGGCGTATCATCGCCGAGACCGGCGTGGAGATAGACATCGAAGACGACGGCAAGGTGACCATCGCCTCGACGGACGAGGCCTCGGCGCAAAAAGCCATGGCCATGGTCAAGGCGCTGGGAACGAACCCCGAAATCGGCGCCGTCTTCACCGGGAAGGTAACCCGCCTGATGAAATTCGGCGCCTTCGTGGAAATCGCGCCGGGCGTCGAGGGCATGGTGCACATTTCGCAGTGGGACACCAAGCGCACCGAGCGCATCGAGGACGCCGCGCACGTCGGCGACGAAGTAACGGTTAAAGTAATCGAGATCGACGACATGGGCCGAATCAACCTCAGCCGCCGGGCGCTCATGCCGGGCGGCGACCAACCCCTGCCGGAGGGCGAAGGCCGGCGGAGCGATCGGGGAAGCCGGCCCCCCCGGAGGAGAGATGACCGACGCCGCGATTCCGACCGCCGTAACTAAAAAGATAGCTCCCAACGGCGTCCGCATAATTTGCGAGCCCATCCCCACGGTGCGTTCCGTCGCCGTGGGGGTGTGGTGTCGCGCGGGCGTGGTGGACGAGCCGGTCGAGTTCAACGGCATTTTCCACTTCCTCGAACACATGCTGTTCAAGGGGACGGACCGGCGCACCGCCGCCGAAATCTCCGCCGCCATCGACGGCGTGGGCGGCGTCATAGACGCCTTCACCGAAACCGAGAACGTCGTCCTCTTCGTCCGCGTCCTGTACGAACACCTCCCCCTCGCCTTCGACCTCCTCTCCGACATCCTCTTGCACTCCCGCATCCCCGAGAGCGAACTGGCCAAGGAAAAGAACGTCGTGAGCGAGGAGATTCGCCTGTACGAGGACTCCCCGGACGACAAAATCCACGACCTCATCATGCGGGCCCTGGAGCCCGGCAAGGCCCTGGGCCTCCCCATCCTCGGCACCTTCGAAACGGTCAACGCCATAAGCCGCGACCGGCTCCAGGAATACCGCCACCGCTTCTTCACCGGCGACCGAATCGTCGTCGCGGGCGCGGGTTACATCCAGCCCGACGAGTTCGTGGCCCAGGCCGAGGAGTATTTCGCGGGCATCCCCGCCGCACCCGCCCGCGTCGCGCCGCCGCCCCAAAACTGGCCCACCTTCCAGACCGCGGTCGAGAAGGACACGGAACAAACGCACTTTTGCCTCGGCGTCCCGGGCCTCCCCTTCGACCACCCCGACAAATACGTTTTCTCCGCCCTCGCCACCCTCCTGGGCGGCAATACCTCCAGCCGCCTTTTCCGCCGCGTGCGCGAGGACCGGGGTCTGGCCTACGCGGTATTCGCCTACGGTCGCAACTTCCGCGATTCGGGCGCGCTCATCGCTTACGCCGGTACCAACCCCGACTCGGCGTTGGAGACGCGGGATATTATCCTCGAGCAGTTCCGCGAACTCGCCCGGGCGCCCATCAGCCGCGACGACCTGGAGCGGACGCGCGACTATCTCAAGGGCACGTTTATGCTCTCGCTCGAGTCCACCTCGGCGCGCATGATCCGTAACGCCCGGCACGAAATGTACCTCGGGCGCTACGTCTCGTTGGAGGAAACGCTGGCCGGCGTGGACGCCGTTACCGTCGACGACATCCTGCGGCTGGCGGGAGACCTCTTCGCGCGGCCCCCCGTCGTCGCCGCCATCGGCCCCAACGCCCACGCCGTCGCGACCCTATAACGTGGAGAATATCCGTCCGTTCCGGCGCGCGGCCTTCCGGTGGTTCGCCTGGGCCGCGTGCGCCTTGGCGTGGGCCGCGGCCGGCCCCGCCTCCCCGGCCGGCGGCCAGCCGGAAACCCGGGTGCAAATAAAGGAAATCCGGGTTTATGGGAACACCGTGACGTCCCGGCGGGTAATCCTCCAGTATTGCGAATTCCGGGAGGGCGACCTCTTGACCGTCGGCGAGCTCACCCGTAAGATTAAACGGACGAAGCGCAACCTCGAGAACACCCACTTTTTCGCTCGCGTCAACGTCTTCGACCTGCCGCGCCCGGACCCCGGCCGCGCGACGATAATGATAGACGTGGCGGAGGGCTCCACCTGGCACGTCGCCGCCAGCACCCGCCAGGTCCGCGTAAGCCGGGAAAACATCGGCGGCGAAGCCGTGACCCTGGGCGTCGAGGGCGGCCTGGACCGCGAGCGCGTCTTCTACAACCAGCCGTGGGTTTTCGACCAGGACCTCGAAGCCTCGGCCGCGCCTTTCTTCGAAAACCGGCACCTCACGTCCATCGAGAACGACCGGGGCGAGGTGGGCGAATGGTTTTACCACGACGCCGTAGGCGGCGAAGGGGGCCTCGGCTACATCATCACGCGGCGCTCCGCCTCCGGCCTGAACCTCCTGGTCGAACACGTCGATTACTTCGACGACCGTTTCAAAGCCGACCCGTGGGGCCGCTTCGGCGTGGCGCCTCACGCCAACCTATTCGCCCTCCGCCCTTACGCCCGGTGGGACAACCGCGACGATGAGCTCTACCCCACCCGCGGCTTTTTCGTCGAAGCCCGGGGCGAGCTCGCGCCCGCGGGCGTGGGCGACTACGAATACAAGGGGATCGAGGGCGACCTCCGCGGCTACGTCTCGCCCGGGCTCGCGTTCGTGGTCGCGTCGCGCATCCTCGCCGGCACGATGACGGAAACCACGCCCTACATCCGGCGGATTGACATCCACGGCTCGGAGGGTTTGCGGACCATCAACTCCTACCGGACCGTCGGCACGCGCGCGTTCCTCGCGACCGTCGAGCTTCGCCGAAAGCTCTTCCGTTCGCCCATTTTCGACGCGTGGTTCGAGGGGGTCGCGTTCCTGGACGCGGGCCGGACCTGGGACCCGGGCCAACCCTTCCGCTTCGAGTACTTTGACTACGCCTTCGGCCCGGGCGTCCGCCTGCACATGCGGAGCCCGTTCTACTTCGACTGGCGCGGCGAGCTCAACGTCCACGGCGACCTGGCGATATACGCGAGCGCCCGGCGCGCCTTCTGATGAAAACGCTGCTCCTATCCGTTTGCGTCGCCGCGGCCGCGGCCGCGCCGGCGCCGGCGGCCTCGGCCCCCACCTACGACGAAGTCCTGGCCGTGGTGGCGCGGGCGGAGGCGGGCGACCACGCCGCGCGTAAAGGCGGCATCGCTCTTCTCCGGGAGAACCCCTCGGCGCCGCTGGCGGGAGCCGCCCTGGGCCGCCTCCTCGTCCTCCAGAGCCAGCGCCTCCCCATCCAAGTGTTGGGCTACCTCGACCTCCAGCGTGGCTTCATCGTCCTAACGCAATATATTAACGCTCACCCCCAAGAGCCGTGGCCCCGTCTTTGGCGCGGCGCGTCGGCGCTGGAAACCGGCTATTCCTTCTGGAGCGCCGAGCGGGCCCGCGCCGACCTCGAAACCGCGCTCCCGGCGCTCCAAGCCGAACCTGCCGCGCAGGCCGACGTCCCGCGGTGTTTGCTGCTCTTGGGAATCGTATCCAAGGACGTCGGCGACCTCGACGCCGCGTTCATGTATTGGCGGCAAGCCGCCGCCGCCGACCCCGACGGCCCCGCGGGGGCCGAGGCCGCGAAGCTGATAATGCTCTTCACCGGCTCTTAGACATGGCCCGCATCGTCGTAGCCAAACACCGCCTCCCCTATCCCGCCGTCACCGGCACCGACGTGGTGACGTTCAACCTCCTCCGCGCCCTCGCCACCCGGCACGACGTGACGCTGGTATCCATGATAGCCCGCGAGGACCAGCGCCGCTGGGCGCCGGCGTTTGAGGCCGCTGGCGTGCGCCTCGAGCTCGTGACGATGCCCAACAAGCGGGGGTTGGCGTCGCGCGTGTTCTTCAAGGCCTTCTATACGGCCGCGGCCTTCCTCAGCGCCTCGCCTCGCGACCTCTGGTATTTCAACCCGCCGGCGTTCCGAAACCGGGTCCGCGCGGCCGCCCGAGACGCCGACCTCCTCCAACTCGAATATTGGTTCCTTTACCCGACGGCCGCCGGCGTCCGCGGGCCGCGCAAGGTCTTGCTGGCCCACGACGCCGAATTCAGCGCCAACCGTCGCCTCCTGGCCGTGACCGCCAACCCGCTCCTGAGGTTCCCGCGCTGGTTCAGGATGGTCCAACGCCGGGCGCTGGAGACCGCCGCCTGTCGCCGCTTCGACGAGGTCCTGTGCCTGAGCGCGGCCGACGCCGCGCTCCTCGCGCCCTGGACGCCGCGGCCGCCGCGCGTCGTCTTCCCCGTGGTGGACCTGCCGCCCCGCGCCGCGCTGTCCCGGGGTTTCCCGGGCAAGACGCTAATCTACTTCGGCGGCACCCGGCGCCCCTGCGTCCACCACGGCCTGTCGCGTTTCCTGCGGGATATCTACCCCCTCGTCCGCGCCGCCGCGCCGGACGCGCGGTTGGTCATAATGGGCGAGGAACCCCGCGCCTCCGTCCGCCGACTCGCCGCCCGCGACCCCTCGGTCCGCATCGCGGCGCCCGCCGCCGACCTTTCGGCCGCGTTGGCCGAAGCCGCGGTCGCCGTCGTCCCGCTGTGGGCGGGGGCCGGCATCAAAGTGAAAATCTTGACCGCGTTCGCCCACGGCCTACCGGTGGTGACGACGCCCGTGGGCGCTGAAGGCATCCCCGTCCGACTCGACGCCGAGCTCGTCGTGGCGGAAGACGACCCGGCGTTCGCCCGGGCCGTAGTGCGCCTCTTGACCGACCGCGGGGCGTGGGACCAACTCGCCGCGGCGGGCCGCGCCTTCGCCGAGCGGGAGCTCGCGCCCGCCGTCCGCGACCCGCAACTCGCCGAACTCTATGCCGAACTCGCCGCCGCTTAACGTCGCCGCGCTGGCCTCCACCCTCGTCGTCGGCGGCGCCGAACGCCAGCTGGCGTCGCTGGCCCGGGGGTTGCGCGACGCCGGCCACCGCTTCTCCCTCTTCACGTTGCGGGCGGCCGGGCCGGTGGGCGAGGAGTTGGCGGCCGACGGCTTCGCCGTCGCCGCCGGCCTGCTCGCCCGCCCCGCGACCATCTTCCGGACGCTCGAACATATCCGCGGCCACGACATCCTCCTCGCCCTCGACCACAACAACGTCCTGCGCCTGCTGGCGTTCGCGCGGCGGCTTCCGCCCTACGTCGTCCTCTACCACGCGCAGGGGGCGCCGCCGCGCGCCTGGCGCCGCGCCCTGGCCCGCGCCTACGCCGTCGTAACGGTCGCGCGATCGCAGCGCCGTTTCCTGGAGGGCGTAAAAGATAAGGTCGTCGCCATACCGAACGGCGTCGTCGTCCCGCCGGCCGTAACCGCCGACGCCCGCAAGGGCGCCCGCCGCGACCTCGGCCTTCCCCCTGCGGCTTTGGTCGCCGCTACCGCGGCCCGCCTTTCACCGGAGAAAGGCGTGGACCTTCTGCTCGAGGCGCTGGTCCGGATGGACGACGCCCGGCGCCCCTTCGTCGCCGTCGCCGGCGCCGGGCCCGCGCGCCCCCAGCTCGAACGCTACGCCGCCGCCAACCTGCCGTACGGCGGCTACGCCTTCCTGGGCGAACGGCCGGACGTGGCGCCGCTCCTGCGCGCCGCCGACCTCTACGTCCAACCCTCGCGTCGGGAGTCGGCGCCGCTAGCGGTGTTGGAGGCGATGGCCCACGGCCTTCCGGTCGTCGCCGCCGCGGTGGGCGACGTCCCGGAGATGCTGGCCGACGGGTGCGGCCTGACGTTCACGCCGGGAGCCGTCGACGAGTTAGCGGCCGCGCTCGCGCGCGTCGCGGCCGACGGCCGGCTGCGCGAGGACCTGGGCGCGAGGGCCCGGGCGCGGGTGGAGGAACAGTACAACCGGGAAGATATGCTCGCGTCGTATTTGCGGTTGCTGAAGGACGCTGCCGCCGCGGCGGGGACGCGGCCGTGAAGGGCGCCCGCGGGCCCGTGGACGCGGTCGTGGCGCTCAGCTACCGCTGCAACCTGCGCTGCGTCACCTGCGACCTCGCCGGCCGCGAGGGCGGGGGCGTTCTTTCCACCGACGTCCTGCGCCATCTCCCGCCCTCTCTCCGCTACGTCAACCTCACGGGCGGCGAGCCGTTTCTGCTGGACGGGCTCGCGGCGTGCGCCCGCGCCGTCGCCGCGGCCGCGCCCCGCGCCGAAATCACGATTTCCACCAACGGCTCGCTCCCGGAGCGCGCCGAGGCCGTCGTGCGCGAGCTGTTACCGGCGATACCGGCGCTGCGCGTCGCCGTCTCCGTGGACGGCCTCGAAGCCACCCACGACCTCGTCCGCGGCGCGCCGGGTTCCTTTCGCCTCGCGATGGACACGGCGGCGCGGCTCCGCCCCCTCCTCGGGCGAAACGTCCACCTCGCCTTCACCGTCTCGGCGGCCAACGCGGCCGAGTTCGCCAGCGTCGCGGCCCTGGCCGACCGGATGGAACTCCCCCTCAGCCTCGCCGTCACCCACACCTCCAGCCACTACTTCCGGCCCTCGCCCGCGGCGGTGCCGGCCGCGGCCGCCACGGTGGCGGCCGCGGCCGCGGCGGCGACGTACTACCTGCGGCGGTTCTCGCCGGCGGCGGCGGCCCGGGCGTTTTTCGCGGCCGGCTTCCACGCCGTCGCGACGGCCTCGCGCCGGCCTATCCCTTGCCGCGCCGGCGACCGCTTTTTCTACCTCGACCCCGACGGTTACGTCTACCTGTGCAACATGCGCGCCGAGACGTTGGGCCGCCTGCCCGGGGATGGTTTCGCCGGCGTTTGGGGCGGCGCCGCCCGCCGTTCGCTTTTACCCACCGCCGGCGACGCGTGTCCCGTCCAGTGCTGGATGGTGTGCACGGCGCGCACGGCCATCCGCGACCACCCGACGCGGGTCGGATGGTGGGCCTTCCGGGCCAATATCCGCCGGCTTTTGGGGCGCCCGGCCCCCTGGCCCGCGCCGTCCCGCCCCCGGTAAGGGCGGGGCCGCGAGCCGGCCCGATTTAAAAACCGCTTGAGCCGGGAGGGCAGCCGACTTATAATGGAAGTCCGCCGGGCATCCGGGCCGGGCGCGGAAACCCAGGGGGTTTCGCGAAACGCCATGAACAACGACAAGGAAAAACCCAGGGCCGAATACTACCATTCGGTGCGGCTGGCAGCGGCGCGGTGCAACGGCTGCACCCACTGCGTCCGCGAATGCCCCACCGAGGCCATACGCGTCCGCTTCGGCAAGGCGCGCATCGACCCCCTCCGGTGCGTGGACTGCGGCACCTGCATGCGCGTCTGCCCCACCCGCGCCAAGTACGCCCAGACCGACCCCCTGGACGCCATCGCGCCCTTCCGCTACAAGGTCGCCGTCCCCTCCTCGGCGTTTCTCGCCCAGTTCAAGCCGTCGGTCTCGCTGGACCGCGTCCTCTCCGGCCTTATCGCTTTGGGCTTCGACGAGGTCTTCGAGGCGGCGCTGGGCAGCGAGATAATAACCGTCGCCATCCGCGAATACCTCAATGACCCGAGCCGCAAACGCCCCAGCATCTCGTCGCTCTGTCCCGCGGTGGTTCGCCTTATCCAGGTTCGCTTCCCCTCGCTCGTGGACTACATCATCCCCATCGAGGCGCCGATAGACGCGGCGGCGCGCGTGGTCAAGAAGAGCCGCAGCCGCTCACTGGGCATCCCGGAGGAGGAGATCGGCGTTTTCTTCATCTCCGCGTGCCCGGCCAAGGTCACGGCCGTCAAGCAGCCGGTAGCCACCCGCGCCACGTACGTGGACGGCGCCATCTCCATCGCCGACGTCTACAACCGGCTGATGAAGACGCTGGACAAGGTCACCGAGATCCCGGGCATAGCGCGGGCGTCGGGGCTGGGTTTGGGGTGGGGCGCCGTGGGCGGCGAGAACAAGCATCTGGGCTTGGGCAAACGTCTGGCGGCCGACGGCGTCACCAACGTCCTCCGCGTCCTGGAGCTCGTGGAGGACGAGGAGCTGGACGGCTACGACTACCTCGAGCTGCGGGCCTGCACCGGCGGCTGCGTGGGCGGCGCCCTCACCGTCGCCGAGCCGTTCGTGGCCGAGCACCGCATCGCCGAGCTGCGGGCCGACCGCGGCGAGAAATTGGCCATCGAACAGAACCGCGAGGCCGACCTACAATACGGCGAGATAATGGACCTCATCAAGGCCGGCGAGTTCAAACTGAAATCGGCGGTCCTGCCGCGCAACACCCTCCAGCTGGGCACCGACCTTACCGAGACCATCGCGCGCATGAAGGAGCTCGAGGAATTGCTGCCCCAGCTCCCCGGCATAGACTGCGGCACCTGCGGCGCGCCTACCTGCCGCGCCTTCGCCGAAGACGTGGTCCTAGGCAAAACCCAGGTCACGGATTGCACCTTCAAACTCCGGGAACGGATTCAGGATCTGGCGAGCGAGATGGGCGAGCTTTCGGCACAGCTCCCGCCTACCCTAAAAAACGACAGGAGCAAGGATACGGATGGAACTGACGAAGATAGTGGATAAACTCGGCCCCAAAGTTGCCGCCGGCGGCGACCACCTCGACAAGGAAGTCCAGAGCGGCTACGTCTCCGACCTCCTGTCCGACGTCATGGCCAACGCCCACGCCGGCGCCCTCTGGATTACCATCCAGACCCACGCCAACATCGTGGCCGTGATAACGCTCAACGACCTCGCGGGCGTGGTCATCGCCAACGACAAGCCGCCGGCGGAGGACACGCTGGCCAAGGCGCGGGCCGAGGGCGTCGTCATCCTCACCACGCCCCTGTCCAGCTACGAGTTCGCGGGCCAGCTCTACAAACTCGGCATCCGGGGGATAGCGCCCTGACCCTCGGCTCCTTCCGCGCGGACCTCCACGTCCACTCCGTCCTTTCACCGTGCGGCGACCTGACCCAATCCCCCCGGCGCATCGTCGAAGCCGCGCGCAAGCGCGGCCTCGCCCTTATCGCCCTCACCGACCATAACGCCTCCGAGAACGTGCTCCCGACCATCCGCCTCGGCGAACGGCAGGGCGTAAACGTCCTCCCGGGGATGGAGGTCACGAGCGCCGAGGAAGTCCACGTGGTCGCGCTCTTCGGCGACGTCGCGGACGCCGGCGAGATGCAGGGCAAGGTTTACCAGCGGCTGCAGGCCGGCGACAACGAGCCCGAGCGCTTCGGCTACCAGGTCATCGTGGACGAGCATGAGAATATCCTGGGGATGAACCCCCGCCTTCTACTCGGCGCCACCGACATGGACGTGGAGACGGTCGTGGAATACATCCACCGCTACCGCGGCCTGGCCGTCGCGAGCCACGTCGACCGGCCGGCCTTCAGCATGACCAGCCAGCTCGGCTTCATACCCCCCGGCCTCTTCGACGCGCTGGAGCTCTCCCCCCACGGCCGCCCCGAGGATTACGCGGCGCTGGGCTACCCGCTGCTGCGCTCCTCCGACGCCCACGTCCCCGGCGACGTGGGCAAGGGCTACACTGTCCTGGAGCTCGAGGCTCCCACCTTCGCCGAGCTCAAGCTGGCTCTCGCGGGCGAGGGCGGCCGCCGCGTGGTGGCGTTCGGTTAGGCGGCTATGGAAGACCTCTCCCTCCACATCCTGGACATCGCGCAGAACTCCATCCGCGCCGGCGCCACCGTCCTCGGCGTCGAGGTGCGCGAGGACGCGGCGGCCGACCTCCTCTCCTTCACCATCCGCGACAACGGCTGCGGCATGACCGAGGAGCAGCTGGCGCGGCTCCACGACCCGTTCTTCACCACCCGCGACACCCGCCGCGTGGGGCTGGGGATACCGCTCCTCAAGCAGACGGCGGAGCAGGCCGGCGGCGGCATCAGCGTCACCTCCGCCCCCGGCGCCGGCACCACCGTGGAGGCCCGCTACGAGCTCGACAACATAGACCGGCCGCCGCTGGGCGACCTCGCCGCGACGTTGTGGACGCTCATCGTCCTGAACCCGACCGTAGAAATAGACTACGTCCACGCCCGGGACGGCCGCCGCTTTGACGTGAACACGACCCACCTGAAGAAATTCCTGGGGACGTCGCGCTTCGGCACGCCCCGGCTGGCCGCGGCCCTCCGCACCTACCTGGACGACGGCGAGAAGAACCTGGCCGGCCTCGGCGCCGCGAAGTAAGAAAGGCGAAGCATGAAACTGGAAGACCTGCGCAAGATGGTGGAGAAGGGCCAGCTCGAGGTCCCGGCCGAGGGCGCGGCGCGCTACACGGTAATCGTGGGGATGGGGACCTGCGGCATCGCCGCCGGCGCCCGGGAGGTCCTGGCCGCGCTCGTCGACGAGCTCCAGGCGCGCGGCGTCGACGACGTCATCGTGACGCAGACCGGCTGCCGCGGGATGTGCGCCCAGGAGCCGCTGGTCTACGTCGAGGCGTCGGGGGAGGAGGCGGTAACGTACGCCAAGATGGACGCGGCCCGGGCCCGCGAGGTCGTCGCCGCCCACCTCTGCGGCGGCGCGCCGGTGGCGGCGTATCTTTTAACGCCGGTCGCGTAAGCCCTTGATTTCCGGCCGGCGTTGATATATACTGCGTTCGCTTTACGAGCGCCGGGCGCTTGGCTCAGTTGGTAGAGCGCCGCTTTCACAGAGCGGAAGCCACAGGTTCGAGTCCTGTAGCGCCCAAAGGGAAGCCGGCGACGGAGGGAAACCGCTGGCGTCGTAAGGGGAGTAGTGGGAATGGAAGCAGGAAGGAAACTACTGCGCGGCCTTACGCTAATCACATTAGCGGGGCCGCGTTCTGGTTTTATTAGCGAGAACCGCGGACTGCCGCGCCCCCCGCCGCATTCCCCTTGCGCGCCGCGCCCGGGGAGGTTATACTCCCGGCCTAAGAGGCCGGCTTTTTTTATGTCCCCCAAACCCCCCGACCAGATGACCTTCCTCGAACATCTCGAGGAGTTCCGCCGGCGCTTGCTGTGGATATTGGGCGCCGCCGCGGTCGGTACCGCCGGCGCCTTCTACTTCGCCAAGCCGCTCGTGGGCATCCTCCTCGCGCCGGGCGGCGTCAAGTTCCAGTATATCAAGCCCGCCGAAGCCTTCATCGTCTACCTCGCCGTCTCGTTCGCCGCGGGGCTCGTGGCCACCTCCCCCTTCATCTTCTACCAGGTCTGGCGCTTCGTCTCGCCCGCCCTCCGGCCCCGCGAGAAGCGCTACGTCCTGCCGTTCGTGGTCATAACGTCGGCGTGCTTCGCCGCCGGCGTCACCTTCGGCTACTACCTCCTCTTCCCCGCGATGCGCTTCTTCCGGTCCTTCCAGTCGGAGGCGCTGGAGGCGCGGTGGACGCTGGGGAGCTACGCCTCGCTCGCGCTACGGCTCGTCCTCGCGACCGGCCTCATCTTCGAGACGCCGGTCATCGTCTTCTTCCTGGCGCGCCTACGCCTCGTCTCCCACCGCTTCCTCCTCCGCCGCTGGCAATACATTATTATTATACTCCTTATCGTCGCGGCGGCGCTCACGCCCGGGCCGGACGTCTTCTCCCAGGTCCTCCTGGCCATCCCGCTCCTCGTCCTCTACGGCGTCTCCATCCTCGTCGCCTACTTCGCCTACCCCAAGGAAAAGCGGGACGACGACGAGCCCGAGGAGCCCGTGGCCGAAGACGATGACGACAAGCGGCGCCCCTCGCCCTACGCCGGCTGACGCATGGACTACGACGCCGCCCTCGCCCTCCTTGGCTCCCTCGCCGACTACGAGCGCTCGCGCCCCCGCCGCTACGACACGCAGACCTACGACCTCGCGCGCTTCGCCGCGCTCCTGGCGCGGTTGGGCAGCCCCCAGGACGCCTACGCCGTCATCCACGTCGCCGGGACCAAGGGTAAGGGGTCCACGTGCGCGATGGTCGCCGCGGCGCTCGCGGCCGCGGGCGCCCGCGCCGGCGTCTTCTCCTCCCCCCACCTCCGCTCCGTCCGCGAGCGCGTCGTCGTGGACGGCGAGATGATACCGCCCGCCGACTTCGCGCGGCTCATGGGCGCCGTCAAAGACGCGATGGGCGGCGGCGCCGCGGGCCCCAACTTCCGGACGTACTTCGAGGTGGTCCTCGCCGTGGCGCTGCTGCACTTCCGCGAGAAGAAGGTGAGCGCCGCGGTCCTGGAAACGGGCCTCGGCGGCCGTCTGGACGCGACGAACGTCGTGGCGCCCGCGCTTACGGCGCTGACGACGCTCGGCCTGGACCACACGGACGTATTGGGCGAAACGCTCGCGGCCGTCGCGGCCGAGAAGGCGGCGATAATGAAGGCGGGCGCCCCGGCGGTGAGCGCGCCCCAGCCGCCGGCCGCGCTTGCAGTGGTGGAAGAAACGGCCGCCCGCGTCGGCGCGGCGCTCGTGGTCGTCGGCCGTGACGTCGCTTTTAAGGACAACGGCGACGGGACCTTCGACTACCGCGGCGCGCGCTACGAGCTCGCCGGCGTCCGGCCCGCGATGGCCGGCCCCGCCCAGCTCGTCAACGGCGCGGTGGCGCTTGCGGCGTTGGAGCTTTTCGCGCCCGTCGCGGTCCCCGCGGCCGCGGCCCGCGCGGGCGTCGAGGCCGCTCGCCTCCGCGCCCGGGCGGAGTTTATCGCCGGCTCGCCCGCCCTCCTCCTGGACGCCGCCCACAACGACGACTCGGCGCGGGAGCTCGCGGCCGTGGTGCGGGCCCGGCCCGAGAAGCCGCGGGTCCTGGTCTGGGGGATGTCGGACGACAAGGACGCGGCCGCCTTCGCCCGGGAGCTCGCGGCCGAGGTGGACGCCGCCGTCGCGACGGCCGCCGCCTCGCCCCGGGCCCTCCCGCCGGCGGCGCTGGCGGCCGCCGCGAACGGTATACTCGCGCGAATGGAAACGGCGCCCACGGCCGCGGCGGCGCTGGGCCGGGCGCGCGCCCTCGCCGGCCCGGACGGCCTGGTAGTTGTAGCCGGCTCGTTCTACCTCGCCGGCGAGGTGCTGGCACTCCTGGAAGGACCGGTGGTCTGACGTGACGGTGATAGCGGGCGAGGAACTCCGCCGACTGGTCTTCGGGCACGAGCCGCCGCTGGTGACGCCCTGCGCGCCCGAGCAGCTCCAACCCGACGGCGTGGAGCTGACGCTGGCCGAGGTGGGCCTGTGGCAGGGCGCCGGCGCCCTCGGCTTCGACAACGACGAGCGCGTCCTCCCCGACGTCGCGCCCCTACCCTTCGGCGCGGACGGGTGGCTCGCGCTCCCCCCCGGCGGCTACGCCGTCGCCTTCGCGGAGACGGTCAACATCCCGCAAGACGTTTGCGCCCTCGCCCGGCCCCGCTCGAGCCTGCTGCGGATGGGCGCCACCGTCGCCACCGCGCTGTGGGACAGCGGCTACCGCGGCCGCTCCCGCGCGCTCCTGCAGGTCCTCAACGCCGAGGGCGTCCGCCTGCGCCGCGGCGCCCGCCTGGTCCAGCTTATCTTCCTGCGCCTGCCGGCGCCGCTGGCGCGGGGATACGACGGCGCGTATCAGGGCGAGACGTAGCGGCGCCCGCGCGGAAGCGCGCCACCATCGCCGCCGGCGCCGTCTCGCCCGCCGCGAGCCGCGCCGCGACGTCGCACGCGAGCGCCGCCGCCGGGTCCACCCCCCGCCGCGGCCGGTAGGGCACCGGCTCGCATACCAACATCCCGCACCAGTCGGCCTCCCGCATCACCGCCGCCGTCACCGCCGCCCGCGGCGCGTCGGCGGCGAAGTCGTAGAGCGCGAGATAGGCCCCGAAGAGCCCGCGCTCCCGGCAGTAATCCGCCAGCCGCTCTACGAGCGCCAGGAGCGGACGGACGGACCCCGCGAGGCGCCGCCGGTCCACCGTCAACCGTTTACACTCCACCACCGCGCCGTCGCGCCACAGCGCGAGCCGCGGCTGGTACGGCCGCGCCAGGTTCACCGCCAGCACGCGTGGCACGAAGCCGAACCACGGCGGCTCGTCCCGGCGCTCCCGGTCAAACTCCGCCTCGCGCTCCTCGTCGCCGAATAGCTCCGACCACGCCACGTTCAACTCGCCCATCGCTCCTCCTCCAAGGAAAAGGCCCCGGCCGGCTTTCGCCGCGGGGCCCGGTTGTTCCAGCACCACGTTATGACCATATATAGCATATTGCTAATATGCCGTCAAGAGTTTTTTTGGGGCGGGCCCGGCGGCCCCCGGCGGGCGGGCGGGTATTCGGTCGCGCGCGTCCGCGGGGACATTTTTCTTGACGCCCTCGCGGCGTTCTGGTAAACTTGTGTTAAGTGGTAGAATGTAGGTGGGTCCGTTCGGCGGTCGCGGCGGCGGCCGCGCTGGCCGTCCTCGGCGCCTCGGACGAGCTTATAATACGGCGCAACACGGCCCAGGCGGCGTTGCTGGTTGGCGATTACGCCCGGGCCGTGGAGCTCGCGACCGGCGTTCTGGCAAGCTGGCCCGACGACGGCGGGACGCACCTTATCCGCGGCCTGGCCTACGTCGCCCTCGGCGACTTTACGAACGCGGAGCCGGACCTGGTCCGGGCGCGGGAGGCCTTCCCGGAAGACATGTCGGCGTCGTATAATCTGGCGCTTATCGCCGAGAAACGGGGGGACCATCGCGCGGCCCTGGTTTACCTGGACGAGGCCATCGCCCACGGCCTGAACCGGAGCGACGTCTACCTCCTGAAGGCCCAGGTCCTGGACCGTCTCGGCCGCCGCGGCGAGGCGCGCGAGGTTTTGGCCTACTACTCCTCGCAGCACCCGGCGTCGCGCGACGTCGTCCTCACGCTCGCGCAGTGGGCTCGCGCCGACGGCGACTACGAGAAGGCCATCGGGTATTACGAACAGGTCTTGAAGTACGGCCGGCCGGGGCCGGTGTTGGCCGAGCTCGCGGCGACGTACGAGGCCGCGGGGGACCGTGAAAAAGCGGTCGCGTATTACTTGGAGGCGATGGGCAAGGGCGCCGCGGGCGCCGACCTCCTGGCGGAGTTCGCGGCCGACTACGCCGCGGCGGGAGACTTCGAGAAGGCCCGCGACATTTACGCCCAGCTCGTCAAGAAGAACCCGGGCCACGCCCGCTACGCCTTTGGCCTCGCCTTCGTCCAGCAGCAACTGGGCGATGTGGCCGCGGCCGAAGCCGGGTATAAAAAAGTGATCGCGCTCGAGCCGTCGTTCGCGGAGGCCTACTACAACCTGGCCGCCATCGCCGACGCCGACGAGCGCCTGGAAGAAGCGATAACGTATTACCGGAAGTTCATGGCCTATTCCGAAGGCCGCGACGACCTCGGCGCCACCCGCGACAAGGTGACGCAGCGGCTCCAGCTCCTGGAAGGATACTGACCCCCGACCTTATGCCCCGGCGCAAGTTGAGTATCGTTTTCGGCGTTCTCCTCCTCCTCGCGCTCGCGTCGTCCGCGACCGCGCGCGACGAGCTCAAGATCCAGCGTGAGGCCAACGAGCTTTTTTCGCAGGGCGTCGCCGAGTACGAAAAGGAGAACTACGAGGCGGCCATAAAGAAGTTCGAGGAGTGCCTGGCCAAGGACCCCACCAACGCCCATGCCGAGTTCAACATCGGCGTCATTTACAACGACCTCGGCGAAACCGATAAAGCCCTGGACGCCTACCGCAAGGTCCTGGCCCTCGACCCCCACTACGCCGACGCCTACTTCAACGTCGGCCGCATCATGCACCTGCGCAAGGATTTCGCCGCCGCGGCCGAAAATTACGAGAAGGCCATGGCCGAGAGCGAAGGCCGCTACGCGCCGGACGTCTTGTTCAACTACGCCCACGCCCTGATGGAAAGCGGGCGGGTCAACGAGGCCGTGGACGCCTGGCACCGCTACATCACCATCGCCGAGCCTATTCCGGAAGAGGCGAAGTGGGTGGAGCGGGCCAAGGAATACGTTAAGACGCTCGAGGGCCTGCAGGGCGAAAAGCCCGACGTTCCCGAACCCCAGCCCGAAAAAGGGAAATAGGAGCATGCGCCCGCCCGCGACGAAATCGGCCGTAGTTTCGCTCGCGGCCGCCGTTTTATTGTCGGCGGCGGCCGGCGCCGCGGACGACTGGACCTGGGCGCGCGCCCTCCTGGCCGCGGGGCGCGCGGACGAGGCCCTCCCCCGCCTCGAGACCGCGTGCCAGGCCCGTCCCGGAGACTTCGTCGCCCGCTACTACCTCGCCTATTGCTACGGCCGGAGCGGCCGCTTGGTTGAGGCGCGACGCGCCTACGAAGTTTGCATCGCGCTGGACCGCGACCGGCCGGAATGCCACTACAACCTGGGCGTCATCCTCAACCGACTCGGCCTCTACGACGACGCGGGCCGCGCCTTCGAAGAGGCGCTGCTGCTTGACCCGGGCAACGCCGACGCCAACTTCAACTGCGGCCTCGCCCACTACTACGCCCGCCGCCCCCTCGAAGCCATAAGGTACTACCGCGAGGCGTTGGTGCTGGCCCCCGGCGACGCCGACGTGCTATATTACCTCGCGCTGGCGTACGAGGGCATCGACGCCCGCGTCGCCCTCGACATATGGGACGAATACCTGCGCGAGGCGGCCCGTCTCCCGGCCCCACACCCCTTCCTCGAGACCGCGCGCGAACGCGCGGCGCTCCTTCGTGCGGCGAAAACGCCTTAGCGTCTTCGCCGCCGGTGCGTGCGTAGCCCTCGCGGCCCTTGCCGCCGGGCCCGACCGGCCCGACGACGAAACCGACCTCGTCGCCGCCGCCGATCGGCTCCGTCAGGCCGGCGACAACGAGCTGGCCCTCGTCTATTATAACCGCGCCCTCGCCCAGGACCCCGGCTCGGGCGCGGCGCTGGCGGGGGCGGCGGCCTCATTCGAAGCGCTGGACGAAGCCGAGGCCCTGTCGCTGCTGGCGGAAGCCCAGGCCCTTCCCGCCGCGTCGTTAAACCCCTCGTCGCAGGCGATTTTAGCCGCCCTCTGGGCCCGCCGCGGCGCCGCCGACAAGGCGTCCGATTTGTTGCGGCCCGACGCCGACGTTGGCCGGGGCTCGCTGACCCGCGGCCAGCTTTACCTGGCCCGGGGCGATTTTCCGCGCGCCATCAAGGACCTTAAAGAGGCGCGGGCCGCGGGCGAAGCGGCCGCGGCGTACTATCTGGCCGAAGCCCTCCTGGCCGCGGGGCGCTGCGACGAAGCCGAACTCTACCTCAACGAATTCCTCCGCGATTTCCCCTACGTGGCGCGGGCCCGCTGCGCCCGGGGAGAGATATATTACGCCCGCGGCGATAACCGCCGGGCCGACGCCGAGTTCCACGCCGCGCTCCGCTACGACCCCGCCGACACCCGCGCCCTCTTCGACCTCGCGGTCCTCGCCTCCCAACGCCGCGACTACGCCGAGACCATACGCCGCTGCGGCGACGTGCTTTCTCTCGACCCCTGGGACCGGCGCGCCTTCGCCTATATGGTGGCGACCTACAGGCACGTGGATCCGGCGGTGGCCGCCGACATGCAAAAGGAATTCGAAAGGCGCTTCCTGTGTCAGCCCTGACAGTCGCCGCCTCTCCGCGGTTCATAGCGACCCGGCGCCGCCGGGTCTTTTGTCCTCGGCCGTCCCCGGTTGACTTGTCGCGGGGCGTGTGCTATTTTTACCGGCCCCGGCGGGAAGCGGCGCGATAGGGATGGGCGAGAGGGTAATGGTCGCCATGTCGGGCGGCGTGGACAGCGCCGCGGCGGCGCTGCTCCTCCGGCGCGCCGGCGCGGGCGTCGTAGGCGTTACGATGCGGTTATACGACGCCGGGGCCGCGCCCGGGCGGTCCTGCTGCTCCCCGGCGACCCTGGCCGAGGCCGCGTCGCTCGCCGCGTCCATAGGCGTCCCACACTACGTCCTGGACTTCCGCGACGAGTTCCGCGCCGCCGTGGTGGAAGACTTCGTGGCCGAGTATGGCCGCGGCCGGACGCCCAATCCGTGCGTCCGCTGCAACGCCCTCATCAAGTTCGACCTCCTGTTGGCGCGGGCGCGCGCCATGGGCTTCGACGCGTTGGCCACGGGACACTACGTCCGGGCCGAATACGACGCCGGCCGCGGCGGCCCGGTTCTCCGGCGGGGGCGCGACGCCGCGAAAGACCAGTCGTATTTCCTCTGGGCGACACCGCGCCCCGCCCTCCCCTACCTGCTTTTCCCGGTGGGGGGATTAATGAAGGCCGAGGTGCGCGCGCTACTGGCCGAGGTCGCGCCGGCGGCGGCGGCCAAGGCCGAAAGCCAGGACGTCTGCTTCGCCGACGACGGCGACCACGCCTCGTTTTTGGGGCGCGTCCTGGGCGAAGGAAACGCGCCGGGGCCGATCGTGGATGAAGATGGGCAGACGCTCGGGCAGCACCGCGGCCTGGCTTTCTACACCATCGGCCAGCGGCGGGGCCTGGGCGTGTCCGGCGAGACGCGCCGTTACGTGAAAGAAATCGCGTTGGCGACCAATACGCTAGTTCTCGCGGCCGGGCCAGCGCTGGAGTGTCGGACGTTGCGCGTCGCGGGCGTAAACTGGCTCGTGCCCCCCGCCGGCGACGAACTCCGCGCCGTCGTGATGCTTCGCTACCGCGACCCGGGCGCTACCGCGTCGCTGACGCGCGTCGGCGACGACGCGTGGCGCGTGGAGTTCGAACGGCCGCGGCGTGCCATCGCCCCCGGCCAATCGGCGGCCTTCTACGACGGCGACGTCCTCCTGGGCGGCGGCGTGATCGGAAGGACGGAGGCATGAACGAAGCACGGTCGGCCGAACGGTTCGACGCATTATGCCGACGCCTCCAGGAAGCGCCTTCCCTCCTGGTGGCCTTCTCGGGCGGCGCCGATTCCACCTTCCTCCTGGCGACGGCCCTGAAGGAAGTCCCCGGCCGCGTCCTGGCGGTTACGGCGCGGTCGGCGGCCCACCCGGCGCGGGAGATCGAGAACGCCGAAGTTACGGCACATATCCTCGGCGCCGAACACCGCGTCGTCGCTACGGCCGAAACCGACGACCCGAACTTCCGCGCCAACGGCCCCGAGCGCTGCTACCATTGCAAGTGCTCGCTGTTGGGCGATTTCCTGGAGTTGGCCCGGGAAGAAAAACTAGCCGCGGTCGCGGACGGGACCACCGCCGACGAGTTGCTGGGGTATCGGCCCGGGGCGCGAGCGGCCGCCGAATTGGGCGTGCTCTCGCCGCTGGCCGAAGCCGGCTTGACGAAGGAAGACGTCCGCCTTCTGGCGCGCGAGAACGGCGTCCCCAACTTCGACCGGCCGCCCACGGCGTGCCTCGCGACCCGCTTCCCCTGCGGCGAGGAGATAACACCGGAAAAGCTGCGGATAATCGAGGACGCCGAACAGACGCTCGCCGACCTCGGCTTCCGGCAGATCCGCTGCCGCTACCACGGCGAGACGGCGCGAGTGGAGGTCGGCCCCAAAGAGGTGGCGCGCGCGGCCGTTCCCGAGGTGCGCCGCTATCTGGTCGCCCGCCTCCACCAACTCGGCTTCAAGTACGTCACCCTTGACCTCGACGGCTATCGCACCGGGAGCATGGACGCACCCAAGGAGAACCCGCATGGCAGTTAAAAAGGAAGGCCGCGCCGCCCCCGGCGCGCCGGCGCCGGTGCGGATACCCTCGCGCATCGCCGCGGTGGCGGTCTACGCCGACCGCGCGATGGTGACGCGCGTCGGGCACCTCGGCCTGGACGTCGGCGAGGGAACCCTCGTCGTGGACGGCCTCCCCGCCGACCTCGACGAATACTCCCTCCGCGTCTCCGCCCTCGGCCCGGCCCGCGTCCGCATCATGGGCTTTAAAATCGGGCGGGAATACGCCGAAGGCCCGTCCGCCGCCGAGACCCTCCGCCGCCAACAAGCGCTGGAGAAAGCGGAGGACGAGCGCCGGGCCCTCGCCAACCGCCGCGCGCTGGTGACGGAGCGGGCGGCCACGGTCAAGAAGGTGGCCGACGCCGCCGCGGGCGACCTCGCCCGCGCCCTCGCCCGCAACCGCCTGGACGTCGGCGAGGGCGAGGCCGTGATCTCCTTCCTCTTCGACGACCTCGCCGCCTCCGACGCCCGCGCGGCGAAGCTCGACCAGGCCCTCCGCGAAAAGGACCGCGAGCTCGAGCGCCTCCGCTTCGAGTTCGAAAAGGTGAAAAGCCCGCGGCCCCGCGAGGAAAAGAGCGCGGAGATAAACTACGAATGCTCCATGGGCGGCGAGCTCGACCTCGCCCTCAGTTACGTCATGCCGGGCGCCGGCTGGGAGCCCACCTACGACCTGCGCTACGACGAGAAGGAGAACACGGTCGAGATCCGCTACCGCGCCGCCGTATACCAGCAGACCGGCGAAGACTGGGACCGCGTCCAGCTCAAGCTCTCCACCGCGCGGCCGCAGGAGGGGGCCGACCCCCCCGCGCTCGAGCCGTGGTACGTGGACTTCTACGTCCCGCGCCCCGCGGCGCCCCCCGCGCCGGCGTCCCGCGCGGTCGCCAAGCAGGCCCTCCACGACGAGGCCGCGGCCCCCGCGGAGTTGGAGCTCGCCGAAGAGAGCGTTTGCGCCGCGGAATACGCCGAAGCCGTGGTGGAGACCGGCGGCCCGGCGGTCACCTACGCCGTGGCGGGGGCGCCCTCCGTCCCCGCCGACGGCGAACCCCACCTCGTCCAGGTGAGCGTCCACCGCTTCACCGGCGAGCTCGTCTACGTCGTCGTGCCCGAACGTGCGCCCGTCGCCTTCCGCCGCGTAAAAGCGGCGAACGAATCGGACCTCACCTTCCTGGCCGGCGTCACCAACATCTTCTACGGCGACGAGTACGTGGGCCGGGGCCAGCTGGCGCGCACGGTCCCCCGCGCCGAGCTCGCCGCCCACCTCGGCGCCGACGACCGCCTCAAGGTGAAATACGAGGCGCAACGCCGCGCCGACGACGCCGCGGGCTTCACCGGCTCCGGCCGCAAGATATCCTACAAGACGGTGACGGAGCTGGAGAACCTCACCGGCGCCGCGGCCCAGGTGGTCGTCCGCCAGCGGATGCCGGTCGCGCGCAACAAGGACATCAAGGTCAAGGTGGCGGAGCAGAAGCCCAAGAGCGCGGAGCAGCGCGACGACGGCGTCGTGGAGTGGCGGCTCGCCCTCCAGCCCGCCGAGAAGCTCGCGCTGACCTTCGCCTACGACGTCGAATTCCCCAAGGACCGGACGGTAGCGGGAGCATAGATGCGGACCCAGGTCGTCGTTCTGGATTTCGGAAGCCAATACACGCAGCTCATCGCGCGCAAGGTGCGCGAGCAGCGGGTCTACGCCGCCATCGAACCGTACGACGTCAGCCCGGTGGAGCTCGCCTCCCGCGGCGTGGGCGCGCTCATCCTCTCGGGCGGGCCGGCGTCGGTCTACGCGCCGGGCGCGCCCCACGCCGACCCCCGCATCTTCGAGCTCGGCGTCCCCGTCCTGGGCATCTGCTACGGCCTGCAGTTGGCCGTCGCCACCCTCGGCGGCCGCGTCGCCCGAGCCGAGGCGCGGGAGTACGGCGCCGCCCAACTGCTCCTCGCCGGACACCACCCCCTGTTCGCGGGGATGCCGGCGGCGAGCCGCGTCTGGATGAGCCACGGCGACCGGGTGGAGCTTTTGCCCCCCGGCTTCCGCGCCCTGGCCACCACCGAAAATTCACCCTACGCCGCGGTGGGCGACGACGAACGCCGCATCTACGGCCTCCAGTTCCATCCGGAAGTCGCCCATACCGAGTTCGGCTCCCGCCTCCTCGCCAACTTCCTCTTCGGCGTCGCGGGCCTCGAGCCCTCGTGGACGCCCGCCTCGTTCGTCGCCGAGAAGACCGACGAGGTTCGCGACCGCGTCGGCGCCGACCAGGTGGTCCTAGCCCTCTCCGGCGGCGTGGACTCCAGCGTCCTCGCGGCCCTGCTCTTCCGCGCGCTGGGTGAGCAGGTGCACGCGGTGGTGGTGGACAACGGCCTCATGCGCGAGGGCGAGGTGGTCGAGATCGAACGCGTATTCCGCGGCGAGATGGGTATGCCGCTCGCGGTGGCGCGCGCGGGCGACCTCTTCCTGGCCGAGCTCGCCGGCGTCGCCGACCCCGAACGCAAGCGCCGCATCATCGGCCACACCTTCATCGAGGTTTTCCGGCGCGAGGCCGAGAAGATAGGCGGCGTGAAGTACCTCGCCCAGGGGACCCTCTACCCCGACCGCATCGAGTCCCGCTCCGTTAAGGGCCCCTCCGACACCATAAAGACCCACCACAACGTCGGCGGCCTGCCCGACGAACTCCCCTTCGAGCTCCTGGAGCCGCTGGCGGAGCTCTTCAAGGACGAGGTGCGGGCGGTAGGCCGGGAGCTCGGCCTCCCGCCCAAGGTCGTCCAGCGGCACCCCTTCCCCGGGCCGGGGCTGGCGGTGCGCTGTCTGGGCGAGGTGACGCCGGCGCGGCTGGACCTCCTGCGCCGGGCCGACGCCATCGCGATGGAGGAGATACGCCGCGCGGGCATCTACGACGACATCGCCCAGGCATTGGTGGTCCTCCTCCCCGTGAAGACCGTGGGCGTGATGGGCGACGAGCGGACCTACGAGAACGTGTGCGTCCTGCGCTGCGTCACCACCGAGGACTTCATGACGGCGGACTGGTACCGCATGGGCCACGACGTGATGGCGCGCATCTCGAGCCGCATCACCAACAGCGTCCGCGGCATCAACCGCGTCGTCTACGACATCACCTCCAAGCCGCCGGCGACGGTGGAGTGGGAGTAGGAACGGCCCGGTAATATGACCCTCGACGAAAACGGCCTGGCGGACGTCGCCAACGACCGCCCCGACGCGGAGTTCCCCATAGACCGCGTGGGCGTCAAGGGCGTGCGCCTCCCCGTGCGCGTAATGGACCGCGACCGCGGCGCCCAGGACACCATCGCCACCGTGGACATGTTCGTGGACCTCCCCGCCCGCTACCGCGGCACCCACATGAGCCGCTTCGTGGAGATACTTTACGAATACCGCGACAACGTCAACTACCGGACGATGGCCTATATCCTCAAGGAGATGACGGCGCGTTTCAACGCCGCCCGCGCCCACCTCGCCATCAGCTTCCCCTACTTCCTGGAGCACGCCGCGCCCGCCTCGGGCCAGCGGTCGTTCCTGGAGGTCCGCGCCTTTTTCATCGGCGACTTCGAGCGGCGCTACCGCTTTTCGCTGGGCGTCAAGGTGCCCGTGGCCAACCTCTGCCCCTGCTCCCGGGAGGTCGCCGACGCCGGCGCCCACAACCAGCGCGGCGACGTCTACGTGGAGCTGGAGTCGCGCCACATCGTGTGGATCGAGGAGGTCGTGGCCTGGGCCGAGGAGGCCTCGTCCACGCCGCTCTATGCCCTCCTCAAGCGCGAGGACGAGAAAGCGGTCACCGAGGCGGCGTACGCCCGGCCCCGCTTCGTCGAGGACGTGGTCCGGGGCGTCGCCGAACGGCTGGAGGCCGACGGCCGCGTCCTCTCCTACCGCGTGGAGTGCACCAACTACGAATCCATTCACCAGCACGACGCCTACGCCGCCATCGCGCGCGCGAAAGTCGACGCCAAATAACGCCGGCCCCGGCCGGCCATGGAGGTAACGCCCCCTATGTATCGCGCCCTGACCGTTTGCTTTCTCGCCCTCCTCCTCGCCCTCTGCGCCTGCACCAAGGAGGCGAAGGATAACCCCTACGTCACGCCCGAGAGCACCGTCCGCGCCTACGCCGACGCCATGAACAAAGGCGACCTTGAGACCGCGCTCGACTGCTACGCCGACTCCGCCCTCACCGACGTGGGCGTGGGCGTCGTGGGCCTCTCCGAGAACGAGATCCGCAACCTCTTCCTCAAAAGCCTGGCCAACAGCCAGGCCCCCTACGCCCAGAACAAGCTCGCCAACGTTACGAGTAAGTATCTCACGGCCGAGGTGACGTACGACCTCGGCGGCGTGAAGCACACCCATACCCTGGTGAACCAGGACGGCGAATGGAAGCTCGCGACCGACCTCACCCGCTAATCGCCTTTCGCCGCCCATGCTCCGCCCCGCCCTTATGACCGTCCTCTTGCTGGCCGCCGGCGCCGCCGCCTACCCCGCCCCCGCCGATGACGCGGGGGCCGGCGATTGGCAAACGGGCTACTTGGATGCCGGCGACGGCAAGCTGGTCCTCCCCGATACCCCGGCCGGCCGGGCGCTCGCGACCCGCGCCGCCTTCCGCGGCATAAGCTTCGCCTTCCCCGTGGCGGACGCGCGTTTCCACGCCATCGAATACACCGAGAAGACGGGGCTTACCGACTTCCGCAACCGCTGGCGCCGCAACCACATGGGCACCGACATTTTCGCGCCCGACGGCCGGCCCGTCCTCGCCGCCGCCGACGGCGTGGTCACCGTCGCCACCTTCACGCCCAAGCAGGGCCCCGGCTGCAAAGTCGCCATCTACCACGGCCGGGGCGTTTACACTTACTACCTCCACATGTCGGCGATATATTGCCGGCTGGGGCAGAAGGTAAAGCGGGGCGAGGTCATAGCGGCCGTGGGGGCCTCGGGCAACGCCGTCGGCACCCCCACCCACCTGCACTTCGAGATCGACTTCGCGGTGGAGGCGCAGGACCGGCCGCCTTGGTTTATCTCCTACGTCAACGACCCCGGGCCCGGCGTCGCGGCCCTGCGCAGCGTCGAACCCCTCGCGTACGTGTGCAAGCACGCCCCCCTCCTGCGCGACGGCCGCCCCCTCGCCCGGCGATGAAGCACCTCCCGGTTATGTTGACCCTCCTCTGCACCACCGCTTTCGGCGCCGCGACGTGGCGCAACGTCGGGAGCCGCGCCTGGGTCGCCGACGTCGCGGTCGACGGCGACGCCGTCTGGTTCGGCTACCTCGGCGGCGGCGCCGCGCGCTACGAACCGCTGACCGGCCGCCTGGATTATCTCTCGGCCGCCGACGGCCTCGTCCATGATTACGTAACCGCCGTCGCCGTCGACGGCGAACGGGTTTACTTCGCGACGCGCAACGGCGTGGCCAGCCGCCCCCGCGCCGGCGGCGCTTTCGCCCGGACCGTCCGGACGTGGGGCTACGCCCACAACGACGCGACGGACGCGGCGGTCGGCACCCGCTACGTTTACCTCGCGACGCTGGAGGGGGCCCGCCTCTTCGACAAGGCGGTGAAAGGGACCACTATCGAGAAGGTCCCGGCGAGCGAGGGGCCGGCGTCCAAACTCTCGCCCCAGATCGAAGACGGCTGGAAGGTATATGTCGCCCCCGACGGCGTCGTGCTGGACGACCTTTATTCCGTCACCGTTTGCGGCGACGTGGTTTATTGGGGCGGCCGGGGGCGGCTTTTCGCCTCGGCGTCTGACGGCACACACTGGCGGGAATGCGCGGCGGGTCTGCCGCCCGACGCCGTCGTGCGACGCGTCCTGGAGGACGGCGGCGAAACGCTCGTCGCGACGAGCGCGGGCGTGTTCGCCGTCGGCGATGGGGGCGCGGCGCGCGTCGCCGGCCCGCTGGGCCAGCTCGACGTCCGGGACGCCCTCCGCTTCGCGGCCCTGGATTATTTCGCCACGCGCGAGGGGCTCTACGTGCGCCGCGCCAACGGCGCCCCGTTCAAGTTCGCCGCCGGCGTCGGCGCCGCATGGACCAAGCGCGAAGCCGCGCGCAAGAAGGCGTCGGACCTTTGGCGGCTGGGCGCCGCCGACGGCCTGCCGTCCAGCCGCTGCACCGCCCTCGGGAGCTGGGGCGAAACGGTGGTCGTGGGGACGGAAGACGGCGCCTGTCTCCTCGACCCCGCCTCCGGCGGCGTCGCGGCGGTTCCCGCCGCCGGCGGCCTGCCGCCGGCCGGCGTCTACGCCCTGGCGTACGGCGCGGGCCGGATATGGGCCGCGACGCCCTCGGGCCTCGCCGCCATAGACGAAGCCGACCTTTCCGTCCAATGTTTCACGCTTCCCGGACCGTGGAACCAGGTGCGGGACGTCAACGTCTACGGCGACGAGGTGGTCGTAACCTCAAGCGCCGGCCTGGCCGCCGGCGACGTCGCGGGCGAGGCGCGGCGGGTCTTCGACCTTCGAGCCGCCGGCTTCGCCGGCGAGGGGCGCCGCGGCCTAAAATACGACGGCCGATATTACCTCGGGACCGACGGCGCCGTCCTGGAACTCGACGCCCAGATGCGATTGACCCGCGACTTCAACGCCGCGGCGGGGTTCCCGCCCGCGACGGTGCGGGCGCTCCTGCCGCTCGGCCGGACGCTCCTGGCGGCGACGCAGGGCGGCGGCCTCGCCGCGATTGACCTCGACGCCGGCGCCGTCCGCGTCCTCCGCGAAGGGAGCGGCGTTTCGGCCGACGTCCTGTTCTCCCTGGCCGCGGACGACGCCCACGTCTACGTGGGGACGTTCGACAAGGGCGTGGATATCCTCGACCGCGAGTTGCGGTGGGAGCGCAACCTGAGCTGGGGCGACGGCTTAAACCACACCGACATCTGGGCGGTCGCGCCCGTTGGGGGATGGTTGTGGTTGGCCATCCGCGGCGTGGGGTTGAACGCGTATAACCTGACGCCGCCCCCCGCGCCACCGCCCGATGCAGAGAAGAAGAAAGCGCCGGAGCCGGAAGTGCGGCGTTACTACTCGCGCTACGGCCTGGGCGACGAATACGTGAAAGCCATATTAGTCCTACCCGCCGCGCCGGGTCGAACGCGGCTCGCGTTCGCGACGGCTTCCGGCGTCGCCATCCTGGAATTCGAAGGGACGCCGCCGGACTACGCCGCGGACGATTATGACAGCGCGTACCCCTGAGGCAAGGAGCTCGCTATAACCGGCGACGAGAAACGGATTATCCTGACCACCGGCGCGGCCCACGCCCTCGTCCACATGGCGATGGTCACGTTCGCGGCGGTCCTGACGCCCATGCGGACGAGCGTGGGCGCGGGGTTGTTCGCCATCTCGGTGGTGGGCAACATCTCGTACTTCTCGTTCGGCCTGCTCGCCCCCCTGAGCGGCCACCTCGCCGACCGCGTCGGCTCCCGCGCGGTGTTCACTATCGGCCTCGCCGGGATGGCCGTCTCGTGCGTCGTCGTCGCGCTCGCGTCCAACATCTACGTCCTGGCGGCGGGGCTCGGGGCGCTGGGCCTCTCGGCCGCGGTCTACCACCCGGCGGGGTTGTCGCTTATCGCGCGGCGCGTCGTCGCCACCGAAAAGGCCATGGCGTATCACGGCATCTTCGGGAGCGTGGGCCTGGCGCTGGGGCCCGTCGCCGCGGGCGCCGTGACCGCGCTGGCCGGATGGCGGTGGGCTTACGCGGCGTTGGCCGTGGCGCTGGTCGCCCTCACGGCGGCCCTCGCCCTCTTCGGCCGCGGCGGCGCCGGCGCGCCTACGCATAAGGCCGACGCGGTGCCGCTCCCCACGCGGACCGTCCTCCCGGCGCTCCTCCTCTACTACGCCGTCGCGGTCCTCATCGGCTTCATCTACAACGGCGCCACCACGTTCCTTCCCACCTACCTGGGGAAAATGAGGGGGCTGTTCCTGGGCAACGTCGCGACGACGGTGACGCTGTTGGCGGGAATCGCGGGGCAATACATCGGCGGCCGCGTCGGCGCCAAGGGCCGCCATGAGTTCGTGATGGCGGGCTCGATGCTAACGTGCGCGGCGGCCCTGGGGTTGTTGGGGGCGCTCTCGGGGCCGGCGCTCGTGGCGCCCGCGGTCCTCTTCGGCGTTGCCTACTTCGCCACCCAGCCGGTCACCAACACCCTCATCTCGCGCCTGACCTCGGCGCCGCGGCAGGGCATGGCCTACGGCGTCAACTTCTTCCTCACGTTCGGCGTGGGCTCGCTGGGAACGAGCTTCACCGGCTACATCGGCGAGCGCTTCCAGCTGGGCGATGCCTTCCTGCTGCTGGGCGCGGGGGCGGCGGTGGCGGCGCTCTTCTCCGTCGCGCTGTGGTTCATGCGGCGCCAGCCCGGCGGCCGGGGCGCGCCCGCAACTCCGGAAGGCGGGACGGCGACGTGAAACCGCAGATGACGTGGGTATTGTGGGCGCTGGGGTCGGCGTGCGCCTGGGGCGTGTGGGGCATACTCAACAAACTGACGCTGGCGCGGGCGGGATGGCCGGTGCTCATCCTGTGCAGCGGCGTCGTATACGTAGTCGCCTCGGTCCCCGTCCTCATCTGGGCCGGCGCGCCCCGAACGGCCGGGCCCACGGCATGGGCGCTGGGGTTCGCCGCCGCCGTCACCGGCGCCGCCGGGATGGTCCTGTTCTACTTCGCGTTCCAGGGAGGGAAGACGCCCGCGTCCGCGGTAGTCCCGCTCACCGCGCTCTACCCCGCGGTGACGGCGGTCATCGGGATCTGGGCGTTGGGGGAGCGGCTCGCGCCGGCGCAATACGTGGGGATGGCGCTCGCGGTGGTAGCGGCGGCGCTACTGGCGTGGGGGAAATAGGACGCCGTTACTTGCGGCCCACGATACAGGTAAGCCAGGCCAGGCGGCGAAGCCAGGGGACGGCGCGCAGGAGTGCGGCCTCGGCCGCGACGTAAAAACGGAGCCACGGCCGCGGCGTCGGGATGACGTGGAAGAGGGGCGACAACAGGTGGAACTCGGCGTGGCGGTAATCGGCGAAGAATCGGGCGTAAGAGGTGACGTCGTCGTATGTTAGATAACCGGCCTGGGTTACCCAGTCCACGCCCCGGCGCGCCCGGACGAAACGGACCAGCCGGGCGAGCGGGTTGCCGCGCATGTTCTCCACGAGCCACACCCGGCCGCCGGGCTTGAGCACTCGCGTCATCTCGGCCAGGGCCTCGTACTTGCGGAGGAAGACGAAGACGGACTTGGTGAATATCAGGTCCAGCGAGGCGTCGCGGAACGGCAGGACCTCGCCACGCATCTGGACGAGGTCGAAGCGGGCGGCGGGGTCGCGCCGGCGCTCGCCGTCGGCGGTGATAAGGTAATCGTAATACAGGTCGCCGCCGACGACGCGGGCGCCGCGCCGGGCGAACCACGCGCACATCCGGCCGCGCCGCGGGCCGATCTCGAGGACGCGCCACCCGCGAAAGTCGTCGCCGACCACGCCCAGGCCGAAGCGGAACGGCGCCTCCCAGAAGCGGGGGTTCCATTCCAGGTAGTAATCCAGGTTTTCGGAGACGGGCTTCATGACGCGGAGGACCTTCCCGCGATTATATTATAACCCGGCGCGGCGGCCAAGGAGTTTCGGCGCCGCCCCCATCCTCGAACGCCGAGGTGAACGATGTTTAAAATCTGCCGCTTGACGGCGCTGGTCGTCCTCCTCGCCGCCGCGGCCGCGTCGGCCGCGGGCCGCTACGGCGACAATACCCTCCAGAACGGCAACCGCGACAGCGACTTCGCCGGCGAATACGTCACCGCCCTCCAGAACGACCTCTACCAGCTCGGCTACGGGAGCTACCTCGACGGGAAGGACGAGACCGGCGGCGTCTTCGGCGCTTCAACCGCCGCCGCCGTCAAGGCCTTCCAGAAAGACTACGGCCTGGCCGCCACGGGCGTCGTGGACGCGGCCACCGCCGCCGCCATCGAACAGGCCCTCGCCGGCGCCCCGCCCCGGGTACTGACCTCAAAGCTGACGCTCCTCGAGACCCACGAGATCGTCATCAAGGCCGGCGAGGGGGTGGGCCGCATCAAGATAACGCCCCAAAAGGGCGTGACGTACGTCTTCACCGGCACCGGCGAGTGCCAGGGGTGTCGAGTCCTCACGCCGCTGGGCGGCTACGCCGACACCAAGGACGCGCCCGCCGACATCGTCGCGGCGCTCCGCGCCCTGGGCGACGAGGGCAAGGCCGTGACCTTCGCCGAGGCCTACCACGCCGGCGCGTACGAGCTCGAGGTGGAGCCCATCAACGACCTCAAGGACGTCCCGGTGACGGTCCGCATCTACGAGCTGGCGGCGGAATAACGTGCGCGAGCTTCTGAAGATGTGGGGCAACACGCGGCTGGTCGTCCTGGCCGCGGCGACGGCCGCGCTCTACGCCGCGCTCCTCATTCCGTTCAAGCCGCTGGTCATCATCCCGGGCCTGACCGAAATCCGCCCCGCCGCCGCCATCCCGCTGGTCGCGGGTTTGCTCTTCGGCCCCGCCGGCGCCGTGGGCGCGGCGCTCGGTAACCTCCTGGGCGACTTCTTCGGGACGCTGGGGTGGGGCTCGCTTTTCGGCCTCGCCGGCAACTTCCTCCTGGCCTATATCCCCTACCGCCTGCTGCGCGGCCGCCGGGGCGAATACCTCGCGAGCTGGCGCGGCCTGCTTCTGGTGGAGGCGAGCGCGGTGCTGGCCGCCGCCGCCTGCGGCCTCGTCATCGGCTGGGGCGCCGACATGGTGGGGATAGCGCCCTTCGCGGCGCTGGGCAACGTCATCGTCCTCAACGACATCCTCGTCCCCGCGGTCCTGGGGCCCATCCTCCTCAAGGCGCTCGAGCGGCGGGTGAGGCGGCTCGGCCTGTTCTACGCCGACGTACTGGAAACGCCGGCCGGGCGGCCGCGGACCTTCGCGCCGGGGCTCGTCCTGGTCGCCGCCGCGTCCCTGGGCGGCCTGGCCGCCGGCAACCTCATCTCCTTCGGCGCCGAGGGGCACGGCCTTTTCGGCGCGGGTTTCGGCCCCGACTTCCACCCCGGCTCGGTGGGGCTGGGCGTCGCGCCGTTCATCGCCGCGCTCGCGCTGGGCGTGGCGTTGATATGATAATGGAAAGGACGATATGAGGACTTATTCCGGAAAGGCGCTAATCTGCGCGGGCGTCGCGGCGTTGTTCGCGGCGGCGGCGTTCGCGGCCGACCCCCCGCCGGCCCTCGGCCCCGAATGGCAATCCCTCGCCTTCCTCGTCGGCGAATGGGTAGGGGTGGGCGGCGGCCAACCCGGCGAGGGCGGCGGCGGTTCCACCTTCGCGCCGGACCTCGGCGGCCAAATCCTCGTTCGCCGCAACTGGGCCGAGATGCCGGCGGGGCGGCACGAGGACCTGATGGTCATTTACGCGGCCCCGGGCGGCGGTTTCCGCGCCCTCTACGTGGACAACGAGGGCCACGCCATCAACTACGCCGTGACGGCCGAAGGCGCCGGCGCGACGTTCGAGAGCGCCGACGCGGGCGCCCAGGCGCCGCGCTTCCGCCTGGTTTACCGCCTCGCCGTCGACGGGACGCTCACGTGCCGCTTCGACGTCAAGGCGCCCGGCGCCGCCGACTACGCGACGTACGTCGAGGGAACCTTGCGGAAGAAATAACAGGACGCCGGAACGTACTTTAGAAAAGGGGCTGCGGCCCCTTTTGCGCTTCGGCCGCGACCGGAACGCCGGGGGATACCGGACGCCGCTAAAAACCAAAGAACGCTTGACACGGCTAAAAGGATAGTGTAGACTATAAATAGGTCTGGCGTGGGCGGGTACGCCGCGGGAGTGGATGCTTTATGCGTAGAGCGTTGGTTATCGGGATAATCGCGTTGGTCGCGATGGCGGCGTCGGCCTTCGGCCGGTGGGTCTACGCCGGCCAGTGGGGCCACACGGGCAGCGGCCCGGGGGAGTTCAACAACCCATCGGATGTCGGCTTAAGTCCTTCGGGGAATGTCTATACTATAGAAACCGGTAATAAGCGAGTCCAATATTTTTCATCCAACTATCAATACTTGGGCGAGTGGGCGGGCCCGTTCGTTTGGCCCGAGTTCGTGGATTGCGCCGACAATGGAAACGTTACCGTCGTCGACTACTTTAGCGGCGTCATGCTCTTCTCGCCCACCGGGTCCTGTATTGCCACCTGGCAATTTTCGGAGTTCCCCTGGGACCTTCACGAATTCTACGGGTTAGCCGTTTCGCCTCACGACGGTTACGTTTACACTTCCCTTCACGGTCATACGCTTCACCCACCCGATAATCAAATTAACCGGGTTTATATTTTCGACGCGTCACTCCACGAGATATCCCACTTCGACGTTCCCTATTCGTGGCCCACCATTGTAGGACCGATAGCGTATTCTCCCACGAACGCGTGGTTGGATTTATACGAAAGCAATTACGGCGTACCTATGAAAGCCTACTATACGTCGGGATCATTATTATTTTCGTGGGGTTCGTATGGCCCGGCCCCCGGGTCTTTTTACGGCGTTAGCGACATGGCGATCGCCCCCAACGGCGACCTATATATTGTGGAAGGCTGCGACCGTTTCCAATGGTTCACGGCCACGGGTTCGTTCTTAGGTTATTACGCCGCTAGCGGCTCGGGCGATGGTGAATTCAGGTACCCCCAAGGTATTGGCCTGTCACCGTCGGGCGACACGGTATATATAGCGGATACCGACAACGACCGTATCCAATATTTCCACTGGGAAAACGATACGAATATAACGCCGGCGTCGTTGGGTAAAATAAAAGCGCTGTTCCGCTGACGCGCCGGCGGGCGCGTTATTCGGCGGGGCGGCGCCGCCGGATTGGTTTATCGCCGGACAAGAACCCGGCGACCCTAAAACGGAAAGTCTCTGACGGGAGGTAGACGGGTGCGCACACGCGTCTTCGTAATCGCGTTCGTGACGGGAATATCCGCCGTTGTCGGCTCGGCTAACTGGGTTTATAAGGGAACGTGGGGTAACCCCGGGACCGGCGACGGGCAATTCCGCGACCCCTTCGGCGTCGACGTAGCCCCGAACGGCAACGTCTACGTAGCGGAATATCGTAACAACCGCGTCCAATATTTTACCTCGACGGGCTCGTTTTTAGGCAAATGGGGGATTGAAGGTGCGGGCGAACGCGAATTCGACTTGCCTCGGGGTTTAGCTATCGCCGCCAACGGCACCGTATACGTTACCGAGGTCGGAAACGACCGCGTCCAGTTTTTCACCGCTACCGGGTCCTTCCTGGGCCAATGGGGTTCCAAAGGTGAGGGTCCCGGTCAATTCTTTAACCCCAGCGGCATTGCCCTCGGACCGAACGGCGACGTTTATGTAGTCGACTGCGTTAACGACCGGGTGCAATATTTCACTTCTACCGGTTCTTATTTGGGCCAATGGGGTTCCAGCGGCGAAGGTAACAGCCAATTCGGAGCCGCTGAAGGAATAGCGGTCGACGCCGCGAACACCGTATTCGTATCCGACACGATCTTAGACCGGGTCCAATACTTTTCGGCCTCCGGGACGTACCTCGGCGAATGGGGTTCGTCCGGAAGCGGCGCCGGATTATTAGATTGGCCCCTCTACATCGCTATCCGCTCAGACGGTACGGTTTACGTAAACGACGTCAACAACGCCCGGGTCCAGTATTTTTCCAATACCGGCTCGTACTTGGGCCAATTCGGTTCCGGAGGTTCAGGGGAAGGCGAATTCCTGAGCCAATCTGGGATAGCCTTCGGGCCTAACGGTTGCGTTTACATAGCGGAGACGATCAACGAACGTATCCAATATTTCGCGTGGGAGAATCCGGCGGTCGAACCTTCGTCCCTGGGACGCGTAAAAGCTTTGTTCAAATAGGCCGGTCAACAGTATCGAACCTAAGCCGCCCCCCCCAGGGCGGCTTTTCCTTTTACCCAAAACCGGCGGTATATGTTATTTTTACGCCGTGAAGGTCGCCCTCGTCTACCCCGACTACGCCCCCTCCAAATCGCTCGCCGCCCCCGCCGACTACGGCTTCTACTCCGAGGGCATCTCGTCCGTCGCGGCCGTCCTGCAGGAGGCCGGCCACGCCGTGTCGCTGGTCCACCTCATCCGCGCGCCGTCGGACGAGGAGTTCGCCGCGCGCCTGGCCGCGGCCGACGCCGACCTCGTCGGCTTCAGCTGCCGCACGACCATTTGGCCCGAGGTCCGGCGGCTCGCCCGCGTCGCCAAGGAGAAGACGAAGGCGCCCGTGGTCGTGGGCGGCGTCCACGCCACCCTCGCCCCGGAGGAGGTCGCCGCCGCGGCCGAGGTGGACGTCGTCGTCGTGGCCGAGGGCGAGTATCCGTTCCTCGAGCTGTGCGACGCCCTGGAGCGCGGCAAGGACTTCCGCGCCCTCCCCAACCTGTGGACCCGCCGCAACGGCGACATGGTTCGCAACGCCGCCCGGCCGGCGCTGGAAAACCTGGACCGGCTCCCCCTCCCCGCCTACGACATCTACGACGCCGCCATCCTCTACGACGTCGCCATCGACACCGGCCCGGTGATGCTGTCGCGCGGCTGCCCCTACCAGTGCGCCTACTGTTGCAACCACCAGCTCAAACGCGCTTACCCCAACCGCAAACACTACGCCCGCTTCCGCTCGCCCGGGCGGTCCATCCAATACATCCAGAACCTTCGCGCCCGCTTCCCCAATATTAAATACCTGAACATCACAGATAACATCCTCCCGCTGGACCGCGAGTGGTTCCTGGACTTCGCCGCCCGCTACCGCGCCGAGGTCGGCCTGCCGTTCGTGTGCCGCTGGCGGCACAACCTCGTGACGCCGGAGCTCGTGGCCGCGCTCAAGGACGCGGGCTGTTACCTCATCCACTTCGGCCTGGAGTCCGGCAACGACGAAATTCGCCGGCGGGTCATCAACCGCCAGATGTCCAACGACCAGATTGCGGCGGCCCACGCCCTCTGCCGCGAGGCCGGCATCGCCACCCTCACCTACAATATGGTGGGCCTACCGCACGAGACCAAGGCCAAGTTCCTGGACACCGTCAAGCTGAACGCCCGCGTCCGCCCCAACCGCATCGTCCTTTCGGTCTTCTACCCCTATCCCCACACGGACCTCCACGACCTCTCGGAGCGCGAGAACCTCCTGGCCCCCGAGTTCGACTACGAGAGCGAGTCGTACCTATCGCAGCCGGCGTTCCCCGTCGCCCAGGTCCGCTTCTGCCAGGCCTACTTCGTCCCCGCCATCCGGTATTACCAGCTGCTGGCGAAGCTCGGCGCCTTCGGCCGCGCGCTGGCGCGGCTTAGCGACGCGGTCTACCGTTCGCGCTGGCTGCCCCATACGATACTGGTGTGGGAGGCGCGGCTGGTCCGCGGCCTCTTCGACGGCGCGAAATTATTTGTACGCCGCCGCCTGCCCAAGTTATACTTGAAGCTGCGGGACCTGCGGGTCCGCCGCGCCTGAAGCCGCGGGAGGAGAAAATGAACAAGGAACGCCAAACGTTTTTCGAACGGTGGGTTTTCCAGGCCCGCCGTGACCTGAGCGCGGCCGCGGCCCTCCACGCCAACGGCTCGGACGAATGGGCCATCTTCCTGGCGCACCAGGCGGCGGAGCGCGCCCTCAAGGCCTTCCTCTACCTGAAGGGGGAGCGCGCCATCGTCGGCCACTCCATCCGCTCGCTCGTCCACAAGTGCGCCCATTTCGCGTCCAGCTTCGAGGTAATCCACGACGCCGGGAAGCTGGACGAGCTCTACGTCGGGCCGCGTTTCCCCGACACCTTCGCCGCCGAGATACCCGCCGACGGCGCCCGCCCCGAGGACGCCGGCGACGCGGTCGAGCTCGCGCGCATGACGGTGGAGTTGGTGGACAAGCTGGCGCGTGAGGAGGGGTAAATGGCGGCGGCCGCCATAAGCATCGGCCCCGTCGTCATCCCGGGCCGGGCGGCGCTGGGGCCGCTGGCCGGCTACACCGAATACCCCTTCCGCGCCGCCGTCGCCCGCTTCGGCTGCCCCTTCGCGGTAACGCCCCTCGTGGCCGCGGAGGGGCTTTGTCGTCGCAACGAGAAGACGCGCGCCCTCCTCGCCACCGGCCCGGACGACGCCGCAGTGGTCGCGGCCCAGATCTTCGGCTCCCGGCCGCGGGCGATGGCCGACGCGGCGCGCGCCGTGGCGGACGCCGGCTTTCCGCTCGTGGACGTCAACCTCGGGTGCCCCGCGGCCCGCATCCGCCGCCAGCTCGCGGGCGCGGCGCTGCTGGAAGACGTCGGCGCCTTGCGCCGCGTCGTGCGCGCCGTGGTCTCGGCGTCGCCCATCCCCGTGACCGCCAAGATGCGGCTGGCCTCCTCGCCGGGCCGGACCGTCGCCCTCGCCCGCCTCCTGGTCGAAGAGGGGGTGCGGGCCCTGGCGGTGCACGGGCGGACGCTCGCCCAGGGTTTCCGCGACCCCGTGGATTGGGAAGCCATCCGCGAGACGGCGGCGGCCGTCTCCGTTCCCGTGTGGGCCAACGGCGGCGTCCGGACGCCCCAGGACGGCGCCGACCTCCTCGCGAAGACCGGCGCCGCCGGCGTTATGGTGGGGCGCGGCATCCTCGGCCGGCCGTGGCTCGTGGCCGCGGTGGGACGCCTGTTGGACACGGCCCGGGCGCCGCGCCCGCCCGCGCGGCGCGAGTTGGCCGACATAATATGGTATCATTACGAGCTGGCGGCCGCGGCGGAGGACGACGCCCGGGCGGCCGTCCGCTTCCGCGCCCACCTGGTGTTTTATTTCAAAGACGTCGCGGGCGCCAAGGACCTGCGCGAACGGGCGGTACGCGTGGGTTGCCGCGCCGACGTGGCGAACGTGGTCGCGCGTTTCCGCGACGGCCCCGACGATGGACCGTAAAAAGCTGGAAGACCTGCTCCGCGCCGTCGCGAGCGGCGGCCTGGGCGTCGAGGACGCGCTGGCCCAACTCCGCGCGCTCCCCTTCGAAGACCTCCGCTTCGCTCGCGTGGATACCCACCGCGCGCTGCGCGCGGGTTTCCCCGAGGTGGTGTTCTGCCTGGGAAAGACGCCGGCGCAGTCGGCCGCCATCGTCGCGCGCCTCGCCGCGTCGGGGGGGCCGGTCCTCGCGACGCGCGCCGACCGTGAGACCTTCGACGCCGTCGCGCGCGAGTGCCCCGCCGCCGTTTACCACGAAGACGCGCGCGCGATCGTCGTGGGCGGACCGCCGGCGGAAACGAAGGGCCGGGTCGCCGTCCTCACCGCGGGGACGGCGGACATCCCCATCGCGGCGGAGGCCGCGGTTACCGCCGAAGTTATGGGGTGCAGCGTGGATAGGGTTTACGACGTCGGCGTCGCGGGCCTCCACCGCCTCCTGGACAAGGTGACGCTCTTGCAGGGCGCCGATTGCCTGGTGGCGGTAGCCGGGATGGAGGGCGCGCTCCCGAGCGTCGTGGCGGGCCTCGCCGGCGTCCCCGTGATCGCGGTCCCCACCAGCGTCGGCTACGGCGCGAGCTTCGGCGGCGTCGCCGCCCTCCTCGCGATGCTCAATTCCTGCGCCGGCGGCGTCGCGGTGGTCAACATCGACAACGGCTTCGGCGCCGGCTACCTCGCGGCGCTCATCGCCCGCCGGGAGTCCCGATGAAAATACTCTATATCGACGGAAACGCGGGCGTGAGCGGCGACATGCTCCTCGCGGCCCTGCTCGACCTCACCGGCGCCCGCAAGCAGTTTGAAGACGGGCTCGTGAAGCTGGGGTTGCCCGGTTACCGGCTGGTATACCCGCCGCGCCGGCGGGGCGGCGTGGAGGCCGTGGGGGTGGAAGTCGTGGCGGCGCCCGACGCGCCCCACTTCGCCGACAACCGGGCGCTGGCGGAGCTCCTGGCCCGGGCGACGCTCTCGTCGTACGTGCGGAACTACGCCGCCGCCACCTTCAATAAGCTGGCCGAGGCCGAGGAACGCGCGCATCGCGTCGCCGCCGGCCACCAGGGCTTCCACGAGGTCGGCGCGGTGGACGCGGTGGTCGACATCATCGGGACCTTCCTCCTCCTGGAGCTGGTCGGTCCCGACCGGGTGATCGTCTCGCCGCTGCGGCTCGGCTTCGGCGCCGTGGACGCCGCCCACGGCTCGCTCCCCATCCCGGCGCCCGCCACCGTGGAGCTGGTGCGCGGCATCCCCACCTTCGCCGGCGAAATCGAGGGCGAGTTCACCACGCCCACGGGCGCGGCGCTGGTCGCGACCTTCGCCGACCGCTTCGGCCCGATGCCGACGATGAAAATAGACGCCTCCGGCTACGGCCCGGGGAGCGCCGACCCGCCGGGAATCCCCAACGTCCTGCGCGTGTTCCTGGGCGAGACCGAGACGCTGACGAAACCCCAGGCCGAAGGCGGCGTTACGGTCCTGGAGGCCAACATCGACGACATGACGGCCGAGGAGATGGCCTACGCCGCGGAGGTCCTCACGACCGCCGGCGCGCTCGACGTCTCGGTAACGCCGACGTTGATGAAGAAGGGCCGCGCCGCCTACATCCTGAAACTCATCACCCGCCCGGACGACGCGGACCGCTTCGCCGACCTCGTCCTGGCCCACACCACCACGCTGGGCGTCCGCTACCACCAGGCGTCGCGGAAGACCGTCAACCGCCGCGTCGTGACCGTGGCCACGGAATACGGCGCCGGGAAGGTCAAGGTTTCCTCGGGGCCGGGCGGCAAAGCGCGTTTCCACGCCGAATACGAGAGCGCGGCGGTGCTGGCCGCGCGGGCCGGCGTCCCCCTGCGCGAGGTGGCGCGGGCGCTGGAAGCCGCCGCGGCCGCCCAATTCGGCGGCCGCGCTACCCAGAAATAAAAAGCGCCGGCGATGAGCCGGCGCTTCACTTAAGCCGCTTACCTTTTACCCGCGCCGCCCGGCGACCCGGCCCACACCTCCCGGAGGCCGGGCCAACCGCCCTTCTTCGCGGCGGGCTTTTCGCCGAAAACCACGGTGAGGTCGTCTTTGGTCCCCGCCTTCCCGTCCGGCCCCACCGTGCTCACGGCGCTGCCGCCCGCGTCCACGCGGTAAACCAGCGGCCGGCCGCTGGCGTCCACCACCGCGCCCTTCCGGAGGTAGTTGGCGGGAAGGTACGGCCCGAGCCACCGCTCGCCGCCGACGGTCGGCTGCTTGGCGAGCGCCGACAACCCCTCCGCCGCCGTCGGGTACCGCCCCATGTCCTTTTTGAAGCTCGCCGCCGCAGCCGCCACCTCCGCGAGCCGAGCCCGGTTCATCTCCTCCTGAAACACCTTCGCGCCCTCCCGCGAAAACGGCTGCAGCGCGTAGAGCGTCAACCACGCCAGCGCGACGATGGCCGCGACGACGAGCAGCGGCACCGGACGGAAGACGCGGCGGACGGGCTTCGCCGCGTCGCCGGCCGCGGCGGGGACGTGCCGCGGGCAGTAATACCGGCCGCCGGCCTGTTGGGCGCACGCGGCGCACACCGCGTCGCCGCACTCCACGCACGCCGCCACCGCCGGCCGGTCGGGATGACGGACGCACTTTTGCAACTCGCTTTGGCTCATGGCTTCACCCGCGCCGAACGCGGCGGCTACGGCTGGCCGCCCAGGATGATGGGGACCTTGCTGTCGCCGAAGACGACGATTTTGGTGTTGTTGGACTCCGAGAGCTTCTCGGCGGCCTCGATGCCCTTCCACTGGATAAGGCCGGGGGTAATGCCTTCCGACACCGTCTTCTGGAAGTCGCGGATACCCTGGGCCTCGATCCGCTTGCGCTGCGCCTCTTTCGTCTCCACCTCGAGCTTGTAGTCGTACTCCTGCGACTCCTGTTCCCGCTGCTTCTTGCGCTCGATGGCGGCGGTGACGCTTTCGGGGAGGCGGACGTCGCGGATGTTGACGGCGACGCAGGTTACGCCGTTTTGCTTCATAAGCTCATCGGCGAGCGCCATAATCTCGTCGCTGACGACGGCCCGGCGCCCGGAGTAAATTTCCACAGCCGAATACCTCGAGCATACGTCACGGATGGCGCGCCGGATCTCGGGGCGGACGTACTGGTCCTCGAACAATTCGGCGGACCCCCACACCTTGTTATTCAGGATCCACGGGGCCTTGGCCGCGATGATCCTGTATTGGACCGTCGCGTCTATCGCGATGCGCATACCCTCGTTGGATAAAACGGTGATGGAGTCGTCGCCCTGGACCTTTCCTTCCCGCGTCACGATGGTCATGGTGTAGGCCCGCTCCTGCACCGACATCTTCGTGATGTTGGCCACCGGGTTCTTGAGGTGGAGGCCCGGGCCGTAGGAGTAGTTCATGACGTCGCCGAATATCACGGGGACGCCCACGTGCCCCGGCGGCACGCTGACCAGCGACGAGAACAGCAAACATATCACGGCCACGACGATTACTACGGTGCCCGCGATCTTGAGGACGCCGCGGCCGGCGCCCGCGCCCTTGGCCGCCCGCGCGAGGAAGATGCCCGCGCCGACGAGTATTGCCGCCATCACCAGGAAACCCATTACGTTATCCTCCGCGTTGTCGTCACCAGAAATAGCCGAAGCCGAGCTCGAACGAGATGACGTCGGCGTAGTAGCCGTCCACGTCCAACGCGCCGCGCCGGCCGTAGTTGAGGGCGGCGTCCAGCCGCCCGTGCCGCTTCATCATGGGCCAACCCGCGCCCATGGCATAGAGCAGTGATTTCACGCCGTGGCTGTTGGGGTTGAGGATATACCACGGCCGATAGGAGATGCCGCCGCGGACGATGACGCCGCCGCTGGTCACGTACTCCGCGCCCCCCGACGCCCAGCCCACGTCCCGCGTCACGGCGCGTACGACGTGCTCCACGCCCGCGTCGGTGGAGCTCATCCGCGAGTAAAAGGAGTACAGGCCGTCCATATGGATGCTGATGCTGCGCGCGCGGACGGAGACCGCGCCCCCGGCTTGCGGCGCGTATTGCACGTCGTAGCCGGCGTCGCCGGCCCACCGGACGCGGGCGCCCCGCCGGCCGAAAGCCGCGGCCGCCAGCGTCCACCCGGGCGCGAGCGCCCAGTCCTTGCGCACCGAGGCCCGGTAGTCGTAGCCGCTGGCCCGCGCCGCCGAGGTCGCGACCCCCGGGACGGAGGCCGAGATATCCTGGCCTCCCCACAGGTAGTCGCCGCCGGCGCCGAACATCACGCCGCCCACGTTGACCGCCGCCGCCGGCCCCACCGCCCGGAGCGAACCGCGGCTCTCCACGCGGCCGGTGCCGGCCTTGCCTATCGTATAGGCGAAGTCGTTGGGCGTCCAGAGGGCGCCGCCCACGACGAAACGCCGCGGCGCCACGGCATATGCCCCGGCCGCGTACGACGGCGTGAACGTCCCCCAGTACGATTGGGCGCGCGTATCGTCGGGGCCGGGTTGCACGTTCAGGGCGGTGGAGCGGTAGCCCGCGCCCGCGGCGGCGGCGTGCCCGCCCAACGCGGCCAACGCCGCGGGGTTGGAGACGACGGCCTCCGGGCCGTAGGCCGCGGCCCGCCCCGCGCCCGCGAGCCCCGCCGCCCGCGCCCCCACCTCGTTCCGGACGTCCCCCAGCCGAATCGTCTCCTCGCGGTAGCTGGCGGGCCAATCCTGAAAGTAATTGTTGCCGCAGCCCAGCCACGCCGCCGCCGCCAGGACCACGGCCGCGGTCAGCGGTATCCATTTCCTGAGATTCATTGCCCTCCCGCCGCCGGCGCCGCGGCCGGCTCCTCGAAGAAGCCGTCGGCGTCCGCGATGACGTATTGGTAGCCCTGCTCCGTCAGGAACAGCTCGCGGTGGAGCGCGTAATCCTGCTCCACCGTGTCGCGCGACACCAGCGTGTAAAAGTGGGCGACGTTTTCGCCCGGCTTGGGCCGGAGGATGCGGCCCAGGCGCTGCGCCTCCTCTTGCCGCGAGCCGAAAGTCCCCGAGACCTGTATCGCCACGTTGGCGTCCGGGAGGTCCAGCGCGAAGTTGGCCACCTTGGAGACGACCAACACCGGGACCCGGCCCTTGCGGAACTCCTCGTAGAGCACGTCGCGGTCCGACTGCGGCGTCTTGCCCGTGATGAGCGGGACCTTGACGGCGGCCGCTATCTCCTCCAGCTGCCGGATGTAGTGGCCGATGACGAGGATGCTGTGGCCCCGGTGCCGCGCGAGCAGCCGCTGGACCACGGGAAGTTTACGCGGGTTTTCCGCGGCGACGCGGAAGCGCTTGTGGTTGGAGGCCACGGCGTAGCGCATCCGCTCCTCCGTGGGCATCGCCACCCGGAGCTCGCGGCAGACGGCCCGCGCGATCCAGTTCTTGCGCTCCAGCTCCTTCCACGGCGTGTCGTAGCGCTTCGGCCCGATGAGCGAGAAGACGTCGTCCTCCTTGCCGTCCTCGCGGACCAGCGTCGCGGTCAGCCCCAGCCGCCGCCGCGCCTGAATCTCGGCCGTGATGCGGAAGACCGGCGCCGGCAAGAGATGCACCTCGTCGTAGATGATGAGCCCCCAGTCCCCTTCGTTGAACAGCTTGAAGTGGGGAAAGGGGCCTTTCTTGGACGGCCGCCACACCAATATCTGGTAGGTGGCAATGGTCACGGGGCGCCGCTCCTTGACGAGGCCCGTGTATTCGCCGATGCTGTCCGGCGAGAGCGTCGTCTTGTCCACCAGCTCCTCTTTCCACTGGCGGACGGCGGTGACGCTCGTGACCAGGATGAGGGTCTCGGCGCCGACGTCGGCCATGGCGGCGAGGCCCACGACGGTCTTGCCGGCGCCGCAGGGGAGGACGACGACGCCCGAGCCGCCCGCGGCCGAGCCCGCCCGGTAGAACGCGTCGGCGGCCGCGCGCTGGTAGTCGCGGACCTCGAACGGCTCGCCGCCGGCGCCCCGCCGCTCGCGGAGCTCCAGCGCGAGCGGCGCCCCCGCCACGTAGCCCGCGAGGTCTTCCACCGGCAGGCCGAAGTGGATGAGGGCGCTCTTGACGTGGCCCCGGGCGTAGTCCTTGAGGCGGATGCGGCCGTCGGCGGTGACCTCGCCGGTCAGGTAGGGCGTCACCTTCCGGTTGTTCATCACCTGCGCGAGCATCACGTCGTCCTCCGCCGTGAGGTAGTAGCCGACGTCGTCGCGCAGGAGCTTCACCTTGCCGTAGCGCTCCATGTGGTCCCGGATGAGGGTGAGGATGATGGCCGGGACGTCGAAGCGGCTGTATTCCCGCAGGACGGCTACCACGTCGTCGGCGCGCAGCCCCGCGGCCGCCGCGTTCCACAGCGATATGGGCGTTATGCGGTAGGTGTGGATGTGCTCGGGGGATTTGACCAGCTCCGCGAAGGGGAGGAGGCGGTCGCGGACCTCCTCGTGGAGGGGATGGTCCACCTCCAGGAAGAGGGTGCGGTCGGACTGGACGATGAGGGGTTTCTTGGCTTCGGCGGCCATGGGGTCGTAAAATATAGCATAATTCCGGCCGGGAGACAAAGACGGATAGTGTGGACGCCTTTCCCGCCGGCGGCCGCGGGCGTAAAAATATCCAACGAAAAGCCGCCCGTTTCCGGGCGGCTCGGGTTAATACGGGAGGTCGTATGGGGTATTACTCGGGTAACGCCGTATCCACGAAATCTATAATCACTTTCCATAGCGTATCGTCGCCGAGACCGCCGCGATGTACCGCCCACCGGGGCCGGTCCGGGTTCCAACGGATATACCCCTCCCCCCAATACCCGCCCGGCGGCTCCGCGACGGGCTCGCGGAAAACGAAGTGAGCCCACCCGGCCGCCGTCCACGACAACCAGGGCTTCTCGTCCACGTACGAATACCAGTGGCCGTCGGCGCAACCCTTGAAATGCAAGCCGTTATCGCCTACGGGGCAGGTCCCGTCGTGCGCGGCCGGGCACCCGGCCATCCCCATATTCGGCATCTCGTTGGAGCCGCCCGTCAGGAAGCGGACGAAGTGGCCCTCGAAGCCCCTATACCACGGCTGCTCGGGCTCTTCCACCAGTAGCTGGTACCCGCCGGCGTAAATCACGTCCACGCGTATGATGCCCGGGTCGGGGATGTCGTCGGGCCGCACGACGGCCGCGGCGACGCGCTCCTGGACCCAACCGAAGCGGTTGTCCGGGACCTTGTTCGTCGCGTCCACCTTTATTTTGAACCACGCGACGCCCACGCCGCTGACGTTATCGAAATGGTAATAACCATCTCCGTCCGTCGGCACGGCGTCTCCCACCTGTTCCCACGCGCCCTCGGGAATCCATTTGAACAACGTGACTACGGCGCCTTGAACGCGCTCCGCGGTATAGTCACCAAGTTCGTACGCGTTGTGGGAGAAATAGACCAACCCTGCGATTTTCATATACGCCTCCTTGGGTAGGTGATAAGTTATTTGAACGTTGCTTTTATCCGCCCCCAGCTCGCGGGGGTTACCGGCGCGTAACTCCTGAAGTATTGAACGCGGTAATTACCGCTTTCGGTGTCGTATAACCTGTCGCCGGCGGCGTTGAAGTCAACATCGGTAGGGTGCCACATCTGGCCGTCGCCCTGGCCGTACGTCCCGAACTTCCCCAGGAACGAACCGACCGCCGTAAAATACTGGACCCGGTTGTTATAAAAGTCGGCGACGTATAATACGCCGTCGCCGGGGCGGAACTTCAAACCGCCCGGCAGGTCGAACTCGCCGTCGCCGGCGCCGGTGGTCCCCCACTGGCCGAGGTACGAGCCGGCCGCGGTGAAGTATTGGATGCGGTCGTTGTACGTATCGGCGACGTAAACGTCGCCGCTGGCCGCCGAGACGGCGACGTCGTAGGGGTTGTAGAACTGGCCCGCGCCGTTCCCGAGCGAGCCCCACTTGCCGAGGAACGAGCCCGTCGCCGTGAAGTACGAGACGCGGTCGTTGTTCTCTTCCGTAACGTACAAGTACCCGGTGGAAGGCGAGAACGTAACGCCGCAAGGGCCGTCAAGTTGGCCGTCGCCGGCGCCGCTCGAGCCGAACTTCCCCACGAACGAGCCGTCCGCCGTGAAGTATTGGACGCGGTCGCCGCCCCAGTCTGGAACGTAAATATAACCGGTAGCGGGTTGCACCGCTATGCCCCGTATACTCTGAAACTGGCCGTCGCCCGTCCCGTAGGAGCCCCAACGCCCCAGGTACGAGCCGTCCGCCGTGAAGTATTGGACCCGGCGTTGGGTGCCATCCGCGACGTAAACGTAACCCGTCGCCGGCGCTACGACGAGCGCCGAAGGCAAGTAGAACTGGCCGTCGCCGCCGCCGTAGGAACCCCACTTCCCCTCGTAGGTCCAGGTCGCGAACGCCGCCGGCGTAAAATATAATACGGCCCCGCCTAACAGCACCGTCGCCGCCAGGCCGAGGCCGCTCCTCGTCGCCGCTCCAGTCATAAGGTCCTCCTTTGCCCGCGTTATAATAACCCTTGCGTTTATAATTGTCAATACCGGAATCAAACGGCCTTAACGCCGCCGCGTATGATGCCCGGCCCGGGGCGTCCGGTCGCGCCCGGGGAGCAACTCCTCGCCGTTCTTCGTCGCGATTACTACGTAGTCGGCCCACGGTTGAGCCAACTCCTTCGCCTGCCTGTTCGCCTCCTCGTGTATATAATCCAATATCGGGCTTTGGGGGGCCCGTACCTCCAACGCCCGGTAATAATTTTCTTTCGTAACGTCTTTAGGGAGCTCTACGTGCATTATGCACGCCCACGCGTGGTAGGCGAAGGCCGCGAGCGCTACGGTTACTAAGGTGCGAAAATTGCCACGCATAACTCCTCCTTTAAATAACGGTTGACATTTTCTTTTTCGCATGCTATATCATATCAGCGCGAAGTAAAGTCAAGGAAAAAATGCGATATATAACGCGGTACCTAATCATACTCTTCGTTCCTGCGTTCTTAAACTGCGGGGAAGAAACGGCCCCGCCGGTAATAATTGGCCCTTGGACGGTCGTTCAGCTCAGTTTTTTACCCGAGAATTCTTGTATAAATAGTTTCTACATGTTTAACGAAAACGATGGTTGGGCTGTAACGGCGTCCGACGAAATATTAAAATTCCGGGACGGGAAATGGTTTGTCCACACTTACCTTACCGGTGGAAACGCCCGGAACGACCTCCACGATATAGCGTTCGTAAATCCGCAAGATGGATGGGCAGTAGGTAATAAACGTATAGGCGAATCCTATTTCCCGGCGTTCGTAATGCATTACGACGGCTTCTCGTGGAAGGACGTGACCCCTAAGGACATAACGATATATAACCTGTATCGGGTCTATCCGTTGGCGGCGAACGACGTCTGGTTTTGCGGCGCCGACGGCATCTGGCATTACGACGGCGCGAATTGGGTCCATTCCCTAAGCGGCGGCTACGTTAAGGCCCTATCGTTCGCGACGCCCACCGACGGCTGGGCCATCGCCGGCTTAAACGGCTACCTCCACTGGGACGGCGCGTCGTGGAAACCGGCGCCAAGCCGGGACGAGGAGGACCGCGAAGATATCGCCAATCCGGCGGTGGGCGAGGCGTGGGCCGTCGGCGGCGGCTTCCCCGGTGCCCCGGAAGCGCCGCCTTGGAAGCCTATATATTATTTTAACAAGAGCGACGGCGGGTGGGTCGCCTGGCCCCACCCGCGCGAAGCGGAAAAGAAGTCGTTGACGTCCGTTCACTTCGCGGCGCCCGACGACGGTTGGGCCGCGGGGCAAGTCGTTCTCCGGTGGGACGGCGTGGAGTGGCGCCACGTTCCCTGCGGCTACTTCGCCTATACGGTTTTCACGTTGGGGAACGACGCCGTTTGGCTCGGCTGTGAAGACCGCAGAGTATTAAAATATGACCCGTCGTGGTACAATCAAACCCGCTAACCGACATAAACATTCAAATACGTAAAGCCGGCCCCGGGCCGGCTCTTTCGATTTCGGTGGTTCTAAAAAGGCCCGTCCCCCCAAGACGTATCGTAAAACGGGCCTTCTTTGTTACGATAGCAGGGAAGGAAGCCGGCGCGGCCGGGCACCCGGCCATCCCCATATTCGGCATCTCGTTGGACCCGCCCGTTAGGAAGCGGACGAAGTGGCCCTCGAAGCCCCGATACCACGGCTGGGCGGGTTCTTCCACCGGGAGTTGGTACGCGGCGGCGTAAATCACGTCCACGCGTATGATGCCCGGGTCGGGGATGTCGTCGGGCCGCACGACGGCCGCGGCGACGGAGGTGGCGCCGGGGCCGGCTTTCTGGTATGATGGGCGGCGCGGAAAAGAATATGCAAGTTTGGCTCTACACGTTGGTCAGCGTGGTAATCGTGAGCGCGCTGTCGCTGGTGGGCGTCGCGACGCTCGCGCTGCGCCGGGGCCGCCTGAAGCAGATAACCCTCACCCTCGTGAGCTTCGCGGTGGGGGCGCTGTTGGGCGACGCCTTCATCCACCTCCTCCCCCAGGCCTTCCGCGACTTCGGCGCCGGCCTCGCCGTCTCCCTCTACGCCCTCGCCGGGATGCTGCTCTTCTTCGTCCTGGAGAAGTTCCTGCGCTGGCGGCACTGCCACGACGCCGAGTGCGACTTTCACATGGGCGAGGCCGCGCGCGACGGCCGCGGCCGCATCCACCCCGTGGTCGTGATGAACCTGGTGGGCGACGGCGTCCATAACCTCATCGACGGCATGATCATCGGCGCGAGCTACCTCGTGAGCGTCCCGCTCGGCCTCGCGACCACGCTCGCCGTCGTCCTCCACGAGATTCCCCAGGAGTTCGGCGACTTCGGCGTCCTGGTCCAGGGCGGCCTTTCGGTCCGCGCGGCGCTGGGCTTCAACTTCCTGTCGTCGCTCACGGCGGTGGCCGGCGCGGTCATCTCGCTGGCTGTGGGGACCCGCGTCCACGGCTTCGCGGCGCTCCTGGTCCCGCTGACGGCCGGCGGCTTCCTCTACATCGCGGGCTCGGACCTCATCCCCGAGCTCCACCACCAGGCGGGCATCCGGCGCTCGCTGGGCCAGCTCGCGGCCATCGTCGCCGGCATCGGCGTCATGGTCGCGCTGACGTTCCTGGAATGACGCGGCCCCGCCGCGGGAGGAACACATGGCCGGGATACGAACGCTCCTGTTGCTGACGGGATGGGTGGCGGCCGGGGCCGCCGGCGCCGAGGGCGTCCTGGAGTTCGGGAGCGGCGGCGCCCACCACCCCAGCGGCCACGGCGCCTGGCTGGTGACCGTCAACACCGCCGGCCACTTCGCCGTCAAGCACGCCGTGGGCGACAAGACGTACGACTGCGGCACCTTCACCCTTAGCCAGACGGAGAACGCCGAGCTGTGGGAGCTGGTCGACCGGGCGGACGTCGCCGGGATGTCGTCCTCCGCGCGGCCCGGCGTCCCCGACGAGGTTATGTACTCGTTCCGCGTAACCGACGGTGAGGGGAGCCACTCGGCCGAGGTCTGGAAGGATGACGCGCTGAAGGAGAAGAAAGTCGCGGCGCTGGTGGACCTGCTGGCCGCGCTCATCGCGAAATACACCGGCGCGAAGCCGATATTACGTTAGGTACGAAAAAATAAAGCCGGCCCGGGGGCCGGCTTCTTAATTTCGGGGACGGCGGCGCGGCGGCGCCGCTTACTTCTTCTTCGCGAAGTAATACACCGCGGTGACGGCGGCCGGGACGAGGAAGGCCAGGCCGCCCAGGACGATCGCGACCACCGTCCAGACGATGGCGAACTGGGTGTTGCCGGCCTCGCTCGCGAGCTCCGACCACCCGCCCAGCAGGCCGCAGCAGATGCAGGAAAGGCAAACCAGCAGGCCGCCGATGGTTACGGCCACCATGACCTTGAGGGCGCCGGGGGAGCCGTGGAAGACCTTTTTGCCGCCGGCGAGCGTCGCGAGCCGGTCGAGCTGCTTGATGGCCTCCACCGCCACGTCGGCGTCCGGCCGCATCTCCACCGCGCGCTCCAGGAAGTTGTGGGCCCGCGTCATGTCGCCGTCGTTGACGGAGGCCAACCCTAAACGGTATACGAGGACCTGGCTCAGCGGCGAGAGCTTGAAGGCGTTGCGATACATCTTGGCCGCGTCCCGCCACTGGCACCGGTAGAAGTAGTAGTCCCCCAAAAGCATCCAGCCGTACGAGAGCAGCGCGGTGGCGGCGTATTTCGGGGCGCCGTCCTCGATGAGGGCCGCGCCCGGATACTGGCCGGCGATGCGGCGCAGCCGCTCCACCGCCGCGTTCAGGTCGCGCCAGATGGGCTGGGCCGCGGCCTCCAGCCACGAGCGGTACTCCGCCTTCGTCCCGATGTCCAGCGGCGGCTTCTTGCGCTCGCCGGCGGGCGGCGCGCCGAAGAAGTCGCCGTAGGCGAACGTCTTCACGAACGGCACCGGCTCGTGGTAAACCCGCCGTCCCAGCTCGAAGATGACGTCGGCCTCGGCGTGGAGCTTACCCTCCGCCTCTACCAGATACGACTTCGCGACCTTGAGTTCCGTCTGGACCGTAGTTTCGGGCATGATTTCCTCCGCGGCGTCGCGCCATAGTAGCTCGGCCCGGCGGCCGTGTCAAGCGCCGTTATCGCCGCGGCCGTTGACCCGGCGCGGTTCGTTTGTTAGTATGGGCCGGCCCGAAAGGCCGTCGCCCCATGCCCCCCGCCCCCGCCATATTGAGACGCCGCTGGCTACCCTGGGCCGCGCTGGCCCTCGCGGCCGTCGCGGGCGCCGCCCTCCGTTTCTCAATGCTGGAGCGGCTCTCGCCCCGCGAGTTCTCCTATATGATAGAGTCGTGCTTCCGCTTCCGCTACGCCGAGATGCGGATGCACGGCCACGAGCCGCCCAAGCTGGACGCCGCCGCGCAGTGGCCCGAGGGCTTCGCCGTGGACCGCATGATACTGCCGCTCCCGGACCGGACGGTCGCCCTCTTCTACCGCCTGCGGGGCGGCGGCGACACCTTCCTCGCGAGCCGCGCGCTCATCATCACCCTCTCGGCCCTCGGCGTCTGCGCCTTCGCGCCCCTCGCGCTCGCCGTCTTCCGGCGGCCGTGGCCCGCGGCCGGCGCCGCGCTCTTCTACGCCGGGACCTACGGCGCGTACTCCCGGAGCGTCGGCAACTACCTGCGCGAGGACTTCGCGATGCCCGGCCTCCTCCTCGCCACCGCGGGCGTCGTTTACCTGTTGACGGGAGGCGGCGGGCGGCGGCGCTGGCTCGTCGCCGGCGGCGTCGCCCTCGCGACGGCGTGGGCCGGCTCGTGCTGGCACATGAGCCAGTTCTACTGCGCGCTGCTGGCGGCGGGGGTCGTGGCCTTCGGCCTCGCCGGCCGGGGCCGCGCGGCGGCCCTCGCGGGCGCGGGCCTGTGGCTGGGCTTGTTCGCCGCCGCGGCGCTCAACAAGCCGCTGTGGTCCAAGGGGGCGATGTGGAACGCGAGCGCCGCGCTCGCGCTCGCGCCCGCGGCGGCGTGGCTCCTCGCGCGGGCGCTGCGGCGCGAGGCGAAGGGGCGGTGGTTCCTTGCGGCGACGGCCGCCGCGCTGGTCGGGGCGTCGCTCGCGTTCGGCCGCTCCCAGGACTACGGCCACGTCTTCGCGCTCCTGTGGGCCAAGGCGGTCCACCTCGGGCGGCGCCCCGCGCCCGCGGCCCTTTCGCCCGACGCGCGGCTGTTCTGGGCCGGGCCCTACAACTCGCCGGGGCGAACGCAGCTCGCGCTGGAATACGGCCTGCTGGCTTTCCCGTTCGCCGCCGGGCTCGTCCTCTGGCTCCGCGACCTCTTCCGTCGGCGCCGCGCCCTCGCGGCGCGGTGGTTCGTCGCGGCCGCCGCCGTCCTCTCGTTGACGTTATACCTGTTGATGGCGCGATTGACCGTCTTCCTCGCGCCCTGGCTCGCGGTCGTGGCCGTCTATCCGGCGTGGCGCGCGGGGGCGGCGCGGGCGCGCGCCGCGTGGCTCGCGCCGCTCGTCGTCCTGTGGGGCCTGCACGTCTATGGGACGGAGGCGGTTTACCGGCCGGGCTGGTTCCGCGACGTCGCCGACGACGTCGCGAAGCCGCCGCTCGAGGTGGCGTGGTTCTACGGGACGGAGCGGGTGGACTTCCTGATGTGGCTTGCGACGGCGGCGCCCCCCGGGCCGGTGTTGGCCGACTTCGCCGTCAGCCCCCCCATCCTATACCTCACCGGCCACGCCACCGCCCTCAACCCGATGTTCGAGGTCCCGGCGGTAAGGCGCAAGGCGCTGGCCTACGCCGAGGCGGCGGCCGCCGACGAGGAGACCTTTTACCGCCTGTGCCGCAAATGGCGGGTGCGCTACGTCGTGCACTTCGCGCCCCAGGTCCTGTCGCGCGGCAACGGCTCGTTCTACAACGCGACCGGCCGGGAGGTCGGCGCGGACGCCGCGGCCGCGGGGATGCAGTTTGGCCCCGAGCGGCTCCGGCGCTTCCGCCTGGTTTACGAGAGCTACTCCCTCCGCGTCTTCGAGGTGGGCCGGCCCTACGACGGCTTCGTCTCGCCGGCCTACCATCCCCTCTTCGACCCGACGCGCTTCGGCGCCGTTCCGCGCTCGGAGGCGGAGCTCCTCGGCTTCTACGGGGAGATGATGCGGGCGCAGGAATACTACGGCCGGGGCGTCGCGCTCCAGGAGCGGGAGGCGTGGGGCGGGGCGGCCGCGGCCTTCACGAGCTGCCTCCGCCTCCACCCCGACTTCGAGGACGCGGCGCTCCGCCTGGGCTTCTGCCACCTCCAGCTCGGGCAAAACGGCGAGGCCGCGCGGTGGATGGAGCGGGCGGCGGCGAGCCGGCCGGGCGACCCCCGGCCCGCGCGGTACCTCGCGCTCCTCGGCTCGCGGCGTTAGCGGCGACGGAAACAAAAACGCCGGCGCGAGGCCGGCGTTTTTTATTTCGGACGGGGGCAAGGCCCACCGCTTTTTATGGTTAAGGCTCGACGATGCGGAAGACGATAACCCGGTCGTTCTGGGTGTCGGCGACGTATAGGTGGGAGTGTTCGCTCACGGTATCGAGGGCAAGGCCGTTGGAGTAGAGGAAGCCCTTCGGCGTACCCGTCCCGAAGGACCCGAGGAAGGAACCGGTCGAGGTAAAGAGTTGGAAACGATTGTTGAACGTGTCCATGACGAAGACGTTATCGGCATCGCCGGAGACGGCTATGCTGTAAGGGCGGTGGAACTGGCCGGCGCCCGAGCCGTACGAGCCCCATTGGCCGATGTAGGAGTGGTTCGAGTCGAAATATTGGATGCGGTTGTTGCCAGTGTCGGCGACGTAGATATTGCCGGTGGAGGGCGAGACGGCCACGCCGTAAGAGCCGTGGAACTGGCCGTTGCCGGACCCCGACGCGCCGAAGGAACTTACGAACGAACCGGAGGGCGTAAAATATACGATGCGGTCGTGAAGGCCGGAGTTGGCAACGTAAACGTAACCGGACGCGTCGTGGGTCAGCCCCGCGCACGTGTCAAACAAGCCGGAGGTAGCGCCCCATCCGCCCCAGGAGTTTAGAAAGGAGCCGGAAGGCGTGAAAAACTGGACGCGGTAGTTCCAATAGTCGGCGCAGTAAATATAACCGTTGGACGGCGAGACGGCGACGCCGGTAGGGCCCATGAACTGGCCGTCGCCGGTGCCGTACGAACCCCACTTCCCGAGGAAAGACCCCGTGGAGGTGAAGTACTGGATGCGGTGGTTGTTGTAGTCGGCGACGTAGATGTTTTTGGTCGAGGGGTCGAAGGCGACGGCGACGGGTCTATCGAACTCGCCGTCGCCCGTGCCGAGGGTCCCCCACTCGGTCTCGTAGTCAACGTCGGCGAGGACCGGCGCGACGAGGGCCGCGAGCATTACGAAGGCGCGGGTTCTCATTTTTTGCCTCCTGCCGTTAAGGCAGTTCGACGTCTATGAAGTCGGCGACAATGGTGTAATCCGGGTCGTCGCCCGACATGGCCCACCAGGGCCACAGCGACGACCAACAGAAATAGCCGTCGCCGACATGGGCAGGCGGTACGAGGTCGACGTTATAAAAGGTCGCGTGGGCGTACGTCGGCGTTTCCTCCTGGCCCCACAACGTCGTGCTGATATACCAGTTTTTGAAGAACCACCAGTCGCCGGAGCGGCAACCCTTGATGCGGACGAAGTTGGCGCCGTCCAACCCGGCGAACTCGGAGCCGGCGGGGAACTCGGCGGGGGGGCCCATATCGGGGAGGATAAGGTCGTCGCCGTCGGCTATGGCGAGGCGGCCCGTCACGTTGTATTCGTAATAGCCCTGGGGGCCGGCGTCGGCGAGCGGGGAGTCGCCGACGAAAAACACGTCCACGCGGACGATGCCGGCGTCGGGGATGCCGTTGGGCCGGGCGAGGGCGTAGGCGCAGCGCGCCTGCGAATAGAAGTCGCCAGTCCAATACTGCATCGTTTGGGGTGAGCCGGTTACCTTGACCATGAAGTACGGCGCGGACGGGCACAACGCGTCGCGGTCGACGTCAACGAACTCGTAATAACCTTGGTCGCCGCCGGTCGTCGTACGGGCGTAAACCTCCCACGCCGAGCCGGTCCACTTGTAGAGTTCAACGGCGGCGCCGCCGCCTATGTAAAAAGCGTAGTCCAGGCCGACGAGGTCGGCGTAAGCGGTAAGCCCCTTTATCGTAATATTTTCGGCCTGGACGGCGCCCACGAAGACAACGATTATTGCGACCGCGACCGCGACCGTTAAATACCTCATTTCTCCTCCTTTCGCTTAGCGGTTGGAGTTACTTGTAAAGGGCCTTTATCGTACCCCAAGACGCGGGGGTTACGGCGGGGGTACCGTTGAAATATTGGACCCTGGGGTTAGTACTATCGGCGACGTAGACGCGCGTTCCCGCCGCGTTCAGGTCTATACCCGCGGGGCTCCCGAATTCGCCGTTGCCGCTCCCAAGTTGGCCCCACTTACCGAGGAACGAACCGGAAGGGGTGAAGTATTGGATGCGGCTATTGGAACGGTCGGCAACGAATACCGTTCCGCCGCCCGGCGAGAACGTGATACCGTCGGGCCAAATGAACTGGCCGTCGCCCGAACCGTAGGTTCCCCATTTGCCGAGGAAAGAGCCCGTGGGGGTAAAGTATTGGACCCGGCAATTATAACCATCGGCTATATATATATTACCTGATACCGGCGAAACCGTTATGTCCGTCGGGCGATTAAAGTCGCCGTCGCCGTTCCCGACCTTACCCCACATCCCCAGAAACGAACCGCTCGACGTGAAGTACTGCACGCGGTGACCTTCGTTTTCGGAGACGTAAATATAATCGTTGAACGGCGAATACGCGATGCCGTAAGGCGCGTCGAACTGACCCGGGCCGTTACCCGGCCCGCCCCACTTGCCGAGGAACGAACCGTCCGGCGTAAAGTATTGGATACGCGCGTTGGAACCGTCGTCGACGACGTAAATATTACCCGTCGCCGGATTAAAGGTTATATGGTCGACCGTGTGGAATTGGCCATCGCCCTCACCGTACGAACCCCATTGCCCGATATAAACGCCGGTGGCCGTATAATATTGAACCCGGCGAAGTCCAGATAAACCAACGTATACATAACCGGTCGCGGGCGCGACGGCGAGGCCGATGGGTTGTGCCAAACCGCCGCCGACGTTCCACTGGCCTTCGTATTGCCAGCCCCCCGCGGCGGGCGCTAAACAGAATACGGCCCCGCTCAGTATCGCTACCGAGGCAAGGCCGCGTCGTTTCGGCGTTATAACCATATCGGCTTCCCTTCGCTCGCCATATTAACCCTGGCCCCGCCCGAAGTCAACCCCATAATAACGTCCACGCGGACGATGCCGGCGTTACTTAAACATCGCCTTCACGCGGCCGAGCGACGCAGGGGTTACGGCGGGGGTACCGTTGAAATATTGGACTCGTACGTTAGTTTGATCTACGACGTATACGCGGGTACCGGCCGCGTTTATATCAATACCGTCGGTGTGGAGGAATTGGCCGTCGCCGGTACCGTACGAACCCCACGCGCCGAGGAAAGAACCCGACGGCGTAAAGTATTGGACGCGGGCGCCGGCGCCATCCGCGACAAAAACCGTCCCGCCGCCCGGCGATAATACGACCCCGTCCGGGTTTCTGAATTGACCGTCCCCTGAGCCGTACGAACCCCACTTGCCGAGGAAAGTGCCGCTCGCGGTGAAGTATTGGACGCGGTCGTTCATAAGTTCGGTCACGTAGACGTGGCCGGTGACGGGCGATACGGCTACGTCCTCGGGCCAGGCAAACTCGCCGTTACCTCTGCCCGCTTTTCCCCACATACCTAAAAACGAGCCCGTAGGCGAGAAATATTGAACGCGGTTATTCCCGGATTCAGATACGTAGATATAACCGTTGACCGGGGAATAAGCAATGCCGTCAGGGTTGTCGAATTGACCGGGCCCATTCCCGGATGTACCCCATTTTCCGAGGAACGAACCTAAAGGGTTAAAATATTGCACCCGGTTGTTAGAATAGCCGTCCGTGACATATATATTACCGTTGGCAATATTAACGGCTATCTGCCCTATGGCGTAAAACTGGCCGTCGCCCGAACCGTGAACGCCCCATTGGCCGAGGTAAACGCCGGTAGCGGTGTAGTATTGGATCCGGTCTAAGCCATTAAGGCCTACGTAAACGTAACCTGTAGTCGGCGCGGTTGCGATACCACGGGGCGCGGATAAGCCGCCGGGGAGGCCCCACTGGCCCTCGTATTGCCAGCCGAGGGCGGTAGTACCTACAACGACCGCCGCGACTAACGCATATACCTTATTCATTTCTCCTCCTTTCGTTAAGCGGGTGAAGTTACCTGTATAGCGCCTTTATCCTTCCCAACGACGTTGGGTTAACCGCGGGAGAGCCGGTGAAGTATTGTACACGGACGTTATCGGAATCAACAACGTATATACGTGTCCCGGCGGGATTAATATCTATACCGGCTGGGCTGACGAATTCGCCATCTCCGGCACCGAACGAACCCCAAGTCCCGAGGAAAGAACCCGAAGGGGTGAAGTATTGGACGCGGTGATTAGCCGTATCGGATACGAATACCGTTCCGCCGCTCGGCGAGAACGTGATACCGTCGGGCCGAATGAACTGGCCGTCGCCCGAGCCGTAGGTCCCCCATTTACCGAGGAAAGAGCCGCTCGAGGTAAAGTATTGGACGCGGTCGTTCATAAGTTCGGTTACGTAGACGTGGCCGGTGAGGGGCGAGACGGCGACGTCCTCGGGCCAGGCAAACTCGCCGTTCCCTTTGCCAGTCTTGCCCCACTTCCCCAGGAAAGAACCGGTAGAGGTGAAGTATTGGACCCGGTTATTTCCGTAAGGCCCCCCCTCGGATACGTAAATATAACCTTTAAGCGGGGAATAAGCAATACCAAGAGGGTCGTTGAATTGGCCGTCGCCTGAACCCGTAGAACCCCACATCCCGACGAAAGAACCCGTAGGGGTGAAGTATTGTATGCGGTCGTTGGAGCCGTCATCTACTACGTAAATGTAACCGCTATCGGTATTAACCGTCAAATGGGCTACCGCCCGGAACTCCCCTTCCCCCGAGCCATACGAACCCCATTGGCCGAGGAACACGCCGTTGGCGGTGTAATATTGAACCCGGTTTAAACCACCCATCCCGACGTAAACGTAGCCGGTGGCCGGCGCGACGGCGAGGCCGATGGGTTGTGCCAAACTGCCGCCGACGTTCCACTGCCCTTCGTATTGCCAGCCGAGGGCGGCGGGCGCTAAATAAAATACGGCCCCGCTCAGTATCGCTACCGAGGCAAGGCCGCGTCGTTTCGGCGTCATAACCATATCGGCTTCCCTTCGCTCGCCATATTAACCCCGTCGCCGCCGGATGTCAACAACATAACCGGTCCACGCGGACTAACCCGACCGCGCGACCCCCGGCCCGCGCGGTACCTCGCGCTCCTCGGCTCGCGGCGGTGGCGGCGACGGAAACAAAAACGCCGGCGTCACCGCCGGCGTTTCTAATCTACAGCCCGATTACCGATACAACGCCTTGACGCGGCCGAGCGACGCGGGCGTCACCGCGACCTCGTCCGAAACAACCGCCCGGAGCATCAGGTTACCCATTCCCAGATTCCCCATCAGCGTCCACGAATACCCGGGGAGTTTTTCCCAGGAATGCCCGGCGAAGCCGCCGTCGCCATCGAGGCAATAGAAGTCATTATCCGGGTACGTATAAAAACACTCGTGCGCCGCGAGGAACGAATTCACCCCTCCCGGCAAGGTCCACCCGACGCCCACGTCCACCCACGTCCAGGAGTTTCCGCTCGCGGGTTCTACCGATTTGGGAACGCCGGAAGGCGGCCATAGGATACTGCCCGGTACCTCTCCAAACGAGAAGAGCGCGACGCGGAAGCCGTCCCATTGGCCGTTATCGCCTCGCGCGGCGCTGGGCCGCAAAGAGACGACGCGCGACGCGCCCAGCGTCGCGACGTCAAAGTCGTTCCCGCACCAATAATCCGAGCCGCCGGGCATAAACCCGAACTGCCACGCGACAGTCCCGTCATCCCACTTTAGCTCGTATTCCGCCGCTGCCGCGGTCGTAACGCTCGCGACCACGAGAAAGAACCCTATCTTATTTAGCATTGTTCGGCACCCCCTTGGGTTTTTCGGGTATTTTCCGTTTACGGAACCGGGTCCAGGTAGAAATCGTAATAATGTGGCCCGCCGTCCCATCCTAATATCTGAATACCTACCCCTAAGAACCCTTGTTTGCTGGCGGTTCCTATTAAACAATGGCCCGAAGGGTGAGGGGATAGGGTTTCGGGCGATAAATCGTATTCGCCGTCGCTATTAGTATACCCCTCGCACTTGGGGAAACAACCGCATACCCAAGAGACGTACGCGCCTTCAAGGGGTTCGTTATTTACGCTATTATAAACGTGCCCTGTAAACAAACCCATTAACGCTACCTCCGCGTATTCCTACCGGGAATATTTGACTACGGACGGGCCCTAATTGCCTTATTAAGATAAGAACGCGTTTCCCGGCGTTTTCGTTAGGGCATTATAGGACTTGTTTTGCTACTGGAATGTGGTTTACTACACCCTCCAGACCGCAACCTAATAAGTACGCCGCACTCTCAATATCTACGCCTTTTATATAGCATATAAAAACACTCACGTCAACTAAAAACCGTTGCCCTCGCAAATTATCTTTTATTAATAAGGCACGACGCCGACTATTATTGAATAAAACTGGTTTAAATAAACGCGCTTCGCGAACGCCGCGTTCGTAGAAAAATGGGCGCTATAAAGCGGTTAACCTTCGTGCGTCGGCCGGATATTGTTTTTCTAAGGCGCGCCTCGCATATTAACGCCCGGAGACACGGCGCCTTCAAATACACCGCCATGATGCAGGTAAGGCGCGCGGACGTAACCGCGCACAAGCCGTTTTTGTTGCGCCCGGCGCGTTTTAGTGCTATAATATCCGACTTTCACGGTAAAACCTTCGGTCTTTATACAAGGAGGCATCATCCTAATGGCCGACAAGATCACCCTCTCCGTCATCAAGGCCGACATCGGCGGCATGGTGGGCCACTCCGCCAGCCACCCCGATATCCTGGCCAAGGCCAACGAGGAGCTCGCCAAGGCCAAGAAGTCCGGCCTGCTCGTGGACTTCCACGTCTTCTCCTGCGGCGACGACCTCGAGCTCGTGATGACCCACAAGCACGGCGGCGACAACGACAAGATCCACAAGCTGGCCTGGGACACCTTCGTCGCGGGCACCGAGGTCGCGAAGAAGCTGCACCTCTACGGCGCGGGCCAGGACCTGTTGAAGGACGCCTTCTCCGGCAACGTCAAGGGCATGGGCCCGGGCGTCGCGGAGATGGAGTTCGTGGAGCGCAAGAGCGAACCCATCATCGTCTTCGCGGCCGACAAGTGCGCCCCCGGCGCCTGGAACATGCCGCTCTACAAGATGTTCGCCGACCCGTTCAACACCGCCGGTCTCGTCATCGACCCCTCCATGCACGACGGCTTCAAGTTCGACGTCTACGACATCCATAAGAGCAAACATATCATCTTCTCCTGCCCGGAAGAGCTCTACGATATGCTCGTCTTCATCGGCTCGCCGGACCACTTCCTCATCCGCGCCATCAACCGCAAGGGCGACGGCGACATCGCCGCCGTGTCCTCGACGCAGAAGCTCGCGCTCATCGCCGGCCGCTACGTGGGCAAGGACGACCCGGTATGCATCGTGCGCTGCCAGTCCGGCCTCCCCGCCGTGGGCGAGGCGCTCGAGCCCTTCGCCTTCCCCCACACCACCTCCGGCTGGATGCGCGGCTCGCACATGGGCCCGCTCATGCCGACGTCGCTGGCCCAGGCCCACCCCACGCGCTTCGACGGGCCGCCGCGGGTCGTCGCGGTCGGCTACCAACTCGCCGACGGGATGCTCAGCTGCTGGCGCGACATGTTCGACGACCCCAGCTACGACGAGGCCCGCAAGACGGCCAATCGCATCGGCGAATACCTGCGCCGCCACGGCCCGTTCGAGCCGCACCGCCTCCCCTACGCCGAGATGGAATATACCACCATGCCGGCCGTCGAGAAGAAGCTGGAAGGCCGCTGGCAGGAGCTTTAGGCCCACCCTTTCCGAACGTAAAAACCCCCGCCGCGAGGCGGGGGTTTTGTTTACCATTGACGGCCCCCCCGGGCGAGCTTACAATAACGCCGTGGCCTCCCCGCCGCCGTCCGCCCGTTCGGCGCGGCGCTGGCGCCTCGCCGGCGCCCTCGCCGCCCTTCTCCTCCCGCTGGCCGCCTACGTCGCGACCCTCGCGCCGTCGCTCTCGCTCGAGGACGCGGCGGAGTTCGCGCTGGGCGGCGCCGCGCTGGGCGTGGACCACCCCTCCGGCTATCCCCTCCAGACGCTCGCCGCCCACCTCTTCACGTACCTTCCCGCGGGCGAGCTCGCCTGGCGGATGAACCTGGCCTCGGCGGCCTTCGGCGCGCTGGCCGCCCTCTTCCTCTTCCTCCTCACGTGGGAGGTCCTGGCGCCGCTCGCGGCGCGGCCGGCCGGCCGGGCGGCCGCGGCGTGGCTCGCCGCCGCCCTCTTCGCCCTCGGCCGGTCCTTCTGGCCCCAAGCGGTGATAACCGAGGTCTACGCCCTGAACGCCGCCGCGGTCGCGTGCGCGCTGTGGCTTGCGGTGCGGGGCGCGGCGTCGCGGGACGGCCGGTGGCTCCTCGCCGCCGTTCTCGCCGCCGCCCTCGGCGCCGCCAACCACCCCTCGTCCCTCGTCGTCACCGCGCCCGTCGCGGCGTGGGCGTTGTGGTCGGCGCGGCGGGAGGCCCGCGGCGCCCACTTCTACGGCGCGGCGGCGGCCGTTTTCCTGCTGGGGATTTCGGTCTACCTCTACCTCGCGCTGCGCTCGTCACGCTGGCCCGCGCTGAACTGGGGGACGCCCGCCTCGGCCGCGGCCTTCTGGGACCACGTCCGCCGGCGCGAGTTCGGCACCATCTACTGGCCCCGCTACCGCTACCTCGGCTTCCACGCGCTGGAGCTGGGTAAGCTGTTGTTATGGCAATTCGGCCCGGGCGCCGGCGTCCTCGCCTTGCCCGGCGTCGTGTGGCTGTGGCGGCGGCGCGCCCCGGCGGCGCGACCCCTGGCCCTCGCCGCCCTCCTCGCCGGCCCCGCGATGCTCCTGCCGCTGGTGGGCCTCCTCACGCCCATCCAGGTTTTCGAAATCGAGGTCTGGTATATCCCGTTCTTCCTGCTCGCGGCGTGTTTCGTCGGCGCCGCGGCGGCCGCCGTCCTGACCGCGATACCCGGGAGCGGGGCCCGGGCCGCGGCCGCCGTCGCCTTCGCGCTCCTGCCCCTTGCACCCTGGCTCGCGAACCAGGGCGTCGCGGACCGCCGCGGCTACTGCTTCGCCCGGGCCCACGGCGAGAACCTCCTCCGCACCTACCCTTACGACGCCCTCGTCGCCTTCCCGCTGGACGAGCAGCTGGGGTTGTTCGAACACGGCTTCCAGCGCTTCGTCCTCGGCCGGCGGCCCGACGTGACACTGGTGGACCCGCGCAACACCATCCGCAACGACCTTCTGGCGGCGCGCCGCGCGCCGCGCTACGTCGCGGACCCCGACGGCGCCGCGGCGTGGTGGTTCGGCTTCCGCCGCGACCTCGTCGCCGGCTCCGGCCGCCCGTTCTTCTACAACGTGGACGACGACCGGGGGGCGGCGTGGGGCGTCGCCACCGAGCCGTTCGGGTTGATGTATTACGGCCGGCGCGTCGGCGACGCCGCGCCGCCCTGGACGCCGCCGTGGGGCCGCTACGACTACCGCGGCGTCGTCGCCGTCGCCGCCGTGGACGACGCCCGCGCCGCGAGCTACGAACCCGCCGCCTACCGCCTCGCCGCCCACTACTACGCGGCGGCCGCGGCCTATTGCTTGGCGCGCGACCGGGGGAAACCGGCCCTCGCCGACCTCGCCCGGGCGGGCGGGCTGGCGCGCCGCGAATGGACCGTGGCCTGGCTCGTCGCCGGCGAATACACCCGCTGGGGTTATCCCGACCGGGCGCTGCCGTATTACCGCGTCGCGCTCGGGGCCGCGGACCGCTACCGGCACGACGCCCTGCTCTTCCGCCTGCAATACGCCTCCCTCCTCGCCGGCATGGGGGCGGCGTATTGGAACGCGGGGGACGCCACGAACGGCCGCCGGTGCTTCGGCGAATCGCTCGCGTTGAATCCTAACCAACCGGCGCTCGTCGCCGCCGTCCGGGGCGGAAAGGCCGGCCCCAGCGGGGCCGCCGGCCGCCCGTAAACGGCGAAACCCGCGCCCGGAGGCGGCGTTTTTTAGGGTCCCCGGGCCGGGACAGGGCCCCCGGGCCGCATTTTTACCTTGACGGCTTGATGGGGGGTAATTATAATAAAATCAAGAGTATCTACCTAAACGCCGGACCGGCCTGACACGAGGGCGACCATGGCTCAGCTGAGCCCCCGCGACGAGACTAAATTACGCCATTACGAGGAGATATTGGCGCGTGAACCCCACGCGCTGGTTTTCGCCGCGCTCGCGAGCCTTTATGCCCGTAAATACGACTTCCCCAGCGCCATCGAAGTCCTGGCTAAGGGCCTGGAGTCCTTCCCCAACTACTTCAGCGCCCGCGTCCTCCTCGCCAAGTGCTACATCGCGCTCGACCGCTTCGACGAAGCCGTAACCGAACTCGAAACCGTCCTGGCCGCCGACCCCTATAACCTCTCGGCGTTGGGGCTCCTGGGGGACGAGTTGCGCAACCGCGGGCGCCTTGGCGACGCGCGGGAACGCTACCTTAAAATAATCGAGTTCGAGCCCGAGAACGAGGAATACGCCTACAAGCTCGAGCTCCTGGACGCGCTGACGGAAGGCAGCCCCTTCGGCGAAACGGCGGAACAGCCGTCGCGCCCCGAAATAACCATCACGGCGCCTCCCGCCGCGCGCTTCGAGCCGCCGCCCGCGCGTCCCGCGCCCCGCAAGGTCGAGATGCCCCCGGCCCGGCGCGTGGTCGAAGTCCCGCCGACGCCGTCCGAAATCGAAATGCCCCCCGCGCCGCGGTTCGAGCTTCCGCCCGAGCCGCCGCGCGCCGCGCCCGTCCCCGAGCCGAAGCCGCGGCCGCGGGCCGAAGCCGAACCTCCGACACCCCCGCCGAAGCCGCGCGCGGAAGCGCCGCCGACCGCCGCGCCCGCGCCGCCACGCCGGGAAGAGCCGCCCGTCGCCGCGGCCGAAGCCCTCGACCTCGTCCTCGTGGAGGAGGCCGGCGTCCGCGTCGAGGATGAAGAGGCGGCCGCCGCCTTCGCCGACGAACTCGCCACCCTCACCCTCGCCAAAATTTACGAGGACCAGGGCCTGTTCGTCCGCGCCCGCGAGATAATCCAAAAAGTGCTCGCGCACGAACCCGGCAACGCGGACGCCCGGGCGGCCCTTGACCACGTCGCCGCCCTCATCGCCTCGGAGCGTTCGCCCACCGGCGCCTCCATCATCCAGCTCATCAAAAAAGTGGGCGCGGTCGCCGGGCTGTTGGAGCGGGACGACCTCGAGTTGTGGGCGGAGGTTTCGGCGGGCGTGGAGGAAGCGCTCACGGGTTACGAGGAGCTGACCGTGGCGCAGGCGGTGGCGGCCGCCGCGGGCGTCGTGGGCGAGGACTTCTTCACCGTACCCGAAGGCCTCCCGGCGCGCTGGGAGTTCGAGCTCCCGGGGGTAGCCGGGGCCGAGGCGGCGGCCGGGGCGGACGAGCTTGAGCTCGACATGCCCCTCTTCCGCGGCTTCACGGCTCCTTCCGGCGTTAACACCTTCGCGGTGAAGGCGCCGCCGGGCCGGGGCGCCGGCGGCCAGGAAGAATTCGAGCTGGGGCGCGCGACGGCGGCCGCCCAACCGGTCCCGCCGCCCCGGGCGGCCGCGACGCCGGCCACGGCGGCCGCCCAACCGGTTCCCGCGCCCCGGGCGGCCGCGACGCCGCCTATCCGCCGCGCGACGCCCAAACCGCCGCCTCCTCCCCTGCCCCAACTCGAGTTGGAGGCCGAACCGGACCTCCCTCTCGAAGCCGGGCCGGTTACCGGGCCGGACCTCGCCGTGGAGACGCCGCCCGACGACGAGTTGTCCGTCCGGCCCGAACGCTACCGCGCCCGCCGGCTCCTGGAGCCCGAAAAGGACCCGTTCCGAAATGATAAGGACTTTCTCGGTTGGCTCGACGCCATCAAACTTAAAGGCATTTAGGCGGTCCGGCTGCGCGCGGCGCGGCCGCCGGAGGTAACGGTGGACTTCAAACAGATATTGACCAACCTGCTGGAGCGCGTGGACGGCACCGTCGCCGCTTTCTTCTGCGGCACCGACGGTATCGGCGTCGAGAACGTCACCATCAAACCCGATATCGAGGCCACGGTGACGGAAGTGGAGCTCGCGACCGCGCTCAAGGTCATCAACGACGTGTCGCAGAACCTGGCGCTGGGCCGCGTGTCCGAGCTCCTCTTCGAAACCGAGAGGATAACCATCCTTATCGAGAAGTGCAAGGACGACTATTTCCTGTGCCTGCTCTTGAAGCCCAGCGGCAACGTGGGCCGCGGGCGCATCGAATTGAAGAAACTCTCCTCCAAACTCAGCAAGGAAATATAGCCGGGGCCGCGACGTGAAAAAAGCTGAAGAGATACTTGGCAAACTCGCGGCGCTGGACGGGGTCCGCGCCGTAATACTCGTCTCGGGCGACGGCTTTCCGATGGAGTCCGTCATCAAGGACGACACGTTGCAAGCCGACGAGCTGGCGGCCGTGGCCCGCGACGGCGCCGCCGCCACCCGCCAAATGGTGGCGGAGCTGGACGGCGGCCTGTTCGTCCAGGGCATCGTGGAATATTCCAAGGGGACGGTCCTCGTCACCAACCTCCCGCTGCAAATATCGCTGGTGCTGGTGGCGACGCGCAACGCCAACAAGGCGGCGTTGTGGAACGCCGCGGCGTCGCACTTCGGCGAAATCATGAAGGCCCTGTAGCGGCCGGCCGGCCGGCGCATGCGGATCCTCGTCCTCCACGGCCCGAACCTCGACCTCCTGGGCCGGCGCCAGCCGGAAGTTTACGGCGGCCGCACGCTCGAAGAAATCAACGCCCGGATGCGCGCGCTCGCCCGCGAGCTGGGGGCGGAGATCGAGTTCGAACAGCTGGACGAAGAAGAGAAGATGGTCGCCGCCGCGGCGGCGGCGCCGGGCCGTTGCGACGGCCTCATCATCAACCCGGCGTGCTATACCCACACCTCGGCGGCCCTGGGGGAAGCCCTCGCCGCGAGCGGCGTCCCCTACGTGGAGGTGCACCTTTCGAACCCCTACGCCCGCGAGGAATTCCGGCACCGCTCGTTCGTCGCCGGCGGCGCCGTGGGGCGAGTGATGGGCTTCCGGGGCGACTCCTACCTCCTGGCGCTCCAGGGGCTCGTGGACTGGTTGCGCGACCGGCAAACCGCCAACCCGTGAACGGATGACCGCATACTTATGATAAAGGCCAACGAACTCCGTCCCGGCACCACCATCGAACTCGACGGCGACTTGTTCGTCGTCACCAAGTACGCCCACACCAAACCCGGCAAGGGCACGGCCTTCGTCCGCGTCACGCTGCGCAACCTCTTTACGGGCGCGAGCCACGAGCGGACCATCCGACCCGAGGAGAAGATGGAGCGGGCGCGACTGGACGAGAAATCCGGGACGTTCATGTACGCCGCGGGCGACGATTATCATTTCATGGACGAGGAATCCTACGAGGAGCTCGTACTGGACCGCGGCGGCTTGGGCGACGCCGCGAACTGGATCAAAGACGGCCTTTCCGTTCGCCTGGCGTTCTACGGCGGGCGGTTAGTCACGGTCACGCCACCCACGTTCATCGAGATGGTAATAGCCCGGACGGAACCGGGCGTCCGCGGCGATACCGCTTCCGGCGGCAGCAAGCCCGCGACGCTGGAATCGGGAGCGGTCGTCAACGTGCCGCTGTTCATCAACGAAGGCGACGTCATACGCGTAGATACCCGCACCGGGGAATACGTGGACCGGGTCAAGAACGCCTAGGGCGCCCCGGAGCCCGGAAAAGGAGCGATCGGCTTGGACATCGAAGGCTTAAAAAAACTGCTCGACCTCATGGAGGAACGAGGCGTCGGCGAAATCGAGGTCCGGAGTTGGTTTCAGACGGTCCGGATAAACCGCGCCGGCGCCGCGTACGCCCCGGGCGTCGCCGTCCCGGCCGCGGCATACGCCGGCCCGGCGCCGACGCCGGCAACGGGCAAAGCCGAAACGGCCGGCAAGGAAGCCGCGGCCGAGGAGAAGCTGGTCGTGGTGAAGTCGCCGATGGTGGGGACCTTCTACCGCTCGCCGGGGCCCGACGCCGACCCCTTCGTAACCGAAGGGACGGCCGTGAAGAAGGGCCAGGTCCTTTGCATCATCGAAGCGATGAAAATCATGAACGAGATCGAATGCGAACACGCGGGAACGGTGGTCAAAATCCACGTGGAGAACGCCGCCCCCGTCGAATTCGGCCAACCCCTGTTCAGCTTGCGGCCGGCTTAGTGTCCGCCGGAGACGGAAACTTTGTTCAATAAAATCCTCATAGCCAACCGCGGCGAAATCGCCGTCCGCGTCATTCGCGCCTGCCGCGAGATGGGCATACGCACCGTAATAGTATACAGCGAAGCCGACGCCGATTCGCTCCCGGTGCGCATGGCCGACGAGGCCTACTGCATCGGCCCGCCCGAGAGCGCCAAGTCCTACCTCAACGTCCCGCGCATCATCGCGGCGGCGGAAGTAACCGACGCCGAGGCCATCCATCCCGGTTACGGCTTCCTGGCCGAGAACCCCTATTTCGCCGAGGCCTGCGAGGCCTCCAACGTCCACTTCCTCGGCCCCACCTACGAGACCATCACCCAGGTGGGCGACAAGGCCATGGCGCGCAGCATCATGGGTAAGGCCGGCGTCCCGCTGGTCCCCGGCAGCCCGGGCCCGGTGCGCAACGAGGACGAAGCCCAGGACGTGGCCCGCGACGTGGGGTACCCCGTTATCGTGAAGGCCGCGGGCGGCGGCGGTGGCCGCGGCATGCGCGTCGCCCACACCCCGGGGGCGCTGGCCAAGGCCTTCGTCACGGCGTCGGTGGAAGCCGAAGCCGCCTTCGGGAACCCCGAGGTCTACATCGAGAAGTTCATCGAGCACCCGCGCCACGTCGAGGTCCAGATCCTGGGCGACGGCCGCGGCCACGTCATCCACCTCGGCGAACGCGACTGCTCCATCCAGCGCCGCCACCAAAAGCTCATCGAGGAGTCGCCGGCGCCGGCCCTCCCGGCCAAGACCCGAGACCGCATCCACCAGGCGGCCCTGGCCGGCGCCCGCGCCGTAAACTATCGCTCCGCCGGCACGGTCGAGTTCCTCGTGGCGCCCGACGGCTCCTTCTACTTCATCGAGGTCAACGCCCGCATCCAGGTGGAGCACCCGGTCACGGAGATGGTGACGGGGCTGGACATCATCAAGGAGCAAATACGCATCGCCGCGGGCGAGGAGCTCCCGAAACGTTCGCCGACGCCGGACGGCCACGCCATCGAGTGCCGCATCAACGCCGAGGACCCGAACCACGGCTTCCGCCCCGCCCCGGGCCTTATAACCAACCTTATCCTTCCCGGCGGCCCCGGCGTCCGCGTCGACACCCACGCCTACCCGGGCTACCGCGTCCCCAGCCACTACGACTCCCTTTTGGCCAAGCTTATCGCGTGGGCCCCCAACCGCGACGAGGCCATAATGCGCATGGCCCGCGCCCTGTCCGAAATGTACGTGGAGGGCGTCCCCACCACCGTGCCGTTCCACTACAGGGTGATCCAGTCCACGCTGTTCAAAGAGGGCAACGTCTCCACCGACTTCATCGCCGACCTGGAGGCGAGGACGATAAAGGAATGACGGCGCGGCGTGCGGCCGCGCCCGCGATGGCCCCGCTCGCGATACGGACCTGGCTCGACGGCGCACCGCCGCCCGGCGGGTCGGTCGCGGAAACGGCCGCCGTCGTTATAGACGTCTTGCGGGCCACCACGACCATCGCGACGGCCCTGGCCAACGGCGCGCCCTACGTGGCGGGGTTCGCGGCCATAGACGACGCGTTAGCGTATCGGGCGGCGCGCGAGGAAGAGGGGGAGTTGCCGCTTTTGGGCGGCGAGCGCGGCGGCCTGAAAATCGCCGGCTTCGACCTCGGCAATTCGCCTCGCGAGTATAACCTGGCGAACGTCGGCGGCCGGCCCGTGGTCCTGTGCACCACCAACGGCACCGCGGCGTGGGAGCGGTGTCGGGGGGCGAAAGCCCTTTACGCCGCGGCGTTCGTCAACGCCGGCGCCACGGCGGCGGCGCTCGCGAAAACCGCGACCCCCGTGACGTTGTGCTGCGCCGGGAAGGAGGGGGCGCCGTCGCTGGAGGACGCGTGCTGCGCCGGCCTGGTCGCGACGCTCCTGACCCAGGCGCAGCCCTACGAGCCGGACGACGCGACGGCGATGGCCCGGGTGTGTTGGGAGCGGCACAAGAAAGAAGTGGTCCGGATGTTGCGGTTGTGCAGCCACGGCCGCTACCTCGCTTCCCTGGGTTTCGACGAAGACCTGGTTTATTGCGGCGGCGTAAACACCCTTCCCGTGACGGTGGTTCGCGGCCCCGAAGATACGCTGGTTTTGGCGGGATAAAGCCCGCGGCGGAATCGCCAATGGACAACGACGAGACAGCTCGAGGACCGGCCGAAGACCCGCAACTCGCGCGCGCGGAGGAGTTCCTGCGCGAGGGGCGTACGGCGGCGGCGTGCGCGGAATACCTGCGCTACGCCGACAAGTGCGCGGCCCGCGGCGACCTCATGGAGGCCATCAAGTATTATTATAAGGTGGAAGATTACCGCCTCCTGGACATCAAGCCGCGGCAGAAGCTCGCGACGCTGCTGGCCCAGGTCGGCAACAAGTCGCGCGCCGTCGCGACGTTCATCGAGGTCGCGGACAAATACGCGGCCCAGGGGCTGGGGGAAGAAGCCGCCGACACGCTGCGCGCCTCCATCGGCCTCCTCCCCGACCGGTTGGCGCTGCGCTACCGCCTGGCCGAGCTGTTCGAACAGGCCGGCCAGACGCAGAAAGCCGTGAACATCTACCTCCAGGTGCTGGAGCGTTTCCCGGAGGAGGTCGCGGCGTGGGAATCGCTGGCGCGGCTCTACGCCAAGCGCCACTCCCGGGATGAAGCGGTGGACGCGTTCCTCCGGGCCATCGCCATCAACGAGCAAGCGGGAAACCTCCTGGCCGCGGCCCGGGAGTACGAAGCCGTCGTGACGCTGATGGACGACAACACCGGCGCGTTGAAGCGGCTCATCGAGCTCTACGGCGAGTTGGGCTTCAAGGGGGAAATGGTAGCCAAGATGGTGGAACTCGCGCGCTTCTACGACGCGCGCGGCGAGAAAGAACGGGCGCTGACGCTCTTCGCGAAGGTCATCGACGTGGAACCGTCGCACGAGGAGGCGCAGCACCGCCTGGGCAAGTCCATCCAGGTGGTTTCCGTCCTGCCCACGGGCGAGTCGCTCGTAAGAAGCGAGCCGCCGCTGCCCGACGCCCAGATGGCCGAGCCGGAATTGACGCCGGGCGAAACGGCCTTCCCCCCCGGCCGCGCCATCCGCACGGTGGAGGACCTTTTGGGTTTCCACCCCGACGCCGGCGGAAGCGAGATATCCGAATCGCCGCAGGTGTGCTACGACCTGGGGTTGGCGTACCTCGAGATGGGGATTACCGAAGAAGCCGTCCATTACCTGCAGCTCGCGTCCCGAGACCTGGCCCTGCGCGTCCGCGCCTGCAACATGTTGGGGACCTGCTTCCTGGACATGGACTCCTCCGACATGGCCGTCAAGGAATTCGAACGGGCGCTCGCGACTCCCCACCTGACGGAGAACGACGCCGTGGGGATTTACTACAACCTCGCGACGGCGTGCGAGCGGCTGGGCGACTACCGCCGGGCGCTGGACGAGCTGCGCAAGGTCTACGCCATAGACATCAACTACCTGGACGTGAAAGACAAGCTCCGGAAGATGCGCGCCCGCGTGGAGGGCTAGGGGCATAATAACGATATCTATGAGTAAAGACTACTCGGATTTAGATAACGCGAGTTTAATCGAAATCATTAAGAAACTCGAATCCCGGAAGAAATTCGGGCTTGTTTGGGATGTAGAAAAAACGAAGGAGAAATTCGAAAAAGAATCCGAGAACGCGATGCCCGTACTTAAAGAAGTAAAAAGTAAGGAAATCAAAAAGGAGGATGCGGGCCCTATCAATATTATTATAGAGGGGGAGAATTACCACGCTTTAACCGTACTGAATTATACCCACCAAGCGAAGGTTGATGTAATATATATAGACCCGCCGTACAATACCGGAGCAAAGGATTGGAAGTATAACAATAAATACGTCGATATTAACGATACTTATCGGCATAGCAAATGGCTTTCTATGATGGATAAAAGGCTAAGACAAGCGAAGGCGCTATTGAAACGAGATGGCGTATTAATATGTGCTATTGATGAGAACGAGGTAAACCGCTTAGGTCTATTACTCGAGGAAATATTCGCGGACCACGAACTCCATTGTATAACGATCATTCATAACCCTAGAGGCCAACAAGGGAAAAACTTTTCTTATATGCATGAATACGCGTATTTCTCTTTTAAAAAGGGATTAAAAGTCATAGGGGCTAAAACTAGGGACGAATTAATAAAGGAAGAATTTAGGGACCACGGCGGGGAATCAAAAAGGACAGATGCTAGGAATTGTTTCTATCCGATTCTCGTAAAGAACCAAGATATATTGGGTTTCGGTAGTATACCGAGTAAGGAGTACCATCCCAAATCTAAAAACATACATACTGAGAACGGTATCATCGAGGTTTGGCCGATCGACAGAAAAGGGATTGAAAGGAAATGGGTATTCGCGGTCGATACGGTCGAAAAAATAAAATCGAACCTATACGTTAAAACAACGAATACCGGAGAAGTAGATATATTTAGAATAAAAGATACCCAAAACCCAAGAACCGTTTGGAGTGGGCCTAAATACGATGCGAGCACCTTCGGATCGAAATTAGTAAACGGCCTAACAGGCTCCGAATTCCCCTTCCCGAAATCTCTATATACTACTAAGGATTGTTTAGAATGTGTAATAAGGCAGAAAAAAAACGCCGTAGTCCTAGATTATTTCGCGGGTTCGGGCACAACTGGCCATGCCGTGATGTTAATGAACAAAGACGATGGCGGGAAACGGCAATTTATTTTGATTACGAATAACGAGAACGGGATAGCGACCGACGTTTGTTATCCCCGGATCAAAGCCGTAATTAAAGGGCACGATAATTACCCCGATATTACGGGGATACCGGCGAGCTTAAAATATTTTAAAACGGCTTACGTTAAAAAATCCCTAAACCGCGACGATATGAAATTCCGGATAACAAACGAATGTACGGAAATGCTTTGTCTGAGAGAAGGTATATACGCGGAAATAAGGCGCGAGGACGAATATCGGATTTTTATAGGCGACGGTAAAGTAATGGCCGTGTATTACGCGCTCGAGCGCGATAGTTTAAAGGCATTAAGAAGATATATAGCGACGGAACGCGGCGAAAAAATTCTATATTGTTTTACGCTCGACCCGTTAGGTTTGAACCAAAACGATTTTGAAGACTGGCGTGGCGTTCGATTAGAACCCATACCCCAAAAAATATTGGATATATACGAGCAAATTTATGAATATTAGTCTGAAACCTTACCAAGAAATAGCGGTAGCCGCACTCGTAGATGCCACTAAAACCCTACTATCTAAAGAAGGGGAAGGTAAGGTTTGCATTTTCCAAGCCCCAACGGCGAGCGGAAAAACGCTGATGATGGCTAAGTTTATAGAAGAGGTTATTAGCGAAATACCCGAAAAGGAGATGTGTTTTATTTGGGTGACCATAGGTAAAGGGGATTTACATCTACAAAGTAAGCTTACTTTAGAACGGGTATTCGAAGGCGCTCCTAAAGTATCTTTGATTGAAACAGAATTCGCGGGCGTACGCGGAATAATTGGAAGGAATGAAATAGTCGTTGCGAATTGGGAGAAATTACGTAATAAAGATAACGAGACTAAGGAGTGGGCAAACGTTCTAATGAAAGACGGGGAGAAGGTAAATTTCCGCGAAGTACTGATTAATACTAGGGAACGAAGAAAGATAATACTCATCATCGACGAGAGCCATGAAGGCGCGAACGCTGAACGGACGACGGGATTACGGGAAGAAATAAATGCGGATATAACTTTCGAGGTGAGTGCCACACCGATAATAACCATCAGTCCTTTTGATATAAAACTCGGTATGGCCGATATCGTAGTCGTCGACCCTAAAGACGTTATAGCCGAAGGAATGATAAAGAAGGAAATTATTATAAACGATAATATCGAAAGAATAGCGGCGGACGGAAACGATTCCCAGGAAGTAGTTTTAGAAGCGGCTTTTAGAAAACGCCTTGAGCTTAAGAAATATTACGAAGCCGAGGGTTCGAATATTAACCCTCTAGTTTTAATACAAATACCTACCGCCTTAGCCGGCGAGGATAAGATTAGAGCGATAAGGGGCTTTTTGGAAAATAAGGGAATCACCGAACTCAAAGGGACCGAGGGTAACGGTAAGTTAGCGATATGGCTTGCGGAACAGAAATCAGAAACCCTAGATTCGGTACGCGAACCAGATAACGAAATCCAATTTTTGATATTTAAACAAGCTATAAACGTTGGCTGGGATTGCCCACGAGCCCATATACTTATCAAATTCCGGGAAATCCGTAGTCCGATATTCGAAATACAAACCGTAGGCCGTATATTACGGATGCCCGAACTTAAACATTATACTAACGAGGCGTTGAACCGCGGTTATATCTTCACGAATATACAGAGTGTCGTCGTTAAAAAAGAGGAGTATAACCCGAATATAATAAAGTACCTAAAAGCAGAGAGGACGCGTAAGTACGGACCGCTTCGCCTTATCTCGTACTATAGGTCTCGCGTAGATTACGGCGATATCACTGCTAGCTTTTATCCAGTTTTCGAAAGAGCAGCGTGCGAAAGATTTGGGCTAAGACCGGATACGGTTTTATTCCAACAGAACGTAGATAAACTAATAGCTTTAGGACTAGCCCTCGATTTAAAAAAGTACCAACAAGAAATAATAGCGAACGCCAAAATAAACGTATTAGATTTCGATGACCTAGAAGGCGAAATCGCTTCCGCCGATCGCGCCCGGCTTACGATCGCCGGCAATGACCTCCAAGCGGTATTCGAGGGTACTATTATCGAACACCTTGGGTCTTTTAAAAATATTAAACGTTCGGTACCTTCCGTAAAATCAGCTATATATTCATGGTTTAGAAAATACATAGGTTCTAAGAATTGGCCCGAAGAAACCTTATTAATCCAAATGGTATTCGTACATAACGGTAACCGGGAATATTTCGAAACCGTTCTAACTTCGGCCGTGGACGCGTATACGACTATACGCCAAAGAGAAATCCAAAAAAGAGTCATTGACCGCGAGTCCTTTTACGATTTCGAAGTCCCTGAGGCGACGTATTATAACGAACACCTCGATGAAAAAGTTGTGCATAAAAAATACGTTTACGATCCTTGTTACTTGAATAGAGACCGTTCTATTCCCGAAAAAGTATTCGAAACGTATTGCGAAGCGAACGCGAACAAATTGATATGGTGGTGGAAGAACGGAGAAAACAGCCGCGATTATTTCGGGATTAGATACGAATATCCGGAAGGCATCCCAAGTACTTTTTACCCAGACTACTTGGTAAGATTTATCGACGGCCGTATTGGCGTATTCGAAGTTAAAGAAGTCGGGGACCGTGATGGTTCGACATCCACTAAAGCCAAAGCCGAAGCTCTTGCGCGTTATATAACCGAAAACGGGGATAAGAACCTGTTCGGCGGTATTGTTATAAACAAAAGCGGGCTTCACCTTATTAATAATAAGGGTATTTATGATTGGGAAAAACCTTTAAAGGCCGATTGGAGCGATTGGCGGGAATTGCGTTTTAATTAACTTGTAGTCGCGCGCGTGGAGGGCTAGGGGGCCTTGACAAGGGGCGGTTGTTATGTTAGAAGATACGTTGCTCGGAAGGAGCGCGCGGGAATAGCTCAGTGGTAGAGCGCAACCTTGCCAAGGTTGATGTCGCGGGTTCGAGCCCCGTTTCCCGCTCATGGCCACGCCGCCGGCCCTGGTCCACCCGCGAGTCGGCGGCGTTATTGGCGGCATAGCCAAGAGGCTAAGGCGAAGGTCTGCAAAACCTTTATTCCCGGGTTCGAATCCCGGTGCCGCCTATGGGCCCGGCGCGAGCCGGGCCTTAACCCACTACCCCGCGGCCGGAAGCCGCGCCCGCATGAGGAAATTGTTAGGCCTGATAGCGATGATGGCGGCGACCGCCGGGGCCGCCGCGCCCCCCGCCCCCCCCGCGGCCGGCGCGCCCGATGCCGCCGTCCCGGCCGCCGCCGTCGCCGACGAATACGCCTTCGTCGCGGCCCACCCGTGCGCCTGCGGCGGCGCGCTCGTCCCCTACGACCACTACATCACCTATGACGGCGACCGCATCCTGGAAGTCGTCTCGACGCGCTGCGGCCAGTGCCGCGAGGAGCGCCCCTTCTACTTCGACCTCACGCCGCGCTACGGCACACTGGGGCAGTTTCGGGCCGCGAAATTGGCGAGCCGGCCCGAGGCCGGCCCCGCCGACGACCGGCCCTGCCCCGCCGCCGCCTCGGCCGTCGCCGCGGACTCCATCGCGGAGGAGTATATTTTCCTGGAGACCACGTTCCACGCCTGCGGCACGGCGTACGTCTCGGCCGGCCAGACCCTCGCGGAAGACGGCGGCCACACCTACGACGTCCTGGCGGCGCGCTGCCCCGCCGACGGCGCGGCCACCGACTTTTACTTTAACATCGATTCGTTCTTCGGCCAGTTCGACAAATACCCGGAGCTGGAGCACGACCGCTTCATGGGAACGCCGCCCGAACCTTTGCCCGGTCGGACGCCCGAAAGCGCGATGGCGGGGACGGAGGAGGAGCGGGCGCAGTGGTTGGCCGAGGTGAAACACGAGGCCGACCGCGCCTCCTTCGACGTCGGCCGGCGCTGGACCTACACCGAGGACGGGGGCGATTACGAAATGGTCGAGGCTACCTGCCCCGAGTGCGGCCAGTCGCTGCGGCTCTTTATGGAAGTCACGCTACCGCCCGAAGGCGAGGAATAGCGCGTTGCGAGGTCCGGTTATGAAAACCCGATTGTTGCGCGGCGCGGCATGCGCCGCGGCCGCGGCGCTCTTGGCCGCCGCGTGCGCCACGGCGCCGGAAGAGCTGAAACAGGCGCAGAAAAACTTCGACGCCCTGCCGAGCGTCAAGTGCCCGGCGGAGTCGCGGCAGGCCATCGCCCGCGCCATGGGCGCCAAGAGCGCCGGCGTCCACATCCTCCACTACGGCCCCACCGGAAAAAAGGACGCCACCTGCTACTTCGCCGGCATGAACCGCGACGGCAAGTTCGCGGTCGGCATCATCGACGAGGCCTGGGCCAAGATCGTGAAAGTTCATTACCAGGGCAAGTTCGCCCCCGAGGACTTCCCGTGGGTGGTGAAGTGCCTGCGCAACGACCCGCCGTTCGCCGACCGCCAGTATCGCCACGGCATCGCCTTCCCGGTGGAGGTGGTCCAGCAACCCCGCGACGTCGCCGTCGAATTCGTAGACGGGTGGCTCCCTTCCGACCAGGACTGGAGCTCGGGTTCGGTCAAGGTCAACCTCGCCGGGACCGTACTCCTTGACGAGCGGCACACCTCGGACTTCGCCTTCCGGCCTTCCTGACGCCGCCCTTTAGGAATAGAAAAGCCGGCCCCGTCGGGGCCGGCTTTTTTCGCGCCGCCGGGCGCGTTATAAGTGGCGGCCGAAGAAGATGAGGTACACCGCCACTACCGGCGCCGCGCGGAAGGTGAAACCCCGCGCCTGGCCCAGGAACTCGCCGCCGCGGTAGATGTCGCCGTCCTCCTCCACCCGGGCGGCGTAGGAGCCGCCGACGTAGATGTCGCCGTCGCCCTCCACCCGCGCGTAGTAGCTCCCGGCTTTATATATGTCGTTGTCGTCCTCTATCCGGCCGGCGTAGGCGCCGTCCACGTAAACGTCGCCGTCGGCCTCGACCCGCCCGACGTACGAGCCGCCGACGTAAACGTCGCCGTCGTCCTCTATCTTTCCCTCGTAGGAGCCGTGGATGTAGAAATCCAGGCCTCCGCGCGCCGCGCCGGCCGTCACGAATAGTACCGCCGCCGCCAGGGCGTGGATTCGTCGCATATCCATTCCTCCGCCCCATTATCCCCTGTCGCCGCGCCGGCGTCAAGCCCCAAACGGCGACCGAGAACCCTTGATATTAGTCGCCCACGCTCTTATAATGCGGCGATGTACAAAAGCCGGGCCGAAACGGGAAACGCGTGGCGGTGGGTGGCGCCCGTCGTCGTGACGGCGGCGGTCGCCGGCGCCTGCGCCCTCTACGTCTATTACCACCCCCTCGCGGCGCCGTTCCTGCGCGCGAGCGCGCAAAAACTCGCGCACGCGGCGCTCTTCGCCGCGCTGGCGTGGGCCGCGTGGTTCGCCGGCCACCTGCTCATCCGGCTGGTCTTCCGCCGGGAGGAGAGTTGGTGGGAGCTTGAGCTGGCGGTGGGGCTCGCCGCCTTCGGCTTCGCCGCGTTCGCCCTCGCCGCCCTCGGCCTCCTCTACCCGTGGGTGGTGCGGGGGGTAGTCCTCGCTGTCGTCGCGCTCTCGGCGCCGACGCTGTGGCGGACGCTGCGCGGCGCCCGCGAACGGCTCGAGGCGCGGCGGGACGCGCTGTCGCCCGGCGTCCTGCTTCTGGGCGCGGCCGCCCTCCCCTTCCTGGCCGCGGTCCTGGTCCGCGCCACGCAGCCGCCGACGGATTGGGACGTCCTGGTTTACCACCTATACATCCCGAAGGTTTACGCCGCCGCCCACGGCATAGTCTACCTGCCGCGGCTGGTCTTCGCCTCCATGCCGTTGAACGGCGAGATGATGTTCCTGTGGGCGTATCAATGGGACGGCCTAGGCGCCGCAGCGGCGGTGGCGCCGCTCGTAAACGTTTTGACCCTCGTCGTCACCTGGCGCCTCGCGCGGCTGTGGCTGGACAACTTCTGGGCGGCGATGGCGGCGGCCGTGCTCCTGTTCACGCCCGTCTTCGCGGGGAGCCTGCCCATCGCGGACGTGGATTTCATCGTCGCGACCTTCGTCCTCCTCGCCTTCCACCTGTACGTGCGCGGCTTCGCACGGGGGCGCGACGCGGCGCTCGCGGGGCTCCTGTTGGGGTTGGCGCTGGGGACGAAATATACGGGCGCCCACGCGGCCCTCGCCTTCGTCCCCCTGGTCGCGCTGGACCTCGCGCGGCGGCGGCTCACGCTCGGGCGCGCCGCCGTCTTCTTCGGCGTCGCGCTCGCCGTATACGCGCCATGGATGGTCAAGGCGTGGGCGGAGCGGGGCGACCCGTTCTTCCCCGCGCTCTACGGCGTCTTCGGCGGCCGGGACCTCTCGCCCGAGGTCGCGGCGGCCGCGATGCGCTGGCTGCGCGGGATGGGGATGGGCCGGGGCCTGTGGGACTACGTCGCGCTCCCCTACCGCCTCTCGTTCCTGGCGAGCAACGGCTACGACAAGTTCGACGGCTTCCTACTGCCGTTCAGCATTGTGGCCCTGGCGCTCGCGTGCGTCTGGTTCCGGCGCTGGCGGCTGCTGCTCTTCGCCGCCGCCTACGTCGCGAGCTGGGCGTTCATCGGCTCGCAGCAGCTGCGCTTCCTCAGCGCGGCGGTGGCGCTGTGCGCGGTGGCGGCGGCCGGGGTTTTGGCCGCGGCCGCGGCGGCGTTTCGAAAGGGCGGGCAAACGGCGTTCCGCGTCGCGGCGGCGGCGTTCGTCTTCCTCTTCGGCTACTGGCTCAACTTCCCGCTCGCGTGGGGCGGCGTCCGCGCGCTGGATTACTACGCCTACGGCGACGCCGACAAGTTCCTGCTGGGGGCCACGCCCTGCTACGCGCCGACCAAGTTCGTAAACGAGGAGCTGCCGCGGGACGCGGTCGTCCTGATGCTCTTCGACTCGCACCTACTTTACCTGGAAAGGCGGGCGGTTTACGACTCCTTCTGGGAGGCGTCGGAAACCCTCCACCACGTCCAGAAGCTGCCGGACGCCGCAGCGGTGGATGCCTATGTCCGTTCGCTCGGCGTCACCCACCTCCTGATATGCACCCAGGAACCCGAAAGGTATTGGCATTACTACGACGCCGCGACAAAGGACCACTGGGAGGGATACCTGGACCTTTATACGACGGTAATCGCGCGGCCGTACGGCTACGAAATCCGGGCGGTGAACCCGGGGCCGTAACGATTACGTCGCTTCTCTTGGCGCGGCGTTGCGCGATTGTTATTGACTTTATTTTCTTTTGTATTATAATATCGGGCTTAAGAGTGCTCGCCAATCCATAGGAAAGAGAGGTGTCAGCCCGGAACCTCGGTTTACCACCAACCGCACGTCCCGTCTACTTCCGCGATATACTGCGCGGGCGGCTCTGCTAACAAGTAGTACGGAAGTATGGGTGAGTAAGGCGGGTCGCAACGAAGGTCCCGCATGCCGCCTGGGCGGCGGGGTAGGACCGGGAGTTCGGCAAACTTATGGCAGAACGCGGCAAAATCAAGTGGTTCAGTGACAAGAAGGGCTACGGCTTCATCGAGCGCGCCGGAGGCGAAGACGTCTTCGTGCACTTCTCGGCCATTATCGGCGACGGCTTTAAAACCCTCGCGGAAGGCCAGGAGGTAGAGTTCGAGATCGTCAACGGCCCCAAAGGACCGCAGGCCGAAAAGGTCACCATCGTAAAGTAGCACGACCCCAAGGCACCGACCCCGCCCCCATCCAGGGGCGGGGTTTTTTTATCGCCGCGGCCCGTTACACGTTTATCATGTACGAGACCTTCAGGAATATGAGCTGGTCGGCGAGGAGGAAGTGGCCGACGGCGTCCCGCCGTTGTTCATACGCGAGGTAAGCGGTGCTGCCGGGCCTGAAGTCCCACCCCCACAACGTGCTGGCCAGGCCGGTGCGGGTGGCCGAGTCGGCGCGCACCAGTACGCGCCAATACAGGTCATCGGTCAGGTTATACGTGGCGTTGAGGTTAGCGGCCAGCGAGCGGTCGCCGGTCCGGGGGACCGCCACCTCGGCGTCCGGCTTGACGACGAGGCGAGGCGTCGGGATGAGCGTCACCTCGGCCGCGTAATCGTGGTAATACTCGCCGTAATATTCACCCTGCCAATAGTCCAGCTCGACGCCGCCCCAGGCGGACGGGCCGTAGCTCAACGTCCCCTGGTACCTCTCAATACCGAACGCCGGGTAGCCGAAAGATACGTAGCGCAGGTCGCGGCCGCCCTCGAACCTGAACCCCGCGGAGAGATTGTTGGCCAGCGTTACGCCGCCTTCCGGCCGGACGAAGTTGAAAACGGTGTCCCCGGCCGTATTCCAGTTATGTTCGTAGTAGGCGAAGGTCTTGAAGAAACGCACGCCGCCGCGGTTTACCTGCCATTCCTTTTGGCCTTCCGCGCCCGCGGCGCGGATACCGAGCTGTTCCGGCTGGAGGAACGCCGTGTCGGCGCGGAAATCCTCGGATATCTCCGAATAATAAGCGTAGCCGTATTGCGTCGCGCCCGGCCTGCCGACCGACGCCGTGTAGGCGTAGCCGTCGCCGCCGTCCCCGCCGGTGGAGGACGCCAATACCTCGGCCTGGGCGTTGGCGCCGAAGGGCAGGCCCAACCGGCCGTCCGCGCCCGCCACGTTGTTATAGGTAGGCAGGTCGCCGCCGGCGTACGCCGGCGCCGCCGCCAGGCCGTCGAACTGGCGGCGGCCGACGCCGATGGCGCCCACGCCGGAGCGCCCCGGCAGCTCCGCCCGGACGCGACCCGCCCAGACGTTGTCGCCGGGGTAGCGGGGGTCGTCGTCCTTGAGGAGGGCGTCGAAGGCGCCGACGCCGACCGGCCCCGCTTTCCCGCTCGCCTTGGCGCCGCCGGCGATCTCGGTCAGGCGCCGCGTATACACGAGGGAGAAGTGGTCGGCGAAGAGCTCCTGGTTATCGGTGAAGAACGGCCGCTTCTCGGTTAGGTAAATCTCGCCGGGCGTCAAGTTGATCTGCGCCGGGTCCGCCTCGATGTAGGCGTAGTCGGGCAGGACCGTCAGCAGCGCCTGGGTGGAGGCGCCAGCCCGGTATTGGAAGTCGAAGCCCGCGCGCGGGTCGAACTCCCACCCGTCGCTGGGCTCGTAGCCAAACGCCGGCGTGGCCCGGCGGTCCTCGGCGCGGGCGGTGGCGTAGGGCGTAAACTTGAAAGGCTTGGGCGGCGGCAAGTTCGCTAAGCCCCCCAGCCGGCCGAAGTCGGACACCCGGGTGATGTCGTTGTCGTTGCCCGACCAGAAAGTGCTCTCAAAGTGGTTGATGCGGTAGCGGGTGAACTGGACGCCGAAAGACGGGGCGCGCCGGTCGTAGCGGATGGAAGCCCAGGGTATCGCCATTTCGGCGTACCACGCCCCCTCGCCCACCGACGTCTTCACCTCCCAGTAGCCGTCCCAGCCCGCGCTCCACTCCACGCCGTTGCTGAAGCCCATCCCCTCGTACTTGACGCCGCGATAGTTGACCATGAGGTCGTAACAGGTATTGCGGTCGTTGGCCGTGTCGATCATGACGTCGACGCAGTCGTCGTTGTTGAGAAACATATCGTGAACGGTGGCGGCGGCCACGAGGTGTCGGGTGTCGGGTTCGTGGCAGATCCAGCCGACGTAGAGGGCGCGGTCGTCGTAGAGGACGTAGACTTCCGTATCGGCTTCGGCCGGTTTGCCGAAGTCGGGGCGGAACTCGCGGAACCCCTTCGCCGCCGTACCCCGGTACCAGACGTCTTCCCATACGCCGTCTATCGTCGGCGGCGCGTCCACCCGCGCCGCGGTGAGCGTCCACGGCCCTTCCTCGGCGGCGAGGGGGGCGGCGGCGGCCAGGACGACGGCGGCGGCACGGCTTAGCGCGGACATGGGCGTAAACTCCCTTTTTAAAGCCCGGGGGATAAGCCGCCCGGGGTCCCGGTTTTGGCCTACAGTAATCCGGGCATTAATACGTAAAACAACCGCCGGACGTTGCATTATAGGTAAACCGGCCGGTTTTAACACTAATATTGCGCGGTCCCGCCGGCGGCGGATCTTTTTGCGGCGGCGCCGCGGATATGCTATGTTTTCGGGGCGTCTCCCGTCCCGCCGGCGGTTTTTCGGGGGTGCCCGGCAACCCGCCCGGCCCTTGCGCCGTATTAACCATTATTACCGAACGGTTTTCCGCCCTCCACCGGTCCCTTACCAGCGAAGGTGGTCCCGTGCGTATATTAACAGCCGTGTTTTTGGCAACGTTGACCTTCGGCGCCGCGGCCCGGGCCGCGGACGAAACCCGCGTCATGACGGCCGAACGCGTCAGTACGCCGCCGGTCATCGACGGCGTCCTGGAAGACGTCTGGTTCACCTCCTCGCCCGCGCGCGACTTCGGCCAATACCGCCCGGCGCTGGGGAGCGTCCCCGACGCCATGACGGAAGTCTACGTCCTGTACGACGACCGCGCCCTCTACGTGGGCTGGGTCTGCCACGAGGCCGAGCCGGCGGGACTGGTCGCGAGCGCCACCGTCCGCGACATGTTCCTGAACAACGACGACAGCATCGACCTGCTCCTCGACTCCACCAACAGCCGCAAGGACTGCTACGACCTCATGGTGAGCTGCCGCGGGACGCGCTACGACGGCACCATCAGCCGCGACGGCGACGCCAGCGGCCCGGAGTGGGACGCCTACTGGGAGGCCAAGACCACCGTCGGCGACGACGCCTGGTATTGCGAGATGGCGGTCCCGTGGACCTCCATCCGTTACGACCGCAAGGCCTCCTCCTTCCACGTCAACTTCCTCCGGTTCCGCAAGCCCGTGTTCGAGGAGACCTATTGGGTGTGCGAAGGGGGCAACCCCAACCGCGTCTCCAACTTCGGCCGCATGGCTGGCTTCGAGAACCTGCCGTCTCCCCGACCGTTCAAGTTTACGCCTTACGGCACCGCCCGGGTCGAGAACGCGGCCGCGTCGCCGGCCTACCCCCTGCTCGAGGCCACCGACGGCGCGGCGTTCAAACCGCGCGCCGGCTTCGACTTTGAATATCGCCCCGGCTCCAACGTGAACGCGATGGCGACTTTCCTGCCGGACTACGCCTACATCGAAGCCGACCCCGCGCAGATCAGCCTCGAGCCCACGGAGATTTACCTTTACGAAAAACGCCCCTTCTTCACCGAGAACGGCGACCTCTTCGCGCTGCCCTACTCGCTGGTCTACACCCGGCGCCTTACGGAGATCGCCGGCGGCGTTAAAAGCTCGGGCCGCGCCGGCCCCGTTACGCTGGGCGGGATGGACGTCGTGCTGAAGGAAGACGACCCGCGGTACCCGGGGGACAACTTCGCGGTGGCGCGCGTCAACGTGGACCTGCCGGGGGGCCACACCCTCGGCGGCGGCGGCGTAGGGCGGCGGCAACTGGGCGAGGTTTTGCCGCCGGGCGGGCCGTACGCGGGCGCCGACGAGGCCGCCTACAACAACGTCGGCGCCGTCGTCGGCCGGTTCATGCTCCCCGCGGGTTTCGTCTTCAACGGCTACGGCGCGAAGGGCGCGACCCGCGGCGAGGGCGGCGACGGCTTCTTCTACGGCGGCGCCTTCAGCTATCCCGGCCTGACCGATATCTTCGTGCTCGAATACACCGAGCTCTCCCAAGACTTCCGCGCGGACATGTCGTTCATCCAGCCGGCGGAGCTGGGGACGCGCGCCACGAACCTTTACGCCCGCCACGAAGCCCAAGTGAACCGCTTCGGCCTCCGCGCCGTCACCCCCGGCGTGAGCGGCAACTACACGCGGGCCCTCGACGGCCGGACGGTTAACTGGGACGTAGCGCCCGATCTCCGCGTCGTCACTAAAAACGACTTCTACGCGTCGGTGAATTACGACACGGGCGTAGACCGCCGCTACGTGGCCTACGGGCTGCCGGAATACCGGAACAACTTCGCCCAGGCCGAAGTCGGGCACGCGACGTCGCAATGGGGCGGCGCCAGCGTTACTTACGGCCAGGGTATGTACTACGGCGACTACTACCACAACTACGGCGGCGCCGTCACCCTTATCCCGTGGTCGGTGTGGGTCCTGGACGCCGACGCGACCGCCTACAACCCCCGCGGCGGCGACCGCTTCTACGTCGGCAACGTCAAGAGCACGCTGAACGTAACCGAGGATATCTTCTGGCGGGTCATCCTCCAGGGCGATTCCGCCGCCCTCACCGCCGCGGCCAGCACGCTGTGGGGCTGGGAGTTCCGGCCCGGCAGCACGGCCTACCTGGCGTACGAGCAAAAGCGCGACGCCACCGGCCACTTCGACCTCGTGGACCAGATCGTCTTCCTGAAGGTCTCGTATATGATAACGTTGTGAACTGGCCTTGGCGCCCCCCGACGACGCGCCCGCTTCCGCGGGCGCGTTTCGCGTTCCCCCCCAAGTACCGGCCCGCTGCCAATACCCCCCGGTTAGGCACGTCGCCCTAGCCGGCGTAAAGAGGTACAATAGATGACAAACACCGCGCCGCGGGCCGGGAAAACCGACGCCGCGTCCGGTACACCCCCACCCTGCCTTCAGCGGATTATAAGGTTTGCGCCGGGCGTCCTTTGTCGCCGCTACGGGACCTCCGAAAAAACCTAATCCCCTATTAGCAAAAAAAATGCTTGACAAGCCGGGGCCTATGTGATAATAATAGACCGTCAGTCTAAACCACGAGTCTATACCCAGGTCCTATAAAGGCGGCAAGATATGATGGTCAGGCACAAGGGTTACGACGAGAAGAAGGCGGCGATCGTGGAAGCCGCCTGGAAACTCGTAGCCGGCAGCTGTTGCGGTTGGGACGACGCGACGGTGGAGGGTATCATCGCCGCTGCGGGCGTGAGCAAGGGGACCTTCTACCACTACTTCGCCTCCAAAGAGGAGCTCTTCGACGCGCTGCTGAAGCGGCTCCTGGACCATGCGGTGGAGGAGGTAAGCCGCGACATGGCCGGCGTCCGAGGGCAAAACGCGGTCGCGCGTTACAACGCGTTGCGCGCGGCCAGCCGCGAGTGGCGCCGCGAACACGGCGACATTTTGCGCGAGGTGTGGCGGACGCTGGGCCGCGACGAGAACACGCTCTTGCGGCTCCGCTTCGTAGAGAGCAACCACGACGCCGTCTACCCCGTTATGGCGGACATCATCCGCCAGGGTATGGCGGAGGGCGTTTTCACGCCGGCGGACGAGCCGGACGAGATCGCACACCTCATCCTTGACTTCGGCGACGCCGTGGGGGCGCGCAACGAGCGCGACGCCGCGGCCGTGGGCGACTGCGCCGAGGCGGAGAAACGCGCCGTGCGGCGCGTCAACCTCGCGCTGGGGCTCATCGAGCGCATGCTGGGCGCGCCCGCGGACTCGCTGGAGCGTATCGCCCTCCAGCCCTGTTCCGACGACGGACAAAAGACACCGACCGAAAGCGGTCGGTAAGGGCTATCGAACCATCACATTTTAACTGAAAAACCCAAACCCCATCACCAAGGAGACCCTATGATTTCCGTGCACGAGATGTTGGAACCGCGCCGCCCGCGGCGGCCGTTTTCCGCGCCGCTCCGCGAGGCCCTAAACCCGGAAACCCGCACCGTACGCCGCGCGCAGGTGTTAATAACGCGGTGCCCGCAACGCCGCGCCGCCGCTTGTCCCGTACGGTGAATACGGCCCAACTGTGTTTCGCGCGAAAGGAGCGGGTATGTACCCCGTCCGTATATGCACGTTAGCGCTTTTGCTCGGCGGCCTCGCGGCCGCGGCGTGGCTGCCGCCGGAGAACCTCGGCGCCACGCTCAACACTACCTACGACGAGTGGTACCCCGTCGTCTCGCCCGACGGCGACTATATGATATTCACGTCCGACCGGCCCGGCGGCCAGGGCAACCTGGACCTGTGGCGTTCGCGCCGAAACGCGGGCGGCGACTGGCAGACGCCCGAGAACCTGGGCGCCAACGTCAACACCACCTCCTGGGAATCGGGCCATTTCATCACCGCCGACGGCCGCTATTTATACTTCGCCTCCAACTGCGCGGGGAGCGAGGGGTACGGCGACATATGGTATTGCGAGTTGACCAACGGCGTCCCGGGCCCCAAGGTTAACCTCGGCCCGCCGATCAACTCCCCCTACCTGGACTGCTGCCCGGCGATAACGGCGGACGGCAATACCCTCTACTTCGGCTCGGACCGCGCCGGCGGCTACGGCCAGGACGATATCTGGGTATCCGTTAAAAGCGGCGGCGCGTGGGGCCAACCCGTTAACCTGGGTGACGTCGTCAACACGTCGGGCAACGAATGTCCGCGGTGGGTATCGGCCGACGGCCAGACCCTCGTATTCATCAGCTCGCGCAGCGGCGGCTACGGCCTCCACGACCTATGGTATACAACCAAAGTCGGCAACGCGTGGACCGCCCCCGTCAACCTGGGGCCCAACGTGAACTCCGCCGCCGAGGACTGGGGCGCGTCGTTCGACTGCAACCACGGCGAGCTGGGCGGCGTCATCTTCTTCGGCTCGGGGCGCGACGGCGGCGTGGGGGGCATGGACTTATGGCGCAGCACGGACAGCGCGTCCATCCGCGTCGACGACGCGACGTTGGGTGAGATAAAAGCCGCGTACCAATAATGGTGCCCGGCCGCGAGGACCCTCCGGCGGGATTTCCGGCGACGCGACGCCGCCCCGCCGGCGTTGATACCGATTTATTTCCTTGACATTACTATGAAGTGATATTATAATACAGCGTTTGGGCCTCGAGTTTATTTTGAACGGAGGTGACGGCCCAACAACCTGGTTAACCCTACGAGCACGGCATAGCTGCTTCCGTGGACCATTACGGGGCCGGCCCAGCTTCGGGGAGTACGTACATCAAGTGCGAGTAAACGTTGACGCGCGCCGGTCGAAGCGCGCGTGGGGGGCCGCAGGGCAACCCGGTACGACCAGGATGGCATACTACTACTATGCGTGAAAAAGGCAAAGTAAAGTGGTTCAACGACGGCAAAGGCTACGGCTTTATCGAACGTGAAGGTGGCGAAGACGTTTTCGTACACTTCTCCGCGCTCCAAGGCGACGGCTTCAAAACCCTCGCCGAAGGTCAAGCGGTCGAGTTCGACGTGGTCCCGGGCCCCAAAGGCCCGCAAGCCGCGAACGTCGTAGCGCTCTAACCACGACGCGACCACAACCAGCCCCGCCTCTCAAGGCGGGGCTTTTTTATTGGGCGTCACGCCGGCGGCCGATAAAGAAACCGTTAATCGTTACTTAACGGCCCGGGGTGGCCGCGAGCGCCGGAAGAGCAGGACCGCGATAACAATAATCAGGAGATTCCAGGCGAGCACCGCGGCGAGTCCGAGCGGGCCTAAAACCCAGCGCGGGTAAAACGCCGCAACGAGCATCGCGAGGAGACTGCCCGCGCCGTTGACGGCCAGCGCCCACCGGATGAGGCGGTCGATGCCGGAGCCGGGGAAGAGCGGCGCCGCGAGCCACATGGCCAAACCTATGATGCCGTAACCGAAGAGCTCGAAAGCCCAGAACAACGAGCCGGGTTTCGCGGATACCAGCGTGCCGACCAGGTCGCTTCCTTCCTTGACGAGCGAGGGCACCCAAACGCCCTGGATGACGTAGTTGATGCACACTATGGCGGCGCCGACCGTCCCCACCGCTAACGCCGACGCGCTCCATGGCTTTACTTCCGGTTTCGCGCCGCAATGGAAACCCGCCAGGACGGCTACGAAGCTCAGCGGTAAAACAAGGCTGGGCACGAAGATGAAGGACTGCAAGGGGCGATAGGCGGCGATGAAGGCGGGGAGGCCGCTCCACGGAGGTTGCGGGTACAATACCGCCACCAGGACCGCGGCGCCGACGGTAACGACTACGCTGCCGAATAAAGCGGCCGCCGCGCAGCGGTCCCACTTCCTGTAGGGAGATATGCTCACGTTCGGGGGCATCGGGCTCCTTTGACACTAGCGATACACGGCGCAAGCGACGGGCGCCCGCGGCCGCGCCAAGCCGCGGGAGGCGAGATATACTGACACGGCGCCGTGCTAAACAGGTTAACGGGGATAGAGCGAGATGGGTTTTATCCGTCGCCGGCGACGCCCGGCGGCAAGTGGACGCGGAACACGCACGCGTCGTCGCCCTTCATGACGGCCGCCGCGACCTCCACCCGCACCGGCCGCTCGAGGATAAACTCCCAAACGCCCTTGAACCACCCGCCGCCGCAATAGCAATAGGGCTGCGGGACCGGCGGCTCCGCCGCCCGCGCCAGCGGGCAATAACACCGCGCGACCTGCTTTTCGTACGGCGTGCGCGCGGCGCGCAAGGCGTCGCCGTCGGCGGGGGCCTTCGTCTCGTAGATGACGTCCCCCTCGCGATGGGAGCGGCCGTGCTTGCCGGCGTCCGCGGCCATGGCCGCGAGGACCGCGTCCACGCTGGCCGTCTCCCGGTAGACGGCGCGGAGCTCCTCCAACGGCTCGGCGCCGAATTCCTCTATAAAGACGCAGCCGCGTTCGGTCATAATCGTCGCCTGGCACGCCGCGTCCGGGACCGCGGCGGCGAGCCGCGCCATCGCCTCCCGCGACCACGCCGCGCGCTCCTGGGGCGACGCGGCCGCGAGCGTCTCGTGCCCCGCCAGCACCCGGGCCCGCGCCGCCGGGCCGGCGTACCTTTCAATGCTCCGGCCCCACTTCGCGACCTTATCCTCCAACCACGTCATAGGCTCCTCGTCGGCTTCCCCGTTCCGAGACCGTCGCCGCCGGCAGCGAGAATCGGCGTGGCCGACCCTTTCTTCGTCTGGAGCAGCAGGCGGCTCAGGAGATAAGATATCGTGGATTCCGCGCCCTCGTTAAGGTTGATGCCGTGCTCGCCCAGGCCGTCGTAACAGCCGCCGGTTACCTGGTCATAGATAATCTGGCCCCGGAGGTTGGTCCCCAGGAACCAATCGAAGGCGCGGTAGAGGAGCCGCTGGTAGCGGGCGTCCCGGCTGATGTCGAACATCGTGTTCAAGGTTTCGATCATGCTCGCGGTATCCTCGGGCTGCTGGTCGAACGTGTGCCGGAGGCCTCCCTGTTTGAACCACCCCTGCTGGCCGATGGGGCTGTACATGTCTTTGTCGAAGGTATGGGAGATCAGGAAATCCAGGGTAATCTTGCCGATTTTGAAGTAGTCGGCGTTCCCCGTAGCCGCGGAGCCGATTAGGAGCGCTTCCGAAAGGGTCGCATTGGAGTAGGTCAGAATGGGCTCGAACCAATCCCACGCGTGCGCGCTTTGCTCATTATAGAGGCGGACCAGGAAATCACACGCCGCCGCGATATCGCGCGCGTAGTCCGCGTTCGCCTGCGGCTTGAGAAGCAGCGCCAGGCTTTTAATAACGTAAGCTTTGGCCCGGGGCGACGTGAATTCCTTAATGACGGCCAGGCCCTGGTCGTACATCCGCCGGCCGCGTTCGCGCAGCGGCCGCGGCAGGTGCGGCGCGGCGGCGGTCACCGCGAGCGCGTAGAGCGCGCGGCCGTTGGCGTCGTCGAGGTTCTCGCGGGCGTTTTGCTCGGGGGCGAGTTCGCGGTCGCCGTTCACGTAATTCGCGAACGTCCCGTCGGGCCGCTGGACAAAGCGGAGGAAGTTCAAATAAACGTTCGCTAGCCGGAGCGTGGTCGCGGACTTGTTCTGTTGGTAGTAGCGCACGGCGAACACGAGCGCCCGGGCGTTGTCGTCAACGGTATACCCGGACCCGGCGTCCGGCTCGGCCAGCTGCGCGAATTGAATTATGCCGAAGTCGTCCGTGAGCTTGACGAGGTGGCTCAGTTTGATTTTCGGAACCCGTTTAACGTTCACGTTTAACTCGGGTACGAACGCCGCGAACGCCCGCATATAGGCGATAGCGACGTTGGGCCACGTCATGTTGCGGGTCCGAAAATAAGCGGCCCTTCCCAAAGACGCGAGCCGGGGCGGGTCTCCCAAAAGCCGTAAGAGGGCTTCGGTTATTTGCTCCGGCTTTCTGAAATCTACCAGAACGCCGACCTCGGCGGTTACGTCCTCTTTCGCCTGGGCGAAGGCCGTGGCGACGACCGGCCGCCCCGCGCCCAGGGCGTAGGAAAGCGTTCCGGATACGGCCTGGTAGGGGTCCAGCGGCGTGGCCAAATAGACGTCGGTGGCCTGCAATAACTTCAATAATTCCCCGGTTTCGAGGTATTCACCGTAGAAGGTTACGTAGGAAGCGAGGCCGAGGGCGTGGATGCGCTCGATCAAGGAGTTGCGGTAAGACTCGCCTTCCTGGCGCAGCACCACGGGGTGGGTGGCGCCGATTATCAAGTACCGGACGTCCGGATACCGAGCGATCACCGCCGGCAGCGCGTCAATGACGTATTCGATGCCCTTGCCGCGGCCCAATAAGCCGAACGTGCTCAGGATGGTATGGTGGGGCGAAATACCCAGGAGTTTCTTCGCGTTTCTGCTCGGTCCGAAGACCACGGGATGGATGCCGTGCGGGATGACGGCGATTTTATTCCCCGGGACCGCGTACTCGGCTTCAAGTATGCGCCGCGAGCCGTGCGTCATCACGACCACGACGTCCGCGCCCGCCGTCAGGGCCTGGACGACGAGGCGCACCCCTTTCGGCGGTTGGGGCAGGACGGTATGGAACGTTACCGCCGTGGGTTTTTTAAGCTCTTCGGTAAACGCCAACAGGTAATCGCCGTAGGCGCCGCCGAAAATGCCGAACTCGTGCTGGATGGTAACCAGCTTTACCTGCGGCAGGGCGGTGAGCTTGCGGGCGGCCGCGACGTAGTCGTCGCGGCGCGGTTGCGCGATTTGCGCGATAACTTTCCTGGAATAGGGGAGCTGCGTTACGTCGTCGATATTGAGCGCGACGATCTTGGATTCCACGCCGGGGGCGTAGAGCTGGTTGAACGCCGTCGAAAGGTCCTGGGTAAACGTGGCGATGCCGCATTCCCGCGGGGGGAACGTGGAAACGGTAACCATCCAGGATTTTCGCGGCTGTCGCGTAACCATAAGGCGCCGTTCGTCGCGCGGCCGGAGGCCGGCGGGAGCGCGAATCGTCAGGAGTTGACCGGATGCCGCTTGAGGTCGCCGATGAGGTCGGCGAGCGCGACGGATTTTAGGCCGATGCAGGTGTCGGCGCCGCCGTGATAAATATACACGCGGCCGTCCTTGAGGAGCGCGCTCGTCGGGAACACCACGTTGTCGACGATTCCCTTCCGTTCCCATCGGGAGGAAGGCGCGAAGAGCGGGTACGGAAGACGCGCGATAACCTTTCGGGGGTTGTCGCGGTCGAGCAAAGCCGCGGCCGCGTAGTACTTCGGGCGCAGGAACAAGCGGCCGACGCCGTGATAGATAAAGAGCCACCCGGCGTCGGTTTCCACGGGGGGGCAGCCGCCGCCTATTTTCTGTTTTTCAAAGTGGAACCGCGGCTCGAACAGCGTATGTCGGTCGAACGTCCTAAAGTACTCGCGCCAGTATGCCGGCGTGAGCTCGGCGAAGTCCCGGAACGCCGCGATCTGGATGCCCGGCATTATGCGGTGCACCAGCCAGAAGGAGTTGTCGAATTTCCTCGGAAAGATGAAGGCGTCTTTATCCCAGACCAACACGTCCGCGCCGTTGCAGTGCGCGACGCGATGGCCGTAGTGGGAATAGCGTCGGGAAACGCGTTTATTCGGGGCGATTATGTCTATGAATTCCCCGTACGGGATGGCCGGCGAGACGATGCCGCGCTTCGTGAAATGGGTTAGATCGTCGCTGGTCGCGTAGGCCACCAGCGCGTTCCGGCCGTCGTACGCGGTATAGAACAGGTAGTAGACGCCGTCGAGGAAAACGATACGCGGGTCCTCCACCCCCTGCTTCTCGTAGTCGTATTCCGGGACCAGGACCGGCTCGTCGTTGCGCTTGATAACGTCGTTGTCCCGGAGCTGGCAGTAGCCGATGGTGGAGTGGTTCCCCGGCCGGACCGCGCGGTAGAACATATGAACGACGCCGTCGACCTCGATACAACCCGGGTTAAACACGCCTTCGCTTTCAAACGGTAGATTGGTCCGTCTAAGTATAACGCCTTCGTCTTTGACCTTCAACATGCGACGTGCTCCTGACTCGGCCCGGGGCCCGGCATCATATTGGATGTTGCGCCCCTGGGGTAGCGGGCGCGGGACGTACGGTTGGGGGAAGCGGTAAACAACGGCGGGCGCGACGCCGGCGGCGGAAGCCGCACCCGCTTAGCCCCAATCCTAACTTGTTAACGGCCGAGAGTAAAGCGTTTTCCGCGGGGGTTCGCGGCCGCGCCAGCGCGGTTTTAACCCGTCCGGGGGATTGGCAAAAGCGGCCGGGGACTAGTATAATGTGATTGTACTAGCTAAATACAAGCGAACAACACCGGCCAACCCCTGACGAAGTAGCAATCCGTATGCGGCGTCTATTGTTAAGTATAGCTCTACCTACCATCCCCGCGTAGGCGCCGCGCCCTCCTCCCTTGGCCGCATTAAGGCGCCCGTAAGGCGATGTCGCGGTAAGTGTTTAAACCCCTTGGACATCCTAAAATACCGCCGTATAGGGCGGCTTGTATATTTATCCTTGCCCTCGCGGCGTTAATTTTAGTATGATAAGCGTACGTTCCGTCGCCGCGCTTTCGTTCGCGGCTCACTATGGAAAACATCGACGTCGCGGTAATCGGCGGCGGCCCCGGCGGCATCGCCGCCGCGGTCCAGCTCCGGCGCTCCGGCCTGGGCGTCGTACTCTACGAGGCGACGCGCCTCGGCGGCCTTTTGTGGAACGCACGCCGCGTGGATAATTATCCGGGTTTCCCGGGCGGCGTCGCCGGCCCGGCGTTGGCGGGACTCCTCGCGGAACACGTCGCCGCGGCCGGCGTAACGGTCCGCGCCGCGGAAGTCCGGACGTTGGATTACGACGGAAGCCGTTTCATTATCGAAGACGCCGGCGGCGCCGCCGCCGCGCGCGCCGCCGTCGTTGCCTCCGGGACGAAACCTAAAACGTTCGCCGACGTAACCGTTACGCCCGAGGTTTGGGATAGGATAAGATACGACGTTGTCGGACTCCGCGAGGAGAGGGGTAGAAAATTCGTGGTCGTTGGCGGCGGCGACGCCGCGTTCGACTACGCGCTGACGCTCGCGGCGAATAACGAGGTCGTTATCTTGAATCGCGGCCCGGCAAAGAAGTGCCTGCCGGCATTGGGCGCCGAGGCCGCGGCTACGTCCGCGATTCGCTATTGCGCCAACGCGAGAATTACAGCGCTCGCGAGCCGCGGCGGCGGCGTTGCGGTCGCTTACGATACCCCCACCCATTCCGCGGAATCGTTAGCCGATTACGTTGTCTTCGCCATCGGCCGGGAGCCGGCCTCGGAGTTCTTGGCGCCGCAGTTAGTGGAAAAGCGACGCGAATTGGAGACCGCCGGTATCCTCCATTTTATAGGCGACGTGAAGAACGGCCGTTTCCGCCAGACGGCTATCGCCGCGGGCGAGGGCGTCGCGGCGGGTATGGCGCTCGCGGCCCGGTTAGGGGAGGCGCGGCCGTGAAGGTGGTCGCTTCCGCGGGTCGGGAGGACGTCGCGGTCGTTTACGTCGGCGAAACGGACGACGGCCGGCCGGTGGAGTTCTGCGAAGCCCTTCAGCCGCCGGCGAGTCGCGACGAGAAGTGGGTCCTGATGGTCTCCACGATGAGCGGATGCCCGGTGGAGTGCGCGATGTGCGACGCCGGGAGTTTCTACCGCGGGAAGTTATCGGCGGCGGAGATTCTGGCCCAAGTGGACTATCTGGTAGCGCGGTATTATCCCGACGGGGCGGTTCCGGCGGCGAAATTCAAGGTCCAATTCGCCCGGGCCGGCGAGCCGGCCTTGAACGATAAGGTACTGGACGCGCTGGTCGAGCTACCCCGGCGCTATCGGGCGCCGGGTTTAATCCCATCGCTCTCTACGGTCGCGCCGGCGGCGCGCGAGGACTTCTTCACCGACCTCCTGAAGGTGAAGGACCGGTTGTATTCGGGCGGCCGGTTTCAACTTCAATTTTCCATCCACTCGACCGACGCCGCCGACCGGGACCGCTTGATCCCGGTGAGGAAGTGGGACCTCGAGGCCGTCGCGGCCTACGGCGCGCGGTTCCACAAACCGGGCGATCGGAAAATTACTTTAAACTTCGCGTTGGCGTCCGGCGCAGCGGTGGACACGGCCGTCTTGCGCCGTTATTTCGAGCCCGCGTCGTTCCTCGTGAAATTGACCCCCGTAAACCCGACGTATGCCGCCCGCGCCCGGGGCTTAAACTCGTACGTCGGTCGGCAGGCGCCGGCGGGCGGCTACGGCGCTGTTAGGGCGCTGCGAGCCGCGGGCTACGAAGTTGTCGTCAGCGTCGGCGAGCTCGAAGAAAATTCCATCGGCAGCAATTGCGGCCAGTTCCTCCGCGCCCACCTGTTCTCAAACGAACGGTTGGCCGGCGGTTACGCGTATACCCTCCAGGCGCCGCCGCCCCTTTCATAAACGACGCCCCCCGCTCGCGACCGCGCCTTCAACGGCTACTTTGCCCCCGAGCGACCCGGGGCGACCTCGTATTGATTACCATCGCGAAAGGCCCGGCGCGGCCTTCCCGCGGACGTTCTATCCGGCGATGACCCGATACCTTATCTTGGCGGCGTCCATTTGTGTTTGTCTCCCAACCGCGAGCGTGGCCGCACACCTGACCGTGGCGGCGTACGGCGGCGCGGCCGTGCCGCTGGGGGGCCTTGCGGCCGAGGACCCGGGGTATTTCAACTGGTTTTGGACCCCACCTAACCCCCAGGGGCACGGCCTCGTGGACATTCGCGGCTTTACGCTAACCGGCTCGAATATGGCCGCCGGGCCGGCCGCCGCGCTCGCGCTCCGGGCCGGCCTTACGCCCTGGCTGGAGCTCGAATGGGGCGGCGGCCGTTACTTCCTTGCGCCGCGCGCGACGTGGGTCCGGGACGCCATCCATAACCCCAAGACGTCGGTCGCCGCCGTCACCATGGGTGCGCGGGGTACGCGTCGGTGGGGCCCGGTCGCGGCCAGCGCGGGCGCGGGTGCCGGCTACTACCTCGAGACGCTGACCCTCGACGCCGCCGGGCATATCGAATCGGGCTTCGTATATGATAAGGTCGATACCATCGATAACACCACCGATATCGGCGCGCCCGGGGCGTACGCGGGGGCCGGCGCGTCGTACGCGCTGGCCGACCGCTGGTCGTTGGAGCTGGACCTGCGCTACCATATCGTGTTTAACCGCGGCGATTACGACGTCCTTATCCACGAAGAATACGGCTACGAACCCTACCACCACACCGACTACGTCTTCGAAATCCCCCTCCACAAGGAGTACGCCGACCAGTTCCTTGACGTCCGCGCCGGCCTCGCGTACGCCGTATTTTAGCACCGCCCCACCCCCCATAAGATAAAAGCCGCCCGGCCGGGGCGGCTTTTTCGCGGCGGACAAACGACGCGGGTTTTAGGCGTTTAAAGAAAGAGAGCGCCGGCTAGGGCGACGGGCGCGGGGGCGCGTGCACTTCCTGCAGCGTCTGGACCGCGACGACGTTGTCGCGGAGGACGCGGGCCGCTTCCACCGTCGCGCGCGCGGCCGAAAGCGTCGTGACCACCAAAATCCCGTGTTTATTCGCCTCCCGGCGAACCGTCACGTCGTCGTAACGGGACTCGCGGCCGAGGGGGGTGTTTATTATCAAGTCGATCTCGCCGGAGAGGACCGCGTCCGCGACGTTCGGGCGCCCCTCGTTCACCTTGAAGACGTCTTTTACCTCCAAACCGTCGGCCCGCAGGCGGGCCGCCGTGCCGCGGGTCGCGACGAGCTTGAACCCCAACGCCGCGAGGTCGCGGGCGATCGGTACGACCGCGTCTTTGTCGTTGTCGTTCACGCTCACGAAAGCGGTCCCGCGCAGCGGGACGTGGAACCCCGCCGCGAGCTGGCCCTTGCCGAAGGCGAGGCCGAACGACGGCGCGCCCGCCATCACCTCGCCGGTGGATTTCATCTCGGGCCCCAGGACCGTATCCACGCCGGGGAAGCGGTCGAAAGGAAAGACGCACTCTTTCACGAAACGTCCCGGCGCCCGGCCTTCCCCCAAGCAACCCTGCTCCGCGAGCGTTACGCCGGCCGCGACGCGCGCCGCGACCTTGGCCAGCGGCACGCCCGTGGATTTAGACACGAACGGCACCGTCCGGGAGGCGCGGGGGTTGACCTCCAGCACGTAAACGACGTCGTCTTTGATCGCGAACTGGATGTTGATGAGGCCGCGGACGCCGAGGGCGAGGCCGAGGCGGCGGGTGTAGTCGCGCATCGTCGCGAGGTGGACGTCTTTAACGAGGAACGGCGGGATGACGGCCGCGGAGTCGCCGGAGTGAACGCCCGCCTCCTCGATCTGTTGGGCAATGGCGCCGATGTAGACGTCAACGCCGTCGGCCACGGCGTCCACGTCCACCTCGAACGCGTCCTCCAGGAAACGGTCGATTAATATCGGCTTGCCGGGCGAGGCCGCGGCGGCTTCGCCGACGTAGTGGACGAGCGCGCGGTCGTCGTAACAAATGGCCATCGCGCGGCCGCCCAGGACGTAAGAAGGCCGGACGAGAACCGGGAAGCCGACGCGGGCCGCTACCGCCGGCGCGTCCGCCGCCGCGAGCGCCGTCCCGTATTCCGGCCGCGGAATCCCCAGGTCCTCCAACAGGCGGCCGAAGCGCTGCCGGTCCTCGGCCAGGTCTATGGCGTCGGGCGGCGTTCCCCATATCGGGACCCCCGCCGCCGCCAAACGGCTTGCCAGCTTCAAGGGCGTCTGGCCGCCGAACTGGAGGACCACCCCCGCCGGCTTCTCCACCGCCAGGACCGCCATGACCTCCTCATACCCCAGCGGCTCGAAGTATAATCGGGTGGACGTGTCGTAGTCGGTAGATACGGTCTCCGGGTTGTTGTTGACCATCGCGACGTCGAACCCCAACTCCCGGAACGCCTGCGCGGCGTGGACGCAGCAATAGTCAAATTCCAGACCCTGGCCTATCCGGTTGGGGCCCGCGCCCAGGATGACCACCCCCGGCCTTTCGCCCGGCGCCGCCTCGTTCTCCTCCTCATACGTCGAATAGTAATACGGCGTGTAGGCCGCGAATTCCGCGGCGCAGGTGTCCACCGCCTTAAAGGCCGGCCGTATTCCCGCGGCCTCGCGCCGCCGCCGAACCTCATCTTCGGTTGTCCGCCACACGAACGCGAGTTGGGCGTCGCCGAAGCCGGCGCGCTTCGCCCGCCGCAGCAGGTCGTCCGGGACGCCCGCCAGCTCGAAAGCCCGCAACCGCCCCTCCATTTCGGCGAGGAGGGCGATCTGATGGATAAACCAGGGGTCGATGCCGGTGGCGCGCGCGACGTCGCGTTCGCCCCACCCGCTTTGCAGCGCGTATTTGACGTGGAACAGCCGGCCCGGATGCGGCGTGCGGAGCCGCTCGCGCAGGCGGTCGGGCTCCAGGCGGTCGGCGCCGTCGGCGCCCAGGCCGCCCCGGCCCTCCTCCAACGACCGCAGCGCCTTTTGCAGCGCCTCGCCGAAGGTCCGCCCCACCGCCATCGTCTCCCCCACCGACTTCATGGAAGTCGTCAGCGTGTCGTCGGCGCCGGGGAACTTCGCGAAGTCCCACCGCGGGACTTTGACCACGACGTAGTCCAGCGCCGGCTCGAAGCACGCCGGCGTCTCGCGGGTGATGTCGTTCGGAATCTCGTCCAAGGTATAGCCCACCGCCAGCTTGGCCGCGATTTGGGCGATGGGGAAACCCGTCGCCTTGGAGGCCAGGGCCGACGAGCGGCTGACCCGCGGGTTGATTTCTATGACCATGACGCGGCCGTCGTCCGGGTTGACCGCGAACTGGACGTTGGAGCCGCCGGTCTCGACGCCCGCCCGGCGGATAACCCGCTGGGCCATGTCCCGCAGCCGCTGATACTCCACGTCGCTCAACGTTTGGATGGGCGCGACGGTGACGGAGTCACCGGTGTGGACGCCCATAGCGTCCACGTTCTCTATGCCGCAGATGACGACGACGTTGTCGGCCCGGTCGCGCATGACCTCGAGCTCGAACTCCTTCCACCCCAGGACCGACTCTTCCACCAGTATTTCCCGGATGGGTGACGCCTCGAGCCCCCGCCGTACCGCCTCTTCGAACTCCGGGAGGTTGAACGCCACCGCGCCGCCCTTGCCGCCCAACGTGAACGAGGGGCGGATGACCAGCGGGAAACCCAGGTCCCGGGCCGCTTCGCGCGCGGCTTCCACCGTCCCGACGGCCGCGGCGCGCGGCACCGGCAGCCCCTCCTCCAACATCGCCGCCCGAAACAGGCGCCGGTCCTCGGCGGCGCGGATGGCGGCCAGCCCCGCGCCGATAAGGCGGACGCCGTTTTCCCGGAGGATGCCGGCTTCCGCGAGTTGAACCGCCAGGTTCAGCGCGGTCTGGCCGCCGACGGTGGGCAGGAGGGCGTCCGGCTTCTCGCGTTCTATGACCTTGGCCAACACGCTCAACGTCAGCGGCTCCACGTACGTCGCGTCCGCGTATTCGGGGTCGGTCATTATCGTCGCCGGGTTGGAGTTGACGAGGACGACGCGGTACCCCTCTTCCCGCAGCGCCTTGCACGCCTGGGTGCCGGAGTAGTCAAACTCGCACCCCTGGCCGATGACGATGGGGCCGGCGCCGATGACCAGGACGTTGTGGATATCGTCGCGCCGCGGCATCTCCTACGCCGCCCCCTTCTGCCCGTCCCCGGCCATGAGGTTAAAGAACCGGTCGAAGTTGCCGCGGGCGTCGTGGGGCCCGGGCGCCGCCTCCGGGTGATACTGGAGACTCATCGCCGCGTACGCCTCGGCGCTAATCCCCTCCACCGTCCCGTCGTTCAGGTTGACGTGGCTGACGTCGACGCCGGCCGGGAGCGACGCCGCGTCGACGGCGAAGCCGTGGTTCTGCGACGTTATCTCCACTTTGCCGGTGGCGAGGCACTTGACGGGGTGATTGACGCCGTGGTGGCCGAACTTGAGCTTGTAGGTGCGCCCGCCGAGGGCGAGCGCCAGGATTTGGTGGCCCAGGCATATGCCGAAGAGGGGGACCCGGCCCAAAAGGCCCCGGACGGTCTCGGCGACGTAGGGCACCGCCGCGGGGTCGCCCGGGCCGTTGGAGAGGAGGACGCCGTCCACGCCTTCCGCCAGGATATCGGCGGCGGAAACGGAGGCCGGAAACACGACTACCTCCGCGCCGCGGCGCCGAAGCTCGCGCAGGGAGTTGGTTTTAACGCCGCAGTCCACGACGGCGACGCGGGCCCGGGGGGGCGTCTCGCCGGCCGCCAGCCGCTCGACGCCGGCGCGGGTTACGGCGCCCACCAGGTCCCGACCTACCATCGGCGGCGACGCGAGGACCCGGGCGAGGACCTCTTCCGGCGGCGCATCCCCCACCGCAACCGCGCCCCGCATCGCCCCCGCGGTCCGCAGGTGCCGGGTGAGGGCGCGGGTGTCCACGCCGCTCAGGCCCACGACGCCGTGGCGCCGCAGGCAGCGCCCGAGCGACGTCGTCGCCCGCCAGTTGCTGTAAACGTCCTCGTAGGAGCGGACGACCAGCGCCGAGAGGAACAGACCCCGCGACTCGGCGTCGTCGTCGTTGACGCCGTAATTCCCGACGTGGGGGTGCGTCAGGCAAACGATCTGGCCGGCGTAGGAGGGGTCGGTGATGACCTCCTGGTAGCCGGCGTGCGCGGTGTTGAAGACCACCTCGCCCGGCGCGACGCCTCCCGCGCCGAAGCCCGCCTCGCCCGGGAAGATGCGGCCGTCCTCGAGTATTATAAACGCGTCGTAAGACATAGTCCTCTCCGGACACACAAAAAGGCGCGGCGATGATGAGTCGCCGCGCCGCGCATTAACGTGGGCCCGTCGTCATTTCCCGTCTCCGCGAACGGGACAAGGAAGGCCCGGGAGATTGAACGATGCCTTCAGCCGGAACATCGGCGCATTATACGATATCTCAAGCCGGCGCGGGGAAAAATCCGGATAACGCCCCCGGCGCGACCGCGCCACCGCCCCACCATCCCCTTGACATCGCCGGCGGGACCAGCTATCATATTACGGGTATGACGCCGGCCGGGATTTGACCGGCGTCAACCTTTTTCCCCGGCATCGCGGCATAAACCATTCCACGGAGCGTTTATGAAAATTACGGTTATAACCAGACTCGTATTGGGTACGGCGATATTCCTGACGGCGGCCGGCGGCGCGCCGGCGTCCTCGGAGCGGCTGGGCTACGACGTCTCGCCGTTCGTCGGTTGGTCCATGGGCGGCCGGTTCACGTCGTTCGAGGGCGCGGTCAACGTCGTCGACAGCGAATGTTTCGGCCTCCTCGGCGACTTCCCCCTCGGCCCTTCCCACCCGTTGAAAGGCGAGGTTCTGTGGAGCCATCAGCGTTCGACGCTTACGCTCAAGGACTTCCCGTTTCACGGAACCCAGCGTATCTGCGACGTCGCGCTCGATTATTACAACGTCGGCGCGGCCTACGAACACGGCACCCACCTCGTACGGCCCTACTACGGCCTGACGGTGGGCGGCCTCTACGCGGCGGCGTCCAACGGCGCTACGGGCGGCGAGCTGTTCTTCGACGCCACGCTGGCGGCCGGCGCCAAGGCGTATCTTACGAGGAACGTCGGCCTGCGTCTCGACGCCCGCGCCATGCTGCCCATGACCTTGAGCGAGGTCAACGTGGTCTTCCACCCCGGCGCGGGGACGCCCAACCTGAACGTCTCCGCGAGCGTCATCCCGCAGCTGAACGTGAACCTGGGATTGATGGTCGCGTGGTGAACCGGCATCGCAGTAAGCCCCGCCGCCCCCTTCGTATAATCAAAAAGCCGCCCGCAAGGGCGGCTTTTCGCGGCGGTGGCGCTGCTACTTAAACAACGCCTTCACGCGGCCGAGGGAGGCGGGGACGACGGCCGTCTCGTTACGGTTGAAGTATTGGACACGGTTGTTCTGCGTATCCGCGACGTAGGCGCGCGAGCCGCCGCTGTTTAAACATATTCCCCACGGGTTATTGAATTGGCCGTCGCCCGCGCCGGGCGTGCCCCACTGGCCGAGGTAGGAGTCCGTCGCCGTAAAGTACTGAATACGGTTGTTGCCCGTATCGACGACGTAAACGTCGCCGCCCGGCGCGACGGCGACGCCATGCGGGTACTGGAACTGGCCGTTACCCGCGCCGCTCGAGCCCCACTTGCCCAGGTAGGAACCCGTCGCGGTGAAGTATTGGATCCGTTGGTTGTCGTTATCGCCGACGTAAACGTTGCCGCCCGGCGCGACGGCGATGCGGGAAGGGTAAGTGAATTGGCCGTCACCCCCGCCGTACGAACCCCACTTGCCGAGGTAGGAGCCCGTGGCCGTGAAGTACTGGATGCGGTTATTGTACGAGTCGACGACGTAGACGTTCCCGCCCGGCGCGACGGCGACGCCGAACGGGGTATCGAACTGGCCGTTACCTAAACCTTCCGAACCCCACTGACCGAGGTACGAGCCGGTCGCGGTGAAGTATTGGAGGCGGTAGTTATAGGTATCCGCGACGTAGACGTTGCCGCCCGGGGCTACGGCAAGGTCGTACGGCCCATTGAACTGGCCGTTACCCGAGCCGCTCGTACCCCACTGGCCGAGTTGCGAGCCGGTCGCGGTGAAGTATCGGATGCGGTTGCCACCAGTATCGGCGACATAGACGTTGCCGTCCGGGGCGACGGCGACGCCGCACGGCGTGTGGAACTGGCCGATACCCCATTGGCCCTCGTAGACCCACGCGCCGAAGGCCACGGTCGCCAACGCAAGGGTTATCGAAAAAACGGTCGCCGTTAAAACGCGGTCCTTCATGAGTTCCTCCTATACGGCCTTCACGCCCGTAAGAGCGGCTTTCTCGCGGCGCCGCTATCCGCGCGCGCGTTATCCGGCCGTAGTTAGTATCATCCGGCCTTCCCGTCCCCCGGCTTTACGTTGCCGAGTCCCGAGTTCGCCGGCGCCCTTACTTTAATGCAACCCGGGGCCCCAGACGAGCGGCCGGACTGTCTTCGCGTCTATCAATACGGCAAAGATTACCGCTTTCACGAGTTTATCGTTGTGGATTAGTTTCTTTGCGGCGACCTCAAACTCCTTCGCCTTTACCTCGTCCCCTTTAAGCCAAGCCAGCGCGCATAAGTATAAATAATCCCGCCCCAGTTCCGGCCCGTTACCGGTACCGTGGTGGAGTTCGGCGGCTTTTTCCAACTCTATCACGGCTTTATCATATTCCCTGAATTTAATATAACATAGGCCAATCCCGCGGTAGTTAAAACCCTCGCCGTCCCGGTCTCCCAGTTCTTCGTATAGCTCGATGGCTCTCCGGCTGGCCACGATCGACTCGTCGTAACGGCCCGCCTCCAACAACAGAAAACCCAAATCGTTAAAGGCTTGGGCGGCGGCTTTCGAATCGCCGCTCGCCAGCCGGAGGTCAACGAGCTTCCGCCTATAAGCCAGGGCTTTTCCAACGTCTCCCTTGGCCGTATAAGCTTTCGCTAACACCTCGCAAATACCAGGTGCCAGCTCTACGTCTCCCGCGGCGTCGCAGCGTTTTTCCACGGCCTTTAAGTCTTTTATAGCACGGTCCACGTTCGAACCGCCCTTCAACAATCCGAAAACGGCTACGCCGTAATCGATTCGTCGCGCGGACGCGGAGTCTTCGTCGCTGGCGGTCGTGGCGGTTTTCCGGGCCTCTTCCAAAGATTTTAAGCACGCCCGCGCGTTCCCTTGCGCCGCGAAGTACGCGGCGCGGTCCCGCAGCGCCTCCGTCACGATCGGCGTTGCTTCGTATTCGCGGCCGATCGCAAGTGCCTCGTCGCAAGCGGTAACCGCGGAATCGTATTGGCCCCAGACGTAGAACAAACCGGCGCATTGAAGAAGGGTTGAGGCTTCGCAAATACGGTCGCGGAGCGAGCGGTATATTTCCAAAGCGAGCATATGCGCCTGGAGCGCGCCGTCGTAATCCTTCTGCGCGCTAAGACAAACGCCGATAACGTTCAGGGCCTGGCCCTCCGAATGCCTATCATCGAATAATTTGTATTCTTCGACCGCCGCCCGGCAGAGGGTTACGGCGTCGTCGAACTCGCCGTGCCGGTACTTTACGTATCCCCGCCAGAATATTACGTGCGCGGTACCGAGCTTATTGCTTGTTGTATCGAACACCGGGGCGGCTTCTTCTACGAGCGCGGCCCCTTTCGGCACATCATCCATCTCGAACGCTATTCCGGCCGCGGATAACTGGTACGACGCCCGCCATAATGGGTTATCTATCGCCGCGGCTACCTCGGACCCGCGGGTGGCCAGCGCCAGCGCCGTCGACGTATCGCCGATCATCCGATAGATTTGGCTCGCGTCTTTTAGAACGTAGGCGAGCGCTGTACTGTCGCCTTCGGCATCGGCGATCTTGACCGCTTTATCAACGTTCGCCCGGCTCGCTTTCAAATCCGCGGCGCGGAAGTATACGGTCGCCAGGGCGTGGTAAACGGCTATCCGCTCCGAATCGCGCGTCGCGAATTTCAACGCCTTCGTCAGACTCTTTTCCGCCGTCTCCAAATCCCAAGATTGGAGTGAAGTTACGCCTTCGATGTAGAGCGTCCACAACCTTTCCGGGGCTTCGCCCATACCTCCAGGGTATAACCCCTCCGCCGCCGCCGTGGCCGTCACCCACTCGCGGGTGGCGGGCAAGGACGTCGCCCCTTCCTCTTGCCCCTGCGCCGGGAAGACGTATAAGGCGATGCCGCCGGCCGTCATCATCAAAACCGCCGCAATAGCGTTGTTCTTCATTTCCCCTTGCCTTTGCTGTTAACCGGTACCGGCTACCCAGCGCCGTTCCCGGCCCCTTCTGGAATTAACGCGCCGGTTTAGTTACAACGCGGCCCCCGGCGGCGCGCCCAGGACGATAAACCCCACCAAACATTCCAACACCCGAACATACCGTGCCCGTTGCTCCTTTAACAATATGCGCGTACGGGCCCGAGGGACGCCACGTACCGCACGTTAATCCTAATCCGTTGGCGCCCGCGAGTAAAGGACTTTCGCGGGCGGGCCCGCCCGGGGTCCGCCCGTTTATTCGGCCATCACCAGGCGGCGGGTCGCCGCGTCCCCGCCGGCGGTCAACCGGTAGACGTAAACGCCGGGCGCGAGCCGCAGCGTGGCCGGCACGTCGTTCTCGCCCTCGGGGAAGGTACCCTCCGTCCGCCACACCTCGCGGCCGGCGAGGTCGTATATCGCGAGTGACACCGGGGAAGCGGCGGGCAGGGTAAAGCGGAAGGTGGTGCGGCCGCGCGCGGGGTTGGGGTAGTTCTGCGCGAGCGCGAACGTGGGCGTTCGCGCCGGCAGCCGCACGTCGACCGGGCCGTACGTCGTCCGGGCGCCGCTCAGCTCCACGGCCTCCAGCCAGTAGCGGCAGCTATCGCCCGCCGCCGCGTCCGCGTCCAGGAAGCGATACGGCGACCGGCCGGTTATAAGGCGCCCGTTGACCCGGGCCCGGGCCCCGGCGTCCCGGCCGCCGCGCCGCTCGCGGTAGAGGTTAAAGCCCGCGAGGCCGGCTTCCGCCGGCGCGGCCCACGAGACCGCGACGCCGGGCGTCGCCGGTTGGGCTCTGAAATAATCCAGGACGACGCCGGTGCCGTCGGTCTGTTTGTGCAGAAGCCACACCTCGCGGTCGAAATACATGCCGGTCACGGCCTCGGCGTAGGTGAAGCGGAAGGTGTGGTGCCGGTCCCATACCCAGACCGCCTCTTTGTGCTCCGGGCCGCCCGCGGTGGTGAAGGTGAGGTCCACCGGGCACCGGAACAGCGGCGTCAGGTTGTTCGTGGTTTGGATCTGGTCGATGACCACGTCCACGGTGCGCCCGTTGTTCGACGTCGACCATGAGAACTTGAACTCCGGGTAGCCCGCTTTATAGACCCACTGGTCGAAGAACCAGCCGAGGTCGGCGCCGTAGACGGCCTCGAACTCGTCCTGGAGGTCGGCGGTGACGGCGTTGCCGTAAGCGTGGGCGGTGCCGTAGTTGTTCCAGGCCTGGTAAAACGCCTGGTCGCCCAGTACGCGGCGCAGCATATGCATAATCCACCCGCCCTTCTCGTAGACCGTGGCGCCCCAAAGCTCCTCGGGGTCATAGATCGGGAAGCGGTGCTGGGCGTCCTCCTGGAAATACAGGTTGGCGAAATACTGCATCCGGGCGCGGAAGGCGGCGTCTCCCTCGGCGTATTCGGTGTATAACGCATCGCAATAGGTCCCCTGGCCCTCGTTCAACCACAGGTCCATCCAGGTCCCGCACGTCACGCGGTCGCCCCACCAGGAGTGGGAAAGCTCGTGCGCGAGGACGTGGTCGCCGCTGTGGTTGGGGCCGATGTAGCTGGACAGGAGATGGGTGATGGTTTGGTTCTCCATGCCGCCCCATACGAAGCCCTGAATCGCGGCCACGGCGTATTTCTCCGAAAAGAACGGGTAGTTTCCGAACCGGGCGGCGAAGCAATCCAGCATATCGGGTTGGTGTTCGAAGAAAATGGGGGCCGAGCCGGCCTGGTTCGCGTAGACGTAATAGTTGACCGGCATACCGTTCCACGTCTGGTTGAAGCCACGATAGTAATCGGCGCACGTGATGGCGATGAGGTAGGTCGCGATGGGATAGCTTTCGCGCCAGTGGTACGTAAGGCGGCCGGCGGCGGCCGGCTCCCGCCCCACCAGCGCGCCGTTCGCGGCGCAATACCAATCGTCGCGGCAGGTGATTTGCAGCTCCACCTCGTCCGCTTTGTCCGCGGGGTCGTCGTAACACGGAAACCAGTTGCGCGAATAATCGGTGCACGTGGCGGTGTAAACGCCGGTCGAGGTGAAGTGGAAACCCGTGCCCGGCGTCCCGTTATACTCCACCGCCAGGTTGAATATCTCCCCCAGGCCCATAGGCCGGTCCAGCGTCACGGTGAGGACGTCGCCCGCGTGGTTATACGACACCGGCGTCCCGTCCCGCGTTACGCGGGTCACGGTCAACGCCGTGGTGAAATCCAACGCCACCTGCGTGATGCCGGCCTCCGTGCTCTCCAGGCGGACGGTCGTGGTGGCGTCGACCGTGTGCTGCTGGTCGTCGACGTCCATCACGATGGTGTACTTGCGGACGTCGTAGTTGGGCGTAACCGCGGAGCGCACCGGCGCGCCGCGGCCGAGTTCCGCCAGCCGCGGCTCGTCGAAGGGCGTGGGGGTCACGAACCCTTCGCCGGCCCAGCCGTGGGACACGCCCGCCGCCGCGATTATTATGAGTATTGTCCTCTTCATAGCGTCCCTCGGTTCCGGCCCGGCGTGACCGCCGCCCGGGCGTTTAAGGTCCATAGTTCCCGTGCTGTTGTGATTATAGTAAACTCCCCCCGAAACGCCAAGCTTATTAATACGCGCGGCGCGCCCGGATACGCGGAGGCCGGGAGCGCGGGTTGGCTGTCGTGAGGTGCGCGGGCGTCACGCGCCCGCGCGGCCGGTTGAGAAACGAAACCGCCCCGGGGAGGGGGCGGCCGCCGCGAAGGTCGCGCCCCTTGACTTCGCCGCCGCCGTCGGTTATGATGTTCGGCGCGCCCCCTCGAGCCGGCGTGACAGCGTTGGCGGGCGCAGCGAATATAAACGCTAACGGCCGGCCGAAAGGTAGAAACGTTATGCGAGGCGATATCTTCCTGTTCCACTGGAACGACGACGAAGCGCGTGCGTACGCCCACCCGTTGCAGGCGGCGGGGTGGAGAGTCGTGTGGGAAACCGCCGACGCCGTCCGCGGCGCGGCTTTGGTCGCGGCGAAACCGCCCGACCTCGTCGTAATCTATTTACGGCGCTTGCCTTCCCACAGCCGCGAGGTCGCCCGGACCTTACGGGAGCAAAAGGCCACCAAGCACATCCCG